>Ga0209500_10000005_pt1 | contig 266412 bp, 337 predicted proteins | sample S_140212_EF_Meta_FD_187323 | JGI IMG/M metagenome (GOLD analysis project Ga0209500, IMG submission 187323) | Freshwater microbial communities from Lake Simoncouche, Canada to study carbon cycling - S_140212_EF_MetaG (SPAdes) (version 2) | ecosystem: Environmental > Aquatic > Freshwater > Lake...
ACCAAGGATTTCAAGGAGATCAAGGTTTTCAAGGTTCTACTGGATTAAACGGTATATCTGGAACTTCAGGAGTACAAGGATTTCAAGGACCTATTGGAGATCAAGGAAATACAGGAGATCAAGGTAATACAGGAGATCAGGGTTTTCAAGGAGCTAATGGAGATCAAGGATTCCAAGGTTCTATAGGTGACCAAGGAAATACAGGAGATCAAGGAAATACAGGAGATCAAGGTAATACAGGAGATCAAGGTTTTCAAGGAGATCAAGGTGCTATTGGAGATCAAGGATTTCAGGGAGATCAAGGTTTTCAAGGAGATCAAGGTTTTCAAGGAGCTACTGGTCTAGATGGAATATCAGGAACTGCTGGTGTACAGGGTTTTCAAGGACCTATTGGAGATCAAGGTTTTCAAGGAGCTATAGGTGACCAAGGTAATACCGGAGACCAAGGTAATATTGGAGATCAAGGTGCTATTGGCGATCAAGGTAATTCCGGAGATCAAGGTTTTCAAGGAGACCAAGGTTTTCAAGGTTCTATAGGTGACCAAGGAAATACAGGAGATCAAGGAAATACAGGAGATCAAGGAAATACAGGAGATCAAGGATTCCAAGGAGATCAAGGTTTTCAAGGAGCTACCGGTCTAAATGGAATATCCGGAACTGCTGGTGTTCAAGGTTTTCAAGGACCTATTGGAGATCAAGGTTCCATAGGAGATCAAGGTAATACTGGAGATCAAGGTTTTCAAGGAGCTATAGGTGACCAAGGAAATACAGGAGATCAAGGTAATATAGGAGATCAAGGTGCTATAGGTGACCAAGGAAATACAGGAGATCAAGGATTTCAAGGAGATCAAGGTGCTATTGGAGATCAAGGTTTTCAAGGAGATCAAGGTTTTCAAGGAGATCAAGGGTTTCAAGGTTCTACTGGTTTAAATGGTATATCCGGAACTTCTGGAGTACAAGGATTCCAAGGACCTATAGGTGACCAAGGAAATACCGGAGATCAAGGTAATTCAGGAGATCAAGGTGCTATTGGAGACCAAGGTTTTCAAGGTAATTCAGGAGATCAAGGTTTTCAAGGAGATCAAGGTTTTCAAGGAGATCAAGGAACTATTGGCGATCAAGGTTTTCAAGGTAATATAGGAGATCAAGGTAATACTGGAGATCAAGGAACTATAGGAGACCAAGGTTTTCAAGGAACTATCGGAGATCAAGGTTTTCAAGGTAATATCGGAGATCAAGGTAATTCAGGAGATCAAGGTTTTCAAGGTGATCAAGGATTCCAAGGTGCTACCGGATTAAATGGAATATCAGGGACTTCAGGTGTACAAGGTTTTCAAGGACCTATTGGAGATCAAGGATTCCAAGGTAATCAAGGTAATTCAGGAGATCAAGGAAATATAGGAGATCAAGGTTTTCAAGGTTCTATTGGAGATCAAGGTGCTATAGGAGATCAAGGTTTTCAGGGTAATCAAGGAAATATAGGAGATCAAGGAACCGTTGGTAATCAAGGATTCCAAGGTGACCAAGGAAATATAGGAGATCAAGGATTCCAAGGAGACCAAGGATTCCAAGGAGACCAAGGAAATATAGGAGATCAAGGATTCCAAGGTGACCAAGGAAATATAGGAGATCAGGGTAATTCAGGAGATCAAGGTTTTCAAGGATCCACCGGTTTAAATGGTATATCTGGAACTTCAGGAGTACAAGGATTTCAAGGACCTATTGGAGATCAAGGTTTTCAAGGTGTTCAAGGAACTATCGGAGATCAAGGTAATTCAGGATTCCAAGGAGATCAAGGCGATTCAGGATTCCAAGGAGATCAGGGTAATTCCGGTTTTCAAGGAGATCAGGGTAATTCAGGATTCCAAGGAGATCAAGGCGATTCAGGATTCCAAGGAGATCAGGGTAATTCAGGATTCCAAGGAGATCAAGGTAATTCAGGATTCCAAGGAGATCAAGGTTCCATAGGTTTTCAAGGAGATCAAGGTAATTTCGGATTCCAAGGAGATCAGGGTAATTCAGGAGATCAAGGTTTTCAAGGTGCTACCGGTTTAAATGGTATATCTGGAACTTCAGGAGTACAAGGATTCCAAGGACCTATCGGAGATCAAGGAAATACAGGAGATCAAGGAAATACAGGAGATCAAGGTTTTCAAGGAAATATAGGCGATCAAGGTTATCAAGGAGATCAAGGATTCCAAGGTGATCAGGGTAATACAGGAGATCAAGGAAATATTGGATTCCAAGGCGATCAAGGTAATATCGGAGATCAAGGTGCTATAGGTGATCAGGGTAATACAGGAGATCAAGGTTCTATGGGTGACCAAGGTATTACTGGAGATCAAGGAAATACTGGAGATCAGGGTTTTCAAGGAGATCAAGGTAATATTGGAGATCAAGGATTTCAAGGACTTATTGGAGATCAAGGTTTTCAAGGTCTTCAAGGTGCAAAAGGCGATCAAGGTGATATTGGAGATCAAGGAACATTTGGAGATCAAGGTTTTCAAGGCGATTCAGGTTTTCAGGGAGATCAAGGATTTCAGGGTTTTCAAGGAACATTCGGGGCTCAAGGATTTCAAGGATCTACTGGTTTAAATGGTATATCAGGAACTTCCGGAGTTCAAGGTTTTCAAGGACCTATTGGAGATCAAGGTTTTCAAGGTAATCGAGGATTCCAAGGAGATCAAGGTAATTTAGGATTCCAAGGAGATCAAGGAGATCAAGGATTTCAAGGTTATTCAGGATTTCAAGGAACCAAAGGAGATCAGGGTTTTCAAGGATTCCAAGGCGATCAAGGAGATTCAGGATTCCAAGGCGATCAAGGTAATTCAGGAGATCAAGGTTTTCAAGGAGATCAAGGTAATTCAGGTTTCCAAGGAGATCAAGGAGATCAAGGTTTTCAAGGTTATTCAGGATTCCAAGGCGATCAAGGATTCCAAGGAGACCAAGGATTTCAAGGAGATCAAGGTAATTCAGGTTTTCAAGGAGATCAAGGTTTTCAAGGAGATCAAGGAACATTTGGAGATCAAGGTTTTCAAGGAGATCAAGGAAATACCGGAGATCAAGGAGATCAAGGTAATTCAGGATTCCAAGGAGATCAAGGATTCCAAGGTGCTACCGGTCTAAATGGTATATCCGGAACTTCAGGAGTACAAGGATTTCAAGGACCTATCGGAGACCAAGGATTTCAAGGAGATCAAGGTAATACAGGAGATCAAGGTTTTCAAGGTAATTCAGGAGATCAAGGAAATACAGGCGATCAAGGTTTTCAAGGTTCTATTGGAGATCAAGGATTTCAAGGTTCTATTGGAGATCAAGGTTCTATTGGAGATCAAGGATTCCAGGGAGATCAAGGAACCGTTGGTAATCAAGGATTCCAAGGTAATCAGGGAGATCAAGGATTCCAAGGAAATCAAGGAGATCAGGGTTTTCAAGGAGATCAGGGTATTCAAGGAACCTATGGAGATCAAGGAGATCAAGGTTTTCAAGGATTTGGAGATATAGGACCTACTGGATTCCAAGGATCAACCGGATTCCAAGGAGATCAAGGTTTTCAAGGAGATCAAGGAACCATCGGAGATCAAGGTTTTCAAGGTAATCAAGGTTTTCAAGGAGATCAAGGTAATCAAGGTTTTCAAGGAGACCAAGGATTTCAAGGATCTACTGGTCTAAATGGTATATCCGGAACTTCTGGAGTACAAGGTTTTCAAGGACCTATTGGTTTTCAAGGAGATCAAGGCTTTCAAGGTAATCAAGGAACCAAAGGCGATCAAGGTTTCCAAGGTATTCAAGGTATTCAAGGAACTGTAGGTAATCAAGGATTCCAAGGCATCCAAGGTACTAAAGGAGATCAAGGGTTTCAAGGTATTCAAGGAACTATTGGAGATCAAGGATATACCGGTCCAACTCCATGGATTTTACCAGCAACCGTATATAATAATGGTTTAAATTATGGAATAGGCGATGCAGTAATATATGAAGGTGGATATTATTATAGAACCGGAAATCCAGGAAATCCAGGATATCCACCGACTCCTGGATCGATAAATGCTTCATGGACTCCAGTTGCAGATGGTGGTGCTACAGGGTTTCAGGGATCTACTGGTAATCAAGGATTCCAAGGTATTCAAGGAACCAAAGGAGATCAAGGTTTCCAAGGTATTCAAGGTTCCAAAGGAGATCAAGGTTTTCAAGGTGCTAAAGGAGACCAAGGATTCCAAGGAGATCAAGGTAATTCAGGATTCCAAGGAGATCAAGGTAATCAAGGTTTTCAAGGAGATCAAGGTAATCAAGGTTTTCAAGGAGATCAAGGTAATTCAGGATTCCAAGGAGATCAAGGTAATTCAGGATTCCAAGGAGATCAAGGTAATCAAGGTTTTCAAGGAGATCAAGGTAATCAAGGTTTTCAAGGAGATCAAGGTTTTCAAGGTTCTACTGGTTTAAACGGTATATCAGGAACTTCTGGTGTACAAGGTTTTCAAGGACCTATGGGAGATCAAGGATTCCAAGGTGTTCAAGGAACCAAGGGAGATCAAGGATTCCAAGGTAATCAAGGTGCTAAAGGAGATCAAGGATTCCAAGGTAATCAAGGTAATAAAGGAGATCAAGGATTCCAAGGTATTCAAGGTGCTAAAGGAGATCAAGGATTCCAAGGTTCTAAAGGAGATCAAGGTTTTCAGGGAATCCAAGGAGCTAAAGGAGATCAAGGAACCATCGGAGATCAAGGTTTCCAAGGTATTCAAGGAACCCAAGGAGATCAAGGATTCCAAGGTATTCAAGGTTCCAAAGGAGATCAAGGTTTTCAAGGAAGTGTTGGTAATCAAGGCTCTAAAGGAGATCAAGGATTCCAAGGAAGACAAGGATTCCAAGGTTTACAAGGATTCCAAGGAAGACAAGGTTTTCAAGGAGCTACAGGTTTACAAGGGTTTCAAGGCCCTAAAGGATTCCAAGGAGATGAAGGTGTCTCATCTGGTATCAGATGGTTAAATACAAATCCGATAAATTCTCCAGTAGCTTCTACATATTTTTCATTTGATGATGGTACTGATCCATATCAATCAAGCGCTCTTTATTTTAATACAATATCTTTTGACGGTGATGTTAGTTCTATTCTTAATAATTTACCGGTGGGTGGAATTATTAAAATATACACGTACGAAGGAGGAGAAAATCATTGGACATTTACCGTTGGATCGACTAGTGTTTCAGGATCTACTTTTGAAGTAGCGGTTTCTGGTATTGGATCTAATTATATGCCATCTAATGGTGCCGTTATGTATGTGAATTTCTTTTATCCATCTATAACAGGAGCGCAAGGTTTTCAAGGAGCTCAAGGAACCAAAGGAGATCAGGGTTTTCAAGGAATACAAGGTGCTAAAGGAGATCAAGGATTCCAAGGTTCTAAAGGAGATCAAGGCTTTCAGGGAATACAAGGAACAAAAGGCGATCAGGGTTTCCAAGGAATTCAAGGAACCAAAGGAGATCAAGGTTTTCAAGGAATACAAGGTGCCAAAGGAGATCAAGGATTCCAAGGTATTCAGGGTATACAAGGTACTATTGGTAATCAAGGTATACAGGGTACCAAAGGCGATCAAGGATTCCAAGGAATACAGGGTACTAAAGGAGATCAAGGATTTCAGGGAATACAGGGTACTAAAGGAGATCAAGGATTTCAAGGAATACAGGGTACTAAAGGAGATCAAGGTGCTAAGGGTTCACAAGGATTACAAGGAGATCAAGGATTCCAAGGTGCTACAGGCTTAAATGGTATATCCGGAACTTCTGGTGTACAAGGATTTCAAGGACCTACAGGAGTTCAAGGTACTATAGGTAATCAAGGTGCTAAAGGAGATCAAGGTTTTCAAGGTGCTAAAGGAGATCAAGGTTTTCAAGGTATTCAAGGAACCAAAGGAGATCAAGGTTTTCAAGGTATTCAAGGAACTAAAGGAGATCAAGGTTTTCAAGGTATTCAAGGAACTAAAGGAGATCAAGGTATTCAAGGAACCAAAGGAGATCAAGGTTTTCAAGGTATACAAGGTGCTAAAGGTGACCAAGGTGCTAAAGGAGATCAAGGTTTCCAAGGTATACAGGGAACCATTGGTAATCAGGGAACCAAAGGAGATCAAGGTTTTCAAGGTATTCAAGGAACCAAAGGAGATCAAGGTTTTCAGGGTATTCAAGGAACTGTTGGTAATCAAGGTTTTCAAGGTAATCAAGGAGATAAAGGTAATCAAGGATTTCAAGGAATACAAGGTGCTAAAGGCGATCAAGGTGCTAAAGGAGATCAAGGTTTTCAAGGAATACAAGGAACCGTCGGTAATCAAGGTTTTCAAGGTATTCAAGGTGCTAAAGGTGACCAAGGTGCTAAAGGAGATCAAGGTGCTAAGGGTTCACAGGGAGATCAAGGTGCTAAAGGTTCACAAGGATTCCAAGGTTCTGATGGTATATCTGGTGTAAATGGTGCTACTGGTTATCAAGGTTTTCAGGGTATTCAAGGAACCAAAGGAGATCAAGGATTCCAGGGAATTCAAGGAGCTAAAGGAGATCAGGGTTTCCAAGGAATTCAAGGTACTAAAGGAGATCAAGGAACCAAAGGAGATCAAGGTTTCCAAGGTATTCAAGGAACCAAAGGAGATCAAGGATTCCAAGGTATACAAGGAACCAAAGGAGATCAAGGATTCCAAGGTATACAAGGAACCATTGGTAATCAAGGATTCCAAGGTTTCCAAGGTATTCAAGGAACTAAAGGCGATCAAGGATTCCAAGGAATACAAGGAACCAAAGGAGATCAAGGATTCCAAGGTATTCAGGGTATTCAAGGAACCAAAGGAGATCAAGGTTTCCAAGGTATTCAAGGAACCAAAGGAGATCAGGGTTTCCAAGGTATTCAGGGTATTCAAGGTACCAAAGGAGATCAAGGATTCCAAGGAATACAAGGAACCAAAGGAGATCAAGGCGCTAAAGGAGATCAAGGTTTCCAAGGTGCTACTGGTTTAAATGGTATATCCGGAACTTCTGGAGTACAAGGATTCCAAGGACCTAAAGGAGATCAAGGAGATAGAGGATTCCAAGGTTTTCAAGGAATACAGGGTACTAAAGGCGATCAAGGAACCAAAGGAGATCAAGGATTCCAAGGAATTCAAGGTTCTAAAGGAGATCAAGGTTTTCAAGGAATTCAAGGAACCAAAGGAGATCAAGGATTCCAAGGTGCTAAAGGTGACCAAGGATTCCAAGGAATACAAGGAACCGTTGGTAATCAAGGTTTTCAAGGTATTCAAGGTACCGTTGGTAATCAAGGTTTTCAAGGTAATCAAGGCGATAAAGGTAATCAAGGATTTCAAGGAATTCAAGGTTCTAAAGGAGATCAAGGTTTTCAAGGAATTCAAGGAACCAAAGGAGATCAAGGATTCCAAGGTGCTAAAGGCGATCAAGGTGCTAAAGGAGATCAAGGGTTTCAGGGTATTCAAGGAACTAAAGGAGATCAAGGAGCTAAAGGTTCTCAGGGATTCCAAGGTATACAAGGAACTATCGGTAACCAAGGTGATAAAGGCGATCAAGGATTCCAAGGAGCTACCGGCCTAAACGGTATATCCGGAACTTCTGGTGTACAAGGTTTTCAAGGACCTTATGGAATTCAAGGAACTATTGGTAATCAAGGTTTTCAAGGAATTCAAGGAACCAAAGGCGATCAAGGATTCCAAGGTATTCAGGGTTCTAAGGGAGATCAAGGTTTTCAAGGAATTCAAGGAACCAAAGGCGATCAAGGATTCCAAGGTATTCAGGGTTCTAAGGGAGATCAAGGTTTTCAAGGAATTCAAGGAACCAAAGGAGATCAAGGTGCTAAAGGAGATCAAGGTGCTAAAGGAGATCAAGGTTTTCAAGGAATTCAAGGAACCAAAGGAGATCAAGGATTCCAAGGTATACAAGGGACCAAAGGAGATCAAGGATTCCAAGGTATACAGGGTTCTAAAGGAGATCAAGGATTCCAAGGAATTCAAGGTACTGTTGGTACACAAGGTTTTCAAGGTAGACAAGGAACTGTTGGTACACAAGGATTCCAAGGTAGACAAGGTACCGTTGGTACACAAGGTTCACAAGGATTACAAGGAGATCAAGGATTCCAAGGTACTTTCGGTATTGCTGGTATAGATGGTTCCCAAGGTAATCAAGGTTTTCAAGGAATTCAAGGAACTATCGGTAATCAAGGTGCTAAAGGAGATCAAGGAACCATCGGTAATCAAGGTTTTCAAGGTATACAAGGAACCAAAGGTGACCAAGGTGCTAAAGGAGATCAAGGAGCTAAAGGAGATCAAGGTTTCCAAGGATTCCAAGGTATTCAAGGAACTATTGGTAATCAAGGTTTTCAAGGTATTCAAGGAACTATTGGTAATCAAGGTTTTCAAGGTAATCAAGGAGATAAAGGTAATCAAGGTTTCCAAGGAATACAAGGTACTAAAGGCGATCAAGGAGCTAAAGGAGATCAAGGATTCCAAGGTATTCAAGGAGCTAAAGGAGATCAAGGATTCCAAGGTATTCAAGGAACTATTGGTAATCAAGGTTTTCAAGGTATACAGGGTACTAAAGGAGATCAAGGTGCTAAAGGAGATCAAGGATTCCAAGGTATACAAGGAACCAAAGGAGATCAAGGAGCTAAAGGTGACCAAGGCGCTAAAGGAGATCAAGGATTCCAAGGTATTCAAGGTACCAAAGGAGATCAAGGATTTCAAGGAATACAAGGTGCTAAAGGCGATCAAGGAGATAAAGGTAATCAAGGATTCCAAGGATTCCAGGGTATACAAGGTACCAAAGGCGATCAAGGTGCTAAAGGAGATCAAGGATTCCAAGGTATACAAGGAACCTTTGGTAATCAAGGTTTCCAAGGTATTCAAGGAACTATCGGTAATCAAGGATTTCAAGGTATTCAGGGTACTAAAGGAGATCAAGGTTTCCAGGGAATCCAAGGTACCAAAGGAGATCAAGGTGCTAAGGGTGACCAAGGTGCTAAAGGCGATCAAGGATTCCAAGGTATTCAAGGAACCAAGGGAGATCAAGGAGCTAAGGGTTCACAAGGATTCCAAGGATTCCAGGGTATACAAGGTACCAAAGGCGATCAAGGTGCTAAAGGAGATCAAGGATTCCAAGGTGCTACTGGTCTAAACGGTATATCCGGAACTTCAGGAGTACAAGGATTTCAAGGACCACAAGGAACTAAAGGAGATCAAGGAGCTAAAGGATCTCAAGGATTCCAAGGATTCCAAGGATTTGGATTCCAAGGTAATCAAGGTAGTGGAAATCAAGGATTCCAAGGAATTCAAGGATCTGCTGGATCTGGAACTGTTCCTGGAACTAATACTCAAGTGATTTATAATAATACTGGAGCTTTCGATGCTAATCCTAATTTAGTATTTGATTATACCAATAATTATCTGGGAGTTGGAACTCCTGCGCCTAATTACCCAATAGAGGTAGTTGGTGCTAATGCAAACGTTTCTATTTATGCAAGTAATGATATTATTGCATTCTCGGATGCAAGAGTTAAAACTAATGTAGAAACTATAATAGAGGCCTTAAATAAAGTAAATTCCTTGAGAGGTGTAACTTATGAACGTATTGATTCTGAATCAAGTGATCGTTTCATGGGTGTTATTGCTCAAGAGGTTATGACCATAATTCCAGAAGTAGTTTATCAAAAAAATGATGGAACTTATGCAGTAGCCTATCAAAATATGGTTGCGGTATTAATAGAGGCAATTAAAGAATTAACCGCCAAAGTAGAAAATCTAGAATCGCAGATGAAAAACAACATCTAACGAATAAATATAAAAACAAACAAAACATTATAACATGCCATTACAATTACAAAGAAATCCAATTGCCGGTGGAGTAAACGACTACAAACCTAACACTCTATGGAGTAATGGTTTTGCCGTAGCAACTAGCTCTAAAGCACAATCACAAGACAGTCTTACTTATTACGCAGGTGAAACTGGTGGAAGTCAATACATCATATACTCAACAAAAGATGCGCAAAGTGAAGCTTATCCCGGTGGAAGTAGTGATTATACTCCGGTAGCATGGGGTTCATTTGACTCAACGAATCCAACTAAATTACTTGAACTTATTAATGGTTTACCGGGAAGACCTGGTGGAGCTCAATACGGAACAATTGGTGCCGCAATGAATTGGTTAAATAATTCCGCTGAATATTTCATTATGAATCAAGATTATCCATTTGTGCACATAGCTGATCCTCTGGTTATATGGGATCCTTCTATTCCTCAATGCTCTTGTTTAGGCCTAGTTAATTCGAAAACGACTAATAATCTAGGAAATAGTAATCTTAACGGTTTCCCTTCAACCTTTGCTCCAGAAGACTCGAATTCTATCGATTTTGGTGCTAATGGAGGAACTGCATACGGAGCATTTCAATCAAATACCTCTTCTCCTAATGGCTCAATGCATTCAATTACCTTGGATATTTCTAATGCTTATATTGGTACTAACGGATTCATGATATCTGTTTGGTTTAAACATTCTAATATTTCAGGAATCAGCACTCCATGTTCTTTATTTTCTTTTGGAAATTATGCACAGACTGGATTGATTTTAGCGATTAATGGATCCCATGTATCATTTGGAAATGCTGCAGATTATGCCTCTCTACCTAAATTTACTCATTCATTCTCAAATAATCAATGGAATAATGTAACTTTAGTTTTAGATAATAGTTTGATTGGAAGTGAATTTACTTTATGGATTAATGGATCGTCTGAAGGTTCTCAGACAAAAAATTCTTTCGTTTGGAATATCCCTGAAGAAATTTATATTGGCGGAAATAAATTAGGCAATGGAGTATCATACAATGATCCCAATTTAGTAATTGGTAATACCATTATCGATCATCTAAATTCTCAACCTTTTATAAATTATAATTATCTAGCGTATAAAGCAGCTAATGGAATTAACGGTAAGTACTAAAAATCCCAATCTTCAATAAAGTCTCGTTCACCTCTCTTCTTTTCTAGATGAGCATATGACCAAGCTCCTTTATTGCTATAATCTATTGGAGACCACTCTTTCATATTGAGTTTTATCCATGGATCTTTACCATCCTCAAGGTTATTCACATAAATGAATAACTCATCAAGATAAGGAGATAGCTGTTTAAAGAGAGAATTTCCTCCAAGAACATATACAGTTCCTTCAGTGTGTAGGTGCAAATCATTCAAATCATGAATTGTACCTACACCAAATCTTTTGAATTTTTTCTTTCGAGTAATAACCCAAGTATTAGGTCCTTTCCAACCAGTCATTTCAAAAGTTTTTCTGCCTATAATACAAGTTTTGGTTCGTAGAAGTTTCTTAATTAACTTTTGATGATCCCATATCCTAACAGAAAGATCTGGAAATACCTTTGATTGATCGTCTATTAGTGAGACGAATGCAATTTTTTGTTCATGTAACATTTAGTTCAATCTTTTAATTTCATCAATCAAATAGGGATTTATCCATTGTAAAAATCCTGCAGAATTTTCAATTTCGGTAATTCTTTCAATTGTCGAAGGATCACCTATCATAAATACTTCTGATCGTGTGATGGTTTGATCTTCTAATATATTTATTTGCTTGTTAGCTTCCGTCCAGCCTCTTTGTATAACGCCATCCATAGATTGAGCGACATTACCTCGTTCATACATGGCATTAAGTAATGTTGCATTGAGTGTGTCGGCAATAGATCGTTGACGAATCTCCTGCTTTTTATCTTCCGCCATCTCGTTGGTGCGTCGGATCATCCAATATATCCGACCTATATTTCCTTTATCCGCAAAAAATAAGTCCTCTACGATCATATTAATTGTATAGTATAATTTTTCTTTTCGAAGTGTTTATCTAGATTGAATGAGCTGATGTTTTCATATAGCCAAACTCCTTCAGACATTTCTTGATGAGATACTCCAAAAGGAATTAGATTATCAGCAGTCCAGTAAAAATCTTCAAATTCACTTATTTTTAGGACATCTCGATTTGTTCGAATTTTTTTCCTTTGTGAAGGGTTCTTCTGATAATCCGGATTATCATAAAGCATATCATCCCATGAAATATCTATAAGCAGATGATGTTTGAATCCTATACTAGAAGCAGAATTAAGTATTTCTCTTAGTCTCATATAATCTTCTGGACCGGTTATGATGATATCAACGTCCCATGTTTCAATGAAAGGTTTTTCAACGCCTTCGTTTTTAGATTGCCAATAAGGTCGAGCAAAAGATCCACCAAGATAAACCGAAAATCCTTCTAGATTTACTTGATCCTTCCATTCAATTAACCAAGCATCGAAATTCTCGATAGTGGGAACTAACCAAGGTTCAGAAGTTTCCACTTCACCTCGTCTATAATAAAACTTCTTGCTCATTTATGAGAGTATATTTTTCTTCATATGTTGAAGGCATAATACCTTCATTCATATATTTTATGATTGCTCGTTCTTTTAGCTTTGCTTCAACCATAATCCATGCACCAGTACCATAATCAGTAATTTCTTCGTAAATCCAATCGGCATGTGCACGAGCCATTTGATCAGGAGATTCGTGATTTATTGTAGATGAGAAGTGAAAACCGGCAGGAACGGTACCCCATGTTGAAGCGGCAAGTTTAGCAGCTTCTTCGTGAGTTAGATTACCACTACAAAATTTGTGATGGTGTGAATCAAAGGTGATTGGGATTTGGATTTGTGTATATAAAAGATCGTATAGATCTTTTACTGAATATTGAGAAGGTTTATCGTCGTTTTCAATAACTAATCGAGCTCGAGTATTTGGGTGTAGTTTTTCAAATCCTTTGATGAAACGTTTAGCGCATTCTTCTTTACCACCTTGAGTTGTATTTAGATGAATATTGATTTGATTCCAATGAGATGGTACAAAACCCATGGCATCGTAAATTTCGGAATGTTGATTAAGTTCTTTAACCGTTTTTCTTACAACAAAACCATTTAGAGATGCAAGAACATTAAAAGGGCCGGGATGCATTTCTAAACGTTGACCATAGTTGGTTGCAAGAGTACCACCAAGTAGAAGAGTCTTTTCGATAATTGGCCAATTTGGTAGATCGGTTAATTCATATTCAGACATCCATGGAAACATGTTAGAAGACATACGAAAGAATTTGATACCACGACGTTCATTCCATTGAATGATTTTTACTAGATCTTGTACGTTTGCAAGAGCAAGTTTTGATACACCTTCGAGAGTTGAACGTTGAGCTTCAAACGTTTTCTTAATCATGTGACGATTGGTAGAAATTCCTTCACTACCTTGTAGCTCGAGATTAATACAACAATAACCTATTCGTTTATGAATTTCCATATTTTATTTTATATGCGCTAAAAATGTAAATGAAGCTTCCCAATATCGATCATCATCGGATTCCCAATCAGATACATGAAGTAATTCGAAACGATATTCAGAAGTTTGTTCGTTAGTTTTTGCAAAGGAATTTTTAAGTCCTTCAACCGAATCGTTTGACCAATCTCGAAGATAGTTTACTCGGAAGTAATGTCCTTCGTAACTATGAGTTTCATAATTTCCCATTGAAGATCTTAAGAAATTTTCACATTCGCAATTCTTGGCAAGAATTTCTAGATCAGGATGGTTAGATGGAATTCTACCATCAATAAAAGTTTTTTGATTTTCCATAGATGTATTAATTAATTTGATATAACAAATATAATAAAAATTTGTGGAATAAAAAACTTTATTGACAAAAAGTTATTAACAATTAATAAAAGCCTATTCGTTTTTTATCTAATTTATCTTCTTCGCTAAATTTCTTCTCTTGATTATAGATTTCGGCAAGTGTCATGGCTTTGTCAATTTTAGTATCAAAACCTAAATGATCGCTTAATGCCTGAGCTTTCGCGATTGGAAGTTTATCAAATTCATGTCGGAAGATTAGGCGACCTTTACGAAGTAGAGCATCATCGATTGTAGTAATAGGGCAATTAAATGTACAGATAAATTGAATGCCTAGAAAATCTGAAAGTATACCATCGGCTAGATTAAGTAATTTATCAACTGATGCACCACCAGTTTTTCTAGATCGAATAGCTTCATCGGCATCTTCAATAATTATAATAGATCCACTATAATCAGATAACAAAGGAATAAATGAAGGATCTGTTAATGAATCGATTAGCTGATTAGGAAGATATATGACGGTTCTCTTTTCAGATAACAAAGAAATAAGGTGTCGAATATACATTGTCTTTCCAGTTCCAGGATGTCCATGAAGAAGAACAATTCCTTTTTTTTCCTTCATGTTAAGTTGATTCATGAGATAATTATGTTTATCATTCCATTCATCATCATAATTCATTTTTAGATCGATATTCGGTTTATGAATTTCAAAAGCTCGAAGATCAAGATCTCCATTATCTTTAACTAGCAATTGAACAGAAGATTTTTCTTTGTGTATAATACACATATCTTCTATTTCCGTAATCATTTTCTTAACTGCATCGTTTCCTCTCTTCAAATCCCAACGAAGATGAACATATTCAATTTCGATTTCACCTTCACTTGGAGTAGAAACTCCACATGTAAAAATTGTAGAATTTACGGTTTTAGTTCTACCGGCATAATTCTCTACGACATCACGAGTCTTCAATTCACAACATTCAATATCGACATTTTTATCTACCCAATCATTCCAGACCTTTTCATTTACTATGAAATTCTTACGTCTCCAATTGGAAAACATATGGTCATTATCTTTCCACCACATTTTTTCACCCATATCATAGAGATTAGTGAGTTCAATGCTACGTCTTATATTATTTACCGGTTTTATCATTTTTATATAGAGTGCTTCTAATTTTCGATCCTAAGTCATAATCATTTGAGTTTTCTAATAGCTCATCATTTGTTACTATATACGAAACAAAATCATTTTCGGATATATCAATACCCATTTGTTCTTTGATTTGATCCGCATCTAGAAAATGATAATCCGTTTCGTTTGTATCACCCCATTCAACTAGAACATGATACATTCTAGGATCGGTCCAACCTGAAGGAATAATTTTAATTCCAATTGGTTCACTGGTAACCCATATACTCAAGTATGAGCTAAGAGCTTTAGATGCATTAGGAGTATTTCCATCATCTGAAAAGGATTTTGATAATTGTATATCTTCCATATTATTTGTTTATGTGAGTGATTAATTTTTTAGCAATCATTTTACAATCCATAGATAACTCAGATTTATTGGCAATCCAATCAAGATATCCTGGATCTACTTTATTAATTTCCATTACGGATTTTCCATTATATTTACCAAATCCATAGAATACGTTATTATCTTTCTTAACGAATTTACCGGTCAAATCTATTCGATTGTCTTTTTTAGATTTTTCAATAACGTCGTCGAAATCCGATTCAGTAAATTTGTAAGTTTCCATTTGTTTAAAGAATACTCGTTTAGTTGCATCCACGTCCCATTTTGCAGAGTGAGCATTTTCAAATTTCTCACCGAGAAAACGTTCAACTGCACCAGTCAAAGTTCGAGGTTCGAAATAAGTCCAAAGTGCATATGAATCTAGAAGACGATGTTTCTTCCAATCGAATAAAGTATTAGCTCTACAAAATTCTTCGAATAACATAGGAATGTCAAAATTCTGAATGTTATATCCAGCTAAATCACAACCTTCAATAAAGGCTAAAATATCTTTTGCTCGTTCTTCGAATTTAGGAGCATCCATAACATCTTCATTTGAGATACCATGAACAGATGCAGCTTCATCAGAAATTACTACTGGATGAGGATTGAATTTAGAATACCATTCCTCTTCACCATTGGCAGTAACTTTAATCATTTGTAATTCTACAATACGATCACGGGTAGTATTAATTCCGGTTGATTCGATATCGAAGAATACGATAGGTTTTGTTATTTTCATATTTCGTCATTTACTAATTGTCTGTGTATTTCTCTTCTTACTTCTTCATTTCCTTCACCGAATTTCTCGTATATCTTTTCGGCAAAATCTCCTTTAGTGGTATCAATGATATATGCATCGGCATAAACCATGTATCTTTCAAACCAATGGAATGAATCTGGATTTGATTTTGCATGAGATCTAATAGAATCTTCGCTTAGGTATCGTTTATTAAAACTCATTATTTTTAGATTTATATTTATTATAAGCTTTTTGGAGAATAATAATTTTCCCAGTACTCGATCATTTCATCTAACATTGTTTCAAATGTATACTCTTTCTCCCATTTAATTATGCTTTGAATTTTCGTTGGATCGCCTTTGAGGTGATGTAACTCTTCCGGACGAAGGAATTTTTCATCGACTTCAACGTATTGATTCCAGTCCAAATCAAGGCTTCCAAATACATATTCCACAAGATCTCTAACTGTATGTGATATTCCGGTAGCAAAAACGAAATCGTCTGCTTTGTTATTTTGAAGAATCGCCCACATTGCTTTAACATAATCTTTTGCGTGGCCCCAATCTCTTGATGCATCTAAATTTCCTAATTTTAATTTGTTTGATAATCCCATTTTAATTTTAACGGCTTCCTTACATACTTTGTTGGTTACAAAGTTAGTTCCTCTAAAAGGAGATTCATGATTAAATAGAATTCCATTAGAGATAAACATTCCATATGAGTTTCGGTAATTTCTTGCAATGTTATATGCAAATACTTTAGCACAACCATAAGGTGATACAGGATTTAGCGGAGTTGTTTCTCGTTGAAATCCATCAGGATCAATTGAATTTCCAAACATCTCTGAAGATGATGCTTGATAAATTTTGATTTTTGGATCGATCAATCTAACCGCTTCAAAAATATTTAGAGATGCAATACCAGTTGCATTTGCTGTGTAGATAGGTTGATCGAATGAGATACGAACATGCGATTGCGCTGCCAAATGGTAAATTTCATCCGGTCGAACTTTAGAAACCACGCTTATAATCGAAGCTAAATCCGTAACGTCACAATACTCTAGATTTAATTTGTCGAATATATGTTCAATACGAACGGTTTGATTTTCTGCAACCGAATTACGTTTAAGAGTACCCCATACCTCATACCCTTTATCTAAAAGAAAAGATGCGAGATAAGATCCATCTTGACCGTTGATCCCGGTAATAAGAGCCTTTTTCATTAATTACGATTTAGTAATTATATGAATGACATATTACTTTAGAAAGCCATAATCTACATTAGCATTCTGTATATCTGAGAAGCCAGTAGTTTGCCAAGCTAAATGAGGATGAATTCCATAGCAAGGGTATTTGGTTTGTATCTCATATGCTAGAAATTCATCAATAACAAATCGATCGTAACAGAGAGAAAACTTCTCTATTATTTCTGCTATGATTTTAGGATTGATTGCAAAGCAATGAGTGGTAAAGGTTTTCTTTAGACGATGTAGATTAGAATCAATCATATCTAATTCTTGTTCATTGTGATTTCCTCCAAAATAGAGAAGAGCCCAATCTTCAGGGATTTGAATGTCTCTTATTTTATCGATAACATCCGAAGAAAATTCAACATCGTCTTCTAAAATAAGTACAGGCTTATCGGATCCTATAATCTGTTTGTAGATTTTTAGATGAGATAAATTACAACCGATAGCTCCTTTAGGTATTGTGAATTCTCCTTCAATATCTCGTGAATCGATGGCATCCACAAATTCGAATTCGATTCCTAGAGAATTTAGATGATTTTTGATGGAAGATCTACGATCTTCTCTACGCTTAAGTGATATGCAATAAATATTAAAGTCCTTGAAGTTCATTCACCTTAGATTTTAATTTAAAGAGAAGTTTCTTGGCCGCGGCAAAGTATTTTCCCCTAGCTTCTAGATTTTTAAAAGCCTGTATCGGAATCATGTGATCTTGATTATTATGAGATCTTTCTGCCTCATGCCAAATATGTACTAGATCATTTTCATTCATTGAAGGGATTTCTACGATTGATGAAAGTTTATCCCAGAAGAATTGATCTTCTACGGAATATCCATCGAATAAATGCGAATCAAAACCACCGATTAATTCAAACAAAGATCTTCCTACGATTATTGATCCTCCAGGAGCTTTTCTTTGAAATTCTTCTGGCATAGGAGGATTTGTTTCGCTAATAACATCTTTGATATGTGCTCCATCAACCATAATTCTATTAGCATCTCCTTCGCTCATAGATCTAACGCATCTTTCTCGTAAACAATGAACTGCACTAATAGAATCAATTTTACGATTTTTGATATTCGAGTAAAATGAATCATTAACTAATATATCTGAATCATGAAAATGTAAAATCGTTGAATCCGAAAAACAATAGCCTATATTATGAGCTAAGCATTTATTGAATCTTGGAGAATTTTCCTTTATCCAAATATATGAACATGATTTTTCTCTACAAATATTAAGATGTTCCATATTAACAGATATCTCAACTACAATAATAGACACCTTATAATCAGAAGTAATTGCAACCGAATCTCTTAACGAATCGATCGTTGCTCTTAATTGTCCATGTCTACCCTTTGATGGTATTATGGTTGTTATATCAGCATCTTTCAAGTCACTTCTCAATGACAGATATATTCCATCTATTGGATTAATTGGATTTTCACCAGTTGTTTCAGTTATGTGTATTAAGTCAAAATCCATTGCTATGATTTTTTATAGAATATGTAATTCTCAGTAACGACACAATCTAATTGAGTGGTATCTAATACATAGAATGCATCCTCATATGTGGTTAAGATTGGATTTCCTCTAATGTTAAAAGATGTATTTAGGATTACCGGTATTTTTGATCTTGAATTTATTTCAGTTAAGATATCGTAAAATCTTTCATGACTTTCTGAAGTTACGGTTTGCAATCTAGCAGTATTATCAACATGAACGATTGCAGAAAGATCTTTGATGTATTCAGTTTTAACTATTGGCGCATAACTCATGTATGGAGATTCGATAGCATCATCAAAAAATGTATGCATATCTTCCATTTTACATACTGGTGCAAAAGGTCGATACCATTCTCTAAATTTAACCTTTGCGTTTAGAGTATCCTTCATTCCTTCGAATGCTGGATAACAAACAATACTTCGATTGCCTAAAGCTCTAGGACCAATTTCTGAATTGTTTGTAATGAATCCTAAAATCTTACCTTCGAGAAGAAGATCCGTTAGCCTTTCAATGGTTGCTTCTTCATGAGTATATTCGTTTAGATATTTTCCTAATTCTAGCTCATCTAAGATATGCATGCCGGAATACACGGATTCTTGATTTTTATATTCAGGAAATAAATGAAGGAACCATCCATGAGTTAAACCACAGTCATTGGGATTTGGCGGAACGAAAACTGAGTGATTTCTTGCAGCGATATCCATTGATATTTTTTGATTGAATAAAACATTTAAAGCACATCCACCAGTTAAAACAATATCCATTGGATAAACATTATAATAGGTCTTTATCAAGTCCATCATTACCATTTCAAAAGCTTTCTGATGCGTTGCGGCTAAATCCCATGCATCATTTCCGGATAGATCTCCTTGAGGAAGACCAAGATTACTGATATATGATTCTAATCCAGCACCGGCACCGCTCGTAAAATACTCTATTGAATGATGTAACCATTCTTCTCTAATTTTTCCATATGCACACAGACCCATGATTTTACCAGCATATGTCATATGAGTAGAATCTTTCCTTATATCAGATAACACATCACCAATCGATTGATAGGCTCTTCCATAATCAATAGATGTTTTATGTATGCCGGATATCTCTCCGTGATTTGCTAGATAAACATTAATTGTACTTACTGCTTCGTAATCTATTCCACCTCCATCAACTGAAAAAATTAGAGCATTATCAAATTTGGATAGATGATAAGCTCCATTTGCGTGTGCTAAATGATGAGGGAATGTAGAGAATTGTGCTAAAGGAAAAAATCCTCGAATGAAATCTAGATCTTTTCCATCTAGTTCTAAATAGAAGATATTTGTTATTTCTGGATCTGCTAAATTCTCTTTTATTAAGGTAAAGAATTGTTTACGCTCATCTTCATTAGATCCTAGATATTCTCGAGAATCGAAAGATGAAGAAAGCATAGAATATCTTCGTTTAACAAATCTTTCATATTCAAAAACTCGAAGTTCATTATTTTTATCTATGAAGGTAACGGATGCATCATGAGATCCATATATAACTAATGTCTTTTGAGCAGTAATTTCTGGCATATTGAGGTTTATTAAATTATTGTCCAGGTATAATTACTCCGTAGAATAATTTACCATTGAAATTTGTATTAATCAAGTTTATTAATCCTCCTGGATCTTGATTAGGATTGTATATATGAATTTCGGCACCAATCCATTTAAAGAAATTCAGCTTGTCTAGGATTGTCGGAATAATATCATATTCTCCTCCTTCACAATCCATTTTTAAATAAACACAGGTAGAATTGATATATTTACCTAAAGTTTCGGTAACACATTCAGATGTATAACCTATAGAAAAATGACTTGAATCAGATTGAATAAACGTGGAAGATGCTCCGCTATTATTTGTTGGAGTTCCTATGTTTATAATATCTCCATCTTTACCGGTTATTGCTACCTGATGTATTTCAAAATCTTCTAGGGAAAATCCGTTCAAAACAATATTCTTTTTGAAATTCTCGAAATTTGCAGGAACTGGTTCGAATGCAATTATTTTGCAGCCATATAGTTTTTTTGCATATATTGAAAAGATTCCGGTATTTGCACCTACATCAATTATAGTATCTTCAGGTTTAATATCTAAATTAGATATTCCATAGAATAAATCTTCCTTTAGCTCTCGGAATACACAAATAGGAGTTTCTGAATTTTCCTCATCAATTATAGACAAATCAATACCATTTATAGTATCGGTAAAAATTTTAGTGGCTTTCATATTTAATGTTGTGTTCGGTTATGGAAAATTACTTGAGGAAATTTTCTATTATATGTATTATCTATCACTGGATGACCGCCTTCATCAAATGAAGCAAGATCAGGTATTGCCTCAACTCCATTTAATTTACAAACTAAACTAAGAATAGATTGATCGTGTCGATGTTCGATAAATTCAGGATAACATGGTTTCTTTGATGGTGCAACGAATTCATCAGCTACTAAATTAATATGAGACATCCAACGATACCATTCACTAGCAATATGATGAGCAAATTCTGTCTTTCTACAAAAGAAAAACGAAGAGGATCTTTGAGTAGTGTCGGTAAATTCTGGTTCATCACAATTCATTTGGATAAAACTATCTCGTTTAGTCCAAAATTTTTCTATATGAGGCATTTCACAAACAGCAACACCATATTTTGTAGAATTTACTAGATCTATTACTGGATCTATTTTATCTATGAAATAACACCCTGAATCAGAATACATTAAGAAATCATTAGGTCCCATTTTAGATAATGCATCTAAAATTATATAAGGTTTCCAAATCCAATATCCTGCTCCTCTAGTATATTGAAAATGTTCTTTGTGTTTGTTAAAAAAATCTTCGGGTAAAGAATGAGATCCATAATTAATACATCGATCAAATCCACCAACATCTAATCCAGTTTGAGTGTTCCTTCTTTGAGATTCGAAATATCCTCCATTAGGTTGGTTTCTTGCATAGTTACTTCCTAATGCAGCATAGTTAATTAGTATATTCATAATTCAAAAAAGCCGAGTTTATTTAGATGATACTACCCTTAAGGAAACTCGGCAAAAACTTTGTTGGCTTACGATCCAAACGAGCTAGTGTGCTTCGGGCGATAGGCATCTCGGGTTTACGATTCCTGGCCAGGGACATATTAAGGTAGCCAAAATAAAAGATGGGAGGAATCCAACCTACCGTCACGTCCTCACGGATTGCTCTCATTAATGTCACTGAGCTACATCTTTAGTAGCGGGAGCAGGATTCGAACCTGCGACCTACGGGTTATGAGCCCGCCGAGCTACCACTGCTCTATCCCGCAATATATTTTTAATGACGAGGTACTACAATTTCTACCTTTTGTCTAAGATGTATTGTATGTATATATTTAATTAGTTCATCGGTCTTAACATCAAAACGCAATTGCGTTATGGATAATTCCTGAATTGGTTTAGCATACTTACCGTGACCTGGATTTAACTCATATTCTGAATGGTCATAATAAGCAACTGGATTAATGTTATAAAAGATGGTATCATTTTTTGTTGACCATTTTACAAATTCAGCTTTGCTGATAATTTCTTTATCGACTGAACAACTCCCTAGAGTTAGTATAAGTCCGGCAATCATTAATTGGTTTTTCATAATATAGTTATTTTAAGTACCCTTAGTAGGACTCGAACCTACACGCCTAAGCACCAGATCCTAAGTCTGGCATGTCTACCAATTCCACCATAAGGGCATGTTGAGTAGGATCAGAGGCCTTCTGCCTACTGAGACCTCATCGTTAACTTTCGTCAGAGCGTACCGAGACACTATTTTTTTGATCCATTTCTTTTAAAGATTCTTCCATCTCTTGAAATATCATTGCAACAACAACATGTTTTTCTTGACCATGCATATTTTGCAGCAAATCTAAATCGGCATCAGATAATGCAGCAGATATTACGCATTTATCATCTTTCTGAAATTCGATTATTACTCTATCGTATCGTTTTTCCATTTTGTGTTAATTAGTTTAATATTATATGATGTTCATTTATCAAGATTCATTATTACTAAAAGGCTTCTCATATTTAGGTTTGATTATTAACCAAATTCCTTTTGAATAATCTTGACCATCTAGCATATTGAACAAAATTCCAGGATAACTAAAGTTTCTGGCGGATTGAGCAAATAGCTTTCGAGTTCCTAAACGTTTGATGGAATCAAAATGATCTAGATACTCGGTTTCTAATTTGGAATATGCTAAACGAATATCCTCTTCTGTTTTACGAACCCATGAATAAAATTCATCAGGAACTTCGACTAAAACCTTTTCAGACATTTCACCAGTATTCATTAGGTTTTCCCAAACGTCATATGATGAGATGCTGGTGATTATTCGATGAAGTCTAACATAATCTTCAAATTTGATTTTCATTCGATAATTAGAAGGATGGAATCGAAGAATGAAACCTTCAGAATTTCGTTGATTCATTTCCTTTAGTGCTTTATAAAGAGAAGTTCCAAATACGAAATGCTGTTCGGTGTGAACGATGTACTTGTAAGGAATTCCATTTACATTGAAGAATGCTTTTGCAGTAGTCCAATGTAATTCTGAATCTTTTGTATTGTTATTATAAAATGCACGGTTATAAAAGGCACTAAGAAAAATGAGTTTCTCATCAATTCCATAATCAACTACAATTCGATTTTCCGGATAAATGATTTCACATGCATAAGCAATGGATTTTTCCCAAGCCTCTAAATTAAATAGACGATTTGCAATTTCTAATCCTCGGATTGCTTGATCTGAAGTGAAAGATCCTCGAGTAGCCATTATCCATTCGGATTCATACCAAAATAAAATACCAAGAGAACCATCCATTTTATCTTGGACATAGACATAATCACCAGACAAAGGAATTTCTCCTTTGTTTTCGACCTCTTCATAATTGAAGAATTTACCGAATGGCTGAACGATTACCTTATATTCTGAATCGATGATAAGTCCTCGACAACTGAGAGTTACTTCATCCCAATGAGATTCATACTGAGTTTTCTGAGTATAGTTAAGAATTCTCAATGGGAGAGTAGGATGCGATTGTGAACGAATCCATCCTTCTTCTTCGTATTGGATTAGTATTTCTTTTGTTAATTCCATTATCCTAATTTAACTGCAATTATGCCAATTAAAGTAAACCAAATTAGTATAGCTACTATTGGCCAGTTTTGTTTTAACTTTTTCATTTTTTTCGAGTTTAGATTATTAATTTGAGTATGAATCGAATTTACCATCGCAAAATAAGATGAAGATGGTTTCATTTTTTAAATATTTTTTACCATCTTTTACTTCGATAGAAACATTAGTAAATCCTTCATTTACATCGAGTAAATTATCAATATCTTCAAATGTTAATAGACTACTAAATTCGTTGATAAAATCATTAGCAGACATTTCTTCGGCGATTGATAAAATTTCAGATTTGATTACGGTTTTGGTTTGGTTTTTGATTTTCATATGTTTATTATTAAATGGTATATACAAATATAATAAATCTTTGCGGAATAAAAAAATCTTTTTGAAAAAAGTTATTAACATTTAATTATTACCGAGATCTAATTTAAAATAGACTTAACTTGAGAATTCAACTCATTAAATTTATTTTGAAGATCATCTGAATAATGATTTGCTAACTCTGACTTAATATTCACGTCACTCAATCTAGCAGAATATGCCTCGTGCCTTTCAGCAACATAATCAATACCTAAGAATTTGCAATGTAGTAATTTAAGAGGATGGTCAAAGAATCGATCGAGAATCTCAAATTGTTTTTTATATCTAGGCCACATATGTCCTCGGTAAGGTTTTTCTGTAGGTATCTCATGTTCTTCAACGACATGATGAATATCACCAAATGATATTAGAGTATCATTAACTAATTCATGACAGCCTTCAACCCAAGAAAATTCGAAAACTGAATTAGGATCTAGTATAACAGGTTTTGAATACCAGGGATTAGGAACTCCAGATTTAACCTCATCGAATATAGATCCAGTAGTTGTAGGAAATTTATCAGATACCATATCGAAACCTGCAGGATAGAGTACCGAATATTTCCCTTTAGCTGCATTTAAGAATTCCAATATATTTTCATGATAGACGAATTCATCGCAATCCGTGACAATAACAAAATCTGCTTTATTACGAGCTTCATGCACACATCGAGTTTTAATTTCAATGTGTGCAAAATCGTCGAATGTATTATTTGTGCTAAATGTTCGGAATTCTACATTAGGGAATCGTGAACAAATTTCTCTAGAATTATCGGTTGATTCATTATCATATACAATTACTCGCTCACAGAAAGTGGTGTAATGTCTCAAATAATAAGTGAGCATCTTCTCCTCATTCCAAGCTAAACAATATGCCCAAACTTTAATTCTATCCATTTAATAATCAAAAACTTTCTCGAATGGTCGATTAGATCCTCTTTCTAGAGTATCAACAAATACTAGGTTTGCATTAGGAGTTTCAATCTCAATAATATCATCTACTGGAGTATGACCAACAATCTGATTGATTCCAGGCATAGGTTCCTTTTCTAATTCTTTTCGATCAGTCCATAAAGGACCGCTATAAAGAGATGCACCTCCTCGATATAAAGACACTTGAAATACTTGAGGCTCTTCTCTCATCATCATATCATTGAGTACTTGAGCCCAATCGTCTGTTCCATGACGAGGTCGGTTTTCCATATGATCTGAATAGAATCTTTCGTTAATTCCGGCATGCGTCCATAACCAATCTTTGTATTGAAATGCTAAATGAAATAGGTCTCGATCTCTTTGAAATAACTCTTGAAAATCCCACATCATTTCCGGTCTAAATCCGGAACATCCAGAAACCTTAGGTATGAAATATTGAACATCATGATTTCCTAAAAGAAGAACAACTCGATCTCTTTCAAATCTAGCTAGGTTAATGATATCCTGTAGATTTTCCTTCATATCAATATTTTCTATCGTGAAAGAATCTACATAATCACCGACAAAGATAACTTTATCATAATCATATAAAGGAAGTAAATTCTTTACAATATCTACTTTACCAATATCTGCGGCTCTTCGCCATTCTCGGTATAAATCATTGCTTCCGAATAAGAATTTCTTCCAATCTCGTCTACCATGAATATCCCCTATCGTTAATGTTTTCATATTTATTATATGTAAGATGAATTAAAAAAAGAAGACCAGTGTTGATGTGCATATCACATATAATAGATTCCTAATAAGGTAATATACACATCAACAGGCGGCTATCTTTGTTATGCAGAAGGTATCTCTTTAATTACTATATTAAGGTTTTTTCGCCATAAAGCTAAATCAATCTTTTCAGTAGTATGAACTATGATTTCTAATTCCTTCTCAGAGTATATCTCTAAGTAATCATTTCTAGTATCTACTTTGTTTTGGGTAGATTCTTTAATGAATGAATGCAACCAAGCCATTGTTGATGCTTGATCGACTGTTATTCTTAACATTTTAATTTTCATAATGACCAATCTATTTTGTGTGATGCTACATTTTTTGAATATTGATTTACCATAGGTCTACCGGTATTGTAGCAACCGAATACCTTGTGCCAATCACCATAACGATCATGTAAATGGCGAAGTAATTTCATTGATAATCTAACATTGAAATCAATATCAGTTAGAAGTCTTTTGCGATTTGCAGATGGATCCATAGATTTTCCAGTTGCAATCATAATTTGCATAGGACCAACTGCACCTACTGGACTAATTCTTTCCGATTGATAGTTCCAATGAAAGGGTCCTTCGTATCTAGTTTCTTCGTAAGCAATTCCATAAGCGTAACTTTTAGGTATCTTATAGAATTCTGACCATTTCTCGATAGATTCAAACATTTGAATGCAATCCGCATTCCGTGGAATTCCTAGAGATTTAGCAGAATCAAGTAGAGATAGGCTTTCGTTTTTTGGGTACATTTTACTTTCCATTCTTAAATGGATTAGGCCAACGATAAGACCTAGTACAATAACGGTTAAAAATTTTAGCTTCTTCATATTACTTACGTTTTTTTAGATTTTATGAATTAATTTACTTTATAGAACCAGCGATTTGATTCGCATATAACTTGAATATATTTATTCCTACCGTATCCGAGAACATTGCGATGCTTCCGGTGTTACGATCAAGAATAATCAATTCGCTGTTTTGTGAGATTGCAACGGATACATTTTTTGATTGAGTAATGATTAACTTTTGTGCATCAGGTTTATCCTTAGAGAACACTTCATCATAATACTTTCCAATAAAAAAACCGGCAGTAATTGCAATGATGATTAGTAGGTAATTTCCTAATTGTAGGAAGAATTTACGAGTTGGCTCCAATAGATTTTTAAATGCAGTTTTTTCGTTTTTTTCAGTGTAGATTTCCATTTTGATTTTATTTAAGGTTTAATTAATATTGAGTTCTTAATAATTGAATTACATCCCATGCATCTTCGATAGCATTATGAGTTACGATACCACCAATTTTTGCTCGAACTTTGCAGGTGTTTAATGAAGGCATTGCATTATCGGCTTTCCAATCAATGAAAAGTATTGATGGATCGATAATTCGTTGACGGATTCGGATTGCTTGTTTCCAACGAGGTAAACGTTCAAGAAATAACTTGTCGAATGTACCGAAATTCTTACCGGCTACATTGATTGTTACCGGTTTCATTTTAGAACTTAATCCTGGATTAATAGGAAAATCAACATTTTCCACGACTCCATTACGAAATAAGAAATCGTAGAAAGATTCAACCACATTATCTCGTTGTAAGAATTGCATGCCAGTCATGTTTACTAAATCATTCTTTTCATCTTGATCCTCGGCAGTTTGATAATGAACCATTGATTCGATGAGTTCACGATTCATGTCGAGTGCAAATGGAGATCCGGTTAATTGATCAGTCAATATGCATACATGAAATTTAGGAATCTCATCGAATGGTAGCCGGTTTTCCGTATCTTCAATGATTGCTCCGATTGAAAGTATCTGATTGTTTTCCGGATCTAAGCCAGATGTTTCTATGTCGATTGATAGATATTTCATATTATTCGTATTCGTTATTGTAATCGTCCTTTGTGTTGTCTTCTTGAAAGATCTCGAATTTAGGTTTAGTTTCTTGAATTTCATCTTCATCCTTATCAATTTTCAATTTTCTAAGAACGGAAATTGGTGGAAGATATAATTGCACTGCATCATAATCTCTAGGACGTTCATGTATCTTTCCTTTAATTTTGAAGTACTCTTGAATTTTACGGCCTAATGCGAATTGAACAAAATGTCGAGAACATTCCCAATACACCGGTTTCATTCCTGGTTCGCGAATCTCTTCGACGATCATTGTCCAAATAGAAGTCATTCCGATAATTTTAAAAGTTCTTTCTTTATGTTTAAATTCAAGGCCAAGATCTTCCTGTTTTAACAATGATGGATTAATTACATTACGATGAAAATGTGTGTAATTAGCTTCCCAATGTTTAAGGAGAACAGGACTGGCATTAGATTTTTGACGCATTAGATCGCGATCTTTTCTTACTGGTGTTGCTTTTGTAGCTTGCATAATTATTTATTTTTGATTTTGTTTGTTTATGGATTATTGATTAATTTTCTGTTTCGGTTAATTCCGGTTGTATGATACCGAAAATCTTATTGAATTTCTCTTCCTCGGAAAGAAGAGTTTCTTTTTCACGTTGTAAACGTTTACGAATTTCTTCATCTCGTTCAAGTCGTTTTTGATCGTATTCTACTTCGAGTGGATTATCAAGAGAGAAGTATATTTTTTCGTATTTGAAACCTCGACGATTTTTAGTTACCTTAGCATAACGATCACCGGTAAATTCGGATGAGTATCTTAATTCGATCATACCGGTTGTATTATGTTTTAATTTATTGGAACCAACGAAATTACCACCCTTAGTTACTTGTTGAATTGCAAGTACGGATGTAAATAGATTTGCTTCATTGTTTCCTTTATTTTGAGTGACCATCATATCGATTAACCATTTTTCTGCTGCAGTTCTTGTCATATTTGAAGAAGCTTGAACGGATTCTTGAACTTCGATAAATGAATCGATAAGGATGATATCCCAACCTTGATTAAATGTTTGTTCGATGATTTCTTTAGGATCCTCGTCTAGATAATCACAAAGGAAGAGAGTAGGTATTTTACCGAATGATGGATAACGTTTAACATAACCATACATATCGATTTGATTCATTTCGCCAGAGATGAAAAGTATTTTTCGATGAGGTTCGTTCTTTTTGATTTTTGCAAGGAGATCAAGTGTTTGTGTAGATTTCCCAATGCCAGGATCACCGATAACCATGTAATTTGTAGCCGGATAAATTCCACCATCGTTTGAAAACATGTAATCGATTGGGGTTCCGGTTCGCATTGGTTGAAAGATACGATCATCATAATGTAGATCATCAATAAGTACCAATTCGATTTTGCGATTCTCAGCAGATTCGATTTTTGCGTTTGTTGGATTTGGATTCACATTATCAAATGGTACCAAATAAGTTTCTGTTCCTCGAGAAATAATAAATTCTCGATTTGAACGCCATATTCCACGGAACAAATATTCAGTTCCATTGTATGGGTTTTTTAGCTGATACTTATCTGCAAATCTCGAACGTTCATGACGTTTTTCAGCTTTGAGGATTTGAGCATTTGTTAATTGGATTGCTTCCATGTATATGATTTTTTAATTAATTTGATATAACAAATATAAAACAAATTTGTGGAATAAAAAAATATTTTGACAAAAAGTTATTAACATTTTTTTATCGTTCAAGAATAACGAATTCACCAAAGTGCTTATCGAATACTTGAAGGAGATGTTCATAATCTCCAGACATAAGATCGGTATTCATTTGTGCTCGATCGTTTGGTTGCATTTCCATTTGTTTTGCGAAACGATTTGCATATGAGATTATGGCGAATGCATTACCATCAGGACCAGTAAGATCGATAACGATAGGTCCGGTTTGTTCTTCTTTTTTTCTTATCATGATTTATTAATTTAAGTAGTAGTTTAATTCATATCTTCCTGAATCCATACGATGAAGATTTACATGCAACCATTTACGAGCAGGATTACCTGTTCGTTCGAGAATAAGAGGAAGATTATAGTGAACGGTTGTTCCGTATGAAACATGTTCAGTCCATAGATTATCGGGTTCGTTTACCAAATAACCTCGAGATTGAACGTGTTGAAATGCTTCGTTTAAAGCGGATGATTGCGTTTCGAAGTAAGTTGTTGAAGCATGTGTTCGCATATATATTGTTTTAAATTGTATATACAAATATAAAACAAATAAGTGGAATAAAAAAATTTATTGATGGAAAGTTATTAACATTTTTAAATTATCTTGGAATCATACATGATTTTCCATTCTAACCAAGGGATAGTGTTAGGTTCTACGGCTTTAATAGATTGCCACCATCGAAAAAGACGATCATGTGAATTCTCTTTATATTTTCGGATAAGATCTTCTTCGGATTGTATTTTACTTTTAAGATCATTGGCAAGTTCCATGTTCTCGTCTAGATATGAATCCACAATCTTAAGTCTCTTGAAAGCATCGTTATTAATGAAACTCATTTTAGCCGAATCCAAAATCATTTTGTTTAAAATTGTTTGATCTCTCAAAGCATCATTCAAATTAGGAACTAATTCATTGTAACGAGCCTTTAGAGATTTAAGAGTTCTTTCAAATCCATCTAGTCTTTCTTGTAATTCAGTATCATTGAAATCTTCCATGAATGCAGCGAATACTCGTTCAACCGGAGTAAGCTCAACGATTTGTTTTTTAGTCTTTGCCATATTTTGTTTTTGATTAGTCGTAATTCTATAGATAAATGTATAAATTATATGAGTATGATGGAGTAACCTTGAATTACCTAATCTGCCTGAAGAACTATATTATTTCCTCGATCACCTTAGATAAAGGTTATATGTTAAAAATCACAGGTCAGATTCAGTAATAAAGGTTGCTTGATTAATTTTCGTAGGCAAGTAATGCTTTAACGTTATGACGATTAAGCAACATTACTTTACCATATTGCATATTCATAGCGGATGTACATTGTGTATAATTTGTAGGACATTGACCATCTAAGAGAAGAAGATCAAATGTATCGATTAACCATTCAAGTGCTTGTTGACCAGTTGGTGCATTGTAAAACATCCATCCGGCAAAGAACATTCTAGCACGATTTGGCATTACACCAACTTGAAACGATTCAGCGAGAATTGTATTTATTAATGTATCGCTGGTACTAGCCGTTTTGATTTGTTCAAATGTTAAAGTGCTATCTGGATTTGTTTGACTCTTTAGATTTTGTAGAGAGGTTGCTGTTATAAATTGTTGTGCCCATTGCATTGGGGAATCTTCCATGGTTAGGTTAGCTCGACGAGTTTGAATGATTGTCATTTCACGAAAAGCAAATTGACGAAGCATTGCAGCATGGGCACCTTCATTTATCGAGAAGTCTGCGCCAGATTTTAGAAAATCGTTTGCGATGCTATAGAACATATTGCAAGGATCTACCGTACCATTTTGAAATGCAGTAGATAAACGAGTTTGGCCATTATGTTTATCTCGAGTTTGAGCATATGTAGGAGCCATAGCCGATGCACGAGATGTTATGATGTGAGGCATAATCAAGTTATTCTTAGTGTATTGCGGATAACTTTTGATTGCTTCATTAATAGGATTTGGTACAATTTCAGAATTCCATTGATTTGGTTTGTGTGTAGATATTTTGCGAGTATGTGACATCCACCTAGATTTAGCCGTCATATTAAAACAAGTATCGTCGACAAGATCAGAATCGATTAATTCAAAAGGAACTTTGATTTGCATTGGATCGGTTGTTTTCCACATTCCAAAAAGAGGAAGATCTATTACAACTCGATCAAATCCATGTTTATCAATTAGGCTATTGATATGTTCAATAGGATTTGATTGTTTGAAGACGTAAAACTCGTGGCCAATAGCCTTAAGCGATTTACGCATAATATCAAGGGATTCGTAAAATGCTTCAAGATTAGCCGTTGAACATTGTTTCAGAATTTGTTTTTCCCGATCACCAGCAAAGTAGTATGGTGAATAATATACGAATGTACAAGGACCGGATAATTTAGATGTTAGCCTAGAGTCTGTACGAAATGAATGGGTTAACCAAACTAATGTTGCCATATTTATTTTATGCCTTTATACCATTTAAGATTAGATTGAGCTCTTGAGATTTTAAGATCTAAACCAAAGTTAGAACCTTGATAGGTTCCGGCTAAAAGAGGATAATAAGTTGAAACGTTATTTTCCTTCATTTCTTTAAGATCTTCTCGAGTTTCAATTTCTTTAATAGAGTTTGAATGATTTTGCATTTCGGTGATAAGTTCCTCATAATCTTTTATGAGTGAATCGTATAATTTTGCTTTTTCGTGTACTTTCATGATTATGCTATTGTTTTAATTTGGGTTTCTAATGCGATGATTTGATTACGTACTTTTTCGTTTTTGCGATAATCGAATCCAATTACTTCGGAAGCATGGATAACGGTACCGTGATTAGTACGATTATGTTCGGCCGCAATTATTTTAAGAGAAGCGGTTGTGTTGAATCTGCATAGATACATTGATATTTGGCGAATGTATGCAATTTCACCAGTACGAGATGGTGAAAGTAATTTAGGTAGTTCGATGTTAAATGATTTCGATACTAATGATTGAATTGCAGCAATTTTTTCGATACTTGATTTAGATTTCATATTTTTTGAGTTTAAAAGATTAATATTAAATTGATATAACAAATATAATACTTTTTATTGGAATAAAAAAATTTTTTGAAACTTATTTTTGGCTAAATGTAAAAAAGTTATTAACATTTCATTCGTGTGTTGTATGCTGGTCGGATTTCGTTAATAAGTTGAGATTCTCTTCCGAATGCGGTAGATTTACCACGTACAATTTCGATAATCTCAGGTTTAAATTGAGATTCGCCATATTCGCGAATCGCTTTTGGAAATAACCATTCTTCACGAAGCACCATTGCTTTATAGATATGTCGCTTCCATCGAGATTTAAGAGATTTAAGATATGCTCTACCGGTTACGACTGTAACTCCTATATAGAATTCTCCGGTTGAGAGATTTTCTATTTTGTAGATGAGATGGTTACGATCGCTTCTTCGTTTATGCATTGATGGGTTGTTTACGAATGATGTATCGGATTATTGCCGATTTAAGATTAGCATCTTTGGTAATTCCCATTTCTCGAAAACCATAAAGAATTTCACCTGCATTACCATCGAATAAATCGATTAGTAGAGTTTTTAATTCCGATGTTGTGAGTAATTCAAGATCGGATACTTCAAAATTATTTTCCATAGTATATTTGTTTAAATTGTATATACAAATATAATAAAACTTTTTGGAATAAAAAAATTTATTACGGGAAAGTTATTAACAATTTTAATCGGATCCTAAAAGGAGAACATGTCCAATCTTCTCATACACATTCTTCTCTTTATCAGAAAACTTAAGTCTGTATACATAGGATCCTTGTTGACATAATTCATTTTTGGCTTTTCCATCCCATCCTTTTTTAGGATCGATTGATCTATAAATTAAGTGATCCCATCGATCGAAAATCTCTAGTGTATAAAAAGATAACTCAACTCCATAGTCAGAAAATACTGGAAGAAAATAATCGTTGAGACCATCTCTATTAGGAGTGAAAGTATTTGGGATATGTACTTCAAATTCGTTTTGTATCTCTATCATTTTTCTAGTAGATGCCGTGCATCCATTAACCGTCTTTGCAATTAATGTTATTTCGTACTTGCCTATTTTCTTGGGATCGTATGCAAGATTAATTGTGTTTACTGAATATCCATTAGATACCATCCATGTGTAAGTGTAACTTCCTACATTAGGAGTTAGATTTATTGCTTGGATTTCTGAATCTCCTGCATAAATGGATTTTGGTAATTGAAACTTGGGAAAAGGTACCTCATCAACTCTAATAAGAGTAATCATTTGATTTGGCGATACACAACCTTCATCATTGATATATGAGAATATTATTGAATGTATTCCGCTTGAAGTAAATGTATATGCAAGAGAATTGGCTTCACTAGAATATCCATTACTAAATTTCCAAGAAGATAATCCAGTATTTTCGTTTGAATTGAGAATTACTCTAAGAGGAACACAACCAATTGAATCAGATAGCGATATGATGGGTTTACTTATTTGAGCAACCCTTATGTTAAATGATTTTTCATCCGGACATAATGAAGCCGTTGGTGCAGAATGCGTTCGATAATATATTAGGTTGTTTCCGATGTTTGCCATTTGTGGATCGAACATATAACCATTTACTCCAGGACCAGACCAATTATAATTTGGATTTTTGACTAACGAATTCAGATTAAAAGGATATTCAGTACCTTTACAATAAACGGTTTTAGGGTATCGATCTAGATCAGCCGATATAAATTTCTCAATATTAACAGTAGTCTGTGCATATGCTATACAAGGACCGGCAGAAATGCTGTAATTAATTATATTGTTTCCTATCGCTCCATATGCTGGATTAAAAATTCCGTTAGTATTAGATCCATTACCTCCGAATATACCACCGATTGGATTTACTTGTAATTGGAAAGGCGCATATGTGTTACATACAGAATTTGGCTTGATTATTACTGGAGATTGTAATGAATATACTCTAACTGATATGCTTGACGTACTAGGACATAAACCACTAGATGATGATGTGGTATGTACTAGAATTAATGTTCCTGAATTCGATGGAGTAAACATTGAACCATTGATTCCTAATCCTGACCAAGATCCAGGAAAACCAGAATATGAATTAAGATTTATGGGAGAGCTGGTATTACACAAGTCAGGTATTTGATTTGTTATCGTTGATGGAATGAACATCTCAACCACAAAGGTTTTTGTTTGTTGAGCCGAACAAGTATTAGTTCCTATTACATATTGAATGGCATTAATTCCAATAGGACATAGCGAAGGATTTAATATTCCATTAATGTTTAGATATGGAGTAGAAATCCAACTACCAGAATTAGGAGTAACGGTCATTTGCATAATAGCATCTTTGCTACATATAGGTCCGAATGTAGTAATGTTCGGAGATGCCGGATTAAGAACCGATATGTTTATTGTTCGGTTATCTGGACATAGAGTAACATTAGGAGCCGAGTTGGTATTGTATGTTAAAGTATAATTTCCGGTCGGTAATCCTGAAGGGTTGAATATGTTTTGAGTAACATTCATTCCTGACCAAGATCCAGTCGTATTTTGTACGATTGACATTAGATTTATTGATGAGCTCGTTACGCATAAATTAGGGATAGATCCAGTTAAAGAAGCCGTATTGAAAGTTGATGGATATATGTTGAATGTGTTTGTGTTTATACATGGACCAACATTAACGACATAATTAACCGTTGTATTTGTAGGAGATGTCAATGAAGGAGTTACAATACCTAAACCGCTCACTGCAGAATTGTTAGACCAGATTCCTCCATTTGGATTAGCGATCAATACAAAAGAGGAGGCATTCGTACAGAATGGATTGGAATTTGCAATAGTCGGAATTATTGTATTAGTAACCGATATATTCATTTGAGTAGATGAAGGACATACTGTAGGATTTGGTGTTGATAAATTATTGTAGGTTAATGAGTATACTCCATTTAGATTTGCTGGATTGAATATGTTATTCGTTATATAATTACCTGACCAAGATCCTAAGGTATTCTGAACAATAGTCATAAGATTTATTGTTGAATTAGTAGAACATATAGGATTTATTGAAGAGCTTAATGATGAAGTATTGAAATATGATACCTGATAACTTCCAGTATTAGATGATGCGCAAGTACTAATTGAAATGGCATATGTAAAGTTATTGATTCCTAATAGTGAAGCAGTCGGAGAGATTAAACCTAATGTACTCATTCCAACTCCGGTAAAGATACCACCACTGGGATTAGCCAATACTTGATATGGAAGCATATTGTTACACATATTAGGTATTGCAGTAATAGTTGGAATTGGTGGATTGATTGCCCATAAATTTAATGTACGAGTCATCGGACAATTAATAGCAGTAGGAGTAATTACAACTGAGTAAGTTATATTTGATTGCGTACCTACTGCAAGATTTGGTATGATAATCGTTGATTGTTGAGTGTTTCCTGCTAAAAAGATATTAGGTGTCCAAGAGTAAGTGTATTGAGATAATGATGGTGGAATACTAAATACTACTCCGGCTGCAATACCTCCACCAGGACATAGAGTTGTTGAGGTTGGACTTAATGTAGGAGAAAATACATGAGTAGGTATAATAAAGGAAGTTGTGTATGCACAGGAACCATCAAATACTCTTACTTGATAACTACCGGTTCCCATGTTTCCAAACAAATAATTATTTTGATTAGTAGGAGACAATGATGAATTGTAAACCGGAGTATTATTAGAATTCCATACTGAATATGAATTAGCTCCAGGAGGAGAACCAGATGCAGGAGTTAGATTAATAGTTCCACTGCCATTTGTCGAGTTTAAACAAACAGAAGTAGTTAGTAATGATATACTGCCCGGCGGAGATGGTATTAGGGTGAATGAAGCTGCTTCATTACAATTTTGTAATGAAGTATAGGTAACTGTGTATACTGAAGCCTGTACTGGATTGTTTACTGTGTATCCCATTGCCACTCCTAATGGAGCGGAGATAGCTGTATTGTTGGTAGACCACTGAACACTATTACCCGTTACACTTAAATAGGCTTGAGAACCACAATACGGTTTTAATAGATTTTGCATTTGAGGTATTCCAACTCCTATTGATATAGTTGATGTTGCTGAACCACATCCTGCAGCGCCAAGACCAGTTATAGTTACGCTATATGTTCCTGGAAGCAGTCCACTTACTGTTGCTGAGGTACCAACTACAGCATTATTTGAATTTACCCAAGTATAATTGTATCCTGTGCCACTGCCATTACCTTGAACAGTACCCGTTCCACTTGATCCTCCTGCACAACTTGTGCCTGAACCAATACCTGCAATGTTTACAAGAGTAGGCATGATTGTATTGGTTGCAATATAAGAACACCCTGATGGTGAGTTTAACTGAACTGTATACACTAAACCTGCAACTACTGGACTTATGGTTAATACTGGAGCTGTACCTCCTGCATTAGCAGGAATTGTTCCTGTGATAGGAGATATCCATTGATATGACGAGTATCCCAATGGTGCGGCAATAATAGCTTGATTTGAACCAGCACAATAACTAACAGGTCCTGCAATGTTTCCACCAACTCCACCTAATCCAACTCCAACTAATTGACCACCGCATCTTGCATCAAAATAAGCAGTTCCATGATGTCCAGAATAAGAACAATCTGAGCAAGTTACCACAATTCTAATACACTGACCAATATAAGGAGTTAAGTCAATATATTTTGTTTGCCAATTAACCCATGAAACTCCACTGGTTACCTGATATCCAGGAACTCCACTTTGACAAGATTGTCCGGAAGGAGTTAGGCTTACATTGGCACATGGTATTGGGATTAATGAACCTGTACAATTATACATATCGATTCTAAAAGCAGGTTGTCCACAACATTCATGAACACCATCCCATGAACCAGCATAACAAAATTGAAATAAGGTATTAGAATTTGAAACAGGAAATTGTGTCATAATTCGAGTCATCAAACCGGTTGGACATGAGTTTTGTAGTCTTGCAACTCGGTTACCGCCAAGAGGTGAATTAGGTATTGATACATTGTCAATACTAAATCCAGGAGGATTAGCACAACTAGGAGCAGGTAGTATTGGAGTAGCAACAATAGAAAATTCAGGACTACCTGCATTCCAATTAGCAATAGGATTAGCAACACAGCCAGCACCATATGTAGGATTTCCACAACAGATATTGGAAGTATTTTGTCCACTTTGAATTGTCCATCCTAAAACAGAATTCATTCCATTATAAGCTCCAGGTGCAGTAAGCTCAAAGTCTTCATTCACACAAGCATTACCAGGTGAATTAACTGAGTTAGGACCTCCAATAGGTCGGTTGTTTGAATTGATAGGTAGTACAGGTTTGATACCGTACTTTTGATTTACCCATTCTCTTTTTACAAGAGCAATGTAGTTGATGTATTCTGAACCAAAAACGTTTCGTCTTAGTAGTTCAACTTTCATAGCTGCTTCGTCGAATCCTTGTATGGAATCTCCGTAATAGCTTTTGTAATCGACTAAGGAGTTTTTAGAAAGATAATCAGAATTGTTTATGTATCTTTCTTTAGGTGTTGTTTGTCCAATTACAATTAAATTAAATAGTAACAGGCAAATTAAAATAGGATTTTTCATATGTTTGTTTCTCATATTATTTATAAGAACATATCTCCTAAAAGTGGGTTTACTTAATAACCGACGGGATCCGCCGAATAACTACTAGGTCATTTTGGTCTATTTGACCTTACCATACATGCGTTTTAAGATACGCTTTGGTGTTTTTGAAAGAAGTCTTGTATAATATCCATGTTTAACCATTTCAGGTTTCTTGTCTTTACCGACAATATCAGCAATGATTTCAGGATCTTCAATATAAGGAACATTTGAATTTGAAAGAATCTCTTCCATTTTACGAGAGGCCTCTAACAACCAACCAGGATTTTTAAGTAATGAAATAGTTTTTTCTAGAAGATCTCGTTTTGCAGTCTTCTTATCATTAGTTCCTAGAAGAGCAATCTTATTTCCATACTTCGTTTTCTTGTATATAATAAAGGCATCTGGAATACGATCATGGTCAACATCCTTTAAGAATGTTGCTTGGTATTTAGTTTTAAGTTCAGCATAATCATCGGCAGAGAAATCTAATCCTTGTTTAGAGTATGTGTCAGTATACATTGTCCATATGAGTTGCATCATATCATCATCCTGACCTTTAAGGTCAGTGTCTATCCATTTACCGGAAGGTATATGAATATCTTCATTAATGAATTGTCTAAATTTCTTGAACATTATAATAAGCCTAAGGCTAACATTTTTCCAACGGCAATATCTAATGGATGATGCACACCGGCAACAACTCGTGAATTTGCTATTTGAGTAGCCACTTCCATTTGAGATTCTTTCAATTGAGGATATTTCTCTGCAACCTTTTTTGCTACATAAAAAGATCCGGCCGCATTAGTTGAAGGAAATGAGAAGGATTTAGTAGGAACCAACCCCTTGACTTTTGAGCTTAATTCAAATGGACGTTTTACTTTCCAAATATCTTTTGCAGTACCTGCTACACTGGTAGCATAATCCCAACATTCAGTTAACCATTTACCATCTAGATCAATACCAGCTTTCTTGGCATCTTCAACATGAAAAGCCATAGGATTATTATTAACTGCCTGAACAAATGATCGATCTTTATCACTCATTCCGGTTTGTACCTTTTCGATATCTTCAAGATACTCGACGGTAAGTGTGCCAGGAGAAGGAACGGTATTATTGTGTCTTTGAAGAAGATCAATAATAAAGGATTCAACCATATTAGGTTCAAACGAATTTGGTGTGTCTCCTGGATCTTGCAGACCGATGAATCCAAAATCTACTCCGGATGTACCGAATAGAGATCCATCTGCAGGACCATCGATTTCATTGAGCCATTGCTCATATAATTTTATTTCTTTCATGAGAGTTTTTCGTATTGATAGCCACCTCGACGAATGAGTGACCAGAATTTTTTACCATATGTACCTTCGTCAATATCCTTACCAAATAGCTTCTTGGCTCCTTTGACAATTCCTCCACCAATCTTTCCTAGAATAGTTTTCTCATTGGCAAATTCTCGGAAGATGGATTTAGGAACTTCATAATATCTGTAGCGGTCTCCATTGTTAAAAGTAATAGTTAGTTCTTCAGTTGATGAGTCATATTCAATTTCGTTAAGGTGAGAAGATTCTACTTCCTTTTGCCAAAGTTTTTCTAGAATGAATTCATCAACTCCTAAAAATGATTCAGATGCTTGATTGGCCTTTAACCATTTTTGAAAGATGGGAATTGCTGCTCTCATGCCATCATTCTGACCATTTGAGTATTTAGCTCGATTGAGCATGGCATTAACGATTTGAACGGCTTTTCCTGGATCGTCTGCCTTCATTTTGTCAGCGATCTTAATAGTCTCTTTAGCTTTTTCTGGCGTTCCATATCCAATTCCTTTAGTAGATCCTTTACCGGCATCAGCAAATAAACCTTCGCCTTCATTAAGGAATGTATTAAAACCTTGGATATGTTTCATTGTATGTTAAAATATTTTGTAAGATCTACTCCTAATTCTTTAGCATCTCTTTCGTAGTAATGCCATCCTGGAATTATAACTTCATCAACCCGGATTTTATTTCCAACAACAAATACCTCAAATTCATTCATGAATTCGTGAATTGATTGAGTAAACACCGGATTCATAATTGCTAAGGGATGTGTGTCTTTAATTTTAATAATCATCGGAATCATACCATCAATGGATCCATCTAATAATCTTTTAACAACCGTTTTAGATGCTACAATTTCGTTATAATTTTCTGAACTAAGGCTTCCTGCAAAAGTGGCCGCTATTTCGATAGATGGTGTAAACGAAGTGAATCCCTTTCTATTAATACTTTCCCAATTATATGATGTACTGAGATTTAGGCTACCACCAAAAATATCAACCGCGTCGTTACGTTTCCATTTACCCTTTAGTGATAACACTTCTTTAAATGGTATTATAGTTCCTCTATAAAGAGAAGTACCTTCATAGACGGATCTACCTTCAGATGGTTCTAATATTTTCGGAAACTTCTTTTTTAAGGGCAGCAATTCTTTAAGGATATGTCCCATCTTTGGATCTGCCTTTACTTTAAAAATCCAATCTTTTATCAATTGTATTAATTGAGTTTTGTCAGCAGTATTAGGTTCAAACTCTATTCCGAGATCTTCCCATTTATTAGGTCTACCCAATAAAGAAGGATCACCTAGTAATACTTTACCTGTATCGAATTCATTAATAAAATCTTCAAAAAGTTTTATCGGTTTCATTATGCGTCACCACCATATTTTTTAGATTTGGCTTTGGTTCCATCTTCACGAGGAGTAAGTCCTAAAGCTTTGCAGTGGTTTATCTGATTAAATCCTTCTGGAGATTTGCACATTTCAACCTCTTCCGGAGTAGGTTTTCTAGAACCAGCATCATAACCAGCTTCATTCAACCAACGATTAAAACTTTCCTCTAAAGGATATGTTCCAACTTTCCAAACCTCTTTGAAGTCTTTAGCATCAGCTTCATATCCTTTCTGAGTTTCGTTAGTATCACTATTAGTCCATTGCCAGTGAAGAAAAAGTTGAGGTGGAACTTGAAATCCGAAATACTGAAGTACCGTTCTTTGAGTATTCATTACATCTTCTACATTCCAATTGTGTCCAATGAAGAATCCACCAGCTTCAATATTTCCTAGTAGATTAGATTCACCAAGAGTAGTGTGACGATTCTCTAACCAAGTTAGACGTTCGATAAGTTTTTGATAGAATGCATTTGCCTGACCCCATCTTGTAGAAGCAAAGAAGAGGACTACATCTGATTCGAATATAGCATTACTAACTTTCCATAACTCATCATCGGCATTATTAATAGAAGCCCAACAACGAAGATTACCAGTAGGATTTTTAGTGGTATCCTTTAGGGCAGCAGCCTTAACTCCACAACCATTACCACTTCCGGAAGATACATTACCTTCACAGTTGTGAATATTGAGAGATGGAATATCTATTACTTTACAAAGAGTAGAATCCGTTGAATCGTCGTATAAAGATCTGGCTATTAACTCAGCCAATTGAGTAGATTTAGGTTTTCCTCCTTCATCACCACTCCATCTATTAGATGTTGTAAGAAGAAGAACTCGCTTACCTCTTATTCGTTGAATAAGAACTTGAAGATCTGTGTATGTTGAATTAGCCATTTAGCTTTTGTGTGTTTTTATATTTATCAATCAAAGTGATTTCCTCCGCTTCGGTTATAATTTGTGAATATCTCTTCACCGGCCTTTATGTCTCGAGTAGAAGAAAATCTGAAACAGCATTTAGCTTCATCAGTATCCCAGGTTGCATTGTTTTCATATGAATGATTATAAACAGTTCCACTGCCTAGTACAACAGCAAATTGATGAACATCATTATATGCCGGCCATGCGAATACCATCTCTTTTAAAGTATCATCCATAGCTGAATGATTACCATTAGTTAGTAAAAAGAAGTGGCACTCTTCAAGTACCTCTCCAGCCTCTATATCGGCTATGGCAAATACACCTCTGCCTGCTACAGTCGATTCTCCGACTGCAATTTTTGGTGAATAGTATAACATATTACTTTTATGTAAGTAGTGATTTAGCCAGACTGATATATTCGTCAATGGTTGCTCTAACTTTAGTGATAATGGCTTTTGCTGCTGGAGTTTCTGCCTTATCAAATTTAGCAGAATTATAAGCTTCCATCATCTTCTTCGTATATTGAGCAATCACTGCATTTAGTAGATCAGCAGCTGATTTGTATTTAATAGTAGTTCCAAATTCGTCTAGCTGACCTAGTGTCTCGGCAACCAGACGAATTCCTTCGGCTAGATCTTCGAATCGAGGAGAGTTGCGATCCATTCCCTTCCAAGATTCGATAGGAGTAGCGGTGAATGGAATATCTGTTCCGCTCTGTTCCCAAAAGAAACGAGCGATATCGGTCATGAATGATTCAGCATTTTGTGAGATGATGCGATCCTCAACATTAGCTCGTTTAGAATAAGGCTTCATAACCTGACCTTCAAATTTAGCTCTTACTCCTCTTGCCTGAATAGACAAATCTAGAACTTCACCAAATGAAGAGTAGAGATTTCCTAGCACAAAACCTTTAACGTTACGAATAGGAGTCATACGGAATACTGCCCAATCACTATACTCTTTGTGAGTAACAACCATATCAACCTGAACATATGCATCAGTTCCATTAAAGGGAACGATCGCAATTAACTTAAGAGAAACATCCGAAGATATTTTCTTCGTCTCATCAATATCTACATCGGTGATACCTTCTTCCTCTAACCACATGAGCAGCTCGGTATTGTATAGCTTCACCGTAGCAATCTCATCTTCTCTATCACGACCAGCAGTGAGCTTCAAAGTGGGATAGGCAACCATGTAATCGACATCTCCATAAGTTTTGTCTGGTTGTTCGGTCACATCTTCACTCCACCAAGTTCCACTGCCAATAGGTTTTAGAATATCTAGAGTGGGAAGTTCAAGCTCTCTCAAATGTCCATTGAATCCCGTATTGATCAGATCCATAACCTTCACAACCTCAGCGATAACAGCTGGAGTCAGAACGGTTCCTTGTGTTTTGGTTGTTGCCCAGCCTCCTTCTGTTAAGAAGGCTTCATATAGCTTAATTGATTTCATTGGATTCTTCATTTTCAAAGGTTGATGCTAATACTGAAGTGGAATAAGGAGAGTTCATTATGACCTTTCCGAAATGAAGAACGAATCCATCTGCCTCTTGATCTATGTAATAATCCTTCTTCGTTTTGAGTTTGCGGAATGCGGCTTTAATATAAGGGGCATATAGTTTAGCTCGACGAGAATCTATTCCTTTTTGTTCTTCGTGATCGGCCTTAGGTTTCATGTGAAATTTATCAATCTTGATTCGTCCATCATCCAAGAATCGTTGTAGAAAATCAATGGCACATTCGGTAACGGTTGCCATTACTCGGAATTGTTCATTAAGATTAGTAGTTTTATCGAAATCTCCTTCAACACCAAATCCTAATCCGGCAATTATATGATATCCAACCCAATCTTTAGGTTTTTCTCCTTGAAAGGCAATCCAGATATTTCTACCAACAAATCCACCGATGTGTACATGATAATTTGTATTAGTCACATCCGATCGGAATTCATATCTAAATGTTTTAGTTTTATAGTAAATATCTTCTTGAGTTCCACTCATCTTCTTGTCTGCAGCTCCTTCGATACAATCATCTATCCATCTCTTCATATTAACAGCGATAACAGGACTACTCCATTTGAATGGCTTGGCTGATGAATCACCAATTTCATTTATCCATTGCTCATATAAGGCTATCTTTCTCATTCTTATTTTCGGTCTTTAATTTTATTAGTGTTCATAAGAGAAACTCCACTTCCACCTTTATGATTAACTTTAATAAGAATCCTCGGATCATTAGCCACCAACTTATTAACATCAGCGATTCTCACAGGTTTTAATTGATTACGTTTTCCATTATCCATTATTTGTAGTTTTTCTTTATATAATCATCTATGTCTCGTCGATCGTAACCTAGAAGTTCGCCTATTCGACGAGATTCTCGTTCAGTCGCTTCATGTGATAGATATCCACCGTATTTGTTAGCAATCTTCGCTAGCTCTCTGGCACCTCGCTCGGCTCCTTTATGATAATAGATATAGGCATCATATTCATTTCCAGATAGGTGAATGGTACTCAGATCGTGTATCTTCACCAATGTCCAGAATTCTTTTTCGCTCACATCAACCGATGATTTGATGGTAATGAATCCCATATCTCTCTTTCCATCAATGACGGTTTGAATAGCTCCTGTATCTCGATAAGCCTCTTCTGCACGAATAGACTCATTTAAGAATTCATCATATGTCGATATTGATTTCATAGTCTTTATACTAATTAAATTTTCCTAATTCTATATCGGCTGAGAATATCATCCATTCAGCATCTTTTATAGAATTCCCTAAATGAAATATTTCCTTTTCGGACTTCAGACTTAATCGGTCAGCTATGGGACCAGTCAACTTAGGATTACCTACAAATGTATCATCTATCTTAGCTCTTAAAATAGCTGGTCTAGCTCCTTTTTCTAATCTAGGGTTATTTAAAAGACCTTTATCCGCAAACCTCATTGCTACTTTATAATCATATGTCCAACTTTGTGCTTCTGATTCGCTGGTATAAGGAAAGTTAAATATGCTTATACCACCTTCTTTTTTTGATAATCCATTTTTTAATTTATGAAACATATCAGGAGTTATTGAAGTTCCTCTGTATGCATATCCATTTTTAGGCTTTAGTACTTCACTGTACTTGTTTTTATTCTGGATCAACCATGAAACTAAATCAATGAACTCTTGTTTTTCTAAATTTTGTGGTTGTTCAATGTAATGGATTAAAATGTTTTTGTATACATCATTATCTAAAATATCCATTTTAGAAAATAGGTCTATTAAAAACTCTTTTGAATGTCGAAGTTCATTTAAGAAGCTTTCGTATGTTTGAATGTTTTTCATCTTAGTATATAATTTTAACCGGAACTTCTCGTATCCCTACTTCTTGTAGAGCTAGCATGCGATGAGATCCATCATGAAAAGCAGGAGCAAGTCCTTTATCGTATTGAAACTTATCAGAGAACCACATGGTTGGTGCTGGAATTCCTTTGACATTACCACGAAATTCTTTAACATAATTAGCCACTTTAGATTTATTAATCTCAAATCGGTGATATTGAACTCTCTTCAAGAAATCCATCGGACTCATTATTACTATAGATTGAGTAAAATCTCTAGAATGTTTCTTTAGATCATCATCCCAATCTTCACGACCAGTAGTATCGGTATTAAATGAGACGGTCTCATTAAGGAATTCGTGATATGTAGGTATTGATTTCATTTATTCTTGGTACTCAGAGGTGGAAGCCGCTGCGCGCTTTTTTGTTCGTTTATATTTCTATTTATTCCTGAAACTCAGAGTTTGAACGCTGGAGGGCTTTTTTTTTTCAATGGACTGGCTCCACAACCTTCTTAGAGTTGAACCACTCATCTCGAATATCTTTAAGTACCGTCAGTTCTTCCCACTCTTCTCTTCCACTTCTCCAAGTGATGATCTTCTCCCATACTTCATCACACTCACTTCGACGGAGAGTTACCCACATAGAAGCACCTACATCCATACAACGGATTTCTAGAACTTCCTCAGAGTGAGAGGTTGTCTTCCACATGGTAATCAGAGCTCTTTCGAGAAGCGGAAATATCGTCGTATCATCTTCAATACACTCTCGTGCATCTTCAATAGTTGAACAGTACATTACAGTTTTCATTTCCATATTAGTTTTTATATGACTTACACGATTCGCCGGTAAGATCGAGTATATGGTTTATTTATCGTGGTTATCAGATGCGAGTCGCGGTATCGGCAGTTCAATCGAGGTCTCGAATTTATACCGAGAGTATAAAAGAGGGATGCGAAATAAACCATCAGAGAAGTCTGGATGGCCCCTCGTCGTTTGCGTCGGGTAAGAGTTTACTATTAACAGATTACTGTAAACAAAGTAGCCGTCTTCACTCTGTCAGTACCTTCTCCTTCGAGCAAAACAAAGAGTCAGAAAGGTTTAAAAAGACTCACCGGCTACTCTATATATTAGTCAATGAGTTTCGAGAGATCCTATATAGTCTGGAAAATTTTTTTAAAAAGGCCTTTGGGCTTCTCTTACTCGCGTTACCAGAAAGGGCTTTCCGTATAGAGTGGGATGTGCGTCGCCTTATTTCCGGCCCAAAGTTTCGAGGGTCAAAAATGTCCGGAATTTCATGGGCCCTAGCCAGGACTGGACTTCCACGGGACGTTAACGCGGACAAGACATGGATTACGAGGAGCACATGTGGCCTTTTTGATCCTTTTTGGCTAAAAGTGATCCTTTTTGGCTTTTTGTGACCTTTTTTTGACTTTCTAGTCCCTATAGCTCACCTCAGCGGCTTCTAGATGATCTATCGGTGATATAATGAGTATATATGAGTCTTTATAGCACTCTTCTGTCCTATATGTGGATATATTGAGCTCTTCTAGTCTGCTTCTAGCCTTAATAGATCCTACTAGTACACTGCTAGTACTCATCTAGTCTATCTAGGCTCTTCTTGTTAAGATCTAGATCTAGTAGGATGTTGTTTTGCTGGTCTAGATCTGTACAGGCCCTTATTAGGTGAGACTAGAAGGTATCTAGTCTCTTCTAGGTGGTAAAGGTGAGTAATAGGGCAGTCTCGCTGTGTAAACCACAAAAAGGCCACTCTAGTGAGCAGCCTTAGTGGTATTATCAAATTAGAGTGGTTTTCTCCACTCGCAGTTCCTTACTCTTAGTAAGGTTGATTCAGGATTAGGTTTTGTGTGTCGAAGTCCTTAGTGAGGATATCACCAGCTTGTAACTGTAAGTGGCGATCACAGTTAGCTGTTTTTTCAAAACCATAATTGTGTGAGGCAAAATCGGTAACTCCATTAATGCAATCCCACATGGTTAAGCCAGTACGTAGATTGCGTTTCTGTCCTGGTGTTAACTTCAGGGTATCGATTCCTGTAGAGTGTAGACGATTGAAGGTCGGACGGTAATTGATGAATTGGGGTAGATTGTCTAGATCACATTTTGAATTACCTAGGATGAGGTTCATTGATCTTTCCATCTCAGCGAAAGAAGCAGTAGTGTTTTTCGCAGCGAGTACCTTGTTGGTAAAGGCGATGGGTTGAAATCCAGAGTGTTCGATTCTTTCTAGATTCTGCCAGAAGGAAGTCCAACTTTCAGTGGTGTTGCGATTAAGATTAAAGGATTCCTCGAAAGAACGTGTTACCATTCCGTTCGTACACACTAGACGGTGTAGATAAGGAGCGGCTTTAATTCCATCGGCAGTGATAGAGAGATTTAATCCTCCATGGAAAACCTCATCGTTAAAGTTACCCACGTTAAATTCTGATTTGGGTGAAGCCGCAGAGAGCGATATTCCACCTGTTTCGCGATTGAAGTGCATATCCTTTATTTCCATACCGGAGTTGGTATTCATAAAGCGATCTACTGTATTGAAGTAGGTAGGTGCAGTAAAGAGTGAAGTTTCTTTTCCACCTTTAGTGATACGTTGAATGATGCGATCTGGTGTAACCGATAAGATAATAGATCCGGCTGATTTAGATAGTGCAGATCTTAGACCATTAAGGAAGTTCCTCGCACCATCCTCACCGATAGATTCAGATAAGCGAGATTCGATATTCATGTTTACACCTAATATACGCATTAGATCTTTAAGTGCAGGACGAGCAAGTCCAAAGTTTAAACCGGCATATTCGATTGCATCCATAGTGACGAAACGAATATCGGCTAGTGCGATTTCCTTGCGGAGTGGTTGATTTTTTAGTGCGTCTTCTCGGAAGTCACTAAATTGCTTTTGAGATATTGTCATTGATTGGTTGTTTTTAGTCCACCGTCTGTGTGAGAGTGGAGTGGTTTATTATTATATGTATTCTACAATACGGGTGGTTCAACGATTTCAGGACGTTCGAAAGGAAATGAATAAACGGTAGTCATGATTTGTGTAGCCATAGATTCGGTATGTGAACCTTCAGAAACTACTCGAATTTCGGTTGGGATATCACCAGTACCATTGGGGTATAGGAAAACGGTTTTCACCTTATCTACACCTTTAGCGTAATCTCTTATAAGATCGAAAGCTAATTGAGGACGATCACGATGTATTTTAAGAATACCAAGTATACGTTTGTATTGATCTCTTCTAATATTTGGATTAGAAGGTAATTCATCATTTAGGGAGTGTGGTCTTGCTGACATATGTTTTTTTTATTTAGAGATTACTGATTGATTAAATTATTAGCAGCCTTTTCTTCTTTAAGAAATTGTTTGATTGCGATTTTACGATCTTCCGCAGATAAGTGTCTGGTGCGATTTAAGATATTGTCTGGATTATAGTGTGAGATACGGGGTTGAGGTGGGTTGTTCACCATACGTTTTTGATAATCCGCAGTACGTTGTTTAGAATCGATTACCTGTTGTTCGAACCATGTTGGTTCTTTTCTGTATTGTTCGTTACGTACGATTTTTGCGAATTGTGATATTACCACATCTTGTTTATCGTAAACTGTTAATCCGCCTCTAGATGATTTTGCCATAATTGATTTTTTTTGTTTTATTTGATTTTTAAATATAGTATAAATATAATACTTTTTTTTGGTATAAAAAAATGTTTGATGGGAAAGTTATTAACATTATTGTGTTAATAATCTTGATCCATATGATTTAGTAAGAATTCTTTCGTGTGCGTTATTGGGATTGGTAACGGTAACGAAGTTGTGATTACGAATTAACTGATTGAATACCGCTATAGGTAGTACCTTCGTTGAGGTAGATGTGTTATCATCGATAGGGTGAAGGTGAGCGAACTTCTCGGTAAGTGTTACGTGGAAGGTAAATCCACCGCTGTTACGAATAAAGGAACCGGTTTTAATTTGATTGATTTGCATATAGATCTTTTTTAAGTTAATTAAATAATATATAAATATAATACTTATTTGTGGAATAAAAAAATTTATTTTACTATTTGTTTCAAAACTTATTAACAAAGTTATTAACAACCTATACGAGAGTATCAATAGCCCTTTTGATGCGAGCGGATTTCTCATATTCCTCCACCTCTGGAGAAGCAAACCATTTCATCATATTATCGAGGATTCTCCGCTTCTTGGCCGCGTCACCAATCACTCGATTCTCGATCCAAGCCTCCCAGCCTAGATCTTCCTCTATATAAGCAAATGCACTTCTCATGGCCTTTCCTATTTCTTCTTGATATTGTAATTCTAACTCGGCCTTTTGTACAGGATCGAGTTCCTGATTAAAATCTTCTTGTTCTTCCATATAGTGTATTAGTTATTATGTATATACAAATATAATAAAAAAGGTTGTAATAAAAAAATGTTTTGTGAGAAAGTTATTAACATCTTAATCGCTACTGGATTCAATATTCCTTATATAAGGTAAGGCGGAATTACCACCGGATCCAATTATCACTATATAAGGGTAGGCGGGTTGTGGACGGAGTAGCTTTGGTGATGGGAGTTAGCAACGAGCCCTGGGTGATTGAGAGCCATTACGATTATGGATTCCTCGGTACTTAACGGCTCGTTGGTATATGCGGCAAATCTTTGTGAGAATGCGGAAAACAAAAGGTGTCACTATAAGCGGATCTGCAAATACCGGCTTCCTCCGTGGCTTACCGGATTTCTCCGCTCACAACACCACGACTAGTCAGACGAGGAGGAGAGTTATCTATATAGATTATTACCTTATATAGCGTATTACCTTCTATATAAAGCGGTTTATCCTATATAAGATGTAGTAGATTATATTAGAAGAGTGTGTTTAGAGTGAGCAAACTTTTTATTTACTCTACTTGCAAGGGAGTGATCTGTACTAGATTATTATAATATAAGATTATCTATTAAGGCGAGTTTTTCTGTACGGGAAAGCTGTTTTATTCTCCACTCTTCTTTCGCGGCAGTGGATCTCGTTTCTGAAGGTTGAGACCAAACTAACTCGACAGGAGTTCGAGTCGCAGTATATTTAGCTCCTTTCTTGGAGTTGTGAGAGGCCACTCGTTTTTGAAGGTCAACGGTGATTCCGGTATACAGAGTTCCATCAGAGCAACGAACTATATAAACGAACCAACTACTCTTCATAATGATTAAGAGATTTGACAAATCCTTCGTTAGTAGAGAGTCGAAGAAAGTGTCGATAAGTCTCCTCATTCCCTTCCATTTGGAATGTATAATATCCATCAGGATCGTCAAATTCTGATAAGACTTTAACCTGCCATCGCCAATTGGGATTGTCATTTAAAAACTCTATCGTGGATCTAAGTCGACCTCGATCTTCTGGTAATATGCCTATATAATATTGCATGATTGACTATTTTGTTTCTTTTTCTTTGCGATATTTTTCCAAATACGAAAAGTATATACTACGACTTAACCAAGCCATAGCGAGAATAACCGTGAAGGCCATTAGCTCTCGTCCATAATTGAATACTAACCATAGAGCAGCTTCGATGGAAAGAGTGGTTCCCACAACTACCAATATAGTGGAAATGATAGCTCGGGTTTTAGGTTGTTTGAAATAATTTAGCATGTTTCTATTTTTTTGATTTTGAATTTCCTAATATAATGATTGCCACGTATATAGGCCAAAGCGCAATGATGGCACATCTTTCGACGTTAGTAAATTCTAGTTCAGGTTTTTTGATAATGTATCTCATAGTTATATCGGAAATGAATGCCAAAATGGCACCAATTACAATATAATTAACTAAATTAGCTACCGATAGAATTGTTATCATCTTCGGATTTTATAAATGAATATAGGTGTATCAGAGCAATAGCAGAATTTACCGTTATGACCGGAAAATCGAGCTTTAACGATCCATATAATAACCAAACCAAACAGCCAATGAAATTAACCATTCGAATGTCTTTGATTTCTTTAAATAGGAATGATCCTATTGTGATGAGTGTAGCGATTAAGCCAATTATTGATATTATCATGTTTATAGATTTTTATATATGAGTGAAAAAGTTGTATTTATGTCAGCGGGATTGATTCCAGAATTAATGAAATTTGAATAGGTAGATCCAATAAATGTAGAGGTTATTCCAAATTGTAATTTCTTGGTAACTGGTATAGCAATCGTTGCAGATATGCGAGAATTTGTATTATTAGCTGCACTAACTCCTCGATCATTCCATATTGAAGGTTGTATAAGTGCTACAAAATCGGTATTGACTTTCCCATTAGTGGAAAATCTAATTCGAGTAGATGCTCTAAGCGATTGTAGGTTTTTATCAATTATCAAATCTGATAAATATGATTCATATACAGCGGCTTCGGATATGATGAATTTAGTTTTAGGTGTTCGAATTATATCGAAACTCCATCCAAGACCAATTGATGTTCTTAATCGGATTTGTTTTACTAATGAAGTCTCTAGTTCAAAAGCCGAAATAATTTTGTCGGAACCTCGTCTTTCTTGAACAGCACCGGTTATGTATAGTTCTCGCTGTCTGGGTTTGAACTCATTATCTTGTTGTACTTGTGAGTAAATAAATGATGGCAGCAAAGACCACTCACGATTTAGTGAGGTATATGTAATAGAATTGTTGGTATTGAATCCAAGTATTTTAGCATTTCCATCAGTATAATTTCCGCCAAGACCAATTTGTATTTTGATTGGATTGATCTTTGAAGTATCTTGTGCAAAGGCAGTAGATGCCAAGAACATAATTACAATTAGTATAGATTTCATTTTATAAGGAATATTTAATTTATATGAAAAGAGAGGGTTCGTTAGAACCCTCTCTGAACTCCTTCTCGATTAATTGTTAATTAGTTTTTTCTTTCAATTGAGGTAATGCCTCGTATATTTTATTATAAAGACGATCAAATCGACGATCTAAATCGGATTGATTTTCTTTCCAGGTTTCTTCAGCGTGACGAGAAATATTTGCATATTGCTGGTCGGCTTGTTGTAGAGTTTCATCTATACGACGATGGATGTTATTTTCCATAGTGCAAATGATTCGATTCAGGTTTTCATTCTCTTCACTTATTCGATCGTGAATTTCTTCATGATGGCGAATACTTGAATTTGAAGTTTCTAATAGGTGGGTGATTTGTTTGTGTGCCTTACGTAACCCGTTTACCATTGCTATTAGTCCAATGATTACTAGAGTGCTTGCTACGCTTAACACTACGATTGTTGTCGTTTCCATTTTTGTTGTATTTATTTTTTAAGGTGAGAAGGAGTTAAAAGGGAAGATCTAGTGCAATTGCTTGCAGATGATCAGGTGATATGGGAAATTCCATTAGTCGACTAGCGAATGTATCTCTAGACATTCGCCTCATAGAAGATCCTTCTTCTATATGTCGAGGAGATCCATCGGATTCTCGTTGGTTGGTATCCCACATGTCGTACCAATAACCTAATGCATGATCGAATCCATAGGCTATTTGTAAATTGTCTTTTTGTGATTGGTATCTACTCATTTGTTTCGGTTTTTATAGTTGTGTCGTTTTTACTTTTTTCAATCCAATATAATTTATTCAATCGCATCAATTGATCTTCGGTTTTTTTCATGGAAGTTTGTATATCTTGAAGATCTTCTTCTAATTCGGATATTGTTTGTATATATTTTTGGCGTTCCATATTTATCGAATCCAAAGTAAATTGAGTTTTTAGATATTTACGATTCATAATAACTAATTCACCTTGATCGGCAAACCAAGCAAACCCTAACAACGCAATCCACAAGACTAATCCAATTAGTAACAAATTCTTCATTGATGATTTTCTACGGTTATTATACATATTGATTTTTTATTTATATGACAAAAGTCAATCATTAAGATCGACTATTTATTTGATTGTTAATAAGTTATGATTGATCGCTATACCAATCCCAAAAGTGTTTTACTCCGGCTTCTAGCTTAGGTTGAACGGGTCCACCTTCAGTTTCTCCATTTAACCAAAGTGCTCTTCGACCACGATGTATAATACTACAGGCTTCTTCGTCTTCTAATGCCGTTTCAGCGTATACTCGTTTGAATATCTCTTTAAATTCTTCAGTGGTTCCTTTCTCAAAGAAAAGATCTACATAATTGGTGGTAACTTCTGGTTCAGGTGAATAAATGGTAGAGATGGCAATTGTTTTAGGGTACCATTCAATCATGATATTAGGATATATGTAAATCCAAACTGCTCCAAATTCCGGTGTGATACCGTCTCGTTTAAGAGAGTCTATCATATCAGTATATGATGCAGAATCATTACCATTTAGATCAGGACGAATACCAATTTTTTGTAGTGACCATTGTTGACCAAATTGCCATTCGAGTATTTGCGGATCTACAAATTTACGTAATCCAGGATGCATTGCATAGATGTGAAGATTTTCTAAATAAACCTCAGCGAAAGTTTTCCAATTAAATGCATATTCTGTCTTTGATGAGCTATCAAAATCATATTTATGAAGGTCTATAAGATGATCTACTCCAGTTTCTTTTAGATCTATAAGATTATTCACATGACCTGAAAAAAGAGCACCATTCAAATTGATTAGGGATTTTCTTTCTAGTGCACCAACAACCTTCTCTTCAAAATGAGGAGTTCCTTTTATTTTACCATCAACGTCATATGTCCAACAATGAGCTTTACACATCATCGTTTTACCGCTTCCGCTTCCACTACAAATTTCACCTTGTCGATGTAAGCAAACATTTGATTGTATGAAATATTGATAATCTCTATTGATGAGAGTCCATCGATTATCAGTATTAGCTAAAACTGAATAATCTAAATTTCGTGGGACTAGCTGAGTGTGTCCACAATATAACAATTCACCAAAGAGTTTACTTTCTCTTTGGTGATTGTCTTTACTAAAATAATTAGAGATTTGCATATTTATTATATGCTACTACTTCATTTCTTTACTTACCCATTCGTCAGAACAACTAACATCGAAAACGGTAGGAGTTTTAATACATACTGGTCCGCTAAAACCTAGATCTGCTAGATTATAAGTTCTTGTTTCATGACGAGCATTACCATTATCAAATGGAATTCCAGTATCACCTTTGTAAGTACATGATGCTTTAATTGTGATGGTATCAAATGTATAAGTAACATTTAATGTCGGTGCATCACTACATGTATAAGCGTTGTAATAAATTATGGCAGTACCAGTTGAACCACTGAATGTCATTGTACAAGTATCTTCGGAATAATGACTTTCATAATCATCTGTTGTCGTATCGGTATGATCTGAGTATGCTGCAGTTGCTGTAACACTCGCAGCACCATATTGTACATTACCAGTAATTGAAAAACTTCGATCAACAGAAATATTACAAGTTGTTCTAGAACTAGATTGATCTATTTTATGAAATGTATATGATACCGTATCACCAGTCAATTGAATAGTTTGTTTTACTTTTTTAGTTGCTTTAAGGTGATTATCTACATAATCTTGTGCAACTGAACTTAGATTAGATGAAGTCATATTCATCGACGATCCATCATCATTGGAAGATCTAACTTTAGATTTTACCGTTCCTTTTTTACATTGAGTAGAACACATTGCATTAAGGCTTTGTTTTCCTACCGCAGCTGCGTATACTGCATCTTGAAATTCTTTTAAACTGTTGTAAGTTTGCATATTAGTATTATTTTGTTTTTAATTCGTTTATTGCATCTTCAACATACTTATCTCGTTGTTCTTGAAGATACCGAATTCGATCTAACATAATTTGTTTATCTTCTTTTACACTTTGCTCAGTATAAGCTTTTTGCTCTTCATATAATTTTTGCCAATACGCAACTCTCTCTTCCATCAATTTACCTTGATACCAAATGACGGCTATCATAAGTATGATAGTAAATGATTGCTCTTTTAATTTAGAAAAGAAGGTATCAGTAAATCCTGAAGTAGAATTTTTTTCGTCTGCCATAATTATTTAAGTAGGTTATAGTATTCGTTGAAATGTTTGATGCGATCTTCAAGACCGATTGTACCACCATTCACTCGTTTAGTAACTGCAGTTACCGTTGCAACATCAGCACCTTTATCACATATAGTCCAAAGAGAGTTATTATTGAAGAAGAATGCTGCAGACATTAAAGGGTATTTAGTAGCAACTAAATCCGGAGTAGCAATAATATCTTCATCCACGGTTTTATCGAATGCTGCATAATTAGATTTTCCAGTCAATTGAATAAATCCACGACCTTTATATTTCCAACCTTCACCAGAAGCCTCATCACCATTACCCATACGAGATGAATAAACTCGATTAGCTATTTTTTCTGGCTTTTTTTCATATTGTGAAGCAAGTGCATCGGTTGGAAAGTATTTACCAAATGTACCTCGAAGACCTTTTGCTCCATAATTTAGATTTTCATTAACTGCTTTAAATCCACCTGATTCATGTCCGCATTGAGCTAAGAAATGAGCTAAACGAAGAGGAGTTGTGATATTAAATTTTACAGCCGTATCAGGGATTTGTGCAATAACTGCATCAGGAACATGTCCTTTAAGAGCGGCTAATTTAAAAGAAGAAGCCGGTATAACAATTGGTGCAGAAGCAATCGGAGTAGTACCAAACATTTTAGCCCATGAAGCATCGCCAACAATACCATCGGCAGTTAAACCATTAGCACTTTGCCATTCTTTAACTTTAGCTTCTGTTCCAGGTCCAAAAGAACCATCGGCATTTAAGCCTAATTTAGTCTGAAGCTTTTTTACGTCTTCTCCAGTAGATCCATTTTTCAATAACATAATATTCGTTTATGTTATTTATCTTCGTACTTTGTCTTCTTGATGATTATATCAATCTTCGGCTATTATTAGGAACAATCTTCTAGCAACGCAATTATCTCCATTAATCATTGCATCAATAAGCAAAAAAATCGCAGGAAAAAAGGTAAATAAAGAAAATAGTAGCACGATAAATGCGGTTAAACGTCGTATCATTTATATTAGGTTTTTTGGGTTATTGCTTGATATTACCCCAGCAGGAGGAACACTTTGATCGAATGCCATAGTAGAGAAGAATGTATCGTAATCCATAAAAGGAACATCTTCTACCTTTCGGATTACACACCATAAAGAATTTCCTATGTTAAATTTATGATCGTCTAATTCTAGAATTTGATATCCATAATCTTCTAAACTTTGAAAGAATTCTCGAGTTGCATAATATCTACCATGACCAGGCCAACTGCCAAGTTCAGGAAGTTCATGTATCATAATTCCACCGATCTTTAACCAACTATGTATATTCTTCCAACAATTCAATTGGCCTTGTTCATATTCAACATGTTCTGTTGTTCCTATATTAGTAATGATGTTTGCTGTAAATAAACCAGGTTGATATATGGATAAATCGACGATTGTTACGCCATCTTCTTTTTGAAGATCTAGTGTATGATAGGCTTTGAAATATCGATGTAGTATATTTCGTATAGGATATTTGTCTATTTTCTCAGGTTCAGTCAAATCATTGAATGCGTTTTGAGTTCCTAATTCTAAAAGAATTGATTCTTTTGGATCCACGTAATTTGTGGTAGCCAACATTGTTTTTCTGAGTGTTCTTGTTACAAATCCCATATTAATTAGTCAATTGAATTTGATATGTCTATTATAAGTTCGTTTATTTCTTTGGTTTTTCCTCGAAATATTACATCTTCAAATTCGTTCAGTTCTTTATTTTTTATAATCTTAAAGCAAATTACTCTTAAGTAAAGTTCATCTACTTCACCGGTTTCTATAAATCTATCTACTACTCGTTGATCGATTTTAAATGGAAATATACTACGAATTATTTGCATTGGGTTAATTACTTAAAGGTGCTTTGATTGCCGGATGTGAATTGTAATTTTGAAGTATAACATCATTATGAGAACTACAAAAAATACCATCTCTAACATGAACGGTTGGTAGTTCAAATGGAGTTCTAGTGATTTGTTCTTTTACTTGATCGACGTGATTGTTGTATATGTGAGTATCTCCAAGATTACCTATTAGCTGATCAGGAACCATATTAACTTCATCGGCAATCATCATTAATAGTAAACCATAACTTGCAATATTGAATGGTAAACCTAAAAGGGTATCTACACTTCGTTGATTCCACATAAGAGAGATTGCTCGTTTTGGGATGTTATGTTTTATCATTTCATCTTCGGTATAATATGCAGGAAGGTTTTCCGTAACGCCTAATTTTTTATCCATTAGAATAACTCTTTCCGTTTGATCTAATTCTCTTGTATACATTTGAAACCCATAATGACAAGGTGGAAGAACCATTTGATCTAATTCGGCAGGATTCCATGCAGTGACCATTAATCTTCGTGAATCAGGATTTGTTTTAATGTCATTGATTAGGTTTGTGATTTGATCTATACTCGTTTCATATACTCCAGGTTCAACAATCTTTTCGTCTCGTGTAGTTTTTCTAACCCAATTTCTCCATTGTTTACCATAGATTGGACCTAGATCTCCCCATTGTTTAGCAAATTCATCATCTGTTTTGATACGATTGATGAACCCTTCTTGATCGTATTTTCTTCCCATATCATAAACTTCGCCATTTAGTTCCTTTTTAACCGGTTCCATCCACTTTGTGTCAATACAAAGTTTGTCATAATTCTTATAAGCATCACCATCCCAAATATGACAATCATTATCAACTAAGTACTTGATATTAGTATCACCTTTTAAGAACCATAATAACTCGGTAACGATAGATTTCCATGCCATCTTTTTGGTTGTGAGAAGAGGGAATCCATCTGACATGTTGTGACGAATAGTATAACCGAATATTGAACGAGTTCCTGTTCCGGTTCGATCTGCTTTATCAATCCCGTGTTCTAATATGGTTTGTAAAAGTTCTTGATATTGTATATCTAATTTGTTTTTCATTTTAAAATCTAATTCTGCAATATGTATATGTGAAGGTTTTAGAGTCTTTTGATATAATTCCCAATTGATTATTGAGTTATTCGCCATCTTCGTTTTGGAGTTCTTGTATTTTACAATTCACATACTCTTCAATGTTCTCTGATGCTTTTATATAAGCCTTTCTTAGTTTATGAAATTCTTTATCTTCAATTTCTTCGAAGTTAGAGTAATGCTTAAAGCAATAATCCATACCTTCGGCTTTGATTCGATACTTAACCGATTCAAAAGATTCTATTAAGTCTTGCATATTATAAGTTTACAAATTTATGTATTTTTTCTGCTGTTTGTTTGGCATCTCGATGATGTTCGCTCATATTCCAATTTCTTCCATCAGAATCTATTACGGAAAATGCGCCATCGAAAAATTCAAGAAATTCTTCTTCTAGAAGAACCGAAATAATTTCTTTCCATTCATCTACAATGATGTATAGGTTTTTATGTTTTACGGCTTGTAATACCGGTCCTTCAAAATTAAGAAGTTCAATTTTAGGTAGTTGGGTTTTCATGTTTTCATGTTATTATAATTTATATGCTTCAATTGTACCTATATGATTATTCCAAGAAGGTCTTTGATAAACTGAATATCCTACCGAATTAAGTACATTAATAATCTTTTGGGAAATATCTTCACTATGATATTCGATAATGTAATTCTTTACTCGTCTTAGGTTTTGGCGTGAGATAGTATCAAATATGAATTCTTCACCACCTTCACAATCAATCTTCATTAATTCAATTTCATCTTCGGATATCGTTGCTAGATAATCGTTGATGTTTATTCCTTTTACTGGTATTTGTCCGGATTCTAAGAATTTTGCAGTTCGTATATTAGAACCTACTACCGTTGCACAATTAGTTTGATTTTCATAATTGTCCATGAAAACCGTACCATTTTCAAGCGTTATTGCGGCTTCGGTAATATCAACTAAAACAGATTGTTCGTTCATAATTCTTTTTCCAATCTTTACACAAGAAGGCATTGGTTCAACCGCATATATTTTCTTGGGATCAAAATTGTCTATTGCGTATAGCGAGAAGATTCCGTAATTAAATCCAATATCAACAACAATTCCACCTTTGTCAATGTTTAAAAATTCAGAGTAATAATCATCTACCATGAATATTTCCCAAACCGTAGGATATATGTCAGTAAGGTTTCCGGGATATCTAACCTCTCGGTCTTTTACGATTAATTTTTTTCCTGGTCCATGACGATAAAGATATTCGGTTTGAATCATTTTATCACCATCTTTGATTTCTACAATAATGTCACCTAGGTTTTTTCTTTTACTTTGTCCTGTTCCAGGATGCGGATTCCACCATACCCAATGTCCTTCAGGTGATTTTATTCTACAATCGATTTTGGTTTTTCCTCTTAATAAACCAGTAGCTACGTCTCTAGCGTACATGGTATAGGTTTTATCTACTGGATTTTCTACTATAAATCTAATCTGTCCTTCAACATCATCGATTATTTTAATTGGTTTGTTTTGCATATTTTCTTTTTCTGATTTGATATTATCATTAATAAAACTTGTTAAGAGCATTAATGAAGTTGAAAATTATTCTCTTTGTTGCATAATCAAATGCTGCTGTATTAGATATCCAAACTTCTATATCGCCATTCAATCTATCCTTTAGCTCAAATTTAGATTCTTGTAGCAAACCCGGTTTTGATTCCGACATTTTATTTGTTAATGATATAAGTTTCTCACGATCTTTAACATCTATTAATGCATAATATTCGTTGTAAAAATTTAGATTAGGCTTTATCATATCTTAAATTCTACCATGAGTCAACATCTGTTAAATCTAAAGGATGTTTAGGTGCATGCGAACTGGTTACCGTGATGGTATCTCCAATTCCACATGATGATACTGTCCAAGTTAGATCGCCTCGTGATCTAAATATAGCCGTTAAATGCTTACCCCAAATATCTAAACTCTTTTGTTGTTTATCATTTAAGGTTATGTTTATTATTACGTTTGCCATTATTGTTTAGATTTTACCACTGTTAATTTAGCGTCAAAATGAATTCCTTGACCATTCATTGAAATTCCAGGAGGCTCGTCATATTGAACAATCTCAATAGCACCAGAATCTTTAACATGATTAAATAGATCTTGTATCAAATCCATTTTAATCATCTCTATTATACGAGCTTCGCTTAAGCCTTGTACTGTATGCATCTCTTGTAAATCCTGAATCGACCATCTAGCAGTAGATCTAAGTTTTAAAGTTTCGGTTGGAGTTTGTATAACCCTATGCTCTTTATAATAAGGACTCTTATTATCAAAGACCCAAGATTTTAATTTTTTCTGCAACCAAGCTTTTATTAGTCTTTTCATAGATTAGTACATTTCGTGATAATTGTAAACACCTACTTCAAAATGCAACCATTCTAATTTTAGAATAAACATGGGAGCATATACTCCTTGTTCGATAAAATCTCCACTAGCACTCCAAGTCCAAGACAAAGAAGGAATAATGTAGAATTTTTTGTACATAGTGTTCCATCTTTTATGGAAGTACCATTTGAGTCGATTTTCCATATCGACCTTTTTCATTTTAACGGTTTTACGTTTTTTAGTCATGTGTTGGTGAGTGATTTTCTATTGAGGTTTTTTTACCTTCGTATTTACGAATGTGCTGATTGAATGATTTTCCGATAGATTCCTCACTATTTGCAAATGCTAGATAATCTACGGTATCTACATTTTCGAATTTGTAAGTGGTACCTCCATTAAATTCTACTTCTAAATCCTTAGTTTCAAAGTTATAACGAGATGTACGAATCATTGATGAATCGTATGTGCAAAATTCAGATTTCTTTTTCATATTATATTTTATATGATGGAATGTACCATCCTTTAAATTTAGATTTTTCTGCTATCGGTTTAACTTCTGTTATATGCATATCTCGAATAAGAGTACATTCATTTCCTTCAATTTGAATAATTGCTAACCGATCCCAATAGAAATTACCAAAGGAAACCCATGGATAATTTGATTGAACGGTTTTTACTTGTATACGATCACCGTTCTTCAATTCAAAATCCCAACCTGGATCGGGATCTTCATGTACCGTTAAGTCTGTATCATTGATAGCATCGCCGAGAATTTTCTTGTATGCAATTTCACCGAGCTTACCAATAACAATATCATGTATTAATTGTTTATCCGTTCTTCCGTGTGAAGTATGGTATTGATAAGCCGAATTTGCGAATTCTGCTGCAATTAGAAAATCTTCCTTAGTTATTAAGCATTTCATCTAATCTTGCAGGTTTGATTTTCATTAGCAATTCTTGAAAGAGAGAAACTCGTTTATTACTTAACCAAATATACTTTGCCATTTGCGAACGTCTTTTAGAAAAATGCCACCATGAAGTTTCTACATAATCCATCAAGATATATTCAGCATCAATAGCCATATTCTGATATTCTTCAAAGAAGTTCATAATAACTTTTTGATTTTTCTTAGAGGAATCGGATACTTTAGAAAGGTTTTCTATTTCCCAATGAGCATCACCTAAAAGTTTAATCATTTCAGAATTATCTAAATCTTTAGGTAATGTATCAATTACATTAGCTATTTTTTGGAGTATTTGGTTTTTCATCTTTGGTTATTTGACTGGTTTTAGGTGTGAATAAAAGAGTAAATAAGATTAGAATTCCTAGCGCTTGCCAGAAACCAATAGGGTTAACGCCATTTACTGCACCAACTAAGCAGTGATTCCAAAGTAATTGAATTGGCCATGCAAAGATTGCTGATACGAATAGGATGGTAAATACTACGGTTACTAGACCAGTTATTAACATTGCTGAGTTTTTCATTGTATGGTTTATTTGTTTTTAGTTTTGATGGGAGTTTTTCTCATTCTTACGAATTCATTAGATTTTCTAAAATAAGCAAATTTAATTTCTTCCATTTCTTTCGCTTTGACGAAAACGATAGTGGGATTTTGTCCATTCCAAGTAGAATCGGATTTCCAAATTTTGAAAGTTAACTTCGTTAATGGATCGTTTTCTAAAAGAAATAGCGTATCTTTTTTAGAGTTTACTTGTGCAAAGTTTCCCATTTCCGTTTGTGAGTAACTCAAAATAGGAAGTGCTAATAAAGCAATAATTAATGATTTTTTCATGTTGTATATTTTATATGAATTTAATATAACAAATATAATACAAAAACTTGAGATTAAAAAATTTCGAGTCTAAAAGTTATTAACATTTTACTTCTTTCTATTAGATCTCCAATGGATTACGATGTCAGCCAAGTTTGATCCAATATTCCAACCACATATAAGACATGTAGTAATAGAAACAATTATAGATAGAGCTCCAGTCCAACTTAAAAATGAATTATGGGATTCCATCCAATTAAATCCTAATCTACCTAATTGATGTGCAACAAAAAATAGTAGTAGAAAATAAGCAATTTTAGATAATGGTTTTTTCATGTGAGAGTTTTTATTATTAATTATATGTATGTTGAATGTTATTAATTTAGGCACCAAATCCGAATGCAATCTTTATTGCCTCTTCTCGCTCCTCATCACTTAATCTTCTAGGTAGAATATAATCATTTGATGCATTTTCTTCTAACCAAGTATGTAGATCTTCTATAGTTTCGCACATTACATTTCCTTCACGATCTGTCATATTAAAATCCTTTCTAGTTCCCCATTCTTTTTCATAACACCACCAATCAAAAACTTCTTTACCTTCAATACCATAGATAGATCCAATCAAATGAGATACTGCACTTTCTATTGGATCTAAGAAATTTATCAAATCTATACCAGCTTTGTAAGCTCTATCAATAGATTCGTTTTGTTCCTTTAATCGGTTGATCGTCTCTTTAAATACTTCTAATTTCATTTCCATAATAATTGAATTGCCAAAATACAAACTGCTAAAAATAAGCAGGAAACGGTTTTGGCAGTTAATGTTTCTTTGAAAATAATTTGCGACATTATCGTAAATACGATAGCACCTATTGCAAATCCAATTAATCTCCCTGGCCATATTTGACCATCGAAAGCGTCTTTACAATATCGAGTAAAGGTTATAAGCAACCAACTAATAGGTAATCCAAGAAGAACTGATGCCCAAATGTTATTCTTCATCCATTCGTTTATGAATTGTCCTTGTAGTTGTATAAAGGAAATTGATTGTCCTAGAACAATACATAGGAGTGCTATTAGTAGGTTTCTCATTATTTTTCGTTTAGTAGAAATTTGTTACTGATTACTTTGAAACTGATTTTTCGATCGATACTACGAATAACGACACCTTCACGATCAAATTGATTATTCAATTCACTTTTCTTATCGGCATAATTAAGAAGTTCTTCGATTGTATTAGGTAAAGTAAATGCACGATCGATAATTGGAACGGTTTTTAACTTCATTGAAGTGATTAGGGATTCGAATTCTTCTAAACTTAAGTATTCATATTTGTCTATATTGAATGCGTTAAAGAAGCGAACCGTTTGTCCTTTGATCTTATAAGGATTTCCTTGAATACCTTCACCAATTAACTCACCTTGAATGGCATAATTAATTGATTGTGTTCCTAACCATTCTTCTATCTTTAATTCTCGAGCAATCTTCCAAAAGGTATTACCTTCAGTTTCTTCAAGATCTAGATTTCTAGAACACACTCCAAATTCTCCATTGCGGAAGTAGTAGGTTGCGGATGATCCATCTAATTTTTCAGTAACATAAAATGGTTGAGTTTTCCAAGTCTCATATTTGTCAGTTAGATTTTGAATTCTTTCTTCGTCAGTCTTTGGTATAAATGAAGGAAAGTTTCCTTTTACTTTACCGGCTAATTCTGCAGGGATAGGTGGTTCGTATTTTATAATTCCTAATCTTTCGGTAACATCAAGACCTTCATATGCGGTCCATCCAAAATCACCAAATATACTTATTGGTACGATAAGTCCTTGTGATATTTGTCCTCGAAGTTTTATAGTCCTAAGACGAAATCCTTCTAGATCATCCATCTTCCTATAAGAACTTTTTCGCAAGAATTCGAATTCTTCTCTTATAGGTAAGAATGAATCAATTTCACAATAAACAACATGATCGCCAACTTGATGACCTACGCTTTTTGCGACTACTACTTGCCAATCATTAATGATTGCTAATTCGATTGCATCTGCTCCTTCAATAGGACGAATGTCTCGAATGACTTGAATGCTTGCTAATTTTCTTTCCATAGTTTTATCTTCTTCCTTTTACACCGGTTGATACGCCAAATGATGATCGGCTAGCTAAGAAATTAAATTGTCTTGCTGTTTCCTGATCAACGATTTGGATTTCGTTCCCGGTCTTGTGATTGTTAATTTGTATAACGGCTTTCATTTCTTCGGTTGAACATCCAGTACACGTTTTATAACCTAATTCAATTCTTTTCGGATGTATTTCCGAGTTACATTTACATATCATATTTTTATTTTTCTACGTGAATAATATCAATAATGTCAAAATCATAGAATCCCATTCGTTCACCATCTTTGGTTAATCCTATATGTAATCCAGTTTCGGATATTCCATAATAGGTTAATTCCTCAATGATTTTTACAACATTACTTTCAAAATTTGTGTTCGCAGTAAAGCGATCGCCGGTTTTTAGATTTTCGAATTTTAGCATATATGTTTTGTTTTTAGTTTCTCCATTCGGTTACTGGTTTACCAATTCTGTTCATATCGGTTGTTGGCCAATATGATTGAATATAGTTTGAATCGTAAATTTCTTTTGAAGCGATATGTACTTTAGAACCTTTAGTTGCGAATACCGTAAAGTAATTATCAGATGCTTCGGATTTTTGTTCGATTGTTAGAATAGTTTTTGGTGTTACGAAAGATTTCATAATATCCATTACGGATTCAGTTTTTTTATCGATGATAGTTAAGAAACCACCTTGACATTTAATAACGATTCGAAAGTTTTTCATATTTTGAGTATTTAATTATAGTATAAATATAATACTTTTTTGTGGAATAAAAAACTGTTTTCGTAAAAAGTTATTAACAATTTAAGATAAGCTATTAGGTAAATATAATAAAGTAGGGTTCTTCTTTTGGATATCTACTTCAGGATGTTTCTTTGAAAATTCTAATACGTCGAAACGATCAGTAATTAAATGCCATCCGTTTTTAGTTGGAACGATGTATTTAGTTTTTGGTCCTTCTGGTTTGCATTGATTAATAGTTACTTGAATGTTTCTTAGTTCTTGTAGATCTTGTGTATCGATATCGACTATCCAAAGTTTTTCTTGCGTTTTGATTTGACCAACAACCGAATCGAATAAACCTTTTTGATTGACGTTTCCATCTTGAATTCGTTGAGCAAGTGCAACCATCATATTAAGAGAAACATCAAAGTGATTTTGCTTTTGTACATGTATATATGCTCGGGCTTTAAACATTTCGCACATTTGACGGATTTCATCGTATCGTCTTTCTAGATGATCGATACTTTCGATGCAATAAGTTTTAATAGTTCTTACTGATTGATGATTATTACGTTCTCCTTCAGGTTGATCTTTCTTGCGTTTGAAAACGTATAACATATAGAAGTCACCTCGCTTCTGGAAATTAAGAATGCTCTTTATTATTTCTAGATTGTCTATCATTCTCCTGGGTTGTCATGTTAATTGGTTTTAAGGGTTAAGTAAGTTTCGGACGTTAGGCCAACAGATTCGATTGGCCACAAAGCCTTGTGCATCGCTTGCGCCATAGTACTTCTTGATCGCTGCATTCGCGGTTGGATTATCCATTAGCCAGCCATCCGCAATATCGAATGCCATTGAATCGTCTATGTCTCCAGCATCGATTGCGCCCACGGCAAGCTCTCGTAATTCCTTATCTAATTTTTCTTTTGTCATACTTTTTTGCGGAATAAAAAAATTTAATTATTGAAAGTTATTAACATTATTCTTTTACGAAAGTTCCATTAACCATTTGTCCTTTACGTTTTGCAATAACCTCATAAGATCCATTGATACAATCCTCAATGTTATAACCTTTAAGTTTTGCTAGATTCGTAAGTACCACTACACAATCACCAATAGCATCTTGAAATTCCGCATCATTCTTCTTTAGCAATGACATAGCTAATTCACCCATTTCTTCGGATAGCTTAGCGAATTGTGTTAGAGGATCGCCTTTCTCGTAGATTCCTTTGTCTTTTGCCCATTCTCGAATAGGCATAAATTCGTTTGTTAAGTTCATATATTTTATCTGTTAATCTTCTCTTTCGTATGATTGAAATACACATACAAATTCAAGTGAATGTTGACTCCATCCTGAAGGATGTTTTGAATTGTATACTTTATGAAACGCACCGTCTGGAATTAGAACAATATCGCCTTCAGCAACATCGATAAATTCTTCATCTAATTGCATAACACCACTTCCTTTTTTGAAGAAGTAAACTTCCTCGAGACCAGGATGTGAATGTCCTGAAGTATCTTTACCAGGATGTAATGTAGTTTTTGATAGAACCATATTCTTCAAAAAACGATTGTCTTCTACGATGTAGGTTTCGTTATCACGAATAACCATTCCATCAATCTTATTAGTATTAACCTTCATTTTGTACTTTTATTTTTTCTAATACGCTTAAATTAACATCGTTCATTATGATGATGCTATACAATTCAGAAGTTGGTTTACTTTCATATACCAACTTACATTTTTCATTTATTGTCTGTTGAGCAGTAATAATTGCAGTGATGGTTTTAAGTCTTTCTTTACCACTCATTGCTTTTTTATCTTCAACTTTCTTGGTATCTTCTTTAGATTGGATCCAATTTACTTTTTGATCTTTTAATATACTCATATTATTCTGCAGATACTGCTCTACCGATTTGTTTAGTCCAATCTAAATCAGTGCGAACAAGGTTATTTTTATTAATTGTAGCGGTTAACATAGTGGAATCTACGTTAAGGTTTTTTGCAACATATTGTAGTGCTGCAATATCTTTTGGGAAGCAATGTCCACCAAATCCATAATCACCATCTGGTCCGGGTACTGACCAATGTGAATTACCTAAACGGTCATCGTATCGAGCATATTCAATTACTTTATCGTAATCTACATTAAGAGCTTGACACATTTGAAAGATTTCATTTGCATACGAAACCTTCATTGCCAAGAATGTATTAGTTACATACTTAATAGTTTCCGCGATAGTGGAAGATGTTTTGATGATAGGCACTTTCGGAAATGCTTTAGCGAAAATTGCTTTAACTTTTGTAGATCCAGGTCTTTCACCACCTACAATAATACGATTTTGATTTTTGTAATCTTCGGTTGCATTAGCTTCTGTTAGAAATTCAGGATTGAATAGGATATCTAAATTGGAATATTCACTATTCAATTTATCAGTTGTTCCTGGTGGAACCGTAGATTTCATAACCACGATAAAATCTTCAACGGATAGCGACTTTGCTATATTAGAGATTTCTGTTAATGCATTTCTAACGATTGATAAATCACATTCACCTGATTTTTTCATTGGAGTAGGTACACAAAGAAAAGCAATACTGGTAGATTCAATCATATGATATATTGATTCTACATTGCTGTATTTATTTGGATCTTTATCAAATGCTAAAATATCAAAATAATTTTGCATTCCTTCTCGAACGGCTGATCCAACAAAGCCTTGACCGATGATTCCGATTGTTTCTTTACTCATGTTTATTAATTTAAAGTTATTATATGATTCATTATTTCCAATAATTTACGTCTTTCTTAAAGTGTTCTATGTTATTACGATTAAGGTAATTACTGAATACCAGCTTTAACATACCTAAATATCCGGTCTTCTTAAATCTTCGATCGTCTTGTCCGGTAAATCTATCTATAATCTGGAATCTCTTTTTAGGAATATTTCTAGAGAAGATATAATCTTCGGATTGATGTAGATCTTCATTGAATCCACCAATTCTTCGATATTCATCCATATTAACCATCATAAAAACTCCAGTCGAAAATGTTTCTGGCATAAGACTTTGTATGATATTAAATGTTCGGTATATGATATTTGCTTTAAGTATTTTTTGTGTACATTTTAATTTGCATGTTACTAGATCTGCATAATGTAATATTTGAAAGATGGCTTCGAATATAATATCCGTTTCAAAAAGATGAGAATCTGCATCCATAAAAAGAACGTATTGAGTATCGCATAATTTGGCACCGGCATTTCTACCAAATGAAACGGAACCTCCATCAATTACCTCAATATTAAGTAAAGAATGTTCTTGATATTCTTTTATTCTTTGTCGAGTAGAATCCGTAGAATTTGCATCGGCAATAATTACTCGAGTTCCAACGATCCACTCCTGTTTTTCTATTGAATATAGGGTTTCTAATATGTAATTCTCTTCGTTTTTACACGGAATGACGATTGTCAAATGTTCCTTTATCATATACTATGTATGTATTGTTTTCTATCCAATCTCCACAATTGAGATAATGTATACCATCAATTATTTTATTCTCTGGTTTATGTATATGTCCGCAAATTACGCCAGTACAATTGCGTTTATCTGCTTGAAAAGCTAATTGAGATTCGAACGATGTGATAAATTTTACTGCATCTTTTACTGAATCTTTAGCCCATTTAGATAAAGATTTCTTATAACCAAAACGTTTCATGAATCGATCAATGGTAATTGCTAATTCGTAACCAGCAGATCCTAAATGAGCTAACCATTTTAGGCTAACAACTCCATCGTATAAATCTCCATGTGTTATGAAATATCCATTCCAAATCCATTCATCAGCAATTTGTATATTGTCACCTAGATCGGTTGGTGCATAATGACGAAGGAACTCGTCATGATTTCCTGTTATATAAATCACTTGAGTTCCTCGTTTTGAGTATGATAAAATTTTACGAATTACGTTAGTATAATCCTGTGTCCAATAATGTCGCTTCTTTAGCAGCCAACCATCAATGAAGTCACCGACAATAAATAATTTCTCCGGTTCATATTGTTTTAAAGTTTCTAATAACTTTGCGGCATTAGATCCTTTACTTCCTAGATGTACATCTGATATAAACAGAGCTTCTACTTTTTTCATTTGATTAATGTGTATTTTAAATTATATGAACTACGCATTAATGAAGAATATCTATTTTATTTCTCTACGTCGAAGAAGAATAGATGGAATAGTCTGGAATTATGTAGATCTGTTCCAAAATATTTAGTAGCTGCATGGAGTGTTAATGCATCCCATATAACTAATCGATTGTAAACGTTACCAACAACATCCACTACATCGAATTGAGTAGAATCATAGAATCCTCTTTCGAAAGTTTCCTTATGTAATTCATCAAATGATTTTCCGGTTGCTGTTGCATGAGGATTATCCATGATTTTTGTTAGTTTGTTTTTCTTAGAGCGATAGAATGTAGTTCCACTTTCGGGTGGTGCATCTGGTGTTAGATAAATTACACCTGCATAATTTTGCGAATCAAAATGATAAACCACTTGATCTTCGGCTATACAATGTTGAAAACATCCATTAACTCCATATTTGTCCCATGAAGTGATTTTTCTACCAATGATCTTTTCGAATTTTTCTCTTAAACCTTCAGGACGATATACTACATCAGTTCGTCTTCCTTTATGATAATCTTTGTGTATTTGAAAATCTTGATTCAATGCAAATTCTCTAACTGCATCAGGATCGTCATAAAAATTATCAACGCATAAGAACGTTTTCCATTCGTTAGTCGTTTTAAATATTTTATCTAGATCTTCATTAGAGGTTTCTGCTTTAGGAGTTACTGCTTCGGGAATTCCTAATAAATCGAATACCTCATCCCATGTACCATATTCATTTTTAATAAGTACTATTGCGGTTTTTGCAGTATTAGGAAATACGGTTTGAAATCCAAATTGTTTTTCTTTTTTGTAATATACCTTTGATACATCTGGTCTTTCCATACCTGATGCGATTGGCATTTCGATTCCATCAACGAGTAACTTCATTTCGTATGGAGTTCTTCGATCAAGAGGACAAACCCAACCTTTTACGAATGTTCCATGTACTTTTACTTCTCGTGAATCAATGAAACCTTTAACTTTAGGAATGCGTGTTTCGTGCATAATTTTTATTTTTTTATTGCGTTTAATATATGTGTAACATAACCTCGATTAGATCTTTTAATAATCATATCATGATCCATCCATTCAATAGCATCAACTTCTTCTTTTTGAAGATCTCCTACAATTTTTAATCTATCGTCATTAATGGAATCTAGATAAATCGGAAATATGTGTATTTGTTTCCAAACCATATTAGATTTTTGATATTCTACTAGAAAACTTTCTTTAAGATATTTAGGATCTATTCGCCAACCAATTTCTTCTTCGGTTTCCCTGGCTGCTGTTTGTGGTAAAGACTCCCCGTCTTCAACATGACCTTTAGGTGGCATCCATGAATTCCACCATCTTGAATTAGTTGAATGTGCTAATAGCGCTTTGTTGTCTAATATGAAAAGTATTCCGGCTGATGTTTGCATATTATTACTATTTAGAATATAGTAATTATATGTAAAATTTAATTAGAAGTATCTTCGGTCTTCTTCTCTTTTTGGATTTGATTAATCATATATCCAGCAACGGCAAATTCAATACCTGCCCAAATTAACATATCGGATGCAGTTAGTACATCGATTTTCTTTATTAAGAACCAAATCATACCCCATTGAGATATGACAAAAGCAATTCCAGATTCAACTCTCTTCTTAGAGAAATATGATTTTTCACTGCTGTACATTTTCATAAGTTCGGTAAAGAACCATTTAAGTTTTCCAAAGACGGTATTTGATTTGTTTTCCATTTGATAATTTGATTTTAATATCTATCTAAACTATTTTAGATATGACACCATATTTAATGGCTTCTTTCGGTGAAAAATAGAACTCTGCTCGTTTATCCTTAATATCATCTAGGAACACTTTATCGAACTTGGTGTGATTAACTATATACTCATCGTACATCTTCTGTAGACGGTCACATTCTTTTAATTCTTGTTTGTGATATTGTATCTTCTCGTGATATGGTACGGAATGGGATATTTCATGATACATGAAAGTACAATAAGGAGATGCAGTAACTAAATCTCCTGATAGAGCGATTGGTAATGCCATTGACATGATTTTACCTACACAATGAATATGGAATTTTATTGGTATAGATTCCATATAACCTATAAGGCCAAATCCATCATACACATCTCCACCTTCACTAGACAGAATGATTTTGATGGGACCATTGTCATTCGGATCTTCTTCTAAAATGGCATCAATTTGATCGATGACTTTAGATACATTGTTTTCTGTAACCTGACCAAAAAACATTATGGTTCGGTTTTGAATTCTACGTTTTGCCATAGGGATTATTTCCCCTGTCCTACATAAGCTTTTCTGTAATTCTTAGAAGTTTTTGCTCTTGAAGATTTTGTCTTCGAATGTACTCCAGGATTTTTCTTTTTAGTTTTAGCGTGGAAATTTCTAACCTCGCTGGTACTAGACTTTGCCATTTTTTATAGGTGTTGGTTTTTTGCATTGGATATGTAAACAAGATCTCATAGTGAGAAAAGAGAATACGACTCCAATCGTCATGAAAAGAAAAACTGGAAGAATAGACCAATCTCGTATTTCATGTAACAACCAAATAGTATTCGCAAGAACCCATGAGGCAAGTACAAAGTTTTCTTCTCTTTTATCCTTTTGTGCTATTAGAGCATATCCGGTTAAGAGTAACGTAGGTATAATCATAATCAGAGTTAAATCAGAATTGCCTGAGTACCAGACAATATCAGTTAACACCCATGATATGATGTGTAATTTATTTTTTAGAGCTTTAAACATTTCCAGTTTCTACGACTTTCATTTCAGTATTACGATCGATGAACATATATTCGCATGAAACTAGATCGAATTCTTCTAAGTGTTCGATAACTTCCTGTGGAGTAAATTCTGAACATGAATATAGATCGAATTGGAACATTGCAGGTTCAATGTTATCCCATACATGAATAGATGCATGTGAGGTTGCTAATGTAACGGTTCCAGTTAAACCTTCATTTCCGGGTTCATTAACATATACAGAAGTTGGACCAGCAACTACTACCATTCTTACACGTTCGACCAATCGTCGAAACCAATCATTTAGATGTTCCTCTGTTCGAGGTGGATTTTTGACATAACCTTTAATAAGGACGTGAATGTGATTTGGTACAAACATTTTGTAATTAAGTATTTTTAAGACATTGTTAGGAGATATTTCAATTTAAGAGCTTCTGCAACGATTTCATCTATGATATTCTGAATTTCTGTATCATTTTTGAAAGTTGTGTTTCTGAAATTGTCAAAAAGTTTTATGTATTCATCAACAAAAGCGTCAATGTTTTTTAGATCTTGTAGATCAACAAGAGGTTTAGGAGATCCAACCGTCTTAACAGAAATTCTTCCGTATTTTCCCATTATAGCTTCTACTAATTGATCGAGAGTTTCTAATAAGTTTTCGTAAAATTCTCCTAAGGCTTTATGTTGATCGCCAACCTCGGTTTGCCAATGCCAAACGTGTATTTGATCTCTCAATGAAAGACCATGAACGGCAATTAGAGAATGATTTTTATCGATTGAGTACTTAGCGGCTTCTTCTAAAGCAAGATATTCTTGGTAGTTTAGTATCATAATGTATATATTTGTTAGGCGATATCAGTAGATTCAATTAGAGTATAGGTAAAAGAATTACCATGAATATCTCTTGATTTTCTGATTATAGTCATAAATTCTTCAAAGTCTGCTGATTTTTTAAATACTTGGCAACCTTCTGACCAATTCTCGACGTATGTTGAATCGGCACCGGCTTTATGAATATTAATTCCAAAAACTCCTTCTTGAATTTTATCTTCGTTATAAGTTAAATCTCGGTTAGCATCTCTATAAACTTTTACGTTTTTAGCTTGCCCTAAAGCTTCATATTTTCCTTGATGTAATCTGATAGTATGAGATCCACGATATTGTCCTTCGACTAATCTTGCAACACCAGCAGCATTATGATATTCCATAACACCCTTTTTACCAGGGTCAGTTGTACATATCCAGGTATGGAATTTCCATTGACCGGCAATCTTATAGGATAGTGTTAATGTATCATCAAATACATTAGTAACTTTTTGGCCAGTGGCTGAATTTCTAACTCCCACGATATTAACATCGTAATCTTTTTCCCCTTCAAACCAAACGTATCCTTTAGCCTTTACGGCTCCTTCTATCTGTTCTCTAGTATACATGTTTTGTTTGTTTTTGTTATGTTATTTATCTTATTTCATCGAGGATCTTTGATGGAATAATTTATCTATTTTAGATGTTGTTCCTTGAGGATCTTCTACAAGATTTCCGATAATATCTTTTCTTTCAAATTCTAATCCGGCTTGTTTACTATTGGTAGTTGCCGACCTTAAACGAATTTCATATGCAGTATCGCCAATTGAAACGTAATAAAACAGAACAATATCTAATCTACTAGGTAAATCTAAAATAACTAGCTTGGCTTCTTTGTTACCAATTCCTCCAATTAATAACTTTAAAGTATCTCCTCCATGAAAGAACTCTAAACTACCTTCACCTTTTATACTTCCGGTGATTTTGAAATATGGAGGATTTGTTGATTTGTCGGCTTGCTTAAGTCCAAATTGAAGAACACTTAGAAGATTATCATCAAGATCTTCCGGTGATTCTTTTGGTAAAGTAAGTAGATGATAAGTTAATTTTATGGCAGCCAATTTACTAGGTAATAAAGCCGGTTTAATACGATCTACACTTCCAGGGTTATAATGAACGGTTATCTCTGATTTAGAAGCGATAGTTCCTAAGAGTTGTTGATAATTAGAAATTTCTGCTTTTGCCCAAGATTCATCAGTTTTACATTTAACCAATTCTTCTTTTGTAAGGTTATATACTGAATCTTTTGTGGATATTGTTTTTAGGAATTCTTTTGCTCTACCTAATCTAGCTACTTGTTGTTTAAGAGAAACCGCTACAAGAGATCCCATAGGTTCAGCTGAGGTTTCTCTTGGTGTGAATGAATCATTGAATAATAAATTTAATTCTCCTATGGTTTTTGCATTATTTACATAATCAAGTATGGTAGATTTAGCAGAAGGATCTACTAAGTAAACGTCTCCAGGACACCAATTATCCGGTGCTAAACCAGAAAGTATTCTTGCCCTATCTCTAACTTTTATAAGTATATCATTTCGGTCTAAATGATATCCATTCGATAAAAATTCAGCCATTACATTACCGGTAGATTTCCATTGAGCGATTTGTTCTTCATTTTCTCTATCAAAATCAGATAACCATAATCTAATTTTATCCATAGCTTTTGGATGTAAATCTCCATTCGGAATGTTATCTACTAATGCAACTGCTTCTGAATTTTTTATAGAAAGAATGTCTGCGTCTTGATTGTAGTAGAAATAAACAACCATACCTTCTTTAGTATCGGTATCAGTTGAAGTCTTTGATTGATTAGTAAATAATCCAGTTTTTAGCAAATGTGTTAATGGTATTTTAACTGCATCAACATCCATTAAAGGTTCTTTAGATGAAACCGCTTTATCACTTTTTATAAACGATTGTATATCTTCTAAATTAGAAATATCAGAAACTTTGAAAGTTAGAAATGGATATGAGGATTTGTATTTACCATCAATTATAAGTTCTTTATTTTTATCTTCTAAGAAACTAAGAAATTGTACTCGATATTTAGGCTTCTCATTCCATTCAACTGGAGCCATAGCTGATTCATTTAACCATTGAACGAATTGATTGTATTTTAACATCATGATGTAAATATATTTGGGTATTGTTCTACACATTCAATAGGGAAAGGAACTTTAGCAGCAAGTAATCTAGTTCTGAAATCTTTTAGAATTGCATCTAATTTATCTTGGTGAATAAATTTAGAATCCATTGTATGTCTCCAAGTATCTTCAAAAGTCATTATTTCTGAAATGGGAACATCCGGACCGAATGCCAATTCCGCAATAACTTCTGGAGTATTAGACATAAATTTATCTTGATCGTTGAGTAATGTAGGATTCTTAACTAACCCTTTCTTACCTATAAACGATTTGGTTACCGCAACAACACCTTGATTTAGACGAAGTACATATGAACGATATTCTTCAATTTCACCTTTGTCGGTTAGCTTGGTAGTTTCTCGTTTCGAATTGCTAATGATATTCATTAGTAGAATATTACGGTAAAGTCCTTTATATTTGGATTCTGCTTGAGTAAAGTCTGGTGAATGATACATGAAGGAGGAAAAATTCAGATTATCTGTTAGCATCAAATCAATTTGTGCAATACCTTTTTTCTTATCACCTTCAATTGGAACACCTATAGAAACTTGTTGAAACCCTTTACTAACGACCGGAGAATAATCACTCAATTTAGATGCGATGAATTCAAGAACCTGAGATAAATCAATTCCATTTTCTCCGGCAATTCTATCAGCAAGAACGGCAATATCGATATCACCAGATGTTTGATCAGGTGCTTTTTTCTTAAAAGATCCTATTGGTTTAGCAAAATCTTCGGCAAGACCAATAAGAGGATATATGTTTTTAATAACATATGCATACGTTGCATCTATTTCAGATTGCAAAATAGGACGAGCATCCTCAATCGCATTACCTCCTTCATTAAGAATCAGGTTAACAAATTGATTAAATTTTAGCATTATTTAATTTGACTTATGTTGGTAATTCTTTTACCTTTAGTTTCTCCATCTAGTGATGTATAAAGAAGATCGGCTTTAATTAGACGAGTAAGAATTTCATTTCTAACTATTTCATAATCAATAGTATCTGAAGAATTCTCCCAAGTTTCAGCCACATATTCAGGATCAATCCAACCAATACCTCGTTTGATACTACTTTCCATGTCTTTATAATCGATCTCAAATTGTTTAACAGCACCTTCATCTAATTTTAAAAGACCTTCACTAATGGATTCATTATATTCAATAGCACCTAATTTCTGATCAGCTTTAGCGACAGTATCTTCCAATTTAGAACAGGCAGATTGAATTGTTTTAAGTGCAACGATCCATTTTTGATCGGTGATTTCCCATTTAAGCATTGCATCTATTTGATCCTGAAGTTTGGTTAGGTTTTCTCCGATCTCATCAAATATTAAAGTTTCACCTTCATTAACAGATTCTTTTAATCCTTTATATTTTTGACTTTTTAAAACGTCTAGTATTGCATAAACTGCATCTTGTAAAGAATAATCATATTTATCAGCCATACCGGTTACAAATTTATTAACCATACGATGTACTTCTGGTGATACTGCTTCATTAACCGATTCGTTTTGGTTTTGTTTTATGAAGTCTTTAAGATCTTTTAGATTTTCAATAAAAAATAACATATTAAGAGCTACTTTGTATTTCTTTTCAGTCCATAATTTATCAAATTTGATGCATAAATCTTCATCGCCAATAAAGAAATAACCAGGATTAACTCCAATTTCTTTATTGATTAGATCGGCAGCTTTGTCGGTGTCTATATTACTCCAAGCTTCATTAACAGATTCTTCTAAATAATCTTGTGAGTGTAAATATTTTAATAAATCATCTTGTTCTTGACTAGATAGTTTTTCAACATCGATTTCAAAACCAGCACCGGATTTCTTCATATCCCATTTATGACTATCAAAATGAATATCCATCCATTTGATTATTCTAGTATGATCGATATTAGATAATACCGGAATGTATATAGGAGGACATTTAGCTGATTCCTCGATAGATTCTTCGATACCGGCATCTTGTTTTCCAACTCGGATTGCTACTTTATAGTATGCCTCGGTTCCTTCATCTGATGTAGAATTAAGAGCTTTTGTTAAAGCTTTAATGTTATCGGTTCCATCAAATTTGAAATGTGATAATGCGTTTGGACTAACTCTAAAGAATTGAGAAAGTCTTTCGACACAACTCCGTTTTACCATTTCGTCGTTAGATCCTTCATTAACAGATTCATCAACATTAACTCCTCTTTTCTTTAGAATCTTTCCAATTTCAGTATATGCCTTTTTGTAATCGGCTTTTGGATATTCAAATCCTTTTTGCCAATAAGCAAATCCATCTAATGCACCTTGGTATATAGCCTTTAGTTCATCATCGGTCATGTCTTCATTGAATACGAATGGACCAATCCATGCTTCATTAATGAATTCGTTGTAGTTTTTAATAGGTTTCATATTTATATTATGATTTTTATTTTTTAAGGTATTTTTGTAGCTCTTTATAGAAAGGATGTAGTGATCTTGGTGTAGCTTTTTCGAATGCCTCTTTATCATCATTCATAAGTGCTTCACGAACTCTTGTTCCTGAAGGACCATCGGCTCTTCGTTCATCAACCATTGCAACCGAAAATTTATTAACTTGAACATCCGATTTCGGTGATGTTAGATATTCAACTTGACGTTCATAATCTCTTAAACGATCACTTCCACAACCAATACCAATTGGATCATAACCCTTTTCTTGAAGGAATTTAACCATTTGAGGTACTACAGTTTTCTTATCAGGAGGATAAAGTACATAATCTTCAATGAAAGGAAATTCTTTAATCATGGCCTTACCAATCTTTTCTAGAAGAGAATCTGGGAAAGGTGAATTTTCGTTCTTTGATTTGATTTGTACCGGGATAACAGGAACTCCGAAAGCTTTTGCTGTTCGATGTATTGCTTCAATATGTCCATTATGAAAAGGTTGAAAACGTCCAGGAAATATACAAACTTCCTTTCCATCAATCTTTTCAAATATCAGAATATCTGTAACGAATTCTTTAAATTTCTTCATTATTTGTAGATAATTTCTTTTTCAATTTTCTTCAAAAAGCTTTCAGCCTCTGCTTTAGTGGTAAAATCTTTTTGTGTTAATATGATTCGTTCTTTACCAAGATCTTCGCCGAAGTTATCCATAGTACTAGTTATAACGGATACGATTGCTGTGTGTGTAGCATCTAATCCATCAATAGAACCATTGATATTAATAACAGCAACATTGTCTATTTTAATATCTTTACTGAACATCCTTTCACCTTCTCTGAAAGGATCTTTAACGTAAGCAAAACCTTCGTTAAATTTTTTGAATGATGGTATAGTCTTCTTCATTTGTTTCGGGGTAATTCCTTTTTCCTTCTTTTTATCAGAAGGTTGTTTTGGAGAATCCGCTTTTGGACCAGGACCAGGGATGCCAAACATCATTCCCGGTCCAAAGGCAGAATCTTCATTAATTTTGAACAATCCGGTCATTTAGGATTACTCAGCACTTTTCGATTCTTGAACATCAACACGTAAGTCTTGAGCAAGTTTTTTCAAATCTTGCATAGCTTTACGGATACGAGTTCCAGCAGACTTATTTCCTTTATTATAAAATTTGTCTACGTCACCATCGATTGATGAGATTAAAGTTTTGATTTCTTCGTACTTTTGCATAATTACTTTGTTTTTATTTTTTATAAGCTAAAATAGAGCGTATTTGATGTAGTGGAGCGAAAATTCCAGTATACTTATAAAGTTTACCTTTATAAACGAATGTAATTCCTTCAGTAGGAACCAATCCTTCGACACCACCAGCAGCAGTAACTCTAGTTAATTCGTGTTCTAATTTTTCTACGTCTTTTTCGTCACCATTTGTACGAATCTTTGCGATAGTAGAATCAATTTCATTTTTCATTGCTTCGGCTGCTTCCGTAGGATTTGCAGATAGGAAGGTAGACATATTCTTCATGAATTCTGTTCCTATTTCAAGGAAAAGCGATTCAAGAGGAGCATAAATTTTACGTTTAAGTTGTTTGGCACTTTTCTTTTCTAGATCAAAATACCAATCAGCATTATCACCAAGTTCTTTCTTGATTAACGAAACCGAAAAAGACTTATTAATATCTGCTATACGTGCAGCCAAACCATCGATTGCAGATGCAGGGATTTCAACCTTTGCAGATTTAGCTTCTTCTTCAAGTACTAATCTAGCCATACCTATTGCATAATCAAATACGGTAGATGCATCAGTTAATCCACAAGTAGTAAGGATTTCGTTGTATTTCTTTTCGTAATATGAAGATCTTTTTGCGGTATTAGGAAATGGTTTAATATCCATATCTTGAGGTCCTCTAACAAAGAACATTTTCTGTGCAGCTAGATTCGCATCAGCAATTGATTTACCAAGATTTCTAGCAGCTTGTTTATCTTCATCGATAACATTTCCGGATTCATCATATTCAAGTACTCCATGGAATACAAGCATATTTTGACCATAAGGAACTGTATTTTGTGTGATAGGCGTAATAACTTCTAATGAAACGAATTTCTTACCATTAGCAAAGAAGGCTAATTTATCTTTATCTGATAAACCGCCAATAGATTTTTGAAGATCTTCCATTGCTGCATTATAGGCAATTTCGATATCACCACGACCAGCAAACATAGAAGCAATACCAGAAGAATCTAATGCGGCTTCGCCAGCATTCTTTAGATGACTTTTATTTCTTGCCGCAATCAATTTACCATCCTTCCAAGATATTGATATTTGCTGACCATCAGTTTTCTCTTGAACAAAATTCTCAGGACCAAAAGATCCATTAACAGTATCTTGTATCATCGTATGCAAATCTGCCATAGTCAAATTCATGTCTTCGAAAGGATGTGATAGGTGACCGTATGCACCACCTTCAAACAAAGGAAGATCATCGACCAATGCTTGAAGTCTAGCACCTTCGCTTAAAACTTCAACAAAGTCTTTATACTTTAATAATCTTTTCATGTAATATATATTCAATCCTCGATGGTTAAAACGGCAAAAGCCGCAATTAAGCGACTTTCTCCTTTTTAATCTTCTTTTCTTTCTTAGGTTTATCAACCTTAGTGATTTCTTCTTTCGTTTTACCGAAATCTCTTACATTTTCTTTCCACTCAGTTTTAGGACAGAAGTTCCATCCAACTCGTGTAAGATTGTTTCCTTCAGAGTCATTAACTCTCTTGTACTCCATTTCCCCTTTCAGGTTCATTTTCTTTAATGTTTTCATATTTGGATATTTTAAATTTATAATCTTTTGACTCGGTTTTTATTAACAAGAAAAGGTCGTTTTCTTCAATTTCAGCATACACAATATTAGAATCATTAGTAACCAGCTCTTCATTTATCCACATAGCTACTTTAATATCTTCTCTTTTGTTAAGCTTCATTTTACTTTCCATTTTTTGCTTTAATAAACCATTGACGGTTTTGTTCAATTCTAGCTAATTCCGTTTGTGGGATAAGTCCTTTCTCTTTAGCTTTAAGCAATTTTCTAAATGCTTGTTCGCCTTCTTCTTTACGACCAGAATAGAAACAACTTAAACAATGAAGATCAAAAATCTTCCAATTGTAAGTGTTTTTATCGATGAATAAAGTTGCTTTAGGGAATGGATTCTTACCGGCATATTTCATTGCATGTGATGAGAATATGTATGCAATATCAAATTCTTTTATTGCTTGATAATGCATAATGATGGGAACTAGGTGTTCACAACGGAAGATATTAGTTTTACCTATCTTAAGATAATCTTCGATAATTTCTGATGTTGGATGTTTTAATTGAGCTTTAATAGTTGCAGCCATTAAACCTGAATAATAAACCTCTTCCCAAAATCCACTAAGCGTTTCAGCACGTTTAGTATACCATCCAAGAGATTTCTTTAGGTTTTCTTCACCATTAGCATCTCTATATGATTGAGCTAAATAGAATAACCAACGAGGATCTTTCTTGGGATCATTTGCTACGTAATCTTCTAGGATTTTAGCATGACCTTCATATTTAGATTGTACCGATTCAGAAGTCCATGAATTACCATCAGGAGTAACTAGGACACCAAGACCAGGAACTTCATTTGATATTAGTGGTTCATCACTAATAAGAACCTCGTGGACTGGACCATACCAATACCATGGTTTATTAGTTCGAAAGAATTGCATACGGTAATAATTCTGATCACCATAAGTTACTTTTACATTTCCACCATCGATTTTAGCTAGACTCATTTTCAAAGCCATTAAATTAAATCTTGGATCGTATGTTAATTGTTCATCGGCATCTATCCAAAATCCAAAATCTACTTTACCTTTTACGGCATTCATTGCCGTATTACGAGCATCTTGGAAATTAACCCATTGATGTTCGATTACTTCACCGGGTATTCCTTTTTCTTCAAAGAATTTGCGAATAATATCTTGCGTTCCATCAGTAGATCCAGTATCAATTACACAATAGTAATCAAGTATAGGATGCACGGTATTGAGCATTCTTTCAATTACTTTGGATTCATTTTTTACAATGATGCTCAATCCAATAGTAGGTAAGCCGTTAATCGGCTGTTTTGTTTTCTCCATTATCTATTAATTTAATTTCAGTTATTTCGTTTAAGTACTCTTCTGCACCTTTTAATTTACCTTCATGATAAATGAATAACGCCAAATCCTCGAAGATCTCTCGATCTCGAGCATCCATATCTAAACGATCCATGAATTTAAACATTAATTCGTTAAGAGGATTAGAAAAATTTGAATTTGGGATTAATTCTCGGTATGACATATATTAATTATATGTACTTACTCTTCGATTGAATTATCTTCTTCTTTTTGGAAATCATTGAAACTTTCAGATAGCTTCTGATTTTTACTAGATTTGTCGTAAGTGCCAAAGTCCTGATATGGTAAAGTTGGTTTATCTTGTACTTTTTTAGTAGGATATTCCATCTCTGTACCTTCATAAGGATCGGTTTCTACACCTCTAGCCTTCCAGTAGTCGAAGAAATTTTTCCAAGTAGAACGAAAAAAACGAATCTTTTCTAGATCAGTATTTTCTGTACCTGGGTTATATTCACCTTGAGTAAGCAGGTTTTCTTTATTTGGTTTTTGCACTTTCGTTTAAAACTTGATTTTCATCATATGTAGGAATTGCCGTTTCAGGAACAGGATGTCCTGGAGGAATTGGTCCATCCATACGTTGTGCAGCCTTAGCCATTGCATCAAGCAAATCAATTGATTGCTTTACCAGGAATGCATCATCTAACGATAAGATTCCTCTTGATTGAGCTAATTCTGCGGTTTGAATTAATACTGAGATAGCTTCACCAGCATTAGTAACACTTTTCTTTTGTGACATATATAATTGGTTTTAGTAATTATATGAAGTTACTTAAACTGAAGTACCACCAAATTTTACCCAATTTACTCCACTATAAACATACATGGTATAACCGTCAAAAATAGTTTGACCAGTCATTCCAGAAGCTCCAGTAAATCCAGCGTAAGATGGAGAGATGAACATTCCCATATAAGTTCCACCAGTTGGACCTAATAGACCATAAACACCAGTCATTCCGGTTGGACCTAATACTAAAGAGTCATCATTTCGGTTAAATGCAGAATCGATTAAATCTGCAAATTTAGTTGCGGTTGCTGCAGTACCTGCAACAAATCCGGTTTTTAATGTATTTCTACTTGCTATAGACATTGTTTTTTATTTATTTTGCGTATAATATTGCAACATCTACCGTATAGGCAGATATATTGTTTAGAATTAAATTGCTAGTTAAAAGAGATTCTGAATTAAGAGTAAATACATCTTTCATAACATATGTGTTATATCTAGCAGGACTAGGAGATTCGATATTAACAGGTACGGTAGAACCAACATAACCAGCCTGTTCATTAATTTGAACTTCTATAGTTTTAGCAGATTCTAATGGTCCAGTAGTTCCGGTTGGCCATATAACTTTCATCATTAAGTACTTTGAATTTAAAGCAACCTCAACTAATGCTTCAGGAGCCATTTCTACAATAGTAAATTGATAAGAATCTACTACCTGATACCAATTACAGAATGCTAAATCGGCTGCAGAAAATACATTTTTGTTGTTTTTGTAAATAGATGGATTACAACCAATCCAACGAATGATATGTCGGTTATCCGTGTCCCAGCAACAGAAATTCTCTTGCAAGTCCATAAATGCCGTTCCAAATTGAGAAATTCCATTGATACTACTACCCGATGATACTATGTCCATTTAAAATGAGATGTTTTTATATTTATCTCATTGATTATGCATGCATCTTATTGAAGTGTCTTAGCTCTTCTATAGTATTAACAGTTTGTGGTTCTTTAGGTAAAGTTGACGATTCGCTAGCAGTAGGTCCTTTATAGAATTGAATTTCTTCTTTTGGTGGCCATTCTTCTTTATTCTCTACCGATTCTATTGTGATATTATGAGGATTTTCTTCGGATTCGATGCTAGGACTAACTTGAACGTCTTCTTCAATAACCTCATCTTTTGTAAATAAATCGGCTAACATTTTTTCTTTTACTTCAGGAGTATCATATATATTAGATTTCTCGTCAGATTTCATCGTCTTTATGATAGCCTCTTTCTGTATTTCTTTATCGGTTAAATGTTGTTCTTTTGAAGGTCTAATATAATCAACTAGGGATTTGATAAATCCAAGTGCAACTAAAGGTAAAATTGCACCAGAAATTAATGAAAGTATTCGTTTTTGATAAATGGGTTCGTCTTCAATCAATCCAAATAGCTCAGACCAAGATTGATATTCGGTTAAATGAGTATATGCATAATACATATTTCCCATCATCTGCATTGCAGTTATAATTAAGAATAACATCCAAACCATAAAACGAGAAGTTTTATCTAGGATTACGATAGCACCTAACGATGCAGCAGCACCAATCTCGAATGCAATCGCTAAAGTAATTGCCAACCAATTTGGATTACTTAAACGAAAGAAATCGATAACGTGAATAGTGGAGATAGCTGAAACCATGGCATATAAGCCAACAAAGATTCCAATGATTGTCCATTTAATTATGTTGTCGCGTTTGTTCATTGACGTAAGTATATTTTCTTTATTTATTCGATGATAGTTTCCATAGTATGATCGATACGAACTCTAACACATGTTTGAGGAGCACCTTCATTCATTAAGAAGTTATTGATATATCCCATCATATTAGCGCTTCCAATTGGATTTGCAGAATGTACATATACGGTAGGAAATATTAATGGAACAGATTTTCTATCAAAACGTGTCATTTCCGTTCTCTTAGGATTGATTTCGTAAAAATGATTAATCAACCATTTAGTACAATCCATTCCTGTTTTTTCATTGATGTTGTTATAATCTAACTTATAATTTGGTGATACATTATTGAAGTATTCACTCATAGCTCCATCGCCTAAATCATGATCTAATGAGATTGTTGAAATGTTCTTCAATCCTAATTCGCTAACTTTAGCTATGAATTTTTCATAATTTCTAACAATCACCCAAGAGTCTTTATCGACTGGAGTTCTTACATCATCCAAGTATATTCTGTATTGCATTTCTTGTATTTCTGGCTGTTTGATTGGTTAATCTAGTTACTCTAATTTTGAATGTTCGGCTGAAACAATTAAATCTCTTTTGAATACTTATTTCATGTTCGAAATCCAATCCTTTATTGATGTTATTTGTTATAGGCACCTTATATTGTTTTGATATTTTAAAAAATTTATCCAATGCCATTGGATTATGAGATGACCATCTTAGATCGCTTAATACTGCTAATTTCTGACGAATTTTATTTTCGTCATCTTTTAAGTAAAAGTGTTTTTCTATAGAATTATCTTCATTGATAATTCTTTCGATTTCAAGGAAAAGATAATCTTCTAATTTAATGCTTTTGGTAACTTTCATTTTTATGTATATTATTTATATGCAAAAAGGAGATCATTTAGATCTCCTAATTATTAACAAAAAAGGAACCGATTGCTCGGTTCTTTTATATATTACTTGGAAAGTTTTTCAATCTCTTTATCGATTTCTGTTTGACGACTAACGTCTAACATTTTACGATCGGTTGATTGTATCATTCGTTTTTCGGCTTTAAGTCCTTCGATTTGAAGATCTTTTATATTAACAGTAATTGATTGTAAAGAATCAATCTTAGTTGTTAAAGCATCTAAACGTTTGTTTGTAACTTTGTTTGGGTTTCCGCATGTATTTAGGAAAGTAACAATCAACAAAAATAAAGCTAATTTGTTAAAATGTTTCTCTATGAATTGTTCGAATTTATTCATCTTTTTTCGTTTTAGGTTTTACTTTTTTATTAGGTCTTGGTGCCTGTTGAGGCAGCTTTGCATTATAATAATCATCAGTATAGCAATCGCAAATCATACCAGTACTTCCACACTTAGGGCATTTAGTTACTATTGATGGATCTACAGGAGGACTTTGAGGGTCAGCTTGTTGGATCTCATGCGGTTTTGGTTTTTTGCCTTCACTTATAAATTGAAAGAATTTCTTGAACATTAGGAGTTTCTTTCTATTATATATTTCGTTTTTCTGGATCGAATGAATTTACTAATGATTCTACGGTAATTCCTTTTTCCGCTGCAGTTAATTCTAGAGCAACATCTTTCAATGTTTGACGATCAGTATTGATGTCTTGCATAGGTAATGCAAATTGATCGCAAATTGAACGGAATTTAGTAGCAGAATCAACACCAGTTCCAATATAATTTTTTAAGAAGTGAAAGATAGCTTCAATAATAGGAGCATCAGCACCTGAATCGATTTTGTTATCTTTAACCATTTCACTTAATTGATTATAGGTTTCTGCCACTGCATAAGATTCGTAACCTTTCCATTGAAATGCTGGATAGAATTCGTTCATCAATGCATTTGTTTGATTTTCATCTAAAAGAATAGAGTACTTTTTAGTATCTACTAACATTTTCATGTTATCAAATTTTTCCACCAATTGAGCAACTAATACTTCATTAATTGCACCTGTTTTTGTTTGTTCCTGAGTAGGAACGTCGTTTGCTTTAACTACTTTCATTTTAATTTGTTTGTTTTATTTTATATGATTGTTTTAATATTAAGATTTTGCATGTTTGATAATTATTGAACATATGAATTCAATGTCTTCCCGGATTAAACCTTGATGATTTGGTAGATAGAATCCACATTTATCAATGTCAACACAATTGAAGAAGTAATCATCTCGATCACCATATTTCATTTTCCAAAATGGTTTGTTTGCCATATTTCCGGCAATTAAAGGTCGAACTTCAATATTTTTTTCTCGAAGAGCAGTAATAATTTTTTCTCGATTTGCATGTACCATAGGATATGCAAAATTAGAAATAAATGTATTTTCTCGATATTCAATATCTAATTCATTGTATTCTGATAAAAGTTCTTGATAGATCGTGAAATTATACGAACGAAGTTTAGCAAATTCGTCGATCTTTCCTATTTGGCGTAAACCAATGAAGGCTTGTAAATCAGTAGATCTGAGATTATACCCTGGATAATAGAATGTATACATTGAATCAAATTCTGATATATCATATAGATCTCTATATTCTCGTTTGGTTTTATCGTTCCAATCGCGATCCCAACCATGAGATCTCATTGATCGAATTATGGTATTTAGCTCTTCGTTATTAGTACAAATTAAACCACCTTCAATAGTTGAAATATGATGTCCATAGTAAAGTGAAAATAAAGATATGTCACCAAAGGTTCCTAGTTTATTTCCATTATAAGAAGATCCCATACTTTCACATACATCTTCAATAAGATAAACTCCATATTTTTTACAAAGCTTAACAACATTATTCATATCTGGTACTAGACCAAGAACGGAAACTAAAATCATTACTGAAGGATTTGCTTCAATAAATATCTTCTCTAAATCATCGAGATCTAATGAAAGATCTTCATTATTACAATCACATAAAATAGGAGTCATTCCTAATTGCATAACAGAACTAACATCGGTTACCCAACTCAATGCAGGAACTACGACTTTTTCGTTTCTTAAACGATTTGTTTCTTTTAATGCGGCAAGCGCCAAAAGAATTGCAGATGAACCGGAGTTTACGAAAGTCGTATGTTTTACACCTAACCATTCTGACCAATTCTTTTCAAATTCAATTGTTAAAGGACCTTTTGTTAATTGTGGAGTTTCTGAGTGTAACATCCAATCAGATAGAGCCTTTAGATCTTTCTTATCAATTGTGTCGGATACTAACTTAATTGCTTTTTGCATAAGTTTGATATATTTGTTTGATTCCTTCGCTTAAAGTAGTGAACTTAAAGTCAGGGAAATGTTTACGTAATTTTTGTATTGAAACATCTTTACGAAATTGACCATTTGGTTTGGTGATATCGTATTTTATTTTTATATGATCGGCACCTAAAGAAGTTCTAGCAATATGTGCCATTTCATCAATAGATAAATTATCTTCAGTTGCCACATTCATTGATTCGGTTATATCATTTTTGATACATTCATATATGATGTTAGCTAAATCTCTAGAATGCATAAATTGACGAAGAGGAGTTCCATCACCAAATAGGGTTACTTCTTCTGCATTTTGTTCTTTAGCATCTAATATCTTTTTGATTAGAGCTGATATGAAATGTGCTCTTTGATTATCAAATTTATCGTGTTCTCCATATAAATTGCAGGGAATTAGATATTGATATTCCAATCCATATTGTTTATTGATTGCATCTATATGAGATGCCATACAACGTTTAGATATACCATAACCAAAATTAGTTGGTGCCGGTGGACCATCATGAAGTTGTTCTTCTGTCATGGGATAAATTTCAACTTTATCAGGATATGCACAAGTTGAAAGAATTCCAATTAATCTTTTTACTCCAAAATTACGAGAAGCTGATACGATGTTCGTATTCATTAGTAAATTATCTTCTGTGTATTCTGCAGGTTTTTCTATGTTATCTACAATTCCTCCGACTTTTGCAGCTAAATGAACTACAATATCCGGTTTATTGAGTCTCAATAAACCAAATACTTCTTGAGAATCTCTAAGATCATATACTTTAGAAGGAACTCCTATTACTGAGTATAACCCTTCGTCTTCTATTAATCTAATAAGGTCTTTACCAACCATTCCATTAGATCCAGTTATTAGAATTTTTTGTTTCATTTATTGAGAATATTTTTATAGATATAATCTTCGGCAATTAGGTAGGTTTGTGCAATTTCGAAATTTCGTTGTATTGCCTCTTTCATCGTATCATATTTTTCTAGAGTAACAGAATTTATTGCATCAATAATTTGTTGTTCATTGTAGCAAAGTATCATTCCTTCACGATCAAAAATTTCTTCGATCAGAGGATTTCCCCAATAAATAGGAACGGTTCCTGTTCTAAAGCAATCAATTAGCTTTTCAGTAAACCAACCAGCAATATTAGCGTTTTCAATAACTACATGGAATCTAAAATCTTTGAGTAAATCGAGCTTATAATCAACAGGCGTATAGCCTCTTCCTCGAACAGTTAGTTTATCTCTAGTTGCTGCAATGACTGAGTGTCGTAAACGATGACCAACCGTCATTTGTTTATCTGATGCAATGATTGAAGTCATTCCATGTTTATCATATATTCGTTGATCTTCTGGTTTTATCCAACAACCACCAAATGGTACCCATAATGCTTCAACTCCTCGATTTTGCATTTCATTTACGAAATCTATGTTATGCGAAAGAACTAAATCAAAATAACGAGTTATTCGGATGAAATCGTATGAATGAGGACATACATCCACCGGTTCTAGCAACCATGCAATCTTTTTACAATGTGCATTTTGCGAAGATTCTCGGTGAACTAATTCTAATGAATTGTCAGTATAGAATACCACTTTGTCTTCAGCAGTTATAGGTCCTCTATCCCATTCAATAAATTGAGAGTTTTGAAAATCTGTACTGTACTTTGCATGAGCAAAGGCATAATCTCTTATCTTAATTTTATCCATCGTTCAGGTATAATATCTTGTTGATCTTGTGGTCCTTCTGAACCAAACCATTTTTCTGGTGCAATGATTAGCTTATTAGGAGTTTCACCTAACCAAGCTGCCCACCAAGAAAAGGTGGAATTTGTTATAATATTAGCATCACATAAAGACATGAGTATCATGTCTTCCCAATCTTCGAATCCTTCAATGAACATATATTCCATTCCAATGAAATGATTTTTACACCATTGTATATCATCAGAGAATACCAGAAAAGTTACTTCATAATTAGGAAATTGATCTTTTACTAATTGAATTGCTGTTTTATAATAATCTGCAGGTGATTGATTGTGTTTATTCGGATATTGAAGATAATCTCCTCGTCTAACATGTATTGAGCAAGTAAAATCGATTTGTGAGATATGTTCCCTTAATTTAATTTCAGTTTCTTTGCATCTAAATAGATCTCGTATTTCTTTAGCGTATTTTTCAAAATACTTTTCACTTTGAAAATATCCGCTTAAATATAAATCATCTACTGCTGGGATCGTATCAAAACTGAATTTTTTCTCGTTATATAAGTATTTCGGGATTGGGGTTCCGAACTTTACATTTTTGAAGATATTATCTAAATAATAATTGATGTGTCTTTGTGATTGGCCGGTTCTACTTAAATCAAAAAAGGCATCAGTTCTTACATCTTTAGCGATAGAATGAGCTGTGGCAATTTGGAACATGTAATTTCCAAGTCCACCTATTAATGCAGTAGTTATCATAGGGTTTTCTGGTTTTGATTTAGAAAATCAAGTACTCTAGAATCGAAATTTTGAGAAAGTGATTTTGGCGAAAGTCTTAGAAATATTAAAGGAAGAGCAATGTTATGTATGGTCAATCCATTACGTAAAGAACGACACCAAAGTTCATAATCTTCAGGAAGACCTCGTAAAGATTCATCGTAACCACCAATTTCTCGAATCTTAGATTTTCTGTAAACTACTGTTGGATGATTAATAAACCAATGAGAGTTTTTACCAATTTCACGAGTAATTATATTAGGATGAATTATTGGATTAGGATCATAATTCCAAGTATCTTCATTTTTAATTAGATAAAAAAGACCACCACCAAGAATATCAACGGTTGGATTTTCTTTAAGATAATCCATTTGTAATTGAATTCTTCCTGGTAACATAATATCATCGGCATCCATTCTAAAAACCCATTCAGATTTCGAATAATGCAAACCTACATTAAGTGCACCGGCAATACCTCGATTTTCTTCTAATCTATAGTATTCAATTCTATTATCAGAATCCTCTAGCTCTTGACAGGCTTTTTGTACTTCAAGATCGGTTGAACAATCATCAATAAGTAAAATTTGCAGATCTTTATATGTCTGTGCTTTTATCGATTCGATTGAAAGTTTAAGCCATTCAATGGGTGTATTGTAAATAGGAACAATTACAGATGCTATCATAATTCGTTATAAAAGTTTGGGTTAGCTCCAAATTCTTGCGTACTACCCCATAATTGTTTAGAGTAAGATTTTTTATCTCCTGTATATTTGACTCCTGAATAATGTTCAGGTATAAAAACAAATGATGGATAAACCGAAATTGGATATTGATGTTTAATGATTGTGTTCGTAAAGAAAAGAGGACCGGTATTTTGCCAAGCCATACGATTAGTATATTTATGAGAAACCGATGTAGTTTTGTATAACTCATCAATAAGGATTTTCATGAATGGATTTTCTTTTGAAGCACCGATATAACCGTTTGCCACTAGATTAGGTCTAGCTTGTTCATTTTCGAAACCAGCAAAACAATCATGTTCAAAGAAAAAATCATCTAATGTATTAGTGCAAATAGAATCTGCATCACAAAAGAATCCACCATAACGATAAAGTATTTCATATCGCCAAACATCTGCTTTTCCTGCCCATTCTTCAATATCATTATAATGACGGATATTTTTCATTTTGAAATCATCTACATCTTTATCTGTCCAAAGTATATGTTGCCAACCATCTTCTTCTGGATGTAGATCTCGCCAAGTTTGTATTAATTTATCAGGGCATTTCTTGGGACCAATCCAAATTTGATGTATAATTTTAGGTATCGCCATATTCTATTATATGTTAATTCTGTGGGAATTTCTCATGATAACCTTTAACTAACTTCATAAATTCACCGAAATAAAATTTCATATCTGGTTGTGTTAGTGTAAATGTTTGTAAATCTCCAGTCTCACAAGATATCCATATTTCACATTCATCTATGACAATTCCAAATCGATCGTATAACGCAACTGCATAAGCGGATACTTGCATTTTATAACCTAGAATCCAATCATCTCTTTTAGGTTTTTTAGATGTTTTATAATCTACGACTTTTTTCTTTTGATCTTTATACCTAACTGCTAAGTCCATACGACCAGCATAACCACCACCTCGATTAGACCATAGAGCTTCTTCTTGATAAAGAACTCCATCAATTTTATTAAAAAAGTCGGATTGATAAAAGTTAAAGAATAAGTTCTTACCAATTTCAAATTCTTCTTCAGTGAAATCGTTTTCGGCTACTGCCTTTTTAAAAGATTCTTGTAATGCATTTTCTATAGGTGCAACGAATAAGTTATCAACATAATTCTCTAAAACGGCATGCATGAATGTTCCTCGATTTGCTGCTTTCTTGGCGATTTTTTCTGCCTCTTCAACACCAACTCGTTTTTGCCATTCTAGCAAACCGGATTTGTCCATCATTTCACCAAGTATAGTAGTGACAGATGGGAGTTTGATTTGTTTCTCTTCGTCTACAACATAGTATCTACCAGCACCGTGGTTTCCTATTGTAGTTCTCAAAATAATGTTATGAAGTGATCTAGTATACCTAATCCGGAAAGTTTAAGTACTATTCGATCGATTAAAAATAATGTTCCGGTAGTTACTGATAAATTAAGTAACCATCTTAAAAATTTCCATATCGAAAAGGATTCAATTGATGGAGAAAGAATTACCAAATATGCAAATGAATCTTCGATAGGTCTAACATCTGGAAATAGAAGTTCGTTTAGACGCAATCTCATTAGAAGTTCATCTACAGTTCTTAATTTATCTAGGACATAAGGCCAAGCCATATTCTTTTTTTCATATGGCCAAAGTTCTTCGGGTAAATTTACGACGGTATATAATCTACCAATTTTATCTTTTCTGATTTCAAGATCTTTAAATGCTTTAAACTCAGCATCAGTAGCCGGTTCTTTAAGTGCTGATCTAACAACAAACCATTGTCGTATATCATCGATAAGTTCAGCTGGCCATGACCAGAAATTAAATAGACCCATATTTTTAGATTTCAAGATCGTCAATGTCCTCGTTGCCAAGGGCTTGATGAAACGCTTTCTCTTTGGTTTTGACGATTTCATTTTGTTTAATTAGTTTATCTTTAAGTTCTTTACGTTTAGATTCATCATTTTTAGCAGTTGCAATAAAATCTTTTTGTATAGTCTGCATATCTAGTTGTGCTTGATGATAATCTTCGGTTGCTTTTTGAAGTTGACGAGATACTTTCATGCCGGCTTCATCTAGCTTCTTAGTCGTAAAATCTTGTTTATAGTTTTTATATGTAGGAATTTTATCCATGGTAAGTTGTTTTTTATATTTATTCGTCGTTTAGGTCAACGGTGTAAACGATCGGTTTATATTGTACTTGATAACGTTCGTTTAGAATTGCGGCATTGATGAAATGTGTTTTACCATCATGAGTTTCTCCATGAGCACAATGAATATGTCCGCATATATGTAGCTCAACATTTAATCTAGTATGAAGTTCCATTTCAAGCATTTCACAACCAACGAATTCTCCACTTAATGTCATATCACATCTTCCCTGTACAGGACCATGAGTAATAAGTACTCGAGTATCTTCGGGTATTTGTTTCCATCTTTCTAGAATTCGAGGTCCTCTTTTAAGATTGAAAGCCCAATCACAAAATTCAGGTTGCCATGGAGAACCCCAGAATTTAATACCTCGTATTTCTATACTAGAATCTTGTAGGTAGGTAATTTCTGGATAACGATCAAGAATTTCTTTTACTTCCTGAGGTTTAGTTTGGAATCCCCAATCATGATTTCCTGCAATAAGAATCTTATAAGAATATGATAGATTAGAGTACCATTTACAAAATTCTTCTATTTCGTGTAAATAACCCATTGAACTAATATCACCGGCATGTACGATAATATCTCCTTCAGGAAACCAATCTTCGGGAATTTGTTTGTGTTTACCATGTGTATCAGAGATACAAACAATCTTCGTTTCCATCTATTTCAATTTATTAATTAGTTTTTCTTTTATACCGGATTGTTTAATTCCTTCATTCGATCTCGGCGTTAAAACGAAATGTTCTAATCCATGATCTTGGTTATATTCTGGTGACATATTCAAATCATCAATAGCAACCCAATGTGTAATCTCTGGATGTAGTTCAAGATACTTTTGTATTTCTAATATTCGAGCTCTTTCCTTCCACCCTTTCCAATGATATATGCCAGCAGAATCAGGATCAAAATCTTCTAAGTTAGGAGTTATTGCAATAGGCCTTTTAACGATTCCTTGTGATTCATAATAATCTCCAAGTTCTTCGAGATTTGCGTGAAGTTTCCAATCAGAACTTACCACAATTTCAGCACCAGTTTCCTCAATAACTTCGTTAAGAATTTTAATGGCTTTCTTATCGAAATTATCAAATCTCACGGTAACAGGAGCAGATCTTAAGTCATTACTAGATTCAGGATTTTCACTCCTATAATTAGACCATTTCTTAGATCTTCCACCCCAATTGCTAGATAAACAAATTACTCCATCATTATCTAAAAATATTACTTTCATATCTATTATATGTTATAACCATTTTTCCTTTAAAATTACATCCCAATAACAAGTAGTTGTTTTTACTCCATCAATTGAGGAAATCCAATTACAAGGAAATTCTTTTCTACATTGAATGATTCTTTGTTCAATTGATTTAGTTTTATCAGTATTTCGAGTATAAAATAACCAACATTCCCAATAATGATCTATTTGAGGAGCAACAAACGTAATGGCAATTTGCCATTTAAAAAAGACAAATGACCATCTAGGCGACCATTCAAAACGATAATCGGTATCTGACCATTTAGTTTTCCAACCAAGTGAAACAAAATCAAAACCGATTTTTTTAGGTTCGGTATAAGACCATCTCATCTTCTCTACATAAAGATCATCAAAAGTCTTGACGGTTCTTTTATATTCGGTATGATTTTCATTAAATTTCTTGGTATCTTCAATTTCTCGTAAAGCTGCCTCAGTAGCTCTTTCTGGAGTAGCCTTTACCCATTTTCTAGGAAAAAAATGTGGTGTTCCTAAAGCAATTTTTCCAATGTACAAATGAGGTTTTGGTGCTAGGAATGGTGAGTTATACGCCTTCAAAAATTCGAAATCTTTGATGAAGTACTTTATTTTTTTTAACGCTTTCATAATTTTTTATCTTTGTATATCAATATCCAATTCATCGATTAACTCCACGAACGAAATATCTACTTCTAATTCTACCGTTTCTTCGACTAGAAGAAGTGCTTCATAATCGAGTGTTTGCATTTGTAGCTCTCCTAAAACAAAATCTATTAGATTATTTTTTATCTTGAATTTAATAGTTGTTCTTTCTCCTTGAATTTCTTTTAATCTATCAAGTATTTGTTCTGAACGAACATTTATTCGGTCTAATTCAATATCAATATTTTTCATCTATTATATTTTGTAATCGTTTAATCTTCTATGTTTAGATTATATTCATTAAGTATTTCCCTAATCGTATTTCTGTATTTTTCTGCAATATTCATCTCTTCATCTGTTGCTTCTTTTGCTGTATCAAGTTGACTTGCTCCATATTTAGTAGTTCCTCTTAACTTTTGATCTAAGTCCCACATTGCCATTTTCCATTTCATCGCATCCAATGCTACTCTTGCATCTTGCGATTCTTCGATTGAATCGAATTCTAATATTATTTTTCCCATTTATTTTAATTCAGTAAGTTCTAAGAAATGATTGTATACTTCTGGTATATGTTTCTTATAGTAAGGTTGATGATCCTTACACCAGGTTTTAAGTTCTTCTTTTGTTTTAAAAGGTTTAATATGAGATTGATTTTGGATTATCATATTAAAGATTGGTTGTAATTCATCGATAAAAGATTGAGCTGTCCAACCTTCCCAAATGTGTCTGTCATTTTTCATGTTATATTAATTTAAGTTCAAAACGGTCTTCCATTGCTTTTAATTTATCATCAGGTACTCCATGTACATTAACTCCACCATGACGATTTTCTACAATTAGAGTAAATACTTGATAATCGTGCATTTTTGCTAATTCACGATAATTGTCCATTTCCCATTCTTGAGTAAATGTATTCGAGATTATAATAGTAGGTATCTCATCAACCATTGCTTTTTGAGTTTGTATAGCACACCAATTATGAGCCAATTTTAATTTACTCGGATCAAATTGATATTCACCAGTTTCTTTATTAAGGAAATACATATCGGCTTCATAATGTGAAGAATATCCTGATCCTTGAAATAGTTTTGCAGCTGTGGATTTTCCAGAACCTGGTAATCCTCGAAGTAGAATTAGATTTTTCATATTTATTTTATGTTAGACTTGTTCATGATGATCTTTTGGTAAACGTAAAGAGGCAATTGGTTGTTTCTTCATGATGTTCACAATTTCTTGTAATGAGTATACTGCCATATTATTTCCATCAACACCTACATCCATTGCCTTTCCTTCACCAAGTTTTAAATTTGGTGGAAGGTGAACGTGACCATGTAAATGTATTACACCCATTGCCATATCGTGCCAAGATCCAAGAGGATAATGACATAAAACGAAGTTATGTTTATCTACGCCATTTGCTGTTCGGTTAATGTTGATTTGCATTTTCAAGTACTGATTAACAGAAGAAAATAAATCTTGAACATCATCTGCATTATTTTCGATATGATGGTCATGATTACCTAAGATTAAGTGAATGTTTTTACAAACGATACGATTACGAAATTCCATAATAGATTCAAATCCACCAAATGACCAATCACCAAGATGGAAAAGAATATCATCTTCCATTACCTTTGAATTGATTTGATTAACGATCGCATCGTTCATCTTTTGTAGATTTGTAAAATCTCGAGTTCCTCTTCCAGCTTCCCATGTACTTACGCCTCGACAAATGTTTTTGTGATTGTAATGGGTATCCGAAGTAAACCAAACGTTTACGCCTTTTGGAATTTCTATCTTCATATTGTTTAATTAATTATAGTATAAATATAATACAAAAAACCGAGATTAAAAAATCTCGAGTCATAAAGTTATTAACAATTTTAGCCAATTATTAACAATAGAGGTATTGATTGTAAGATAATGTATATAATAGTTATTGATTCTATTAGGGTCAATAGATGAACTAAGAAGTACATCTGTTGATTAATCCCACCATCCTTGGATTCTTTCGTTTATAATTTTGAAGAGTAGAGTTTGTGCTCGTTTTTGATTTTCGTTACTAATCCACATTGCAATTGTCTTATCAGATTTCTCGCTATAATACCAATGAGTATTAGGATCTAATGCTCGTTTATATTGTCTTGGATATTTAGAGAAGTATTCTGGAAATCTATTAGAAATCTCATCAATGTGTAATTGTGAATATCCGGGTTTATCTTCGCAATCTTCAAATCTAAAATCAGCTTCATGATAATCTGTATATTCACTATCATAGAAATCATCTTGTATACGATCAATTAATCTAACGCAAGTCATCATAATCTCGGCATCTCTTTTTGCCGTTGTATGACGATCCTGACCACCAATATATTTAGCTTGATTGGTCAATTTGAATTTTAGAATTTCAAATATGAAAGTATCATCCCAATCTTGATCTTTCCAAATAATAGGAGTCCATCTAATTAGATTACGAATTTTACGATAAATGTATCTAAATTGCCATCCAATATTCATCCAAAGCCAATTGGATATTTTATCTTTTACTTCTTTGATTTTGTTAGATGAAGATTCATCTAGATCAAAATCTCCTTTTAGCTTGTGTGGTTTCATTTCCTTAATTTTAAGAGATCAATATATTAATTATATGAACCGTGTAATAAAAAGTTACTTCCGATTTCGGAAAAGGATGATGTTGTTCATGGCATTAAGAAATAGCCAATCTTCAACATTAGGGAGTTTACAAAGAAATTCATATTCTCTTTCATAGCAAGTGGCTTCTTCATCGGTTGGTGAATATACTATTTTGTTATTGTATATAAAAAGATGATATGATTCATGTATTAACACGGCTGCTATATTATTGATGGAATTTAGATTCATATCTTTAGTGGTTATAGCAATCGTATAAGGAGGTTTAGTAGTAGAGTACTTACCAATAATAAATTCCACATCCTTACAATTTTCTATTAAGATTTGATAGGCGATGGTATCAGTTTTCTGTATAAGAGTAATAGCAGAATCTACTTTGCTTTGCCATCCGTCACCAACATCTTGAACTTTAATTTGTCCAAATATGAATGATGGTATAAAGAGTAAGAATATAATTAAGGCATTTGAGATACGCATGATTCTATTGCTTTTTTTATCGCATTAGAAACCGTCATCTTTGAAAATGGAGTCTGTCCTTCAACAATCTCTAACATCACAGTTCGTATTTCAGTATCAGATTCTCCATAAGCTTCGTATTTAACACCATTATAATAAATACGAATGCCAACTTGAGTTATTTGATTAGTTTTCTCTACTCCAATTATTCTATAAGTACTTCTAGGTAAACCAAAGAAAAATACCTCTACATCTACATCCGGAGATGATGAATTGATACAATATTTTTCAGAAAGAATATCCTCGGTCATTTGTCTAATACCAAAGCGAATATCACGATTACCCATATCCTTATATTTAGCGGTTGAATAAACCGAATCAACATGAACACATGAATTGATTTGTCCGAATGATAACATTGGAAGCAGAAGTAATATAAGAAGTAGATTTTTCATAAATATTTAGTATGTTACTTGTCCAGCATAACCTGGAGCAATTAGGTAATAATTTGCAGATCCACCATTCACTGGAGTTGATATTGTAAATGAGCTTACTCCAGGGTATGTTGCCTTTAAATTAGTAGTTCCGGTATTTAGAATATTAAATTGGGCTGGCGTATATAAGGCTGATGATTGAGATCCAATCCAACTTGCAAATATTCCGTTTTTCTTTCCACTCACATAGTATGCATCAGATATCGTTATATTTCCATCATTATTCACATCGAACATATTCCAATGTAAAGATTTCTTGGTGGTAACTCCTAATACGATATTTCCAATTGTACTTAAATCAGATGTTTGATGTATTGTGATTGGTGTTGGTGCATCATATCGAATATACCATTCAACTGATGGATTTGTCAATTGATTGAATGAATAATATCCACTAGCGTTTGTGTATACGGTTTGATGCAAAACCCATGGAGTAGTGGTTACAATATAATCAAATTCAATTACATAAGGTAAAGATGTGTTAGGTAGATCATTCCATTTACCGCCACTAACAAATTGAGCATAATCTTCATTGCCTGCATTATTTGGTTCACCAGGATTCCAATTGGTATAATTTACAGGTTCTCCAGTTACCCATACAAATGTACCTTCAACCGATTCATCAGTAAATCCAATCCATCCTGATGGCCATGTATTAAATACGAATGATTGTTCAGAGGCGTTAGCAATTGTAACCAAGTGCCCATTCATATTTATGCAAGCTTGTTTTGCATCAGTCCACGTCATAGAACCGGTTGATCTATAATATGAGTGACCATTATAGTTTGTTTGAGACGTAAAACCAGTTATATTTGGAGTTGTTCTCTTATATAACTTTACTGGAACATTTACTGCTCCTGTACCATTTGCGTTATATATGTAGCCTGAATATGTAAACGCTTGTGCATATGTAGCACCGGTTAACAAGATGGCAATTATTGTGGTGATAAACTTTCTCATAATAAAAATCTAGTACCCATCATTATGGTGTAGTTTAATGCATTTTCTTGTAATGCCCAAGCTCCACCACCATTTATGTTTAACTTAAATCTCTTCGTAAGTCCAATGTTAGTTCCAATGATAGGAAGAACTACATGAGGAGATTTTAGTAGTATGTCATTATAATAACTAACATATGGAGCATAGACATATAGCCCCATTAATTTAATATCTATTCGTTTAGAAATTTTCCAATCGTACATTACACCGGCAATTGCAGCAGTACCAACAAATTCTTCGCCATATACAGAACCAAATGATCCGGTTAACATGTATACTGCTTTAAGTTTTTTCTTTTTATCAATATTCCACATTTGACCAAGAGCCAAAGTTCCATAAACCGAAGTCTTTCGATCAAATCCTAATGTAAGCGTAGTTGATATTAAATCAATTCTCTTCTTCTTTATGATTGCATAAAATCCAGTAATATTTGGTCCTTTAAGAGCAGTTGTATAATCAACTAAAATTCCATGGGATCTTTGTCCATCCCATCTTAATGAAGTATAACCTCCTGTAAATTTAGCTCCTCGATCAATATCGGAATCTTTAAAATTAAATCCAACAAAATCACTACTTCCTAGAATTGTGGGTTTTCTACTTTCAGTTGAAGCGGCTTTACCAGAACTAGTTGAATTTGCTAAAGTCGAAACGGCTCCACCTACTAGGTTGGTTTTTCCACCTTCTTCTTTAGGCGTTTCGCTTCCTTGAGTATTTCCGCTTCCACTTTTACCTTCTTGAGAAGATCCATCGTTTGAGTTTGATCCGCTACCATTTTGGTTGCTCGATCCATTGCTATTAGAGGATCCACTCCCATTTTGGTTAGCATTGCCGCTATTTGAATTTGTGCTTCCACTCTGTGAATTTCCATTTTGGGTTGTGGTAGGGTTTTGTGTTTGATTTGTACCAGTCGTAGGTTGAGTATTGTTTGTATTATTGCTAGTATTACTAGACCCACTAGAATTACTATTGGTATTACTCGTGTTATTATTTCCATTTGTGCCAGTTTGATTTTGAGTAGAACCTACCGGTGGTTGAGTTGTTTGACCTCCTGTTTGAGTAGGTTGAGTTGGATTTGTATTTCCAGTTCCTTGATTAGTAGAAGATCCTGAAGTTGTTGAACCTCCACTTGGAGTTGATACGCTTCCTTCCGTATTTGTAGCAGTTCCATTCGTTTGAGTGGATCCGGAATTTCCTGATGAACCTGATGTTGTTGATCCTCCATTAGGAGTTGATACGCTACCTTCAGTAGTTGTGGTTGTTCCGTCTGTTTGAGCGGATCCACTCTTTTTATCATCTTTCTTTTTATTACTAGTAGAACCGGAAACACTTCCAATTCCTGATAATAAATTAGTAGCTCCACCTAAAGAAGATAAATCACTAATAGCAGATAGAGAATTTATAATACTTAAGAAATTGATTGCTGTGTTTTGTGCTATATTAATTCCAGTAGGAAGACCTACAATAGAAGCACATGGATTATTATTTCCAAAGGATGAGTATACCGTTTGAGCCCAACTTTCAAAACCTCCATTGTAAAAATCAGTAGGTTGAAATGTATGGATTTGGCCGTAATAGGTTACCGTTATTCCATTAGTAGAAACCGGTATTGTCTTGACTACACCTGTACAAGGATCAGTATATGAATAATTAAAAGACTGACCATAACTTGCTATTGACGTGAACCAAAAGGCAATAAAGAATATAATTGATCTAATGTACATTTACGATTTGAATATGCCTTTTTTAATCATTCTCGAAACAATTCTAGAAGATGCCGTTTCAAGAGATTTCTTGGTAGTTATACCAATGTGTGATTGATTGAACTTAATTTCACTATCATCAACTCCATCTAAAATAGAAACCGTCTTAATAGTTGATGCTTCACCAAGACCGGATCCCATAATAATTTCACCAGTCTCAGCATCCACAAATTTAATTTGTAAACCTAAACGAGTTATTTGAGTGGTTTTTGATTCGCCATTAATTTTTACAACTTCATCATCAGATACAGAAAAATCATAGACCTCAATATAAACAAAATATTTAGCGAGTTTGATCTTTCCTCTACCGTCTATTTTATTTTCAGTAAATCCTTTATCAGATGCTTTAAATTGCTGAACCATACGTTCTTTAATTTCAAGTTTATCTTCAGTGAATACAAAACGATTAGTATATTCAAGATATTCTAGAACAATATTAGTTACACCTAAACCAACTCTTTTATCTTTCAATTCAGGGTACATCTCATACAATTCTGAATTGATTCCAATTTTAAGAATTTGAATGGGAACTTTAACTGTATCAGTATATTCTGGTAATGCATCAAGAGATTGCTTCTTTTCAAACTCAGCTTGATATTGCTCAGATTTTATAGTACCAATCTGAGCAATACTTGCTTGAGCAAAAAATAATAGCAATATAGAAATTATAATCGCTTTCATAAATTTTGGTTTATTCAATAGGCGGTTCTTCATTAGATGATGAACTCTCATTTTTATTCTTTCCGGTTAAGTACTTATCAACTGAAGCGATACCAAATGCACCTAAAGTAATAACCATAAATCCATCAAAAATGAATTCATTAATCTCGAAAGGCATACCTTTGAAACCGGTATAAATATCAACTCCAAATGCAATAACCATCACAATGAAAGCACAAAATCCAACGATAGATTTTTCATTAATATCGTTATCATCCATAAACATTCTCTTAAAGAATCCAGGTTTGGTGTTTTGTAATTTAGCCATTTTGTTTTAATTTTTTTAATTACCAAGGAGCATCCTCAGATTCTTTTTTCTTTTCTTCTTTCTTTTCAGCAGGAGCTTTCTCTATAACTCTTTCTTTGATGATAGTAGTGGTACCACCATTGTTTTGTTGTTTTTGAGTATTCTCTTGATTTTGTTGTACATTAATTACAACTGGTGCTGGTGCAGCTTGCTCGGTTTTAGTTTCTTCTTTATCTTCGTGTCCACCACCAAATAGAGTAGTAGATAACCAGATTCCTCCGCCAGCAATAACTGTGGTTAGAGTTCCTATTAAAGTTTTCTTTAGACCTGACCAAGTTCCGTCATTTTGATCTTGTGTTTCTTCTGACATGATTATTAGTTTTTGATTATTTTTTTACTTATAGTTTGATTCTTGGCTTGTAAAGAAGCAACATAAATTCCTTGAGTAAGATGATTAATATTTGAAGTATAAACATATTCACCTTCTGGCATATCTTTATCAAGAATTATGTGATTGATTTCTCCATTCATGCCTACTATATATAACTTTACTCGACCTGTCTGTTTTACGGTAAAGTCGATGGTAATTTCACCAGATGTTGGATTTGGAAATATAGTCATTTCATTTTCACTTAAACCTCCAGAAATAGGTGCCATTTTAGCGACAATCAAAATTCCATTTGCTGGAGTAATATTCATATCTTTAGAATAAGCATCACCTGAAAATTTACGAGAAGTATAAAGAGGTGATTGATTCCATTCTGCTTGAGGTTTCAAAGCCAAGAAACGAAGAGTGAATATTTCATATCCATCAGAAATCATATATGATTTGTTAGATGAAGGATCATATCCGGCCCATTCTATAATACCATTCATAGGATTAATAGAAGACATCCAAAACATGGATTTTTGAGAATTCTTAACATCTTTGAATTGTAAAAGCGTTTGATCGTATAGCATTGAAAGTTGTAATGCTGAAATATCTTTTCCATTAGTTTTAACAGTAACTGGAAGTTCCACTAGATTTCCTTCTTTAACAGAAAGTGAAGGTAGACCTATTTCCATAGAAGATGTAGGAAAGTCATATTCAACTTTCATATCAATAACATTTTCTTGTTGGATAGGAGTTCCGGCAGGTGGACTAACAATAATATCTATTGGGGTTAGACGAGCCATATGATAACCGGTTCCATTTGCATCACCAGGTACACATACATAATAAGTTACACTATCTGGTGCTCCAGGAAGTATATCAAAATAGAAGTTCGTAGCTCCTGAAATAGTTCCAGTAAAGTTTGTGGTTGGGGTTCCAACGATTGTGGTATATTCTGTTTCAGTAAAGAATTTTACATCTTTAACTGAGTTAGGCCAAGTGCTAAATCTACCGGCAATTCTACCAAATACTCCATAAGCATCGGTGATGGATATTCCATTAGATGAATTAACGTCTCCAGTATAAAAATCAAATCCAGAAGGAGTAGCTCCACCAAGAACCCATTGATTAATTAGCTGAGCATCGGCAGTTGAAATAACGTTACCAACTGACATTGTATCTCCTTGAATAGAAAGACGAACATCATAATAAGTTGTATCGATTAATTCCGTAAATGAAAATACTCCTAAAAGGTTAGTTGTGTAAGTTGCATGTGCACCCCAAGTTCCACCAATCTTAACTTTTTTTTCTAATGAAAGCGGAAGGTTTTTAGCTGGTGTTGCGGTTACGTTAGTAAATTTACCATGATAACTAAGTTGTGGTCTTAACCAAGTTCCACCATAACTATGTAAATTTAAGACCGTATCTAAACCAGTTTGCTCAGCAGCAATCTCAGGAAAAGTAGCAGAACCAGTCCAGGTTAATGCACTAATACTTGGTAAGGCAAAAAATGCACCGGATGATACGTGATTAAATGTAATTTCAAATCTTTCACCGTCTGCTAATGTATATGCTGAACTATTTCCTGTATAAACTAGAGACATAGTAACATAACCTGCCGTATTGTTATCTACTGATTGTAGGTAAAGATTAGTTGTTGATCCTACTAAAGCAACTGATGCAGATGAGAAAGCATTTTTGTCGTAGAATACTCTAAATTGTACACCAGTATATAATGTACTGGTTGTGTTTTTAAGAGTTATTCTGGCTTTTGATATTCCTAATGTTGATGTACCAACAGAATAGTTGGTATCTATTAAAGCCCAGATTCCTGCACTTGGTGCTGGTGGACCAGATTGTGCAAACGTAAGAATTGGAAGAGCTAGAATAATCATCAATAGAAATGATTTAAGCAATTTCTTCATTTTGTTTTTGTTTTAAGATATGTATCCTAAAAGTGATGAAAAAATTGCTTACTACTAGCGGTCTGTAGGAACAGCAATTGTCACCTATCATTGATAAGTGACAATTGAATATTTCAAATTAATTTATTTTTTGGTAAGTTCTTCTTGAATGATTCGTTTTCCTCGAGAAATTCGATTTTTTACGGTATGTAATGGAATATTTAGTTTCTCGGCGATTTCATCGTATTTTAAATCGTTATAGAATTTTTCAACTACTACCTCACGATATTCGATTGGTAAATTATCGACGATTGTACGAAGGTATAAAATGTGTGCTTTTTCCGCATCAGCATCCTCACGTTTTTCGATTGCATCACGATGATCTTCGATAGATTCAAATTCAAGTTTATGTAAACGGTTACGATTTTCATCGTTATCGAATGCAGAAAGGGAAACCGTTCTTTGTACTTTTTTAGCACGAAGATAACCACAAGCATGAGTGTATGCTATTCGATAAATCCACGTTGATATATGCCATTTGGGATCATATTTATCGATTTTATTGTAAACCTCAGACATTACCGCCGAAACAATATGATTAGACATATCGTAATCTTTTACAATTTGAAAGACATAATTTGTTAATCCTGGTTTAAGTCGATGATACAAATCGGTAAATACTCGTTCTGATCTGGTTTCTTTAAATGAAACGCCTAATTCCTTTAATGATTCGTTTTTAGCCATAAGTTGATTTGTTTAAGTTATTATTTATAGTATAATATAATAAAAAAAATTGGTAAAGTAAAATTTATTGATGGAAAGTTATTAACAAATTATTTCTTTTTACGTTGACCTAATTTGCGAGTTCCGGATTGAACGGTTATTTCTGTGAAGGAAACTTCATTATTAAAATTATATTTGTCAAATTCCATGATTCCTTCGTTAGTATAAAAAGTGATAGTAGAACCAGATTGAAGATCATCGAATTGTTTTTCGTTAAGTGTTAAAGTATCACCAACTTTGTATATTATGGGATAAACTTCTCTACCGGAGTTTTCGGTAATTGCTTTTGTTACGTTTAAATGGAATTCTCTGTGTGTCATATGTATATTGTTTTAAATTGTATATACAAATATAATAAATCTTTTTGGAATAAAAAAATATTTGTTTCAAAAGTTATTAACAATTTAATTCCAATGATCGTGATCTTCTTCGTTGAATTTGCTTAATACCTTTTCTATATGTTGTTGACCGGCTTTTGCAATCTGCATGAAAATTGCCTGTTCTTCTTCATTTAAATCCATTGGACGAGATCCTACAAATTTAAGGTCAGGAGATTTTTCATCATGATCCATGTTTTCCCATGAGGCAAGCATGAAACAAGATTCAGGAGATCCGGTAAAGAATGATAGAGAAATAGAGGTATTATTCCGTTGAAGGAAATCTCCGCCAAATGATATGTTCCATCCATTATCTAAATATTCTTGAAGCTTACCATAATATTGATTAGGTTCCCATTTTACAATCTCAAAGAATGAATATTTGGGAATATCTAAATGTGATTGCATTGGACATTTCTTTCCATCTTTATCGATAAAGTAATTAGTTATGGAAATTGAACCCTCTCTCAATTGAAAAGGTTTCCATTTTAATTTATTAAAGTTTCGTAATCGTCCCATCTTTTTTTATGTGTGTTAATTGATCGTTTATCCAAATTGCTTCAGGTTGAGCATCGGTTAGAATTTTCCTAATATATGCATTTGGATATTTTACTTTTGTGTATACCACTTCATGAGTTTCATATAGAACCTTTATAGTAGATCCTCCTGGAGTAAATGATAGTTGATTCGTTCGCATAGAATCGGTTGGTTCATAAGTTTTCATCTGAATCTGTTTTAGGTTTAATATCTAATGAAGCATATATTTTTCGTGCAGCAATTTCATGCCAATCTGGAATACTTCGTTCATGTTTCTTTTGCTCATCTTTGATTCTTTGAGCGATTGCTTTTATGATTATCTCTTTATCTTCCATATTAATTTAGTAGAGTATTAAGTTTATCTTCGTCTTCAATTATTAAAAATGGAACTCCATCTTTAGTTTGTTGGAATCTTCCACATTCTGAAATTCGTTTTGCGAATTCTTCTCCTCTTATGTTTACGAACATCTGAAGAGTTTGTATCATGTAAATTATCATATTAACAAATTTGTGAATGTGCGTGTTCGGAAATAAAGCTACCGTCTTCGTTAAGAATATCTAATTCTTCGTCGGTCATTTCACGATTATCATAATCAGCAGATTCGATGTAAGCGTCACAGAAATCTGGAAAATCTTCCATATCGATTCCACCTACGAATACGTTTGAGATTTTGTTGTAGTCTAATTTAGTCATTGTCATATGTATATTGTTTTAAATTGTATATACAAATATAATACTTTTTTGTGGAATAAAAAAATTTATTTGAATAAAGTTATTAACAAATTAAAACATAGAGGCCTCACTCTCTAATTAGTCATTTTTAGTTCCGCAATTAGGGCAGAATTTCCATGTTTGTTTTTTCATTCGAGTTCCACATTCAGTACAATATGTACGAATTTCAGAAACCTCAATTGGTTTGATTGATTCCGGGAATAGCTGAATTTGAATGGCGTTCGTTGGCCATGAATTATAAGATCCATAAGATGATTCCATTTTTTGATTAGTCTTTTCACCTTTCTCAATTCTTCCCGTTTCTATTGATGCATCTACCGAAAGAGATTTTACATCTGAACTACCGGCAATAGGCATATTAAGAGATGATGTGAAGGTAGAGGCAATTCCTCCAAAGATGGGTTGTGAATCGAACAACATATTTCCATTATGGAAGTTGTTTTGATAATAAACCGTTGGCGATGAAGTCCACGATATTCCACTAAAAGTAGGATTATAATAATTCTGTTCTAAGAAGAATTCAACTTCAATTTTACCATTGTTGGCAATTGCTTCAAGTACTTCATGATTATTCTCAACATCATATGTTTCGAAAAGGAAGGAATTGTTTGTGTCTAGATAACGAGAAAGAAATACTCGTTGACCTGGTTTAATAATCAATCCGGCAGTTGAGATATACTCACCATTCATTTTGATTTTTGCTAATACCGAAACGGTATGTGGATTGAATACCTCTATCTCGAAATTTGTTTTATCTTTAAGATAGTAGCGATTTTTATCATAGCTCTTTAGACGGCTGTGATTAATAGCGATATGAGCTTCGCAAGCTTTTTCTGTTGTGGTTGTTGTGTACATTTTTACCTTTGTTTTTAGTTTGTTAATCTTATTGTAGCCGATTAGACTACTCTAGGGTGATTAAACCCAAGACAAACAAGAGTGAGGCTCTATGTTTATTTTTTATTTGTTATTTCAATAATATCAAGTATAGCATCTAGGGCAACTGGTTTTAAACCCCAATTCTTACAATTGACATTGATTCGTTGTTCTTTAATATTTGTTGGTTCTTCTCCGGCATGAAATTGCATAAATCCATTTTCTTTTCCAGGCCAATCTAACATAGGCCAATGAGAAAATATAAAATTGTGATCTTTCATAGTTCCAATCTGATTGGTAAATAAAGTATGAACTCCAGTTTTAACTAAAGATATGGTCGGTAGAAAGGTATCACATTTACCGGATACGAAATAAATTTTACCTTTCAGAAAATTGATTGCCGTTTCTGCTGAAATAGGATCCCATGCAAAATTACCTAAATGATATACTACATCATCTTCACCGACGGTTTCATTCCATAAATCAATCATGTTATCTTCCATCTCTTCTACACTCTCAAATCCTCTTTCAACGGCAGCTAAATTTCTACCAAAGAAAGTATCGGATATTAAGAAGACATTTGGCTTTTTTCTTTTCATACCTATTTTATGCAGTAGGATTAGAAATAGATCTAAAAACTTCTTCTATTTTTCTGATTAATGGATTTCTAACCGTATCTTCTTCGGTGAATCTAATACATCCAATTGCTGGAACCGTTGAGAATTTATCCATGATTAGCTGTAAAGAAGAGTTTTTCTTATTTTTCAAATCGATTTGACCTTCATCACCTAAGAATATCATCTTACAATTTTCACCTATACGAGTCATAATAGTTCTCATATTATCAGGTGTAATATTTTGACATTCATCGACAATTACAATACAATTATCTAGATTAATTCCTCGCATATATGCAAGAGGAAGAACTTCAATTGATTGAGAGTCTTTTAAATTTTTAATAACATTCTTGGGAAGGATTTTCTCGAAGTTGTGAAAGAATGAATAAACGAAAGGTTCCATTTTTTCTTCCATAGTTCCTTTAAGATAACCAATCTCTTCATCCTTAAGAGTTGTAACGGATTTTACTAATACGATTTTACGATACTTAAATTCGGATTTGAATAATTTAAGTGCTTGAACGCAAGCTAAGAAAGTTTTACCTGTACCAGCTGGACCCGAACATATTACAATTTCCTTATTACTTATTAAGTCTAAAAAAATCTTTTGATTTTCGCTTTTAGGTTTTAACTCAATTTTGTATTTTTCAAGAATGGGTTGATTTGGTTGGAAATGATTGATTACCTCTTGGTAATCTTGTTCTTCCTCTTGATAATTCTTTCTTCTTTTAGCCATATATTGTTTTTTATTAGGTTAGGTGGTTTTGAATACCGCGTTTGCTGCCGGTTTTATGGTAATTGAAGCGGCATTTAAAGCTTTCGACATAGCAGCTCCAATCGCCTCTGCAGTGAGAGGAGCAGGTCCAGGAGCAGCCTTTCCTTTTGGATCGGTAGCTTTTGGAGCAGCACCTGCTGGACCTGGAGTCAAAATATCTTTAACGCCTTCAAGTATTCCACCACCGCCACCGCCACCACCACCACCGGATTCTTTAATTGCTTCGGTAAGAGCTTTACCAAATTCTTCAAATGCAACTTTAAGAGTATCATTAATTTTAGCAGCCATAGCTTCAGGATTCTTTGATAAAATCGCCATTGACTTAAATAGAGAATCCGTTTTAGTAAGCCTTTCCATATCAAATCCATTAACATGAGTTTTGATATTTTTCATTGCTGCTTCTATACGTTCTACGTTAGATGCAACCTTACCTAATTGATCGGCCGGTGCAGCAAGTCTTTCAATACCTTTAACGAATAGCATCATATATCCTGCTGTTTGAGGAAGATTTTTCTGCTTGGCTGGATCATAAGCATCCATTACTGCTTGATTAAAACTAGTAAATGATTTAACTCCTTTATCTGCATCTGTTATCTTAGAGAATTTTTCATTAACCTCTACCATCTTCATTAAGGCTTCACTCATTGTAGGAATGTATTCAATAGCTTCGTCGATAGAATCTTCATTCTCGTCAACGAATGTTCCGAAGTCCATCATTCCCTGTCCTAGAACCATTATAACACTATTAATTGTTCTGGCAGCCTCTTCTAACATTGCCTTAGAAATTTTAATAGGAGTTCCAGGTACTAATTTAGTACCTTTTCCGTCTTGAACGGCAGTCATTGGAGTAAATGTTCCTGTTGCAACTTTAATAACCGATTCAGTAATTCCTTGTAGATTTTCTCCTATGTTAGCTAATGCTTCGACTCCTTTAGATAAGAATCCTCCAGAGAATACTCCTTCAGATGCAGCTTCATCTTTACCTACTTTAGCGAATGCTTCGGCAACAACCGCAATAATTTTTGCTATATTGGCTCCGGCAGCAGCAAAATCTGTCGGCGACATTTTCGTAATCGATTTAGGAATTATTTTAGCATTTTTAGTTCCAGCACCAATTACTTCATATTCAGTTATTTCGAGATTAGCGAATGCTTGTACTCCTTTTGCTAAATTAACAAGAGTATCTCCAGATCTTGATAATGCATCAATACCGGCAGATACAAATCCACCACCGAATATTGCATCATAGAAAGGATTTCCAGATGGTGTACCCTTTTCTAATTTACCAACTAAAGCGAATGGTTCGGCAATAGCCCCAATTACTTGTGCCATTCCATAAGCCGCTGATTCAAAATCGGACTTGCTTAATTTGGTAATTCCTTTAGGAACGATTTTAGCATTTTTAGTTCCAGCACCAACCACCTCATATTCAATAACTGAAAGATTAGCAAATGCTTGAATTCCTTTTGCTAATGAAGATAGAGTATTTCCGGCTTGTGAAAGTGCCATAATACCAATCATTAAATCCATCCAATCGACATTGATTCCCATTTTCTTCTGACGTTCTTTATCAGTAACTAATGAGAATGCTCCAACGATACCACCAATAGCAGCTTCCATATTAGCAGAATCCGAAGAAGTAAATCCGGCTTTCTTAAATGCGGCTAATCCTAAAGAGATAGACAATAAAGCAACACCGGCAAGAATTAATGGCGGAATTGCTATGAATAGAAGAACCGATCTAGCTGCCGCTTGAGCAGCAAATTTAATTGATGCAAGAATACCACCAGGCATATCTCCTCCAAGAAAACCAGATATTACGGAACCTAATGCAGATTTTAAACTCTCATCATCGGTTCCTTTTTTCCAACCAATAGCTTTGAATACGGCCAATCCTAATGCAAGAGGCATTAATGCAACACCGGCAATAGCCATTGCTGCACTACCTAATATAATAAATGGAGAGGCTAATCCGGCAATACCCATAGTTACACCAACTGCACCTATAGCAGCTCCTAAAGATAAAGCATCTTCAACTTTAAATCCGGTTAGCTTGAATGCTCCAAGACCAAGAGAAAGAACTACTAAAGATAAACCAGCAACAATCATTGCGGCAGATCCTAATGCAATAAATAAAGGTACCGGTCCAGCACCGGCAATTCCCATTACAACACCAAGTCCTAAGATGGTAGCTCCTAGAATAGCAGCATCTTGAAATGTTAATTTAGTTTGAGCGAATACAAGTAAACCCGCAGAAATAACTATTAGAGCAATTCCGGCGACTATCATTGCAGCGGATCCTTTAATAATTTCCATAAAGAATTCACCAGCACCTCCCATTACTAATCCAAGACCAGCGATAGTAACCCCTAACATTGCGGTTTCTTCCCAAGTCATTCCAACTGATTTATAAAAGAATAAACCTAAGGCTAAGAATGATATACCTAATCCTATAGCAGCAACTGCAAGAGCTCCTTTTAATATATCATTAAAGAATTTACCTACTATATAGAAGGCTAAAGCAAATGCACCAATGGTAAGAATAACATAAAGAGAACTCATTATAGGAACCTCTTTTGCAAATAATATAATAGTTAATCCGAGAAGAATAATAGCAATAGCTCCTAAAGCCATATTTATAATTCCTTTTCTGACCATATTAGATCCCATTGACTTAATACTTTTCGAAAGAAGTTTAAGAGTTAATGCAAGAACCAAAGCACCAATCAATCCAGGAATACCAATAATTGCATAAGCCAACATAACTAAACCGAATATTAAAATAGCTTTACCAAGTCCTATTAAGGCTTGCATTCCGGCAGCAACTTTAGGATCGTTTAAACCAGCTGTTTTCACTAATAATCTAACGGTTAATCCAAATAAAACAGCACCTAGCATTGCTGGAATACCGATAATTGCATAACCCAACATTGCTAATCCAAAATATATGGCTCCAAGACCTAATGCAGCAATTCCGACAATTCCAGCAGCAACTTTAGGATCATTTAATCCGGCAGTTTTAGCTAATAATCTAACGGTTAATCCAAATAAAACAGCACCTAGCATTGCAGGAATACCAATAACTGCATATAAAGCCATTGCTAATCCAAAATATATAACACCAAGACCTAATGCAGCAACTGCAACAATTCCTTTAAGCGAATTTTCATCTACTTCTCCGGCAGATTTCAATAAGAGTCTAATTGTTAATCCAAATAGCATTGAACCTAACATTGCGGTTGGTCCGAGTATTACATATAGAGTCATTGCTAATCCAAATAGAAGAACACCTTTTGCTAAAGTTATAACCGTATTCGCTATAATTTCAGCTTTCTTTTCATCTATTTTATCAGTTAAACTAGCTAGACCATCAGCTATATTACCTAAAAATTCTTTTACTTGTTCGCCAGTTTTAGGTTTAATTTTTTCAGCCGCTTTAACAAGTTTACTCAATCCTTTAGAGAGAATTTCTAAATTCTTGCCTAACATTTTATCTTCGCCAGCACTACCTCCATTGGTTCCTATCTTAGCCTCAATGGACATAAGTAAGGAGGTTTGCTTCTTAAGCTCCTGCCCAACATCAACCGTCATTGTTGTATTTAATGACGTTAATAAATTAATTGACTGATCATATTGGGTTTGCACTTGCTGAAGCATCGCTTCCATCTTGCTAGTGATGGAAACAATTGCTTCTTGTGCATTTACTTGTCTAGCGCTCAATTACAAATTATATTTTTAATGAGGAGGGAATTCCAGGGAAAGATGATAGTGAACCCATGCTAGGCATTGAAGGTAAACTCTTTTTAGCGTCTTTCATCATGGAATTAACATTCATACTATCAGATTGTCCTTTATGAGAACGTTCTTCGGCATCTTGTTTCTCCTTTAATATATCTATCAAGTTCTGTGTGATATATTCGTACTCATAATACGACATGCCTTCAATTTCTGAAGGCTGTAGTCGTAGATGATAAAGTAAATAAGTTTTAGTCTTAAATAAGTTCTCCAGAGATATCTGAAATAACGAAAAGACTTTTGATACCGCCGGGAAAGCTAATGGGAGTGCGCAACTCCGTACCGCACTTTGAGCAATTATGACTTAGCTCTTCTTTTACCCCTATTCGAGTCATTTCAGTTAATTTACTCATTGTTTGATATTTAGTAGTATCCCAACGCATAAATTCAACTTCCATATTTTTAATGGATGCTTCAGTAAATCCTCTCCATTCTTGAATCATGTAAGGAAGAACCTTAACGAATGATTGATCGATTTTCTTTCCTTCTTGTTGAGTCTTTTGAATATATTTAGTAATTTCTCTCATGATACCAATTGATGGTGGAGAGATTTTAATATTACCTGATGATTTAGTTTGTACATCAAATATACGAGATTCTGGATCGTAATATTTCATAATGGTATCTTCTAATTTAGTAGATTCAAATGCATCATTACGAATATCAAGTTCATTATCAGTACTACACTCTTTGCAAGTTACACTTAACATTAGACGATTTTCACCTTTAAGGAAAGTTAATTCACGAATAGCCATGATTATGAATATACGATCTTCTTCTTTAAGATCTTTAAAAGATGCTTGACGGCCAGGTACACGAATTTGCATACATCCATTAAGAATTTCATTTAAGGCTTCATCTACCGAAAAGGGATTTTGTTCGTCGATTGTAGAGAAATGACGAATCTCTTTTACTTGTGCTGCACGAATCATAAAGCGAGTTCCTTCTGGATAAAAAATTCCTTTTGATGGGAATTGCTCTGCATAGATTTCATGATAACCTGGTAATAAAGCCGCTTCATCTGATCCACGATCAGTATAATCTCTAGCTTTACCCAATGAAGTAGGTTTTACTTCCTGTTCTTCAATTTTCGTTTCTTGGCGAAATTCACGATTCTCTAAATCATTCATCCCTGCCTCATAATTATTTTTGTTTTCCATTTTTTAATTTTCGTTTTTTGAATTTTGTTTTGTTGTTTGAATAATTTCTTTAACTCGTTCATTCACAAACGAATTTTGTTCTCCTTCATATTCTCTTATATGATTGTTAATCATATCTCGAATATAAGCTGATGCCGTCATTAATTGACCTTTCACCGATGAGTAATTGATGATAATGTTCTTTAATTTATGGTCATCCGAAGGAGAGAGTAGAACTTGGTATTTTCTATCTTTGTTCTCTTTCATTTCCTTGGTTTTATTTTATATATCTAAGAACTATAATAAAATAGTATATGATTATAGTATTCCTATAATCTAAAAATATGGATTCAATATATGATACTCTAATGACCAGAATTTATTTGATAAAGTTTTTCCTTAACAAAATTATCATTAAACAAAGGTGGTCATCTATTGATCCGAGAAGTATAATCAAAATACTTATTGGGAATATATCTACTAGGCCATCAAAAAAGATGAGTGCTGTTAACTCCATAAATGATTGCCGCTCCAATAGTAAAACCAGTAGAAGAGGCTAAAGCCATTTTTATACGGTCTTTCCAAGTTTTAGATTCAACCATATAGCCTACAAATGGTAGACCGAGGAAAGGACCAAGAGAAGCCCAAAATATCATTGATATACTTTTATCAGCAACGGTTGATATGTACATGGTACCAGCAGCTTCTATAATTAAGGCTGCAATCGCAATGATGATATATTTTTTCATGTGAATTATTTGGTTTGTAATGATTTTTTAAGAGCCATAAGGTCTTGTTTATACCATTCTTCCTTAGTTAACTTTTGAATTTCTTCGATTTCAGATTTTTTGGTTTCAACATCTTTAAGCAATTCATCGATTTTTTCTTTCGTTAATGAATGAATAGGCATTGAAAGTAAGTAAGTAAACGATCCATCTAGCTGATCGAATTTATTCTTTATTAATTCAGCTTCGATTTGTGCTTTAGGAACGTTATTAATTTTTAGTTTGCTATCAACAACCATTTTAATAAATCTAGCTCGATTTGATAATCTAGTTAGGTCTCGGGTATATAGATCAACGTAATATTGTTTTCGTTTGTCATAATAACTTAGACGGAAGTTTACAAAGTAATTGATAATTTCATTTACGTTTTTGAAAATGATTAGCTTACCACGTTCATCTAAACAAGTTAGATTTTCTGTTTCGGCTTCGGCTAATTTTAAATAACCTTCAAGACGAGGTTCATGTTGTTTCATTTCTGCTCTACCAATTTTTACGGTATAGCTAATTCCATTTGAACAATTATCATCATAATGACGAATGATTCCTTTTTCCAATAAACCATTAAGAATATTATCATATTTCTCAAGAGTCATTGAAGGTGGAAGTTCTGTGATTTCTACGGTTGTAGTATCTTTTACATCATAGATTCCACGAAATACAAATGATGATGCACTGCCATCGACTTTTTCAACGTTACCGTTAAAGTCTCTCCACCATGGTAAAGGTTCTTTAAATTTCTTTCCATTAACAATCGCAAGACAAGCATCGATTAAATCAATTGGATTTCGGTTAAGAATGTTAGTGGCAAATCCAACTGCAATACCGGAAGATCCATTTAATAAAACAGTAGGTATAATTGGTAAGAAATATTCAGGTTCAATTTCATTTCCTTCTTCCATTCGAGGAGTAAGTAATTCGAAGTCTTTATAAATCAATCTGAAATTTTTAGATAATTTAGTTGAGATATAACGAGGAGCACCGGCTTCAGGAGATCGCAAAGATCCAAATTGACCAATCTCTTCAAGGAGCGGAAGTGAATTCTTAAATGATTGTGCCATACCAATAATTGCAGCATCAAGTGATGCATTACCATGATGATAAAAAGATTCAACTGCAACTTTACCGCTCAATTGAAAAATCTTAAAAGGTTTTTCAGTTCCATTCTTCCATGCTCGATTTGCAGTAAAAATGATTTTTCTTTGTGTTGGTTTGAATCCATCAATAACCGAAGGTATTGCACGATTTTCCACCACATACTTGGCATAACTTAAATATTCGGTATCCAGATATTCAGTTACCGATTTTGATTTCTGTTCAGCTACTTTCATATATTTACGCTTTTAACAATTTTGTTTTTCTAGGGGTTGAATCTCCACCGAACCATTCAGATAAAGTTTGTTTGAATAATTTATCGCTAGTAAGCAATAAAGTATTTGGATTACGAATGATATCGTTGTATTCCACATCTTCAAGAGATGCAAGACCTTTTTTGTATTCGATAGACCAGGGTTTTGGATCGATTTCTTTAAACCATTTATGATATTCTTCGTTAGTATAGAAACTCATGGTTTGTTTTCCTTTTTGAGCAACCACAATAGGAGTCATAATACGGAAGATGCGATTTTCAGTAAATAATTCTGGCCAAAATTTAGCGAAGAAATTAATTAACAATGCAGCGATTGCATCACCATCTGGATCAGCATCGGTATATATGTAAATTTTACCATATCGAAGATTTTCAGGTGCTTCACCTAAACGAAGTCCAAGCGAACCCATAAGATCGACTACTTCACGATTCTTAATAACATCAGATGGTTTTAGTTCATTAACATTTAGGAATTTTCCTTTGAGTGGAAATGCACCGAATGATTGAGGTTCTCTAAATTTACGAACGGCACTTAATGCACTCATTCCTTCGAATATACCAAGTACACATTTATCACGATCACCTCTAGATTTTGCATCAATTAGCTTTTGAATCTTGGTGGTATCTAAATTCTTGTTTAATTTACGAAGTTGTGCTCTTTCATCAGCTTCCTTTTTACGATCTATCCAATCAAGTAATGATTTTACAATTTCAGATTGAAAGATACGCATTGCAAGTTTATCTGAAATGATATGAGAAGATCCAAAATCTTTAGGTTCGGTAATTAGTTTTTCTTTAGTTTGGGATGAGAATGCCGGATTGAATACCGTTGCATTAACAAATAGAAAAATGTGATTACGAATCTCGGCTGGTTTTACCTCGACTTTATGTTTTTTCTTAATTAGAATTCGTAGTTTTTCAACTGCTTGATTTAAGATGTAATTGATATGAGTTCCACCATCCTTAGTTTCAATGGAGTTAACAAAGGAAACAGATTGAAAAGATCCGTTTGATGGTGCAAAAGCGAATTCCCAATTTTCTGAAGATTCGAATAAAGCTTCATTGACGTATAATTTAACATATTCTAAAAATGATTTGAAACGATATTTCTCTTTATTGAAATTTACTCGAAGTCCTGGATTTGCAGCGGCAATATCGATTAAACGTTTACGCATCATTTTGAGATGCTTTTCGCCAATTGATTTCATTCCAAATTGTTGAAGATCCGCGATATAAGATATTTCAGTAAATTTTCTATCAGATTTGGAAATCTTAGCTTCGGTTCGTTTTCCCATGTTGTCGGAAAAGGTTTGAAGGTATTGATTTTTACCATCTGCCGTTTTTACTGTAAATTTCTTGGAAAAGATATTAGTTAATGTGGAACCAACACCATTTGTTCCAGCAACGGTTCTTGATTGAGTATCATCGAAATTTGAACCAGCACGAAGATTTGAGAAGATTAATTCTGGAATCCATTGTTTGTGTTCAGTATGTTGAACAACTGGAATACCACCATTATCCCAAATGGTAATTTCATTTGTTTGTTCGTTTACATTTACAACGATAGTATCTAGTGTCTTATTACGTTTAGATTCATCTACCGAGTTGGAAACGATTTCATCAAATAATTTTAGAAAGCCTGGATTAAATTCAATTTCTTCTTTTTGAAATTTACCATCTTCTAAAAAATACTCGGATGATTGATGTGGTTTGGTTGAACCAATATACATTCCAGGTCTTTTTAAGACGTGCTGTATTTCATCGAGTAATTCGTATTTTTTACTTATGTCTGTTACTTTCATTCGAAAAGATTAGTATTTATAATATATGTATGGTATGGTATCACCGATTTTTATTCGATCAGCAGCCATTCTTACACTATCACCATCTATATAATGATAAACATAGATTGGTTCCATTCGTTGAATAGTCGGATTCCATTTTAATGATGTGTCAATAGATTGAACTATGTGATTAACAACGGTTTTACTTTTTGGCTCTTTACATGAAGTTGCAATAGAAACAATGATAAGAGCAAATGTGAGTAATTTTTTCATTAGTTATAATTTATATGATGTTAAGAATTACGTGATATAAGTTCTGATTCGGTTGAACGAAATTTACGACCAGTTGAAAGATCTACATAAGTTTGTGGTTGATCCATTTCTTTACGCATTTTTCCAAGTCTTTCTAGCTCTTTAATACCAGCAGTATGTGCAGAATCTTTGGTAGCACCGGTAGAATATTTCATGTGAAAGTCGAATTTTGTTTTGTACATTACTTTTTCAACGCCTTTTAGATTGTCATAGAATGAATTCATAGATTATTTTTTAATTGGTTATAACAAATATAATACTTTTTTGTGGAATAAAAAAATGTTTTGTAGGAAAGTTATTAACAATTATTCATCTCCGCCATGTTCATAGCATCGCTCACACATTTCAGGTCGAGGTTCGGTTCCTGCACCAACGGAAGATATATTCTTTCCGCAAAATTTGCATCGTATTGCACGATAGATTTTTTTGATATATTGCATATAGATTAATTTTGATTATTCCCAAGATGCTTCGATTCCCATTGCGTTTGCTTCTTCTTTTCGGATTGCCATTATGGATTTTCCAATTTCCGTAAATGTTGGATATTCAAAAAACATTTTTAATTGATCGTTCCAAGTGGTATTACCAACGAATGAATTTTCACCAGCATAAAGTGAAACACATTGATTAGGGAATGTAATTCTTAAAGGTTCAGCGAAAGTTTGAGCTTCGTTTAAAGAAACATTTTCTAAGATAATTACCTTTCGTATATTATTGGTAATTTGATTGTATAGATCACGATTATCGTAATAATTCGTAGATCCAGTAAGTAATGTATATTCTTTTATAATTTCAGAGTACTCAAGATCAGAAGGTGAAATTGTTATTTTTACTTCTGATTGTTTTTGATTCATCCATTGTTTGTAATTGCTCATATGATTTTGGTTTTAATATTAGATGTATTCAATTGAAAATGATTTAGTACCGAATCTTTCTTTCACTAAATGAATTGCCATTTGGAGTTTAGGTGAATCTTCCATAAATCCGAAATGCGTAAAATGGGTTTTTTCTACGATGGTTTGTAATGAAATTGCATTTGATCGAAGATCTTTAAGAAAAGATTTTGCGGCTTTAGCGGATAGAGTAATTACGAAAGGTTGCATATGTTATTTGTTTAAATTGTATATACAAATATAATAAATCTTTGTGAAATAAAAAAATCTTTTTGAATAAAGTTATTAACAATTTTAAAAATGGCGGATGAATTCATAATTTGAATCTCTTAAGGATTCTGCAACTAATTGATTATACACACCGAAGGTTCCTTCCGTTGCTAATTTGATTGGTGCCCATTTAACAATATGAGGTTCATTAAAATGAATTTCACCAGAATACTTGGCAACATAAGTATAATTCATGAAACCGTATTTATGAATTGCAAATATAAGTTTAAGATCGTGAACATCTAAACCGGTTTCTTCTTTGGTTTCTCTAATGGCAGTTTGAACGGGATCACCATTATCTTCAGGATCGGATTTACCACCAGGTAAACCAAAATCAGAATGGTTATCTTTTCTAGAAACACAGAGAATTTTTCCTTCCTCGTTGATGAGGACAACTTGAGCACTAATCTTTTGCATATATTGTTTTAAATTGTATATACAAATATAATACAAAATCCCGAGATTAAAAAATCTCGGGATCAAAAGTTATTAACAATTAGTTATTTAACTAGATATTGATCTAGTGTTTTTGTAGGAGGTTCGTTTTTGAAGTAATAAACAACCGTCTTCTTTGAATTATAGAATTTAATAGTCTTCTTAAAAGCAGTAGGAATAGTTGCACCACTAGGAAGTTTGGTAGCATTTTCAAAAATAACATCGATTCGAATAATCAATGAATCAGTTTTAGACCATTCACGTTCATTTGATTCAAGTTGTTTCCATACACCTCGGTTTAATTTATAGTGTTGAAGAGCACAATTGAGATAGGAAAATGTTAGTAATAGAGTTTCTCGATTAACACAGAAATCGGCAGCAGGAGCCATATGACCTTTATCATAAACATTATCGGCATAATCAGCGTTGTCACTTGTTATAATTCCCTTTTCGGAATAAAAATCCATTCCATCTCGTTTCGCTCCACATTCACGACTTTTAACAGAATACTCTAACCAAAGAGGTTGTTGTAGTGATTGAGAATATTTTACAGTATAGATAGGTCTTTTTACCAGAGTGTCTTGTGAATATCCAAAAAGAGGAAGACTCGAGATTAATAAGATTAGTAGTTTTTTCATATTAAAATTTTCCTTCAGAGTTACGATATTTTACAGTTAATTTAGGAACAAAAATCATTGAGTGTTTATTATTTTCATCTTCTACAATTCTTTTAATTCTTTCAGTATTATCCCAATCGCCAGGGAAGCACTCTTTTCTACGAGGTTGTGTCGCTTTTTGTTGATCCCAAGTACGATACTTGATATATTTTAAAGGTTCTAATTTCCAAGTCATTGCTGAATGACATTGTCCACCAAGACCTAATGTGTAATTATTTTCAGAATTCTCATATGTTCCTTTGTCAGGAAAATACATGTAAGATCCGGCATCTCCTTTTACTCTTTTCTTGCGAGCTTGTGTTAAACTATAAACAACTTCTGGGAATTGTGTATAAGCAGTAGCATGAGTTTTTAAATGATCGGTTTTCCAAGCATCATCATGGTCAAGACGTGCAAAATACTTAATGCCATCTTTTTTCATTTGAGCGATGGTCACGTTTGCTGCCGTATTTCCTCCTGTTAGATGTGGAATAGATCCATCATATTTGTCTCTTTCTCCTGGTGTTTTTAGATTATCCATCCAAAGTTTATCTTTTGGAACGATAGATGCAGCAAGTTTTTCAATTTCCGGCCATTCTTCTTGTGGATATGCGTCTCCCATAATATAGACTTTCCATTCTGGCCAACTCTGTGTTTTAACTGACTCTAAACATTCTCTCAGAACTTTTTCGGTGGACATGTGATTTTGTCTACCACCAGCATCAATTTTGTAAGTGGTAATACAAATACCAAACTTAACGCTTTTATCTGGAGTAGCCGTAAGTGCAGCTTCATTAATAGTGTCTAAATTAACCCATTTAGATTGCTCATTAAGAATGAAGTTGTTGTACTTTAAAAATTCCATTAATATATGTTGTATTTTGTTATTTATCCTTGCTTCCTTGCAGGAATTCCAATATATGTTCCTGGTTCAGTAATATTTTTAGTAACCACTGCTCCAGCTCCAATTACTACATTCGAGCAAATATGTATTTGTGGAAGAATTGTTGCATTCGTTCCTATTCTACAAGAGTTACCTATTTTAGCTCCTCCTAGAATTTTAGCTCCTGGCATAATCTCATTAAAATCTCCTATTTGAGAATCATGAAATAAACCGGCATAGCAATTTATAAGGTTTCCTTTTCCAATTTTTACATCGGTTTCTACTAAAGTGTAGTCTAAAAAGATATTCCCTGTGTCAATCTCGGATCTCTCTTGAATGGAGGATAATTCCGATAAGATATTAATTGGTGTGGCTCCCATATCAACCAGAAGATAATAAAAATACTCACGCCATTTAGGATTTCCTATACAAATTGAGAAATTTACTGTCTCGCCAATTGACGTATACTCTTTTACCCATTTAAGATCATGTGCAATTTTATGTTCATATAGGTTCTCTCCTGCATTTTCAGTATCATCAAAGAAGATAACTCTAGGATTTGCGTCGTATAAAGGAAGTACTTGTTTAGCTAATCCATTAGCTCCAATAACTACATGCATCTTAGAAAGTTTTGATTATTGTGTGTGAGATTTCATCGACATCCATAAGCTTCACACCATCGTGACATGGTAGACAAAGAATTCGTCTAGAAATATCTTCGCTAATAGGACATGATTGAGGATCAAAGATTTTGAATTCGTTAACTGATGGATAGAAATATCTACGAGGCATAATTTTAATAGCATCTAATGCCGCATACACTTTAAGACATTGTTCTTCTGTTTCAAATATGATGGGGAAATATGAAAAATTATAAGAGTCGTTGCTGATTGCTTGATATCTAACCGGTAAACCTTCCATTCTATGTTTATACATAAGAGTTAAAAGTTTTCTATGCATAATTGTTTTAGGTAACATTTTTAAATTAGCTAATCCAATTGCAGCAGAGATTTCATGCATTTTAGCATTAGTTCCTTCATGTACAATATCTTTCTTTTCATTATGTCCAAAGAAGCGAAGACGATCAATTCTTTTAGCTAACTCTGGATTTCTAGTAATAATCGATCCACCTTCTCCACTATTATAAATTTTAGTTGCATGATATGAATGAGTTGTAATATCACCGAATTGAGAAAGATCTACTCCTTTATATTTTACACCAACTGCATGAGCACCATCATAAATAACTCGTAGACCTCGACGATCTGCAATTTCTTGAATAGAATCTACATCACATGGATTCGAGAATACATGAACCGCTAAAATAGCAGATGTTCTATCTGTTATTTTTTCTTCAATTTTAGCCGGATCTATATTAAGAGTATTTGGATCAACGTCAACAAAAATAGGTTCATAATCTTGCCATTGAATAGCTGATGCAGTTGCAATCCAGGTAAATGGAGTTGTAATAATTTCACTTCCTTTAGGAAGTTCTAGAGCTCTCATTGCAACTTCAAGTGCAATAGTTCCATTTGTAACTAATGATAGATGAGGTATCTGCCATTGTTCTTTTAACCGATGTTCGAGTTCTTTGACCTTAGGTCCATTGTGCGTTAGGATTCCACTTGCCCAAACTTCTTTTGCAATATTTGCAAATTCTTCGAAGTTAGTTAGTGAAGGTTCTGATACTAGTAGACGATACATATGTTTGCCATTTTGATTGTTTTAATATACTTTTATGATGAGAGTTATCTTTAATCTTTATTCTATTTATAAAATCTCGAATAAGTTCAACGAAATGATCGCAAACAAATTGTTGTCTTTCTACCGGCTCTCCAATAAGTGAAATTGACACTTCAACATGTTCATCAATTCTAGGAGTAAATATCTTACCAGCTTTAATTGTTCCTTGAGTTCCTACAATTTCTACATCACAACGATAAGTAGATTCAAAACTCCAAGTTAAAAATGCAGATTTTCCAGTTTCATCAATAATAAATGTTCTTCCAGAAAGATCAATATCAAGTGATTTTGATATATGAGTAACTGCATCAAGTTTTTGAGGAGTTCCCAATAATAAAGAGGCTAATTTAATAGGATATCCACCGGCATCGAAAAGAGCACCACCACCGAGAGCAGATTTGTAACGAAAATCTGTTTCGGTATTTCTTGGAGGAAATTCAAATCCACTTCTTATGTAAAGAAGATCTCCTATTTTATTTAGGTTTTCTTTTATCCATTTCCACTGAGTATGAAAAGGAAATCCATAATTTTCTTGTATAAGAACTCCTTGTTTATCGGCTAGATTAATTAGATAGGTTGTTTGATATGCATCTATGGTAAGAGATTTTTCGCAAAGAATATTAATTTTTCTCTTTATAAATGTTTTAATCGCATCAAAATGTTCAGATGGAGGAGATGAAATATAAACTAGATCAACTCCAATAATTTCATCTGGATTATCCGTATATTTTGGGATTCCAAATTCTTCAGCATATTGTTTAGCTCTACGAATATCTCGGCTACATACGATAGAAACTTCAACTTCAGGTATTGCCTGAAATGCCGGAATCATTCTTCGTTTTGCAATATCTGAACAATTTAGAATAGCTACTTTCATAGAGGTAAAGATGACATAATTGAACGTGTTTGAATATTTACGTAATTGTTATATTGTAAGAATGTTTTAAGTTGATTAAGAGTCATCCAAATATAATTTCTTGGAAGTTCCAGTTCTTCATTAACTTCTATGATAATATTTCGGTTTTGTTCTTGATAAAATCTTCCTCCTTCTTCGGATTGCATAACATCAAATAAAACCGAATCTGTATTTATTAGTCTTTGATACGATTCAAAGAAAGGCGATAGATCTAAATTCTCTTCAGACATTTGAATAGTTGGTGCCATTTCAACACCATCAAAAGATCCAATCTCATCTTTTAGCTGAACTAGTAAGTGAAATACTCCTTCAAATTTACGAGCAAAGAAACAACATATTCCAGTAGATTTAGGTCGGATTAAAGGTTGATCCCATTGAGCGGATTCTCGATTTTCAATAAATATTCGATAACCTACTACATCAAAATATTTTTCATCTTTATGAACAATCTTACCATCAATCAAATTCCAATCATGTGATTCTGAAAGATAAATTAACCTAGTCAAAGCTTCTCTTCTAAATTTAAGATCGGTAATTAATGAAAGAATTTCTGGATGGGATTTTTGATATACATCTTTACGAAGTAGTGAATCTATCCAAGCAGAATCATGTGAAATTCCACCAAGAAAATCTCTTAGTTCTAGATGTTCAAATGAATATGAACCAAAGTGAATACAACTTAAAACGGTTCGACTATCCATATTGACAGTATTAGGATATCTAGTTAATGCAACAAGATCTCCAAGAGTCATCCATAAATAATTTTCATGAGATAACTCATCTTCAACTTCTATAATAATATTGCGATTACGTTTTTGAAAGAACCTACTAGATTGTTCGGATTGTAGTTGATCTACTAAAATTCTAGATTCTCCTTTTAAGAAATATTCTACAAAGGGTGTTAATGCACCACCATGAACTTTAGTGAAATTACTTTTAGTTGATTGTACGGTTGGTGATAACTGAACGATATTGATATTTCCTGGTTCAATTTTAGCTTGAACTAGAAAATGAAGTACGTCATCGATTTGTTTGGTAATAAATCCAAGAATACCAATTTCGGGTTGATTGATTATTGGTTGATCCCAAATCCTTCCATCTAACTCATTGCGTCTAATATGAATCTGATAAAATTTACCAGAAGTATGTTCTATCTTATGATCGTAGAAATTCCAACCATTTAGCTTATTAAGATCGATTTGTTGAATCGTGTGCTTAACTAATGATCGTCTAGATTCTATCCATTGAAGAACTTCTTCATCGGATTTAGATCTTGTGTGTAGAGATTTTAGGAATAATAACCCTTGTCTTAATTTCAAAACATATGATATTTTTTACTATAAGCAGATCATATCCTTAGACTTATAATTTTAATTATATGATTTGAAATTTATGAAGATTCAACTAATCGCGGATTGCTCCAGCAACATTAAACATTGAGAAATTAACTTTAGTCGCTTTACCATTAGCACCTTTAGCCGGTTTTAATTGAAGAGTTGCACCATCGTTGTTAACCACTTCGTAAGTTGCTCCAGCATAAAGAACCTCACTTCCAACTTCTATAGCAGAAAAATCCTCAAGGCTCATTTTTTCGCTATAAGGTTTCTTGAATCCTTCATTTAAGAAGTTTTTGAATGTGAGTATATGTTTCATATTAGTATAAATTATATGATTCGATTCTGCCGTCTTTTACAAAACGAACAAGCAAGCCTTCGCTAATCTTGATTATTTTATCAGAGCCTATTGGATTAATTAGCATTGTTTCTGATCCTGCTTTAATACCTAATGATGGTCCAAAGATTTGTTTACCTCCTGCCCATTTAAAATTTGGAAAATAAAGTACGGAATCGTTAGAAGATATATTGTAATCTTTGTCTCTTGCGATTTTAATAAATTCTTGAGCTTTCTTCTGTAATTCTTTCACGTCACCATCAATCTCTGAAGATTTCTTTGAGTAGTGAAAAATCATGATGGTTCCTTCATTTAGGAAATTATCGAATGTTGGTATATGTTTCATATTATTTCATTAATTTTTCTAGTGTACTCTTATATAAATCCGCTAAACTTTCAGGCGCTGCATCATAAAATTCAATTGCGGCACTATGTTCAGGTAAAACATAATGACCATTTGCAGTAGGTTTAACCGCAAGATAACCAGTTCCTGGTCCAGAAGTTCTTTTTCTTAATCCAACCGTCAATTCAGTTGTTTTAGATTTTCCCATTGGATTTTTGAATATTAGAACAATAGTCGTATAATCATTTTCACCTCTTGATTGACCTTTATTACTAACCGTAGGAGGTGATGCTAAATTTGTCTTAGAATAACCGGAAGCTTCAACTGATTCAATATTATCTATTACATATTTAGGTAGTGCTTTTAGACAAATATCTAAAATCTCTTGTGAAAGTTTAGATGGTTTTCCTTGAGAATCATTGAACATTCCATAAACTCTTTCCTCGTTTAAGAAGTTTTTGAATGTGAGTATATGTTTCATATTATGTTTTTTTATGAGTGATCTTCTATTACTTCTTTAAAGACCTTTTCAGAATAAGCAAACCAAGTTTGCATCTTTTTAAGCAAATCTTTTTCGTCTTTATAATCCTCTTCTTTGTACAAATCTTTATTTGATTTTATTTCATCAAATTGAATTGGATCAAATTCTTCATATACAATTACAAAAGTAACTTGATTGGTTGTATCTTGTACAATAGCTAATGAAGATAAAGATATCCAATTATCAGATCCTCTATAAGTTTCATTCATTTTTTCCAATTGATATACTCGTGAAGGAGTTGGAAGGTTTGTAAGTTTAGCACCATGAGAAACCATTGAATATGGAGCATTGTATATTAAAGTCTTCGTATCTTTTTTATACTTGGCTGGTAATTTAGCCTTTATAGAAAGTGCCAACTGCTTATCAGAAAGATCAAGAAGGATTGCGGAATTTTCATTAACTTCCTCATTCATAAATGGAGTTCTTGAAATACTTTTTAGATATTTTTTCTCTTCGTCATTAAGTTTAGGTTCAATAAGTTTATACCATTTTCCTTTTTGTGCCCAATTTGACATTTTCAAAAAGGCTAAAACTTCAGGATCTTCTTTTAATTTATCAACAATACTTTTTACAGCTTTATCTTTTTTACGTTTCGCCCACCAAGCTTTTAAATCATCGATAGGATGAAAGCCATCTCCACCACCACTAGCCGCCATTTGACCTATTAGAAGTCCATTAACTATAGCCGCTTGCAGTATTACCATAAGTGCAAGAGAACTATCTTCATTAAGTATCTCTTCTTGTTCATTTAAGAACTCTTTGAATGTTTGTGTATGTTTCATGTTTTTTATTTTTTAAATTATCTTAAGCGTGCTCTAGTTCTTTTATCTCTGTTTCTAATTCTTCTAATTCCGTTTGACTATATCCAAGAATAGAATCGAGTGCATCTCGGAAGTTTTTAAAATGTAATGCTTTTGTAAGTTTAGCATCGTCATAAAGCTTCTTAAGAATCTCTTTAACGCCAACTGAAGTTATCTTCATTTCGGAAATCGTTGACTCGAATAAGAACTCTTTGTATGTGTGTAGGTGTTTCATATTTTTACAAGATTAACTTTGATTCGTGTTTCTCCTATTGACCAAGCAGTTAATAGACGATGATGTCCATCATATATGGATATTCCATCCGGAAATTGAACTGCATTAATTGTAGGTAATTTATCAAATTTCTCAATCATGGCTTTCACTTTATTGCTCTGGATATTTGGTTGAGTTATTTGTATGTCTTTTATATTTATCGGTTTAATCTTTGCGGATTTTTGATTCTTTTCAAAAGTTTCCACAACCTCACTCCAACTATGTTTACTGATATCAAAAATACGATCTATTCTTTTGGCATCTTCAAAGGTTGATCCTTTTGGCAAATCATCGATTTTCTTCATTGCCGAATCAACGTCTTTTGCCTCATTAATAAACTCTTTATATAGTTTGATAGGTTTCATATTTTAATTATTCCAAGACTCAATATATTCAAGATCTTTAAGTGGAAGTTCTGTTGTTGAACCATCCCAATTATGTATTTCTGCTTTACCAGAACTTATAGATTTGATCTTACCACCAGTAAAATCTTCGTCTTTTTTGTATCTAACAAAAGTTCCAACTTTAATTTGATTGGCTTCATTAACATCTTCACTTTCGTACTTCATGCCTTTTCTTGCATATGAAAGCAATTCATTCCCTTTCAAGTCTAACTTATCTAATGCGTTTTCAATATCTTTCTTTGCATCTGATGTTATCGTTGCATCATATGATAAATGTCCGTCTGCTTGTAAGTTGTTCAAAAGTCTTTCGATGTTTTCAGGATATACTTTAAGTCTTCTATCCTTAATGACATCCTTGGCTACTACATAGTACATCATAGCAGGTTTGCTTTCATTTAATCGAGCTTCATTTAAGAATCCTTCAAATGTGTTTATGTGGTTTTTCATATTAACGAGTATTGTTTATTTCTTCGGTTTGGTCAAAATTCTGATAATATGAAGGGATATAACCAACCGTTCTAGGTCCTCTTAAATCTCGTCTAACTATTTTATATATGTCACTATTATCTCGGCTATTAACTTGAAGGAATTCTGTGATTTCGTCACCTTTATAAATGGTCATTTCCTTACCAAAAACGTCTAATATATCATTAATGGTTTTTGAACTTACCCATGATCCTCTAGATCTACCGGAAAGAAGATCTTCTGGATCACTTCCTTTTTTAATGGGATATATTTTAGCATCATTAGGACCTGATCTAAGGGATTCAAGAAGTTGATCGTTATCAAATTTAATAGTAGGTGATGGAGAAAATTGATTTCCACCATCTACTGCTTCTAATCCATAAACATCTAATAAGGTTTTAATAACTTTTGATTTGCCGGATTTATCTTTTAAATGGAAGTAAGTAACATTATCATTAGGCTGTTTAATTATGCCTTTAACATATTGTGACATTTCTTTAGCAATATATTCAGCAGAATCTCCTGAGATATTTCCTTTGTATTTAGATTCATTTAAGAAGCCTTCAAATGTGTTTATGTAATTTTTCATATTAGTTAAATTACTTTTTTTCTGCTAATTTTACAAACTTACTGATATTTCCTCGTTGAACATCTATTATAACTTCTCCTTGTTTATTAGTAGATAAGTATGGTTCATTTGCAAGTTCTTTCTGTTTAGCTGGTGGCCATTCGTCAGCTCCGAACATCATATCAATAACTTCAGCCATAGAACCTAAGTACTCTAACTTTGTCATTGTAGCATATTTATCGATTGGTAGAAATTCAGTTATCGAAGTTTCTGTTTTGCTGTATTTAGCAAGTATATCATCAGGCCATTTGCCATATTCCTTCTTTATAATGAACACCTGTTCAGGATTTTCTTCGGCTAGGTTTTTAATTTTAACACCATCCAATACGGTTGGGTTAGCTTTAAAGTCCGAAACTACCGGCATTTTATCTTCATTTAATCGAACTTCATTTAAGAAACCTTCAAATGTGTTTATGTAATTTTTCATATTGATTATTTCATTTTCCAAATTACTTCACCGGAAGCACTTTCTATATGAATACTTGATTTTGGAAATTTTAGTTTCAGTGATTCAAAATGAGCAGGAAGCATGTGTATATTATCAGTTGTGCTCTGGGCTAAAACTTTTTTATTATCAGATGATACTAGAGTCCAAGGACCTTTAGTAGGTTTTGCTGATTTAGTTATATCTGCCCAAACATTTTCGTTAATTGATTCATTTAAGAACTCTTCAAATGTGTTTATGTAGTTTTTCATATTTTAATCTTTTTTAAGAGGTTCTTCTTTGGTTTTTCCTCGACTCTTCAATTTAGTTTCAAATCTCTTAGACAATTTATCATTTTTTGTTTCTAAAAGCTGAACTTTAGTTTCGCAAGTATTTAGTTGTTTTTCATAAATCTCAATGACCTTGTCATTAGTTTTACTTTTAATAGTAGCTCGATGTTTAAAGAATTCCCATATGTCTTTTCCTTTAAATATACCGATTAGTGCTAAAATTATACCAACAACCGACGTTTCACCCATTTTTAAATATAATTTTTTTTCGTTATTATATTTATCTCTTACTTATATGAATATACAACAAAAGAGAACCTCTTTCGAAGTTCTCTTTAAAAGTCTTAATAGATTGAAATTAAACGATGTTCTCTTCCCACCAATCAGAACGAAATTTAACGTCTGGCATATCAACTTTTTCACCACCTGAGTAATCTGCAGCTAATTCACCGATATCTCCAGTAGGGAAACAATCATGGAAAGTACGTTGCCAGAAGATATCTCCGGCACGATTATAGTTTGTAATAACGAGAGTACCTACATAATCTTTCTTCAAACCTTGTTCACCAGTAAGTGGGTTATAGATCAAACGGAACCAATCACGTAATGTTTTATATACGTATAGTTCGTTTGCATCGTTTAAGTTAAGAGAGAAACCGATTGTTAAATCTGTAATGGTATCTGTAGGAGTTCCCATTGCGTAAGATCTCTTAGCGAATTTGTATGATTGAGTGGTTGCTTCTGAACCTCTATCTTGAGTTAAACCGCCGATTTTATTTACGTGTTCAATCAAGATCTCTCCACCAGAAATAGTAGAAGGAGGAAGAATGTTTACCTCAAACAAGTTTTGATAAAACGGTTCGTAGTATTTAGTAGCCGCTTTACTGTTTAGAAAATGTGGTAATCCTGGCATTGTATATTGCTTTTTTTGTGTATTTTATTATTTATCTTACTGATTCGTAAATGAATTGGCTGGGATCCTTGCGAATCCCAGCTTCATTCAAATATTAAATAAAGTTACCAGTTGAAATAGCACCAGTTCTTAGAATTGTAGTTCTGTGAACTAAGATACCCATTCCTCTAACAGGTTCGATGTAAGTATCAAGGATTCCATAATTGTTATCGATGATCTCAGTCGTATTGTTAGTTGTATCCATAATGTTTTGGAAGTCGTAAACTCCACCATCAGAAAGGATTTGTGATAGGAAATTGTCGGCTAAAGTTTTAATTTCTAAACGATTATTAGCACTGTTGAATTCCCAACGGTAATTTTTAAGGATAGCCTCAATACCATCTTGAATGTAAATTAATAACTCTCTTACGTGAATTTGTGAAAGAGCAGATTTTACAGTTTGTTGAGCAGTTTGATTGGCATTAATAGTTAATCCAAAACCTCTCTTGTTAACGATTGCATTGTAACCAAATGGTTCAATTGAATCTAGATCGGTTCTATCAAAATTGTATTCAACACCTACAAGACCAGTTCCTGTTATCACACCTCTACGAGGACCAGCGATAATTGAATAAGGAAGGGCTTGAGTGTATTTGTCAATGTATAAGTTACCAACATGAGCAGCAGGAGGAACTGAAGTGTTTTTACCGGCTTCTCTGATAGTCAAGTTAGGACCATAGAAAGCGGAGTAATTACCACCATCAGCAATACCTGGTAAGCTGAATATGTTTGAAGGATTTGTTGATAGATTACCACCATCAGCAATATAAGCAGCATCGAATTGAGAAGATGAAGTTAATTTGAATATAGGGTTAGTACTATCTTTAAATTGTTTCACTGAAGGCATATTGACAATTGCTAAAGCAGATTGACGATTCTTAGCAAGTTTAGTTAAACGAATCTTCGTTGAAGGTTCGATTGTTCCTTGGAATGAATCGATAATATAACGGAAACTAATAGTTTCACGATCAGCAAGAGCAGCCGCGATATTACTGTTATACATAACGTCTAGAATTTCATTTTGACGAGTATCAGTACCATCAGGCATTTGACCAGTTCTTAAAGTATAACCTCTAAGAGCAGAAGGTCTGTAGTGAGTAACAAAATTAGAAGCCTCTTTATATCTTTCAATTTCACTTGTTGCAGAAATAAAGATGGGATCTACTGTAGTAATCTTGATCTTTTTGTAAAGATCAGATGTAGGATCGGTAATTTCAGCAACTGAAAGGATGCGAGTTAATCTTGATTTTCCAGTAATAGGACTGTTAGATGTAGCACCACCAGTTCCGCCAAAGTTCTGAAGCAATAATTGATTTTTAATGATTAGACCATTGAAACCATTTAATCCAAGAGGACCAGTAGAACCATTATCTACCCAAACTACGTTAGTAGGATTTGTATAGGCAGTTCCACCCCATAGAGCGAAAGATTCGTTGATATTACCGGTTAAAGTATTTACCACATAAGTAGTTTGCGGAGTAATTGCAGTAGCTCCAGTAGATAAGTTAGGATTTGTATAAGCATTAACTTCAATGTAATTAGTAAATGCATTTAGAATAGGAGCTTCATTACCAAAAGCATTAGCGTTAGTAAATGTAGCACCACTAAAGTCATTAGTAGATACTCGGTTAAATTCAGCATAAGCAGTAGCAGTAGCACCTGCATTATTAACTTTAACTTTATCTCCATCAGTTAAAATACCAGAAAGATTATCTTGATAAAGTTGATTTGCAACACCAGTAAACAAATTACCACCTTCAGCAAAATTGAAATTCACTGATTGGATAACCGGTAATGAAGCAGTACCACCAGCGGTTAAACCAACTGGGTATAAGTAATAATAACCTTGAGCAACTGAAGTAGGACCAGTAACACCAGAACCAGCAACGTTAGAGATCTTAAGTGTTAAGATATCAGTTGTAGTATCATAAGATTCGGAAGCTAAATAAGAGTAGTTACCTGAAGCACCAGTTGTATTCGCTGAAGCACCAGCTTTAATGAATGTATTATCCACTGAAACGGCAGTACGGAAAGTAGCGAATGCTGTTTCGTTAGCAAATTTAGATGCAAATGAAGTGGGAAGAGTAGCAGAAGGACCATATACCAATAAAGTATCATAATGACCTGTTGTAGTTTTCCAACCGTTTGTAGCAGAAGCTCCAGTTAAACCAGCAGAAGCAATCATTAATGCCTGAGCACCAGTTTGACCAGCAGTTCCAGCAACGATAAGAGTATCGATACCGGTAGCTCCGGCATAAGGCATTGCAGAAACAATAGAACCATAATAAGAAAGGAAGTCTACTACTGTAGGTTCTTGAGATTCGATACCATGACCAATTAAGTCAATTAAATCGTTTCCAATAGTTTCAGGAGCATCATCAATAGTATCTACATTAATTCCTAATAGCAAACCAGTCTTAGAAGTTTCTAGATTAACTAGATCTTGAATGAAAAGGTTATTACCATTTTTATCTTGGAATTCTGGAATTAAACAACCAGTATAAACACCTAGTACATTAACTGAATTTAAGTTTAAGAATGCAGTTAAACCATCTAAAATATTTCCATAAGAATCAGTGATAGTAGTTTTTAAACCAGTTGCATCGAAATAAGTTCCATAAATTGGATCGATTGCAAGAGATTGATAATTAGAGAAGTCACCTTCAACGATAATCAAATCTACCATATAATCAGAGATGTAATCATTTTCGTTAATGAATTCTGGAACTTTACCAGTTCCGTACCAATCTTTAGCTAAAATATCGAAACCTAAAGTTGTAGATTTTTTAGTAAAAACTGACATGTTTTTTCTACCAACATTTGCAAGGTTAAGTAATCTTTGAGCTAAAACTGATTGATAATCAGAATTATCTGCAGTGTCAATAAGAGCTTGAGCATCAGTGAACCAGAATTTATCTTGGTTGAAATAATTTGATACTGGAGCATACTTAACCGCTGAATTAGCTTGCCAAGAAGCAGTAGAGATTGAGCGGAATTGTGATTGATCTAGAGTATCGTCAAGATTCAAAAGATTCAATACAATAACTGGACCTCTATCAAGAGAAACTAGAGCCGTTCTATGGAAGAACGAACCTTTTCTTTCAAGAGAAGTATCAATATCTCCAAAAATTTCTTTAAAGAAGACGGTGTCTTTACAAAGAACAGGAGTATTAAAAGGTCCTTTTTTTGAGAATCCGATAATTAAACGGATTGTTTCAGATGGAATATTAGTAATTTGACTCTTGTCGAATTCTAATCGGTAAACACCTGAAGATTTGAATTGTTGTAGACTAGGAGATATTGCCATGGGTCTTTAATTTTTTAATTATATATCTGGGTTTTTCTGATATGTGATAGATGACTAAAAAATATCATATATTTCCCCTGTATCGTCTCCTAGTTCATCTAGGATCTGTTCTATTTTAGCGACTTTCTCACCATCGAGGAATTCGAAATACTCTTCTACGATGTCTGCAAAATCTAAAGTATCGAAGAAAGAAGATACAGAAACCGCCGACATAATAATATCATCATGGCCAGTTTGAGCTGAATATGTTCCAGAAGGATTTCTAGAAAACATAGAAGCCTCTTGTATAGATTGTCTCTCGTTTAATTGAATTTTTCCAGACATTATCAAAGCTTTCATCTTTTCACAATAAATTTTCTTCAAATCTTTATTTAATCTAAGTCCGGGTTGTTTAACTTTAGCACCGACTCTATGATGATACCTAACTACACAATCCTCATCAAAATCATTGGATGATGGATATAACGTAATTAAGTTTTTCATTAACTCAGCACCATAAACATTATATTCAATTACATGTCGTAGATTTTCCTGATCAAAAATTTTCACAGACATCGTATAAAGAATTTTTGCAAAACTTTCTATTGGATGTATATTAGATCTAAATAAACCAACTTGTCTTAATGAAAAGAAATCCGTTATTCCTCCTGGCGATTCTAATTTTTCAATATCTTCATACGTTAACGAATCAAGTTCAAATATATTTATGATAGAATGATCTCGTCCTATTCCTTCAGCCAAATCAATGGCAAATATGAAGAATTTATTTGGATCGTCGATATCTAATATATCAAAATCAGGATGCCATTTAAGCTGAGAATAATCCAAACCTAAATCATCTAAAGCATCAAATTCCTGAAAGATATATTCTGCTTCATCTCGCTTAAGTCTTTTTAATTCATCGGATGAAAGAAGTAAATTAGAAGATGAAAGAAATTGGCAACCATATTGTTGATTAAAAGCTTCTAACGAACCTAAATTTGCTATCTCTCGTTCTTTCCATTCTTCATCTCTACCTGGAACTTGCCACCAATCAACTCTCATTGCTTTATACTCATTAGATCCATCCATAGCAGATGAATATAAATCATGAAATAGATCAAATCCATTAGGTGTACTTGTGATTATAACCCTGGATATTTTGGATGATGATAAAGTTGGATATACGTTTTCATAGAAGGTTCTCTTAATTCCTTCTGGAATGTGAGCAAACTCATCTATAAATAGCAAATGGATGGTAAATCCAATACCACCGGTTTTTGTAGTATTCTGACCAATGATACGACATTTATTATCGAATATCATTGTCATAACGTCTTTCTTATTAACACCAGGTTTTAAGAAGAATGGAAGACCTTCAACGATTGCTTTGATCTTATCCATAATCTCTTTAGTGGTTGCTCCTTTATTAGACATAAGGAGTACATTTTTATCAAAGTGAAATAGAAGATACCATGTTAAAAATATAGAAGATGTAATAGTTTTACCTATTTGACGAGATGCCATAAAGATATTCCAACGATTTGCTTGATATGATCGAAGTACATCTTCTTGATATGGACGAAGTTCGATTTTCATGTAACCTTCATCTGTCATTACCGTACAATAATGATTGGCAAAGTGAATGATATCCTTAGCACATTTCTTTATCTCTTCATATTCCCAATCACTATATTCAAATACAATATTTCCTTTTCGATAACTAGGATCACCTTCATAAAATGGATGGTCAACCGTAGCATATCCTTCTTCCATTGCCACAAGAAGTTTTTCAACTTTTGCAGATGTCCAAATTACTTTGTTATCTTCTGAATTTTCCTCTTTATATTCTTTTACTTTAAACATAAATTATAGCGTTTTGAAGGAATATCCTTGATCGATTGCCCATGTATGAGCAATCTTTAAAATCTCTAATGTATTAATTCCTTCACCATTGATGTGAAATAACAAAATATCTCCAGGACGAGTATTTTGAGCTAGATATGATAATGCAACTTTATTTGGATTTGCTAAATCAGGTACACTCTTGTCAAATACATGACCAGCCCATGATGCGTATCTAATACCTAAAGGTTCTAATATATTAAAGGTATCTTCATTAGGTTTTCCATAAGGACAACGATACCATTTTACTTCTCGTTTTAATTCACTATCAATGAAGTTTACACAAGAATCAATATCATATGTTTGTTCTCGAAGATCTTGTCTAAATGGACGTTTATGATTATATCCATGACCACCAATTTCAAATTGTGAGGATTTTAAGAATGACAGATCTTTCGATTTGTTTGTTTTATACCATTCAATATTTAGAAATATGGTTGCTGGTATTTTATTTTCCATTAACCAATTTACGGTATCGAAGTCTACTCCATTAGTTGGACAGGTATCAAACGTTAGATAAAGAACCTTCTCTTCTGTATCAATTCGAGTAAATTGTTTAGGATCTAACTCTTTATCGTTATGACCTATAATTTTAATGAAATTATGAAAGGTTTTAAAAGTACCTTTAATTGGATTAATCATTTACATATCTTCTTGATTTTGGGAATCGAAATCAGTTTCTTCAATTTCTTCTCCGTTGATTTCTGATTGAATATCTCTCATTAGATTTCTAGTTCCTCTATTAACAGATGCAATCTGAGGTTTTGTGTCTTTTGGTGTAATATCAATTGAATCTCCATAGATATCAATATCACGTTTAAGTTTTTTCATGTTCTCCTCCGCAGCCATCATATGAAGGGTTTGATGTTTCATAATATCTAACATCGTTTTCTGAAGTCCACCAAGAACTTCAAACATACGAGGTGAAGCTTCACCGGCATCAATAGATCTTAACAAAGTAACTATTGCATGTTCAGCAGTTCTCATCTGAAACATTAAGTTACTCATTGTCATTACATCAATTTTAGCTTTGAGAGTAATATATTCATTCTTTTGAATTATCTCCTGTGATAGGTAGAATTTCAAAAGAGAATTCATTAATTTCTTGGCCTTATTCTGTGCTATATCTTTTTCTCCATCATAATCTAAAGGATCTGTTACTTGAAATGCAGGTAAACCTCCACCTGATGTAGTAGACAAAGAATTTGATTGTTGATCTTCTGCTAATAAATCATCTATAGATTTTCTTACTGAATCGTTTTTATCTTCCATAATTTATTTATTGGATGCATAAATTAGCATCTCTTAGGTTTTATTATTATTTGCAGGAAATGTGTAAATGAATCAACGATGGTACTGAATCTGACTACTTCAAAATAACATATAACCTTTATCTAAGGTGATCGAGGAAATAATATAGTTCTTCAGGCAGTACTAGTAGTTACTAGTTAGGTTAATCTCCTTCATTCTCCCATTATCTAACATATTCTTTAACTAATCGTAAAGGTGGTATAGCATTGTCTGTAGCTAAAGATAAATGAGAATCTCTTACTACATATTGATTAAGAACCAATGGTTGTTTTTCTTCTTCAATAGATTCTTTCCAAATTCTTACATTTGTTATTCCTAAAGTTCCACCGACTAAAGTAAAATTAGTTGCAGTTGGTTTGACTTCTTCTGCAATAATTGAAACGTTTTGAGTGTATACTAATTGAAGATCGGTTGTCTTTTGTGTGTTTGGTGCCCCTGTCCATTTCATTTTCCAAATATGAATTGATGCCTGTGAAAAATCGTTTAGCTGATTAAATACGATTGCATACCATTCGTCTCTATTTAATTGAGGAAAATCTTGATTGAATTGTAAAGTTTGTCCATTTATTTTAACTTCTATTCCACTAGTAACAACTGTATTATTTACATTACTATAAAGAAGATTGATTCGATAACCTTTGGATTCTGCAGTATTATATCCATTGATTATTGTATCGTATGTATTTGTTTGCGTTGTCCAATTAGACTTTAAAGGTTTGAACCATGCAGAAAATGCAGTATGTTCACTTTGTGATCTATTTACTAACAATTTATATTTCACCGCTAAATCATTTTGTTTTATTCCGGTATTCAATTCGTAAAAATACTTACCTACTATTGTAAAGTAATTGTTTAGATCATAAGTCTTTATTTGAATATCTGTATTAATAAGAGATCTAACATTATCATATCCACCGATATTATTCATGGATGAAGTTACATATTGATCTGGTTTCGTTATTTGTAAAAATTCTTTATCCACCTCTGGTTGTAGAACTTCATCAAAATTCTCAGTTAAATTATCTACATAATCATTGATTTCTTTGATATCTCTCATTACATTTAGCTTATCTTGCCATTTGTATAGCATCACTTTGTAATAAACTTGAGACATCATAAAATCTCTATAAAGATATGCTGAATGAACTTCGAACATACGATCTATGAGAGGAAAGTATAAATAATCTTTTTGTTCAGGTAAATCATCTACACCGAATGCTCTTTCGAAATGATCTCTTACTATGTGTATCTCTAGACCTTCTCCAAAATCCATATCATAAGGAAAGAATGCAATAGCATTATCTGGGAATGTATTATCCGGAACCATGATTTTGATGTCTTTAACATCAGTCACATTGAATAATGAATATTCTTTAAGTACCGCATCAGCTGAAGCAACATCTGCTTGAGTTTTGAAATAACGAACACAATGACCAAACATTTCAGATACGGCATTCGAAGCTTCTCGATAGAAGTTTATTGCCGGATTCATTAAATTGTAAGGTTGAAATAGAAGTCTTGGATCACAATCAATTCTTACTCCGGTATAGAAGTTTTGTGATGGAGAACATTGTGCATAACATGATGTATTTCCAAATGGCGATTCAACCATTTGTTCAGGAGCAGATTTGCTCTCGAATTCCATTGCCGCTAATGTAAGAGTTCTAGTTCCTACATCTGTACCATATCTAACTAAACGAAATTCTAAAAAGAATGAATCGTGATTGGTGATAATTTTACTAATTAGATCTTGTTGATTTGCAACAGCTGCTGTTTTGATTATCCAATCTTCCCATGCTGACCATACCATACCGTCATACGACCAACGAATAGAAATATCGTGTCCATTTGATGCAGTATCTAGTGGAGCAAAATCAAAGTTAATTGATTGTATAGATCCAATTAATTTAAAAGAATCTGAAAATTTAACAACCAAAGAATCATTAGCCTTGTAAGTGTTATTGTTTGCAGATATATCAAGTACAAATCTCATTAAGTTTGGTTATTTTAAAATAATGCCGAAAACTGCAGTAAGAATTAAACCTATAATAGATGTGTATATTATCCAAAGTGCTTTATTTACTCCATCTCTCCAAGATTCAAGAGATTCTAATCTAGAAAGTACTCTAGGATAATCATCAACGATGTCCTCAATTTCCTTTCCGAATCTTTCAATAGAGTCGGTATTTTTGTTGATTCTTACAATAACTCCATCATCTGGATTAAACAGACGTTTTTTGAAATATTCTAAGTCTTCTTTAATTACTTTTTGATCGTTCTGCATAGATGCAATCATCGATTTCATACTCTCAAGCTCGCCATTTGGTAATTTAGCTTGAATGGTTTGTATTGCTAGTAAGATTTCTTCGAATCGTTTATCTATAGTTGGACCAGTTCCTGACATTATTTCGGAATGTTTTTTTTATATATTCAAACTACTTCTTAATAATTAGAAGTATAATTGAATTGTCCTGTTCGAGTTTTGGACCAATAATCATAAGAATTCTTTGGATAATTTCGAATTCTTCGCTACTCTCTTCTATGCCGGTAAGATAGATGGATAGTTTATCAATTAGATCGTGTGCATTTATCTCGGTATAAGCCTTCGGTTGAAGAATATCATATTCGAAAATTTTAATATCTCGCAAAATACACTCCAATAGAAATAGATCTACGCCATCAAATTCAGAAGTAAGATCTACTCGAGAATGAGCTATTCGATAATCAAAATTAATGACGTTTTCTTTCTCTCTAGTAAAATTGGTAGATTGAGATACATTAATTTTGAAGTACTTTATAGATTGAAACCTTTCTAGAATTGTATCTAGAAAGTAAATCGAAGTGGCATTTTTAAAAATAGTTTTATCCGATGAATTTCTGAATGTATCTAGATCTTTGGCAAATTTTGAGCTAATCACGAAAAAAACATCATCTGCTTTAACAAAGAAAGAATTCTCATCTTCGCCATTTTGAATAATATTAGTCTTCTTTCGTAACTCAGATACCAATAAACGATCTTTATAATTGTTTTGATAGAGAAATACTTCGAGAATTAAAGGTTGTACTAATGGTGATATGTAATCATTCATACATTCCAATCTGTTTTTCTAGGGATTTGAAAAGTTTTTTCATTTCCTCTGGACGGTATTTGATACATTCATCTAGTTCTCTTGGACCTACTGAATTTCTTTGCATCCAAATAGTTGCAATTTCTGGATCAGGTTTCCAACGTTTTTCTGTTGTAGTAGATACTTTTTTCGTCTTAGTATATATCCATCCTGGAACTTTACTAAAACGAGAAGCAACTAATTGCCATAGATCAATGATGGCACCGGGATTAGCACCTACACGATTAAGTGATTGAGCAGTTGTTGGGTATTTAATAGACATGAATCTTTGAATCATAAAGAAGTTTTTAGACTTTTCATGATAAGATAGCTTTGCATATTTCTTTTGATCAGAAAACATAATTCTGACAAGATCGAATAGTTCCATAATAATTATATGATTAGATTTGTATTTGTGGTACCCAATGTGTTGTTCTACCATCTTGAGTTCCTTCGGTAATTACCTCATAGCCGGCTTCGCAAATGTTTCTTCCATAGACTTTAAAGAAGAATGGAAAATCTCCTGATTCTCCGTCTAGATTAGCATATGTTCTTATTGTTGCACCTCGATTTTCATATGATCCAACAATAACTTCTTTAACTGCAGCATTAAGACGAGAAAAATCTCGGTCATTTAAAGATTCAACAATTCGATGAGGAGAAAGTTGAGCTCGATAAAGAGCTTCTGCTTTAATATAATTTCCAATACCACCAATTAGACTTTGATTCATCATAACTGCCGGGAGTGTCAAATGTGGAAATTTCATCAAACGAGTCTTAAATAATTCGTCGGTAATTTCATGTTGAAGATGATTTGGTCCAATTCCATTTGATTTTCTTCGAGTAAGTTCTTCAGAATCAGTGAAACGCATAGTTCCAAAGTTTCGAGGATCCGTGAAATAAAATCTACCATCTTCAGTTACTACTTCAACATGACCATGTTTAGATGGTTCTAATCGCCATCCACCAGACATTCCTAATGTATTCCAAATAAACCAAGGTTTGTCATTTTTATCTTTTAAATAAAAAATCAAAAGTTTCCCGGAAAAGGAAACTTTGTCTACCTTCATAGGAAGGTTATTGGTAAATTCATCGAAACCTGGAGGTTTTCCGTGTCGAGAATATCGACCTGATAAAATGTTAATTTCGGAAATTTCCGAATTATACATTCTCTGGTGTAGACTCGTTGCTGTCCTCGCTACTTCCGGTAACTCTGGCATCTTTGGTTTCTTTAAGTAATTTTTTCTGTTCTAGAATTAATCGTTTTTCTTCGATTTTATTTTTTCCTTCTAATGCATTTGCAATTCTTTCTAATTGCTCAGTTAATTTAGGAATATCGAAATCGTAGAATTTAGATCCTCTACGAGTTGAATGAAAATTTGTTTCTGCCATATATTTTTTTTATTTTATGATCCTAATAGTATTTTAGAAAGCCATATTCCTAGGAAAGAACCGACTACTCCTCCAAAAGCATAACCTGCCCATCCATGAAAGGTATCTTCACTTTTAGCAATTTTACGAATTACAAAAAACGAAAGAGTCGCAATTACAAAGTCAGTAATTGCTGATTGCATGTAATGCGCTTGAGCAACGGCTCTAAAGTTTATACATAATAGAGAATATGAGATAACTTGTATTACGAATAATGTAGTAAATTCTTTTAATTTAGGTTTCATATTATTTAGTTAGATTTGACCAAAAATCATCATTGAATCCTTCAGCCGGAGTTTTAGTTACCGTTACTTCATGATTTCCTTTTATAATATCTTCAATTTTCATTGCTTTGAAAACTCCTGATTCGTTAAATGAATCTGTTTTTTCTTTTGAATATGTAGTTCCTCGAAGAATAGCATCTTTATCTTGAATACCATGAACTGAAGCACCTGAAAGTGATTTGTTCCATTTAGTTTCGATATTTTCGAACATAAGACCGTTTACTCTTTCCGGGATACAACGCTTATGTAAGAATACTAGATCTCGGTTTTGTTTCCATTTGGTAATAATATCTTCGATAGGTTTATCGATTTTGATTATTCTTTTAGCAATTGTACAGATTTCCTCGATGAATTCATCTTGAAAAAAGTGAGATTGATTAACAAATACTTTATCGCTTTTGAATTCATCTAGAACTTGACGAGCATGATTATCGGTAACTCGATAAGTAATAGGTCCTTTTTTAGTTTCTTTAATCTTGGTATCTAATGGCGAAACATTATCGCCGGCATCACCAATAAGTACTTTTTTGAAAACGAATTCAAGAGTATTTACTTCATCGATTTTCATTTTATTAGTACGAACGATATCTCGAAGATTCAGTTTTACATTAGACATTAGATCTACTGGAAGATTGAAAATATCCGTTGGTGCAGATTGAGTAGCATCTTCATTTAACCATTTTTCGAATCCTCGGAAGACGTGAATATCTTTATCGAATTTGTTGTAGTAAATAGTGTTTGTACCAGCAGATGTATCATGATTAGTTAATTGAAGTAAATCATTATCACCAGAGATAATAAGGGCATTTTGACCATTTTGATTAAGGAATGCTGACCATGCGAAAATTAAATCGTCGGCTTCAGCACCAGGTACTCGAGAAATTGTAACACCAAGAGATTCAAGAGCTTTAGCAAATTCATCATGTACTTGATAGATTGCATTCCAATTGATTTCGCTAGATTTTTTACGAGTTCCTTTGTATTCGGCTTGTGGAAAGAATTCCTTACGCCATGAAGATGAATCGATGCAGTAAACCACACGATTAACGATTCCGTCGAAACGTTTTACTTCGGCAGCGAAGTCTACTGAAAGTTTCCAAAGAAGCAAATTCTTATCGGCTTCGGGTTCGTCAAAGAAATTAAAAGGTTTTCCTTGTTTAATTTTTTGACCGATGAAATAGGTTTTGTGTAACCAGAAATTTGCATCGAATATAAGAGTGTATTTACCAACCATTTTATAAATGTTTTATTATTTTTATATGATGTTTTTATCTAAGTGGAATGCTTAATATTGCTCTAGATGCAGCCGAAAAATCTGATTCGTTGACCATTAATCGATAACCGAATTTTGTAGATACTTCTGAATATTTGATTCCAATTCTTTCTAGAGATTTTCGAACATTATCGTTATACAAACGACGATATTTGCTTATTTGCAGGTATATTACTTGTTTTTGCATATGTAGATTATTAATCGTTTAAGATGTGTAATTCCGTTTCTTTTGATAATGATCTAGCTTTTAGTTCTTTATCCGTAGTAATCATAGTAAAATCCGGAATAAAAACATTTGCAATAATTTCACCATCAGATGATTTTACTACATTTTTTTCTTTGTAAAGAATACTCGTTTGTAGTTTTTCTGACCATAACCATAAATAATAATAAGATCCAAGAACACCTGGATGATATTGTGGTTCGATTCCAGAACCTTTAAGAGAGGATGCTTCTACAATAAATCTTTTTGTAGTGGGAGAGTAAGTAACTAAAGCTTTATCTCTTGGATCTAATTGGTTTTCTTCGTGTTTGTACATAATTTTAAATAGTTTAAATTGTATATACAAATATAATAAATCTTTGTGGAATAAAAAAATTTATTGACAAAAAGTTATTAACAATTTAAAGATAATGGATTAATTATGTTTAGGTGACGAAAACTTAAAAAGTGAATCTCCTATGCTATATGGGATATCCGAATAAAAATAAAGACCACATTCTGTTACATATGCAGTAACCGAATCATTTTCCTTATAAATATCCATAACATAACAATTAAATTGACAATCCTTTATAATCCCATAAAATGCAGTATCTTCTTTAAAAGATATATTGTTAGTATACTCAACAACCGGATATTGTATTGTATCGGTTGTTCTGGTTTCTTTAATGATATATGGATAGTCAGAATTACATGATACGCAAATACTGGTTAATAGGATAAATGTTGATAATAGTTTCATTTTTGTAAGTTTAAAAACTAAATGTTATAGATAAACCCATTATTGCTACTCCAGAAATTATTGCAGCCATACGTCCCGGCGATTCCCAAATGTGCTCATTTCGCCAATAACCTGGTTGTCCATAAGCGGTTGCATTATAACTGTTTTGATCTATCACCCATTTACGATCAGGTTTCTGTAATATTCCTGCCACGATAAAACCTCCACCAGCAATTGCTCCAATCATGGTTGGACTGAATTGCAATTTATAGTTTGTTTCTTTGTTGAAAGATTGTGCGTTTACTTTTGTAAAACTTAGTAAGCTACTTACTAATAATACCATCATAATTGATTTTTTCATAGTTTATGTTAATTATTAACAATTTAGATTTTCAGCGATATCAACAACCATCGAATTTAGAACCATATCCGTTGCATGATCTTCATCAAATGCTTTATGGATTGGTTCCTTTTTAGTCTTTACTAATTTGTTGTAAAGACAAGCGATTTCATCAATGGTTAAATTACTTTTCTTTCCATTGATATCGATCGTGCATGCAACTACGTTACCTTCAATATAACCTTTATCGGAATCTATTCGATCGAATGATCTTGCATTAGGTCCATCTTCAGTAAATGTTACTCCTGTATAATAACAGGTTTTGAATCCTAACATACGTTTAACATATTCAAATGATAGGTTAAATTCGATTTTACGATCCATTGCACTTTGATGTATATTAATCATCTTCTTTGCAATTTCTATATCCGTTAGCTCTTTTGTTTTGCTTACCGGTTTTTTCTTTTGTGCTTGCGCCATTTGTTTTGTTTTAATTTTATTATTTTATGATGGAATTGCCATTATAATTCGAATGTTGGTTTTAACCATAGACCTCGACTAAATACTAATTCAATAAATCCAGGTATAGTGGCTTCTACAACTGCAAATAGCTCGAGAGTTTTTATGGTATCGGCTTTCATCATTTTGTAAACTTCATCTCTTATTCTTTCAGCAGAAACTACATGTTTAAGTTTTTCTAATATATCCGGTTGCATCATAGCAACAAATATAGAAGGATGTATTTGAAAATCTTTAGTGATGGAAAATCTTAAAGCTCTTAGGAACCTTAATGGATCATCCATCATCGTTTGTGAAGCCGGAAGAGGAGTTCTAAGTAAACCATTTTCAAGATCTTCTTTACCGTTGAATAGATCGATTAGCGTTCCGTCTTCTGCAACAGCCATTGCATTAAGAGTAAAATCTCTTCGTAAAAGATCATCCTCCAAAGTACCTAATGCAAGTATTGGACGTCTAGTTCCTTCAACATAACCAATTTCTTTTCTAGCCATTACGAAGTCAGCGACTAAACCTTCGTTTGTATCTCCTTTCGGAAATTTAGCTCGAATAGTAAACATTTCTGGAGTTGATAGAAATATTACAAATCCTTTATCTTTCATCCATTTTGCCATATCGGCAAAACCATGTTCGACGGTTTGTTCAAGGTTATCGAGAACAAATGTAAAGTCGATATCTTTTGAATCAATTCCTAGAAAGGAATCTCTTACACAACCTCCTACTTTAAATAATTTTGGCATAATGTTTTGTTTTTATATTTGACCATATCTTTGTGAATCGTATTCTTCCTTCCATTGTGGATGGAGATAGTAATGTGAATCCATTAAATAAATGAGAACGAATTGTTCAGAAGCACCGTATGTATCGGTTTCTTCTAGATGAACGATTCCTTTTTTAACGAGTGATGAAAGTACACCTCGAATGGATTTCGTTGGAATTCCAGTTGAACGAGAAATATCTTTTGCGTCTACATCGGAAAACCCGGGTTCTGCATAAAGATTGTCGATTAGATTTTCAAGAACTCGTGTTTCTAAATCGGTTAATAGAAGATTATGTTTTTCCATGGTTATTTGTATTATTAATTATAGTATAAATATAATACTTTTTTGTGGAATAAAAAAATTTATTTGAGGAAAAGATTCAAAACTTATTAACATCTTTATTAACATTCTTCTCGAACATATCGATCAGATTCTCTCTGCTTAATAGTTTCTCGTTTGTCGTATTCTTTCTTACCTTTGGCTAATGCAATACCACATTTGATTTTTCCATTCACGGATTTGAGTGCAGTTACTATAATAGTAATTCCATCATTAAGTCCCTTTTCTAATTTACGAAGTTCCTTTTTGTGTAGAAGAAGTTTTCGTATTCTCATTGGTTCATGAACGAAAGATTTGTCAACCGGAGTTATATTCATTGATTTGACAAATAACTCACCTTTATCAAAGAAACAATATGAATCTACTAAAGACACTTTAGCCGCTTTGATACTCTTTACTTCGGTACCAAATAATACAATACCGGCTTCATATTGTTCTATAAAATGATAATCAAATTTTGCTTTGCGATTTTGTATGTATATTTCTTTTTTCATGGAGTACAAATTAAAAAAGCTCGGAAACTTGCGAATCCGAGCTTTTGTGAGGTTATTAAATTAGATTACAATAGCTTCAATCGCTTTGATAAGAGCTTTAGGATCAATTTCCATTCGTTTAGCTAACTCATACATTTCTGATGAATATCCAAATAGCTGATAAACTTTGTTATTTGGTTTGAACATGGTAGTTCCATAACTACAAAGATCAATTGTATAAACATGTGGTGAACCAAATTTAGATATGTAATTTGAGTATGTACTTTTTCCTTTGGATGACCATTGATTACCATTAATAATATCATCTCTTCCTTGCATATCGGAAATAATGAATACTCGATCATATGCACCATTTTTTTCTAGGGTTGAGAAGATTGAATTAAATTCAGTTCCACCATGAGATCCTTGACGAATAATCTTTTCTTTGATGGTATTGGAGGTATCTAATGGATTCACATTTACTCGTTTACAAGTATTAGAGAATTCATAAACATCGGCATTTAAACCTTTAGCAAAAGTTGCAGCGATTAAACCGCCTTTATCAAGTGCTGATTGAGAACCGTGTGCTTTATTTGCTAAACGAATTTGAGAATTCATAGAACCAGATGTATCAAGTACAACTGCAGTTCTACCACTCATTCCCAATTCAGCCATATTAGGAATTGATAGCTCATATGCATCATTAAGAGCTTTAATAACTCGATTGCGACTAGTAGAAGATCCGGTTTCCATAATCATTTCCATTGCTAAATCGATTTGATATGGAAATACTAGAGATTTGTGAATTGCACCTTTGTTAGTTAACATTTCACAAACTGAATCGATTAAATCTGCTTCGGTTGAATTCGAGAGAATATTGCGAACATTTCTTAAAAGAGCAAGATAACCAATTTTCTTCGTTGTGATTAGCTCACGATAATTCGATTCCTTTGCAACCTTTAGCTCGATCACCGCTTCATCTTTAGTGATGGTTCCTTCTTTCACTTTCTTTGCAACTTCTTGACCAGATGAGGTATTCTTATCTTCAACGGTATTGAATTGTTTAAGAGTTCCTTCCATCAATGATTTAAAGATGGGTTGCATTTTGATATTCGGTTTTGGATGAACTAGGTTTATTAAGTCAACCAATGAAACCGTTCTTCCTTTACCTTGATATTTAGCTAGCTCATAAGCATCGGATGATTCAAGAGTATCTCGAAAACCTTTTTTCATTGAGTTAGGCATTGGTTTACCGGGATTAAGAGCTTGATAGCAAGCCATAATTTCGAGCATATCATCAATGCGATATACAATACCACCTTGATTTTCTTTACGATCTCGTTTAGAGAAAAATCTTTTTGCGATTTCACTTCCTGAAAGTTCGGATGCTAAAGCAACGGATCCAAAATGTGTTACTGATCGTTGACCCATTACTGAACGAGTATATACAAGAGCTTTTGCAACGAATTCCAAATCGGTCTTTGCGATTTCTTGAATTAAGTCTGCAAATCGAATTTCTCGATCACTCAATTTCTCGTAATAGGTATTATCGAATCCATTAGCTAGAATGCTTACCAGCTCTATTTTAGGATCTAATTTTACAGATACTCCACCTTGGTGGTTAGTTACAGTTTCTACTGTATTTGTCGGTTTTTGATTGTAACGTGCCATATATCGATTTTATATTAATTTCAATTCAATAAAAAAGGGATTCGCTCGAAAGCAAATCCCTTGTAAAAATGTTTGATAGAGAATCCCGGGTAGAGATGGTTTTGAATAAAAGCCTAAGCTTAAATTCGTGTGATAGTGGATCAATTAAGAACCGCAATCTTTGGTTTTCATTTATAGAATTAATTGTATAATAACTTCTTGCGAAGTTGGATTACGATGTAACTCTACGCATAACTACTATCAAAATATCTTATCAAGGGAATGATGGGTGAGTGTTTTTCTGATAACGAAGTAACTCGACCGCTTACCACTTGTTAAAGTTTGTGTTAATTTAAAGAACGTTTGTTTATATTATATGATGGAAAGTTATCCAGTTTCACAGAATACAAACATTTTAAAAGTTTGTTAATTATATATCTCGGTACTTTGATTTTTAACGGATTTTTGACCAATTGTTATCAATTTCATTTCCACTTTGCGATGCTCGATATTTAGATCCCTTAAGTTTCATTACCAAACCTTCATTTCCACGAGCAGTAAACATCTTAAAGAGCGATTCAATATCCTTTCCGGTTTTTGCACTATGAGTTTCTACTTCAATTCCAAAATCCGATTTAAGAACTTGAAGTCTTTCCTCAATAGTAGCATCAGGTCTTTCTGGTAGATATATGTCAAATATACGAATTTGATATCGACCACTTTTTATTGCACCACGAACTCGATGTTCTACTTCTTTGTCCGTTGAAATGATTTCTCCATCTAGTTGATATTCATAAGGTTTTTCAGGATAATCAGTTTGGACTGGAATTGAATTACCAGTCCTTGTCCATGATTTATTTTTATGTATTGCAATTCGCCATCCACGCCATTTAGGTTGAATTATGTAATTCTCTATCTTGGATTCATGTGGAAGAATTGCTGTAGGTTTAGGAGGATATGCTAGCATAGATTATGAATTTATAAATTCGATTGAACGTACTTTATCGCGAATAGATGCATATACATCGAATACCTTAGTGGAATTGATTTTATCACCAAGTTTTTCTAATCTAGTTCGTATTTCAGTTTGCATTTTTTGTAACCCATCGACACCTACTAAAGAAATGATTTTTTCTTCGGTTTTATCATAAGCTTCAGGTTCAAATACTTTACCATCAAGTAAACATGATCGAGTACCATTAGGAGTTTCCATACAAAATGCGTCGATACCGGAGAAGTTCATTGAGTAAATTTCAGGCATATCTAAATCTGGAGAATTTAGACCGTTGTAATGTTTTCCATTTTTGTTTGTGAATCCTTTCTTGGCGGCAGCAAAGAATACTGCTCTAGCGACTGCAAGTGATTTTGCAAATTGTGGTTCGTGATTTTGCATTTCTGCAGCTTCCTTGTAAACCATTGTACAAATAGGGAAGCGATTGATAAAGAATGTTGCCATTGATTTGATTTTTTAATTGATTAATATATTACAAATATAATAAATCTTTTGGGAATAAAAAAATCTTTATGAGGAAAGTTATTAACAATTTATCAAAAACAAAACCAGGAGTAGCGAATTCCTGGTTTTTATAGTCGTAACTATACCGGTCCTAAAAGTGGAGTCTACTTTAGAAGTGACTCGCCGGTTGAGAGATTATTTAGTAATAGTCCACATTTGTGTGGTTTTTGGATCGCTCCTTGAATACGTTTGATATACGGCAACTGCAATTTCTCCATTTTTTAATTCAAAAGCAGCAACGGTAGTAGATTCAGAACGATTAGTCCAATTATAAAACATATTCCATTCTGGCATCGTAATAAATTCATTAAATACTGGAGATTTTGCTCGGTCTTCAATGTCTTCTTTTACCTTTACTGACTTAGAACCTAATTTAGATTGAAGTTCCAGGTATAGCTCTTTTTGAATGCTATTTGGAATGTCATATTCAGATTTCCAATCTCCGTAAGGCATTGTTGGCCAAACGTCAGTGAATTTACCTTCGTTTATGATCGATTCGTTAACGAATTCCTCAAAATTTTGTATATGTTTCATATTCTGATGTTTTATTACTTTATATATCTAGTGATTTAAGATCGTACGATTGCCTGTATTTTATAAACCAAAGAAAGCATGGTAATTACCGGATCAATTACAAAACGTTGTTCGTAAGAGTGTCGATTTGTTTCGAAACAGATTTCACCAACTTTACGCATTAGATGAGGTTTTTCGAGTTGAATATATTCGATAAATTCAGTTCCTAATGCTTGAATAACATCTTCAACTCGATTTGAGTAATTGGAAACGAGAAATTGATAATTCTTGATTTCGTCATTAGTTGAGAATATGTGTTCGTAAAGATCACGGAATACACCATGAAATTTCTTCACATCTTCGGATGTAATTTTATTTCTTCCTTCGGCATTATAACCTTGAAGAATCGAGATGGTAGCACGAAGATCTGGGAATTTACGACGAACTAATTCAAGTAAAGCATCTTTTTCGATTTCCATACCTTCAGTCTTAAGAATATCAAATACTCGACGAAGATATTTCTTTTCGATTTCTTTAGATTCTTCGTCGGAAAAGTCGAAGTTAATACATTCGAATCGAGATTGAATATTATCGGGAATCTTATTGAAGTAATTACAAGTTGCAATAAAACGAGCAGTTTTATGAAATTGTTCGATTGTTCCACGAAGAGCTTTCATATATTGATCAGATACACCATCGAACTCGTCGAGAATAACCACTTTCATTTTACGTTCACCATCGATTACAGAAAGAGTCGAGCAGAATTCTGTGATTTTTGTGCGAACCACATCGACACCAGTTTCTGATGAGCAATTGATATACATTGTTGGATGTTCTTTGGCAAGTACTTTTGCCGTAGAAGTTTTTCCACTGCCTGGACCACCATAAAAAAGTAGATTTTGATATACGCCATTTTTAACTTTGGCAAAGACACGTTCAGGGAGAATAAGTTCTTCTAGAACCTTTGGACGATATTTCTCGGTCCATAACATATTTGATACCTTCATATTAAGATTTGAATTGTTTTAATTATATGATTGACAAATTACTTTTTTACTCGTTCGAAAGAGGCAAATAAACAAATTACGGCCATAGTAGAAGAAAGTGTGAAGCAAGCCATTTCGTTTTCCACGGCAGCAAAATGAATGTACCTTTGTGCAAATCCTGAGACGATTGAAAAGGAAACGAGAAATGCAATTACGAAGTAAGCGAAGAATTTAAGATCGATAGTTAATTTCATATGTTTATATTAATTGGTTATAACAAATATAATACAAATAAGTGGAATAAAAAAATTTTTAGTCAATTATTTTTCAAAACTTATTAACATTTTGGTGTTAATTAACTAGAGGATTCTCTATTGTATAGAGGAGTATCCGAGAGATCATCTAAGATACTTTAAGATCTCTTTTATATAATACCACATGGGAATAAAGAGATCACCTGATGATCTCTTTTAAACAAAAAATTAAGTTTATTGAATTAATCACAGGTTGAAATATCTTGGACGGATCCTCCATTATCAATTTGATAAACTGAATAATTGGTACGGTACCACCATTGGCTCATTCCAGCAAAAGCAGAGGTTAATTCTTGATCCGTATATAGGATGGTTCCAAAAGTTATTTCTGAATCTGCTGAGAAAAGCGTTTGAGTTCCAATACCTGGACCAAATGCACAAGCTCTACCAGGAAATGGAAATGGTCCATCACCAAAAGTATAACTATATGCGGCAGAAGCCGTTTGATCGTATGAATACCAAGAGCTAATACTAAAAGGAGCAACTTCATTTGGTTTATGTCCACTATTTGGATTAATTGCGACATAAGTTCCAATAGATGCAAATTTAAGACTTATTCCTGTACGTGGACGTTGATTACCTCCACTTAATTCTGTATATATGGCATCTAATCCAATTGCACCGCTACTAGGAAGTGCCATTATTTAGTTTTCTTTTTATCCCATTCGAAAATAATTCCGGCATGTGGCTCTTTCTTCGCTTCTCCACCATGATAAGCTACTGGGAATGAGGATACGATGAAGGTTCTCATTGGATCAACGGAACAACCAATTCTCTCCATGAATTTACGATTCACAAGGAATTTAGTACTCTTGGTTGAGCGATCATCTAATGCAACTTGAACTTTCTTATAAACTTTACCAGCAAATTGAATATCCATTTCGATAACAGGACGTTTCTCGATAGTATCACCTACTTCAGTTTCAGTGAATCCTACAAATTTAGATTCAAAATCTCTTCCACCAAGTGTCCATTTAACAATCTTCTCTTTCTCATTTACATCTAATTTATCATAAGTGATTGTGCATGAAAGAGATCCATTACCGGTATCAAATTTAGCAACCATATCTCCAATATTAGGAATTGTAATAACTTCACGGAATCCAACACGTTTTCTAGAACGAATCCAATTGGTTTTATCCATTAAGAATTGAACGATATCTTTAACCACGTTAACTCCAGTTGCTTTCTTTAATCCGGTAGTTCCGGGAGAAGCATTAACTTCAAGTACGTAATTTTTTCCAGTTTTCTTATCTACAATAATATCCACACCACACCAATTGCAACCAACCGCCTTAGCTGATTCGATAGCAATTTTTTCTTGTTCTGGAGTTACTTTAGTTTTTTCAACAGTTCCTCCTAATGAGTAATTGGTACGGAAGTCTTTTTTAACACGATTTCTTCTCATATAACCAAGAAGTACTGAATCTGTATCTTCTGGTGTTGGCGAGTTGAATTTTCTCGTCAAAACGTGTATTCTTAAATCATATTCAGATTCAATTTTCTCTTGAATCAAGATTTCAACTGAAGGATCCACTTTCCAAATGGTTTGTAGAACTGATTTAAGAGAAGCAAGAGAATCAACGATAGAAACTCCAATTCCTTGAGATCCGGAAAGTATCTTACATACTACTGGAAATTTACCACCAATATCTTTAACCGCTCTATCAATAGAATCTTCTCCATCAACGATTGCAGTTTTAGGAACTGGAATTCCAGCTTCTTTAAGGATTTTAGTAGTAACATATTTGTTTTCGCAAGCCATAATAGCTTCAAGAGTATTAACCACAAAGAAGTTATTATCTTGAAGTTTTTCAACTAGAGATTTTGTATAAGTATTTCTAACAACTCCACGACGAGTAAGAATTGCGGTATTATCAGCATTGATTTTAAGACCTTTGGGATTTTCTTTATCACTGATTAGAAAATTACCATCTTTGGTTTCGGCAATCATTGCTGTACTAATATCAATAACGATAAATTCAGCACCCATTTTTTTACATTCGGCTGCAAAGGTAGGAACTGTATGAGATTCTTTACTAGCATTTGTTAGAAGTACTAATTTAACTCTCGGATTTTTAACAGTTTTTGCGTCAGTGGTTTTTGCTTCGTTAACAAAATCACTGAAGTATTTAAGATTCATCATTTTTCTTGATATATTTTATAATTTTCTTTTGATCTTCTTTCATTAAGGTTTTCACATGTTCTGTGAATCTCAAAGATTCCTCGATAATTCTTCTTGGAATTTTTCGAGTTCCTTTAATATATGTATTCTCGCATTTCATGCAAGTAAAGTTTCCTGGTTCATAATTATCTATACGAGATTTGATAGGTTTATTGCAAAAAGTACAATTCCAATCAAATTGATGATATGATTCCCTGATGATTTTAAATGAAGATATTTCTCCACTTTTAGGTTCGATAAAAACTCTTTTTAGATGTGATACTTGTATTAATCGATCTTCTATTTTGAAGATACATTTAAGAAGCCTATCATCCGTAGAATAATTACGAATGATGGGATTCTTCTTCAATATTTTTTGATATCTAGGTTTTAATCGATCGAGAACGATACCGAACTTCGTTGGACGTTTACCTAGATTTTGTCTAAATATTTCCATTATTCATTAATTAAGAATTGATATTCTTCCATTTGTTGATTGATTCTCTCTAGAATAAATTCGATTGCCCAGATTTGTGAGTCAAAATCATTAAGAGATTCATTAGGCTTAGGAGTTCCTCCTTTTAATGCGGTTAATTCTTCTTTTGCTTTATTAAGATTGGCTTCAATTGCAGCAGCGGCTTTTTCTTTTTTAGGTTTATCGTCACCTTCTGCTTTACTAGCTTCATCTTGCATTTTTTGCCAAGCAACAGATATAGCACTAACTTTCTTATCTAATGATTTTATTTTAAAATCTTTCTCTTTTGCTGCTTGAGTATCACCAACTGCTTCTATATCAGCATCTCTACCTTTTCCTTGAGAGGCTTTTTCGGCTGCTTCTCTTTCTTTCTTTTGAGCAGCAAATTTAGCTTCGGTATCTTCTTCTCCACCTTCACCACCTTTAGCAGCCTCTTTAGCCGCTGCTTCTTGGGCTTTCTTTAATTCCGCCTTTTGTTCTGGAGTTGCATTTTTTTCTGCATCCTCAGAAGATTGAGATTCGGCATCCGTAAGATTAGCGTCTGCTTTAGCGATTGTTTTTTCTGCTGTTTTGTTTTGATCCTCAATTTTTTCGGAATCTTTATCACTAGACAATTTAAGTCTCATGTTATTATATTCTATAGTGTTTTCTAATCTGATTTTAGTTAAGAGATTTTTAAGCATACCATTATCTCCAGCAATTTCATTACTTTTCTGCCCTAATGCATCGAATTGCTCATCATTAATATCTGATTTCTGATCAATATCTTCTTCTAAAGCTTTTGCTCTAGCTTCTAATTTTTCTATTTTGGCTTTATCTTCAGGTGAAACATTTTTAGCAGGTTTTGCTGGATCTTCTTTTTTTACGGATTTTCCAGCACCTTCAGCTTTAGTCAATTCACCGTTTGCCGTTTCTAAAGCCGTTTGAGCATTAGTAATGGCAGTTTCGGCAGCAGCTTTTTCTTCTTCGGTTGCGTCTGATTTTAAAGCAGCCTTAGCCGCTTTTGCGGTTTCAAGTGCCTTTGTAGCTTCTTCAACTTTCTTCTTTGCGGAATCAATAGCAGCCTGATCAACTTCAGTTTCTCCTTTTTTAGGGGTTTTTACATCTTCACCTTTAGCTTTAGTTAAGTTCGTATTTGCAGTATCTAAAGCCGTTTGAGCATTAGTGACTTCGGTTTCTGCCTTAGTCTTCTCTTCAGGAGTTGCATCTGATTTTAGAGCAGCCTTAGCTTCAGTTGCTGTTTTAAGTGCGGTTTTAGCCTTTTCAACTTCAGCTTCTGCAGCTTTGACTGCTTCAGGATCTACTTTAGGTTTTTCTTCAGTTCCAGGAGTTTTTACATCTTCACCTTTAGCTTTAGTTAATTCTCCTTCAGCAGCCTTAACTTTAATATCTTCATCTGCAACTGCTTTCTTTAATTCTTCGGTTTTAGTTTCATCCTTATTATCGGCTAATGCTTTTTCAGCATTGGTTTTAGCTTCGGTTGCAGTTTTTACTTTAGCTTCTGCAGCTTTGACTGCTTCAGGATCTACTTTAGGTTTTTCTTCGGTTGCTGGAGTTCCACCAGAATCCTTTTTTAAATCTTCTATTTTCTTTACAAGATTATCATGAGTTAATTGGGCAGCTGCTTTACTTTCAGGTGTAGCAGTGGTTATTCCGATTTTAGCGGCAGCTAAATCTCCTTCTAATGAAGCAATAAGTGCAACTTTCGCAGCAGCTTCAAGTTTTTCTTTTTCTTCTTTAATCTTGGGATCAGCAGCAATAGGAGCAGCTGGAGTAGCAGGAGTAGCCGGAGTTAATTCTTCTGCTTCATTAGCAGATTCACCTAATTTAGATATTTGCTGTTTGATCTTTATATACTCATCGTAATTTTTAGCAGCATCAGATTTAGCCTTAGCTATTTGAGATGCCTCTTTTGCATCATCAGCACCTTCAAGTTTCTTTTTACTTGCTAATAACATAGCGGAATCAGCTCTAAGACCTTTTTTCTTTGCTTCTAATTCACCTTTTTTATCTGTATCTTTCTCGGTTTCTAATTGTTGAGATATCGATTTAGACTCATCGTCAATCTTCTTCTTTTCTGCATTAATCTTTTCTATCTTTTTAGCATCTGCTTCTGGATTAGATTTAGGTTTTTCTTCACCTTTAGGTTTTTCTTCTCCTTTAGGTTTCTCTTCCGCTTTTGGCTTTGCCTCGGCTTTTGGTTTAGCATCCGGTTTTGGTTTGGCATCCGATTTTGCCTTAGGTTTAGGTGCCGGTTTCTTAGCAGCAGGTTTCTTGGCAGCCGGCCTAGCAGGTTTTCTTTTAGCTCGAGGTTTTCTTTTAACTGCCTCAATAAGCTCTTGATACGTTTCGTTATCAGAAAGATCCCAATCTGAAAATGCTTCCATAACATCTTCTATTGTTGCATCTTCATCTATAGATAAGTTAAAATGTTCTGATATATTTAAAACAAATTCAGAAAATAAGGTTTCTACCTCAGCACTATCAAAATTTTCTAATATTTGTTTTTCATATAGAGCAATTAAATACTCGTCTCTTATAAGATTTTCTAGATTTTTAGTCATCATGTATATTATCTTTTTGGTATTATTTCTTTTTAGAGGCAGGAGCAGGAGCAGATTTTTTCTCGGCAGGTGATCCTGGAGCAGATGGCATTCCAGGTAACGAAGATAATCCAGTGAATTCTTCTCCTTTAAGAGTAGCCAATTCCTTTTTTATCTTGTATATCTCTTGATAAGGTTCTAATTTTTTCATAGCAACTCCAAGTTCTGCTTTTGCAGCACTTTTTACTTTACCTTTTTTAAATAGATATTGAATAAGTCCTCCAACTTTCACTACTCCAACTACTGCTAATGCTCCAGCACCAGCCACTGCACCAGCAGCACCAACACCGGCAGCAGCTACAAGTCCTAATGCCGCATCTTTCTCTTTTGCGACATCGGCAACGGTGTTTGAATCTTCTGCTATTAAAGCGGATTCAAAAAGAGATTCATTAACATTATTTTCTAGAAGATGCATATCCATATTTTCATAGAAAAAATCTACTTCACTAGATTCACATGTATGGCCTATTCCAGTATGAAATAATAAAAGAAATTTAAGAGTCTCCTCATATTCTTCTTTGCTTGGTTGATAACCAAATTTTGAACAAAGTTCTCGGTATTCTATTAGATCTGGTCTAATTTGAATGGCTTGACTGGGATATATCATTTCAATTATATGATCGTATTTTATTTATATATTCATGCAAAAGCTACAAACAAAAAAAGAGCTTCCCGAAGGAAGCTCTTTAATTTTATAGTTAGATTAGTTAATCTTTTTAGGATTATACTAAAGAACCGAATGTAGCACTTAAAGATACACCTGAAGTTAAGTACATAGTTTCTGGGTGGAAACCAGCTTCAACTAAAGCATAACGAGATTTAACCGCAACTTTAGGAGCCATAGTACCTTCAGCGATAGTTTGAACGCTTTCAGCCATTAAATAAGGCATGAATACTAATCCTGGAGAGTTACCGTCACCTTTACGACCTACGCAGAAACGAGTATCTGCCCAGTTCATGTTAGGATCGTTGTACACTGCCATACCAGCTAAAGTACCGATAGGATAAAGTGAACCACTCATTTGGTTAATTGTGTTAGCCATTGGAGCAGGTACGAAACCAGCAACGTCTTGTAAAGCTGAACAAACTTGACCGTTAGTAACTACGAAAGTAGCTGGTCCACGACGACCTCTAATAGCGATTAAGTTAGCGATAGCTAATACTTTAGACATAATTTTACGTTGACGAGTATGCATGTTTTCTGAAGCAGAGTTAACGTTTTCAGTAGCAGCCATTGTAGCACCACGTAAAGTAGTTGATTGGATAAATGAACCGAAGTTAGTTGCTGACGCAGAGTTAGAAACTAAAAGGGCAGTAGCACCTAAGTTCAAGAAGAAGTTTTGACCTTGAGTACGGATTACGTATTCGTGGTTTCTTTCTCCTAAAGCGAAGATACGTCCAAGGATGTTCTTGTTAATTGATTGAGTTAACTCATTGATAAGAACTGCTTCTACTTGAGAAACTGCATCAATACCAAATTGTTTCAAGTCTTGAACTTGCTCACGAGTAACAGCAGCAGCAACTTGGAAAGTCTTAGCTTCAACTGATTTGTTGAATAGACTTAAGTTCATTACGTTATCTGTAGTACTTTCACCGTCGTTACGAGAATATGGATCGTTAATATCAAATCCAGTGTAATCGTTGTTAGCAAGAGCATTACCAGAGAATCCAGTGATGTGATCTTCTAAAGCTTTAACTAATTCGATAGAATAGTTAGTAACAGTTCCAGCAGAAGCACCACCGATTGTGATGTTAGTTAAACAATCTTTGATTGTGTTAGAACCAGTTAAAGTTCCAGCAACACGTAAGATTGGATTACCATCCAAACGAGAAGATCCTACCATGTAGAAAGTAGCACCACCAGAAGCACCAGAACCACCTACAGTAAATGAAGGGATAGTGTTAGAACCGTAGTCTAATTTAACCATTAAAGGAACATCAGCACCAGTACCAGCAGTTTTACCACCAGCATATACGAAATCCAAGTAAGTTAATACACCCATTGGACCAGGCATTGGCACGACTGGAACTAAATCCAATCCGATTGTTTGAGCTGCAACTTGCATAGCAAGAGGTAGCAATGTGTGAGCTTTATCACCAGATCCAGAAGTGGATGTAGCAAAAGCATCTTGAGTACCAGGGTTTCCAGGGAAACGAGTAGCACCCATACCGTTCACAGCGCCTAGTTGTGCATATGAGTTGTTCTCATATAATTCGTGGTTATGGCAATATTTTGACATCCACTCAACTCTAGCACGCTCAGTGATTCCAGTATTAGACTCGATAATTGGAGCCCATTTTGAAAAAATTTCACTTTCGTTAATTAAGTACATTTTTAAATGTTTTATTTTGTTGTTTTATTGTTTAGTTTTCCGTTACACTTTTTGCATCTTAGTGTGGTGGAATATTATAATCTATTTATCTATGATCTCTTGGATATTTTATCTTTTGAATCTACGTTTTAATTCAGCAGCAACAGTATCCATATAATCTTGAGGAGTTTCATACTTAGAAGATTCGTTAATAGGAGCAACCGGTTCAGTTGATTCTACTTTAGAAACTCTTAAATCTCTTGAAGACCAAAATGAATCGATTTGATATTGTGTACTAAGAACTCTTACTGATGCTTGAGCTTTAATAGCATTCTTTTGAGATTCGTTTAAAGAATTCCAAGCTTCGTTATAACGATTTGGCATATTAGCTAACCAATCATTTTTAGCAACTGGTTTAGTGAAAGCAGATTCCCAGATGTTATTAGCATCAATTGATCCGTACCATTTAGTATTTTCGAAAAGATCAACAATTTTTTCTTGAACTTCAGCAGTTAAAGATTCAAATTCGTTTCTTTTAGATTCAGCTAAGAAATTAAAGAAATGCATTTTAGATTTTTTCTCTTCATCTTTTTGGGATTTAGCAGATTCTAAAATAGCATCAACTCTAGAGTTAATTTCATTTTCAAAATCATCAGCACTTTCAGTTGAATTGATAGCTTCAGCATTTTCATTTACTTTAGTATCATCTTCGTTTGCATTTTCAGATTTGTTATTATCGGATGGATCGTTATTAGAAGTACCTTCGTTAAGACCTTTAACAACATAATCCATATAACCGGTTAAGCTTGCTTGATTCTCTTTTAGGTACTCACTGTACTTAATAATTGAATCACAACCTTCAACGATATAATCGGTATGTGAAATGATATTGTCAACTTGTTCATTGATGTAAGTTTGATAAGCAAAACGCTCATTAACTTCTTTAGCAACATGATTTTGATATTCGATCGAAGAATCAACAGATTCAGCAATTCTTTCAGTGTAAGAAATTCCACTATCTGCTTTTTCAGCAACCATTTTAGTATATTCAATTAAGTGGTCAACCGATTCAGCAAGTTTTTCTGAGTAGTTAATTCCTTGATTTGATTTTTCGCCAACCATTTCAGCGTAATCTTTAACCTTTTCAAGGTTTTCTACGATGTAATCATTGTGAGATATCAAATGATCGAAGTTCTCTTTTAAAGATCCTAAATTTTCTTGGATTTGATTTACTCGTTTGGCAATAGTTTCAGTGTACTTAACTAATGATTCAGTACTTTCAGTTACAGAATCAGTGTTACTTTCAGCGATTTGTTTTTTAAGATTTTCAATTTCGTTTTTAACGATTTTTGTATATTCGTTAAAATCTTCAACTGATATGTTCTCTGTTGTATTATTCATTTTTGAAGATTTGTTTATGTTTTGAGTTTGTTTGTTTTCATCAATTTTTTCGTGATCTTCGAAAGACTCGGCTAATTTAGCACTATAAGGCATTTCGTAAAGACCTAATGTATCATCCATTTCAAATCCAAATGCTTCATTTACTCTTGATAATTCAGCATTAGCAAATCCAGGATCTGCAACTAAATCGTAAGTAAACATTTTTTTGATTTTAACGTGACCATTACTTTCAACCACTCCAGCAGCACGACTAGAAATGTGTAAAGGAATACCAGCATCAACCAGAGCCTTTGCTTCTTTTCCAGCACTAGTATTAAGTAAACGGATTCTTCCCATTACCTTCTTAGTGTTTTTGTCGTAATCTAAAGCTTCAATAACATGAGAAGCATTTTTTAAAGAAACTTCAAAAGATTTAGGATGATCTAATTCACCTAAAAGTTTACTTCCTTTTACTTTTTGAAGAAGTTCATCTATGTGAGGAAGAACTTCCTTTTCGTCGTAAATACGATTGTTTTTGTTTTTAACGCCGATTTCTGTAAAGATTCCTTCTAGGATGTAATTGTCACCTTCTGTTTTGATGTCCAATTCAGAAGAAGATCTTTCCAATACGAGCAAATACTTTTGACTCATTTTACTTAGTTGATTTTTTTATATATCTAGGTTTATTATGATTACATTCCAGTTGCTTCAGCAGCTTTCTTAGCAGAAGCAATTTTTTCTTCATCTTCAATTTCTTTCATTTTCTTATTAGTTCGGATATCATCTGATGATAAACCTAAGAAACGTTGAATTAAGAATTCTGATGCAAAATACTTGATTTCGTTCATATTAGCATCTTGTTCAACAAGACCATCTTTCATTGAAGTAACAAAATCTAGACGTTTTTGAAGGATTTCAATTTCTTTCATTTCTTCAAAGATGTTATATTTGTTAAACTTAATTCCAATTTGAGCTTTAAAAGCATCATCTTCTTTAAGTTCTGGAAAGTCTAAACACATTTGAATCCATAATGGTTTAACAAGAATCTCTTGATAAACTGAACGCATACGATTAACAAAACGACCAAATTTAATTTCATCTCTTGTCATACCTTCAGCATTCATTTCCCATGATGGAGGTGATTCCATATCAAAACGAGAAAGAGGAATTTTAGATACTTTAATTAGTTTTTCTCGGAAATATTTAAGAGCATCTGTATCTGATAAATCTGGACCATCATTACCAATATTCTCGATAGTAGGTTCTCCAGCTTCACCGGATGGTAACCAATACTCTTTATTGAAAGGCATCATTGGTTTACCGTTAACTTTAAGTTCTCCTGATTCTGTATCAAAATCAATATTCTCACGATAATTTTGCATCAAAACACCTAAGCTTTGACGAGCTCTAGTTTTGGATTTACCACCAACCGGAATTACAAATTTAGTTTTGAATGAGGCATTTACCGTAGCCCAAATAACTCTTGAATGCTCCATGATACGAAGCAAGTTAAATGCACGAATAAGACGTTCTACGTAAGAAACACGACTTACGGTATTGGCATGTGCATATGAAAGATAAATTAGTTGAGAATCATATATAACTCTTTCTTTACCAGGTTGAGCTTTAAATTGTTTCCAAATTTTCTTACCCTCTTTATCAAGACCTGGTTCTAAAGATACTGGATCAAGTTCTTTGAAACCGATAATTCTAGTTTGTTCTTTATTGTAGATAATCTCAAATGCGAGATATCCATCAATTAACCATTTACGAAAATAAGACCAAGCAGAAATATCGTTATTGAAACCAAAGTATTGATAAACTCTTTTAAAGTTTGTATCTAATGCATACTTAACGGCTTCTAGTGTTTCCGGTTCAAGTGTCTGATCATCAAAAGTTAATGGTGTACAGAAGTAATTTTTTTCGTCATAGACGACACATTCGTCACATAGGGTATCGAGAATCTCTTCAATTTCATCTTGAATAGAGAATTTTCTAAGATCCTCTCTCTTTTTAATATAAGATTTGTCAAAAATAGAAATACTTTTACGGAGATTAATATCCGTCATTGAAAGGTTGGCAAATAGAGCATAATCGTCATATTCACCACCGGCTGCATTTCTTGGATCTAATCTCCAACCGAAACGGTCTTCATTGATACCTATGGCTTTTGAGTTTCTAAGAACCATATCATCGTATATCATCCCGAAAGATGATAACGACTTAAGAGCTTTAGAAACGACATTTCTCGAAGATGCGGATGGTCTACCAGCGTAGGTTTCCTCTCTATTTACAAAGCCTGCCATATTAGTTTATTTTAGTATTTTATTATTTATTCGTTGTGATCGAGCCATAATGACTTCAATTACTTATTTTATGAATTTATATCTATTTAGTTTTTTCGCCATCTCTCGTTTCTTAGCGTTTGCGGCACCATTACTCATTTGAGATCTAAGATAAAGTTCAAATCCTTTATATACATCGAACAACGAAACTTTCCCTTCTAATTGTGGAAAAATCTTAGGCTTATCCATTCTAGAAACAATTTCCCAATCTTCATAACAAACAATTGCTTTAGGTGATTTTATTCTATCTGGAATATAAGTTCTTACGGCATATGATAAACCGGCTCTATCTAGAGCAACTTTAAGAGCATACAAATCAATAGGTACGAATGCTTGTTCTTGTCCATCAAATGGATTCTTCTTTGATGCGGCTTCATATAGAGGTTTATACATTTCTCTAATTTTACCAACAATATATTTTCTAGCTTTTGGAGGATACCAACTAATATTGATACCAACTTCTAACTTTCCATTCTCTGTCATAACTTGACCTAATGCAATAACAATAGGATGCATATCATAATAATCTAGAACGGTCTTATATTTTGGATCGTATTTAAAAACGTATATTTTACCAGGCTTAAGTTTATTATCACCAGTTTCAACTACTCTTTTATTTCGAGTATCTTTGAGTGTGTCAATGAACCATTGATACGCATCATCGACGCCTTCAGATTGAGGAGTTTCAGGATTTGTATTAGCTTGGACTTTAATAAGGTCCAAAAGCATTCCAAAAAGATCTAATAGCCCTTTCATGAATTAAGGGTTTTGGTAAAAAAATCTTCAGTGACTAACATATATTCCCAACCTCTATTTTTAGCATACTCTTCGGCATATTTCTTTTTGCACATATTAGTAACAAAAGCTGAATATGCCCATTTATAACTTTCTAGTTGTTTGGGAGTTTTACGTTTTGGAGGATTTGGCTTCGTTAATTGAGCCTTGGGTTTAACTTCAACTATAATGGTTCTTTCATTAGAAGTTTTTACCAAAAAATCAGGGAAATATGTATGATATTTCTCGTCTAAAGGATTGAAGTATTTAATAGAAAGCGATTCCGAAGACCACTGAATGATCTCCGGATTCCTTTCGCAATATAAGCAAAATTTCTTTTCCCATGATGAACGGTAAATGATTGGTCCATTACCGAAGTATTTCTTGCACTCTTGGATAGGGAAATATCCTTGAACGAAACCTGATTTCTTAGTTGGTTTGTTTCCTTTTATTGAGCGCATACATGTTGAAATTATTAGTTTTGTTTAATAATTTCGCCATCTTTAATAGCTGATTCTAATTCTTTGTCAGTTAATTCTAGAGGTTCCGCTTCACCAAATTGTGTAGATGAATTGAATATATGAATTCCACCAGTGTAACCTTGATAAATGTTTTCTGCTTGCCAGTTATCCATTCCAGGCTCATATATAACATATTCAGCACCAACTTTTAACTCTTTACTGTTTTTAACAGGAGCACCAAAATCTCTTCGTGGATCAATATAATCAGGTAAAACTTCTTTTCCTTTATAAAGTTTAGATTCATCTAATTCGGTAGATTCTCTTAGAGCATCAACCTTTTTCTTCAAATTAACAACCGTCATTTTAGCATGAGCTAAATCCAATTGAGCTTTATAAACATTAGCTTTTTCTGGTTTAGATTTCATCATTTCTGAATAACGAGCAATTTGATTTTTGATTCGATCTTCTGCATCTTTATTTACTTGATCTGCAGTTCTTTTAACTGCTTCATTTACTGGTTGAACACCACCATCAGAAACAGCACTATTAATTTGGTCATCCTTAAGATTAAGCACAGTTTCCATATCTTCGGAATTGAAGATATAACTACCATCACTTACTCCTTGATACATCATATTCGAATGAGTTTTACCATCTAATTTAATGACGTATTCTTTACCAGGCATTAGCTCTGATGCAGATTTAATTGCAGGCAATAGAACATCTATATCAGATGTATTAGCTGGATTAAATTCAGCGGCTTCTGATACGAATTCAGAAAATGTTTTTAGATTCTTCATATAGAATTTTTAAGTTTTTAATTAAGCAGCAACGATTTCACCAGCTTTAAATGCAGCAGCATATTCAGCTTCAGTAAATTCACATGGAGAAGTAGTTATACCATCTTCTTTAGCTTCTGGGTTGAAGATATAAACTCCGTCAGTATTACCTTGATAAATGCAAAGAGAAGTTTCTTCTCCTTTTTTAACATTGTATTTTTTTCCTGGAGTTAATTCTTGATTGAATTCATCGCTAGTAGCTTCTGCTGCCGGATTAAATCCTGAAGCATCGTATTTACCAGCTTCATTAACTACGAATTCGTCGAAAGACATTAAATTTTTCATATTTGTATTATTTTGTTTTTTATATTTATCTATGACATATAGTTATATGCCTAATTAAGTCATAATTGGATTCCAACCACCAGATGCAGGATCATTAGTTTTGTATATACCTTTAGTTTTCACATTTAGATCTGATGCAGTAGAGGTATAAGTTCCTGTACCAACAGTTCTATTTGGATCTTTATTAATAGAAGATTCTGCATTAGAATTTGATGGATCTAAAACAGCATCGGCCATTTGTTGCAAATCTTCTTCAACTTTTTGACCATCATTAGTTTCTAATGGTTTGGTTTTAAGCATCTTATTAACTTCTATAAAGAATTCCATTTCTTCTGGAGTTAGCTTAGATTTTACATATTTAGCCATTTCTCTTAAGATCTTAGATCTTTCTTTATTATTGGCAGCAACTTTAACAGTTTCTCTTTTACCTGCCATAAGAGGCTTCATATAAGGGAATTGTTGAAGTTTAGTCATAAATCCATTTAATTCTGGATCATCGTTAAATTTAGTAGCGATTGCTCCAGCCGAAGCTTTCAATTTAGCATCTTTTCTAGCGGCAATCATTTTCTGAGAGATACCGGCAAACCATTGAGAGAAAATTACTGCGGCAATAGCAAGACCACCACCGGCAATAGCCATTCCTGTTTTAATTGCATCAGCAGCAAGTATACCTTTGGTAACTTCCCACCATTGAAGATCTTCATTAATGGCTTCATCGATAACTACATTATGCGATTCAACTAAATGATGTACTCCTAAATGATCCCTGAACATTATTCGTCCATTAACCATTTCTCTTGAAATTATAATACCCGAGTAACCATCAGCAGCTACAATGCTTTGACCAACTTTTAAGTTGGTTCCATCAAATGCAATTGGAGGACCTAGAATAAAATCCGAGTATGTTGGTAAATGATTCATTGTTATTATATATTTTTTATTCTTCTTCTGTTTTATCGGTTTCTAATTCACCTTCTGCTTCTTCCTCTTTTGGAGTTCCACCAGGAAGAACTTCTTTTTTACCAGTTTCGGCATCGGTTTCTTCGGCTTTAGCTTTTGCTTTAGGATCAACTCTTTTTAACTCAAATTGTTTAGGTGAATCATTGGTGAAAACTACATTACGACCATAATCAAAAACGAAAGATAATTTAGGTTCTTTATCTTTAGTATACACTTCGAAAGTTTTAGTAAAAGAATCTTGTTTTATAGTATAATCTTCTTTGTTTTCAATTTTCCATAAAGCCCACCAAGTAGAACCCATAGTATAAGTTCTATTAAATCCTGAAGTTTTACCTTCATTAACGAATTCTGAAAAGGTTTTAATTGCGTACATTCAATTATTTTATATTTCCCCTCGATGATATTTGTCTGATTCGATTTGATCCACGACCATTAAATCTACTAGAGCTTTAAAAGCAGCAAATGTTTTCTTCGAATACTCTAAATCACCCATTTCTCTATCAGCATAATCATCTAGGTGATTAGCTAAAGGAACTAGAACTTCATTAAATGTAACTGAATTAATTCGTTGATCTTTGTATTTAGAAGTTACATACTTAAGAGCTTCATTGCTTCTTGCAGCTTCATTAATGAATTCCGAAAATGTTTTAATAGTGCTCATATTATATTTTATATTGAGTAGATACCTTCGCGATCCATACCACCATCAAGTGATAAAGTTCCTTTGTATTTACCTGGATGTAGTTTATTCCATCCTTTAGCATATGCATTCTTTGCAACTTGTGTATAGAATGCAAATGCGTTTTTAGTTTTTTCTGGTTTGAATCGATCCCAGTACTTGAACAAATCCAAAAGAGCAAAAGCGATACAATCCTCTCGGTCCATTGGATTTTCATATCTTAGCTTTTGATTAGCTCGTTCAGCTATTAATATGAGCATCTTCTCCGCCTTTGGAGTTAGTTTCTTTTGCTCTAGTGATATACAAATTTCTTCGTATAGTTCTTTTGGTTTTACGTATATTGCCATTTTTTAAATTTTAGCGAAAAGTATTCTTTTTTTCGCTTGAGCTTTACTTCCATCAGGCATAATAATATCAACCATATCATCATCTCCTCTTTTGGTAAAATCTAAAGCGTCCATCTTTACTGAATCACCTTTTGCCAAACCTTTAAAGGGTTCAGCTAAAGTAGCAACGACATAATCGTCACTTGCTTCAATTAAGAGTTTTTTTTTGTAAGCTCTTCGGATTGAGTGTTAATTTCACTCTCTACTATAGCTTTCGCTTTATTTATATGCTCAATATCGTAAACGGATAATTTCTCGATTCTGTTAAGTTCTTCTAATTTCTCTTGTAAGAATTGAATTTTTCTTTCAATTTTAGAGTTTTCATCAGCAATTTTAGCTTTAGTAACTTCTTCAGCTTCAATCAATTTAGTCAAAGAATTAGTAATATCATAATTCATAAATTCTTTAACGATTGATACGGCGGCTTCAGCAGTTTCAGCTTTAACAAATTCATTAACATTCATTGCAGGATTAACCTTTTGAATGTAGATATTTTCTGCAATAGTAAATACAGTTGTAGATACTCCACGGAATTTTTTAGATTCAACTCGGTAAGCGAAATCCATATCTTTAATTTCTGCACCTTCGGCAATTGCACGATTGATAACATTAACTTTATTGATTTCGTTGAATTTGAAAAGACCAGTTTTAAGTAAATGTGTTTCTAGATTAGCAGCTTCAACCAATTTACCATCAACTGTAATTTTAGTACCATCTGCTTCGAAGGTAACATCTAAAATAGATCCAGCCTTAGGATAGAATCTCATACCGTTTTTAACGATAGTAGATGATTCCATTAAGTTAAGTAATCCTTTAAATTTTTCATCAGGAGTAATTGTAGATTCAGTGATTTCTTCACCTTTAATCGTTAACATTTTTCCGTTAGAATAGAATGTATAAGATTTTTCTTCTTCGTTAATGATAACTGGAGAATAAACTTTAGAAACTTTGTAGTTACTATCGCTTTCTGAAAGAGATCCTTTAGATTTTTCAGCAAATTCAACTAATTGTTTAACTAGAGGAATCCATTTTTCTGATGTAAGATCTTCAGATATGGCAAATACTGGATTTTCTGCATTTGAACATTCACGAAGTTTATTAATTGCATTCATATAGAATTTAGATTCTCTGTGATTTTCAAGATCAAAAATAACAGATTCAACTAAGATAGCAAATTCATTTTCAGCAAGGATGTTATTACATTCTTTGATGTAATCGTTAATAACTGGCATCCAAGAATAAGCAGATAATTCTTTAACTGCGGTTCTCATGATATTTACCTTTTCAATTAAGTAAGGATTAGCAACCCGTGAAGTTGATTCGTTGATAGCAGCATTAGCAACACTTTTTGCTTTTGCTTGTTCAACACCTTTACCCATTAGGTATGTGTATGCATCAGTTGCAGTTGTAGTTCCTTCAGAAACTTCTACTGTAGCGAATCTAGAAAGAATACGTTCAGCAATAAATTTAGATGTGTTGTTTCTATCAATACTCTCAAGTAGAGTTGAAACTCTATCTTTCAAAGAAGCAGATTCGAAAGCGGTTTTTAATTTTGACATGTTTATATGTTTTTTTGTTTTAATGATTTTACTTTGCAGCACCTACACCTTTAAGGTTAGGATATTTTTTGATAACGGCTTTAACGATATCATTTTTAAGATCTTTATATTGTGGCCAAGTTGCCCAAACTAATGCAGTTTTACCATGTTTTTCGTCATGTATAGGCCATGATCTTTTAACTGGAAATACGAAATCGTCGTCTTTCAATTTAGCTCTAACTTTAGGATCGAGTTTTTCATCTAAATGATAATCTAAAACGTCAACTAATACTTCATCTTCGATTCCTTCAATTTCCATTTCCATAGATTCTCCAAGGATTTTCTTGATTTTTTCTAGCTTTTCTGCATCTTTAAGAGCAGATTGTAATGCAGCAACTTTAGCGGAAGCATCATCATCGTCAGTTTTAGTTTCACCATCTTCTGCTTTATCTTCCATATCGTCACTATCTCCCTTTTTCAATTTATCTAAGGCATCTTTAACATCTTCATCGGGTTTAGCTTTTGATGGTGGAATTCCTTTAGTAAGGTCAGATGTATCAGCCTTAAGGATGTCATCATCTTCAAATAAACCTTCATTCACTCTTTCAAATACTTGACCAAGAACACGTTGTTTGCGTTCTTCGTCAATTCCTAAAGTTGTAAGGTAGGTATAAACTTGTTGAGGGGTTTTTCCTTCTTCAGCTAATTTTTTTACAATAGGGTATAATGACCCTTGTCCGTAATAAGAGTAAGCTCCTATTAAATGTTCGTTTACAAATTCGTCGTAAGATTTGATACTCATGTCACTTCTTGATTTTATTATATATCTTTGTTTTTATGCATTAATAGGTCCTTGGGGATCAGTTGATTTTGGCCAAGGCACAGGATCCGCTGATGGGATTGCACTATTTATTTGCGTAACAGTGGTTGCGTTGTAATTTGGATCGGTTGTTGACGATCCACTAGCTCCAGTATTTCCAATTATTCCGGTAGGTCCTAAAGTAAAAGGAGGAGCTACTGTAGATGAAATGAATCCTTGCATAGTATTTCCAGCAAAAATCTCGGTTTCTGGTCTAAATATCGGTAAATGACTCTTAATTTGAAGAGAAAAAGTTACCTTGAATTCTTTCTTATCATTGAATGTGAATTCTACGGTTCTTTCATTGGCAAGATCATCTGGGAACATAATTAGACATGGTATTCTAGTATAACCAATATCCACTTGATAAACTTTATTCTTATAGAAAGTTTTGATAATAGCCTCTGAACATTTCAATTGATCTAAAATAGAATCCAAATAGATTGTGCAATCTACATTCATAATCATGGGAACCATATAGGTTTCGTAATTATAGGTATTAAGAGTACCATCCTCTTCTTGTTTAAGTCTATTCATACGAACAAACTTATTAACGATAGCCGAAGTTTCAATAGAAATTCCAGAAAAGTCACATATTCCTCTAGGAATCTTGTTATAGAATGATTCTGCCTCTAATAATTGAGGATCAAAATCTATATTATTTAGGAAGTTATCTTGTAAGTAACGTTCAGTACCGGTTGTACTAAAATAAAAAGGAACTTTAATTTCTCTTTTATCGCTAACACCCCTTCCGGTCTGATTATACCATTTGATGGAATCATAAAGAGTCGCTAGCAACCCAACCATGACGTTTCTAAAATAAACGTCATCTTTATTAAAATGAAGATCGTATTGAGACAATTAGTATCTTTTATTTTATATATTCTCGTGTAATTACGAGATATTTTCTATATGCAATTTAGAGAACCCAGATTCTTTTATAGCTTCAACTCTTTTATCGAAAAGTTCTATTGGAAGTTCTGTATGGTTAACTACCCATGTGTTTAATGAATTTTCAACCGATACATCTTTTAGAATTTTTAAAATTTCATAAATACCTCCAGAATCTACTGATGAGAATATTTCATCTAAGAAAAGAAGGTTTAATGAAGGATATCTAATTTTAAGCAATCTTAAAAGAGAGATAATAATAACAAAATCTGCTTTTTTACGTTCACCAGTTGACATGCTTCGAGCATTAATTTCTTCACCTAAAGAGTGTATCGAACAATCGAATTTTTCATCGAATCTAATCAAATAAGGTAAGTGCATTTGTTTAGACATATTTTGAATAGATTGATTGATGGTTGGAATGATAGTTTTCATAGCTAAATTCTTAACACCATCATCGCCAAGTACACTTTCAACAATATCTAAGAAGGTATCTTCGGTTGAGTTATTAGAGACGCTAGATTTTCTTTCAAGAAGTTTAGTTTCATTCTCGGATAAGATTTCATTAAGATAATCCATATCTTCTTCTCGAGTCTCTTTAGCAATTCTTTCAGCTTCATTTTTGTATTGTCCGATAAGAAGATTGATCTTAATACAAGATGAATCCATTTCTTTTATTTTAGAAGAAAGAGAATTCATTTTGCCGGAAAGGTCTAGATATTCTTCTTGGATATCGTTATATTCTTCCTGTTTGGTTCTTACTTTCTCTTCTAATTCAGATTTAAGATGTTGATGATTTTCTGTATTTAGATCTGCATTACATGTAGGACATTTTGCATTGTTGTATAGCTTTAATGAATTTACTGCATTTCTTAGCTCAAAAGATAATTGTTCTTTTTCATTCCCTTTTGATTTGATTGCATCATTAAAGTCGGTTTCTTTGGTTTTAACTAAGGCTAAAGCATCATTGATCTTACGTTTTTGTTCAATCATATCTTTAATTTTCCCTTTGTATTCTTCTATTAATCTAATTCGATCTACTTTTTTAGAAGATTCTAATGTAGAAATTTTAGTATTGACAGATTCAATGGATTCTTGAATAATATTTAGCTCATCACTAAGCGTTTTAATTCTTTCGCGAAGATCTTTTCTTTCTGATCTAATTTGGTCACGCATTTGATTAATTATAGTGAATCCAAATAGCCTATCTACGATGTTTCGTTTATCACCAGTAGACATTGTTAAGAATGATCTAAAATCATTAATTGAAAGTACAATGATATTCTTAAATACTTGATATGGAATATCGAATATTTCGGTTTCTAGATAATCTTGGACATTTGCATTACCAGCAGTATCATAAGTAACCGTATCTATTTTAACTTCAAATAGATTAGGAGATACTCCACGAGTAATTTCGACTAATTTATTTTTCGATCGAATAACGATTCGACACCAAAGGTTTTTATTAATTCTATTAGGAAGATCTGATTTGTTTTTTCTTTCAATTCTACCGTAAAGAGCAAATGTAATTACTTCTGATATTGTAGATTTTCCATGACCATTAGATCCTAGAAGCAGGTATAAATCTCCTGCATCTTTTTCAAATTCAATCTTCTGAATTTGATTTCCATAACTATTGAAATTTTTCCATTCTACTGTTTGAATTCGCATATTAAATTTCTTTGATGGTTTGATTGTATAAATTAGAGATTTTAACCTCGATTCTTTTCTTTACGGAATCATCTACACTACGCATTTGAGTGATGTATTTTTGGCACATTTCAAATATTGAAAGTGTTTCTAGATCTTCTCCATTGATATCAATATTTTGATCTTCTTCAAATGGGAATACCTCTAGCTTCCTAGCCACTTCTGAGATGGCGTCTATGATTGGATTAACTTGGTATTTAAGTATATAGTGCGAAGGTATATACAGATCAACTCTGTTATTCCTACATTCATCTAATATCTCTCCTAAAGTATTCTCTAAATAACGATTTAGATGAACTCTAACAAACTTAGGTGAATAAGTATTCTCATGAAAAGTTTCTTCAAAGGTATTGAAGTTAAATTCATAGAATCCTTTTGGATTTCCAGCATCGGAACGAGTCATTTGATATGGATTGCCAACCATTGTTACATTTCCTCGTTTCTGTCCCCAATGTATATGACCAGAATAAACTCGTTCGTAGGTTTTTAGATCATCGGCATGAAGACCTTCTTCTACATCTCTTGAATTATCAAATTTAAGCGAGTAGATGTTAGTATGACAGAATAGAAGTTTAGGATCTTCTTTACCAAATTCGGCAATACAAGTTTTTTCTTCATTAACATCGGTTCTCCAAGGCATAAATAGAGCTTTGGTTCCATTGATATCTGCTAAAGTAGGTTCTTTGATGATATGTACTTTAGGAATGTATTTTAAGCAATCTAAAGATGATATGTCGTTTGATGTTTTTTTCATAACATCATGATTTCCGGCTATAATGTATATAGCATCAAAAATATGACCAAGTTCTTCGAATATTGCCATTCCTTCATGAAGAACCATTAGATTAATAGATTGACGATTATCAAATACATCACCAGTATGTATTAGAATTGTTCCTGGTTCGTAAAGCTCTTTTGCTTTAGGTATAAAATCTTCGCGAAACCAATCCATCATTGTGGTTAACCATTCAGCAGAATTTGACCTTGCTCCTAAGTGTGTATCGGATACAATGATTGCTTTGTTTGCGTTTATCTTCATTAAAAAAGTGCTTTTATGTTTTGTAAATATCCTCGGGACTTGAGATCTTGAATAAGTTCGGTTTTGAACTTATTAGATAAAGATTCGTAGAATTTGTCAGGTGATATTTCATATATTTCACACATACAAGAGTAAATTTCAATTCGAGTTCCTGGACCAATTGCTTTAATTAAATGACTGTATATTTCATTAATTTCAGATTTTCCAATTTTCTTAAATTCACCATTGATGGGTTCTAGGTATGCTTGATATTTCTCGACTTTAGCAATTTCTTCATATAGTCTTTCTTTCACTAGATCAACATCGATTGAATCTTCGATGGAATGAGCTTTATAAGAATCATCAATAGAAAACGTTTGATTGGAACTTTCTAATTCGATTTGATCGTAATCGTTATCGAATATTTTATCTCGTTTTACTGCATTTTCTTCAGGAACTAATGGTAGACCATCTTCCGATAATTCATTTTCTGGTATGTTATTTTCTGGAGTATTCATTTTATATACTTGCTGTTATTGTTGTATCGCTTTCAGTTAATCTCATATATTCATAATTTATTCGATACATGGTTCGGCTGTTTTTACCAGAACCGTTTCTTATTTTTAATAGTTTCAACCAATATTCATTATTCATATGCATTGAGGTATCTTGTATAATACCATAAATCATATCGGCAGTATGTGATAATCCGGCAGATTCAGCGATATTTCCTAGGTTTAATTCAGTTGAATCATAACCACTTCGATTAATTTGAGTAGCAGTTATTACAACCCAATCGTTTCGAACTGCCATAGCACGAAGATCTTCGGCGATTTGTTTAATCTTCATGTAAGTATTTTCTGTATTGGGATTTCGATAATTTGCTAGAATATTAATATAGTCAATTATAATTACTTTAAGTTTAATTCCTTTAGTTAATTCTAATTCTCTTAAATACATTTCAATTTCAGGAACAGTTACTTGAGAAGTTGGATATTCTTTAACGAATAGATTTCCAGTAGGGATTACTCCATTTGCTAAAGAAGCTAAACGAGTTTGTATAAATCCTGATTCTTTAGATTTTCTTTCGTATTCACTTACTTTAACATTTAATAGGTTTGCACCGATACGATGAATGAAATCAATATCTGCCATTTCAGCAGTTATTACTGCAACATCGAAACCTGCACGAACATAATTTACAGCATCATTAGCTAACCAAATTGATTTACCGACATTTTGTTCACCGGCATATACAATTAAAGATTTTGTTCGATAACCACCACTGAAATTATCAACGAAATTATGACATGTGGTGATTTTAGAATTTGCTGTAGGTATGTGATTTTCAGCAGAGAAGAAGTCTTTACCTAAGTCCTTATCAAAAGTAATAGAGTTTCTTTCATTAATAAGAGATTTTACTTTTTGAATTACGTCTTTAACATTATCAGGATTAACCTTTACAGTTTTAACATATTCGATTGTATCAATCAAAGATTTATCTAGAGATTTCCAAAGAATCCAAGCTTCACTAGTTTCTCGAATCCAATCAGGATCGTATGAATCAAGAGGTTCGTCGAATACAAGATCTATAATAGATTCCGTGATTCGATCTTTAAATTGATCTTGTCTAGCAATTAATTTAACTTGGTCTCGGGTAGGAATTTGTGAAAATCTACTGTGAAAGCCTTTTGTGATTTTGTGTAAAGTCGAGATTTCGTCGTTATCGTAAAATCCTTCGTCAATACTTGATAAGTATTCTGGGTTTTTACAGGTATATAAGTAAAACGCCTTTTCAAATTCGGATGATCCAATCATAGATTTTATAATTATATGTTAATTATATGTTGTTATAGAACTTCATAGTATATTGTGAATTTAGTATCTTTATTTACTTTTATTTTGTTGTCCTTTAGCAAATTGCTAATAAGGTCGTTATATTGTTCAATGTTTCCGTTTAGTTTTTCTTTCAAGGTTGAATCTGGAAAAATCACATTACCGGTTTCTTCTAAACCACGATATGTATGTATAAAATTATGACCACCTTCTACCCAGTACCAATTATGTACTAGGTAGAGGAAGTCCTCATATGTAGGAAAATCTAGTTCATCTCGAAAAGATCCGAGCATGTATTTGATTTTTATTTGTTCTTTATTCAGCATCGCTAATATCATCAGAGTTTAAGAAAATTGATTCAACTTCATCTTCAGCAGAATTAATTCCATAGCTGAATTTAGGTTTAATACATTTTTCATTAATCATCTGTAGTATTTCGTTAGTCCAAACTTCCGGAGTAAATAATTCATTAGCTGGAATACCCTTTCCTAAATGTTTAACTATATAATTACGAGCAGTTTCGCGAGGAATGAAGTATTTGGTTTCACCTTGATAATCAAAAGAATGAGCGGTTGCTTTATCTTTATCGCTCATTTTCTCGTATTCTTTATCGGTAATTAAATTTCCTTTTTGAATACCACAAGTTTCCCAATTCATATATTCTTCCATTCCAATATAAGGGTTCATTCCTTTATCCCAACGGATATGAAACTTAATAGGAATTGGTTTACCAAAACGATTTTTAAGAGTTTTAACGGTAACAATAATTCCAGTTTGTACGGTTCCTTCTTTAATTTGAGCTTTAGATAAAGCCAAGATAACAGAAGCCGAATAGATTAAACCTCCACCACCGGATAGGTTCACTGTAGGGAACATTCCAGTAGAAGCGTATGTGTGATTTGTAAATACGAATGGAATTCCAAGACCAGTTAGATCAGAAGTAATAATACGGAATAAAGAGCGAATCGATTTTGCACGAGTCATATCAGCGGCAGTATTTCCACTGATTGCATCATCAATTTCTTTTGTAGTTGCAAGCATCCCTAACGAATCGAGACAAATCATGATTTTAGGTAGAGTCATTTTAGCTTGTTTAGCTTCCATCATTTTTTTCACTAATGTGGTAATAGAAGTTCTGAATTTTGCAATATCTGAAACCGGTTGATGATCGAATCTTTCAGGATTAACTCCAAATGATTGAATGTTATCTACATCGACTGCACCTTCAGTATCATAATAAACCACATAATAACCCATTTCCTGAGCTTTTGCGACCATATTAAGAAGTAAGAATGTTTTACCAGTACCTGAATCACCAGCTAAACATATTGTTCGATTGTTAGGAATACCACCGAAAAGATCACCACTAAAAACTGCGTTTAGATGATAATTTCCAGTATCGATCCATTCTGTTATTTTTGAAAATTCCGATTTGCTGATAACGTCACCAAATGGATTGATTTTTCTAAGCTCTTTCTGAAGCTCACCAATTGTAAATTCTTTGCTCATGTTGTTTATTTAATTTAATTTTTATATGTTAGAAAAGGCTTACTGTATATGCCAATGAAGGATTCAAAGCCGGAATACCTGTTGGCGTTATGATTCGATTAAGTGGATCTAGAATTGATCCTTGAAATTGTCTTTCAATATTCATTTTAGGAGCAATTTCCATGGGATGCATTCCTGCTTTATAGGCGAATACATCACAAAATGAATCGTTTGCATGATACCATTTTAGCTTATCACCTGATCGAATCATTTCGTATTTACCTTTAAGTTTGGGATTTTGATTAAGTAAATAATTGTAATGTGCTGCTGCTCGAACATGAATAGGACAACCTTTTTGAAGTTCTAGCTTATCGTTATCGTTGATTACAAATTTTTGATAATCGGAAACCGAACGACCCATTGAAATTTTTTCAATATTAGATAGCTTAAATTCTCGTTTGATTTCTTTGATTAGCTTAACTAAATCACTTACGTCTTTTTCGGTAATCTTACCTTTTGAGAACATATACTTTACAGCATCGATAAGTTTACCTCTGCAAAATACAGGAGTTGATGATTGAATAATTTCTAGACCAGTTGTTTTGATATATGAAAGATTATCGTAATCTTTACCATCTTTCCAAATGATATTTTGGATGTATTTTTTCTTAGCTACCCAAATTGCATTTTCTGCAATAGTTTCTAATTCGAAATCTAGATAATTTTCGGTTTGAAATGTTTTGGCATAATCATTAAGAACTTTCTTAATATAATCAGATAATCTAAAGGAATTAAGAGTTAGAACAAATTCTTTTACGGTACCTTTCCATTGAACCGCTTCCATACATTCTTCGAAGATTAAATAACCTGAATCCGTATCGGTATATTTCCAAACATTACCTTTGATTCTAGGAACTACTTGGTTTTCGATAACACCTAATTCAGTTAGTAAAGGTTTGTCTCGATGAAAGAATTCTTTGAAATACTTATCAACCATACGTTCAGTAAATTTGATAGCATCTTGTCCTTGAAGAGTTACTGTTTCTGCAACTGAAATATTATAGAAGTGAAAATACTCATTCGCGAAGGCTCCATAAATTGAGTTAATAATTAGTTTAATTCCCTGTTCCTGAGTACTGCATCGAAGTTGTTCGGCTTTAAGAGCGGTTATAGCATCTTCTCGATCTTTACCTGATAGGGATTCGAGAAGTGCTGGAATATCTTCTATTGCAATTTTTTCTGGATTGAAATTAATCATTTGTTTTTTGTTTATGGTCCTTTAATAAATCTTCAATTGAATTGTATTCTTTAAGAGATTCCATTTGTGTATTATCGTTAAGATATAAAACGGCTTCTTCTCTATCGAAAGCGAACCATTTTTTCGTATATTCATTGTAATGAATAAATTTTGGGTATAGGTTGTACATAATTTTTATTCTGTTATTGCTAGGTTTAGAGCTAATTTTGTGTTTGTTTCAGTTGAATCAAGAATTAATTTATTAGAACAAACATGGATGCGATAAGTTTCTTTATCAATTCTAGATAGAAAAGATTTGAAGATATTTTTTGGAGTAGATTTGATTTTTACTCGATCATCTACGATAATATCAAATCCTTCATTTTTGATATGTACACCTTGTTCGTCGGAATAAATTGATAGTAATTCACCCTTATCCATTGTTTGTAAAGATACAATTTTATTGAAGTCTTCAGCGGCTAAGATAAATTGGAATTCTTCACTACCAAGATCAAATGCTCGAATGGTTTGATCTGGAGTCATTGAAGTGAATCCTAAAGAAATATCTTGACAGGCAATTTCAATTTTTAGTTTTTGATCTTGTAGAATGATTTTATCTGCATAGATTAGTTTATCTTCCATATCTTCGAAGCAAGATACTTCGGCAGAAAGATGATGTGCATCAAAATATTTTAAACATTCGAGTAGCTTAGATCCTGAATAGAACGATAACTTAATTGGTTGTGTTATTGGTGATTCAAATTCAAATACGCTGGCGATTGGAAGGTAATTAGATTTTACAACATCCTTTGTTGGAGTATAAACATCTGACCAAATTCTTTCACTATCAAAATTCAAATAGATTGAATTGTCCATTAGCAACATTTTCCTTACTAACATAGATAAATTTGCAACGGAAATTTTCGTGATTTTAATTTTCATTTTTATTGATTTGTTTATTATTTTATGATTGATTTGATTATTAAGTAAGCTCTGCATATCCATCTCGGATATAAGTATTTAGCCATTGTTCCATATCTTTGAGTATAATACACGATGAACTAGCGGTAGATCCGTCTTTTTTGTTTATGTGTTTTACTCGAATGAACCATCCATCTGAATCCATTGCTAGATCTTCTTCAAAGACAATATCTTGTCTAGATTTAGGTTTACTTAAATGATGTAATATCGCCATATTTAATTATATGAAAAAGGGATCCATAAAAATGAATCCCTTAAATATGTTAATTAGTTTTTACTATCCGTCGCAAGATGCACAATTTTCATCGAGTGCTTTAGCGGCAATATCACCTCGAAGAACAGATTCGGTTCTCATGTAATAGAGTGTTTTAATTCCTTGTTTGTAAGCTTCCATATGAACTTGATTGATAAATTTAGGAGTAGCTTCAGTAGGAAATGCAAGATTAAGAGAAACTGATTGGTCAATGTATTGTTGACGTAATCCGGCTTGTTTTACTAATTCCAATTGATTAATTTCTTTGAATGTCTTAAATACATCTTTGAATGGAATCAATTCGGTTTTTTCAATATCAGATAAAGTTTCGATCTTTTCTTTATTTACCAAAGAATCTCGGTGAAAGAACCAATCATCTAGAAATTGTAAACCTTGAATCGATCCACCATCAATAAGTATTTGATCCCATACTTCTTTTTGATTACGTTTCATACGTTTAAGATATTTCTCCAATGTAGGATTTTTACGAATGAAAGTTCCTTTAGCAGTTTGTTCGGTAAATACGTTTGCTGCCCATGGTTCAATACCAGCAGATACATTTCCACTTAATTTAGAATTGGATACGGTTGGTGCAATTGCTCGTAAATGAGTATTACGCATTCCAGTTCCAATACACCAAAGTGGTTCTCCATATTCTCTAGCCATATCTCTAGAAGCTTGATCAGATTCTAGCTTAATTTGAGAGAATATCTTGCGAGTTTCGAATCTTGCAAGAAGACCTTCGAAAGGAAGCCCTTTATCTTGTAAATAAGTATGCCATCCTAAAACTCCAAGACCTAATGCTCTTCCTTTTTCGGCAGATCTAACAGAATTGGTAAATCCGCTCATGTATTTTGCTTTCTGTATAAATTCTTCAAGTACACCATCTAAAAACCAAGTTGATGTGTAAATAAGATCAGTATCTTTCCATTCATCATATTTAGCAAGATTAATAGAAGATAAACAACATACAAATGAATGAGATTCGTCGGTATGTAAAGTAATTTCTGAACAAATATTAGTCATGTAAACTTTAAGACCATTTTGTTTATAGGCTTCAGGATTGTTGCGATTAACATTTCCTTTGTACATGATATATGGTTCACCGGTTGTACGTCGTTTACGAAGTACTGCAGTCCATCTTGATCTTGCTTCTTTATCTCCTTGTTCAACTTTATTCATAAATGCATCAGAGATAATAACGCATTGATGCAGATTAAGAGATTGTCGATTAACATCACCTTTTGGTTCTCGAATTTCTAACCATTCCCAAAAATCATTGTGTTCAATATCAATATTAACAGAAGCAGCGCCTCGTCTAACACTTCCTTGTGAAGTTGCTAAAATAGTTGAATCATAAATTTTACAAAAAGGAACGACACCATCAGATGTTCCATTATTCTTGATTATTGTTCCGGCAGGTCGGATTTGATTAATACCAACTCCAACACCACCACCATGTTTAGCAAGCAACATAAGTTCCAGATTCTTGGTACCAATATCAAAAATTGAATCGGCAACATCAATACCAAAACATGATATTGGAAGACCTCGTTCAGTTCCGGTATTTGAAAGAACTGGAGTAGCTAGATTTAACCAACCTTTCCAAATATAATCAAAGAATTTAGAAGCCATTTCTGGTTTGCCTAAACGTTTTGCTACGGTTGTACATACTCGCCAATAGGCATCTTTAGGAGTCTCTCCTTTTAACAAATATCCTTTAGATATTGTCTTTACGTAAATCTCGGTATTTCCCCACATAGGAAAATCTACACCGAGTTCCCAACCTAATTCGGTTCCATGATGATTTATATTATCTTTTCTTTCTTCCATATATTACTTAATTTTTAATTCCATAGTTCATCATCGGACCAATCTTCACCTTCACCGGCTTTTGCATAATCAGTTGAACGAATAGCAAAAAAGTCGGTATGTGTAGTTCCACCAGTTAAGTGATCGAACCATTCTAATTGATTAGCTGATTCAATATCATATTCTAAAATAGGATCGTAACCTAATTCCATTAGCTTTTCATTTGCTCTACGAGAAATAAAGTTTTTAACATCTTCAGCTTTGAGATTTAGTAAATCTCCTTCTTCGAATATTTTATTAATAAATTTATGTTCCATATCTACCATAAGTTTCGCAGCATATTCAACTTCATAACGAACATCTTCCTTTAATTCAGGATACTCTTCACACATATGACGGAATAGTTGGCAACCCATTTTAGAATGTAGTGATTCATCTCTTACTGACCATTTCATTTGTTGACCAATTCCTTTAAGCATGTTTCGCATTTGAAAAGAATATAAAACGGCAAACGATGAATATAAAGAAACACCTTCAGCAAATGCAGAAAAGATAGCAAGCGATTTAGCAGCATCTTTTCTAGCCTTAGGAGATTTTATTAGATCTTCATGAGTATAATCAGATTCCGTTGAAAGTAGATATTCGAATTTAGCAGCAATAGTAGGTTCATGCATAAAAGCAGCAAAATCTTCAAGACCTAAAGTTTCATTCAGATAAGAATATGCAGTTGCATGTATTGTTTCTTGAGAACCAAAGGCTATTGCCATTTGTTTGATTTCATGTTTAGGAAACCATTTAGTAACCATTCCAGTCCAATAATCAGAAACAGCACATTCAGTTTGTGCGAAACCAAGAAGAATATTTCCAACTAGATTTTTTTCATGAGGAAGAAGGTGTTCTTTCCAATCTTTTACATCACCTTGCATTTGTATTTCTGTATGCAGCCAAAATGCTTGCATTTGTTTTAACCATCCTTCATTATAGTACACAGGGTACTCAAAGGGCTTGTACTCCAATCGTTCTTCGAATAGTTTAGGCATTTTTCTTTTTTATTTTAATTAGAGATCTTTCGATATCGAGTCCACGATTTTTATTCGTTTTACGTTCAGTATAAAGGTCGGTTAGAATTTCTTTTAACACAGAAACCTTAGAGTTATCATATATTGCACCGGTAACCGATACAACGAAATTGGGATCTTGACGATATTTTTCTAGATTTTCTTGGTTTAATTCTTTTCGTAAGAATGATTCAGGTGACACATTGTATTGACGCATAATTGATGGATATAGAGATGCATAATCAAAACATGTTGCCGCTCTGAACATTCCTGGTTCAGGTTCTTTAACATAAGCACCTTCATAAGATCCTTTGATTTTTTCGGTTCTATCATCGGCAATTACTTGATTTCGATTATAGAATCCTTTCCAAAGAAGAGCTTCAGTAACATTCACAGCCGAGGAAGCTCGATAGATGGGAACGCGACAAATACATCCGATAGAGAATACCATATTAAGAGTTTTTAATTTACGATGTATTAAAGACACCAATGCAGCATCGACGGCATTATATAAAATGTATTTGTCATAATCATTTTCGTATAACTCTTGTAGAGTTCCATTGTACTTTAATTTGGTTGTTCCTAAAACAGCACTAGCAACAAAATCTAATGAATTGCTTTCTTTGATAGCTACTGTTCTATCCCATCTTCTATAAATATCAAGATAATCGATAATACCAACGTGCATTAAGATATTGTCATTACCTTGTACTTTCTTACTAGGAGAAGCCGAGGTAATATCTATCCCGAGCTTTTTACAACGATTATAGATGTATTTCCAGTCAAAGTTCATAAAATTCCATCCAATCATTACGGAGAAATTTGGAATAAATTGATTAACAAAAGTATACATCATATTGAATTCATCCTCGAAACAAATATATTTGAAATCCCAATCACCGAAGTTTTTCAGATATTCTCGATGTTTATCGAATATTTCTTTCTCTTGTTCTTTTGTGATCTTTTTCCAACCAAGAACAATAGTTTTATTAGTTTCTGTTGAAATTGCAATTGTGGTGATTCTTTCTCGAGCAATATTTGGATCTGGAAAAGAATCAATTACTTCAGTTTCAATATCGACGGATTGTATTTTAGGAAGATGGAAGCCGATAATTTCATCTTTATCTTCATCTTCTAAATTGTTGATAAATTCATAGATGGAGAATTTTTGAAGTTTTTTATCTTTAACTTTCTTTACTGGTTTTCCATCCCAATTCCTGAATTGTGTAGATTTCTTGGTATCGGATTCAGAACATAATCGCCAATTGGAACATTGTTCTTCAGTTAGTTTATATTTCTTTAAACGAATATTTCCTTCCTTATTGAAATAAGAAATGGTTAATTCATTGAAATTGTTTTCAATATCTAATATCATTTACGTTGTTTTTACGGTGAATTCTTTATTTATATGACCGCATTTAGTGCACTCGAAAGTTGGTATTGGCATGTAAGAATCTTTAGCACTTCCGGTAATTATAGATGATATTTTACGAATCAAATATACTTCTCGGAAACGTTCATTCTCACAATCTTCAGCTTCACATTTTACAGCGGTTGTCATCGATAAATCGACACTCGGTCCTTTTAAATTTTGATTTTGCATAATTTGTTTTTTTTTATTTTAATCCAGTTGATCCAAATCCACCTTCACCTCTTTCAGTAACACCATCATATAGATCATCGATGGTTTCGACTTCTTCTGGCATTGAATAATTAATAGGTAGCAAAATAAATTGCATTAATTTTTCACCTGGAATAATGTCTACATAACCAGTATCTATTGCATAAGCACTATCACCGAAAGTTTCGGTTAGTTGATTTGTGTTTATAATATGTAAATGAATTTCTCCTTGGTAATCTTCATCAACTACTTCAGCACCTACGACAATACCTTTCTTCGTGGCAATTCCACTCTTATTAAAAGCAATAAGAGCATGACCATCAATTACATTTACTTTGATTCCACTGGGAATTAGAACTCTGCCTCCTGGAGGTATTGAGTATGGTTGACCTTCATTCCATTCATCAGGAACAAAAAAATCGATACCGGCAGATCTTGAAGTTCCTCGGATAGGTGACTTCACATTACGTACTTTTAGAAATTTCATATGATTTTATAATTATATGAAATTATATGTTGGGATTTTACTTTGTAGAAAACTTTTTATTTGGATCGGTTAAAAAATATAAACCAAAAAAGAATGCCGAAATGGAATAGAAGATAATATCGGTTATTAGATAAGATCCAGTCAGTTTCGTCACCAAAGCGAATAAGGCGTCGAATCCAAGAGGGTTGAAGAATGTTGCTAGGATCAGGCAAATCGTCCTCCAAGACAATTTGTTGAATGTTCGTTTTACAATTATCACTGTCCATTTTCTCTGTTTTATTAAGGACCGCTAACTTAAAAGGCAGTTCTAACTTCCTCGCTTCCTTTAATGAAGTCTTTAAATTTCTTGAAGGAGGATTTCTTCTTTTTCTTCGGTTGGCCTTTAACCAACGAATAAGGTATATCACCGGATCCTGTCTTTTGTGAGACGAATCCAGCTTGAGTTCCAGGATTACCTGGCAATGCCGGAGCACCCATTCCATTTACAGAAGCAGGTGTTGCAGCAGAAGTATTTTCTTTTATAGGTTTCATTATTAAGATTCTTGAGTAATCATTGCTTGGACAACATTAACAGATATCCAACCGGCTTTCTTGAAGAATTCTTGTGCTAATTTCTTGATCTTTTGAATTTGAGCACCTTTTATCATATTTTCACCATCAGCTTCTTGGTTCCATTCAGTAACAGCATCTTCAAAGGTATCCTCAAAATCTGTTGATTTATCTGAATAATGTTTGCTTTGTCCTTGAACTCCAGCATCATCATTATATCCTGCCCAATATTTAACATCAATGTTTTCATTAATGAAAGATTCGAACGTAGGTATGTGTTTATTCATTTTATAGTTTTCTTTTATTTTTTGTGGTAGGCCTTTATGTGATGTTTCAGCAAAGTCTTTTAGGTCTTTTTCTGTCATTGATGCGGCTAGATCTTCTATTTGTTTTCGATATTTAGGATCTAAGTCAGAAGACTTAAGCTCTCCAGTTTTGAGAGCGTAAGCCTGACCCATAAGTCTTTGTTGTGCAATTGAAGTTGATGGCATATTACCAAGCGTAATTAAAAGTACTAATCTTGTTATAAGCGTCTTTAATAGATTTAGCATATTGAGCAGATCTATCACGTTGGTATTTGTCCATTTCACCCCAACGTTCTTCAGATTTAGCTTGATCATTTTTACCTTGAGCATAATAACCATAATCTCTAAGAATGTTACTCATATGATTACCAGCATCACTCATTTTAACTTCTCTTCCTTTAGGTGAAGTTCCAACAAGAATATCTCCATATTTGGTCATGGTCTTTTTAGCTACGGCCGCTTTAATTTGTGCAGTAAGCTCTTCGATTGCGGCAGAAACTATTGCATCAATATCTTCATTAGAAGCACGATCTTTTAAAATAGCTTCATATCTAGCTTGATTGTCCGCTTTAAATTGTTTATCATCGATAAAAGCAGCAGCACCAGATTTAGATTCTTTTCGATCATCTCTAGTTTGTTTAGATGAAGGAACTGTATCCGGATTGATGGCATAAACGATATCAGAAATATCTGCCATTTTCTTAAGGGTATTGATTCCACTAGAACCATATCCACTACCTTGTTTGTTATCAAGTCCTAATGAAGAACCAGCATCGGTTCCAGGAACTAATTTATATACGGCTTTTCCACCTTTGGAAGCCCAACGATCATAAGATAACCCCATGAATAATTTACCTTTAACGATAGCTAAAGGAACATCTGCTTTAATTGTTCCGTAGTAATATTTACCATCTTTGGAAACATAAGGATTTTCCTTTTCAGTTGTTGAATAATAAATTAAGATTTGATTTGGATTTGCAGCCGCATATTTAGCAGCATCTGCAGGTTGAACGATATTAATATCTAGGTTAGTTACTTCAGAAGGAGCAATACCATAGTTTTTAGAAAGCATATCAAAGAATTTCTTATCAATTCCTCCTTGACGTTGTTTAGTCACGATGCTTTGTAGAATGCTCGAATTGAAAGCTTCTAATAGAAGTTCTTGTGATTCATTTAGATGAGTAATGAACTCATTAAAGTTAAGTAATTTCATATTTATGTTAATTTTTATTTAGAATTTGAATAAACCAACAGATTCGTTGATTTGTTTTTGTGCTTGAGCTTTAACAATATACTCATAAACTCGTTGACCAAATTTAGAAAGAGTATAAACTTGTTGACCTCGGTTTTGATATGATTCAAAATATCTTTCATTTCTTTTGAACCATTTGTTAGAGTCAAAATCAGCTCCACGATCTTCTGCTAATTTCTTAACATAATCTTTAAGTTCAGATTCCGTAACATGTTTGTTTTTTACGAATTCAATAATTTTGTTTCTGATTGGACCTCTTTCATATACATTGATTGCTCCATGTTCCGCATATTTGCGTTTAATTTGATGAGTTCCTTCGTTTAGATCTTGTGACATACTTAGATGTTTTTTTTATGATTGTTGTTTTATTTCTCCTTTAAGGAAGTCAGTAACTTCTTGAATATCATCTTTTGAAGATGCAATATGATCAGCTGCCCAATCGTGTCCATTATTCAAAAGCATATCTACTTCAGTAGGATTCATTTGCATAAGATCATCGATCATCATTTTAATAGTTTCGATATTCTTAAAGAACATGTAATGCTCAACATTATCATGGGCTTCATTCATACCTACAGTTTTAAACTCATTAAATTTTGGAATAGCTTTCATTTGGTGTTTTAGTCTTTTATTATATATTTACCTTCCTGTTTTCTTTTTAGGAAGTCTTCAAATGTTGCAAGACCTTCATTTTTGTTTGTGTCTGATTTGCCTTGAACTTTGATGGAAATCTTATCGGCAATCAATTTAAGTTCTTTTAAGAGAAGATCGGTAAGAGTTCCGGTAGGTTTCTTCTTGGGTTTAATTATAGAAGATACAAGAATTCGGAATATGATTTTATTCATTTTAGATTTCTCTAGGAATTCGCGAGTTTCTTCGTTAGTAATGAATCCGATATTAAGATCAAATTGAGGAACCGAATTAAATGAAAGAGGATCCATTTCTACGCCTTCATATTTGTATTCATTTTTCTTAATATATTTATTATATACCAAGCACATTAACTCAAGGAATCTTTCCTCTTCTTCAGTTTCTTTTAAACTATATTGGCCAAGACCGGTAATTTTAAGAAATTCAACGATATCAGATAGGATAATTCCATACATATCCGTTGGTTCTCTATCAACTTTTTTATCGCGGTTTACATTTGCAATAATGGGATCTACTACTTTAGCAGAGACGGTTTCTTGATTTTCATCAGATATGAATTTGAATATGATTGAATCAATCGGTTTGTTCAAATCATTATTAAGTGCAGTTTTCTTTAACTTTGGATTCAGTATAGAAACCACATATTTTGTAAATGAAGAGGTTTTATAAAGTAAAGTTAGCTCGGATTCTGCCGTCTTTATAAATGTCAAAAGGTCTTCTTTTTGAGCGTCGTCTAATTTACCATACCAAATAATTGGAGGTGATTGAACGGTTAAAAGATCTGATATTTTTTGAAGAATTTTAGGATCTTCAATCATTTTTCCATCAGATGTTCTTTGAAGATCGGTTAGAATTAAACCATTGAGAGGCATATTATCATATTGAATAGCTTCCGGTTTGGTATTTAAGAAGTATCGGAATCCATAACGATAACCTTCAGGAAGTTCTTTTATAATATCTTTGGATAAAGTTTCAATATACCTAATAGGTTGTTCGTATAATTTAGATAAAGATCTATCGACCTTAGTGATTTTACCTTCCTTCTTAAAGAAAGATAAACCATTTTCGGTTTTTTCAAATGCAAATCTAGTCCCACCAACTTTCTCAGAAACAACCACAAAATTGTTGAAAAGTTTTTGGATGAATTCCAAGCCTTCTCTTTGAAATATCGACTTTAATGATTGTAGTTCTGCCATTATGATTGTTGGTTTCGGTAGGTTTTTAATTCATCTAAGAATTGAGTAAGCTGAGCATCATTTAATTCAGATGCATCTTTAGCACCTAAAGCTTCTAATTTAGAATAATATGCTTCTTTGAAAGCAGTTGAGGCTTTCTCTTTTAATTTAGTCGCTTTAGTCTCATTTCGTACATTACGAAATTGTTTGAACTTTAGTATCGCCATTCTGAGTCTACTATTTTTTATTATATATTCTCTGAAGATCTACGGTTTTTATGGTGTATGGAAAGTTTTGATCGTCGTAGATAGCTTGACGAGCTATAGAGTGCTTATATAAGTAGTTTTGAAATTTTCCTGATCTAAAATCATCCACGAAGTCAACTATGAGAAGTTTTTTCTTATCTTCATGTAATCTTAATCCTCTACCAATAGATTGACGAATAATTACTTCTGATTTGAATGATTCAGTTAGATATACCGTATGAATATTCTTTACGTTGATACCGGTTGAGAAAGTTCCATATGATGCAATCATTATTTTCTCTTCACCTTCTTCGAGGGCTTCACGATGAGTTTCTCTGACATCTTTGTCAATTCCACCATCTATGTAAAGTACTCTTCGATCGGTTTTATCTCTTAGCTTATTGAATATTTTTTGGCCATATTCGATTCGATAAAAAAGAACTAATGCATTTTTCTTGTTCTTTAGAATTAGATCGGTAATAAAATCTAATCGTTCTTCGGATTGGATTGCATAATTTTGTTCCATATGAAGTAGCTTCTTACGATCATCTTCTGATCTTTGAAATAAAGTTTTGAATCCTTCTTTAACTTCTTTAGTGGCATAATCCATTTCAACTACATATACTTCACATGGAGTGATATGTCCTTGTTCAATTAAAAAATCAGCACGAACATTAGATATAACCGGTCCGGTATATGCCATAAGAGTTAATCTATCAAGAGTTCCTGGTTTTGGAATAGTTCCAGATAAACCAAATTTCCTTGTTGCGTTTTCACATTTTTCAAGAATAGTTTTAATTGATGCAGATTTAGCTTTATGAGTTTCATCTACAATAACAGCATCGAATTCGTCGAAATATGATTTTTCTTTTTTAACCAGAGATTGATATGTACCGATAACTACGTTAGATTTTTCTCGAATAATAGATCCAGCAAATATTTGTTGAATGTCTAGCTTTAATCTACAAGACTCTTCGTTATATTCATAAAAATCTTCTGTTCCTTGTACAACAAGGTCAACGGTAGGAACGATCATTAAAATCTTGTGAGATCTTTGAGTTTCTAGCAAATAGGCGATTGCCATGTAAGTAATTAAGGTCTTACCAGCAGATGTAGCAAGTTCAGCTAAACAATTTTGATATTTAACAATATTGAATACGGCTTCAACTTGATAATCTCGAGGTTTCATCTTAGCATCTTTCCAACGATCATCAACCCAAGCTTGTAAATCTTCCATCGTAATATCTCGATCGAATTTACGTTCAATACCATTGATTTTAAGTTCAAAATTATATTGTCTTCCTAATCCTACTAGTTCATCCCATAATCCAGCAGGAAGATATCGGTTTGATTTGAAATAAGAAATTTTCCCATTCCACCAACCTTTCTTTACTCTTGGATCCCATTTGGCATTTGCTACTTCACGTTCAAATGTCAAATTGAGTTGTTCTATCTCCATTTCCGTTGCAGAAACTAAAGTAAGTATTTTATCGTTATGTGTTAAGTTCCATTCCATTAGTATGCTCGTTGATTAATTTCCTCGATTTGTATTCGATTCTTTATTGAGAATCCCATTTTATCGAGAGTTTCAACACATTGTTGAAAGAAGTTTACTTGAGATTCTAGTAATTCAGTTTGACGGATTCTAAGTGCCATATCCGAATCAATGTATTGGTTAATTTCTCGATGATCTAATCTAACATCATGTTGAGTTTTATAATATTCATATCGAAGTTTTCGATAATTTGAATCCGATGTTTTCTTTTTGTAAAGTGCTACTCGATATTTAGTTATCTTATCAACCATCATGTGACGATAAGATAACATAAGAACTTGAGCCTCTGCAATTTTAGATACATCGTTAATACTCTTGATTAGCTCAAGAATCTTTACTGAAAAATCATCTCTTTCAGATGTTAATGCGGTATCTAAGGTTTCGACTTTTTGTTCTTCTGGTGTCATTAAAATAAATTATTAGTAGCCTTTTGTTTTCGATTAGGTTTTACCACAATGGCCTTACCCTTATTTTTGGGTCTTTCTTTATATTTTATGCTGGGAATCTCAAATTGTTTATGTAGATCTTCGGCTACTAATTTCTCGGATGCGATAAAATCTATTGGCGCTTTGAGATTTTGTTCCTCAAATTCTTCGAGTTTTTTAGCTTCGTTTTCCATTCTATACAGATCTGATATCGAGGGGATTTGATGTAAAGTATTCACCATAATTTTTAATTGCTTCATTCTTAGTTTTCCAACAATAAGCGAATAGATCTTGTAGATCTTTCACCTTTTCACGTATCTTATAATCTCTTATGATTTTATTCCACATAAATACTGATCGTTTTTTCTTTAAGATATCTTCCATTTTCTTTCTGCCAATATAATCATTATCAAATAGATAACGCATATTAGGCATTTCATTAAACATATCAAATGGTTTATCGATTCCTGAAAGTGCTATTGCATTTTTACAAAGAAATGCATCCATTGGACCTTCAAATACAGTTACCATTTGAGTAAAGTCGGTTAACATTATATTGAAGAAAAGTGATAAAGTATTTAAACGCATTACCGTTTCACCACTTCCTTCTAGAAGTTTTTCTCGAACGATGAGATGCATTTTTTCCATATTATAACTTACATATTTTGCTTCATCGGTTCTTTTACCGAAATTACGAATTTGCCAACCTAATACACTTTGTTTATCTGGTGTTAGATTGAATATGTAGAGTTGATCTCGTTTAGGATCGTATGCAAAGAATTCCATTTTGTAATGCATGAATCGAGCTTTTAAATATGCTTCAATTCTTAAATTCTTATTTGGATCAATTAGATTTAGCTTGGTTTTTACTTCAATTAAAGGTATTGCACCTTTTCGAAGTTCGCCAAATATACCTACTTGAAGATAATCTTTAGTTGGTACTACAATCGTATTTGCTTGAATAAAATCTAGTACATAAATAAGTTCATCTTTCTTATTGAAAGATTTTCCATGATCTTTTAAAAAATCAACTACCGTAGTATGTGGTTTAGGACATCCACCATTGTAGCAATGAAATTTTAAATTTTTCCAATAAATATTTCCACGTTTCTTGTGAGCACCATGTGAATCGCCACAATAAGGGCATGCAAAATTTATACGATCTCGATATATTTTTGGTTGTGCCTTTTCTCCTGAAAATTGTTCATGGAGAATTGAATCTATCAACGATGTAATATGATTCCTCGAAGATTCTTTTAATTCCATATTTATTATAAGAAAAAAGGGGTCCATATAGAACCCCTTTATGAATTTGTGTTAATAAGATTTGATTACTTGATATCAAATTCTTTCAACCAATCCTCGATGTTTTCATCGGTACCTGGATTAGATGGAGTAGGAATTGATTCTTCTTTTTTAGGAGCAGATTCAGTTCGTTGAGGAGCTGAAGCAGTTTTAGCAGGAGAAGTGACTGCATTATAAGCAGCACCGGGATTTCCTGTAATTTCACTCAATACGTTGTTAACCTTATTTCTTAATTCTTCATCCCATTGTTTGAAGTCATAGATTTCAATATCAGCAGCACCTTCGTAAAGGTCCATAATCATTTTACGTGATTCTGAATTGTTATCCATTTTAACTGCATTTACCGTGATAGGAGTTTTAGCTTGAGCGAATTTACATTCGTCATAATTCCAATAACCACCTTTCATTGTAACTTTTAATGAGAAGTCTTTTCCTTCGAAGAAGTCGAAAACGTTAGTTGGTTCGGTTCCCATTTCCAAATCAGTAACATCTGGTTGAATTTGCGAATCGATTAATTTCTTAACGGCACGAGGGTAACGAAGGATTTGTACGGTGTTTTCGTATTCAGGACGTTGTGGATCTTTCATGATATAAACAAGAGAGTAGTAGTACTCTTTACGTTTAATCTTTTCAGCTTGTTTTTTATCGAAAGCGGATTCCGATTTGTATAGCTTCCAGAAAGTGTCTTGAATAATTGATTTGTCACCAATTGATGAAGGACAATCTACGTAAAATCCATTTCCACCTGCGTCTTCCAACCAGTATGAGAATTTTTTAACGAAAGATTTCTTTGGGTTTTTAACGTTCGGTATGAAACGAACGATTGCTCTGTAGATAGAGTCCTTAGATAATTTAGGATCTGTTTTGTAAAGATCCTGACCAGATTTTGGTTTTTCTTCTGTTTTGAAATCTTCCAAAGACAGATTAAAGATGTCGAATTTGTTTTCCATGTTTACTTACTTTTTTATTTACGTTGTTTATTTAATATGAACTTACTTAAATCTTAGATTCACTTACTTACTCCGGATTAAATTAGTTTCACCTAATCTAAGCTTGTTCTACTTACTTGGTTATAACATTTTTTAGATGTTATAATTATTATATGTATCTCACTTCAAATGAGATTTCGGTTTCAAAAAATTATGCAGGACCAGTTAAACCGGTTCCTATTGATGTAACGGTTGTGATATCGTCATTTAACAAAAGTAACATCGTTTGCTCTAAAGGCAAATCAATTGGTTGAGCATTTGTCATTTGTTGAAGTAATTGCTCATCTGATCGTTGACGCATTATTCGGTTTCTGTTATATAGCCAGGCATTATTCATTATGTAGTTCTATTTTTATCAATCCATTCTCTAAATATCTTGGCAGCAGCTTTCATATCAGGTGTGCTAAATTTATGGGTTTTAGCTCGATTCTCCATAGTCGTAGCAATTGCCATTGCGTGACTATGATCGGTTTTATTTAATTTATTAATGATGGTGATTGTTTTGTTTGCCGCTTCTGCATCTTTATAACCGGTTCCTTTTACTGCATCATCTTTACCCGGAGAAAATAGAGTTTTACTTTCAGCTTCTTCAACACCTTCACTTTTCTTATTTTTATCAATCCATTCACGAAATATCTTCATGGCATCTCGCATTCCATCTGATTGATGAGGATGTTTTTTAGCTCGAGATTCCATAGTAGTTGCAATTGACATAGCCCAAACGTTTTCACCTTTGTCCATAAGTTTATCTAACTCTTTTACCGTAAATTCTGCCTTTTCTTTGTTGGCATATCCAGTTCCTTTAATTGCGTCTCTTCCTCCTTTAGAATAAAGACCAATATCGGGTGGATCTGATTTGTAATGTCCTCTTTTTACAGTATGACCTACTCTAGGTTTCTTCTCTTCTTCATTTAAGAAATCGTCGAAGCTTTGTATATGTTTCATAATATATTTATCTTATATGTTTTTTATCTTAAATCAAATACTATAATTTCAGATTCTTCTTTTGGAGAGATATTTATTGATTCTTCTTCAATATAACTTAAACCATCTCCTTCAATAATATCTAAACCATTTACGTTAATTGAACCATTTACCACATATAAATAATATTTTCGGTTGCTTTTAATTTCAAATTTAAAATCTTCAGTAAATATACCTGCTAATAATTTAGCATCTTGTTTGATTGGCAATTTTTCTGTTATATCACAAAATTTATTTAATTTATCTTCTCTAGTGAATTGATGCCATTCGTGATAAGATTCCGTATTAAGTTCGTTTGGTCTTATCCAAAGTTGTAAATATCTATTTGGTTTATCTGAAGCATTCCCTTCAGTATGTTTTATACCTAAACCGGTACTCATTCTTTGAACGGAACCTGATGGTATATCTAAAGATTTACCGTGACTATCGGTGTGTCTACAAGTACCTTCAACAACATAACCAAATATTTCCATATTCTTATGTTCATGTAAAGGAACATGACCACCTGGCTGAACTCTATCATCATTGATAGTTTGGAGATCACTAAAATTCATATAATTAGGATCATAATAATTTGGAAAACTAAATGTTCTATATGAATTAATCCAATCAGCTTTTACGTTTCCTCTAGTGGTATATGGTCTATGTATTATCATAAATTATATAGTAACCTCGGTTTGTTCATTTGATGTCCATTCGGAAGCGGATAAAATTGGAATTATTTCTTCGTATGTATATGGACCATGTTTAGTTGTTAAATTATTAACACATTCTGGGATTTCACCTTCCCACTTCACAAAAGTTTTTGTTCCATCTATGCTTTTTCTTGAAGTATCAATTGAAGATTCTAACACTTCTTCAAAATTGATTTGGGATAATTCCGATACATTAAAAATCATAAATTTTCGGTTTTTATACTCTTGCATAAGTTTTATTTTATATTTAATCGTTTAACAATAGGTTTGTACATTACAGCCGCCTATTGTTTGCGTAATTGAAGTAATTATTCCAGAACTATTAGTTACTATTCCGTCAGCGGAATAGTCAGGATCATCTGGCCAGACATTTTGAGAAAATGTTTGGCTAGCATATAGTGTAGTTAAATTAGAATCCGCATAAACAGTTTTACCAACAGTAAGTCCAGCAGATGCAACCCAAATTACCGCAGAAGCAGCATTACAACCGTTATACACGGTATAACCGATAGTTGCATTGGCAAACCTATCCTTAGTTGCATTGTAATTTTGGAGAACTTCTGCGTTAGATAGAGCTCTATCATAAACGGATACGGAGGCTATGCCTCCAGTAACATATCGTTCAGTAACATAATCTTTACCTATTGCTAAACTTGTTATTGATGTTGATGCGTGATTAACCACGTTAGTAGCAGTAGCTCCATTCAAAAATGCGGTTGCTAATGTTGGTGTTACGGTTAATGATAAAAAATGCCATCCATAATAATCTAATACTAATCCAGAATTCCAACTCCATGTATTTGTTACACCATTCCAACTATACCCTAATGATTTATTATTATTGTTATTTAATAGTAATCCAGTTGCATCTGCCGGAGAAGTTCTATTTGCTACTACTCCTGCAAAACCATATGTTCCATTTTGATTAGCACCATCTCCACGAAACCAAACCTGTATTGTCATGGATGTAAAAGTTTTTACTAGAGAGGTTGAACAATAATCATTTACTCCATCAAATATAAAATTTCCCTCATTCGTACTACTAAATGTTGGTCCGTTAATTAAAGTTGCAATATTACCAGATGCAGATAAATCAATCCAAGTAGTTCCAGTACGAGGATAACTTGCAGTTAAGCCTGCATCTAAATACAGAACTAATCCTGAATCAATTATTGGTATCCAATTTGTCCAGTATCCGTTTGTATTTAACCAGGTTTTTGCAGCAATTGCGGATGCAAAAGATGTAGCACCAATTTGATTAGCCAAATTTATAAATGATTGATCAGTCTTAGCAATCGATCTTTTATATCCAATGTCATTTACCGAAATAGATATAGTATTGCCTCCGGCAGTTCTCGGAGGAGTTGCAGTATATGCAATAATATATCCAAGATCTTCATCAGGACCACCTCTCCAGGTTAATCCGGTTGCAAAGAATCCTGAAGTAGGTCTTCCTATTGCAATAGATCCCATCTTTTGAGTACCGGAAACGGTAGCACCAACATTATATGCGAAAGTTCTAGTGGTTGCCATTTAATTAGAAATTGTTAGTTGTTGAATTATAGAAAACTAATCCGGTTACGTTTGTTGTTTTAGTAATAGTTGGAGTTGAGTAATTAAATGTCATTACATCTCCTCCACCTTGTTCGCCAAATTGTATTCGGATTGGATAATAAACTCCAGCGGTTAAAGCTATAGAACCAGATCTTTCAGTGGGTCCATGAGCACCTCCATTATTAACCGTTGCATTTCCGGTAGTAAATCCGGTTTGTGCATTACTTCCAACCCAAACATACGATGCATCATCGGATGACGTGAAAAATGTGTAGGTTTCGGTGGTTGTTGGTTTGAAATATCCCAACCATTGACAACTGAAATTAGTTCCATCATCAGTAGCCGGTTCAAATATAGAGGTTGTTTGTACAGATGTTGCCGGATTATTTCCTACTGAAGCAGGAGTTGCCGTTGCAAAGAAACTAACATTGTCAGCAAAATATCCACTATATGTTGTCTTATATAATCCAGCAACATAAGGTAAATATGAAGTCCAGTATCCATTAGCAGTTAACCAATTCGTTGCATTAGTGACCGTTGTGAATGTGGTGGATCCTATAGAATTTGCTAATGTAAGAAATGCATTATTACTAGTTGGACCAACAAGAACTTCAGTACCCCAAAATTGCACGGAGGCAAAAGGGCGATTTGGATCTGATGTTGGTTGAGTAGCACCTGGAAGAGCAGCAGCAATCACATAACCTTTACCTTCACTAGGTCCACCCCACCAAGTTAATCCAGTAGATTCATAGGAAACTGACGGATATCCAACACATAGATATCCATAATTGGTTGCTCCGGCTACACTCACGAGAGTCGGGTTATATGCGAATGCTCTACTATTTGCCATTAGAAGCTAAATTTAATTTTATTCAGTTTATATATCAATACTGAATCTGCCCCTATCTAATTGTCATATAACCTTTATCTAAGGTGATCGAGGAAATAATATAGTTCTTCAGGCAGTACTAGTATTTACTAGTTAGGTTAATCTCCTTCATTCTCCTTCATTCTCATTAATATCTAAAAGATAATTAACATACTTCTCTTCCTCACCGAATTTTGGTGATTCGTACCAAGGCCAATTAGAATCAACGAATGCCCAATCTTCTACGCCTAATTGACGGAATCTGTTTCTGATATCCCAGTTATAGAAAACTGAAATAGATCTTACTCTTCTTTGAATATCGGCTCTTGCATTACCATCATCTTGAGAATTTCCTCCATGATAATATTGGAAGTAGAGAGGTTTTGGAATGTGAACCATTCGAGTTTGTAGGAATGTTCTAACGATTAACTCATAATCATCAGCTATGGATAATCTTCTATTATGAGATCCAACTGAAAGATAAACATCTCTTCGCCAAGCACGAAAGTGATTTGGAACAGCCACAATGTGGCGAATAGTAAGAGGATTAATATTAGGTTGATCTACGGATTTGTAATCTCTTCCATTATGATGATAATCATAATATTTACCATAACCTAAAGCCCATGTTCCATCAGGTCCATAAGTTAAAGATTCGTGTTTTTCGTTAATCTCTATACAATCTGAATAATAGAAACCGGCATCTGGATATCGATTATAAGCCTTAATAATATATTCATTTGCTTCTGGATGTAGCTCATCATCATGATCCATTTCCATAAGAATTTCTCCTCGAGAAAGCATGAATGCACGATATTTGGCTTCACCAATAATTCCACCACTAATTGGAAGTATTCGATAGACAGTTACTCTCGAATCATCTTTCTCGATTTCTTTTGCAAGATTAGAGGTATATTCATCTGTCGAATCGTCAACAATAACCCATTCCCAATTCGTGTAAGTTTGTTCTTTGATTGATTTATAAGTTCTTCTTAGCTTATCTCCAGTATTGTATATTGGAGTAATAATACTTAAAAGCGGTTGAGTGGTTTGTCTATTTAGAATATAGGCAGTTGCACATTGATAGGCATCTTCTCCTATTTCTGGTGAGTACTCTTCGAAATGCAACCACCTTTGTTTAAAGTCAAATGATGAATTAGCTAGCTCAGGATAATCTTTCCATTCACCGCCAATCGATAAAATACAATCTGGATTAAATTCAGAAACGACCGATTCATCATATTTCTCTATTCTTTTAACTGTAAGTTCTTCACATTCAAAATAAGGTGGATTGTTGGATATTAACTCAACATCTTTATCGTGTATTAATAGAATTCTTGGAAGTTTTCTATTGAGCTTCTTCTTCTGAAAATAATTGTAATTAGTAAGGGTTTCATTAATGAAATGAAATATCTCGGGTTTTTCTGCCTTGATGGCATTGATGAAATATCCATCTCCACTATAATGAGCATGAAAACGATGTGGATTCATTGTTCCTTTATGAATAAGTAGTTGGCCAACATCTACTCCTTGCCATCTCATATTATCGAGAGTGGCTTCTCTGATATGTAATTTCGTAAAGTCTTTTCCTTCGACTAATTGATTGAATGCCCAGATTCCGGGAAGGTTAACTCTTTCTTGTACGATTTTGAAAAATTCAGGATGTATTGCATTATCATCGTCAAGAATGTATATCCATTCATCATCGGGTAAAGTATCAATTAGATTATTGATTAGGCTATATCCAAAAGTGTTTGGTTCACCTTTTTCCATAATGATCGAGGTAGTTTTACTCTCAATAAACCTAAGAAGTTCTGAGGATATTGAGAAATTACCTAATATGTCAATGATAACATGCCAATTTATCTGGATGTTATCTACTCGAGAATCTTCTATAGATTTCCAAACCTCTTTAAGGTATTCAGGTCGAGTGAGCCTAGTTATAATATTAACTTTCATGAAATTACAGTCTTTAACTACTTATATGATGGATTGTGTACTCGGGTTTAATCGAGAAAGAGCTACGGCATCAACAATATCGTCAATCGGTTTAGGGATAGCGTATTCTCCTTCTTGAATAAATTCAAGTTCGGTGATTTTATCTCGAAGAGGAGAAGAATCCATCATGAAACGATTAACCATCATACATTTTGAAGCATTGCCATTTCCTGTATATAGCTTCTTAATAGATTTTGGAGGGATAACCCAAATCTTCTCTCCTACAATTTGTAGCAGTTTTACTTTTAAAAATGTATTGTATGATATTAGATCGATGAAAGAATTTCCTTTAGATCCAAATGAGAAACCTTCTATATTGATAAATTCTGCTTCTTCTAAATAAGGTCTAATGTGAGATATTATTTGATCGGATAATTCGTTAGCATTACGAATCTTAATTCTTTGATCTTCTAAACTATCTTTAGTATTAGGTTCTTTATTATAGCTAACAACCGTGACAATTTCTCGTATTGCATCATGTGTTCTGAATGCGGCTTTACCTGATTGAAAATTTGGAACGAATGAAAATAGAGTGAGGTTACCTCCTTCGTTTATAGATACGGCTGTACTGTTAATTGAGAAATCAATTCCTATTATCATACACGTTTTCCTAATGCAGCACCTAATGCAGCTCCAACAAGTCTACTTGTTAGTAAATCGTAAATTACGCCTCTCTCAATACCTAGTACATTTGCAATAATTTTACCGATCGAAGATCCTAGAGCAAAACCGGTAAGACCTCCTAGGATAGATCCTAGAAAACCTTCATTTGTAAGCTCTTCATTAAATTCTTTTATATTCTTGTTTTTATCAAGATATTGACTACAAAATTCTTTGATAGCTTTATCGATTTTAGCTTCTTCAGCTTCAGTTAATTCAGACTTAAGATTTTCATTAAGTGCTTTGATTTCTTCTTCAGAGAAAGTATTACTTTCAATAAGATATTCTTTGAATGTTTTCATTATTTAATAGCTTTTGTAATTATTTCTTCTAATTTATATGGGTCTAATCTGAAAATTACTCCTGTGGCTTGATTGTCAATTGCGAACCAAAGAGCACTTGCAAATTGAGGCATTGCTGAATCTAGTTTATCTTTTATATTTTCTACCATGTCATTCTTAGAAAATTTATCTAAAGTCTTGCCATCCGGTATAAATTGTACGTATAGTCCTTTTGCATCGTTAAAAACTCGTACAAAAAAATTCATTTTTCCGATGGAAATCTTTCCTTCGTTAATAAATCCATCAAATGTTGGAATGATATTCATTAGTTTGTTGTTTTTATATTAATTTATATATTCAATCCTATTCCATACTTGGCCAAAATGGATCAATTAAAACTAATTGACCTCTTCGCATCATCCAATTCTGAGGACCAAAATCTACCTGATATCGATATTTGTCAATTGATCCATTAAGGAATGCAATTATATCGTTTAAAGATTTTTTATCTGAATCTTTTGAATATTTAATTATAATAGATTTTAAACCTTCAAAAAAGTTGGTATCCTCTTTATTATTACCGAAACGATATCCCTTTAATTGAGTTTCTAAATACATGTTTAATTCATTGGTAAAATCTCCACTTGGTTTTTCTAGATTTTCCATGAATACTGCAAATATCCATCTTTCTTCATTGGCCCAAACCTTTAGAATTTTTTCTATTTTAGGAGTATATGAATTCGTTTTATTAGATAAACAAAATGCTAAATATCTAGTCATTCCTGGATCATTGATAGGAGCATATATCTTGATAACTCCACCTTGGTATTCGAGTATTTCAGCAGATGAACCGCCGGCAATCCTTTTTGCGCCTATATTTATGAAATGATTAACATAATCATCCATATTTTCAATTTGAATATTCTCTTCATTTCCTATTCTATCAATCACCGATGCAATAGATGCCTCATTTAGAAATTCATGATATTTGTAAAATTTCATTTTATTGAGTTTCAAATTCTAATTTTATCTCATTAAATGCAAATGTAGCTTCGAAGGTTCTAAATTCAGGAGTTAATTCTGAATAAGAAAGTGTGAATTGATTCATTCCGGTAAACAAACAATCTTTGAATATTGATGAGTACATCTTATTTCCTTCAGCATCAAATATACCAATAGGAACATCAAATGTATATGGATTACGATTATCAAAGCTATAATAATGAAAGAATGTTTCTAATAATATCCAATAATTAACATTTCCGTCTAACAGCTGAAATGTGACGGTGAAGTTTCTATCAATTAACATCTCTGGTGATAGAGCTTGACGAAATCTTCTTGTAGTACCTTTAGCTTCTGCATAATAACCAGGCTTAACCTGTTCAATTGGTTGAAAATTAAAATTAGGAATAGTTATTGATTGAATAGAATAATTCACAATATCGGCCACATCCGTTACTGGAGTTGGCATCCTAAAGAGGTATGGTGCGTATCGATCTTTTATTTCTTGAGGTACGAATATTCTAGGTAACTCAACTTTAAAAAGATCATTTCTATTTTGAAGTATCATTTATTGTTGATTTGTTCCTTTAGATGAAGTTCCTTTAACATTAGTTCCTTTAACATTAGTTCCTTTAATTGCAGTTTGGAAAGGTGCAGGAACTGAAATTGTTACCGATGGAGCGGCAATTACATTCGGAGAAACCGTTACCACTCTAGGAGCTGATACTGGAGTAACTGCAAAACTAGGAACAGGACTAGATATAACTGAAGAAGAAGGAGGTAATACTGCTACTTCATTTCTAGTTATTGCAGTAGGAGAGCTTATCAAATTGGTATTCGCAGAAATACTACTAGAAGTTCCAAAGTTTCTAACTTCTATAGGAGTAAAAGTCTGAATCGGTTGTTGAACTGGAACTGCTCGTAAAGCAGAGATTGTTGCATTAAGAGTACTTATTAAAGCTAGCAAACGATTATTCTCGTTAGTCAATGTAGTCTTTTCATTACTTATATTTTGTATAAATGTAGTTTGTTGTCCTACTACGGATTGAATTGTAGATAATTGTTTTGATAATGAAGCAATTGTTGCATTGAATTCAGCGTCTTCTATATTATCTGCTGCTACTAATGCAGCGTTATTTGTTAAAGCCTGAGATAAATCTGAATTAGATTTAGTTAATTGAGAATTAAGAGATGAAATTTGATTATCTTTGTTAACAACGGTAGAATTTCTTTCAACGATAATCGTTTCTTGTCTACTGATTTGACCATTTTTTTCGTTAATGGTTATTAGAAGATCTTCAATTTTATCAATTTCTTTTAATTTAGCATATTCGCTAGATGAATAGAATTTACCAGTATAGAGTTGTTGTTTTTCTCCTCTAGAGGATGCAGCATTAGCTGCTGCTGTATTGGTTATTTCCATAGAAGTTACTCCGGTTAAACCGGCAGTAGTTCCCTTTTCATTTCGTATGTAAAGATTAAATTCTCGATTTTTTAAACCTAGAATATTAGTTGATTGAGTTTCATTTAAACGAAATACAACTTGACCTCTTGCTTTATCGGCTGCCGTTGTTGGAAATTCATCAAATGTAATAGATTCATCAGTATTAGATCCAAATTCTAAAATAACATCACCTAGACCAGAAAGATCTAGAATTGTATTAGCATTATTTTTAGTCTGATATAAAGTAAAACGTACATACGAGGTTCCTTTAGATACCATTATTCTTCCTAAACTTTGAGGATATATTCTCAGATTAGTTCCGTTTTGTAACACATTTTGAATAGTTCCTTGAGTGGCAGTTCCACCAGTAGTAATATTATCCCATGCGATAGAAATAGCGTTATTGTCGGTGAACGATGTCAAATATCTTACATTGCTAATGACTGGATCTAAAGCCCTTTGTAAATTTATTTCTTTAGATACTAATTGATTGTATACTTTAAGTTGAATAGGATTTGAACCTAAATTAATAGCCTTAAGAACTCTTCCATATTTATTAACCTTACTAGAAATCATAGATGAGGCTTTCCAAATTTGTGAATTATCTGATCTATTATATAGTCGAAGTACATAATCTATTTTAAAAGATATTGCATTCGTGTTCTTAATTACTGGACGAAATGTATTGGGTAAATCATAATTGTCAACTTGTGAAAGTTGAACATCGGCAGTTTGTACCCACGCATAAGTTGCACTAGTTTGATCGTAAACATATTCAGAAACGACTAAATCGTGAAGTAACATGTAATCATAACCAGATGCATTAATATCTAGAATAAAATTCTCGATAATATCACCATTGAATTTTCCATAAAATTCTATATAATCACCATCATTAGATTCTGCAATATAAGCACTAATAGATTCGAATTGATCTTTAGTAGGTATTTCTGCTTGAACTCCTTCGTAAAAAGTTAGATAATTTTGTCCATCAACAAAAGTTGGATTATTCAAAAATCTAAAATCTATTTGTATATTTTGAGAAGGTTCAAAACCGGATCCATCCGTAATTTTTTCAGCAACTGAATCTCCATTAAGTGTAGTATACCAATAATCATATACTAGATTGTAAAGAGAAAGAACTCTTACTTCTACATATGAATCATAAACTCTACCACCAAATAAGAATGATGATGGATTAAGAGTTTCCCATGCATCTGATTTAGAATAAAGTATATTGGCTAAAATTAGATTAGTTCCATTTCTCTTCTTGGCTTTTATTGATGCCGCAAAAGCTTCATTACCTTGAAAATTAAATCCTTGTACAAGATGAAATTTGACAGTATCATATACCGGAGATTTTCCTGTGTTGAAACTGATAGGTAAACTAGCAGACGAAGTAAGATCTGTATCGAAATCATTATAGAATACAATACGATCAATATCTAATTCTGCAACTTTAGATCTTGAGATTTGAGCATATGAATGATTTCGGATATTAGCCGTTCCTACTGGAAGACCATCCTGAATTATTCCACAAGCATCATCATTAAGAATTTGATATTCTCCGGTATGTAGATTTTGAGTCTTCCATAACGGTGCAGTTGTAGTAGGGATACGGAATTCGTTCCCTGGTACATTTATTTGAGCCTGATCCGCATAGATGTATTCCATCAATACCGCATCATTAAGTAAAATAAATTTTGAAGATGTAGCCATTTACGTTTATTATTTAGAAGGGCTTAAAGAGCCTTTTAATCTTCTTATTCAAGTTATATGTAATTCCCAATCCAAAAGATACATTAGGTCCAATAGTTTTATTCATGGGATCAACACCAACACCAACACCTACATAAGGTCCAAATACCCAAGAAGATTCATCAGATTGAATCATGTTCTTGTCAAGAATAGATCCTTGTATATCAGAAATTGTCATTCCAGGATAATTAGATTTTACAAATATTTGATAAGATCCATCAAGTTTAACCAAACCTGTGGTCACCGAGATACCGATTTCATCTTGTGTTATAGTGGTTCCTTTATCTAGAACATTCGCTGAATCGTATTGAATCTTAGATATCCCTGCCAACTTTCTGTAATTACCTTTCGAAAAGATGGAATCATATTTCCAACCAATATCTACAATTCCATCGGCATATTTAGTGATGGTATTTGTCAGATAAATTGGATCCGATTTGATTCCGGCATTGGCGGTAGTAATCATCTTAACGTCACCCTTTAGATTTTTAACTTCTCTATAAAGTTCCGCATTAAGTTCTTTAAGTTTCTTACCGTCTGCAATGAAGGTGTTCTTTAGAAAAACTTGTTCGCCTAGCTTATTAGTTGTTTCTCTAACTGAGTCGTTAAGTGCTTTTTCATTTTGTCCGGCTACCATCAATTCATCTTTAAGACCATCCGTAACTGAACATTGTCTAAGAAATAGAAGCAGCACAATCACAAATCCAATCATTAAGATTTGATTAAGCTTCAATTTTTTATAGTCAAATTTCATAATTTTTTAATTTTTTATTACGAGAATCTCATTGGACCAGTCCATCCAGCACTAGTGTACATATATAAACCTTCTCCAGTAGGACCAGGAGCACCGGGAGTTCCAGTTACTTGATAAACCATAAGACCTTGGGCGACGGATCCCATTGCAACTCTTTGTGTCTGGCTCATTCTCGGTGGTGCAAAACCTTTAGTTGTTGAGTTAACTGATAGAGCAGCAGTTTCAGGATAACCTAAACCATGTCCTGATACAGTAGCTCCGGTTATTGGATCTCCAACTACAACTACATTAGCAACTAAACCACCGGTATAATACGGGTCTTTTGTGTACCATGATTGAGAATATGCAGATCCTCCAATAATAACTTTTCCTCCAATTAAGGCAGCCGCATGATTAAACATACTTGAGTTAACTATACGAATATCTTGTAATTGACCATTTGCTCCATCCGTTGTTTTATTAGATCCTTCAATAATTATAGGTCCTTGGAATGCTCCAGCAAATATTGATGGAATTCCTCCATTTCCAACTTGTGATTGGTAATATTTATATCCACCTAATGCTCTAGCAGTAAATGTAGAATCACCAATCGCTAAAAATGATTCAGATCCAATTCCTCCGGTTCCTCCATAATATCCATAACCATCAAATGATGCAGAAGCTCCTGGATTATTTGCGGTTACCCCTTGGTATATAGAACCTTGAAGTCTAATACCATTTGTTGGTGGTTGATAATCTCTATGCCATGCAATCTCTCCTACAGTTATTGATCCACCAATGGCAAGTTTAGATCTAATATATTGACCGGTTCCTCCTAAAAGATTAGACGAAGTAGTTGGAAAACTTAAACCTACTATTAAAGATCCACCATTTGCACTTCCTCCAGGATTAACCCAAATGTTAGGAGACATATTTGTTGCTCCTCTAGCAAATGTTCTTAGAACAATATCATCCCATGAATAAATTACAGTAGCTCCCATTGGACCTGATAAAGATGTAATATTATAAGCTGGAGTAAGTCCATGAATAAGACCACCACCTCGAGCATCAATAACATCAGTCATTGATAAAACTCTTAAACCAGATAAATTTGCAGGAAGAGTTAAACTGGATATACCAGCACCTGATCCATTAATTGTATTTAGATTTCCACTATCTTGAATGATGTGAAAGGGAACCTTAGGCGTATAATTTTCTGAATTCCAAGCGCCTTTTAAAAATCCGGCAGATCCAGTAGCTCCTGGAGTAGCACCAATAATACCTAAACGACTCGAAGCAAATTGAGTTCTAGGAATTCCATTCGCATCAGTTGAAGCAATAATTTTTGCAACTGCATTTGATGTGTTATCGGCATGTAATGATATATGAGAATCGTAATTATTTGATGCACTAATTCCACCGGTATTTCCTCTTGATATAATTAATCCAGCAACAATATTACCAGCTAAACCGGCAGTAGTACCAATAATGGTATTTCCCAATCGATGTTGATAAGATCCTATCGAATAAGTTCCATCAATTCCTTGAAGTACCACAGCACCTTGTTTACCAACTCCGGTTGAAAGAGGATTTAATCCAACGGATTTTGAAAATATATGATGAAAACCTAATGGAGTAGATCCGGTTGAATCGTTTCCGGTTAACCAAGATTTTTCACTTAGATAATCGTTAAATTTTAAGAATTGAGATTCTATATAAAGGTTAGCCGGTGTTTCTAGAGGAGTGGTTCCACCAATCTTAATTGCCATAGGCATTTTAGGTGAGTGAATAACCGCTCTTTGTATAAGAGTTCCGTTATACCAAGGATCCGTTGTTGTAGTTTCAAATCCATAATATGTAAAATCTAGAGCAGATACCGGTTCATTAAGATCTCCTGAAGTAGGAAGTGTTCCAGCAGTACCAGAAGTTAAACCTACTGCACCAAATGCAATTCCACTAACACTATCTCCATCAATATATCTTTGAATTACTGTTAATGTAGGTAGCTGTTTTTGTAAATTAGATCCAGTCGGGAAGTAACCAAAATCCGAAAGTTGGTCAATTGCCCAACCAGTAGATCCCATAAATACAATATTCTTCTCGGCACCAACATACGAAATAATATCTCGATTTGAACTAACCGTCGTAGTTGCACCATATGCAGTAGCAGCAATCCATGAGTTAACACCAATGTCGGTAGCTCCTCTAAAATATTGCCATTCGAATGATCCACCAGTAACTCCTTGAGGACCACTAGGACCAACAAGATTAATTCCGGTATTGTACCATCCGGTTGAACCTCCAGTAAAAGAGTATATGTAGACAGTTCCTCCACTACTTACAAATCCATCACCTAATTCTAATGGATTACCATAGGCATCACCAGTAACTCCTCCATAAGTAGTTCCAGCAAACCAATAATTTCCTCGATCTCCTACTGGACCTTGTCCACCAGCAGGACCAGTAACACCAGTATCTCCTTGAGGGCCACCGCCACCAAGAATTACTTGATCGAAGTTAAAATTTATTTTTTCAACGGCATTTATTAGCGAATCCGCTGGAAAAAGTTCTTTTATTGAAATGTTAGCCATTTACTTATTTTTTATTTAATGTGACTGTGCAAGAAATAGACACTTGCTTGTCTGTTGGTAGTTTATATATCAAGCTAAAATTCAATGGGTTATTTCCCAAAGGAACGGTTTGGAAATTAGTCGAAACCACATAACCATTATCTTTCTTTTGAGCATCTGTATAATCTAATCGAATCAAAGGTTCAACAATATTTGGTTGATAAGTCTTTTCCCAGAATGTTATGTTCGATACCTCATACCGATCAAAGATATTTTCTTCGATGTATTTAGTGATATCGTCGTCTATTGTTCGCTGATCAAATGAATAATCAGGATCCATATATTTAGTAAATTCAGCACCAAATCCTTCGGAGATTAACCATTTACTTAATGCTGATGTAACATAAACATCTAAGGTTAACTCTTTTTGTATGGCAGTAGTATTAGTTATTTCAAATACAATATCTTGAGTTATTGTTTTGATTTTAGCCCTAGTAGATCTTCGACCAAAATCGTTTCTATCAATAGCTCCTCCATCAAATTTTTCAATAATTGGAGAATCCGGAATAGCAATAACCTTAGATCCAAAAAAAGCTTTTTCTTCTTTAGGTTCTCTTGTACCTATAACCGCTTGAGATATATTACGTCGTATATATTTCCAATAATAATACGGATCCCAATTAGAACGAAATACAAAGAAGTCTTTATGGTCAATAGAAATCTCTCCTATTGCTGGATATATTGAACGAGTTGAGCCAGTTATATTTTGTCCACCAACTATATTTGGATTTTCAACATTAACTTTATAAACATAAAGATTCGGGATAATTCCTAACGATTCATCTTTCCAATAGTAATATGGCGAAGCCGTACTTCCACTTCCTCCACGTTGAACATCCCATATATTAATATTAAGATATTGAAGACCTTCTTCTTTAAGATCCGTTTCATCTACAAATTTAATAACATCATACCATCTGGGAACATATTCTCCACGATATCTGTTCATTCTAGATAATTCTACTCTTGGTGCACCTATTAATTCGAATCCAATATCAACTGATGATTGTAGACCAGAAGGTTTATCTTGAGATGTAGCAATGTCTAAATAACTGGCTTTAACAAGATCATCCGGTGGTAATACTGAAAGCATAAATGTATTAAATTCTACAGTACCATCATCGTTTACTTGAATATATTGAACATGTGGATCTCCACTATTAAATGCATCGGCAATAGAAGCAAAGCTAATACCGGTTAAGATATTAGAATATGCGTTATATCCACCGAATTCATAATATATCCGAGATCCAATTCCTGGTTGAAATGGTTTTGTATAATCTGCTCTCACTGAACCCGGCCAAGCATTTCGAATATTCACATATGAATTATAACCATTAGGCGTTAAAGTTGGATTGAGTGGAAGACCTTCAATCGTTGTACATTTAAATGATCTAGTAGAAATATCAAATATTCCTCCAAATTTATATATGTATGTAGTTACACCTACCGTATTAGCTAGGTATACGGAATTGAATCCACCTTCTTGATTAAGAGTTAAATCATTTCTAAAATCCGGTTGTTCTCCATTAATATCCGTTCCGCTATAAATTTCAAAATATTCTCCAGTATCTACCCAACCATTAATAGATCCTTTAATTACAATATCGGCATATTGAAAAGCACCACCATATCCAACATAGCTATATTTGTCGTTTGCCGAGTATAAGTAAGCACGATCAATCCAACGATCTCCAACATAATTTGTTAAAAGCGGATCATTCATATCAGCTTCGATTAAAACCGTTAAAGTTTTCCATTTATCATTTTTGATAGCTTTGATTGCAGTAGATTCTCCATAAGTTAATATTGCTGAGAATTTATAATCATCATATATTGCGCTAGGAACTGTTTTAATTTCCTCAACATTATAATCAATATTAGATGTACCACTTCGGTCTTTAATTGCAACCTTAGCTCCTCTAAATAAAGCTTCGGCAAAGGCAAAATCGTTTCCACCATTGAATATTGAATATCTAAAATCTCTAGGCACTGGATTTCCATCCACCGTTTCTCTAGTGAAATAATCAACGAAATAATCATCGACTATACTATATAAACCACCACCGGAAGATCCGGTTATTCCTGTATAAGAAGCATAATCACCAGTAGGTCCAGTAGGATTAATAATTGCTGAATCGAAATATGAAAATGAATTTCGCTTTTCATCGAATGTCATATACTTGGGATATTCTTGTAGATAATACCATTCATGAGTAAATAGCTTGGGATTTCTATTATATTCATCAAATGAAGGCGTAAAATTGAACATACCGAATGCTTGATCGACATTTAGACGATATCCATTTTCTCTAACGTCAGTTGATTCATTATCATAAACCCATTTGTTTATAAATGGAACTACTCTAGAATAAACTGAAAGTGTAGGATTGTCATTTTCTTTTAGACGATCATATTCATTTGTTATGTCATCTGCCGTATCATCATATTCATTGTATAAACCAATAAGTTTTTGGAATCCTCCAGTGATGGTAAAAGGAGATTCAGCACCAACGGCTTCGGTAACATTGTTTCTAGATTCCTCGGTAAGCGCCCACCATTGAACAAATGGATTTTCATCAGGAATATCTACTGGGAATATTTCTAGATCTTCTCCAAATGAAGGACTTGTATTAGTAGCTCCTGGTAAAGTGATACTTCCCCATGCCACATTGACTGAAGTTGTTCCGATAACTGAATTTAGAAGATTTCCTCCTTGAGTTAAGGTCCATAAAGATAATAATCCAAAATCATTTTCATGTGCCGATGTTGAGTATGCTGGACCAGAACCTAAATTAAGACTAGTAGGTATCGGTTTAATTATACCGTAATCTGTTATAGGTGAGAATCCAGTAATTCCTCTAGATATTACAATTGAAGTTGCTCCAGAAGTATTAGCGAATGTGGATTGTCCACTTACAACATAATAATCCGGATTTGCAGTGGATCCTAACCAAGGGAAATTCTTTACTCGATTAAATGAATAGAAGTATCCACCAGAAGTACCTCCAACACTGGCTCCAGTAGGTCCCATTGGTTGATATTGATTGGATAACGAAGTGGAACCTATAAATTTAGTTCCATAAATCCAGGGACCAGCACTAGCTCCTACAGATCCTATAAGGCCAGTTGAATAATTCGATAGTGCAACTACCGTATTACCAACAGTATGGAATTGCGCAGATTTAGTAGCAGATATCGAAACGAATTCGGATTCTCCATCATAATCTTCAAATATAGTACCGGATCCAGTTAAACCGGAAATATAATTAGTGTCAAAATTTCCATACCAAACCTGTCCAGTAGGAGCAATCGGAGCAATTTTATAAAGAGCTCCTAATCCAAAATCGGATCCGCTATAAACATCTCCATAAACGAATCCTTCAGGACCTTGGAATGGAGCATAAAGAGGATTAGCTCCATTTGTAGCTCCTTTAAAATTAGCTTCTACTTGATATGAAGTACTAACATTAATTGGTAAATTAGCATCATAGCTCCATACAACTCCTTGTCCGCCAATTCCTCCAGCGGATGATACTCCATGTAATCTATGAGGATTTGCCGAAGATCCAATCGAAATTCCTCCTAAAATACCACTTCCAAAAGTGGATGTTGTGGTAAACATCGAACCGTTGTTAGCTTGGAATTGTCCAGTATTATCTTTAGGAAACATAAAATTTGCCGGAAGAGCAGTTGAATAAAGGGCATCTAGATCAAGACTAAAAGGTCCTCCACTTGCGCAACCGAAAAGTCGATGAAAACCCGAGTTTGTTGGATCGTCAATCAAAGAACCTCTTGGTTGAACTGTAGCAGTTCCACCAAAATAATAAAGAACTTGAATTCCTCTATCTTCATCCCATGAGAAAATAGTTCCTCCAGTATTTAAGTTTCCAGTGCCACTAGCTTCTACTGCCTCAATTCCTCCTAGAGGAGCTACACCAAACCAAATAGGTTTATCTTCAAATGTAACCGTTTTAACCGCTATTTCATTATCATAAAGAGTACGATCTTCCCATCGCCATTGACTTAGACTAGCACTCCACTTCCATACATGATATATTGATCGAAAAGTAAAATTATTCGATTGAATAGCATCTATGGCATATCCAGTTTGAAGGTATAATTCACCATCAATTCCATCAAATTTAGGTAAACCATAACCATATCCGGCAGTTGGAGCACTTGCTGGAATCGTATCCCAATACATTTGTCGATAATCGAATGTTAGATTTGCCGGTCCAATTAAACCAGTATCTAAATTCGTCGCTTTGCCCCATATTGATGAATCGGTGTTTGTACCGGTTGGAATTGCAGCAACACATCCAGTTTGCTCAGGTATGTAAATTGAGTGTCCTGGCATATCAAATGAGGCATTATAGATAGGATCATCTCCCTGATTCCAAGTTGCAGTAAATATTCCTCCGAATTCTGGAAAGGTTGCAGATACTAAATTTAATGAATTACCGAATTGAGTAGCAAAATCATTTTGATTCCACATATTTCTTCCGATAACATATTTTCTAGTTGTATTATAATTACTTACTAAATAATTACTGAGCACCATGTCTTTTCCCAAATATACGGATGCGCTAGATCCAGCTCCTCCAACACTAAAGAAAGATAAGGCACCTACTGGTTTTCCGTCCATAACATTATAATGATCTGAATAAGATCCAGTAATACCAAACGCTGCTACAGTAGTAGCTCCAGTCGAAATATTTTGAAATACCCATTCAGCAGATGCACCTCCACCAGACATATCTTGAGCAGTAAGTAATGCACCTAATCCATTGTATGCGACGATATCTGGACCAACTTTAAATCTTCCGTCACCACAACTCCAAAGTGGCATATCTCCAGCAGTTCCACCTCCTGTATTACCCGGTATTCCGAATTGACAAAAATTAAAAGGATTGACTAAATTTGCCTGAAGTTTAAATCCAAAATTTGAGCCAATATACGCAGATTGATAAGATGTTGCTTGTGGATCTCCGCTTGCAAATTGACCAATTCCTCCTTGAATACCTTCAGCACCTAAATCTGCTCGGGTTATTGGAGCTATTGCGGTTGCACCTATCGTAGTCCATCTACCATAAGGTCTGTTATAGAAGAACAATTCATTCTGATTTTGATATGGAAAATATTCAGGATATTCGGCTGGTTCAGGATATGTTCTAGTTCCAGCAAAAACAACCTCATCTTCGTTGATAGCCGATAAAGTTCGCATTCCAAAATTTGGATAATCCATTAATTTTATAATTGCTAGTTGACTTGCACCGGTCGAAGTAACGCTAAATTTTCTAATAGTAGGATATTCTTCCGATGAAGATGACATAAAAATATCGTTTTCTGCCCAATCTAAATCGATATAATCAAAAGCGGGTAGAGATTGATAAATGTTCCAAGTATCTCCGCCATCTACCGTTGTGTATATTTCATGCAAATTAAGCAGAGCTCCGGTCATACCTTTTTCTCCAGTAGGACTTTTTGCGAATACCACTCTTAATGAAGGTGAATTTGCACCAACTGGAATAGGATATAAAGTTTGATTAGTGAAGGCATTTTTAGTGGTAACTAAAAGCGAAGTGGCTCCGGCATAAGAACCGGCAACATAACCATCTCCTAAAACTCCTTCACCTAATTCCCATTCAAATAGATTGTCTAATGAAGCATCTCCATCTTTATTGTAATCTGTATTGAAGAAGTCAAAATCAAAATCTCTAATAGGCATTAATGAAAGATAACCAACTGAATTTTTTATTAGCTTTCTTAAAGGTATCTTTCCTTCACTTCCTATTTCTAATGAATGAGTTTTCTCGGTTATCGATAGAACATAATATTTATCAAGTCCGGTAAATCCAACAATATTAGCTCCTTCATAAAGAGGAGAATCTAGATAATTCGAGTATTCATGAACTATTGTAGAATATCCTTTATCGGTTTTAACATAAGTTTTATCGGTTTGATCTAGGAAATTATCAACAAAATCTTTTTCAATTATAAATCTAGTACCTGGTTTCGTATTTCCTCCTACAAATTTATATTTATAAACAAATCCCATTTGAGATGCATTATAAGTGGCACCGGTTGATGTAAAAATTGGAGATGCTAAATATTGTTCTTGATTCCATTCAGATAAAGAGGAAGGACTGGAATAAGGTATATCTTCAGCATAAAGAACGTCAGCAAATATACTAAATTCTATATTGTTAAAAATTTCAGATGTATTTTTATAATAAACAACTACTGTCGATTTTTGCGAAACCGCTTCAAATAAAATTTCTTCACCGAAATTACTAGGATCTCTTGTAATTAATGATGTTATGTTATTAATAGCTAATGCTATTGAACTAGCAACTTGATCGGTTGTACCTAAAGTACTATATTCATTTCCATCATTAGTTCCGGCAGATAGACTGGAATTTCCTCTAATTGTATATTGATCTATTAAAGCTTTAAAGGTATTACCGGTTGTAATTTTAGTAGATGCCTTTGAATTAGTAGGATTGATATATTTAATTCTAATCTGATCCTTTCCTTTTGGTTTTTTTAGTACATCAAATGCAAAATTAGCACTTCCATTCAATCCATTTTGTTGAGTGGTAATATACTTAAAAGGCTCTTGGAATCCGCCAAATGCTGCCCAATTGACGGTAGTATCTTTTACTCTTAAGAATGAACTATCGGTATATGTATCTCCTTTAGCCGTTGTTCCTGGATTTTGATATTCGCTATCCCATTTATAATTATTGTCTATTGAATAAACATTACCAAGGGTATCTTTTAAATAACCAAACCTCGGTTTTTGAGTTTCTTCCCATGTAAGTAATCTACCTGAATAAATTCCGGTAGAACCTGTAATAATTCTAGGATAAACTTTAAGACCTTTTGGATTTGTTTGTATTTGATTTTCCGCTAATGTTGGATCTCCTACATTAGGAAGAATAGGAATTGGTGATTGAGTATTTTCAACAAATCTATCGGCATATAGCCTATCTGGATCAATCGTGAATTGTCCTAATTCCTGTTCACTAACGTACATACCAAAGTAACGATAGAATTTGTAATCTTCTTGCTCGGTATCATCGAATAAAAATTCCATGTTTAATAGATTTGCACAAACAATAGAATTTCTAGAAAAACCAAACGTGATAAAATCTTCAGATTCAATTATAGTCTTGTCTGGTAAAACATATTCAGTATTAATTGGCTCTGATTTTCTAGTGAATCCGCCTTCATCTAGAGATATTCCTTGCCAATAAGTTAAATCTCCTTCTTCTGGCGAAAAGTATAGAGGAGCTTCTGGGAAATTAGGATCATTGACATGTCGACGAATATATGATCCAACGTTTGTGTTACCAGTCAGATCAAATTGAGCAATGATTTTAGCCTTTTGAATATAATTAGAGAAAAATAGATCTGGACTTTTAATAAGTTTATCCAATATAGGATCAGTATCTTTATCAATTCCAGAATATTCAGCAGTATTGATATTCTTGGTAACTGGACCATCCATTCTAAATATGATAAAATAGTCAGGAATATTGTCTCGTTCTAACCAAAGAGGAGCAAATGCAGCAAATTCTTCGGTATATAACTTTGAATTTTTAGGATAAGATCCTAAAGCATATGTGAAATCTCTTTGAAATTTATAACGATCTTTTACTGAAATAGCTCCATCTTCTTCGTATACTTCGTAAAGAAGATTTTTAGGAATTGCATTTCCTTGATTGAAAAAATTAAAAAGATCTTGTGAATAGTAACCTTGTACTCCATACCCTTTATATAAAGAGCTACTTAAAATTGGATTCGAGTCTATACTCTCCAGAAAAAGTTCATCTGAAGAGCTTGCAACTATTTTTACGTTAGTTGATAATCTAGGATTAGTTCTTATGAGACCGAATGAGGTTCTCTTTAGTATCTTATTTGCCATACAATATATTTATCCAATTAGTTTAGTTCATAGATCTACTCTATGATATTAGATGATATATCACCTATAAGATCTTATTAACCACCTTTAGCAGATTTGATCAGATTCTTAAGAGACGAAATTCCAGCTTTAGTCTTTGGAGCTGGAGCCGACGATACTTGACTAATACCAGTTCCTTTAATTTGAGTAACTGTAGGATTAATGTTCTTAACCACATTAGTTAATGTATTAATTTGGGATTCGAATGTAGTTACTGGTAAAAGAGAACCTACGATAGAATTAGAACGATATCTAGCGGTAATTTCAATATCAAATGAGAACCTTTGAGTTTCCTTGGGATTTGTGTAAATGTCTATACCAATCGTTTTTGAATATTCAACATTTGCATTCGGAGATGCATTTAGATTTCCTCCAATTTTTCCTAATCCGGAAGTTCCAAATCCAAAATAATCAGTCATTCGATATTGAAAAGTGATGGGAATATTAATAGCATTAGCTCCACCAAATTGCACAGTCTTAACTGCATCGAATCCGCTACCATCAACCACTACATCTCCATGAGTATTTGGATTAAGGAATAGATAAGATCCACATGATTTAGGACCTAATAAATATTGATCGTATTCAACAAAGGCAACCTTAGAATATGTTGCACCAATTGCACCGGCAGAAGCACCATTAAAATAAAGAGCACTTTGTCTTCCATATCCATAATTAGGAACTTGAACAGGAGCAAAACGAGAATTTCTTATTGTACCTTTAGTTATATTAAGTAGATTTGCAGTAGATCCAGCACATGCAGTTTGCCAATCAATAATTGATGGATGGTCAATGTGAATTAGAATATCACTATCATAGAATGTATTAATAATAGATGAAGTAGATCCAACCACAAATTTAGAATTTACCGTAGGTGTAGGTTTCCAAATAAAATCTGAGGCAGCCTGTCCATTTGCTAAAGATGTTATTGCACTTAATGCGGTAGTTCCAGCAAAATATTCCATTTGATCTAACGAAGTGGCATATTGAGCATTTGCTTGTGTAGTAGCTGATGGAAGACCACCAGTTCCATATTGTAAGAATAAGTCAGTACGTTCAACTCCATAAGTAGCACCACCAACATTAGAAAATAATTTAGAAATTCCATCGATTGCTAGGAAACGAGAATTAATAAATTGACCTCTAACTTGAGCACTTTGTTCTGGTTGACGATTGATAATTCCATATCTATTAACATCTAGGGTTGCAGGATTTGAAAGTCCTAAAGGAACATAATCATAGCGTCTAACGGTATTATAATCTGAATCCGTTGTAGAATATCCAAAACCTTCTGAATAAGATGCATTTGCAATTTGATATTTAGAACCCCAAATTCTTGCATACATTTCTAATGGAGATGTATCGGCATTTTGAATTTGAACATAATAATTCTTAGTCATAATAACGCCTTTCTTAACGTTTAATCCGGCAACTTCATCTTTATAGTTTCCAGCAAAAATCTTAAGCGTTTTATTAGCTTCAACACTATATTCAGTACCACCATCCTCAATAACTTTAACTACTAATACACCTTTTGCAACCGTAATAAGTGCAGCAAGATTTTGTATTTGCGTTTGTAAATCATTTATTTTATCAAATAATGAGAGAATATTATTTTCAGGTGTTAAGAATCCGGAAGCAATATCGAATGCGTTATGTGCCCAATAATTTTCTCCTTGAGTAAATGATGTAGATATATGTTGAGGAACTCCATCTTGAATAAGAGCAAGTTCTAGATCTACTCTAACTTTATCTTGTTTTGCTTGTTCGATTATCTTCGTTAATCCTTGATCTACTTCTAAATCTGAAGGAAAATCAACTTTAATAGTTTCGCTATAAACGGAAGTTGAAGGCGATATTGGCCATCCAGCTTCAGATAAAGATTGAACTTTAAATTCAACGGCTTCTCCGGCTTGAATAGCAATATCTATTTGATTGATATTTACATAATCAGGATTTTCAACATCTTCAACCACCCATTTCTGAGAACCGCTTGTAGGATCCACTGCTCTCTTTCTTACTTCGGATTTGTATTCTGTCCATGTAGAAAAAGTTCCTGTTCTAGGTTGACCGTTGTTATCAGTAAAAGGAATTTGTTGCGGTGAATTAGCACTTCCATTTTTCTGTAAGTATCGGTATTGAATATTGAATTGAACAACTTGTTGAGGGTTTGTTCTATCTGATAATTTAGGTTGTGGTATTGGAAAGAAACCTCTAAGTCGGTATTTAGGAACAATATCAGAGTTTGGATCTGTTCCAATTTTAACGATCTCATTAACCGTAGTACCATATAGCTGAGTTGCTGCATCTTTTTGTGTTATTAGCGCATTAAGTTTATTCTCATCTACATCTCTTAAACGAGTAGTTGTATATTTAACGGTTTGTATCTTGGATCTCAATTGATTAATAGATGCATCCAATGAAGATATATCAGCGGAAATACGAATTTTATCTGCTTGAAGACCTTTCAATTTAGCAGCCGGTGAAGTATCTGTTAAATGATTATTGATTTGTACCACTTTAAAATCTCCGGCATTAAGTTTTGGAGCATCAGGAACTAATCCGAAAATAGCAGGTGGAACTTTCTCTTTAGACATTGAATAAAGAAAAGCACCAAAGTCAATTACGGAATTCTTATAATAATCCGATAAGAATATTAAGTTTCCTGTAGCTTGATCTACGATAGTTAATTCATTTGTATAGAAAGAAGATCCTGGAGACCATTTGATAGCTTCTAATTTAGATTCTGGATCAATTGGTTTAATGAATACCACACAGTTTTCATTGAATCCTACATTAATATTAATGCTGATCGTCGAAACATCTTCTGTATAAAAAGATAAAACTCCAGCTCCAATTGAAACTGGATCGAATCCTTCAATTAATTTAAGAGCAACTTTACGTTGACCTCCATCGATTGATGTAATTTCATATCGAGTATTTCCTCTTCCACCTTTGATTATTAGATAATCTCCTAATTTAAGAGATTGAGTAGCTAAATAAGGAGAATTAGAATCATTATAGAAAAGATTATCTAGTTGAACAATGATTTGACGGTTTTGTATAGTTACTCCATCTACAACATTAGATATTGTAGAATCTTCAACATTAAGAACTGAAAAATCTCCATAGAATCTAACTGCTCTAGGAGGAACAGTGATAACGTCTTTATCTAGGAAATAGGCAATATTATAATCAATTAAAATCTTTACAAAATCATCATAACTAATATCTGATCTACCTTTAAGTCTTTGCTCGAATACTTGAGTTTTTTCAAAAGTATCTAAACTAAGGATGTAACGAGCAACATCTACATTTTCAGTATTGAATTTAACTTGATCAGTTAGATCGTATGAAACATACATTAAAGGATTAAGAAAAGATTCAAAGAACCAATTTTCTCGTGTATTAAAAGTAGTTGGATTTGCAACTTTTTGAATATTAGCAGCCTCTTTTTTAAGTTCGCTAACTAAAATTTTTCTAAATGAACCATCAGATAATTGAACATTAGATGCGGATTCTCCTACACCTGAAAGGGCTTCTACATTTTTCGATAATGCAGAGATTTGCTCTTTCATTGCACCGAATGATGGAACTTTAACAGTCATCATTTTACTACGATCACTAGGATCTAGTACAAGTATTTCAACGGTATCTGATTTAGAAGAAACTACCTCAGATAGTTTACTCATAATCTCGTAACCATTATTCTGTAATGCCAGTAGGTCACTAAGAAGGGTAGTTAATGTATATTTAGTTTCGCTCATTTTATCTTAATATGTCTAATTCGAAATTGAAACCACTATCATCAGTACAAGTAATTTCAATTATAGGTTTTGATGATAATAATTCTGATGTAAGTACGGTATAAATTATTTTTCCATAGGCACCACCGCCTAAAGTATTAGCAGCGTCTGTTCGGAAAACCATGTTGTAGCCATCGGTTGCTATAGGGTCATTAAATACTAATCTAAAAGTTTGACCTTTTTTCCACTTAACGTTTGTATCGTCTATATTTATATACAAAGAATCTTGTAAAGTTTCAATACCAGTATCAGGATCAGCATTTGTATTTTTTTGTTTAAAGTAATTGGTAAATGTACCTAAAGTTAAAACGTTTCCGTTTGTAGTTGAAGTAACCACTCGACCATTATTTACATCGGTAAGCAATTGTCCGGATGTATTCTTACAAATAACGAAATTATCGTAATTTTGTTTACGATTGATAATCTTTATTTGATTAGGTATTGATTTGTCTATTAGAATTCCAGGACCTGGCATAAAAGTACCAAGATCATAGGTTAAACTAATACTAGTTCTTCCAGAAAGAATATTACTAATATCCTCTGAATTTTTATCAATTAGATCTAATAACGAAGTTTCACTAGAGAATGCTAATCTAGCATTATTTAATTGTTTTTCCAGAAGAGAAAGTCTTTGAGCTAAAAGATCTAAACCGCCTTGAGAATATGCAACATTTTTTAAATTTAAAATTTCTTGACGGATTTCTGAAACGTCATTTCTTTGTCGCAAAAACATTTCACCGGCTTCTTGTAATCTAACAGAAGCATCAATGAATAAATCCATAGAAAATGTATTGTAATCATTGATTACAGTTTCAACTCCAACATTATCAGCAGATGTATCAAATTTTAGATTTAGCTTCAATCCATATGAATTACCATTTAGTTTGGTAATGGCATTTGGTTTGTATTTATCGAATCTTTTTAGATATGAGAAACTAGATGAAGCGTTAGTATAATCATCTAGGAATAGAATACCATAAAGGTTTCTTGCTCTTACTGTAGGATTGGATGATTGATAAACATCATAATAAACTAGAACTGCATTAAATGAGAAGTCTCCAGCAGCACCACTGGCATTCCATTCAGGAATGATATTAATACCTGGATCATCAACGATAGGACGATATGAAGCGGCTTCAAAATCCAGGATAGCACCATCCATATTAGATATGAGTACTGGTTTAGCACTACCTCCTGAAATTTTAGCAAAACCTGAATTGTTAGTTACCATACCAAATGTGGCACCGGTAGAGTAATAATCAGTTAAATCACTATCATAATAAGCTCTTAAATCTAAACCACTTGGTGAAGTAGATCCAGAATCACGACCATCAATATAAGTGTTTCCATTAGACCAAATTCCTCCAGGGAAGTAATTATAATCTTGGTAAGTTTTGAATAGAGCAAATGGAGTATTTCCATGTTGAGTAGGCACATTCAAATAAATTTCTGAATATGAATGACCGTCTCTAGATACATTATTGATAATGTCAATATCGCCTAGATATTTAACAACTTTATTATAAACTGATGAAGAATCTTCTTCAGTATATCTTGTACCGGCTGCACTTTCAGATGCAGTGGCATTTTTAAAACGAATGGCATTTACTTGAGCTAACCATCGCCAAAACAAACGTTCAGAAACTGTGTATAGTTCAGATTGATTATATCCTCTAGCTAAAGTATTACTTCCTTCTAGGATTAATTGTTCAAAATTAAGTAAATAATTTTGAAGAGATTCTGCCGCATTAATATTATCATCTATTGATAAAGTGGCTACGGATGAAGTTCCACCAGCTGCAACGGATCCAATCCCTTCCCATACAAGATAATTTTCTCGATTATTAGATGGAGTTCTTACATCTGGGATATCAAGGAGAGCATACTTCGAAAAGACGAATCGAGTATCATCGTCAGTAAACGTTTTCGAAATGTCTTCAGCTGAAGACGTGAAAGTATAAAATGTTCCTCCTTGTACCCTTAGTGGACTTAATAAAGGTGTAGCCATTAATTATTAATTTTATTATATTGCTGTACCTAAGGTAAGCGGTTTCCAAGTTCCAGTAGTTCCAGATTGTGTACATATTACTGGATAGCAACTAGCACCAGTAACAACATTAACAACCGCACCAATTTGTGGGTAACGAATGTCTATAATATCAGCAAGTGCTAAACGAGGAAGAATCATTGCACCAACAGGTCCAACACCACCAGTTCCAGCAGTTCCCGAGAAATTAATTATCGGAATAGTAGATGATGGAGAACTGTTAAATACTCTGTTAATTTTTTCAAATCTAACATTTGATCCAGAACCTAATTCAACATATCCACCAGAAATTACATTTCCATTATTGACTGTAACACTTCCGGTAATAACTGTAATACCACCACCAGTTGATCCTCTAACAATTAGATCTTCGGTTTCAATATCGTTATCACTTCCATAGGCAGAATTATTAATCTTACCGGTTGAAATATCAATGATAGCGAGTACTGAATTTAATGCATCACTAATTGTTGCAAAGTTGTCGTTAATGGTTATTCTAGATGATGATAGTGCATCAGTTCCGTTAAGCGAGGTTATTGAAATACTCATTTTTTATACAATTTTTATTATTTGTTTTTTATCTATTTTACTTATGTTTCCGTTAGTATCTTCAAGTTGAAGAGATATTGTATAATCTCCTGAATCTCTAAATAAGTACGAAAAGTACTGATTATTATAGTATATATTCTCAGTAGAATTACTTCCTTCTCTTGTGATAATCCATACAGGATTTTTCTTTCCTTTCATTTTTGAATTATCATAACAGAAGCTCAAAAGTGTCATTCTTGGTAGAATTTCACGATATTTAAGTATTCTAATAGCATCCCAATCAATATTTTGTATTGATGGTCTTCCATAAGTTGTACCTACAATGTTACCAGTATATTCAACATCTACATGAAATGGGGAAGTAAAGGCTTTGGCAATTGCCTGTATTTTTACAGGTATTGACGAAGTAGGTCCTGCTCCACCGGTCCATCCAGGTGCTGAATATACAGTATTATATGTATACTCCATCAAACCAGGATAACCTAAATCAGATGCCTCATTTAAGTACTTAGCTAGATCTATTAAATTAGTTGCTCCAGTAACAAATGGATCTATCATTCCGGTTGAAGTGGTTGGTCCTATTAAAATAGAAGAATATCCGTTGATTTCATAAATTTCAAATGTGGCGGGCATATCTCCAGCATATCCAAAGAACGGAGTTTCAAATGAAGTTACTGTACCGGTACCAGCGATCATAGTTCCTCCAGCCGGTATAGCATAATTAAATCCATAATTGAATTTATATTGACCTTTATGACTATAATCTCTCGATACTAAAGTAATTCTAGGTTGAGGTATGTAGCTTGTATCATAAACCTCATCGTAATATCCAATTAGATCAGGGAATACGTTATGTGGATTAGTTTCTCCAATACCATTTATCTTCTTAATGGCTTCAATATATCCTGAAGTTGAACCGGAAGTTACATTAGGAATCGCAATACCATCTAGATCCTCATTACTATATTTCCATTCGGTTCCATTCCAAACATAAACCCTAGCATTAGATGCAGAATAAATGATAGATCCAGTTCCTCCAGATGGAGCAGCACTAGCACCGGTTGGACCACTAAATCCTGTTGGACCATCAGTCCAAAGTATTTGAGTTCCTTCATTTATATTTAATGTACTGTTTCCTCTAGACACATACATATATGCAGTAGATCCAGTAGATCCAGTTTGATAACCTAAAGAATTTACAATAGCTTGACTGAACTTGGGTCCAGTTCCATCCCACCATAAATGATAACCATCGAACCATGACATCCAATCACCTACTAGATCCCATGTGTAAGGAAATTTGTCAATGTAATTATCGACGTAATTAGTATTAGTTTTAGATTGATAAAATTCGATTGTGTCTAATGTGTCATATGTAAGGTCACACATACCAATCTCTTCATTAGGATGGAAAGGTAATGCCCATGTAGAATTATAATCTTTCCATCGTAAAACTGGTTTATGTGAATCTTTCCATTCTTCTGATAATATTGAATAATCACTTTGTACTGGATATCTTCTATCAGCATCATTCCAATTGTAGGATTTCTGTAATTGCTGATACCATCCAATAAAGTCAGATGCTCCACTTTCGTTAACCGTAATGAAATCATCATTCACTCTAATTGACATATTATTCCAAAGATCCCACATCTTAAGGGTAACTCGATATTTACCAACATAAGGTAGGATTATAGGATATTGATATCCATCTCTTGCAGATAATCTTGGTGACGTATGAGTAAATGTAGCACCGGCTCCAGGAACCATTTCAATTTTCCATTCTAATTCAACGAATCCTCTATCACCGACATTATACCAAGAATATTGATTTGTGTATGGATAAAGGGATGTTGGAAAATCTGTGGCACCTTGAACTACCGGTATACTAATGTAGGTTGCACCTATAGGATAAGCTCCAGTAGGTCCACCACTCACCGATGTCCATCCAGTAACTTCATAGCTATTATCAAATGATGAGAATAAAGTATATCCAGATCCAGCACTTGGACCGGTTGATCCAACGATATCTAATTGATTATATGATACTTCAGCTTCATCCCATGTTAAATCAAATGTATCATTTTGAAGAACTATTGAATATCCAACCGGAATATCAGGTTCATCATTAAGTTCGTATACTGTTCGGTTTAATCCATCGAAATATCCAATGAATGCACTTCCATAATATCCAATAGATGCACCGGTTGGACCGAATGTTCCGTTTGGGGAAATATCAATATATGTTGCAGTACCACCAGTAAGTCCAGGTGATAGGTAAGTTCCTGAAGGAATTGCGGTAGTTGTATTAGAATACCATCCAGCAAATACTGTTCCACTAGCACCTTCGATTGTAGATACGATTCGCATTACTCCACTAGTTCCTCCTTCTTGAAAAATGTTATAATTACGGAATACTGATTCAGTAGCACCTTTCCAATCGGTTATCATTTTATCAACAATAACATTTGCCGGATAAATTTGTTTTCCATTATCATCATCAGTCTTAACAGTAGTAGCAACTCGATAATATGTTGTAGATCCGGCAGGAACTAGATCCAAATAATAGGTTTGTATAGAACTCAAAGGACCTACAGTACTAGCCGTATTTCCTACTTGAATATTCCATGAGTAATAATTAGAAGTTCCGCCTACAGTAAGATCTGGACCAACTGCCGCTCCATAGAAATATAGAGGACGAAGATCTTCTATTTGACCAGTTATTCCAGGAATAATACTTATTGTTGGATTGATTCCTAAACTAACAGCTTCAATTCTTGATTGGTCATTCCAAACATTAATATCATATTTAGCAAAGTAAATAGCTTCGCCAACAATATCAATAATTCTGGTATTGAGTGGAAGAAAGAATTGTTCTAGCTTTTTCTTTAAAGCAAATAGCTTAATTAAAACTTCTTGAATAGTAAAAGTAAAGGATTCCTTTACGATAGGCAATCCATCATCATCAAATTCATTAGTTGCCTCAGTTATGTCATAGAATAAACCGAATTGATTAGTCTTCTTGTATATTTTACTAGGTAAAGTTCTAGCATCATTGAAATTAGCAGCTGGTGAAAATATATCAATAATATTTGTTTGGCGAACCTTTCCATAATTCTTAGATTGTAAATCTACATTCTTCCAATATTCTTTAACTCTTACATTTTGATATCCATAAAACTTAATAATATTAATCAGGGCTTTATAGGAACCTAAGAAAGGAAAGATATTCGAATGTTCATTTATGAGTTCTTTTCTCTTTCGGTTAATCAAATTCCAATCCGGGTTTGGTTCATTAACATCTGATGAATCAAATATTATAGAATCACTCGGTAGAATATCATAACCTAAAGTTTCTAATAATGCACGAAGACGTTCATCTTCATTTAGACCTTCACCATATATTTCAATTTTAGCGAAAGCGGTTCCTCCTAAAGTTTCAAGAAATAAGTATGTTTTATAGGCATCTTCATCATCTGGTCTAAAAGCCAGATTGATTTGCATTGCTCTATTATAAGGATTATTTGTATATGATATGTATGGATAATCTCCGGTAGATCCATGTTGATAATCTCCTATATTGCTATATCCATATCCAATAGTTGCACCTATAGTTATTGGTTGTTGACCGACTGCAGTAGATCCAGATGAATAAGGATTACCATATATTTGATTAATTATATAAGTTCCTGTTGCTCCTGGAGTACCACCTAATTCATAATCAGATTTTACATAAGGTTCTGGAACTTGATTCAAACCATCTGCCGGAGTAGATGATATTGGATCATACATAAATATCTGAGTAACATCATATGATTCTGGTGAATAATCCGATAGAGGTTTTGCTATACCATCGGCATTGAAGTAAGCTCGAACACCATCGATCGTAGACAATCTTGGCCAGCTATATTCGATTTGGCCAGGGTTTGGATTCCAAACCTCTTCCATTATATAAATTTGGTAGTCTTCTATTAGTCCTTGAGAAACCGTATTCATGTCAATTCGACCAGACCAAAAATCAGTAGTCTCGTCGTAATCAAATGAAAGATATTCACCATCTTTACTAAAAAAATTAAGATATTTGAACATTATCGGTTTATACTATTATCGTTTTTATCAATTATGTAGTTGTAAAAGAATTGAACTCTTTTAACAGATTCTAGCCAATTTATAAAAATTGGACTAAGTAATTTAAGAAATCCAGCCATTATTGGATTTCCGGTCATTCGGTTAGAAACAAATTTTTCCATTATATTTGTATTCTGATACTCAAATCCTTTATATTTTAAATTAGAAGATTCATTTAACATCTTCGTATAGATACTGTCTTTATACATTATTTAATGGCATCTTTATTTTTCATGGTTATTCTAGTAGATAGAGTTTCCGGAATTACACTTTTTATGATGACGTTAACCGAAGAGAAATCTCTTTCACTTAATCCTTCTTCATAGAAATTATTATTTCGATCATACCATCCACCTCTAATAATAGGTACTTCATTTTGTTCGATAACAATATCACCAAATTCGTCTAATCCTAAATTGGGATTTTGACCAGGTGCAACCGTTATTTTCTTTAAAGTCTCGGTTGTTAATGATCTAACTATAGAAGAGGTCTTTTCTACTCTATAATAAAATCCATCAATAATTGCATCTTCATTTTCTTGAGAAACGAAAGTTACATCTACTGAATCTACTCCGTTAATTGCCTCAATAATAGCAACCAAATCCGATTTAGGAACTCTGTCTCTTCGAGTAACATTAATTAAGTAATTTGTTATTTGATTGATAACGTCATTTTTAATCGTTGTTGTATCTACCGTATCAAATACTCTAAGAAAAACATTTACCGCATATTTTTTAATAACCGGATCAACAACACTTAATTCTGTTGAAATTATCTGTCTTCCACTTTGATTAATATATGAAATAATTGCATCTTTTTCATCTGTATCTAAATAGAAGTTTTTGATATCTGTTGTAAAATAATCTGCATTTTTGGATAATCTTCTAGAAATATCTGGTAGCAAAAATAAATAAATCACATTGTCATCTGCAACGAATCCATCATCTTTTGTAGTATATGCATCCACATATGAATAATTAAATCTTGAAAGTAAATTAACGTAATTGTCTGGATTTGCTAGGACAAAAGATCTAGAAGTTTTAGGAGCAATTAGTTTTGTTAATTCTACCGGTTCTTCATCTGCACCTAAAATAAGAGGTTTTTCTATTTCTGTTATAAAAAATTCATTAATATCAATTTCTTCTCCGGTATTAGTATATGCAGGATCTGCCCATTTGAATTGTATTGAATTACCTTTTCCAAAAATATTTCCTTGAAAACCATCAGTTTTTACATATTCAACCATAATTTTATTACCAAAAGGAGGAATGTATCCATAATCTTCATTTCCAAAAATAACGTCAATACCACCGGCAACACCAGTTTTAACCATACATTGCTTTTGATCTCTAGTCATATCGTATAGAGAGTCTTTAATATCAAAAGGTTCTCCATTAACAAAAACATAAACCATATCGTTTTCTATAGGTCTATCGGTTTGGAAATTATAAGTTTGTAGAGGATCTCCATTAGATATAGCGGTTTGCGTATCTAATATACCTTGAATTAATTTAAAACTAGTAAATCCAATATTGTTTGAATCTATTTTAGTATTACCTAGAGCATTACCCATTTGGACAAAATAATCTAATCCATTATTTATGCAATTTAATTTACTCTTATTAAGAAATAAAAGGTAAGACGCATTAACATCAGATTGAGCACCAGGTTTCATTTTAACTCGAATAGTTCCTTGTGCAGAAAGTGCTCTAGTTGGATTGTGCCCAACTAATCGGGATAATCCATAAATAGATTTTTGTTTCTGTGCAGTTAATATGTTATTTTCCACTATCGCATCTTCTAAATATAAGAAGAATAGCTGAGAGAAGTTATTAATTACATCAAGTAATTGTCCATAAGGCGAAGCCTTAGAAAATACAGTTTGTGCCTGAGAGTAAGTATCTATCAGGTAAAGGTATGTATCATTAATAAGTTGTTGGTATCCAATCCTATTGGGTGTGAATATCTTGTTAAGCTTTGCCATTATTATATCTATTCATGTTATTAAGGGGTTGCTGCAATACCTAAGACTTTTTGATCTTCAATATAAACATCTACTAAAATACTATCGGTAATAGGTCCTGCAATGAAATTGACATCAATATCATACGAAATTCTAGTACCATAATCACTTCCAAAATCTAAAATTTGCGTCATTATCTCAGTCTTAACTGCACTAGACGTTATTTGTTCATTCCAAAGAAATTGCTCTAAATTACAACCTAAACCAGGATTACCTAAAACTTCACCTCTTTTTGTAGTCAATAGCATTTCTATCAATTGTAAAAATTGTTGAAATTCGTCATCGCCATCAATTTGCGTTGGGTCATAATTAGGATCGGTAGGGATCCTTAAGTATATGTCAATTGCCATTAATATTAATTCTTTTAGGTTTATTTTCGTTTCATTAGATGATCCGGTATGATCGTCTCGATGTATATTAAGATCCTCCAGATGTAAAGAAAAAATCCATTCCTTCTTCGGATTTGATTTCTTCTTCAATCTTTTCTAGAGCACTTTCACCTTCACCTCGAATCAAATCGAAATTAATTTTTATTCCTCCAGGAAGATTAAAGTCAAATGTTCCAATTACTCTAGATAATTGCATTTTACATTTAGCTACTACATAACGAAAGAATAATTCATCTCTCATTAACATATCAATTGGTAGCTTAGTATATGTATGTAACACACAATCTCTATCCGGAGTTTGTCCAGGAAAGAATAATTTATGAGTATTACGGTTATAATTAAAACTGATGGTGTGATTGATTATATGCGATGCAACGTCTAACCAATACATGTTCAATGTGTAATACATTAAGTTTTCCGTTCCTTGACCTAATGAAACAGAATCTGATAAGAACAAACGTTCAATACCAAAATCGGCAGTACCATCAAATGTCATATTACGTCCAAAATCTTCTCTTAGCTTTTTAACAGAGAAAACGGAAAAAACACAATCAGGAAGAGTTATAGATCTTTCTCTTTTAAATTGAGGTAAACTAAACCAGGTTACAGGAATAATGTAGTATTTTTCCTCAACCGCATCTTCGTATTTTTTATAGAACCAATCAGCAGAATACTTAATAATACGTTCAATTTCTGGTCTTGGTGTTGTGAACGGTAAAGCACAAGCAACACTTAATTCTTGTTGAACATCCGATATGAATTGATCGTAAGCTATTGCAGCCGGAGAATTTGGATCGTTACAATTGTCTATCACAGTGTATTAAATTTTTTTGTAGGTATAATTACTCTATCACCAGCAACAAAATACCCTGATTTGATTGGTGAATATTCGATAACAACGACATCTTTTGCAATGCTAGCATGTTCACCGACTTTACATTTTTTAATTAGTCCTCCAATAACATCGCAATTAATAACGGTATTCATACCATCAATTTCACAATTTTTAAGTTGAACCGTTCTATTTGCAAAGGAATCTAATATATTAGATCTATCAACAATAGAATGTAGAAATAAATTGCAATAATTTAAAGATGAATCAATTAATCGACAATCATAAAAATCACACATTTCAAAAGATCCACTCGCAATTTCACAATCAATAAAGTCTATTTTAACTAGTTTGTTAGCTCTAAATTTAGCTGAACGTATTTGAAACGTACAAAGAAGAGTATCATAATTAAGATCGCAATCACCTTCAATTGTAATATTACTGAATATCTCATATACTCGATCTTTTAAAATTCCATAATAAGATTCAAGAATTTTCTTATCACCTAATAGATCTACCGTAAATTTAACTTTTGGAAAATTCTTAAGAAATAAATCATAATCTAAATAGGCTTCTCTTGCACCTTTTGTTCTTGATAACATAGATACAAATTTATCTAAATTGTCTTTGGTGTAAGTTTTATTAATAACCGAATCCCAAGCAGTGATCGTGAATTGATTAAGGATTGTAAGAATTTCACTAGATTTTTCTTCATATTTAGTTCCACCAATATATTGTAATCTAACATATCCATCAGTTAAAGTTTCGAAGTTTACTCCACTATTAAGAGTGTTTGGAATATCATATGATGTAGGATCTATGTATTTAGTTTTCACTAAAAACTTTTGTTGAGGTGCGAAATTTCGAATAGTTTGAGAATTAAATCCATTCTTTCTAGATGGGAAAACTTTATACACGGCATCTTCATCAAATCCTAAAGCGAATTTGATTTTATCAATTGAATCAATTTTTGTAGATGTATTAAACAAAGTTCCTTTGAAAGGTCCTGAAATTACATCAATAAACTTAAGATCTAGATAAAGATTATCCGTTCTTTCGGTTTTTGAATTACGTTCCATCCATTTGAATAGATCTATTAACGTAAGCCGAGCATCTCGGTACAACAAGAATCCAGTAGAAAATGTGAATTTTCCGGATTCATCTCTTTTCAACTGGAAAGACATAGAAGAAGGATCTGAAGGAGTTACCTTACGCTTCAGATCCTTCGATAATGTTTCAAGTGCTGCACTATTACTCTTGTCACTGTGAAATTCAGCAGTAACCCTTACTAAGCTCTTTTCGAATAGAGGTGTAAAATTAAGTGAGTTATAATCCATTTCCTTACCATTTCCTTTTATTATTTATCTTAAAGAAATTATACAGTAAAGTCTACTTTCTTGGATTCTTTGTCGATCTTTACGATTTTAACATCGATATCTTGACCAACTTCAAATTGCATATCTTCATTAAGATGTGATTTATGTAATAAGCCTACGATTTTAGGTTCTAGTTCAACGAATATTCCGTATTTCACGATTCTCTTCACTTTACCAGTTACCATCGATGGCACTTTGTATTTATCTTCGATTCCGTCCCATTCATTAATAATAGTTTCCGGTTTACAAGAAAGGATGATTTTTGTATCATCGAGAACTTCTTTTAAATAGAATTCAATTGGATCACCTGGTTTAATACGACCTTCGTTGTAATTTACCAGGTTCATATCATCGATATCTGATTTGGTAATTAATCCAGTTAAGCAACCATTAAATTCAACGAATATTCCATGTCGGCTAGTTCCAGTAACGAAACCATTGTATTTTTGACTAATGATAAGTTTTTCAATTTCTTGAGGAACCAGAGCTTTAAGATATTCGCGATGAGAAACCACGATATAATCTTTCTCTTTTGAGTAATTGATGGGAACTACATAAATAGTTTGGCCAATTAAAGATTCGAAGTTAACTAATTTGTTCATTCCACCAAGAGATCCTGGCATGAAACAACGAACTCCATCAATGTTTAAGAAGTAACCACCATGAATAAGTTCTTCAACTTTAGCGGCATAAGCAACATTTTTGCCAATAGCATCGAATACTTCGTTACGCTTAAGGGCTTGAATGTTTTTAGAATAAGATGCGGTAATAGGCACATTTTGACCTTTAGTCTCAATGATAACCTCAATTTGATTTCCTACTTTAATGTTAGGAATGTACTCGGCTAATTCTTTTTTAAGATCTAGGATAGCATCTTCTCTCCAGCCTACATAGAGAATAGCATGATTTTTTTCTTGATTAACCGATAAAACGGTTGCAAGGACAACATCTCCAGTTTTAGGTTCTTTTAAATTTGAAAGAGATCCCATATACAAATCATAAATCTTTTGAGCGTCTGGCCCATTGTAAAAGACTTTTGAGGTGTCACCTAGAGTGTGTTTAATTTTTTTGTTGATTCTTCGTTTCCCAAAGGATTCTGACTCATAGTTTTCCCAATCTGTGTCGGTCCATACTTTTTTAGTCATTAAAGATTCGATTTGTTCTGTCATTTTTTTGTTTGTTAAGTGAATATAAATAGATTATTGTATTATTAGATTATATATCTCTCGTTTCTATGAGATTATTGCTGGAGGTGAAGGTGCGGTTGTTGATCCAGGAAGTGGGGATGGAGCAAAAGGAGTAAGAACAACTTGTCCTGGAGGAACAATGATAGTCATTGTTCTGATGTAAGCGTCTACTTGTGCAGCGATAATTTTACCTAGACCTTCAAATGTATCGCCATAGGCGTTATCCATCTCATTCATAAAAACATCAGATGCAGCTGCTACTGCAGTATCAAAAATTCCATCTTTATTAATTGTTTTCTCTGCAGCTGCTGCTGCAGATTCTGTTTTAAATTTTGTCATTGCATCAAGAAAGGCTTTTCTAGAAGATATTTTGAATTTATTTCTAGATGCTTTAAACGCAGTATCTAGAGGAGTTTCTATTGCAATTGGGATTAAAGGCATATTCTTTTTATTATTTTACGGTAGTTTGTGGAGTAGATCCTTTACCACTAAGATGAGCAGCCGGAGTCATTGGTGAGGTCGGTGGTGATGTAGGAGCTCCTAGATTACCTAAATGAGTATGTGCATTAAAAAGAGTCAAGAAAGCATTTCCTAAAATTACTGGATCCGTTGCACCTTTTCCTAATTCAATTGATTTTGCTTGATCGATTATAACATTCTCCGCTTTTATCACAATAGATTTGTCTGGTTTGATGTTAATTTGAGTCTCTTTATAATCTAGCATAAGTCCCTTTTCTTGAGTAAAGAAGATTTTAAGTTTTCCATCAGTAACAGTATCATAAACTATTATATGAGCGTTTTCATAAGAATTCTCAATTTCTTTACGTGCATCTTGTGATAAATGCTGATTGAAAAAATATTCAGGGTAATAGATATTTCCATTATCAAATTTAATAGAAACTATAGATCCCATTTTAGGAACCGAAAAGAAAGATCCACCATCCGCACTTCCGGCAGAAATATTATTTCCTGGATAAGCCCATGGAATAGCATCATTAGTTAATTCGTCGAATTTACCAAATACTTTAACTTTGATGCGACCAATTTTTTGAGGATCAGCAATATCTACCACTTCACCTAACCATGAGGTGTTTCGTAAATCGTCTTTTGAAAAGTCTCTTATTGCCATCGTATACTATTATATGATTTGGTTATCCATTAGACAATGAAGCTCGATCATTACCTGTTCCTTGTGATTTAGCATCTGGTCCATTATCATTTGCTAAAGAAGCAGTTGGATTACCTGAACCTTGAGTTTTAGCACCAGAGCTAGGATTGTTAGATAATGATGCAGTTGAATTACCTGTTCCTTGGGATTTAGCATCTGAACCATTATCATTCGATAAAGAAGATTGATCATTGCCTTTTCCCTGTGATTTAGCACCAGAACTATTATTATTTGTTAAAGAGGCTGTTGAATTACCCGTTCCTTGTGATTTAGCATCCGGTCCATTATCGTTTGCCAATGAAGCCGTAGGATTACCCGTTCCTTGAGATTTAGCATCTGGTCCATTATCATTTGCCAATGAAGCAGATCTATCATTAAATATGTTTCCTAGATCACCATTATCGACGATACCGCCTAATGCTCCAGTAATTGAATCGAATACGTTTGGTGCTCCTTGAATTTTATTTGTGGCATTTTTTATAGATGCACCACCACCAGCATTAGCTAATTGTGTTACTCCTTGAACCATCGCGGATGGATCTCCAGTAAGTATTGATTGTGCAGCACCAGCAACATTTGCTGGAGAAAATCCAAATATATTACCTAATAGAAGACCTTTAGCTTTAGAAGAAATTGCTTCAGTTAATCTATCAGCAGCCATAGATGCAAAAGGCGTAAGTGCATTAAAATTTCCATTTGTAATGGATTGTAAACCAAATCCACCACCTTCAGTAAATTTAGATCTTAATCCGGTTAATGTTTTATCAGCATTATCTAATGATGATTGATCTAGAATATAATTTAGATCGGTAACACTAATTCCGGAAAACATATTATAAACATTTTCTTCATATACGGTTTTATATGAGAATGCTAGAGTTTGATCAGCCGCTTCACCAGTTATGTTATTAATTTTAGCACCAATAACCCCGCTCTCGTCAGGTAACCATTCACAAAGATCAAATTTAAACATTACTCTATTAATATTATCATTGATGGTATTTGCAAACTGAGAATCATTATCAAAACCATCATCCTCTTCTCCTCCTCCTATACCAATAATACTTTGTACACCGGCTGTAATTTCGGTAGCAGATGGAATAGGTTTTGCTCCACCACCTTTACTTAATGGTAAACCTAATAAAATTTTATTTTGATCTATTTGTCTTTGATTAACCTCAGGCAATGCGGCATATTCTTTAAGAGATGATAGGGAATTAGAGCCAGGTTGACCTTTAACATTTATAGTACGATTCTCATAACAATAAATATACATCGTAAATTGTCTTAAATTCTTGGGAACTACTTCTCTTCTATTTGGCCAATCAAAACATGCTTTACGATAAAGATCTATTAATGCAGTCATGCGAAGATCTATACTTTCCAAACATTTAATAGAAATTTTTCTATCATCACCTAATTTAGGTTTAAAATCTGCTTCTTGAAAACCATGTTTCCATGCCTCTGCTAAACCTTCAATTGATTGAAAGAACCAAGGAGTTTGTTGATTAATAGCAACTAAATGTTGTACGAATTTTTGAAGATAATGCATTCTAGCGGTATCTCCAATATTATACAAGTATGACATTGCGGTATTAGGCAAAGGCTCATCTGATAATAACTTACTATCCGGTTGATTAACCAAAAAGAATAGTTTGAATCCTAGATATGTAGGATCCTGAAATAGAATATATGGATTTGTTTCAAAAAATAAATTAGTCTTTACAAATCTATTAAGTGCTCCATCTTTATATTTTGCGGATCTAGCTGAAAATGCCATTTCTTTCTTTTATTTTAATAATTTTTCAACTTAGCTGGTATTGGCCATTCTCTACGAAGAAGAGTCATTTCCATGCTTATTGGTCCAGGAGAAGTCCATTTATATTTCATTCCACTAACTACATAATACCCACTCAAAAATTCGTTTTTGATTGCGTCTCTTTCGTCATCTCCAACTTTTCCTCCTGGAGCAGTTTGAGTATTTCCTTGAATATCACTACGACCATTAGGATCAGCATCTGATTTGTTTTCTCCTAAATCTTTATCTCTTGAATCTGCTCTACTAAATGAACTTTTATTCTCTGCACCTTGATAAATTAGAATTGGAATTCTCATATATTTATATATGTAAAAATTCACCTGTTCCATTTCTATCTTTAAAGATTGTTTGGTTATTTCTTTCTTATTTTGATGATTGAGAACTTCAGAGAATATAAAATTGTCATGCATATTTCCTCCATCAACATCTCCTGAAAGTTTACCTAACCATTTATATTTAACTTGTTTCTTGTATCGATCTTCGTCTCTTCTTCCTTTAGCTAATATTAGCTTATCTTCTGCTCCTTTAGTAGTTAAAGGATCTACAAAATTAGAAACGTATTCGCCTTTAGCCTTACCATCACCTACATTATAATATTGAGCATATCTTTTATAACCTTCACTTAATGCTATTGCCGCGGCATTATTCTCTAACGAGAAAGTTTTTATGTAAACGTTAGTTCCGACTTTATCATTTTTATTCGATAAAACTAAAGATCCTTTTACGGATTTTTCTGTTTCTCCTTGATCCCAACCTAAACCAATATTTCCATTGGTTATATTGATTGGATCCGTTTTATCATCTAATGAAAATTGTTTATTTAGGTTTACGAAATTCAAATAGTAATATGGATCGATAAACCAACAAAAGAAAGAATCATCATCTTTATAAGAGCTATTAACAGTTTCATCTAAAAACTCATTCAAAGTTGTATAAGGACAAAGTCTAATCATTTTATCTTGAGTAAGAGTCTCATTGGAAGCAAAACCAATTTTTAAAAATTCAGCAACATCTTGTAGATGATTAAATGAAGTATCTTTTGGAAATGATTTGTTTGTTTCGGCATATAAACCTGGAATTTTCATCAATCCTTCAAAACGAAAATTAGCATCTCCGGAAGGATCCATTGATGTTATATCAAAATCCATTCTAAAGGGTCTTTGATTCTTATCATCCGGCGGTTTCATATACAACGAAATTACATCACCATCTAAAGGACCAGAAATATTCATTTTCCTAGTTGCATCAGTAATAGAAAAACTTATTGTTGGTACAGGACCATACATATCAAGTTCAAAGCTATCTATTTCTGCCTCTTCAAATTTAGTCGTATTGATAAAGATAACTGGAGAAGTAAAACCTTGTCTATTTGATTGTTTTAATTTATCATCACCACTAGGTGCAGCAGAACTTTTTTTATCAATCGCTTCTTTAGATTCTGAATCCTGTAGAAACAGAGCATCGACTTTAATAGTTGGTTCTATAAGAGTTACAATACTTCTTTCAAAATTACTCATATGTTTCTATTATCACTGGTTTTTGGTATCTGTGAAGTGGAATCCGTTAATGAAGGTCTAGCCTTAGAGTTATATGGTGAAAATCTCAATGCGGTACCATCGGCAATAAAAGGAACTTCTCCGGCTTTAAGTAAATTCGCAGGTTTAATTTCTTTCGATCCATTTTTACGCTTATCTGCGATTTTTTGTAGTTGTTCTAATCGAGCTTTATCTTTTTGACTAGCTCTACTAGGATCTATAAATAATGCTTTAGTGTCTAGAATTAATTTATCATTACGTAATGCTTCTTGTTGATAGAATCTTGAAGCGGATTCTCTTGTAGGACATACAATTAAATCATGTATCTGCATAGAGAATGGGTTAGTGATTTGATTAAATTTCATTATAACATCAACAAAATCAATAGATGCATATGCTTCATATGAGATTAAATCTAACCTACATAAGTGACGTTCTTCAATTAGCATAATTTTACCTATTTCTAACTGAGGGTCAAAGTAATTTACTTTGAAATTATTTGATAAAAAATCCACCATGGTTTCACCATTACGAATCATTTCATTTTTCAGATTGAGTAATTTAATAACCATATTAATCTAGCATTCCTGCCACTTGTTGAAGGATTGCTTTTGCAGCTTCATCCGTTTGATTAGGGAATCGAGCCTTAGCTCTAGCATCATTTGAAAAGAATGATGCATCGGCATAATAAAATTTCTGTGCATCTTGTCCACTTCCAACTTTTGGCGATTTTTTATTTTTCTTAGGATGTTTTGGAGTAACTCCTGGATTTAATTGTTTCGATCCATCTCCAAATTTTTGTGCAGCTGGAGGATTTGTTAAATAAGTTCTACCTCCTCTATGAAACATTCCCATAATATCGTTTAAATCTCTAGATCTTGCAGGTTTTAATGTACATACAACTTCTAGTTTCGTAGGAAAATCATCTAATCCCAATGCACCATGTATTTTAACATCAGTTTTATCTAATACAAGATTACCTACCATAAGAATAGGATTCATTGGATTTCCAACTGTAAGATGCCATTCTCCAGTATCAGCTCCGCTTAGAAGAGATTGAATACCGTTCATTGCTGATGGATCCGGTCTACCCATATCATCTAAAGCACCTCCGGCAATTTTAGCCATCAAATTACCTCCTAGATTTTTAGCGGCATTACCAATACCTTCAAGAGAAAGTCCAGCACCACCGGTTAATGAACCAATTCTTTCAGATATTCCAGAGGTTAATGATTTTAAATATCCACCATAATCACCAGAAGCTAATAGCGCAGGATTTCCTAAAGGTTTAATGTTACGAGAATTTGCTCCTCCAGTAAAACGAATTTCTCCACCCCACCATTGACCTTTATTATAAGTGCATACCATTACATTTGATAGTAAATCTAACATTGCAATTCTAGGATTTATTCCATCGATAGATCGCAATTCAAATTCAAATTTGACAGTCATCTCTTGAGTAAAGTCTAAACCTCTATCTCTAATAATCATCTTTTCAATTACATTAATATTTCCATAAATTTTAGATGGATCGGAATATGGGTCAAATGATTGACCTTTGTTATTTCCGGCTAAAGATGATTGTGCATTGTCCTTTTGAGACAAATATGACCCTTGTTGTACGACAGCTCCGAGGATTGGCATCTTTTTCGAAAGAGCGGCACCTTCATTACCGGAAGCTTGACTTGAAGAGGTTACCTCACTAACTTTCGATTCAAGATCCTTCCATTTTAATTTTTGTGTCCATTTCAAACCAACTGCTTCCCATGTATTAGCTTCTCCATCAACCCAAGCAATCATACGACCAACATCCGGAGCAGGATTTTTTCCAGCATCTAAAAGATCATCATTAACTGGCATCTTAAAACGACGTAAAGTAATCATATAATTATTTGGAACTACTCCATAATTCTTACACCAAAGGAAATCTTCCCATGCAAAATCGGCTTGATTAGCCTGTTTACTTTCTCTTGACCATTTAATAATTTGTGCAGCCGTAGGATTTTGAACTCTCTTCTTTTCTGCATCAGTATACCATTTGGGATCATCTAGATATTGATCAGTTGTAGTACCAACCGATCCAACTCGATTATTATAGAAAAATATGGCATATCTATTGAATATTGAACTTGGAGCTTTTCTGCCTTGAAGAGAAGATGTAATTTCTTGTCCTTGAGCCTTTACCGGTTTTGGTGCTGGCCAATCATAGGTTCCATCATAGAAAGAACCGATTATTGCTTTTCCACCATTTTCCGGTGCACCAACAATACCATAATACTCGGTTGCATTTATATTCTGTGGGGTACTACCATTTGCCATAATTTGTGAATACTATTTTATTATATATTCTCATTCCATCTTAGACTATATGCAATCCAAGAAAGAATCGAGATCTTCGATCGATTTGAACTTATCTCCGTACATTCGCTTAATTCTAGCCTTAAGTTCAACTTTTGATTCTAGCTTAAGAGGAGATTCTAATAAAGATCTTACCGAGAATTGTTGAATCTCTCGATAGGCTTTTGCAATTAGATACTCTTGAAGCTTTGTGAATATCTCTACCATTTCATTTTTAGTCTTTACGACAAAGTTACTCTCAACCACAAATCGGCAAGAGACTATCCAAGATTCGAGATCAGGAACGGTTTTTATCGAAGCAGGAATTGTAACAGATTTTGGTTTTCCTTCAAATTTTTGTTGATAGAATCCATCAGTCAAAAATTCTTTTAAGAAGTATATGTTATCGTAAAACTTGATAATTCGAATAGAATATCTGGGAAAGTTTTCATGAAATTGAATATCTTCTATAATTCCTTTAAAAGGAATCAAAACATCTGGCTTACTTGTGGATGAAATAAATCCATGACAAATTGATTTTTTATCTAGGATATTAGATGTTATCATTTTAGATTTCTTTGATGGTATCGAATTCTCGTTTTATCCCTCTTTCCATTTTACCATCATGTAATAGATGATATTCGATAATAAACGGAGAGGATTTAAGAAGTCCTTTAATTCTTTGGATAAAGTCTTTGTCAACTTTTTCACGATGAATGTATAGAGTTTCGGTTCTCTTACAATCCTTGAATGTGTTTATTTTCTTGATTATTTGAAGTTGAACCACATCATCAGATGGTTCAAATTTTTGATAGTCCGAATTCTGCATCTTTTCACGAATTTCTCGATGGTTTATAACCTCTAAATTCTTCTTTTTTGAGAATAGAGATTCAAACACAGCTATTTCGCATTTGACAAGAAAAACGTTTTTTGATTGAATCGGCATTGTTTATATATTTCCTTCTTTTGATTTCCTAATAGACTTAAGAAATTTAGTTACTTCTTGTAACTCTTTGATTTTATCATCGATCTCTTTTATAGATGGATTATAATTTTCGCCCCAATCCGCATTAATCTTTAATTGAGCCGAAGAAAAATCGCTTCCTAGATCTAAACCTAAATCGGCAGATATCTCATACAAAAAATCAGTGATTACTTCGAAGCGTTGTTCTTTATTATCTATCTGATAAACGATAACTTCCTCAAAGCGCTCACCGGCACCATTATAATTGGTATCTGTAATTTTTTTGATTAATCCATTCGAAGCATTAGTTAATTCGATAGAAACCATTAGGCTTTATTTAATTTTTCTCGGTGAATTTCTCTAATTCTTTTAGGTCTTTCTCCGGAACCCCATACTTTAATGGTTTGTACCCAATCAGCAACATATGCATCAATTTCAGAATCAGATTTTCCATCTGCTCTCATTGATTCAATAATTGAAGTTTGTAATTTTTCATAATGTTCTTCCTCTGCTTTACGAACAGCCTCAACATTAGATTCATGTATTTGATTTCCTCTTTCGATAGATTCAGCTTTCCATTGCTTATAAGCTTGTGGATTAGTTTGTTTTAGGAAAGATTCATATGCACGACGTTGTGCTCTTGCTTGAGATTGTGGTTTTTTCATATTATTCTGGTTTTGAATTATTTTCTTCTGTATAATATTTTATGATTGAATTTCTAACAATGATTTGGATATCTTCGGTAGAGAATTTCTCTGTGATTTTAGCCGATAGAATATCAAGTACTTCTTCTTCATCGAACATCATTGTAAGAAATTCGAAAACTTTAGCCGAAGGAATTTCTACCGGCATATTCATTTTGATATCGACTACTTCCAGCTTTTTTTGTTTGGCTAGAATAAGAGAAATTGGATTTTCTTCTTTGATAGGTGCTGGTGGTGCGACTTCAACAATATGTGCCGGTTGATTTAATCCCAATTGCTCAGGAGTGATATTTGACATTGTCAATGGTGCATCATTTCCTAGTAAACCTTGTATACGTTCACGTTCAGTTTGTGCACCAACTAATGAATTGTACATCGAATCTTCAATTTGTCGAAGTTGAACATCCATCATTTCTTTTTGTACATTTCTACCACTTTCAAACCAGATATGAGTTTCGTCTTCTGCAAGATAAACTTCTAATTGATTGGATCTAGGACCGGAAGTCCATTGGTATTTTTTCTTTACTTCTAACTCTTCCATATTATTAGAATTTTGTAGGTTGAATAAGCTTAATAGCTTTTTTCTTAATTTGATTAGCTTCAATTTTTTCGTTTTCGAAACGACCATCTAACTCCTTTAGGATGTATAGATTTCGTTCCAATTTTGTTGCGATCTTCTCTAAAGTTTCTCGATCCTTAGTATAGTCGATATCACCATACCAAATTTTGCCATCTTCCACGGTGAAGATATTTGCATTGAAGAATACTTCGTTTCCTGGATTTTTTTCTCGGTAACCTGATTTAGATGCAGATAACATTTTACCATAGGGATAACGAAAAACGTTAAACATTAGGTACGTTGTTTTTTGATTTAGCCGATTCTTCGGCAATAGGATAGACTTCAAACGTCTCCATATTGATTTCACAATTTCCATATTTTTTCTTTAATTTATCAGTAAATTTTTTCTCTTCTACACGAACTTCATTTATTCTATTAAGAACATATCCAAGTTCGGTTTGTATTTCCGTTTTTCTTTCATCAATTTTATTCAATTCTCTTTCTCTTTCATTGATGGTTTCCCAAAACTGAGCAAACTCTTTAGCGAGTGCAGTTATCTGCTCAGATTCAGATTTTGTAAGTTTATTTCCCATGTTTATATGTTATGTAATTTATTATATGAAGGATTTTCATTTTTGTTCATGGGAGTTTCATTAAAGAAGTTAGATAGTGCTTCTTGAATGTTTATTGTCTTATTGAGTAAACGATGGAATTTTGCAGATTCGTGTTGTTCGTATAATTCTGCAAAGATTGGATCATTTTGGATTTTTTCTTCAATTTGTTTTGTGATGCTCATATAATTTATTTAATTGGTTATAACAAATATAATACTTTTTTGTGGAATAAAAAAATATTTTAACATTTATTTTAGGAAACTTGTTAACAATACCAAAACTAACGAACCTAGGCTTACATATAACTATCTTATAACAATTTAAAATAATTAATTTATGAAAAACGTAATTTTCGCATTAATCGCAACGGTAGCTTTAGCTTCTTGTGGAAATGCTCCTGAATCAACTGCAACAGCAACTGATTCTACGATGGTTGCAACAGATTCAACTTCGGTTGATACCACTTGCAAAGCCACTTGTGTTGATACTGCTACTACTAAGTAATTGTACCAACATCAATCGCATTAAGGAGAGTATTCGTACTCTCCTTTTTTTGTTTCTGTAGTATACATATAATACATACACAAATTAATATGGGGCTGACCAGGCATCGATTGGCAGTCGTAGTTCTTTGAATGCAGGCAGTGTTAGATGGAAACACTTAAATTACCTATCAAAACAATAACTGACAATACGTCAACTTTTACCTTCGAAGATGCTATGGCATTCGTTGGTGGTGAAGTAGCTATCGCTGCCTAACCAATCAGTCGCACTTACTGATATTAAAAAAATGTGCACACCGGGAAAAAGGGTTAGTAGTACCATCCGAGAACAATCAGTAACCCATTAAGATCGCTGTTAATTGTTCTGTGAAATTCGGCTTATACCGAAGAGTAAACTTGACCGAGCATTAAGTCAACAAGAAAAACGAAATGCACAAAAGTTTGTTGGTGTCATAAACCAAACTAAGCCTGTAAATGAATTCTTAGTATTAGCTGAACAAGACGAGGGTTCGATTCCCTCCAGCTCCACTTCCACTTAAATGAAAAAAGCTCTAGATTAATTTCTAGAGCTTTTGTTGTATGTTAAGTATCAGATAAAGGAAATTGTTTCTTATAATGTTGAAATATCGAATTTCTTTCATCATCGGTTATTATTCTATTATAGAGCAAAACCGCACCAACCGACGAAGATGTTTCAGGTGGATCAAATGAAAAAATCAGGGTTCCTCCGGGAAGAGGTCGGAAATTAGCAGGTGGACTTAGAATTGAAGTTGGATTCGCATTTCTATAAAAATTTAATTTAATGGTTGTGCTACCGCATAAAGTATACATTCCCCAAAGTATATCGGCGGCATCTCCTGCGTATAAAACATCTCCATTGACTATACATAAATTTATTTTTCCATGACCACCATTATTACCATTACCTAAGTTAAACGTGACTGGTCCACCTAAGTTTGTAAAAGTATTTTCTAGATTATTTGATGGATCGTTATATTTAGATATGATAATTACTGTATATGCAGTCATAGAACTCCAATCCGTTGAATTACTCCAACTATTCGAAGTTGCATTTGTTGTTATCGTGGTAGCTCCAAGTAAATCACTTCCAAATTCAGAAACAAATAATTGTTGATATTTTGGTGAGCCTGTTGGATTAGCAAGGTTTATCATCTCATCCATAGGCGTGGTCGGTGGATTGGCAATGATAATACCGGCCGTATTACCAGGTTCATACCATTCCATTAAACCACTCATAGGTATTGGTGGTTCCCAAGTAGAACTAACAGTTCCTATAGATCCAATTATCATATCGTTTTAAATTTATTAAGGTTTAAGATCTCCAAATAGATACCATGCATTGGTACCTCTTTTTATGAGAGATGCAGATGAGTATCGATTATTTAAGAATGTAAATGAATTTGCACTAACAACCGTTACACCACCAGTACCAACAACGCTCACCTCACCAGTACCAAGTCTAGCAATAATAATTTGAGTACCTACAGGAAAAGCAACCGATGCATTCAAAGGAACCGTAAGAATTGAAGATGCGGCATTATCTATTTCCACTAATTTACCAGCATCGGCTAACACTAATGTGTAACTAGAAACTTGATTATTTATAGCAGCATATGCTGTATCGAATCCTTGAAATCCTTGATCTCCTTGATATCCCTGATAACCTTGATATCCCTGATAACCTTGATCTCCTTGATATCCTTGATTACCTCGATTACCTTGGAAACCGGTAGGTCCTTGATTACCCTGAAATCCAGTAAATCCTTGATCTCCTTTAGATCCTTGAATACCTTGAAATCCTTGATCTCCTTTAGCTCCTTGAATACCTTGGAAACCAGTAGGTCCTTGAGACCCAACTCCTGGCCCAGTAATACCTTGAATACCTTGATCTCCTTTAGTACCTTGATCTCCCTGAAATCCTTGATCTCCCTGAAATCCTTGATCTCCTTGAGATCCAGTAATAGAGTTACCTTGATCTCCTTGTTCTCCTTGAGCTCCTTGGAATCCTTGATTACCTACAGTTCCTTGAATACCTTGAAAACCTTGATCTCCTTTATTACCAGTATAACCTTGAGCTCCTTGGAATCCTTGATCTCCTTTAAAACCTTGATCTCCTTTAGTACCTTGAACCCCTTGATATCCAGTATGTCCTTGAATACCAGTAGCTCCTTGAGATCCTTGAACTCCTTGAAAACCGGTAACACCTTGATAACCTTGAGGACCTTGAGATCCTTGAGATCCAGCACCTTGAGCACCAATTCCACCTTGAGGTCCGGTTGGACCAACATATCCAGCACTAGGAACTGCAATTGCAGTCCATTGAGCACCAGTTAATCCTGGAGCATTAAGCATAGTACTCGTATGATCGCTAGAAGCAATATACATAGATATTGAATCTGATGCAGTATAACCAAAATCATACGAAACAACCATCATACCTGACAGATATGATCGATCGAGTCCCCATTGATTTGGATATCTAAAGTTATTATCTAAATCTGTATAATTTAGAGGTTTTGTTCGGTTTAAACGAAAGTTTAACGAATTGGTGTATGGTCCAGTAGCCATTATTTATATTAATTATTTTATAAGTGTATCGGATTTAGTATCAACATAACCATCAATAACATAATTACGATCAACATAATATTGAATGATAGCCGCATATGTGGAATTAGCTGATATTTTGTATGTATCAAATTCATTATTTAGATTTGATAGAGCTCTTTCCAAATCTCTCACTTTAGCTATATCTGATTGATCTCTTTCTCTTAATGAATTGTTAGATTGACTATTCTTTGTTACACCTACCGTCTGAACAATTTTCCGTTTATTGAGAATGTCATAACATCTAAATAGGTTGGTATATCCTAATCTTGGATATGTGATATTTATTGATTCAATAAAAGGATAATCTCCAATATAATCAGTTGGGCTGTTAGAATCGAAAACTTGACCAAACGTAGTCGAGAATTGCTCATAATTCGCAAAGTTCGTTCTGGTTGTATAATTACCAGTATGAGCAATAGATCTTACTCGAATATCGCTAGAAACGAATCCTACTTTATTAAGTCTTACTAAAAATTGGTTAGCTACTACGAGCATTTCTCCATTCATTGGACAGAGTATTTTTAGTATATATCAAAAAAGAAAAGCCAAATATTTTAGGATCTTTCTTAATGTTTTAGTTAATAGTAGATAAACTGAAGGATCTCTCTAGATATCTCTCGTGACCTCAGTTGAACGGAATATTCCTTTATAGATATTACCTTAAATCCTTTTTAGATAACTTAGAGATATCATCTATCCAATGTTGTAGGTTTATCATCTCTTCCTCTTTCACGATGCCAATATCTAATAAAGCAGAATAAACCGAAAATAGATCATTTTCAATAGACTCATTTTTGAGTTTTATACTTTCTAGAGTATTCATCAATGAAGGAATTGATCGGTACATGGAAATCTCGTCTAGAAAATCTTTATAGAAGTCGTGCTCATTTCTAACTTGATATGTGTTAGGATAATGAAAACCCACCTGATATCCATAATCCCACATAATTCTTTGAGCTATATAACCTTTTAGAATATCCGTAAATCTGAAATCTACTGAGATGGGAACATAAAGCAAAGAATGAAATTTAGTATTCCATAAAGTACTTTGTGTATTGAAAGGGGTGTAACATCGTGTTCCTATTGCGACATCATCTTCTTTATTAAATTTTATGTGCTTATTTATGGTTAATCGATATATTGCATCAAAATCTGAATCATCATCAATTACTCCTTGCCAAACACCTATCTTTGAGCCTTTATTAGATATCGTGTAAGTATTTGGCTTATTTATATGAGATAGGTCTAATCCTCTAGGCCAACATTTTTCTTTAGTGAATAGCGTATAGGGATTGATAACGGTTGATCCATCTACCAATTTATCGCATACAAAATCTCTTGGATACCAATCATCATACGGAATAGTATCATCGTCAGTATCAAAAATTAGATTAGCTCCTTTACTTATAGCGTACAAATAACCTAAATTCTTTCTTGAATAATGATTGTATGGAGTTGTTAATGCACTAAATAAATTAAGTTTCGTTTGTTCTTCTACTCCTAGATAAGTCACATTTGGATGTGAATATCTTTTACTCTTTAAATCGCCTACAACAATAACATGCCAATCCGGTATTGCCGAGAATTTTCGAATAGATTCGGTTAAATTATTTATTGATGTAATTACTACATAATTCATCGGCAAATTCTTTTATTGTTGGTATATTTTCGATAAATTTCATTTCGATATTAGAGAAATTTATACATGAGTTATAGAACGATGGATCGTGTCCATGAGCTTTCTTAAGATTGGTATTGTCGATTATTGTCATTTTACAATTTGAATTTCCAAATACGATAAGAGGATATACTCCACCAGTCATTGTACTAGCAACATGTTTACAATTAACATGTTTAACAATAGAACACCAATCTCGAAATGTTTTAATTTGCTTCGTTTTTTCTGTACAAAAACCCTCAGTTTCTTTTCCAAATACGAATATTTTAATTCCTCGATTTTCTAATTCAGATATAACATCATTCCAAAAATCATTTGACATGTTTTTTTCTGACCATGCACTTCGTTTTCGAATAACTAAACACAAGAACGGTGAAGATAAATCATAATCTGATAGATCACTATCTTCAACGTTTAAAATATGATTTTTATCTCTATCCCAATTTCGATAAAAAGGTAGATATGGTAATTCTCTCGAGTCTACTAATCCAGAGGCAAGCGAATTAAATTTGCTGGATTCTAATAGATCTATAACATCTTTTTTATCGATGTCAATAGAATTAGTATAATCTTCGAATGACATAACATTTTTGAAAATGTTTGTATATAAACATCGTCTATCTCCTATACATACGATAGTATCTTCAATGTCTATAATCGAGGTATTTAACAGATGTATCAAATACAACCGAGTTATTATTAATTCAGTTGCTATTTCGGTAACTTGAAATGGATCAGCGGCATCATCTACGCTAGTACCAGAACGAACATTTTTTGATGTTATGATATATTTCATTAGGCATTAATTTTTTCATCGTCATCCGTAAATCCAACATATAATTTTGGACTTTCTGATGGAGGAGAAAATTTACCAGTACACATATTATTGATAATTTTATCGATTGATCTTACTAACATAGGACGTTTCTCTTTAAAAGTTATATCGGCTTTCTTTTTAAGGATCATCATTTTATCAGCATCCTTTTCAACACTCATAACATCTTCTAAGTACCATAATCTAATATGTACAATTATTAATTTGTCAATTAACTCTGAAAATGAATCACTATGAATGTCATCATATTCAGGGAATTTTGAATTATCCAAAACTTCTTTAACTCGATTTTGGATATATTTGTCTAATTCTTCACCTATCATAATTTATTAATTTTAATTGAACGATAATTCCGGAAACATAAGATCACACTCCTTAATAACTGATTCCGGTGAATCAGATCCATGGATAGAGTTTCTTTCTAGGGATTCTGCATACATTTTACGAATGGTTCCTTCCTCTGCTTCAGCCGGATCGGTAGATCCTATTAACTTACGAAAATGATCTATTGCATTAGGAGAATTCTCATTACGAAGAACCATAAATACACAAGCTCCAGAAGTCATGTAATCTACAAGAGATCTAAAGAAAGGTTTGTCTTTGTGTACCTCATAGAAATCGTAGGCCTCTTCATTTGTTAGGTGAATTCTTTTACGAGCGGCAATTTGAAAACCGGCATCGGTTATGTGTTTGGTGATTTTAGATTCTATTCCACGAGATATTGCATCTGGTTTTAGAATTGTTAGAGTATATTTCATTTTACTAATTTGAAATAATCTTTTTTGAGTTTGTTTATATTACCATAATGAATTCCACATTCATCGAAAATAGTGAGATGTTCTTGTTCTCGATAATCTTCTAACCAATACACCATTTTAAATCCAGAATTAACTAGAATCTTAGTGCACATTTTGCAAGGAGAAAGCGTAAGAAAAACGATATAATTTTCAGGATCATGTTCTCGAAATTTCGAAATCATGTTAACTTCTGCATGAATAAATCCTGAATTACCAGGTTCTAGCGAATCTTCTTCGGTTCCAGTTGTTTCGTTGATGGGAGCACCAGCATAAGATCCATTATATCCAAAGGATGCAATCTTAATAAAATTTTTGTGAATAGCCATACATGCAACTTTCTTAGTTGATGCGGCAGATAAAGTAGCAATCGATTCAACGATTTCTGCGAATGTATCAATCTTTTGATCGTTTCGGTGTATCAGTCTTTGTTGTTCCATCTTACCTTTACATGTTTAGTCTTAATATGTATACCTTCAATTTCACCATCTAACTCTTTAGCAATTCGTATATTTTCAGCATCATCGTCATAAAATGTAAAGTCTCTAAATCCAATCTTTATTAATTCTATAAAGGCTTGTTTTTTCTTTTCAGCTACGCTTCCAGTAAATTCAAGTTCAGGATCATTAACTGCAAATATGTAATTTGGATTAACCACTACTCCATGATGAAGTAGAAATTGATAGATTAGATTTCGATCGTCTCTGGCAGTGATAATACCAACTCTTCCGCCTTTACGCATTTCTTTCTTAAGGATAGAGAAGATATTTTCTATAATTTTACCGGCCTTTAGAATATCTAGGTTTTTGAAATCTGAATAATCCATTTCATGATGAGATTTCTTTTCAAATTCATTAAATTCTGCCGGAGTTAAAGTAAAAGACTTATTGGTATTAGTATCAATTACTTTAATTTGAGATTTAGTTACGACTAACGTATCATCAACATCAAATATCGTGATGCTCTGATATTTCCCTGATCTTTTAGGATCAACGAAATCCTGATATTTCATGAATGTTTTAGGCATATGCTAATTTATTTCTATTTATCGTATTATTATTATGAAATCAAAAAACAAAAGGATTCAGTCGCATAGCGTCCAAATCCTTCTTTGTTAATAAGTTATAATTGAATTAAGATTCTACGTAATTCTCTTGAGCCCATTTTGCAATCTTGGGAAGATCCGAAGATTTATAAGCACAATAATCAAAATTAGAAAAATCATCACCATCTAACCAAGTAACGTAATTCGCTACTCCTGGAATTTCTACCAATGTAGCTTGATTATCACCGTCTCTCCAACCTGATGGAATATTAAAAGTTTTTAAAGATTTTACTTCAGGAAGTTTAACTCCTTTATCAAATGCCATGCTTCCTAAAGAAACATTCATTAAGAATTTAAAAAATTCATAATCATTATTCTCTGAATCACCAAAGCTAACGTTTTTTAAATTACCACCTAATTCTTTAGCAACGGCTTCATAACCTTTAGTCATGTTATCCATTTCAACTCCATAATCTTCAATAGTTTCTGCATCCATACTATCGATAAAATCAAAGAAAGTTCCTTGATCTAGATTTCTTGGATTGAATTTAACTGCTTCATTAACGAAGATTTCAAATGTTTTAATATGTTTCATATTGTGTTTGTTTTATATTATTGATTATCCTCCCAGACCAGAAGTTAAACGGCCAATAGCCTCACCCCAATTATCATCTTCAACTTTAGCGATGATACCATCAATTACTTTGTTAGCAATTTTCTCATCGAAATCATCAGGATGTGCAGTTTTAAGTAGGTTAGTAGCATACTCTCTGAAAGATTTTTCATCGGTAACTTCATCTTGACCAGCTTTCTTTGCATCTTTTTCTGCATCTTTAGCAGTATCTTCGGCAGCTTCAGCTTTCTTTTCAGCAGCATCAACTTTTTTCTCAAGACCTTTAGTCTCGGCTTTAACGGCTTTCTTAACGTCAGCTTTAGTTAATTCAGCTTCTTTTAAGCTCTTAAGGTATTCAAAGAAAACTTGAGAATCTTCTTCAGTAAGATCTAAAGGAGATTTAGCTCCCATTTCTTTTAATTTTGCTTCGTATAATTCATTGAATTTTGCGGCAATTTCTGCTTTAGCATTTTCTTCAATAGAAGTTTCACGGGCTTTTACGAATTCGGTGAATTTTTGCATTGTTCTATTTTTTTGTTATTTTATATATTCGAGTTATAATTGACCTCTATCTCTTGCGATTTTAGCCATATCTGAGTCAGTTGATTTGTAAGTAGGTCCTTTAGTAACAAAAGAAGCAATTCTTGCATAACCCCATTGTTCTTGAGTAGCTCCTGGACGATGACCAGCTTTCCAAGCAGCCATTCCTCTTCGCATAACTACTCGAAGTATATCTAAATCTACTCCGGTTTCTTCTACCTTATTCTTTAAAGCTTTTTCAATATCTGGGTTTTCGATAGGTCCTTTTTTAAGTTCCTCTTCTTTTTCATTAATAACAGATTCACCAAACATCTCTTTGTATTTTTTCACATGAGATGAAGTTTTAACTATTCCTTTAGATTGAGCTTTTTTATCTCCAGGTAAAGCTTTATATGCTGAAGGATCATCTGAAGGTTTCTCTGCTTGTGCGGTGATTTGAGATTTCTTCTTTTGAGCAGTAGATTTAGGAAGACCTTTATAATAGGCAGCTTGACCTTTAGTCACTTCAATAGGAATTTCTTTTCCTTCATTTATGAAAGAATTGAAGGAAGGTATATGTTTATTCATTATTCAAAGAATTTATTTCTAGTTATATATTCCGGTTATTGATCGATAAATTCACCGGCAAGATAACGAATCAATATCTTATCGGTTGGTTGTACATTTTCATTACCGCGAATAAAGATTTCATATGAATCTTCGGCATATTTGCCAATGCCATGAAGTTCACTTATTCGATTAAAAGATTTAGATATGTAATCTTGTGAGAATTTTTGTATAGTAGCAGTTCTACGATTATAGAATCCTAAAGGTCTGATGTGTTCTCGAATATCATCTGGATTTGCTCGTAAAACGGAAAGTGGATTTGGCCATTTCTCGAAGAATGCGTATATTACTTGGCGTACATTTTTATTGCTAGTTTGATTTAGCATGATGCAACCTATAAGCATTTTCCATGGATCGTGTTGAAATTCTTGTTGTATAATAGCCATTACTTTTCGATTAAGATGATTAGATCGGTGGTTCCTTTTATTATTCTATGTTGAATTCCCTTAGGAATTTCAATTTTACTATCAAACGAGATAGGTAACTTATTATCAAATTGAAATTTCCAATCATTCTCTTCTACCGGATATATTGTACGATCTTCATCGTCTATATGCCATTTGAGTAAATGAGCCGGTGTCTCTTTAGGAAATTTACGAACAAGAGATCCATTGAAATAACTATCAGTAAAAGGTTTATAATCTTCGAATGTTAGATAAAAAGATTCTCTTTCTTTGCATTCGCAATTCTTACAATTACAGTCTTTATTTACCATGGATCGTTTGTTTTAAGTCCTAGTTGTTTCCAGAATTTATGTATGTTACATGACCACCAACCAGAAGCATATTCATCTTTCTTCTCTTTGCAATTTTGTCTAGCTAGAAATCCAGCACGTTTACCTGGATCCTGATGTTTATCTCTAACATCATCTTCACCAGGACCAGTTTTTTCACCAAATCCAATCATGATAGCTTTTGGTAAACCAGTATCTTTATCTTTATCTCCTGAAGGAGATGGACGATAAACATAATAGAGTGTATCAATTTCCTTTGGAGATAATTGAGGATCATCAAAATTAACAGTTTTCTTTCGATCAGTATCTCGGTCGGTATAAGTTCCTTTTTGGCCAGTATATAATTTTTCTAAAATAAATTGATCGTCTTCGGATATTGATATTTTACCATCTCTCCAAAGTGCTCTCATTTCATTAACGAAATCTAAATAAGCTTCAGATCCTACTCTAAATATTGATTCAGATATAGTTAGCTCATTTTCTATGTGATATTTGATATTTTCATTAATGCTTTTCTTGTAATCATCATATGATTCATTAAGCACAAGAGCATCAAACTCGGTTTTTGTTAATAGACGCATTAGTGTCGGTTTTTTTTATTTATCCAACCAACAAGGCTGGGTTTGCAATATAATATTGATTAACGCAATCTTTGGCAAATTGATCTGACCACCAATCCGGTTGAGTTCCTCGAATCCAAGCTACTTTCATGTAAGTTGTTTTCATGCCATAGTATCTACGATAAGATTCAATCGGATTAGTAGTTCTAAAACAATCCGGCATTGCCATTGCGAAAGGAGTTTGTTTAGAAGAAGGCAATTTAGGAGGATTTTGACGCATCCAATCTACGATCTTTTCGATTGAATGTTTACCACCCCAACGACGAGTGAATTCGTAACAAAGTTCTTCAGTACAATCTAGTAACCAATTAAAATTCTCGATTGAAGCTCGTGTCCAAATTGTGCATGGATGATTGACATGTGATATTGCATAATGCCATTCACTTCCATCGGCATTTCTTCTAGGCCAACCGCGAAACATTTCATTTACTACAAATTGTTGATCCGGAATTTCTTTCTTTCGGCTAATACCTAAAGTAGAATAATATGCAGCCGTCATCATTTGCGCATGTTCGATAATCATTTTTGGAACATGTTTGTCACAATGCATTTGTGCAGCAATTCTCGGATCTTGATCTAGTACAAATATATTCATTTTATTATTTTATGAATTAGAATAATGGCTCGATTCTAATGTTATTAACAACTTGATCTTTAGGCTTACAGAATTGAGAGAACTTAAATATCTCTTCGTTATGTGTTAATTTTTCTTCAATATCAGCTTTCTGTTCATCGATCCAACGATTACGAATTGCAGGATCTCTTAATTTATCCATGGTTGTTTTTAGTTCGGATTCGTTAGAGAAATAATATTCGTTGCTCTTAAAAATAGCTTGATTAGTATCACATGCAGAGTAAACGACAATAGGACATTTTGCAGATATACAATCGTAAATTGTTTTGTTTACATATTTGTTTATCGCATTACCTTTACCAATAAACACATAAGCTAAATATGTATTAAGTAGCTTGAAAAATTCATCACCAAAAACTGAACGGTTTTCAAGAGTAACATCCTCACGAATAATATCTTCTATCAACAAATCTGCTCCAGGTCCAATAATATCCATAGGAATTTCTTCGGTTTTTTCCTTCAACATTTTAGTTAAAGCAACTAAACGATTTTTTGCAACTGATCCGGAAAGGAATCCAATAAACAAAAGCTTATTATTCTTTACTTCAACATTTAGATTTGCATAACGCTCTCTATTAATATGAAGATTGAATAGAACATCATCCGAAACATAAAGAGTTCTTCTAGAAATTTCTTTAGGTTCCATTATTCTCATAACATCTGGAATATCATGGTATACAATATCTTGTACCCAATCACACATATGACGAGATCCATTGGCTACAAAATAAACATTTTCATATTTGATATCTGCAGTCATAACATCTAGAAAACGTTTATTTTCTCTAATGAATTTAGGTGTACTTGGTGTAGCTTTCTCAATTCGAACATCCGCCATTTTCTTATAATCCAAATAGGGATATTCTGAATCAGGAGTTCTAATAAATAAAGGAAGGTTTAGCGTATTGCTACAGTAAGCAGATATCACGTAATTATGAACACATGATGGATTCATTTGACCTCCAAAGAAGGTATTTCTAGTCATATATGAAAATATCCCAGAAAGGTTATTTAGCTTGGAAAGATCCTTCACATCATACACCTGTATCATCCTAACTGGAAAGTTAAGTAGATGTTGATGGTCAATAATACTCTTTGTTGTGTTCTTCGATATTGATATAAAATAGAAGTCACAATCAGGGTTCATTCGTTGAAAATCGTTCCAAAACTCGAATTCTCCTAGAAGAATAGAAGTTTTAGTACCAATCTTCGTATAAATGATTACGCCAATGTTAATTCGCTTCATTTAGTACTTCAGCTGTTTTTGTTTGTTCAAATTTGATTATTTGACGAATAGTTTCATCTAATGAAATTGTAATTCCAGGCCATTGTGGATAATCAGTCTTAAATTTAGTTAGATCTGAGATATACCATTGATGGTCACCGATTCGAGCATCATTGGAGATTTTGAAATTCTTCCAATCTTTATGTTCAGGATTTTCTTCTTTAAGAATAGTATTTGTGGTTGCGATAGCTTCAAGAATAGATGTGCTGTTTTCTCGACCACCACCTGCATTATACACTGCACCTGGAATAGGATTTTGATGATAATGCCAGAACATATTTACTAGATCTGATGAATGAATGTTATCTCGAACTTGTTTTCCTTTATAACCAAAGATGGTATAAGGTTTGTTATTAACAATACATTTGATTAAGTAAGATAAGAATCCATGAAGTTCAGCACCTGCATGATTAGGTCCAGTTAAACAACCACCTCGAAATACTACGGTATTCATTCCAAAATATCTTCCATATTCTTGAACCATAATATCAGCAGCAACTTTAGATGCACCGAAGATGGAATGTTTAGTATGGTCGATTGACATAAATTCATCTACCTCGATAAGATTTTTCGAAAGATTAGATACTGCTTCATATCGAGTTTCCAATTCAACTAAATTCAAACGATTAGGAGTATCACCATAAACTTTGTTAGTCGAAGTAAAGATGAAGGTTGCTTTTGGTGCATATAGTCGAGTTAATTCTAGTAAATTCATGGTACCGATTGCATTAACAGAAAAATCAGTTAGAGGTTCTTTAGCTGCCCAATCATGTGAAGGTTGTGCTGCGGTATGAACAACTAAATCAAAATCAAATTCAACTGGTTCTCCAAGAAGAGTAGTTATATTTTCTGTTAGATATTTGAATACGAATTCCAATCCTTCATAATCTCGAATATCGATACTTACAGGATTGAATTTTTCTCTACCATAATCAGATAACATTTTTTGTTCAGATTCTTTAGTAGATGCATCGGATCCGAAAAAATATGATCGCATATCATTATCAATGCCAATCACATAATATCCCTTTTCAATAAGAGATTTAACCGTTTGCGAACCAATAAGACCTGAACTACCGGTTACTATCGCTGCTTTATTTTTCATAATACTTGTTTTATCTTTGTTTTAATTTGTTTTGTTGTATCTTCTAGAGTTGTGATTGATGTATCAATGTGTAAAAATCTATCTCGCCATGATTGTGGATCGTATTTGTCACGGAAATTATGGAAGTGCCATTGGAAAAGATCTTTCTGTTTAATAAATTCTTGTTCAGAATAAGTGATTTTATCTTTTGGTCCACGATCTAAATAATTTTGATGATTGTTATCTAGAAGTACAAGTATAAACTTGTTATCTAGAAGTAAATCGCAAATGACTTGATCGTTATTTATATATGAATGTCTGTTAAAAAATTGAGAATAAACCATCTCAGATAAAAAAGATCTATCTAAGATGAAAGTTTCATGGGGAAAAGATCTGAATAATTCATTTGCTAAAACGTGCATACCATGATAAAAATCAGGTAAATTTTGTACATAATCCGGCATCTTAGTCTTAATGGAGAAATTACGAAATCCAAATTCATCAGCAATCGATTTTGAAATAGTTGATTTGCCTGTTCTGGATAAGCCTTCAAGTAGAATTAAGTTTGCCATATGTTTAATTATTATATGACAAAGGAGTAACCAAATGATTACTCCTCGTCAAATTGTTAATTAGTTTTTATTATTCAAGATAGGAAGAACAAGCGAACGTATATCATTTACGATACGATCACAAGCAGATTCGTAAGATTCGTATTTATAACCGACATTATGACATAATTCTCTTAATTGATTTTCTATAGGAGTATCTATATAATTAAGAGCAATCTTCAATTTTTCTGCTACATCACGAGCATCTGGTTTATGAGAATTCGTTGAATCGAGTGCAGTGAATAGAGGATAATCTTCATGACCAGCCTTTTTCATTTTGTGCCAGTAATTATTTACTTTAGGCATTACCAAAATATTCTTAGCCATCATTGCTTCACAATGAGTAACACCACCATGAACTTCGGTGACGAATAGGTTACAAGCAATATGAGATTTGTTGATGAATGTTAGATAATCTTGACGAGTGAATTTTTCATCGTTAGACATTACTTCAACTTGATGTTTAGATAGATCTGCAATTAAATTCAATTGATCGGCAGTAACTTTACGAGTTGGATTAAGCATTACTGCTCGAAATGGTTTATCGGTGATAGTCGATAGAATACCAATTGCTTCGGCGAATGTATCATAATTAGTATAACGATTTGCAGTATCCGAAATACGATTGCCAAAGTAAATTGTAGGTATCTCGAATTTTTTATCTGTATGATATTCTTCGATTTCGGCATAATGTGCACCAACACCCCATACGGATTGAGGAGCTAGAATCTCACGAGTCTTAAATAAAACATCATAAGCTTCCATAGCTTCGACTCTGCCAGCTTCGCATTGAAATGCAGCAATATCCGATGTAATAAAAGATTCCATTTGACGTTCATAATAACGAAGTTTTTCTGGAACTTTATTTGCGATAGGTGAATCGAGGAAATAATTCGTAGAAATGATTGGGATGGTTAATTTCATTTCATTGAAAAGTACTCGCCAATTCTTCGTTAATGTATTTTCATCATTAATCATAAGATCTACTTCGCTGAAAGCTTTTGCATATTCAGGATGAACGAGATATCGTTGCATATCGAAATGATAGCGACTAGTTACTGGAGAATGAGGGATATCATCAATAAGAAATTCGATATCTTTATGAAATTCTGGTTTAAATAGATCTTCTAATTGAACCACATCTACTGTATCATAAGCAGAAGGAAGTTTAATTAAAAATTTGAATTGATCAGGATATCTCTTTAAAACCGTAGAGATGATTCCGATTGCAATGTTAGTGCATGCATCATTTCGCAATAACCATTTAGGTTTGCCATTTACTAATGTAAAGTTTGATACTTGAACTGCATAGAATACTTGGAGTTTTTTATCTTTCATTTGTTTGGATTTACGAATTAATAATTAAGTCATTTAAGTAAGCAATATCTTTTTCGAATACATGAGCAGAAACTACAGTTGAAACGAATCTACCAACAGGTAAACCTAATTCTTCAGCAATTTGCGTTTGAAATCTACCCCATAGATACATATCCAGCTTAAGTACTTGACCTATATTTTGTGAACGCATATGTAAGTGAATATTCAGCTTACCTTCACGAATAGAGAATGTTGCAGAATCACAACAAGGAAATTCAAGAGTTTCATTTGGTTTATCGAGAAGAAGTACATCACTTTTATCAAGGATAGAAATTACTGCTCGACGAGTATCAGGATGATCTTTAAGTTCTTTGATAACGTGAGGTAGTTGTTCTAGAATACGAGGACCATAGAATGTATTGAAATTTGCTGGAAGATCAGGAGATTTAGGTTTTTCCATGAATCTTGCAACATTAGGATAATCTTTAAGAAGTGCTTCATTATCAGTAGATCCAGATATCATCCATTGATAAAATGTATCTGCATAATCGTAATTTAATCTGCCGATGTTTTCGTTTGTGAATTTATATGTTGTTGGATCTGCAACTTCATATGTAAGACTTTGAATTTCTAACATATCACCTAATCGAGAAGTTGAACGATATTCAGGATTGGTAATTATTTCGCCATTAATGCAAAGAAACGCTTGCTCAAAGTCAGAATACTTAAAGTATTTTGTCATGTTTTGTGGGATTAATAATAATTAAATGAATGAAATGATTAAAAAGTATCAATTAAGTTTGGCTTTAAGAGACCAAAGATTTTCTTTAATGATATTCTTTTTAGCCGGACCGACTCTCTTGAAAGAAAACCTTTCAATTTCGTCGTTGATCTTTGTAATGAGTGCATCCATATCCGAAGTTTCGAATGTAGAATGCGTTCTTAGCGTAAATCGATCGCCTTCAATGTGATCGAATAAACATGAACCATTGTCGAAGAATAATCTTCTAGCGGTTTCGAACTCTTGCTTAAGTTCTATATTGTTCATAAATTCATTCTTCATTATACCTTTCAAAGAAAGGATAACTAATGATTCATTTAAGAACTCTTGATATGTAGGTAGCTTGTTCATGTTGTTAGTTATATATTCTTGATTTTATTAAGAATATCTTCATAAGTCATGATTTCAACACCTAACTTTTTAGCTTTTGTCATTTTAGATGAATTTGAATTGATATCGTCAGTAATTAATATTTTGCATTTATCATTAAGATCACCATGAGAATAACCATTGTTGGTAATTAACTTTAAGAAATCTTCCTTGGTTTTAAATCCATAAGGTTTTGGTGATCCGGTCATTTCAAAGATAATTGAATTTACTGAAATTGTACGAACTTCTTCGCTTTGTATTGCAAATCCATTAGATTCTAGAGTTTGTATTAAGCGAAGAACTGATAGATATTCAGTAGATTGTTTATTTAAGAAAGGTAAATAAGATGCAGATGATAATCCGGTCCAATCAGGTGTTTTGTTTTCGAATAACTTAGCTATTTGTGTAGCAGTAGAAAATCCAACGTTATCGAAGGATAACGATGCAATAACCAGGGGAAGCGTTATTTTTCTTTCTGGATTATTTCGAGAATTAAGAAGAATTTCTAGCGATCTTCCTTTTTTAAATTCGCCACTTTCAATTAGTTTTTGTTCGTTGAATTTAGAATTATCGAATATATCATGTATTGATTGTATACCTGCTTTGTGAATTTTCTTAATCGTAGATCCGGCTACATTTCGAAAACCGAAGGTACCAATTCCTCGCATTAATTGTAGAATTGATTTGTTAGGACATGTAGGATTTGTACATACTAAGTGAATATTACCTTGTACTTCAATTTTACATTGAGAAGAACACGGAGAAGGTAGATATTTTTCGATAGATTCAGTAGAAGGTTTAATAACTTTTTGAACGATAGGAATGATATCACCAGATTTTACGATAATTACTTGAGCACCTGGAAGTAAACCTTGACGTATTACATTACCATAATTATGAAGATTAACATTTGAAACGATAGTTCCATCTAAATCGATTGGATCGAGTACTGCAACTGGTGTAAATTCAGAAGATATACCAACGTTCCATATAATTTTTTTGATTGTGGTAATAGATTCCTTTGGAGGAAATTTAATTGCTACTGCCCATTTAGGTGCATAATCGGTTTCGCCAATTACATTTCTTAAATTTTCTGGGAATTTAATAACCATACCATCTAATTGGTAAGGTGAACCGTTTGTTCGATAATTATGTATTTCATTATAAGCATATTCGAATTTATCGAACATAATCATTTTTGGTGTAGTTCTGAATTGATTATCGATTAAGAATTGTAGAGTGTTTGAATGGTGTTGAGATGTGTTTGTATGAATTCTGCATTCGAATGCTATAAAATGAAAATCTGAAATAATTGAGGTATCGACGATATCCCTACCTAGAATACCAGCAACGAAGTTTCGTGGATTTTTATATATTGCGGCATATTTAGAATCGAACGTAGTTACTGGAATAACCACTTCACCTCGAATTTCGATTTTATCTTTTGAAGAGATTGTATTAGGTACAATCAATTTCATTTTTTCAATAATATTTTGGCCTTTAGCACCATCACCACGAGTTAATGCGAGAGTTAGTTTACCATTTTCGTAAATCAAATTACAAGAAGAACCATCGAATTTAGGAGTAGCTTCCATTTGTAAGGAAGTATTACTTTGATTGGCAGTTAACCATGTAAGATATTTAGTATTAGCAACAGTGATTGATTCGTTTCGTTGAACTTGAATTTTGTTTAACGAAAGCATAGGAGATACGTGATTAAACTTAATATCCTTTAGATCTTGAGAACCTACAATTTTAATTACTTGAGAATTTTCTAGCTTTAATTCATCTTCGAGATTATCGAATTCGAAATCGGATAGAATAGGTTCACCTTCGTAATATTTAGTTTTGGCTAAAAGGTATAAATTTTCTTTTTCTCGTATGTTCATTATTTGATTATTTTGTATATACAAATATAATACTTTTTTGTGGAATAAAAAACTTTTTTGACATTTATTTTCGGAAAGTTATTAACATTTTTATGCTAAATGGAACTCTAATAGTACATCTTTTAGATAACCTATATACTCTTCGTTTTCTATATTTTCTGTTAATTTAGGTACATAAACCTTCTTCGTAAAGACGGAAGAACCGACATAATTAAGAGTATACTCAAAGTGATTGACTCCCATAACATTACCAAATTTACCATTTGATGTACCAATAAGCAGAACTTTCTTTTTATCTAAAAGAGAAGGCCATTCTGAATTATCGATGATTTGTTTGAATAGATATGGATATGTTCCATTCCATTCAGGAATAATGAATATAATCTTATTAAATGCATAATCCGCTTTAGTAAAGCCAGATGCATTTATATAGACAGAATCTTTTCCATGTTCCATCTTCAATATACTCATTACCTTTAGAGCTAATTGCTTGTTTAAGCCAAAATCTCCACTCTGAGATACTACTAAATAATTATGCATAAAGTTCGGATGAATCCTTTCTTCGTTTTTCGTCAGCTTTAATCGCAGCTTCAATTTTATCATTGTAAGCTTTGATATATTTCTCTGAGTTGATTTCTTCAATCCAACGATCAGTAGCTTCCATAATAATAACCAAGCATTCTGTTGCTGATTTAATGTCTTGAAAGTAACTTAATCCTGAAGGACCTTTAGCATGTAATCCTCCTCGAACAACGAAAGGTACAGCGTAATATTCAGGATTATGTTCCACTAATACTACCCAAATTCTTTCAGGTTGTCCATTATGATGAGTTTTTCCCCATCTAACAAAATTGGTGGTTGAACATTTAAGAGATGTTTGTTGTTCGATAACACTCCATCCTTCTGGTAATTGTGGACGATGTATAATTTCGTTCCAACTTGGTTTTTTTGATTTCTTTTCCATATATTTAAAAATTTTCATTGTTGATTACGATATCAAAATCGTTAAATCCTTCAAAATCTCGATCATCTGCATCTAATCGACGATCAATAGAATCTGCCGTATCATTTCTTTCAGTTAATCTAGCTTTTCTGGTTTCTCTAGGAATATCAATACAAATGATAAACGAAGATTTTCTATCGGCTGCATGTAGCTTGCGAATACCTGAAGGAGTCATAATGAATATATCATCGGTGTTATACCATTGATCTTTTGATGTTCCATAGAACCAACCATTAAAGGTTACATATTCATAGAAGAAATTTTGTTCGATTAGATCGTTAAATTCAGATTCTTCTAAAAAGAAATAATCTTTACCATCAATTTCTCCTTGACGTGGTGGACGAGTAGTATAAGATACACCATACTTAAAACCGCGACCTTCGAGGATTTTTCGAAGATGATCTTTTCCTGATGCAGCTTTACCGCATAGTATAATTCTTGATTTATTCGACTTCATATTCTAATAATTGATTAATTGTATCTAATGTTTGTTTTTGCGTTTCCCATGCACCAACGTCATATGCATGCATTTCTAAATCATAAGTATCATGAATAACTAGTTGTAGTTGAAATGGATCAAAAAGATTTTGTTCTCTTTCTTTCGATGTAAGACCATTTGACATATGAAGACGTAGCTTAATACAATCTTCAATCATCTTAATTTCTTCTTCGCAATTTGATTTTAAGTGTTCCAATACTGATTTAGCAGCAGGATCTAATGTAGATTCGGTATACATATTGTGTTTTATTTTATATGATGTTTTCTATTGATTTGATTAATTAAAATGTTACAGAATGTTCGTTAATGTAAATATCTGGATCGTGTGAAACGAATTGAATTCTTGCAATATCTTTGCAGTGATTATCTCGAGATGAACCGGTTATATTAAAAAATGCTTCGGCAACCAGAATTTCGGTTTGTTTGTAGGTTTCGGAAGTTGCATTAGTTTTTACTAGAACTTTAAGTCCTTGGCCAGAAGGAGTAATAAAAGCAGCATATACCCAATGTAATGTTTTTGCTTTTTCTTTTAGTTCTTGTGGATTTGATACACCATCAATATCGAGGCATATAATACCATTGTAAGATTCTAGTCCGGCCATTGAACGATGAGAGAAGATACCGGTCGGTGTAAATAATGGAAGTTTATCTTTCAAAGGAGATTTTGAAGGATTTTCGGCTTTACGAATTTCTTCGATTTGAACTTTGTATTTGTCAGATGCAATTTCGTTTAAAACTGTTAGCAAATCTTCGGTGCCTAATGGCTTGGTATTCTTTATTAAAGAAAACCTTGTACATTGTAATTGTGTCATATGTATATGTTTTAAATTGTATATACAAATATAATAAAAAAGGTTGGTATAAAAAAATTTTAGCACAAAAAGTTATTAACATTATTACCCAGTTCTCACATAAAAACAAATAAAAATTTCTTTCATCCCACGAAAAAACAACTCTTTATCCGGAGATAGATAATAAAATATCAAAGTATATTAACAATGGCAATAGGTACAAGATCCCCACAAAATGGATTACTTGTTGAACTTGGATTTCAAGGATTTCAAGGTTCGACTGGTTCGGAAGGCTTAACTGGATCGCAAGGTCCAAGTGGATTAGGTTTTCAAGGAGCTACTGGATTTCAAGGGGTACAAGGTCCAGGTATAGGATCTCAAGGTTATCAAGGTGTACAAGGAGCTAAAGGATCTCAGGGTTATCAAGGTTATCAAGGTGCTAAAGGTGATCAGGGTTATCAAGGTAATCAAGGATCTGGTGTTCAAGGAGCTAAAGGAGATCAAGGATATCAAGGTTCTGTAGGTACTGGACTTCAAGGTTTACAAGGACCTATCGGTTTAACTGGTAATCAAGGTCGACAAGGACGTCAAGGTCCAGATGGTATTGCCGGACCTTCCGGAACTACTGGTATTCAAGGTATTCAAGGTCCGAGTGGATTAGGTTTTCAAGGATATCAAGGTGCTGGAGCTTCTGGAACTACTGGTGCTCAGGGTATTCAAGGTCCGAGTGGATTAGGCGCTCAAGGATATCAAGGTACAATTGGAACTACTGGTCTTCAAGGTATTCAAGGTCCAAGTGGATTAGGTTTTCAAGGATATCAAGGTACAATTGGAACTACTGGTCTTCAAGGTATTCAAGGTCCAAGTGGATTAGGTTTTCAAGGTGCTACTGGTTTTCAAGGTATACAAGGATCCGGTTTTGAAGGAACTACCGGTGCTACTGGTTCTGCTGGACCTACTGGTGCTCAAGGAGCTTCTGGTCCTACTGGTTTTCAAGGTTATCAAGGATCTGGATATGCTGGAGTAACAGGTGCTACTGGTCTCGGAGGACCTACTGGTGCTCAAGGACCTACTGGAATAGGTATTGGTCTTACTTCTGGTGGATCTACTGGTCAAGTACTAGTAAAAACTAGTTCGGTTGATTATGAAATTGGTTGGACTACATTAGCTGCATCCGGTGCAATATATCAATATGGTGGAACTGCTTCTTTTCCTGGAAGTGGATCTACTGCCGCTCTTTATATAGATACCACAACAAACGATGGATGGTATTGGACTGGTAGTGCTTATAAAGCAATAAGTCAATATGATGCAGATTTAACGGTATCTTTATCAGGTGGTAAAACTTTCGGAAAATATTCAACCGGTCAAACTATTCCGGCTACCGGTAAAACTCCTAGAGCGGTAATTCAATTGGCAATTGCCGAAGCTTTAGAGCCTACATTAACTCTTACTTCATCTACTACTATTGCATTTAATCAAACGGCAATAAGTAATGTTATAAATTTCAGTTATGTGATAAACAGTTTAGGTGCAACAATCTCATCGGTTTCTCTTCAATGGAGAAGAGGCGGTGCTGGTTCATGGACAACTTTAACTACATCTACCACTACGCCTAGTTCGTATACTCATACATTGACGGATACCAATTATAATACATCGGCATTCAATTATCAATATATTGTTACTGATTCATCTGGTGGAACGAAGACTAATACTCTTAATATTACACCAGCATCTTATTCAGCTCCTTCAGTTTCATTAACAGTAGCTGGTGTTTCAATAACTTCTCCAGAAACTAATTCAACTAGAGAAAGAGGAAATATTAATACGAATTTAAGCGGAACCATTACAAGAAATAGTGCTAATGTTGCAATGACAAGTTATACTTTACAATATTCAACTAACAACTCAACTTGGGTCGATATTGGATCTTCTGTAGGTTTGACTGGATCTTCTCAATCTATTACTCTAACAAATCATAATGATACGGCTTTATTTGCTTCTACCGCTTTATACTATAGAGTGAAAGTGATTGATGCATATCAAACTTACCTATCAAGTTTTTCAACTGGTGGAAATAGTACAATTACGTTTTTGTATTTCATATTCTATGGACCTTCATCTGCAGCTCCAACTACATCTGCAAATGTGAGAGCTTTAGGGAATAAGTCTTTTACTTCTTCATTAAGCAATCCATTTAATTTATTAACAGGAACAACTTTGAATATATTTACTGTAGCAATGCCAGCAACCCTTAGTATATCTTCGGTAGTGGATTTAGATGCTCTTAATGCCGATATTACAGCGAGTTATATATTATCTACATTTAATGTACAAGATGCTTATGGAACTAACGTTTCGTACAAAGTATACACAATGACAAATGCTACCCCTTATGGTACATCACACAGACACCAAACAACTAGATCATAAATATGTCACTAACACCAGGATTACAATTACCGTATGGTATACAACCCGTTAACCCAGTACCGGTAGACGCTTGGTCCGGACCTTATACCGGAGCAAATGAAGCTGCTGCTATTGCTGCAGCAAATGCCGCAATTACTTCTGCCGTTAGATTTCAATCAATGGAAGTTCGCTTAGTATATGGAGGAACTTCTCATAAATTTTGGTATAAGGATGGAATTGCCGATGGTAACTTAGTTGAATTTATTGCAGGAGGAGGATCTACTGGTGCTACCGGAGAAACTGGAGCTACTGGTTTTCAAGGTTCTGCTGGTTTTCAAGGAGCTCAAGGATATCAAGGACCTACAGGAGATCAAGGATTCCAAGGTTTTCAGGGATTCCAAGGTTTTCAGGGATTCCAAGGTAATACCGGAGGTCAAGGTTTTCAAGGAGGTCAAGGTTTTCAAGGAGATCAAGGAGATCAAGGTAATCAAGGTTTTCAAGGATCTACTGGATTAAATGGAATATCTGGAACTTCAGGTGTACAAGGTTTTCAAGGACCTACAGGAGATCAAGGATTCCAAGGAGATCAAGGTTTTCAAGGACCTACTGGAGATCAGGGTAATTTAGGATTCCAAGGAGATCAAGGTAATCAAGGTTTTCAAGGACCTACTGGAGATCAGGGTAATATCGGATTTCAAGGAGATCAGGGTAATATTGGATTCCAAGGAGATCAGGGTAATATCGGATTTCAAGGAGATCAAGGTTTTCAAGGTAATCAAGGGTCTACTGGATTAAACGGTATATCAGGAACTTCAGGAGTTCAAGGTTTTCAAGGACCTACAGGAGATCAAGGATTCCAAGGAGATCAAGGTAATTCGGGATTCCAAGGAGATCAAGGCGATTCAGGATTCCAAGGAGATCAAGGCGATTCAGGGTTTCAAGGTAATCAAGGAATCCAGGGTGACCAAGGTTTTCAAGGAGATCAAGGAAATATAGGAGATCAAGGTTTTCAAGGAGATCAAGGTTTTCAAGGAGACCAAGGATTTCAAGGAGATCAAGGTTTTCAAGGTTCTACTGGATTAAACGGTATATCTGGAACTTCAGGAGTACAAGGATTTCAAGGACCTATTGGAGATCAAGGATTCCAAGGTGTTCAAGGAACCAAAGGAGATCAAGGCGATTCAGGATTCCAAGGAGATCAAGGTGATTCAGGATTCCAAGGAGATCAAGGTTTTCAAGGTATTCAAGGAATCAAAGGAGATCAAGGTAATTCAGGATTCCAAGGTGACCAAGGAAATATAGGTGACCAAGGATTCCAAGGTGACCAAGGATTTCAAGGAGATCAAGGTTTTCAAGGTTCTACTGGATTAAACGGTATATCTGGAACTTCAGGAGTACAAGGATTTCAAGGACCTATTGGAGATCAAGGCGATTCAGGATTCCAAGGAGATCAAGGCGATTCAGGGTTTCAAGGAACTATCGGAGACCAAGGTTTTCAAGGAGATCAAGGAACTATTGGAGATCAGGGATTCCAAGGAGATCAGGGATTCCAAGGAGATCAGGGTAATTCTGGAGATCAAGGATTTCAAGGAGATCAAGGATTCCAAGGTGACCAAGGATTTCAAGGAGATCAAGGATTTCAAGGATCTACTGGTTTAAATGGTATATCAGGAACTTCCGGAGTTCAAGGTTTTCAAGGACCTATTGGAGATCAAGGAAATACAGGAGATCAAGGTAATTCCGGAGATCAAGGGTTTCAAGGAGATCAAGGAAATATTGGAGATCAAGGTTTTCAAGGAGATCAAGGTTTTCAAGGAGATCAAGGAACTATAGGCGACCAAGGTTTTCAGGGTTCTATCGGTGACCAAGGAACTATAGGTGACCAAGGATTCCAAGGTGACC
>Ga0209500_10000006_pt1 | contig 240759 bp, 271 predicted proteins | sample S_140212_EF_Meta_FD_187323 | JGI IMG/M metagenome (GOLD analysis project Ga0209500, IMG submission 187323) | Freshwater microbial communities from Lake Simoncouche, Canada to study carbon cycling - S_140212_EF_MetaG (SPAdes) (version 2) | ecosystem: Environmental > Aquatic > Freshwater > Lake...
TAAGTAGTGATGATGTTTTATTGGACAAGGCAGTTTAAATCGGGACACTATCCACCTAATGTATTAGAAAAAATATGGGTAATGGCAACACCTTTTTTCGCAACTGCTGATTATACACCTGTTGAAGTTGATTGGTATGGATTAGAAGATGACTCAAAGAAACCTAATGTAGGAATATACGATACAAGTGGTGATGGTGATTATTTTGTGGAACTTACACATAATACACACAATGGTAACTATTTTTTTAATAGTGTTGATAATTTATTTGATTGGTATAATACGTTTTATTTACCAGGAGTTTATGAAATAATCATGAATGATTTTATATCTGAAGTCCAACAAGACACAGATGAGAGACTTAGAGATAAAAATACTTAAGATACGGACTTAGGACCGTTGTAGTTTAGGCTACATTAACCCCATTGAATTCGCTACTCAGTGGGGTTTTCATTTAAGACATCTTCTACCACTGGTGAATTACATGTACGCGATGTGTGTGTTGTAGTTACCTTATGATTTAGGACTTCTCCCACCTCACTGGGAACAATAGTGGGTCTACAATTGGTTTTAGTTACCTTATGATTTAATACCTTCTCCACCATATTCGGAAACGGCGGTGTATTGAATGATATTGTAGATACCTTATGATTTAATACATCTTCCACCTTTATTTCCAACTGAAAACAAGAATGACCTGTTGTAGATACCTTATGATTTAATACATCTTCTACCTTATGTCCAACCCATCCATCATACCCATCAGTTGTAGATACCTTATGATTTAATACATCTTCCACCAAGAAACCTTCGTTACCGATATCGTTTTGCGTTGTGGATACCTTATGATTTAATACCTCTTCCATCTTCACACTTGCCTTCATGCCCATGTAAACAGTTGTAGATACCTTATGATTTAATACCTCTTCCACCCCGCCTGTAATCATGGTCTGCGCCATGGCAGTTGTGGACACCTTATGATTTAATACCTCTTCCACCCAAGAAGCAAGTATTGGTTCAAAATCTTTGGGTTCCAATGAGAAAATAGTAAAAAAACTATTAAAGAAATAATATCTCCACCACAAACGACCACTCTTTTCAAATTCAAAATACCAATGTTCCTTTTCTCGGTCAATTAACCATATAGAATCTTTATATGGGATTATCTCCGTATTACCTAATTCTTTGTATAGTTGTTTGAATACGACCTGTTTTAATCTATCAGTTACTTTCATTTTCTTTTTTGTTGTTTAATACCTCATCTACCGATTCCGCTCTTCTTGAGATGTATTCTTCCGTTTTGGATACCTTACGATTCAATATATCTTCCACCAAAAAGTTTCCTTCACCTACGTCACGGACTGTTTTGGATACCTTACGATTCAATACCTGTTCCACCGCAATGGTTACAGTTCCTGCCTTTCCTGCAGTTGTGGATACCTTACTATTCAATACCTCTTCCATCATATCATTCGAAGTGAAACTGAATTGCTGAGTTGTGGATACCTTACTATTCAATACCTCTTCCACCCCTTGCTTAAAACTTCTGAAACGGCTTGCAGTTGTGGATACCTTACTATTCAATACCTCTTCCACCCCGCCATCCATGACATATTGAGTGCTGTCAGTTGTGGATACCTTACTATTCAATACCTCTTCCACCCAAGATGAAATAATTGGTTCAAAATCTTTGGACTCCAAAGAGAAAAAAGAAAAGAAAGATTTGAAATAATCATATCTCCAATATAAACATCCACTTTCAGTTAGTTGGAAATACCAGTATTTTTCTTCTCTATCAATAAACCAATAACTGTATTGGGTAGGGATAATTTCCACATTACCTAATTCTTTGTATAGTTGTTTGAATACAACCTGTTTTAATCTATCCGTTACTTTCATTTTCTTTTTTATTGTTTAATGCCTTTTTCACCCAAGCACTATTTAATACTTCTTCCACTGACCTTTCGGAAAACAAGGAATTATTTTTAGTTGTTGATACCCTACTATCTAATACTTTTTTTACCTTTCTTTTTTGGGCGGCGTCTACTTCAAAAGTTTCGGATACCTTATGATTTAAGACCTCTTCCACCCACTTTGCTGTTACAGTAGTTTTCTCTTCAGTTGTGGATACCTTATGATTTAATACCTCTTCCACCAGAGGAAATTCGTCAATTACAAACATTTTTGTTGTGGATACCTTATGATTTAATACCTCTTCCACCTTTCGCGAGAAGTAACCGAGCTTATTGCCTGTCGTGGATACCTTATGATTTAATACCTCTTCCACCCAAGAAGATATTATTGGTTCAAACTCACTCTGTTCCAAAGAAAAAATGCTGAAAAACGATGGGAAGAATGAGTATCTCCAAAATAAACATCCATCTTTAGACAACTGAAAATACCAATAACAATTTTCCCTATCAATGAACCATACAGAGTCTTTATACGGGATTATCTCCACATTACCTAACTCTTTGTATAGGTGTTTGAATATGAGTTGTTTTAGCTTATCTGTAACCATAAGCACAAAGATAATAAAAAATTACTTAATAAACAGGTCCTGATTTGAATTTTTTACATACAGGTATATTAGCTGTGGTTTTAAACTCTCTTGGAATTGCTTCACGTATTTTACCCCATTTATTATACGTATAAACATATTTGTCAATATCATTATATAAATCACCTTTAAATTTATAATATGAGTTTACAAATTGACAAAAATCTTTGGCGGTTGAGATAGTTTTTATTGCTGGAGTTATTAAATCTTCTGAAGATGTTGTTTGAATATCTTTTTTTACTTGATTTGCAGCATAATTTCCATCCCAAGCGTATGTGTCGGCTTTTGAATCATATCTACACCAATTAAATGAATTTACAACAATTTCATAGTCTTCAAATCTTTCTTCACAAAGCCTAATACTTTCAGTCCCCGAATCAGGAAGGCTTGCTCCAAGTGATAATCCCATATCATTGAGACTCCCTATTAGGTTACCTGCTGGTACTCCCCCAATAGTTTGTTCTTTTATTACACGTTTTATTAAATTAATTAATTCAGATTCGGTTAGTCTAATTTTTTTACTCATTTTGTTTTTTTTATATAAATATATTATTAATTTTCAGACGGTAATTTTAACGACCATTGGGAGCTCATTATCTTGTTGGACATTTGACCCTCCAAATTTAGTTTATTCTTAACCCATTGCCCAACAATTCTGGTGGATTGATAACTGTTAAGAGAAAAGAAGGAAGAAATGGCTTCAATTAAACCTTTATAGATAAAACACAATTCATTATTGGAATGATTACCACCATATTGAATTTGAGCTGACTCATCTTCAGGATATGAAAAATATATACTGGCACCAGTTTTAGTTATAATGAAATCCTGACTATCAAGATACCTGAATATTACTTTATCTAATTGTGATTCTGTGATTAAATATTTCATGATAATGTTATACTTCTAACTGATTTAACCTCATAGTCAGGAAAGAACTCATTAAATACATCTGACATAATGAATTTGCCGTGAACTAACCAAATGGGATGAGGAAACGCTGTACCATATATATCGTCAAAGTTCCTATTATAGTATAAATCGCCACTTGGTTTATTATAAACCATTACAGCGTTTTGGTCACTATCAAATAAGTTAAGTCTTAAATCATTTTCATCATATGAATTAACCAAATTTGCAAAATAAGGAACCAATTTAGGTTTCAGTCTTTCGTATTGTTCCGTATATTCAGAATCTCTCCAAGTTCTTTCAAGTTCAGATATTAATTTATGTTGTGACTCGGTAATAATATACTTCATGTAATAATAAATATAATTATATTTATTATATTATGAACCTACAAGAGAATATAAAAAAAGTATTAAGGGAAGAAACAGATTTTTCACCACAGTTCAAAAGAAGACTGAATAGATTTAAATCGTTTGTATGGGATAACAATGTAACTAATTATCCATGTGATTTTGAAAACTTTGAAGCGTTCATGCGTGGTATACAACATGAAATTATGGACATGATTACAGATGGTTCTGATACCGATGGTCCATTGTCTGAGTGGTTAAAATATAAAGATGGTGTTACGTATGTAGAAAACTACATGAGGGATGACTTAGAAAAGTTTTATAATAAAGAATGTGTTGATGTCTTATACGTATAAATCAAGAAATTGTTCCACTGTTATTCCAAGACCTGAGATACCAAATAAATTCATAAATTCAGATTCATCATATCTATCACATCCGTTATTGATAATCCAAGGAATATCTGTAACATAATTCATCTGATAAAGTATATCATAACTATTATCTAATTTTATAAGATACATCGGACCATAGTTATCCATACTAAGTCTTCTTCGTAAACCATCATCAGTAATACAGTTATCAAAAGACATCATTACATCAATCAAATCTGGGTCAATCTCCACACGACCCGTAAGGTCAATATTAAATTTGTCTTTAATTAATGTTTTTAATTTTGATTCAGTGATTAAGTATTTCATTATATATAAATATTAGTTAACAGTTACCTGTATTATAAACCTCAATATTGTGACCTCTAATTAGACCTCCACCGAACTGATATAAAGCCTTAGCAATAGTATCTCTATACACACTCCTATTACCTTCTTCATACATATACCTCCCCACATTTTCAGGTTCCGGCTTAGGTATGTAGACAACCAAATCCATAGAGTTACGAGTGGGGATGATATTATAACTACAATATCTTAAGACGGTTGAAATATCATTTTCAAATATAGTTTTTGTTAGAAAGATAATATCTTCTCTTTTTCCTTCAAGACCAATCTCATCAATAATATCTTCAGGTTCCTTATCAGTCATTTTACACAGAGTACGCATACCAAATTTCTCTAATAAGGGTTTAAGAGTTTTGCTATATTGATTCTCAGTGATTAAGTATTTCATATATTATATTAGTTATTTACTCTTATCCATACATTCGGTGCGGGTTTAGCCCCACGGACTTGTACAACTATTACTTTGAGGGTATTTTCAACCCATCTACGGATAAGTTCCATGGAATCGGAGATACCCAAAGAAAAGAAAGAGGCCACTTCATTAATTAAACTATTAACAATGTAACACCAGCCACTAATTTTATCATATCTAATCTCAGCGTATTCATCATCTTCTAAATTAACTAAAAATATAGTTGCACCCTTTTTAATCTGAATAAAGTTCTTAATATCCAAATATCTAAAGATTACTCTGTCTAATTGTGATTCGGTGATAAGGTATTTCATATATTAATATTCAAAAAACATAACATCAACATCAAATACTTTACTAAACCAATCAGAAATGAATTTACCTGATTGCTCTTTATCAAGTGGATACATGGATGAAAACTTATCTAAAAAAGATTCATCAATAAATAATCTACCATCACTATGGTCAAACTCCATTAAAATAAAAAAATCAGGGCCTCTTTCCTGGCTATATATATTAATGAAATCACTATCTGATGTTCTATCATAATCTAATATATTATTTAACTCAGATATCATTAAATTATTTATTACCGATTTGGCTTTATCTAATTGTGATTCGGTGATAAGATATTTCATATAGAATATAAATATAATCATATTTATAATAATATGGACTTAAAAGAATCTATAAAAAGAATACTGAGGGAAGAACTATCGGCGAGAATTAAAAGAAGACTTTCTAATGATGAAATGGAAAATGAGTTTCTTGAATCTTTTGAAGGTGCTTATCGTCTTACAAAAGACAGAAAGGTTTTAAGTTCACATTTTTTAGATGAGTTAGTCTACACAACAATAACCTTTATGATGGATGGGGTACATTGGAGATTTGTTAGCACATTACCTGAAGATGAATTTTGGTATGATGATATACACCAAGGGTTAGAAAATCATTATAGAAAAAGAATTACACGGATGTATAATGAAAGAAAAGGTTTTTAAAGATTAATTAGAGTTTAAGAATTTAAGTAACGCTCCAATATATTTGGAACGTTTATCATAGAATTCAGTATCATCATCATATTGAAAAAACTCTTCACCTCTATGTCTATCAATGAACTTTTCAATTAATTCATAAGCGTAATCATCTCTGTCGGCGGAATCTTCAAAATCTTCTTCATCCATAATGTAGTTATAATCATCCCTAAGTGCTTCCAATTCATCCATTGTAAACCTCCTAAGTAAAAATACTTCTAACTGTGATTCTGTAATTAAGTATTTCATTATTCGTTAACCATTAATCTGTAACTATTAATCTGTAATCATATGGACCATCCCAAATCGTACTATTACTAATACCCAAAGTATTATTAACCCATTCTTTGATTATATCCAAACAATCCGATTTACCAATGGGTAATAAGGTAGATAAATCCTCAGTCAAACTACGATTTACAAACACCCAATTCCTAACTTCACCAAAGGCGTTGTTAACATAAACACTAATCTGTGATTGACTATCTGACTCACTGTTTAAGAAATATATATAATTGTTGAATCTCTTCTTGTTGTCATATATCACAAAGTCCTGAATATCAAGATACTTAAAGATTACTTTCTCTAATTTTGATTCGGTGATAAGGTATTTCATTATATATAAATATTAGTTAAGGGGTATTCCCAATAACGAATGAATAAGGATGTCTTTGTTAGACGGTATTTTTAACCAAGACTGGGACATCAAAGTAGCCTTGGTGGTATTTGTAACCTTCATTTGTAGGGTATTCCCAACCCACCTACCAATAGCTGATTTAGAATCAGATTCGTCCAAAGAAAATAACGATGAGATGTTCTTGATTAATTCGGGACTTATTACACAACCAAAATTACCATTTTTGATTTGAGCATATTCATCATCTTCAGAGTTAACGAAGTATACTAAAAGACCTATTTTAATTTGAATAAAATCTTGATGGTTCAAGTAAATAAAGATTGCTCTATCTAATTGTGATTCTGTAATTAAGTATTTCATTATATATAAATACAAAGATACACATAAAACTGAACAATACATATTGGGTTAATAATTTAATAAGAATAAGATAATATGGTTTGAGGTCGTTTTTAATACTTATTATTATGGATTTATCAAAGTTTTTAACCATAGTAATCCCTTGTAAGAACGAGGGCAAGATAATTGAACAAACGTTGTCCTTATTAAACTTTCAAAAGGGAATACAAGATGTTAGAGTTATTGTTTGTGATTCATCGGATGATGATTATACATCCTATTCTTTGGAAAATAGGAGAACAGATTATTTTAATCTACAGATTATTTCAGGAGGACTTCCGTCTGTTGCAAGAAATAAGGGAGCAGAGAATGTGGAAACACCTTATGTTCTATTTTTGGATGCTGACATATTCTTATTGGATTTTGACATATTAAACAATTGTATATGGGAGTTCTTATTACATAATACAGATTTGATTACATGTAAGGTAAGGTCAACGACAGGTGAGTATAATAGTATATTCAGATTGTTTGACACCATACAAAAGGTATTTAAACCAATCACGCCATTTTGTCTTGGTGGGTTTATGATGGTTAAGAAAGAAGTATATGATACAATCGGCGGGTTTGATGAAAACGCAAGAGTTGCTGAGGATTATCTATTCTCCAAACAAGTTAAACCAAGTAAGTTTTATATCATGAATACAACAGTATTCACAAGTCCAAGAAGGTTCAAACAGAAAGGTGTGTGGTATATGTTAAAACTTATGGTTAGTTCATTCTTCAACAGGAACAATAAAAATCATTTTGAGGATGATAAAGGATACTGGGAATGAATAATTGGAAAACGATAATCATGAGTGACTTACACTTAGGAGCGAGACAATCACAGACAGATAAGATAATAAGTTTCTTGGATAATAACACAACGGAAAAACTAATACTGAACGGTGATATAATAGATGGTTGGGCTCTCAAAGGTAATGGTAAATGGACAAAGGATTGTACCAAGATATTCAGGAAGTTCATGAAGATGTCCGAGAAGAATACAAAGGTAATTTATATAAGAGGAAACCATGATGACTTCTTAAAAGATTTTATTCCATTTAAATTAAACAACATCAGGATTGTAAGGAAGTATGTTCATACAGGGATAGATAATAGAAAGTATTTTTGTTTTCACGGAGATGTATTGGATTTTGTTATAATGGAAGCAAGATGGCTTGCAGTAATCGGTGGATGGTCATATGATATTGTCATTAAGTTTAATACTCTATATAACAAAATAAGAAAGTGGTTTAACTTACCATATCATTCATTAGCTAACACAATAAAACAATCTGTAAAAGGGGCGATTAACTTTGTATCTGATTTTGAGGATAACGCGAAAGGTTTAACAAAACAAAAGGGATATGATGTTGCGGTGTGTGGACATATTCATCACCCGAAGATAGAGAATGACTATATGAACTCAGGAGACTTTTGTGAGAACTCTACATGTCTTGTAGAAGATTACAATGGGGTGTGGAAAATAATTACTATCTAACTATAACTTCTTTAACTCTTCTATCCAAAGTATTCTCAACCCATCTAGCAATAACATATTTAGAATTATCAAATTCTATAGAGAAGAAATCTTTAATCTCATCAATTAACCCAAAAATTATTACACACTCACCACCTCTAAAGTATTCGATTGATGAGTCGATATATTCACCACCTTCAGAATTGGCGAAGTAAATTGCACTCCCTCTTTTAATCTGAATAAAGTTCTTAATATCCAAATATCTAAAGATTACTCTATCTAATTGTGATTCTGTTATAAGGTATTTCATTATATATAAATATTAGTTAGAAGGGTAACCTCAATGTCAAACTTCCACTGTTTGTAATGGACATTGATTTTTCGTAACTGTATTTTACTTGTAATGTATCACCAATCCATCGAACAATAATCTTCTCAGAATCAGAATCACTCAAAGAAAATAATGATGAAATATCGTCAACTAATTCATAATTCATAAAAGAAAAATTATCACTCATATCGTATCTGATTTGACAATACTTATCACCTTCTGAATTAACAAAGTATATAGTGTCTTTATCCTCAACCTGAATAAAATCTTGATTGTCAAGATACCTAAAGATTACTTTTTCTAATTTAGATTCTGTGATAAGATATTTCATATGATAATAAATATAATTATATTTATAATATTATGAACCTACAACAAAACATAAAAAGAATATTAAGGGAAGAATACACCGTAAAACAGATGAAGTTATTAACTATCGCAAGTCAGGTGGGGTTACTAAAGACAGGAGAAATGTTCGGTGGTATAGAATACCTTATAAATGTGTTAGGTGATGAGTTCCTTACAACAAACAATAAGGTTAAGATTATTAGGGAAGTAGTAGAAACAACCGATTATGAATATATCACACTAATGGATATGAATGAAAACCCAATAGTTCTCAAGGTTGGAGACGGTAAACTTTCACAAATAGAAATGATAAATAAAGAAGATGTTACAGTGTTCCATTATGGTGGATATGAATACTCACAAGATTTAGGTGAAAGTTATATATCTTATGAAGAACTACCAAAAGATGTATTAGATGATATCTTTAATATGGTATTAGATTTCTATACAGATACTTTAGAGAATAAGTAATTATTGATTTAAGACCTGTTCCATCACATAATTCATTACAGACATTTCTACATCCGTTGTACATACCTTATTATTTAATACCTCTTCCACTCCTCTTGTGAAAGGTCCAGAATATGCTTCCATTGTAGATACCTTATGATTTAATACCTCTTCTACCTCAATTCTTCCAACGTAATCAAGTGAATCGGTTGTGGATACCTTATGATTTAAGACCTCTTCCACCAATGAATGTTCGGGGTATTTGAGAATGGTAGTTGTAGACACCTTAACATTATGACTTAATACATCTTCCACCTTCCAAGGAACACGAACTTTAACATCGCACGTTGTGGATACCTTATGATTTAATACATCTTCCACCATCATGCTTTCAACACCGCTACCTGTCACGGTTGTGGATACCTTATGATTTAAGACCTCTTCCACCACGTAGTTCCTAAGCCCTATAGGGCGATATGTTGCGGATACCTTATGATTTAAGACCTCTTCCACCCAAGAAGATAGAACAGGACAAAAATCATCCGAACTCATGGAGAATATTTGAAAAAACGAATTAAAAAAATCGTATCTCCACCATAAAGTACCTGACTCATCAAGTTCAAAGTACCAATGTTTATTATCCCTATTAATGAACCATATAGACCCATTATAAGGAATAATCTCACAATCACCTAACTCTCTATATAGGTGTTTAAAAATAATTTGTTTTAATCTATCTGTAATAACCATAGAGCAAATATAGTAAGAAATTATGAACTAAACAAACTCATTCCCCCATTCCACTATCGTGTCGTTCCATTCCCCTAGCGGGTCATTACACTAATGGGTTCATTCATTTGTTTACTTCTTAATTTCCCCTATTGTATGAATCTATAATTAACGTACAACACTAATCTATAATAATCCCCCATAATGAAAGACATATAGTATGAGGGGACATAACATATTACTGTTAATGGTATTGTACCCATCGGGATAATGAAATACCCTAAAGGGTATATAATATGATATGAGTATACCTGTTAGGGTATAAAATATATGGTGGAATGTGAAGGGGACAATGTCCTTTATAGGGAACATAACCCTACAGGGTTATCCCTTATATAACACATTATGTCCCACTTTTTACCACCACTATAATTGTCCATATCATGTGTCTATATGGTAAGGGGAAATCTTAAAAACCTCATTATATTCGGGTCAAGAACCCCGTTGAAGACACTATAAAATACACTTTTCGTTGAAGGATTTAAACAACTAAAGTCTGTCCACGCCACTTTATTGTTACATCCTATTTTTAGCTGGAAAATGTATATAGTTAAAAAAACCCTTCTCACACTATCAGGAGGACCACTTTTTTCACTTTTCATATAACCAAAAACCCCTCTCACATATATGTCAGTGGTAAAAAGTGGGAAATAAAAACTTAACATAAACTATACATTATACCATATATTTATTATGATTATTAGGTCTAAAAGTGGTCAAGGGGATTATCCCCCATCTGACACTCAACTGACATTTTGACAAAATCAAGAAAAAATGAATAATAATTTATCAACAATTCCCCCTGACGATATGTCTAACCCCATTTCCATACCTGACATACTGAAGAATGTGAGGGTTGTAACTGACCCTTTACGGGATGTTGTTGCGGTGACCCTATATTATAATGGGGAAAAGGTGGGTAAGATGGAGTATAGGAAAGCTTCATCTACATACCAAGGAGACATGAAGATATTAACATTGTATTCACTGACCCCTGAGTTCATGGAGTTATTCAAGGGACAGGAAAACCCAATTAGGATTTTAGACAACCATATTAAAGTGTTTGTTTAAACTGTTTCCAAATAACACTCTTGTATTTTGTTTCATTTCCCCGAGCTTCTATTTCAAAGGGGCAGTCCCAATAACCATGTCTTGTTTGTGATGATGCGTAGTTACGTTTGATACCCCTTTGTATGTGGTGGGTGTATTCGTGTATGATTGTTTTTACAAACTTATCAACAGTCTCACATGTGGATGGGTTTATCACCAATGCTTCATAATCGTATTGGCCATAGAGATTTGTTAACCCGTTTCTAATTTTTAGTTTCGGGGATGGTTTGTTTCCATGACCGAGTGTCTTTCTAACTATGGTTATAAGTTGTAACCCCATCTTACGAAGTTCGGTGGTTGTGTATGTGTCTAATCTATCTTTGAGTTTCATATTAGTCGATGAATTTGTAAGTGATGTTCCCGATGATTTCGTCATTGTGTCTTGGTAATGGGATAGAGGCAGCTTTGAAGAAGGTTGGGATGATTGTGTTGTTGATAAGTTTCTGTGCTCCGTTGTTAGCTGACCACTTTCTGCTCTTGAAGTAACTTGCTCTGTGATGACTACGCCAAGAGTTAACACTTGGGATTGATGACTCAGCGTAACGGTGGCCTTCTTTCTTCATGGTTACCTCTATGTTAATCACACGACCATAAGCGTTAGCGTTCCAACTCCACTTATCTGTCTCACCCACAGATACAATACGAACCGATACCTCACCGAAGTGGTTCCATGTGTCAGTCATAACAACAAGGTTCTGCTTCTTGATGAATCTCATTAACAATTTGGTTGATAGTTTGTCTTGGGTGATTTTCATAGTGGTTGTTTATTGTTCTACAAATATACAACAATTTTCTTCCCCCACAAGAAAAATCTTCTTTTTTTTTAAAAGCAGGGTGGAGTACACACTCCAAGCATTAACCGTGCCAGCCCTTTATCCCCTTATCGTTATAAGGTACAGTTAGGGGGCTAAGTAACAACGAAAATAATTAATAAAAAATTAGGATGTTAACTTTCTTCGCCGTATCTTTGTGTTGACGCTCTATTTTATATAAAAAAACATATAAGGCACCAAGCTAAGTTACGGCGAATATTTTGAATAAACAAATATATTTCCCCAAGATATTATCTTATATTTGTATAATGAGACAGAAGATATATACACTAAAAGATTTTGACTTCAAACCCCATGGAGTGGTAAAGGGTGCGGTACAAGGATTACTTACACTCCCCAACAATATCACAGTATCCATTGTAGGTGGTGGTCTTCAATCTATTGTCGGTGGGATGAATATGTTACGTGGTGATGGAGTGGATACCTTTGAAGTAGCCGCTTGGTGGGGTGACCAAGGTGATTGGATTAAACTATCTGACTACGATGATGTATTATCATATGTTGATAAAGATAGACTACCAATCATACTACTTGACTTATCTAAGAAATAATTTGTTTATGTAAAACCTTTGTCGTATATTTGTAGTCTACACACTATGAAGAAATACATACTATCCCTAATCATGTTAGTCGTTATACTAACATCTTGTTCTACCCCACAACGTGGGTACAACTACAAGAAACATTCTAACACACAACAGAAGATGTATAAACAAACTAAGAGAGTGAACAAAGGTAAGAACCAACTACAACATCAGTGTACCCCTAAGAAACACAGACGATAATATGAAACGATTTAAGATGACCCCTGACTTGGGGATACTAATATACATAGCCATAGTAATTACCCTTGTAGTAATACTAAGAGCTTACCACATACTGTAAAGGGGAGGGGATACTTATCATAAGTTATCAACACCCCCTCCTATACCCCCATATACCCCTACCTATGGGGCCCCTCCCCCCGTATCCCCCCTTATATAGGGGGTTTTTTGGGTCAGAAGGGGGGATAATCCCCTCAAAAAAATCCTGGAAAAATTTTTTAGAAAAGCGACCCTTTGTTTTAAAATGTTCCCTATATGTAAAAAATAAATTTTTGGAAAAATTTTGTATTTATGAATATGAGTAATGTTATTGGTTCGGAAAAGTTTAATGGGTTATTAACTAAGGTTGTTAATTCTGTTATTGGTAAGTATCTTAAAAACGCTACCACTATTGATTACGATTTTAATTTTAGTGTTAAGGTAAGAAGAGGTATGAGTAAACCATATGTTGGTTGTAATGCGGGTTCTCATGGGGAACCTTATAATTACGTGATTGAGGTTTATTCGGATATTGATATACCGAAGGGTTTTACATATAATGATGAGTATAGAAAGAAACACAATAAGATTGCTGATGGGTTTCATAATAGTATAATAGCCAATGAAATTAAAAATCTTATTCCAATGATGGGTTTGGATACCAAGAGTCTTGGTAATGTGTTTGGTGTTTGTTTTATGAATGTAATTTAAGTACACCACCCCTTTGTTTTAAAATATTCCCTATATTTGAAAAATAAATTTTTGGAAAAATTATGAGTATTTTGTCAAATAAGAGAATGGAATTTTTAAAGAATTATATTGAGGGTGAGTTACGTGATTATGATTGGTTTAAGGGTGTTAAGGTAAGTATGTCTGAATGGGAATATAATGATTTGAGATTACCTTGTTATGATATTGATATTGATTCGGGTGGTCAATCTTTGTATAGTGAGTTTATTGAGGACCTTGACACTATGTTTTCTGTATTGTGTCCCAAGGATAAGGATGGGGAGACAATTGCTGTATGGAATTTAATCAGTGAATGAGTATTTATTGTAAACATTATATAATATGAAAAAAGTTGTAAGATTAACAGAGTCGGATTTAACAAGAATTGTTAAACGAGTAATAAATGAGAAAAAAGAAATGATTCGTATTACGGGTGATTATAGTGGGGCTAAACATGTACTTGGTAGTTCTGCATCTCCTGAAGATATTATGGATGAATATAATAATGCAGTTGAAGAGGGAACACCTCTTGTTAGTTATTCTGATGGTGTGTTCTATAATCAGGATGATAAAGAGATTCCTGTAGACGTTGTTTTGGATGAATTGAATTATGCAATTCTTGGTTATGAAGAAGAAGATTATGATGATATGGGGGATTCTCCAAAACAAAAAAGATTTGGTGATGGTAATGAAAATGAAATGTATTTAACCGATAATGTAAGGTTCCACCGTAAAGGGGGGAGGTTAACTTTAAGTTACACTCCGACTAAGACTATGGGAGGACTTACTATATCTGATAAACAGAAGAAGATGTTAATTGATTTTTTAAACAGGAATTAACCTCTCCAATGATAGTATTGTTGGACCGACCCCTTCTTCAACGGAGGGGTTTTTTATTTCATTTTTTTTTCTTATTATTAATATATGGAAGAAGAGAAATTATCAGTTACTGTGGATGTAACATTAAAGGACAATAAGTTTTTTTATAACATAATGGCCATGAAGGGTATGAATATGGATGATATTATGTCTGTATTGTGTGGAGGTCTTGCTTTATCTATTCGTAGTAGGGAAACCCCTGAGTTACAGGGTCAGACTCTTAGGGATATTATTGGTCATTTGGAATCTGAGTTTATTAATGTGGATTCATTTTCTGACGTTAAATAATTTTTTGGAAAATTAAGATTATTGTTTTATCTTTGTAAAAAAAATATATATGGAACCTGAAGAAGAAAATATTGGTATGATGAATATTTTAGGAGATAATGTTTTGTTAACAAGGGATTATGGTAATTATACTATAACTAATGGAGGAATGACTGTTAATCCGTATCTTGATAATGATTATCGTGTTTCTTCAATGAACAACAGAACGTATAATAAAGATGGTGAATTTGTTTTTCCTGAGATGTTATTCAAGGTTCTTAAGAAGAGTTTACCTGGTATTCATTCAATTGTTATTAATAAGTTTGAAACTAAATTTACATATACTGTTGATAGTTTTGAATCTACCCCAAAGTACTTGGTATTTGTTGATGTTATATACAATTGGGATTCAAGTGAGGTGTTATCTCCTGAGAAGTTGGGTGATAAAATCAACATGTCATTTCCTATGATATATACTGATGTTAAGTTTGTCACCTTTAGTGTAAATACCGTTAAGGTTGAGAGACGTGATTACGAGAAAGAGTTTATGAATATCTTTGGTAAAAAATAATTTTTTTCTTCGTTGTTCCAATCCCCCCTACCCCCTTTTTTGTTTTGATGTATTTATTGTAATATGAAATACCAAATCACAAAGGAACAATATTCTAAACTTGTCTATAAGTTAATTGAAGCATTTTTTAAGGATGTTAAATTTTACAAAGATGATGGTGGGGGTTATTTGACTTATGATATTACTGTTGATGGTGAGGATGTTGCTTATATTCACACGAAAAAAAGTCCTCATATAGCTAAGGGATGTGAATATGAACTTGTAATATATGACGATACTATATTAAAGATAACAGACTTTGTTCCGATTTTTAGGAAGAAGGTATTCTCAAAAATACTCATTAAATATTTTTCTGATATTACTGGCGAAGATATTGATTGTATTAATTTTGATATGAAACATCCTGGAAGTGATGATACAATTATATATACAAAAAAATTCAAAAAGAAAAAATAATTTTTTTTCGTCGTTCAATCCCCCCTACCCCCTTTTTTGTTTTTAGATATTTATATATAATATGAATACAACAGAACAAGAGCTTAAAGAAATACTTGATTATCAAATTGAGACAATAATAAGAAAGGGAACAACATATGAATTTCAAATCATTGACTCACCATCAATTTTTATTGATGGGGAAAGTTTTTTATCTCGCACAAATACCGTATCTATAATTAGGGAACATCAATTAACCTCAAAATTTAATTCTATAAGAGAAGAATTTGTGAGCCGAGATGAATACGAAACGGTTGATTTTATATTAACGTCCATGGAATTTATTTTAACATTCTTGGAGGAACATAAAGGTAAAAGGATATTTATTATGGGTGAGTCATTTAATTCTGGACCAAATCCTTTTTTTGTGAGAACTAAAACTATTAGAGCAATAGTGGTTTAATCCCCCTACCCCCTTTTTTGTTTTTGGATACTTATTTATATGAAAGAATTTTTAAAATATCTTATCATATGGATTGCTGAGAATCTATCTATTCCATTTTGGGTTGTTGGTCATGTCCATCTATCACTTAATGTTTATAACGACATTTATGAGGTTATTGCATCTTTTGGAATGAACATAATTGTTGGTGTAGGTTTTTATTTTGGTTGGAAAGAATCTTTAAAGAAATAAAATTTGAGTATTTATAATAAAAAACTATTATGAAAAAATTATTAATTATCTTATCTATTGGTTTGTTTAGTTGTGGGTCATTAAAGAGTTCATCATGTTGTGATACTCATAAGGATTGTGTTAAACAGACTGAGTGTTGTGGTATGGACCACTGTGATAAAAATCATTGTGAGGGAAATTGTTGTGATTCATCTTGTTGTAGATAATCTGATAATTTTATTATCTTAAACCCCTTTTTAAACGGAGGGGTTTTTTATTTGTGTAGTATATTTATAATAAAATATTAATATGAAAAAAGTTGTAAGACTAACCGAGTCTGATTTGGTTAAAATAGTTAAAAGAGTTATTAGTGAACAGACACAACCAAAAAAATTTAGAATTGGTACAACAACTTACCAAATACAAAAGATAACACCTGTTGATAATATGTGGAATCAATTAGAGTATGTAAAAGTACTATCTAATGGAATGATGGAAAAGAGATTAATTACGGGATTTGTTAAAAATGGTAATTCTAAATTTATTTATCAAACTAAAAATGATAAATCCCAAAAGATGGGGCCATCTGATATCGAATTAGTTGTTGGACAAAATAAACCTGATAATAAACCACAGACTCAATCACAACCTACGGTTAGTCAAAAGGACATTAATGAACTTAAAAATTTTTATAAAAACTTAACGGATTATCTAAATGACTTTTCAGGAGAGTATAAAACAAAACCTGAGAATTCTACCGAAAGTAATAAAATAAATTTTAAATTATTTAGTAGTGAAAACATAAATGTTGGAGGATTAGTTACTTTGTCTTCAGAGTCTGGTAAAATAAAAGTATTGTTTGGTGGTAGACCTATATACGATACTGAGCCAAATGACCCAAGAGGTATTGTTTTAACATCTAAACGTTTAGTAAAAGAATTGTTTAAACAACAAAATTACTAAACCAATATTGAGTTATACAACCCCATTCTTATGAGTGGGGTTTTTTATTTTATGATATATTTATATATAAATTAAAATATTATGAAAAAAGTTGTAAGATTAACAGAATCAGATTTAATTAGAATTGTTAAAAGAGTTATTAAAGAAGAAACTTCCCCAAAAGAAAAAGGAAAAGATTTATACACATTATTACATTCATTGAGGAATTCAATTAACGATGAAGATAAGAAAGAAGCGTTATCTAAACTTGAGGATGTATTTTCTATTGTTAGAGACATGGATGATAAAGATAAACCAAAACGTAAGGTTAATGAAAATAGACATGAAGAAAAAGATATTTTCATATCTAAAGGTTTTAAGGGAGTTAGAATGGAATTTGGAGGTGAATCGGCATCACCAAGTGATATTATTGAGTTATATAATGATTATGTTGAAGAGGGTACCCCGTTGGTGAAATATCTTGGACGTGATATCTTTTTGAATGTTAATGATGAGGAGGTTGATAAGTATATTGTTCTTGACGAATTGAACTATGCCATTCTTGGTGAAGAAGATGAAGAAGAAGATTATGATGATGAGGAAGAAGAGCAAGATGATGATAATAATCGTCAAAGCTTTGATGATACCGGTAGACATCTTGGATGGTTTAATCCCAAACGTTTGAATGATATGTAAAACAATATTTCTAAATAAAATTAAAACTCCTTATTTTTTAAGGAGTTTTTTATTTTTTAATATATTTATAGTAAACATAAAAAAAATAAAAATTAAACATTATGAAAAAAATTAGATTATCAGAAAGAGAATTAACTAATATTATTAAAAAAGTTATCCGCGAGGGTGTTTATATTACAATCCCAATAGAGGGTGAACATGACGGAGTAAAATATACAATACAATTCCCTGACGGTTCAGGAAACCCTGGAACTTTAACATACGGTGAGGAAACATATACTTTAACTGAATTAAAATAAAATTATTATGAGAAATATTGAGGCATATAAGAACAGATTTTATAACTTGATGGAATCAACTATTGGTAATGTAAAACCATTAATTAGTGAACAAGAGGAAACTGAACCACAAATTTTTGACAAAAATTATTTTATTACAAAAAAAACGGGCACATTATCTTTGAATGATAATAGTATAGTTAACAAAATAGATGATGTTGAATTAACAGATGCTGGAAGTCAATTCTATGATAGTTTTGAAAGACAAAATTTTGGTGGAAGAGGGAGCTCATCGGGAGACTACCAATGGTCATACGGGGATACCCTTGACATTGGAATTAACGGAGCTCCTGGACAACCAGGTATTTCGATAAGTCAAAATGGAACCGAATTAGGTACAATGATATTTTAAAAAATATCAATACTATAGTACAACCCCTCCGATGTGAGGGTTTTTTTATTTGGTATATATTTATTGTAATATGAAAAAGATTGTAAGATTAACTGAATCAGATTTGGTTAAAATAGTTAAAAGAGTTATAGAAGAAGAACAGTCGTTCTCAGATAAATTGAAGCAGAAGATGTTATTCTTTAAACCTTTAAAGTTAACGGATGATAGAAAACTGAAGTTGTTTGAGTTTGTTGTTGATTCTATTGATTCTGGTGATTTTAGTACAGATGCTCGTAGAACACATCAAAAGGATGTAAACCTTGTAATTTATTCTAAGGGTGAGATAGTCATTGATGGTATCAAGACAACTGCAAGTGTTGTTGTGTTTAATGTTAGAAAAAATATGGATGTTGGTCGTATTCCATCTTCTGATGTTATTGTTCAGATTCCAAAACATACAAAGGGTTATGGTGATATGGGTTTTATGGATGAAAATAACCCTCTGTTTCAGAAGTTTGTCGGGTTATGTAAAAATATATTTGAAACCGACAAAAAATTACATATGGAGTTGGAAAAAGCTCAAATTAATTTATCTCGTGTTTCACCACATAAGAAGAAAGAAGACGAACCAATTCCCCGTTATGGAGTTTATTATGATTTTGATGATGATGATTACACCAACAATAATGGTTTTGGGGGATTTGGTGGAGGTAGTTTCGGAGGTGGTGGAGCTGGTAGTGATTTCTAAAGTATTTATTGTAATATGAAAAAGATTGTAAGATTAACTGAATCTGATTTGACAAGAATTGTTAAACGTATTATTCGTGAAAACGAGGAACAACAAATAACTGACGAGGTAACCAATATAATTCTTAATAACATATCAAAAGAAGATTTATTAACTCTTGGGAAACTATACAACTCTATTGGGGAAGATGAATTTAAAGACGTTGTCGAAGATGTTGTTGATAGTGTTATTGAAGGTGATACGGTTAGTGAATCAATAGGTTTTTCTAGAAGGGGTATTACTGTTGACACTCAATCTGAAAAAGATAAACTTGATGTTGCAAAAATAATCACACGATTTGCAACTACAGTACTGTCGTTACTGACAGGAGCGGTTACTATTAATACCTTGAATCCACAACACCAAGACATTGATAGTGCGATGGTTGCCGGTATAATTACCGCAGCATTAGTAGGAACAAATCTATTAACAAGAATCCCACATAAAATTGGTACTAAACCGTTATCTAAAAAATTAAAAAATTCAAGAATGGTTGGATTGGTTGACTCTAAATTGAACAATTTTGATAACCCAAAAAACACATTAATTGATGATGCAATTGAACATTTAATGGATAGTGGAATTCCTGAAACAGTTACAAGACAATTTATTGAGGATTGGGAAGAAACAAATAATATTAAATTTAAAAGACCTCCTGAAAAAAGGGTAAAAAGGGCTAAATAACATTAGTTTGAAAATGAAATATATTATCACCGAGTCTCAAGAGATGTCAATTAGAAAAGTTAATTTCTTTAAAGAATATCTTGAGAACCTATTATCTAAATACGAATGGTTTAATGGTGATGTCTCGATAGAAACAAAAAATTGGAAAGTTAAAGATAAGACATATCCTGTATATCAAATTATACTAAATACAGGTGGTCGTAGTTATCACGCTTATGACGAGGGTTCAGAGATTGATGATAATATTGACACTATGTTTAAATTATTATTCCCTAAAGACAAGAACGGAGATTCTACTGCGGTGTGGGATGTTATTTTTATATAAAATATTTTTTCCCGTTGTTCCAATCCTCCCTACCCCCCTTTTTATTTTCTGATGTATTTATAGTATTATGAGAAACATAGAACAATATAGAAAAAGATTTTTTAATTTAATGGAATCAACCATTGGTGATGTTAAACCATTGATTAATGAAATTTTCGAGACGGATACAAATGGAACTTTAAACTATCCTGATGGTACATACACCGGAGACTATCATGCTAAACCTTTCAATCAACCTGTACGACGTGGTTATGGAATTATGAAATGGAATAATGGTAATATATACACCGGTAATTGGGGTAATAATACGATGGATGGTTATGGAACTTTTATATATGCTAATGGTCAAAAATATATAGGGGATTTTAAAGAAGGGACTTTCAGTGGTTATGGAAGTATGACATGGCCTGATGGTCAAAAATATGTGGGATATTTCGAAAATGATTATGCCAATGGTTATGGTTCTTATACAGAAAAAAACGGAACTATTTACAAGGGAATGTGGAAAGACTTTGAGTTAGTAAATCCTGACATTGTTGAAAGTGAAGTATCGAGTACTGAATGTAATACTTTAAAGGCGGAAGCCGATAAACAAACATTATATAATCCGACTAATCTTAGTTCAGGTAAATTATCTATTGGTTTAAAAAATCAAGGACCTCTTGTAAAATATGTTCAGTGTTTATTAAATGGAAAAAACAAAGAATTAAGTCTTGGTCTAACTGACCTTACAGTTGATGGTATTTTTGGAAATAATACAAAGAAAATGGTTAGAAAATTTCAAGAAAAGACTGGAGGATTAGGTAATGATGGTGTCGTTGGTAAAAATACATTTTTGAAATTGGTTTAATATGAAGTATATCATTACCGAGAGTAAGTTAAATGAGGTTATTAAGAAGTACATGGAGGCCACCTATGGTGATGTTGAAATGAACATTGACAAAGATGATGGATATATTCATTTCTTTAGTAGGAAAGACTTTGATAGTGATGGTTACCCTGTAAGAATTGCCCACAGAAATAATCACGGGACATTATGGATTGATTATTCTTTTTTTGAAAAGATGCGTGTTTTATTTGGAAATTCAGTGGGTGAAGGTATTGAAAAATATTATTCCGATAAGTTTGGAATAGAAATTAAGAGAATTAACATGGAGTTTTAGTATTTTATCAAAAACTTTTTATATATTTGTTCTATGGATTTATCTAATTATACAATAGAACAACTTGTTGAATTGAAAGACAAGATTAGTAGTCAAATTTATTCTTTTGAAGATGGATATTTTTATATCTGTAAAATTAATTCTTATGGAAGAAGTTGGGAAGATAAAGGTATAACAAACCCATATACTCTTCAAGAGTTATGTAATCAGTATGATGGTGATGAGGGTATTCTTAATGTTTATACAAACAACCCTGATTTGAATATTTATAACTATGGTGACGTTAAATTCGTTCCCACACGTGAGGACTACGAGAAGTGGTATAAATATTCATATGTAAAACGACAAATCCCTAATATAGAAAAAGAATTGGAGGAGTGGAAAACCCGTGATGAGGTTCCATTTAATCGTCGTCCATTATTTGCTCCCATCTATTCAGTTGAGACTGTTGAGGAGTATAAAAAAGAAATGTCTGAACTTGAGGGAACATTTGTGGAACCTGTTAATATTGAGAGACATTTTGATGGAGAGGAATAATTTTTATACCCCATTCATCTGAGTGGGGTTTTTTGTTTTATAATGTATTTATCTTATATGTCTGATAATTTTTCACAAAAAGTAATTAGTTTAATAGATAAGGGAGGGTCTGTTTTGGATATTGCCAAGTTTTTCGGTGGGTTAGAACAATTCATTCAAAAAGTTTCCCAATATCCATATTTAAAAGCATTGGTTGATTCAAAGTTAGGAGGTAATATTGAGTTCTATCTTGACGATTTGTCCAAAAGGTACCGACTTCCTGTTCAAATAAAAGCTGTTGAAGAGGCAGATGACTACTTTGGAGAAATGTATGACGTTTATGTTGATGTAATAATACCTGAAGTTACTGATGAAGTTGATATTGCAATCTTATATAATTATTTGAAAATGTATGAGGATGATACTGCGGATGAATGGGCATTACTTAACGATAAAAAACTTAATTCAGGTATGACAATGGTACATATTCTATCAATCAATGGTATTGATTGGAGAGATATGAAACGAGTGATTAATACGACAGAAGAAGACGTTGAAGAAATAATCCCTGACGAATACGAAATATAATATATGAGTAATTTACGTCCCAAATACAAAGCGTTTTCTAAAGTAATGTCCGTCTATTTTAAGTCAAAAGAGATTTACGGATTAATAATTTATCATGATAACGAATATACTGGAGTTTATTTGGATAATGAACTAGTTAAGGTCCCAATCTTAAAGATAAAAAATCCAAATAACATTCCGTTTTCATACAATGCACTCAGCTCTTTACTTGATGATGAATTAGATACTGTTGGAAATTTTGCCAATGTATCAATTAAATCATATCAACGTCCATCACTTATAGTATTAAATGATTTCAATAAAGGAGAGTTTTATATTCCTAAAGAAAATGAAAAAAAATTAAGGAAATGTTTAAATACAGATACCGTTGAGATAAAATACAGAGATAATAACAGCATAATATATACAATATATGGAAAATATATTGTTGATGATAACTTTGAAATGTATTGGGAAAGTAGTGAATCTTTTAGAATAGACATCACTTTTGAAATTGAAAAAATATTTGTTGATGACCTTGTTAGAAAGGTTCATCATTTTATGAAAAACTATGATGAAATGGTTCACTTGGTTTATGATATAAAGTATGATAATGATGAATTGTTTGAAAACCCTGTATGGGATTGTATTATAGAAAATTTGGGTCAATATAAAACAATGATAAACAGAGACTGGCAATATGTTGATGTAAACATTATCGTTGCGTAAGGTATATATAATATATGAAGTACATCATAGACCAAAAACAATTAGAAAAGACAAAAAATTTAATTCAGGGATTAATTAATTCTAAATTAGATAGTTTAAGAGAAGAATCTGAAGAATGGGGAATGGGTGAGATGGATGAATTACACGAAGTTGAATCTGTTGATAAGATTGAGGTTGTTGATATTGTAATGTCAGGTAAGATAAAAGTTCTTATTAATATTTATAGAACTCAGTTAAGAGATGATTTTGATAATATTAGGGCGGAAATTCAATATAGATTAGAAGATTTGTTACCCAATATTGAATTATACATAAACGATATTATTGATGAAAGGAAATTTGGTCCTGGAATTGATTGGTAATTTTTAAAATAAGTCAGATATTTATAAATAAAAAACACAATGAAAAAAATTATTAGATTAACTGAATCAGATTTAACTCAAATTATTAAAAGAGTTATAAAAGAACAAACGTCTTCTAACGGTCCAATACAAGGAGATAATGCCATAAAAATCACAATAAAAGGTAACGAAAAAAAAGTAACACTAAAAGGTGGGTATCAAACTAAAATTACTGACCATAATTATGGTAACGTAGAAGTAACTAATGCTATCCCTCAATCAGGTAAATACATTAAGTTTGTTTTTAATGGTTACACTTACACTTGTAATGGAACACAAACTTGTGTTAAAGGTTAATTAAAAAAACCAATAATTGAATTTTTTCACTATATTTGTAATCTAAAATAAAAACACTATGACACTAAACAATTTCCCCGATGAAGACTATTACGACCAAGAAGTTTATGATGATGGAGAATTGTTAGATGACTGTGATGATTATTGCGGAAGTTGATTATATTTATATAGTATAAAAACTTATAATTATGAAATTCAACAACTTTTGGTTAAAATTACAGGAAATTGATGAAATCAATATCACTGTTAAAGTCTTAGCATTTACAATTCTTTCAATTGAATTGGATTGGTCAGCAAAAAAAGTTTCTTTTACTGTATTGAACTTTAATTGGTCAAACAAGTAATTTTAAACCCCTTGTAAAAAGGGGTTTATTTTTTTAAATTTATTTTTATTTTTATTTTATGACACAAGAACAAAAATCACAATTGTATAGTAATCTATTATTACAACATACTCGTTTAGATAATCAAATTAATGAGATTAAGGCAGAACATTTTGAGATGAATGATGAACAGATGGGTAGAATTCGTGTATTACAGTCTAAACAAGGACAACTTGTTGGTCAGATGCAACAGTTGATGCAGGGTTAAACCATTCAGGAATATCTTTATTTTTCCATTTAGCAAAATCTTTCTTAGCTCCGTTATAATAGTTTCTATATGATTCTATAACGTCTGTTACTTTGTATTTATCGGGCATTGCTTTTGGCGGTTCTGTAAAACCTTTGTCATGAATGTTTAATTTATTTGTTAAACACCATTCAATCACATCCTGTGATTTATGACGTTTTCCGTATCTATAAGTGTATTCCTTACATAACTCAAGTCCTAAGTCACATAGATAAAGATAGTTTGATAATGACTCTCTAACCCATATTGAACAAGGGTGGTTTTTGTGTGATAACTTATACGGTACTTGGGCGGTACTTGGGCGGTACTTGGTGGGTGCTTGGTGGGTCACATGGTGGGCTCCACATAATAGTTGTGCAGTCTCAAGTATCATCTTAACCACGTGTTTATCACAATGGTATTCTGCGCATTTTTTTGTGTTCCAGTCTAAAAAGAAAATATTCATAATGTAAAAATAGTTATTTTTTTTCATTGTTTGATATATTTATAGTAATAAAATTAAAATTAAAATTATGAAAAGATTAGTTATAACCGAATCTGAAAAACAAAGAATTTTGGGAATGCACCAAACTGCCGCAAAAAAATTAAACTTATTAGAACAAACAGGAAATCAAACTCTTGATAGAATACTACAACAAAATAACGATGCTGCTTGGAGATTCATTGATGGTGTTACCGCAGCTGAAAAGGCGGGTACGCTTGGAACTGTTGATGAAGAGGCAATTGCTAACTTAGTTTATGGTATTAAAACAGTTGACTTATATATTGCTATATTGTGGAATGTTAGAAATAATGTCAAAGATAATTATTGTGATGTTACTAGCTTCTCAGTTAAAACTATGTTTAGAGGTGAAGCCGGTGCAGCATCCGATGTTCCATACTATGTAGACCCTATTAATAAACAGTTAAGAGGATTATGTACTTCCGCGGAAAAATCTTATGGTGGTGAGAATGGTAAACCTGAAAAAGGTGGATTTGAATTTACGTGTCGTGAAACGGCTGTTTATACTTCACTTCCTGCTGGTTGTAAAGGAAGTTTTAAAGTTGGTGCAACTAAATCGATTAATAGTGGTGGATTAAATAAGGTGTTTAATCTTATAGGTGACGGAGGAATTAATCCTTAAATATGAATTGAATCTGTAGTTAATATACTTTTTAAATAAAAAAGGAGGGATAGTTAAATCCCTCCTTTTTTATTTGATAACATTTTTTGTTGAACGGTAAATAGTAATCATCACACTTGGAACAACCAAGAAAATAAGAGTTAGTTTATTTAACGCTGAGATTAAATTTACAGTATTAATGAATTGAACTGGACATCCCGTACCTAAGAAGTTAACTAACAATGTAGAGATGATGAAGAGGGTTACGATTACGAAGGTGAATTTTTTCATTTTGTTGTAAGTATTAGAGGGTTATTGTTTGATTATCTTCTACAAATATACACATGTTTTTTGATTATACAAATTTATTTTAAAAAAAAATCCCACAAAAGTGGGAAATTTTTAAAATAAATGAAATTGTATTAGTTTACTGACACAACTTCTAAATCAAAGATAAGTTTCTTACCTGCTAATGGATGGTTCATATCCAATACCGCAGTACTTTCTTTAACTTCTGTAACTACAACGTTTACAGGACCAAATTGGTTTTGTCCTTGTAACATATCCCCAGCTTTAACACCTTCAGGGACTTGAGATAGTGGTACTTCACTCATCATTTGAGGTTTAATATCTCCGTAAGCATTTTCTGGCTCAATTTCAATTGTTTTCATTTCGCCTGCGGTCATATCAATTAATCCGTTTTCAAAACCTGGAATTAATTGACCTTGACCTAATGTTACTGTAAGAGGTTCTCTACCCTCAGCTAAAGATGTGTCGAATACTGAACCATCTTCTAATTTACCTGTATAATGAACAGATACATTATCACCGTTTTTAATTTTTGTCATATTTCAATATTAAATGAAAAAAAATCACTTTCAAAGTGAAAAATCAAAATTTCTTAATATTTATTACATATTAATGTGATTAATACTTAAAATAAAAAAAATATAAAAAATGAAAAAAATTGTAAGATTATCAGAATCAGAATTAACTAACTTAATTAAAACAGTAGTTAAAGAAACAAAAAGAAATAAAAGAAATGGTGTTAACGAAGAGCTTCAAAACTACTTTAATCCTGAAGCTATGGAGACTGGTAGTGCAATTGTAACAATGGTTGGTACGGTTATAGGACTTTTAGGTATTGCTGGATGGGATTATCTTAAAGAACTTTATAGTGAATTAAGAAATACTAAAGGGAAACAAAAAGAAGCAATGGAACTTAAGTCTATTATCCAAGATTACGAAAGTAATAAAATGGATTCAGGTGAAGAAATGGATTCTGAAGTTGAAGTGGATAATATGGATATGGAAGATGAAGAACCAATGAATCCAATGGCTGAGAGTATCAGAAGACACATTAGAAGACGTTAATTTTTTAAAAAAAATAATGAAAAACTCCCAATCGGGAGTTTTTTTGTTTATATTTGTAGAACAATTAACACCAACACGACTATGAAAAACTTAAAACTAAAATTGACTTCAGCAATGTTCGCTCTTGTATTATCAGTTGTATTAATGGTAAACTCACCATCATTACCTGTATTCGTTTTAAGTGTTGGTCTTATTGTATTACAGACGGTTTTGTGGGGTAAGTTGATGAAAGAGATTAAAGAATAAAAAAATCCCCTTATTTGGAGGGGATTTGTAATTTATACTGTTACTTCTTGTTGTAGTAGTTCGTAAGCTCTTGATAAACGAGTCATTCCTATTCCACCACCAAATCGTGGGAAGAAATCGTGTGATAAAAACTCTTCCAATTCTTTTTCTACTCTTTCTTTTCCGAATAATTCAAAAAGTTTTTCAGAGTATTTTCCATTTTCTATTGTGTAGAAGTTATTTCTCATTTCTTCTACGTTAGAACTTCTTTCAGCAGAACCGATAGTCTCTTGTCCGTAAAGAATTACATCAACTTTGTTGAATATTTTGTTTTTACCTTCTCTCATGTTCCAAAAAGGATTTGTTCTGTAAGGAAAGTTTTGTAGAGACACTACTGGTCCTTTTTCTTCCCACATTTTTGTCTCGTGTTCGTTCTCTAAAATGGATACTCCACCATATTCTTCACAAACATCGTCGTAGTTAACTTCTACCTCACTATCAAATCCAAGATAGTCTAAAAGTTCTGATTCAAGTTTTAACATTTCTTTCATTCCACCTTTTGATTCAAACTCAAACATTGGAAAAATCATTTCATGACGACCTGGGATTGGGTCTTTTTCTTGTCTATACGACGTTGAAATACAATATACACCATTCCATTCAGGATTTTTAAGAAGTTCGTATTCTAACCACATTTGACCTGTCTGTGGTAGTGGCCACACTTCTCCTTGATAATTAAATGTTGTTATTGAGTGTGGATTTTCACACGCTGCCAAGATTGACAATCTTGATTGGGTTGGAACTTCTTTAAAACCTTTGTTTTGGAAGAATGTTCTCATTTTTTGAACTAACTCGTTGTAAGTTTCTGTGTTTTTCATTTTTTTGTTTTTTTTGTTTTATTTATTAAAAGGGCAAAAAAAATCCTGACAAATGTCAGGATTTCTTAAAAATATTATTGTTATTTAAATTTCGTAATTTTCTTTTAACTTTTTTTGTAGTCATTAAAATTAAATATATGCGTTTTATTAAAAATAATCAAGATTAACAAAATATTTATTAAAAAGTATTTATCAGTATGAGGAATTTATTGACTGAAGTTAGTAAGATGAAAAACATGATGGGTTTACAAGAGGCAGATAAGCCAAAATATAACCCTGAAGTAAAATATCTTGTTTCAGTTTTAAAAGATAATAAAGTGTATAGTGCTCAAATCCAAAAATTCATTAATAGGATTAATGAATTTTCAAAAGACGGTTTAGTTGATTTTGGATTAATTACCCGAGGTATTTTAAAAACTTTAAAGTTAAAAGGTAACAAAGATATTAATGTTTTTGAATTTTTCAAACAACTAACTAAATCATTAGAAAAAAGAAAAAATAAAAAAGAAGTTGTTAATCCTGAAGAAGAACCATCAATTTTAGATAAAGACATTTATAAAAAAGAAATATTTTTTCTACAGGTTGAACTTTTAAAGTTACAGGAATGGTTAAAACAAACAGGTAAAACTGTTATAATTGTTTTTGAAGGAAGAGACTCGGCAGGTAAAGGTTCTACAATTAAGAAATTCACTGAAAATTTAAATCCAAGATATTATAAAGTTATTGCTCTTGGTATCCCAACACCTGATGAAAGAAAGAACTGGTGGGATAGATACAGTAATCAAATTGAAAAAGGTAAGATAAACTTCTTTGATAGAAGTTGGTACAATAGAGGATTAGTTGAACCTGTAATGGGTTATGGTTCATCAGAAGAGTACGAAGACTTTATGGATAATGTTCAGGATTTTGAAGAATCATTGGTTGTTGATGGGGATTACTTATTTAAACTTTGGTTCTCAATAGATAAAGAAACTCAAGCTAAGAGATTTGATTTCAGACAGAAGTCACCATTGAAATATTGGAAGTATTCTGAGAATGATGAGAAGATGCAAGATGTGTGGGAAAAGTTTACAGAGTATAAACAAAAACTTTTTGATAAAACATCAACCGTAAACCATCCGTGGGTTATTTTGGACGCTAACGATAAAAAGATTTCAGGTTTAAACTCAATTAGATACGTTTTACAAAATATTCCTTATACAAATAAGGATGAGGATGTTTTAAACAAAGACTTCCCTGAAGCGATGACGGTTTTAAAACCAAATATTAATGAGCAATCAGTTTTTGATTTCTATAACCAATTAACGGGTAAATCACAACAAAAACAAGAACCAAATTTTATGGATACATGGTCATCTATGGGACAACCAAAAGACCAAATGACACCAAATTCAGGAGGTGCTGTTGATGCAGTTAAAGCTGGTGCTAAAAAAATTGCAAAAATTGCAAAAGAAAAGTCATCAAATTCAAATACAGTTGGGGTCGGAACAGTTTCAGATAAACTTGTAAATTTTGTAGCGAATATTGAGTTTTTTGTTAAGTGTGTTTATGACGACGCTAAAGGTGGTAAATGTGTGAGAAAAGAACCTGATTGTTGTTTAAGAGGAAAATCCCCAACTCCCGGAGCAAAGGCAACAATAGGTTATGGTACAACGTATTATCCTGGTGGAATACCTGTTAAACCTAATGACCCTGACATTACTGAAACAAGAGCAAAAGAATTAATGAGAAATACATTAAACAAAAATGCAAAAAAAATACTTAATTTATACCCAAACTTAAATCAACAACAATTAGATGCGATGGCTTCATTATGTTACCAAATGGGACCTGATGGTTGTACAACAGAAGCTCCAAATTTATCAGCAGCCTTAAAAAGTAATCCAAATAATTTACAAAATGTTGGACAACATTTTGTTGATTTCCCATTCAAAGACAGAAGAGAAAAAGAGTGGAAAATTTATAGTCAAGGAATTTATTCTTAACCCTTATATTTATAGAATATGAAAAAGTTTATTATCACAGAAAACCAATTAGAATTTATCGTTAAAAGATATATTAACGAAGATGCAAGATACGTAATGTCTTTTGACGAATTTATGAAACATAAAAACAAAGACCAACAATATAAATGTGGTTATGAAAACTTATGTTTTATCATTCATGATGGAAATCACCAAATTGACTTGGATGAAAAATTCCATGAAACACACAAAATTCCTAATGGAGTTGGTGGAACAATTTACCACGATGGTAATAATACTTATTTCTGTCCTGACTTTGGTGATGATAGACCACAAAGAACTATTCAGGTTTATTAAAATTCAAATTGGTGTTTATATTCGTAACCTGTTGAAGATTCTTCAACATTCATACGAAAATCTAATTCTATAATTTGGTTTTCATTATCAATTGTGAACGTTCCCTCAGAACCTTCATTTATTTCCCATCCACCATGATTTTGTTCCAAAATGTTGTATAACTTACTTTCCCAAACCGCTGTAAATTCATAATGTTTGTCATCAGTATCATTGATTAGACCAACGTCATCAATATAACCTGAATCACCACCACCGCTAAAATTAACTCTAATTTTAAGTTTACCATCTTCTTTCCACTGAACCATATCCTCAAGTAATTCCTTTTCGTCAATTTCAAACTCTTGGTAATACGATTCATAACCCATAGTTTGAATATTTTCTTCAATTATTAAAGTTTTGTCTGTTGTTGAATACTCACATGACACCGTTGCTCTAGAATCACCATCACCTTCTAATGAATCTAAAACTTCATCTTTAATAGAATCAAAAAAATTATCTAAAAAATCAAATAATTTATTAGGTATAATATCATAAGCACCACCTTTATTAGTCCAAGGTGAAAAGTGATAATCAACATTTCCATCATAATCAACATAAAAGTCATTACTCATACGAGTAACACCATTACTTAATAGGATATAATGTAAAAGTTTAAAATTTTTTATAGTTTCAGGGTTATTTAATAATTCTTCCATAACAATAAATATCAATCATTAATTTCTAACTTCATCGTTTTAATCATCCATAAAGGTCTTTGTTTATTTTCTAATGCTAACACCCATTCTTTTCCAGACGGAATATATCCGTTACAATCTTCCATTACATGTTGTTCACCGACATAACGGGTATATACAGTTTTTCCATCACTATTTTTGAATTCAGGACCAAACTTTTGTTCCATTTCAAAGATACCCTCTGAATGATGTCTCCATATTCTGTGTAATGAATGTCCATACCATGATTTCGTATTATCAAACCATTCATGAATTTCAATATAATCTTCCCATTTTCCTCCGAATTTTTTTGCTGAGGATTTAGCGTGTACGATTGGATGTGGCATAATTTAGTGTTCTATAGATGTTGTTAATATATAATCCTCAGGAAGTGAAAGACTTTTGATAGTATGTAGGATAAGAATTTCCAGGCCTTCCGGAAAAAGTTCAATAGCATATTCATAATTTGATGGGTATAATTTTACTGATAAAATGTTTTTTTTCTGACTAATTGAATGAGAAAATTCCGTAACTTTGATTTCAGAATTTTCACCAAACCATTGGTCGATGTCTTGTTTGTTTGTTTTATTTAAGACTTTTTCAAAAAAACTCTTTTTCATAATTATATATACAAAAGAAATATAAGATATTTATTGTTAATATGAAAGTAAATTTATATGATAAATCTAGTGGACTTAGTTCTGAGCAGATAAATGTTATTCAGGACTTCTTGAGATTTTGTCAAAAAAACTCTCCACTTAAGAAAGACGTTGACATCCAACTTCTTGGTGAACGTTTTGGTAAGATGACTACAGGTAGTGAAATACTTGGTAGAATTAAAGTTCTTGCTGGTGGAAGAATGTTAATTGACATTTTAAGAACTATTGCTCACGAGTGGGTTCATGAGTTTGCTCGTCAAAGAAATATCAAATTGCAAGGGTTTAACACCGTTTCTCAAGAAAACTTTGCAAATTCTGAAGCAGGGATTATGATACGTATGTATGAAAAAAGTAATCCACAATTAACTGCGTTGTTGTATAATTAAGAAAGATTATGTATATTTGTCCTATGGATAGGGACTTTCAATGGATACGTAAGGTAATTGGTTCGATTACCCACTTTGGACAAATTCAATCTGCCGAAAATTTGATTGATTTATATGTTAAAAAGTATGAAGAATCTGAAGAATTAACACAATATTCTTTGGACTTTGAATGTAGTATTGTTTCCTTAAAGAAAAATTTAATTGGTAAAAAAGCAATTCTTGAACTATGAAAGAAAAAATAAGTGATTTTATTTGGAAATATTTTAGAAATCCCGTTAGAAACTTTTCTACATCTGTTGGTAATCTAATCAAGTGGTTTCCTGTGATTTGGAAAGACAGAGATTGGGATGACCATTATATTTTTGAGGTATTCAAGTTCAAGTTAGAGAAACAGGCTAAGTACATTAAAGAAAAAGGATTTCACACTAATTCAGACCTTGATTCTAAACGAATGATGTTGTGTGTCAAATTGATGGAAAAAGTTCAGGAAGAGTTTTATACAATGGAATATATGGACTATGAGGACAAAGATTTTTTCTTTGTTCCGACAGGTGATGATATTGAAGATGTATTGGGTGGTTATTATATGGAGACACGTTTGAAAAAAGAAAACTTAAATGACTTTTTCAAAAAATATCCATTGGTATATAAGAAAATTGTTACCGATAAAAAGTATCATATTTTTAAAATGGACAACGAGGACTTAACTTCATACGAGGTTAAATCAAGAATCGCTTTGAATATCGGAAGATACAATCACGAAAGGGCAAGAAAGTTACTTTTCAAAATCTTGAGTGAGAATATTGAACGTTGGTGGAATTAACCGTTAATCTCTTCTTCAGTAGTTTCTGTAACTTCTTCTACCGTAGGTTCCTCTGTCTTATCTTTTGATTTTCTATAACCTAAAAGAGTTGCTCCAATACCAACAAGGACTACTGATTGTGTAATAACGTCAATATCCTTGTTTAAAAACATTTTATCCACACAACCCATGAAGAATGTCAAACCTCCAATAAAGACGATGTAAAGACCCGCCGTTCCACTTCCTGATGTCTTCCCTGAACTATTGGAAGTCATCTCTGCGAATGAAAACTGTTTGATGTTTCCGATTTGTTTTTTAATATATTCTTTCATCTTTTACCTCCCTTGACCTTTATAAGGTTTTTTGTAATTCTTACTTGTTTTATTGGATGTAAACTTCTTTGAAGATTTACCTGATTTCTTAACTCCGAATGATAACTTCGTTGAACCTGTTGATTTAGCTGCCATTATTTCATTTATTTAGCAATAAGTATATACGTTTTTTAAAATGACATATATTTATTAATAAAAATTATATTATGAAAAAACTATTTGAAATTTCTTCGGAAGAAAAACAAAGAATATTGGAAATGCATGAAAGTGCCACCAAGAGAAATTATTTAAGTGAACTAGACACAACACAAGCAACTACTAAACCAGTTAAAACAACACAAATTATACCAGGTGCGGAATCAGTTGAATCTTTTATTATACCAAGAGATTTTTGTAAAGTTCAATATGGGATTGATTTACAAAAAATTATTGATGAATATAGACAAGGTATCACTCAAGGATATTTGATTGGTAAAGATAAACCATATTTATGGTCTGTTGAACAAGATGATTCCAAATTCGTACAATTTCAGATTAACGAATTATTTAAAACAGGTAATTTGGACCGAGTACAAACGGTGACTTATTACAAAGATTCAAAATCATGGGGACAACAATATTTACGTCCAGATTCCGAAAAAGTTAATAACGATAAAGTTACTGACGAATATTGGAAACCTACATTTTTTTGGAGAGGAATAGTTAACGATTTATCTCAAATAACGAATTCTTTAGTGTTAACTAGATTTCTTCAGGCTAGTAAACAAATGAATCAACCATATAATTTAAAAGATATGATAAATAAAAAATCGCAATTGTATGTAAATCCTGAAAGTGATATTAGTCAACAAACAATAGACAATATAAAATCATCTTTAGTATATAAGACTCTTGCAACTTAATTATTTTTATTGTAAAATTGAGTATGTGAGGGTATCTACAAAAAATACAAATCCTGATTGAGTTTCTAATAACACTATTGTATTATATTGATTATCATTTAGGGTCTCAACAATTTGAATTGATTTATATTTACCACCATAAAGATTAATTTTTGAAAAACCAATTACTTTAAAATTAAGTTCTGAAAGCATAGAATTTGTAAAAGTTTCATCACCTAAAAAAACAAGTGACTCTGAAAATACCCCCCAATCTACTGAAGGGGTATTTTTTGTTGGGGAAAAATCAAACTCGTATTTACTAAAATATTTGTTATGTTTTTTAACACTTCTTTCAAATGGTCCATCAGAGTAAATTGGTTCAGTCCCATTTCTTTGTGGAATTGGTACATATGGTATGTCTAAAGAATCTAAAACAAATTGTGACTCGTAGTTAGGAAAAAAATATTTTGATTCCTGAGCATTGGATACCAAACCAACCATCACTAAAACAAGAGAAAGGAATAAGTTTTTCATAGGACTTGATTATTTAATTATTTCTACAAATATACACAAAATATTCGTCTACACAAACATATTTATAAATAAAATATTTTATTATGGCAAAAATAGTTAGACTAACTGAAAATGATTTAGTTAAAATAATCAAAAAAGTTCTATCTGAACAAGAGACTCAACCAACAACTCAACCTACTGGAACAACTCAAACTACGACACAAACTACAACTCAAAGTCCTGATTTATCTAATTTAGGTATAAAAACACTTAATGGTGGTGTTAAAGTCGTTGAGGTTCCTCAAAAACAAAGTCGTAATATAGAAGAAATTGCCAAACAAACTGGTGATAAAGTTTATGGTGTGGGTAAATATGAGATAATGAGTGACGTGGGTGGAAATTATCCAGGAATGCTTGTAGTTAAAAAAGAGGCGTATCAAAAATTATTATCAGACAAAGGTATTACTGTTGTGGAAGGGGAACATTGTTCTGAACCAAAATGGACAGGTAAAAAAGATAAAAATAATCCTACCGGTTGGGTATACACATTTAAGGCAGGTAATGATTCTTCTAATTACGTTGTTAAACCATTACCATGGAATTTATTTAATAAAATACTTAATGAAAGAGGAACACCAGGATGTCCTGACGATAGAGTGAATAGGCACATTCATCCTAAAGTTAAAGGGGATTATTCAGGAGGTAATTTTATGGACTCTGATTACAGTCAAGCCTCAAAGAATTTCTTTGATAACCCGAATTCAAATCAAGCTATGAATGCTTTTTGTAGTGGTTTAAAGCCTACAAGTTTTTATCGTATAAATGGTTTTCCAGGTGTATCGGCAAAATGTCCTGTATTTGTTGATGGTAACGAAGATATGGAACGGGCATTTTCTACAAATGATTATATAAGGATTCAAACTATCTAATTAAAAAACCCTCTAACGAGGGTTTTTCTTTTTACATTTAACATCAAAACACATGTAACCTTCAGTGGTTTCATTATTAATGTCATACTCAACTAACATATTAACTGATTTATTATCATTTTTGTAAACGACTACAACACCTTTAAAACCTTTAGTATCGACACATTCAAAAGAAACTAAAATATCGTTTGATGGATTTTTGAATACCTCAGTGATTACAAAATTAAACACCACACCCTCACCATTTTTCATAGTTAAAGATTTATTGTCGACATCAATAGTGTAAACAACTTCCCCCTGACCAAGAGTAGTGTATGTAATTAAACCATTTTCCAATGATGGAATAAAATTAACTTCTTTTGGGTGTTGGAATTTTTGAATAGTATCAGTTTTTACAACAAATACTTGTGAGTTAGCCACCAAACCAACCATCACTAAAACAAAAGAAAGAAATAAGTTTTTCATAGGACTTGATTATTTAATTATTAATACAAATATACACAAAATATTCCTCCACACAAATATATTTATAAATAAAGTGAACTTTGTTCATAAACTTTAAACCCACGTTAATGGATAATGACAAAAATGAAACGAATTCTAAAGGAAAATGTTGCCACTTACTGCCTTATGCTCGCAATGTTTTTCAACCCACTAGGATTCGACATAATGTTCAAAGCAATTTTAGACTACACAAGTTCTTATTGGATTACCACAGGAATTTTTTATTGTATATCGGGATTGTTCTTTGGGTTGTATTTCTTATTACGAAGTAAAAAATGAATATCAAAAAACTTATCAAAAAAGTTCTTACAGAATCGGTGGAAAAACCACTTATTTCAGAACACCTTAATTATCATATAACAAATGAAGTACCATTGAATGATAATATCTTCAGATTTGGTTCAGAAGAGTTCTTTAATGTTATTAACGAAGCTCGTGAGTTGTATTACGAAGGAATGGTTGAGTTAAATGAAGATGATGTTGAACTTATTGAATCTGATTTTGGAACACAGGTTAGATTATCAAGTGGTAGAGTTATTTACTTGGATACTCCTATGGAAGAATCATTTATTTCTGAGGCGGAACATAATGGTAAGAAAGTTGAACTTGGTAAACCAAGAAGAAACAGTGGTGGTGGAAAAAAATACGTTGTTTATGTTAAAAACCCATCGACAGGTAGAGTTAAAAAGATTTCATTTGGTGATGTTAAAGGTGGATTAACCGCTAAGGTATCTAATCCTAAAGCTCGTAAATCATTTGCCGCAAGACATCAGTGTTCTAAAAAGAAAGATAGATTAACTGCGGGGTACTGGGCATGTAGACTCAATCGCTTTGGTTACCTCTGGGGAGGTAAAACTTATCCAGGATTTTGGTAATATGAAACCGTATAAAGATAGAAAACTAACAGAAACTTCAAAGATTAGAGTTTTTAAATCCAATGTTGATAGTGGTGAACTACAATGGCATCGTGATAGAGAAGATAGATTGGTTGAAGTGGTACAAGGTGATGGATGGAAATTTCAAATGGATAATCAACTACCTATAGAGTTAACTGAAGGACAAGTATTATTAATCCCTGAAGGAACTTACCACAGAATATTCAGAGGAACGTCTGATTTGGAATTAAAGATTGATTTTATTTAGTAATTCTATCAACGATTAAATCCATAAGTCGTTTTAAGAAATTACCCGAAATTGTTATTAATCCAAATGCCGATAATGATTTAACCAACATTTCAGTATCTTTCATATCCCATATACCTTCAGAGACAGCGTCATATATCATTGGTATAATTGGAACCAAGAATGCATAACTTAACATATTTGTCACACTGAATGCTGATAAATTCAAACTCTTTAAAAAACCTGCCAAAACAGTTTTAAGTTGATTAGCTTTAATTGCTCCCAATTTAAATGGTTCTTCAAGTCCGTCTTCTTTAATCTTTTTAATAATTGATTTGGTAAAACTTCTTTCCTGAAAGAATATTACTGAAGCAATACCCGCAGCAATCAATGATGAATCTTTTTCTGTTAACTCTGGTACCTGTCCATTTAACCATTGCATAATTGGTCCCATAAACCCTCCAATTGCCGCACCCCATGTAAGCATCATCTTTAAGTTTATTGAAGCATGTGATTTAGTGTCTTCAACAATCTTTTTAGTTAGTTCAACACCATCTTCTTGAACTTCTTTAATCCTATCATTTATTGATTCAAGGATAATTTGCTTTTGAGATTCTTTAATTATATATTTCATTATATTTATAAATATATGAGTAAGAAATTAAATCCTGAACTTAAACCTGATGATAGAATTGTTGTCATTGAACTATTAGGTGAACCTCAATTATCGTTTGGTGACAGAGGAACTGTTAAAGGAATTCAAAAAGGACCTGGATTTGTTCAGTATGTTGTTAAATGGGACAATGGGTCAAGTCTTTATTTATTGGATGAAGATAAATGGATGTATGAATCTGAGTTTGATGAAATGAGAGAAAGAAAAAGAAAAAAAAATATTCAGGAAAATAAATCAACTGATTTAACACTACATTCATTGTTAGTAAAACATTTCAACATGTTGTATTTAAAAAAATATCTTAATAAATTAAGAGAGACTAGTGTTGTTAATATGTTTGCAGCGGCACCATATCTTTATATAGGTAAAGAAAGATTGGCTCACGAACACAAATATAACGATACTAACGAATCGTTTGATGAGTTACTTGATATGGCCGATAAGGCTCAAGGTGAAATGGTAAACGGAGTAATCAGTATTATTGAAGACGAAAATAAAGAAGTAACCGTAGAAAGAATCAATGCTTATTTAAGAAGATACTCTCCAAAAATTATTTCATTTTACGCAAATTACTTCTAAAGTAAAAACAAAGGATTTCTTTCACCGAAATGTCCACCAACAATGTTGTAGTAGTAATATTCTAAAGCATCTTCATAAGACATATCTTTTTGTAATGACTCAAGTATTTTATCACGTGAATAAAGTATTCTTATACCATTACCAAACTCTTCAACAACTCCTGTAATACAATCATCAAATCCGTCTAATAGAATTGCTCCTTCAGCTAATTCTTCTACTTCTTCTTTTGTCATTTGTTTTTGTATTCTTTCAGTGTGATTCCTTCGGTGTCTTTATCACTAATCTTAACTTTAAAGTTAAATCCTCTCATGTATTTTGTGATAATATCTTTCACTTCTTCTACGGTATCCCATTGAATACATCCTTCATGTTCTTTTGAGTATTCATTGTCAACCAAATAGTTAACGATTGTTCCACTTTGAAGTGTTAAAAATCCGTGAGCGTATCCTTTTGGAACATATACCGATTCACCTGATGTTAAAATGAATGTTTCTAACTTACCGAAGTCTTCACTGTCTTTATCTAAGTTGATAACAAAATCAATTACTTTTCCTTGAATAACTGAAACTAATTTGGATTGAGCCATTGGGTCATCTTGATAATGTAATCCACGAAATACGAATATATCGTCGTTTATGCTAATGTTTGATTGAACCCACTTGTCAGAAAGTTTAATTGGTGTAAAAGACCCACGATGGTCTTTAAAAACTGGTTGTAATAGTTGATAAGGTTTTTCCATGTGTAAAATATAATAAATTAATATTATTCAATCAACCATATATTTATATAGAAAACAATTATATATGAGAAACGCATTTTTTTTGAATATTACTAAAGAAGAAAAAGAATCAATACAAGATAAACACAGAAGTCAATATGATGGATATGTTACTCGTGGATTTAACACACCAAAAGAACAAATCCTTAATGTTGAAAATTTGGCGTTAGATGAAAAAGGAATTACTGTTAATAATAAAGGTGATGTTACTGAATATAGAAACACGAACATTAATCAAAAACTTAAAAAAGTTTGTGAACAATGTACTGGATTATATGAAGGTGATATGTGTGAACAATGTTCATCCATGAAAGAAGGTGAAATGTGTGAGCAGTGTGGTGGTGGAATAAAAGAGGGAGAACAATGTGAACAGTGTTCAACTAAATCATATTCTATGGAAGAAATTGAAGAAGGTATTAAAGTAAAATCAAAGGCTTATTTAGTACAAGAACAAATTAATGAATCACTTAAGTGGTTCAAGAAAATCATTTAATGAAATGAAAATCAAAGAAATCGTTGATTACTATTACAATCCAAAATCTGAAATCATACAAGTTAGTTTCAGATTAAAAGAAGATGGTGAAGACGAGATAAGAGAACATGAATTTGAACTGGACTTTGTTGAAAAGTCTGGTTTTTTCATTTTAGAGAACTATGATTATGAATCAAATGATTTACCAATTATATATGAAGAAGATACTGACGAGTTAATTATTGATGAAGAAGCGTCAGATGAAAAAGAATACGAAGTAGATGTAACTGAGTTAAAGGATTTTATGGAAGAATTCTACAAATTAAATCCAAAGAAAATTCCACCTTCGTTTTTATTCTAATAACTACATTTTTTTTATTGGTTGTGTTATATTTATGTAATAATGACACAAGACGTTGATTACATAATTTCATTACTTAAAGAATTGACTACCAATAACAGAAAAAAAGGTAGTAAAGATGAGTTAGGTGAACAAGACGCCGCCGCTGGTGGTGGAGGGGGAACTGCTAACACAAATAAAAGAGGTAGTAATTGGAATGAATTATATGTAACAACAAGAGGACCTGCAAATATGTTAGGTAAGAAAGGTGAGAAATGGGACTCAGGAGTTAAACGTGGTTCGGCAAATCAAGTTTGGTAAATATGGATAGTAAACAAGAATTATTAGAAAGAGTGTTGTTGATGATGAAATATGACTCATCAAGAACTTTAAATGAAAATGTTCAAATTATAAATGAACAGTCAGATGCAAATTGGAAAACCAAATATGCGTGTGTTCCCAAACACTATGGTGCTACAAAGGATACTTTAAAAGATGGCTCTACCGCATATAAAATTAATGGACTTTATTATTACAACAACGGAAGAGCTCAACCGTCACGAACATATTCATGTAATGACGCTTTTTTCAAATATCCTAAAAATCAAGTCGATGGAGATGCGTTTAGAAAATGGTTTTATAAGAATTATAGTAATGACAAATATTTAGGTAACATTGCAAAAAAATATAAAGTTTCACAAACAGGTCCTTACAATTCACCTGAATTAAGAAATGCTTGGGAATCGTATGGGTGGGAATTTTTAGAAGGTGGAGGGAAATTAACACCAGATGAAGTAATTGCTAAACGAAAAGAAATAGAAAATTCTGATATTGATGGTTATATGAGAAAGGTATGGGGAACAAGTTTTTCTATGCCTAACGCTAAATCTAAACAAGAATGGATTAATGGTTATGCTAAGTACGCGGCTAAAGAAATTGAAGGAGCTATTTACATGGTGTGGGGTACTAATCCTGATGGTAAATGTTCTAGAAAAGATAAATCATTTTTGGATGATAAACCAATCGGTTTAAAATGGCCTTCATTATGGGAAAGATTAAATAAAAAAGGAAGTTACAATGACGGAGGTAGTACGGTTAACGAATATAATACATGTTATAATGAAGATGTTGCAATGGGATTAAAAGATGCTTACAAACCTTCTTGGGACCATGTCGTTAAAGCTTACGGTATCAATACTACAGTATCTGTTGAAAAGATTGTTGATAAATTATGGAAAACATATACGGATGGTCATGGAAGTATTTCAAACGTACCGTCATATAGTAATCGTAGAATTTATAGAAATACGGGTTCTGTTTCAAAATCGGGTGGTATAACAATGGAAGAATTCCATGAAATTATGATGTATTTAGAAATAGGTTCAGCGTTTATACCTGGTATCGGCCCTATATTATCTTTCGGATTTGGTTTTGGTGACGCATTATTTTATATGGATGAAAATCCGGAAATGGGGGCCTTTGTTTTACTTTTAACTGTATTACCTGAATTAAAATTGTTTACTAATACTGTAAAATTAGGTAAAGCAACAGGTGTTTATGCCACTACCTTAAATAAACTCGCCAAAGGTGATGTTAAAGCGTTAACGAAACAAGAGATTGCGTTTGTTAATGAAGTTAAGACATTAGTTGAAACAAATAAAGGTGAGGTTAAATCTGAAGTTAAAAAGGTTGTAGGTAAAGAAGCTGATAAAATTTTAAATAATCCAAGTGCGAAAAAACAATTAAAACAGGAAGAGATTAAAGCTTTAAACACAGTATCTGCTGCGAAAAATTTAGAATTTTTAAAATTAGATACTTTATTTGGTATTGCTTTACCATTTACAACAAAATATGGTAGAGATATATTAAAACGAATTTTTGGATTATATGAAGAAAATTTTGGAGGAATGACGGAAGCTCAATGGGTTGATTTAGAAAGAAAACTTAATAAAGTTCCTAAAGAAGTAATGCCTCCAACTGTTACCGCTTTTGAAAACAAACCTGAGGAGTTTGTAGCGTATGTAAAAGAAGAAAAAGTTTCTAAAGCAATTAATTCAAGATTACAAAACTTAACACTAAAAGTACCATTAAACCAATTAGAGACTAAAACAACTGAAGAAGATATTGCTGTTATGATGGCACAAGAACCAAACAAATAATTTTTTATCAAAACAATAATATTTATAAAAAAAGACAAAAATGAAATCAGAAATTTTACTTGAAATAAATAGAGTTAAAGAGATTATGGGGTTATCCCCATCATTACTCAACGAGCAACTTGCGTTTTTAAAATCAATTGCAAAATCAGGAAAGGCAGAATTAAAGGCAGAATTAAAAAATTATTTAGATACATATGCAAAGGCTATGAATGTAAGTACGGACACCGCTCTTGAAGCATTTGAAAAAGACTATGCTGAGGCTTTGTTAAAAAATGACGATAATGTAGTTAATAAAGTATTTGATGATTATTTTAGTATTGTTTCTAAAGATTATGCGGATGATTTAATTGAGATGTATGCGAGAGTTTCACCTATAGAATTTGGTAAAGAGGTAGTCGGTGCTCAGTTAGGAGTTCAATATAAAGGAGTGTATGCTAAATATATTAAACCAGAAACTAAACTTACCGACGAAACTTTTAACAGTGTTAGAAATATGTTATACGATGTTAAATCTAAAAAATTAAATATTGTTGGAGATAGTTCTGCGGACATATTAGCAAGAGAGTCTCTTGCAGAATTTGAAGAAGCTCTTGAAAAGAAATTTACTGATTATAACGATGAGTATATTAAAAGGGAAGAAAAAAGAGAAGCTGAGGAAATACTAAAACAACAAGAAAAGGAACTGGCAACAAGAAGTTTAGATGACTGGTATGATGATGTTTATACGGTTGATACTAAAAATGCAAGTAAAAAGCCATTAACAAGAGAAGAATTCAAAGCTCAGGTAAAATCAGCTCAAGCTAAAGTCGCTGGTGCAAAACCAGTAGACATTGTAAAAGAGTTAATTGAAAGTGCTCCGAATAAGAAAAATGCGGTTGAATACATTAATAATGCGTTTAGAAAAAAAGGAGGTGTTGGAGATGTTGTTGACATGGCGGCAGATGGTAGTATAAAGACAACTAATAAATTGGTTGAATTTACAAAATCACTTGGAGCATTGGGTTGGGGAGGGTTATTAGTTATAGGTATTGCGGTTGCGGTTTTTGCACCAAGTGTTATTGAGTCTATTTACCAAAAATATAAAGAAATGAGCACTAAGTATAATGATGTTTATGATGCTCTTGGGGAAAGATTATCTGGAAATTATTATGATTTACCTGATGATGTTAAATTTTTTATTAGTCGGGAATTCACAATTGAACAAGCTAAAAAAAATGACACTACACCATATATTAAAAATATAGAATATAAAGAAAATACGGACTCTGAGGCAGGTTCAATAACAATTAAAATGAGTGATGACTCTATTGTAAAATATGAAACCTCTGATGGTAAAACATTTAATAAAGTTGGTGGTGAAGGTGAAGTTGAAAGCGGAAAAAAAACTGAAGAGGAATTTAAAGCCGCCGCTATAAAAGGAGGTTTTGATATTGGAAAATCATTTGTTAAACAAACAGACACAAAATATTGGGGGGTTGATAACGATGATACAGAAAGTACTACTGAATGGAACGGGACAACGTTTATTGTAACGGCAGGACACATTTAAAAAAATATTATGAAAAAAATAATACTAGAACAGGTTGATAAATTAAATGTTAAAGAAAAGAGTAAATACGATGCCGCTATAAAGTCGGGATTTAAAATTACTACTGTTAAAGAGTTTAATAAGGATACTGCGAATTATGAATATAAGTCGTTTGGAACGGGATATAGTCCCGCAATTCAGCCTGTTTATGTTAGAAAAAAGAAAACAGTTAGCCCCCCAAAACCAGTTGAAACTGAAAAAGAAAAAAAAGACAAAAAACCTTATAGTGAAGTAAAATTACCGTTTACAAAAACTTCAGAGAGTGATGAGTTTAGAGCTTGGTTATTATCAAAATTTCCTGATTATGGAGATGAGGTAAAAATGACCAAATTATTAACTGTCGCTAAACCATCATCAAAATACAAAACATCAGACGCCCTTAAAAACGCTTATTTTGATAAAGGTGCTGAATATGTAAAATGGGTTACTGGTGGTGGAAAAGTTGATAGTAAAACATTTGCAGTTACTGACGGAACATATATACCAACCAATGACAAACCAACTGAAATAGAAAAAACTACTAAGAAGATAAAAAGAATGGGATGTAAAAATGTTGGTGATACTAGCAGATTTAAAACCTTATCCTCTGACGATTCTCAAAGAAATGATTTTGTTAGAGATTTTTTATCGTGGTGGAAGAAAAAATTCAATAAGATATTTTTTGTATCAGATGGTAAATGTGGTATGTATCCTAGAACGGTATCCAGTTGGATTTATGGTGTTTTATATGATGAAAACGGTGATGAGTATTACGCATGGCAAGATGAAAATATAAATAATCTCGCAAATGTTAAAGATACAACTGAAGAAGGAGATGATACTACATATTTTGATATGTGGTTAAGAGATAGAGAGTTAAATATAAGAGCTCAAGAAGAAAAAAGAAAAGAAATACAAAATAAATACGGTGATAAAAACGAAAAAGAAATATCAGTTGTTAAAGATTTTGAAGGTCTTAAACTAGCGGCTGGTAACGCCAAAATTAACCCTACTAGACAAAATTGTAAGGTGTTATTCCAACAAACGAAAGGTTACAATAATACTGATAAAACTATTAACGCAACCATTGAAACTTGTAGGTCAAAATTCCCATTGATGGACATACCTGAAAGTCTTGAAAATAAAATATCCGGAAAATTAAAACTAATGAAAGAAAATAAAAGTTTAAGTGAATCTATAACTAATAAGATTAAATCAAAGAAATATGAAAAAACTTTGGGTGGTCTATCAGAACAGTTCGACAAACAAAATTACAGAAAATTCTTTGATACGTTAACTAAATTTAGAAATAACAATATCAACGAAGCGACAAATTCAGAATTTGAAAAATCATTTGATGTTATTTTCCAAGGTAAAGAAACAGAGTTTAAAAACAGAGCGATAGAATATATCTTAGGTAAATTGGAAGTTTCACCATCGTCTGAACTTGGTAAAAGTATTAAATCAGAATTAGATAGAGTACCAGCTAAAGACATGTTTAGAAATGAATATGATGTCCCTGAGGCAATATCAAAGGCTATTGAGACATCTTCACAATCAAATAATGGTGAACAAACAGGATTAAAAGGTATTGTATCTCAATCAATTAAATTTGACGATAAACAAATCAAACAAGGTGTTAGACAACATCTTCATGATTATATCGAAGGAGTTAAAGATGATATTAAGTCTTTGGAACAAAAATTAAAAAGTTCGATAGTACAAGGTCTTTAAAAAGACTTTTGATATTCAGTCCAAACTTTTTGTAAAGATTGACCCACAGAATCCGAAAATATAGAAGGTTCTGTGGGTTTTTTCATTAACCTCATATTGGTTTCACCCAATAACTTGTCCCCTTTCTTCGAATTACACGTTATACAACACGTAACTAGGTTATCCCATGTGTTACCCCCACCTTTTGATTTAGGGATGATATGGTCTATTGTAAGGTCTTTTTTACTACCACAATAAACACAAGCGTTATGGTCACGTCTCATGATTCTATGACGATTAACACGAATACGTCTACGAGTGATTGAAACGTAGTTTAAAAGTCTAATAATAACGGGTCTAACGAGTTTTATAATACCGCACACGACTGGCTCGTCAGATGATTTTACAACCTCTGCCTTCCCTTTATAGACTAAATTAAACCCACGATTAAACGATGTTACATTTAAGGGACTATAATCTGAATTAAGAACTAATACTCCATTCATATTCATAAAGATATTAATAAAAATTTATTAGGACAAATTGAATTTACCAATAAGTATTATTATACTTAAATTGTTATGTCAGAAAACAAAATACAAATATCAGAAAAATATAGAAATGATGTTAAGGGATTGACTCATGATAAACTTATATTAGTTCCTTTGGAGGTATTAGAGAGTTTATGTGATTTTTATACATGGAAAGAATTTATGTCAAATCCATACTTTATTGAAGAACAATCATCTCCAATCATTAAAAAATATGATAAAGTGAAGTTTTCGTTTGATGACGAATGGGATAATTATAGTGGAACACATTTTGGGTATTAATTATGTTTGTAATCGTTAAATTTATAAAAAACAAAAAAGGAGTTGAGATGCCAGTCATCCTTCTAAACATCCATGATGAAATCTTGGAGTTTAATACCTATGAAGAAGCTGAAATAACAAAAGAATTATTTGAGAAAAATTCTGATTCAGGTCATAAGTATATTGTCAAAGAACTTTAATATTGTCACAAATTTAATCTATATTTGTGACAAATAAATGCCTTCGTAGCTCAGTAGGATAGAGCAACAGATTTCTAATCTGTGGGCCAGGGGTTCGAATCCCTTCGGGGGTACTATTTAAAAAGGGTAAATTTTTACCCTTTTTTATTTTTACTAATATTTATCAATTAGTGATATAAAAATTTAAAGAAAAAAACGGTGAAGGAAATTATACCAACAATTATTACATCAGTAACATCTATCATTATAGCATTAATTACCGCAGGGGTTTTTAACATGATGAAAGAAAAAAGAGCGAAACAAAACTCAAGAAACAAACTTTCACAACAAATAGAAACAGACGAAATTGTTCATTCTACGTTAAGAGAAATAAGAAGAAAATATAACGCAGATAGAATATATGTCATCCAATTTCACAATGGTGGTAATTTTTATACATCGTCAGCAATGCAAAAAGCCTCAGTTACATATGAAAGATGTTCTGACGGACTTGAAAGAATAACTGAAAAAATACAAAATGTATTTGTAAGTCACTATAATTGGTTGATTAAACAAACTATGGAGCACGGATTGTTTATTCACGATTGTGAGCATATTTCCGATATATCAACAAGAGCATTAATTAAAAAGTTTGGAACACAGTCTATGGTAGCATTACCAATTACGGATAAAGATAATCATTTGATTGCTCTTCTTTGTATGGATTGGGTATTCAGTGAGCATGTTGAGATATATTGTGAAAATGAGGAGTTTACAAAGACTTTTGTTGAAGAATTTAAAACTGATACCGAATCGGTTAAAAACTTTTTGATTTAATAATCTAAATCAAAGTTTGGGTTACTAGCCCTATTACCAACCCATCCAGCGGTATCTATTTCATAAAAATATTCGGTATTATATTCTAAATCTTCAGTTGTCTCAACTTCTATTGCTATTGGTAGTGCATATATAAATATAGTTTCATTTGTCTCTTCATAATCTGTGATTGTGTCAGAGTCAATTTTGTCATATCTGTTAAGTTTACTAACTTCTGATTTTAATTCTTCATTAATACTAAAATAAATGTCTAATTTTAATTCGTAAGCATCGCTTTTTTGTTGTTCACCTGTACCACTACAGTCATAACAATCTTCATGACCGCTACCCCCACAGGTATCACAATCACTTTTACCACCACCATCACAATTTCCACATGTTTCACCTTCTTCGTTTTCACCTTCACCACCACAATCAGAACATTCTACTTCACCTGAACCATCACATTCACTGCAACTAATCTCACCATCACCACCACAGTAATCACAGCTTTCCTGAACTTCAGTATCAAATACATTGGCAATTGCGTAGGTAAATCTTTCATTATCTACTTTCCATAATATTGATTCAAATTCTTTTTCACCATTATTAATAGCACCGATTAAAAATACCAATTTAACAAAATCCCATCCTTCTAACACGGACATCATTTGTTGATACGGGCCTTTACTGCTATTTAATTTTCTTGATATTTGTGCGACATTTGTATCTTTAATCGATAAAGATAACTTTTGAGCAATTCTAATTAATTTATTGTTTTCCATAATATTTATAAATATACCATTTTTATAATGAATAAAAAACAATTACACGAACAATCGTTAAAGGAACTACGTAAGTTAGAATATATCTTTGAGGAGGAATCAACTGCAAGACCTGTTGCAACAAGTGTTAAAAGTCACTTGGAAGGTTTAGGATACGAAACTAAAAGAACAATGGCGGAAGTTGGTGATTTAACTCCTGAATTTGGGGACACCTTAAAAGATGTCGGAAGTGCATTTAAACAAAAATTACCTGATTTAAAAATAAAGTTTGGTTCAGGTAGAGATTTATTTCATAAAGCATATCCAAATAGTAGACACAATAAAGGTAATGCTATTGATGTTGTATTCAAAGGAATTGAAAAAGGTGATGATGATGAATTAAATAAAATCTCAACTTTACTATGTGCGTTAAGAAAAAAATACCCCGGATTTACATTTATTGATGAGTATAGAAGACCAAGTAGATTCTCAACAGGAGTTCATTATCATTTATCATATTCAGATAGTAAAACAGATGAAGGTGGTGGAACCTCTCAATTTTGTTCGTCCCTAAAAAACTTAGATAATTTAGAAGATATTGATTTTGAAAAAATTGATAACCTACAAACAACAGAAACAACAAAAGACCCTAGTAAATTAGAGAAGTTCTTAGATTATATTGGATTAGGAAGTTTAACTGATATTAAATCAGGTGATAAAGAAAGTCAAAAAGAATTGGTATCAAAGGTTCAAGATAAAGAAGATGTTAAAGATACTGATGACGGATTTGAAATCTTTGGATATAATGTTGACGATATAATAAATAAAATTGATGACATTTTACCTCAATTTGAGTCGGAACAAAAGAGAAAGAATATTTTAGAAACTCTTGCAATTAGAGATATTTCAGGAATGTCAACTTACGGAAGGAAAAATGAAAAACTTAAATCAAGAGATTTTTTTGTTATCCACCATACCGCAGGTAGAGGTGATGCTGAAAAAGTTGTTGGTATTCTTAACAGTAGAAAAGGTGGATTAGGAGTTCAGTGGGTTATAGAAAGAGATGGGTCAATTGTTAGAACATTACCAAGTGGAAGTAGAGGCGCACACACTTTAAATTCAAGTGATTTCCCATCGGCACCACAAGGAATTAATAATTCTAACGCTGAAGGTGTTGAAGTTATTGGTATGAATGATGAGGACATTTTACCAGTACAAGCGGTTTCAGCACTTAAATTAGTTAAATCTTTGGGGTATAGTCCTGATAGTATTTACGGTCATGGTGAAATAAATCCGGGGCATAAAGCAAAAACTGAGGGTCAAACAATCAAACAATTCATTTTAAAAAATTGGGGTAATAGTGAATCTGATTATGATTATTCTATGTTTGAAAATAGGGGAATTGATGTTGAGGCGGAAACAAAGAATATTAAAGAACCAAGTAAATTGGATTCATTTTTAGATGCCGTTGGATTAGGAAGTCTGACAGGGGCTAAAGCTGGTGATAAAGAAAGTCAAAAAGAATTAGTTTCAAAGGTTGAGAATGAAAAAGACGTTAAAGATACTGGCGATGGATTTGAAATTTTTGGATATAAAGTTGACGATATATTAGATAAAATTGGTGATTTATTACCTCAATTTGAATCAGAACAAGAAAAAAAGAATCTTTTAGAAGATATTGAAAGAATTAAATCAAAAATGATTAAATAAAAAAAGGGACTGAAAAGTCCCTTTTTAATTGGTGGAGGTGCTGGGTTTCGAACCCAGGTCCAAAAATGTTTACGATAAAACACTACACGTTTAGGTCATTGTTTTTCTAAACAATCCGAAACTTCACAATTCCCTTATTTTATAGTGGTTCGGTTTACTGAGAACTAATCCTCCACTTTGTTCCTTTTCGGATAGAAACCACACCACGGTACGAGCTTCTGTTTCAAGGCGTATGCTTACCGGCCCATTGTATACTAATCTTAGATTAGGCTACAGATACTTCTTCAGTACGGATTAAACCGAGTGTAGAAAGTTTTGCAATTGTGTTGCCGTTTGTTTTTTAAACCAGTTTTACAGGGTTAGTTTAGCCCCGACGTGCGTTTTATAATAAATTCATTCCTGTCAAATCCAGAAACACCCCCATAAATCAAAGAACTATGTTACAAAGATATAAATATATTCTTCTTTTACCAAGTATTTATTTAAAAAAAGTTTAATGAGTCAACTTTATCAAGCATTAAAAGATTTTACGGAAGGTTTAGCTACTGCAAATTTTGTTAGATACGAAGACGATGAAGATATTTTACGTATTACAAGAATAAATGAAAAAAATCTTGGTAAATCTTTGGTTTATTTAACATTTGATACTGAGGATTATGTTGACCTTTTCACTAGAAATAATGATGAAACTAATAACGGTTATTTAATTAGAGTTGCTTTCCAAGGGGGGTATTATGGAGATAATGTTTTCGTTGATGATTATTCCATGGATTATGATTGGGATGAGGGTTATTTACTACATTATTTCAATAATGAGAATTTAGATAGGGTCAAACAAATAGTAAAAATATTACGACCTAGTCTTTCCGTAGAGAATTTAACAGAACATAACGATAAAATTATTGAAATTTGTAAGTGGTTAAAAAATGATTTTTCAAATGAGATAGATAGTATTATTTACGATTATTCAAGTGAATATGATGAAGCACTCGTTAAAGGATTAAGACAATATGTTACATCTAAATTATGTAACGCTTTACTTCCTTTAAATATCTTTGAGAAAAAATGTACTAATCTCTACATGACAACTGTAGCAATTCTTTTAAATACTTGGGATAAATCTGGTGAAGACAAAGACGCTAAACTTTCAGATATGTTAAAAACAAGTATTGACCAATTGGGAATACAGTTTGATGAAGATTTATATGAAGATTATTATGCTTATTTTGATAGTCAAAATTATGATGATGAAAGTTTTAACAGAAGTGTAACTTGGAATCTTGATAAAATCATGGAAAAAATTGAAGATAGTGATAATATTGATTCTTATCGTAAAAACTCTGAAGTACTTGAAAAATTGTCAAATTTAAAGTATGGTGATATTGGTAAATGGTATGAATTTCCTCCACAAAAAACATTTGGCGAAAAAACACCAAACAAATTCATAATTCAAGATGTTAATGACGGAAAAATACTTATTACATATACTGACTATGAAAAAAATCAATTTAACCAAACCGTTAAAATTGATTATGATACTTTCTTAAATTTTTTATATCATCCTGAATTGTTTTAATAGAAAAATGGCTTATCTTTATAAGCTATGATAGAAAATGTTGATTTCTTAAAAAAGGTATTGTCAATACCTACAAAATCATTTAAAGAAGATTTAATGATTGAATTTTTGGTTGAATATTTAACCGAAAAAAAACACAATTTTAAAGTTGATGACTTTGGAAATGTTTATGTCACAAAAGGTGAAATAAACGAGGGTGAATCCTACCCTTGTATTGTTGCACATACCGATACGGTTCATAACATTGACACAATCAATATCCATGAAGAACAACTTAAAGACTCAAAAGGTAATCCAAGTTTATCACTTAAAGCATATAATGATTTGGGTAACCCGACAGGTATTGGTGGTGATGATAAGTGTGGAGTGTTTGCCTGTCTTCAGTTATTGGAAGTCTTTGATGTAATTAAAGTTGCTTTATTTGTATCTGAAGAAGTTGGTTGTTTGGGTTCAAAAGAAGCTGACAGGGATTTCTTTAGTAATGTGGGTTATGCAATTCAATTTGATGCTCCTGACGATTACATGGTAACAGAATATTGTTATGGTGTTAAAGTATTTGAAACGGATTCTGAATTTGAGACAAAGGCTAAAAAAGTTCTTTCTGAAGGTATGTTGTCTGAACCAAAATATATGCAACATCCTTACACTGATGTTTGGCAACTTCGTAAGAAGTTTGATTTCTCTTGTATTAACTTTTCAATCGGATATCACAACTATCACACACCAAATGAATATGTTGTTGTTCATGAAGTTTTTGCTGGTATGAATACAGGTAAAAAACTAATTGAAGAACTTGGTAAACAGAAATACAAATTCATACATAGTTCACAAGTTTTTAATTTTTAATCATAAAAAAAGGGGGTTTATTCCCCCTTTTTCTTTCTTGGTCTTTTCACTTTTGATGTTTCATCAGGTTGAATTTCAATTTCTGATATTGACACTTCTTCCTCATTAATTTCAATATTGTAGGTTTTATCCATTACAATTTTTTCACGTAATACTTCATCTGAAATGTAGTCTTCAATCTTTTCTTGAATTGCTCTCTTCAAAGGACGCGCTCCGTAAACATCATCAAATCCAACTTTTGAAACAAAGTCAATTACTGACTGACCGAAGTTAATGTTATATCCCAATTTTGACAAACGAGATTTCAATTTGTTAACTTCAACCAAAACAATCTTTTGAATATCGTCATTTTGAAGTGTATTGAATACAATTACCTCATCCAAACGATTGATAAACTCAGGTGCGAAGTGATTCTTCAATTCTTTGTTTAACATTGTTTTCTTAAGTTCTTCGTTGGTATAAACATTACCTGTCTTACTAAATCCAACACCTGCTCCAAACTCTTGCATCTTTTTCACCCCAAGATTTGATGTCATAATGATTAGACAGTTCTTGAAATTAATTTTTCTTCCAAAACTATCCGTCATATAACCTTCATCTAATAGTTGAAGTAATGCTGAGAAGATATCTTTGTGTGCTTTCTCAACCTCGTCAAATAATACCACAGAGTATGGTTTAGTTTTAACTTGTTCTGTAAGTTGTCCACCTTCATCGTATCCTACATAGCCAGGAGGAGAACCAATCAAACGAGATACAGTATGTTTATCTTGGTACTCAGACATATCAACTCGAATAAGATTTTCATCGCTACCAAAGATTTGTTTTGCTAATTCTTTTGCCAATAATGTCTTACCAACACCTGTTGAACCTAAGAATATAAATGAACCAATTGGTTTATTTGGGTCCTTGATACCTAATCTATTTCTACGAATAGATTTCGCAATCTTTGTAACCGCTTCTTTTTGTCCGATAACCGATTTATTTAATTCTTCTTCTAAATTAATAAGAGCAATCTTATCATCTAAATTAAGTTTTGTTAAAGGTATTTTTGTCATTGTTGACACCACCTCGTAAACCAATTCTTCAGAAATTGTTTTTCTATTATCTAATAAAGTTTGTTCAAACTTTTTCTTTTCAATATCAAGTTGTGATAAAACTTTCTTTTCTTTATCTCTTAAGTTAGCAGCTTCTTCGTAATTCTGTTTTTTAACAACAAGTAATTTTTGTTGTTTAATCTCTAACGCCTGACGTTTTAATTCATCAATTATCTCAGGATTTTTTACATCCACCTGAGCTCTTGCTCCGACTTCATCCAAGATGTCAAATGCTTTATCAGGGAACTCTCTGTCCGTGATATATCGCTCTGCTAAGTCAACACAGATTTGTAGAATATTATCGGTATAATTTACTTTGTGATAATTTTCGTATCTGTCTTTAACATTTTTAAGGATTTGTAATGTTTCTTCTTTTGTTGATGAACTAACAATTACTTTTTGGAAACGTCTATCCAACGCTCCGTCCTTTTCAATTTGTTTTTTGTATTCGTCCAATGTAGTAGCTCCAATACATTGTATTTCACCTCTCGATAATGCTGGCTTTAAGATGTTGGATGCGTCCATGGAACCTGAGGCATTACCCGCTCCGACAATAGTATGGATTTCATCAATGAATAGAATAACATTTGGGTTTGCTTGAATTTCTTCCAAAATAACCTTTAATCTCTCTTCAAATTGACCACGATACTTTGTTCCGGCAACAACTGAATTCATTTCTAATGAAAGAATACGTTTGTCAACCAAGTTTCTTGGACAATCACCTTCAAAAATCTTCATTGCTAATCCCTCAACAATTGCCGTCTTACCACAACCAGGTTCACCGATGATAATTGGGTTATTTTTCTTTCTTCTTGAAAGAATTTGAGCAATACGTAATATTTCGTCTTCCCTACCAACAACTGGGTCTAACTTACCTTCTTCAGCAAGTTTAATAAGGTCACGACTAAAATTGTCTAAAACAGGTGTACTTGAGTTAACCTCTGCTTTTTTTGGTAGTTTCCCACCTTCTTCAACTGAATCTGTCATAAAATAGTTTTTATTAAAATTAAATGAATTTGTTCTTAAATTCAACTACAAATGTAATTCAAAATTATTTATCATTAAAAAAAAAGTTATGGCAATCACAAAAGAAACAATCAGTGGAACAAATATTATTTGTGAAATTGAATCATCAAACATTACTAAAACTGATTTCAACACGGAGAGTAAAAAACTAATTGTTGATTTTAAAACAGGGGCTCAGTACGAGTATGAAGGAGTCCCACATGAAGTTTATACAAGATTTAGAATGGCGGAATCACAGGGAAGTTTTTTTAATAAAAACATTTCAAAAACATACAAATATAAAAGATTGTAATTAGTTGATATTTATTATTTGTGAAAGATAATAATATAATCCAAAGTTTTTTTTCTAAAGATGAACTCAACTCAAAAATTTGGGATGAGAATCAAAAATTGAGAAAAGAAGTAAGAGAAAAACTACTTCAAACAGCCAATGAATTTATTGATTTTATTGGTGTTCCTTTATTAATTGAAGATGTTATTTTCACAGGTTCTTTAGCAAACTATAATTGGTCTGAGTATTCTGACATTGATTTACACGTAGTTTGTGATTTTATTCAATTTTCAGATACTGAATTATCACTTTACGAAGAATTATTTAAAGTTAAAAAAACTATTTTTAATACCAATCACGATATTAAAATCTTTGGGTATGAAGTTGAACTATATGTTCAAAACGCATCTGAAGCACATTTTAGTTCAGGGGTTTATTCAGTTCTATATGATGAATGGGATGTAAAACCTGAAAAAGAAGATTCAAATATTGACACTAAAATTCTTAAATCAAAAATTAATCATTGGAAAAGTCAAATTGATACTGTTGTTGATAACGCAACTGAAAAGGATATTGATGAGGCTCGAGAATATATTAAAAAGTTTAAAGAGAAACTTAAAAAATATCGTAGTTCAGGTCTTAAAAAAGAAGGTGAATATTCTTACGAAAATTTGGTGTTTAAATACTTAAGAAGAAGTGATTATTTAGAAAAATTATTTAATTTAGAGAATAATCTTTTAGATAAAGAACTTTCTTTAATGGAACAAAACATAGATTTTTTACTTAATCTAAAAAAATCCTAATTTTCTGTATATTTATAAAGAAAAAATAACATGGCAGTATTTTCGTCGGGAACTTATACTTATAAGTTAATTAATTACACAGGTGTAACTAATTGTGAAGCGTGTACTTCATCAATACAACCACACCCAATATATGGTAGTATGTCAAATTCTGCGGACACTATTGTTCAACTAACTGCAATAACCCTTGGCGGATTTAATGGATTAAATAATTAAAAAAAAATGAGTAAGATAAACCCAATCGGTAGTGAAAAACTACAAGGAATTGAAAAATTACAAAGAATTATGGAAATTGCAAGATATAAAGAAGCAATCCCAAATTCTATAAATGAAACATCATCAATTGATTACAGAATCACATTGGCTGATGGTAATACCTATGAGATTGTTAAAGAAAGATTAGGATACATTATTAAGAAACAAATTAACGAATCTACTTCAGATTATATTGATGTTATTAAAAATAGAAAACATTTTTCATCATATTCTGCGGCAATGAGAAAATTAAACTTAATGGCTGGTGAACTTAACAGAGTTAATGGTATTAGTGAAGGTATATCTTTATTTACTGAAGATAAAAAATATATGTTGAAGGCACCTCAACCAAAAATGGAAGCTCCAACTGAAGAACCTTCAGATTTACCGCCACCATCTCCTGAGCCAGCTCCGGCACCGGCTCCTGAGGGCGCAATGTCAACACCTCCATCAGATGAGGAATTACCAATGTCTCCTGAAGGTGAAGAGCCGGATATGGACATGGATTTACCTGATATGGAAGATATGGGTGGAGAACCGTCAGAAGGTGGTGAAGGTGAACCTGTTACATTTAAGTCTATCCAAAAGTTAACTGGTAAGTTGGCTCAAAAGATTAGAGATTATTCAGGTGAAGACGAGTTATCAAGTAAAGATGTAAAATATGTTATTAATTCAATATTATCTTCTTTAGATTTAAATTCATTAGATGAAGAAGATAAGGAAGAAATCTTAACAAGATTTGATGGTGAAGAAGATTCTGACTATGGAATGGAAGATATGGGTTCAGAAGAAGACGAAATTGATATTGATACTGAAGAAGAACCAATTGAAGAACCTGAGGGTGAAATGGCTGAAGGATTTATGGATGAAATGGAATTTAAAGAAGAAGATTATGTTAATTCAGCTTTAAACAGTATTTTCAGTGAATCAACAATTGAAAAAGTTCTTAAAAGTTATGTTGTAGTTAATGAAAATGAAAAGAAATTTGTTAATAACAAGAAAAAAGAACAAAAAGTTATTTCAGAATCAAAAAAAATAAGATACTCAAAAGAAATTGAAAGATTATCTTTAACTGAAGCACAAGCTGAAATATCAAAAAAGATTGTTAATAATTTCCCATATATAACTTTTGTTGGTAAGACTAATAAAGGTAATTTAGTATTTGAAAATAAAAACAAACAACTTAAGGTATCCCCACAAGGTAATATCCTATGAGTTATTTAGTTTTTGTTAACGGATTAGGGGCAAATTATAAAGGGAATAAAACTTACGAGTTTATTTTCTCAGAAACCACTGATGTATTTGGTGATGATTGGGACACAAACCCCGCAAATGGGAATCCAACACCACCTGATACTGAAGAAATTAAAAAAGTAGGAGTATTGAATAGAGACGGAATAGATATGGAGCTCATTCAAAACTCCGATTTTTTTTGTATGAAAGATGCGATTGATAAAGTAATTGCGTTGGCTTGGGAAAAGGATAGTGATAAAGATAATAGATTAGTATTTCACTTTGGAATGAGTGAACAACAGGTTAAAGATAAACTATACGAAAAGGACATAATCCTTGAGTATTACAAAGAATTTGAAGAAAATGGTAACAGAAAAACAAATCCAAGAAATAATTAAGATGGGTGTTAGTAAAAACACTTTATCAAAGATGACATTAAAAGAAATTAAAAACTTACATGAGAGTATGGTAAATTCTCAAGGGTTTGTCGGAATGGATAAACCAATCGGAAGAATGGAAACTAAAGAACAAGTTACATCAGTACCTGGAAAACCATCATATAAGATTGGAGACAAGGGTGGAGTAGTTCCCGCAAACGATAAGGGGTATTCAATAAAGAAAAATACTGATAATACGGTTACCGCAACTCCAATGGAAGAAAATAAAAAACCAAAGAAAAAAGTTGAACAAAATCCTTTTGGTATTTGTACGACATCATTAGGTTTAAAAGGTAAAAAGAAAGACGATTATACTAAAGGTGAAGAGAAAAAATTTGAAAGATGTGTTCTTGATGTCAAAAAGTCATTAAAAGAAGGTAAAAATCCATATGAAGTAATTTTGGAACAAAAAATGAGAGAGATTGTTGAATCAAATTTAAGACCCACTATGACAAAGAACGATTTAATCAATAGTATTTTGGAATCAAAAACAAAAGAAAAAACTAAAGAGAAAGAAAAAACAACTACTCCTACTAGAAAGAATCCTTTCAAACCGGCTCCTGATACTGAGCCAAGACCAAAAGGTTCAGGTACTAAGGAAAAAGAAAAAACTAAAGAAAAGGAAAGAACAACAACAAATCCTAGAAAAAATCCTTTTCAACCAGCTCCTAACACAGACCCAAGACCAAAAGGTGAATTACCATCATATTTGAATTTTGGTAAAATGAATATTAAATTAAAAGGTGAGTAAGATGAAAAAAGAACAATTAGTAAAAAGATTGGTTAGTCGAATTAATGAGGCTCCTATCGGATACGAAGGACCTGAAAGAATGGCTCCTGATATCCAATCTAAATTTGAAAAAGGTGAAACTCCTCATTCAGGTAGTAAAGCATTTCCTGAAATTACACCTGAAGGACCGGATAAACCATCTAACTTTGAGCAACTTATTGCTTCACAAAGATTTAAAGAGGTTATCAACAGACTAAAAAGATATACTGGTCTTCAAGATGTTACATCACAAAACGCGATGATGCAACTTCAAATGATGGTGATGAGTGCTATGCAAGAGATTGCTCAGATTGAATCTGAAAACAAAGAATACTTGGAAGAACTTGCAATTGAAGTTGTTCAAAAAGAATTCGCAATTCCTGAAGGTTCATTACAATATGATGTAAAGTTAGTTCAACCAAATGATATTGACTCAAGTAAGTTATCACCTAAAGGTGAAGAACCAAGTGAAGAAGAAATTGAAAATATGTTTGGGTCTGAAGAAGAACAAGAACAACTTGAAGATTTCATGGACTCATTCGAACAATTTGACTTAGAAAAGGCAAAAAGAAGATTTATCAACTCACTTATTCAAGGAGCCGCTAAACAATCTTCTTATATGTTTGAATTGTTAAACAGAGAGTTAAATGCTATTAACCCAAGGTTATTAAATTTGTATGGTGTGTTTATGTCATTTGCTGATTCACTTTATTGGTTAATGCCTGACTCAATGGTTCAAGGTATGGCAGGTGATGGAGAATCTACTTTTGGTATGTCTGAATTGGATGCTAAAACTGACCCACCGACAGTAAAAGCTCGTGGTGTTAACTTACCAATCCTTATTCATGAACTTGCTAAAGGTGTTATGGAAATTGCTGGAACATACGGATTACCAAAAGATAAAACAAGACAAGAGGCGGTGATTAACTCACAAGATACTGTTGTAGGTGAAATTTGGGATATGAGATTAGGTCCTGTTATTTGGCAAAAGTTCCGTGAGTCTTATCCTGATGAGTTATTTGATGACGATAAAAGAAACTTACAACAATATTTTCTTGTAAAGTTTGCAGAACTTACACCAAACGAATTCTTTGCTATGGCTCGTGAAATTTTATCAGGTTCACCAAAAGGAAAGAAAATGGTAAAAGACATGGTTGATGAAATTGTAGAGGAATTAAAAGGATATGAGTATGAAGATACTATGAAGAAATATGAGGATGATGATGACGACGATGATGATGAAGATTTTGATGACTTCTTAAAAGGATTAGGTATCAACTAAAAACTTTAAAACCCTTCAGAGATGAAGGGTTTTCTATTTTACGATAAATTTTATATTTATAGTATATGAGTTTATCTAAAGAAGCCGTTTTAATGGAGTATGCCAAGTGTATGAAATCAACACCATACGCCCTTAAAACTTATTTACAGACATATGACAACACTGTTTCAAAGTATGTCCCATTAGAGTTATTCCCTGACCAAATTAGTCTGGTTGAAGATTATGAAAACTATAATGAAAATATTGCACTAAAGTATAGACAAGCTGGTGTATCTACGGTAACCGCTGCTTGGTCATCAAAAAAACTTGTTTTTGCTAAAAAGAATAGTCCTGAAAAGGTTTTGATTATAGCAAATAAGTTGGATACTGCGGTGGAGGTGGCGAATAAGATTAGAGGATTCACCGACCAATGGCCTAGTTGGGTTGGTGTTGGGTTTTCTGCTGAAAAAAATTCACAAAGACATTTTAAATTAACTAACGGATGTGAAGTTAAGGCAGTTGCGACATCTAAGGATGCTCTTCGTGGTTATACACCCACAATATTAATATTTGACGAGGCTGCGTATATTGAAGCTGATGGGGATTTTTGGGCGGCTTGTATGGCATCCTTATCTACAGGTGGTAAAGTAATAGTTGTATCAACACCAAACGGATATGACGCAATCTATTATGAAATTTACGACCAAGCATTAAAGGGAATGAATGAATTCAAAGTTTCCGAAATGGTTTGGTGGAAAGACCCAAGATATGCGAAAGATTTATCATTAGTTAATGTTAAAGATATTATTCATTATTATTTAAATCGTAATGAATACCCGAATGTTGAAATTATTGAATATAATAATAAAGAAAAGAACTTTGATGAGATAAGACAACTGATTTCACAGGGTTATAAGCCAAACTCATCTTGGTATGAGTCAATGGTAAAGAAACTTAAATACGATAAACGTAAAGTTAACCAGGAGTTGGAATGTGCGTTTCTTGGTTCAGGGGATAACGTATTTAATTCTGATATGTTGGAAGATTTAAGGGTAAATATGGTTAAGGAACCACCTACGAAGATGATGGGTGGTGGACTATGGATTTGGAAAGAACCTGAAATAGGTAAAAAATATATCATGGGAGTTGACGTATCTCGTGGTGACAGTGAAGACTTTTCAACATTTCAAATTGTTGATTTTGATACAAGAGAACAGGTTGCTGAGTATGTTGGTAAACTTCCTCCTGACACTTTGGCTGAAATATGTTATAAGTGGGGTAATATGTATAATGCGTTCATTGTTGTGGATATTACTGGTGGTATGGGTGTTACAACATCTTTAAGATTAAGGGAACTTGGATATAGGAATGTGTATGTTGATGGAGTTGATGTGTCAAACAAATGGCAATACGACCCAAAGGCAACTGAAAAAATACCAGGAATTAACTTTAATGCTAAAAGAGTTCAAATTATAGCAACTTTTGAAGAATATCTAAGACATGGATTTAGAATAAATTCAAGTAGGTTGTTAAATGAAATGAATACATTTATTTACATGAATGGAAGACCTGACCACCAAAAGGGACAACATGATGACTTGATTATGTCTGTTGCGATGGCACTTTATGTTGGTGAAACATCATTTTCATCACTTAACAAGGTGACAAATCAAACAAAGGCGATGATTGACTCGTGGACTGTTAACACTAATGAATTTAATAGAAGACAATTTATGGACCCGGTAATTTCACAACAACAAGAAAACTTTAAACGAGAGGCAACAAAAAGTGACTACGAAAACTATTTATGGTTATTCGGTGGTAAACGATAAAAATATGGGATTATCTAAAAGACAAAGAACGGGAACATATAACGCGACTGGGTCAAGAATGATTGTACCTGGACTGGGTGGATTAAGTTCTAAAATACAAAATGGAGATAAAGTTTCTATTCGACCAAATAACACAATTATTTTTGAACCATCTCCGACGCCTTCGTCAACATCTATACCAACATCTACACCAACTCCAACACCTTCTATAACTCCAACACCTTCTATAACCCCTACTAATACTGTTACGCCAACAAATACAATTACTCCTACTAACACTCAAACACCAACTAATACTGTTACACCAACAAATACTCAAACACCAACTAATACTGTTACACCAACAAATACAATTACACCAACAAATACAATTACTCCAACTCAAACACCGACTAATACTGTTACACCAACAAATACTCAAACACCAACACCTACTCAAACTCCTACTAATACACCGACACCTTCAATTACCCCAACTAAAACTGTAACTCCAACGGTAACTCAAACACCTACTAATACTATAACTCCAACACCTTCAATTACTCCAACTAAAACTGTAACTCCAACGGTTACTCAAACACCAACTAATACCACAACTAAAACACCTACACCAACTACTACACCTACACCAACAAGATTACCAGCATTAGTTTATGATTTAGACGCCGCTTATTATTCCGCAATGCCAACTAATGGTTCTGTAGTTTCTGGAACAGGAGCCTATAGTGTTACAGTAACTAATGCAGGAAGTAGTATATCTTGGAACAGTGCAAATGGTGGGGTATTTATTAAATCAAATAATGTTGGTACAGATGCGATATATGGTGGTCCAAACTATGTAACCAGTCAAAGTTACACAGTATTTATGGCCTATAAACTATCAGCAACATCTCTTGGAAGATTGTTAAACACTCAAAATGAAAGTATTAAGGATTGGTTGATGGGGGCATACAATGGTAATCCAAATACTTTTTATCCAAACTTTAGTGTAAACTTACCATCATCAGGAGCTGATACAGTTTGGCATTTAGATTGGGCAACTTGGGATACGGGGACTAATACAGGTACACTGTATACCTCAACAAATACCGCCCCAACTAATTTCTCATATTCTGCAACTAATGGTGGTGGAGGTGGATTTAACCAAATAAGATTGTTTAGTCGTTCATCAGGTAGTGAAGTACAAACAGCAAACATAGGATTTGTTAAAGTTTGGGATGGGGTATTATCATTATCCCAAATACAGGCTCAACACGCTTTATACAAAACTAGATTTGGATATTAAAAACCATTCTATGTGTCCATCATGTTTTGATTAAACTTTAATTTAATTTAAAAGTATTTATATTTTAGTATGAGTGAAAATAAACTAACGGTATGGCAACGGTTATCCCAAACATTTGGACCCAATTCTCTTTTGGGGCAGGATTATCCTACGTACAAATATGATAAAAGTGAATTATTAAAAACAACCTCTAAGTCTGAATATGATAGAGAAAAACTTCAGGCACAACAAACATATTATTTAGCTAACCAATGGGGTAGAATTGAAAATAATCTATATACACAGGCGGTTTATTATGAACCAACTCGTTTATCATCTTTCTACGACTATGAGTCAATGGAATTTACCCCTGAAATTGGTGCCGCTCTTGACATATACGCTGAAGAATCTACAACCATTGACCAAAATGGTTTTATGTTACAAATTTATTCTGAATCATCGAGAATTAAATCAATTCTTGGAGATTTGTTTAATAATGCTTTAGATATTAACACTAACTTACCTATGTGGATAAGAAACACATGTAAGTATGGTGATAATTTTGTATATCTTAAATTAGACCCTGAAAAAGGTATTATAGGATGTATGCAATTACCAATCATTGAGATTGAACGATTGGAAGCGGGTATGGGAGCACACTCAACAGACTCAACAACTAATCCTGAAAAGAAACATTTGAAGTTCAAATGGAAACAAAAGGATTTAGAGTTTAATACTTGGGAAATTGCTCACTTTAGATTACTTGGTGATGATAGAAGACTTCCTTATGGAACTTCTATGTTAGAAAAGGCTCGTCGTATTTGGAAACAATTATTGTTATCTGAAGATGCTATGTTAATCTACAGAACATCAAGAGCACCTGAAAGACGTGTATTTAAAGTATTTGTTGGAAACATGGATGATGCGGATGTTGAACCATATATCCAAAGATTTGCTAATAAGTTTAAGAGAAGTCAAACGGTAGACCATAAGACAGGTAATGTGGATATGAGATTTAATCAGATGGCTGTTGACCAAGATTATTTCGTTCCAGTTAGAGATACCGCACAAGCAAGTCCTATTGAGACATTGGCGGGAGCTCAAAACTTATCTGAAATTGCCGACATCGAGTATATCCAAAAGAAATTGTTAACGGCTCTTCGTGTTCCTAAAGCGTTTTTAGGATTTGAAGAAACTGTTGGTGATGGTAAGAACTTATCATTACAAGATATTCGTTTTGCAAGAACTATTAATAGAATTCAGAAAAATATGATTTCTGAATTAAATAAAATTGCAATCATACACCTATTCATTTTAGGTTTTGAAGATGAGATATCAAACTTTAATTTAAGTTTAACAAATCCATCAACTCAAGCTGATTTGATGAAGATTGATGTATGGAAAGAAAAAATTCTTCTATATAAAGATATGGTTGCTGACCCTGGTAGTGGTATTGCCGCAGTATCTATGTCATGGGCTAAGAAACATATTCTTGGATTTTCTGATGAAGAAATTAAACTTGATTTACAACAACAACGTATTGAAAGAGCTGTTGGTGAAGAACTTAAGAAAACTGCTGAGGTAATTACTCATACAGGATTATTCGATAATCTTGATAAGTTGTATGGTAAAAAGGAAGGTGAACCTGCTGCTGCACCATCAGAAGGAGGGGCACCACCAGATGGTGGAATGAGTGATTTTGGAGGTGGTGAAAGTGCTCCACCTGAAGCTCCGGCCTCACCAGCTCCAGCACCACCTGAAGCCGCTCCAACAGTACCTGAAGGGTCGTATACCCGTAATTCTGAACTTAATATAATATTAGAAAATACAGGAATGTTAAATGAAGATGAATTAATTGATTTAAATCGTGTTCAAGAATCTTTAGGGGAAATGGGTAATCAATTAGATAAACTACTTAAAGGTTGATATTTATATAAAAAAATATAAACATGAGATTCGGATTAATAAAAACATTAGTAGAAAATAAATTAATTGATTCCTTTGTTAAAGGAACTCTTAAAACTGATATGAGACTTTTTGAAAGAAAATTACTTAAAAATAGTGATTTTTGTAAATTAATGTCGATATATGATAATTTAAAAGAAAATAAAGAATTAGATAAAGAAACCGCAACTTATTTGGTTGATGATTTATCTAGTGAATTTAGACAAATTAAATTATCTGAGAATACAGTAAGTTTTATTAAAAGTTGGACTAAAGATATTGTTCTTGAAAACAAATACAAAACAATTGATGAGTTATTTTATGGTGACTTATTAAAACCTGAAAAGAAATCAATTGCTAAAAAATCAATTGTTGAGTCTTTAGGTAAAAAACCAATAATTAAAGAAAGTAAAACTCAAAACGTCCCAATTAGTTCAATGTTAAAAGTTGCTAATAAGACTGCTGAAAAATATTTAGAAAATTTAACTGAATCTGAAAGAAATTCTGTTAAAGAAATTTTAACTGCTGGTGATGAAAATTTAAAGACAAAATTTACTGAATTAAAAGAAACAGCAATTAAAAAAATTGATACTCTTATTTCAGAATCAGATGAAGAATTAACTAAAGTTTTACTAGAAACAAAAGAAAGACTTACAAATACAAAACATTCTAAAAAAGAATATATTAAATTAATGAATTTAACTCAAAATTTATAATTCAGTATTTTTTGAATTTTTATAAATAGCATTATTTAAAATCTGACGTTTCATGTCAGATTTTTTTTTATACTCTTTCCTGTCTTGTAATTCTTTTATCATTTTAGTTTTTAAAACTTTTGATTTGAATTTTTTAAGGGATTTTTCTATATCCCCTTTATCAACTGTGATAATTAACATTTTTTTGACAACTATGCTTTTGTGTGTTATTATTAATGTATAAATAAACGAAGATATGAAAAGGTTGTAAATGAAAAAAGGAAAAAGTTGCTCTATCAAAGGGTATAAAAAAATAAAATGTTCTTATGGGACTGTGGATTCTAAAAATTTTAAATCAATATACTTAAACATTCAATCTTGGGTTGAACCCAAATCTATTGAGGACTCTTGGATAAGACTTGTGTCTTACTTTAATAAACAAATAAAAAATACTATTGGGGATTATATTGATGTGGAATTTTTTTATGACAATTTTATAGTTGATTTAGACTTACGAACTTCAGGAATTGCATTAAAGAAAAGGTCTTTTATGAATCTTGAAATTACTTTTTTTATTAAAAAACCTATGGATTTTAAATCTCTTGAAATAAAAAATTCACTTAAAAAAATTGTTAGTTGTTTAGAATCTGATATTTTTAACAAATCTAATCATTTTAGTTTTCATTTAAGTAAAAACGATAAAATCAAAAAAGAAAGTAAAATAGAATTTGTATAGTATTTATCTATAAAAAGGTAAAATGCAAAATTACAAAATATTAGGTCCAAAAGAGACAGGAAAAGGTATTTTAATTGAGATGGACGCAGGTTATGTTTCTCCAACAGAAAAACATAATCAAACATTCTTACAAGAAAGTAAGGATTTTAAAGATTATTCTAAACCATTTGAATTTTATGCCGTTCTACAAAAATATAATACACCGAATAGAAACGGTAGAATATATCCTGAAAGAATTTTAAAAAGAGAGTCCGAAAATTATATAAAGAATTATATCGGTAAAAAAACCTCTTTATCTGAACTTAACCACCCTGAATCTTCATTAATAGATTTAGATAGAGTATCACATATGATTACAGAGATGTGGTGGGATGGTAATGTTCTATTAGGTAAATTGTTACTTCTAACTTCACCAGGGTTCCATGAAAGAGGTATCGTATCAACAAAGGGTGACCAAGCGGCAAACCTATTAAGACTAGGTGTGACGTTAGGTATATCATCAAGAGGGGTAGGTTCCTTAAAAAAAGTAGGTGAACAAAATGAAGTTCAGGATGATTTTGAATTAATTTGTTTTGACTTGGTGTCATCACCATCAACACCAGGAGCTTATTTATTTACTGAACCTGATGGAAGATTTGCGTTTGAGGAAAACCTAAAAGAAGAAAATGATATGAAAGCTGCAAGAACAGTTAACAAATCGCTTGATTTAATGGGAAGACTTACCGATTATTTAGGAAAATAAATAATTATGGAAATGGACGAAAAATACTTTGTGGCTAAAATACAATACGATTTGCCAGATGAGAACACAGGAAAAATTAAAAAAGTAAGAGAAGAAAAACTTGTAAGAGGTTATTCTGTTACCGATGTTGAAGCTAAAGTTACTGAAGCTTACAAATCATTTAGTTATGATTGGAGAATCACTTCAGTAAGTGAAAGTAAAATTGACGAAGTGTTTGAATAATCACAAAGTTTAAAAAAAATTTAAAAGGGGACATTTTGTCCCTTTTTTTATGCCAATTATATTAAAAAACTATTTTTTTAGAATATCGATATATTTATCAATAAAATAACGCACAAATGGCAGAAAAAAACTTAGTTGAAGAGGCATTAATCCAAATACAAAATTTGGAAGAAGCTATCAATGAAAACGCAAAAGAAATACTTCATTCTACAATGAAAGAAGAAATTAGCGAATTAGTAAAAGAGTCTATGAAAAATGAGGCTGAAGAAGAAGATGAATTTGAAATCGAAGACGAGATTGAATCAGATGATGAATCAGAAGAAGAAGATGAGTCTGAAGAAGACGAATCGGAAGAAGAAGACGAAGATTCTGAGGAAGGATTCGATATGATGGATTTATCTGACGAAGGTGACGAAGATGAAAATGAATTTGATGTTCAAGATTTATCTGACGAACCGATGTCGACAGTTCTTAAAGCATTCAAACAAATGAAACCAACTGATTCTTTTGAAATCAAGAAAGAAGGTGATTTTATTCATTTAAAAGATGAAGAAGATGAATACCTTATTCAAAACGGTTCAGAAGACGATGAGTTTGGTGAATTTGGTGAATCTCAAGAAGAAGAAACTGAAGAAATGGTTTATGAAATCGAAATGGATTCACTTGAAGAAGAAGAAACTGAAGAAATGGTTTACGAAATCGAAATGGATTCTAACGACTTTTCATTTGATGATGATGAAGAAGAAGAAGAATCTAAAGAAGAAGATTTCTATATGGAAGAAGAAATGAATCCTGTTATGGAAACATTTAAAGCAAAATTAGGTAACGGAGCCGCTAAAGTAGGTAATGCTAAAACAGCATCTACTTTTAAGAAAACAAAAGGTGGTTTTAACGAAAAGAAAAAAGCCGTTAATCCAACTGCTCACACAGGAAAACCTAAATTTGAATTTAAAGAAGGTGATGTGTTTGAAATGCCAAGTCAACGTGCTGAGAAATTCACTAAGGAAGAAGCTAAAGAAGCTGCACGTACTTATGGATTCGGTTCTAAAAAAGGACGTGGTTTGAGAAAAGCAATTACACCTAACAGAAATCTTACTTTTGAAAACCATGAAATCATGGAAGAAGTTGAAATGTTGAGAGCTAAAAATGAAGAGTATAGAAAAGCTTTAAATATGTTTAGAGATAAACTTAATGAAGTTGCGATATTCAATTCTAATCTTGCTTACGCTACAAGATTGTTCACAGAACATTCTACATCAAAACAAGAAAAAATTAACATTTTAAGAAGATTTGATTCAGCGGAATCCCTTAAAGAGTCTAAAGCCCTTTATAAAAATATCAAAGACGAATTATATATTGACAACAATAAGAAATTCGTTAATGAGTCAATCGAAAGAGTTATTGAAAAAACTCCACAGTCAGGTTCAGCAGTTAATCTGATTGAATCTAAGACTTACGAGAATCCACAATTCTTGAGAATGAAAGACATTATGTCAAAAATAATAAAATAAACTTAAAAATAAAAAACCTATAAAAAATGGGAGCATTATTAGAAAGTGGATTAGTTGGTAACATTGGTCTTAAGCACTTGAAAGTTATCAAAGAAGACACAGTAAACAAATGGGACAAATTAGGGTTCCTTGAAGGTCTTAAAGGCCACCTAAAAGAAAATGTAGCACAATTGTATGAAAACCAAGCGTCACATTTGATTAACGAAGCATCTTCTACGGCAGATTCAGGTTCATTCGAGACTGTGGTATTCCCTATCATCAGACGTGTGTTCTCTAAATTATTGTCTAACGAAATCGTTTCTGTACAAGCTATGAACTTACCAATCGGTAAATTGTTCTACTTCGTACCACAAATCCAAGGTTATTCTGGTGGTTCAGCTATTAACGGATTAAACGTTACTTCTGGTGACCACTACCCGCCTGTAGGTTCTCCTGGAAACTATCCTGGAAGTCCTGACGCAGGTTATGGTTCAGGAACAGGAAGTGCTAACAACCCAACTTACGCGAAAAACCTTTATGATTTATTCTACGAAGGAACTGAGCCAGGTCTTAACCCAGCAGGTTTATTTGATTATTCTAAAGGACGTTTTGTAACACTAACAGGTTCATGTCCAACAGTTGCTTGGTCTGACGGAGCGTTAATTCCTTCAGGTTATACTGTACAAGGTGGTTCTAACACTGAATTTAGAAAAATTATTGTAGCACTTTCAGGTTTAACTTCTGCAGGTAATGGTAAGTTAATTGGACCTGACGGACAAGAGCAGGATACTGAATCTTTCTTATCTGGATTGGTTCTTTATACTAATAACGCAACTGTTGCGTCTAACTTAGGTACTAATACATATACACCACTTTTATACCGTGTTGTAACTCAAAAGTATGGTCAATCAATATACGGTCCGAACTATACTAGTACTCAGGCAACTTTTGGTAGTACTTTCGCAAGTACAACTCAAGGTAACGGTGGTTACTATGATAACGTATGTAATACACAAGGTTATATCTATTTAGAGATTGACACTCAAGTTCCGGCATGTATTGCTTGTGGACAGTCAACTCCTGATGGATATTCTGGAGCAACATTAACTGCTACACAATGGAGTGGTTCTTCTGCTAATACTAACATCCAAGCAGCTTGGAGACGTTACGAAGAGTTAGAATTTGAAGATAAAATTGGTGAAGTTTCTTTTGACCTTGAGTCAGTAACTGTATCTGTTACAGAAAGAAAATTAAGAGCACAATGGTCTCCAGAAATGGCACAAGACGTTGCAGCGTTCCACAACATCGATGCTGAAGCTGAATTAACAGCTTTATTATCTGAACAAGTGGCGGCTGAAATTGACCGTGAAATCTTACGTGACTTACGTAAAGGTGCAGCGTGGACATTACGTTGGGATTACAACGGATGGAAGCGTCTGAACAACCAATCAACTCCTTACACTCAAAAGGACTGGAACCAAACGTTGATTACTGCAATCAACCAAATTTCAGCTCAAATCCACAAGTCTACTTTAAGAGGTGGAGCTAACTGGATTGTTGTATCTTCTGAAATCAGTGCAATCTTTGATGACTTGGAATACTTCCACGTATCAAATGCGGCCCCTGAGCAGGACCAATTCAACATGGGTATCGAGAGAGTTGGTACATTAAGTGGTCGTTACCAAGTATACCGTGACCCATACTTCCCAGCTAACACTGTGTTGATTGGTCATAAAGGTACTTCTTTATTGGATACTGGTTACATCTACGCTCCATACGTACCGTTACAATTAACTCCAACAATGTATAACCCATTCAACTTTACTCCTATCAAGGGTATCATGACAAGATACGCGAAGAAGATGGTGAACAATCGCTTCTATGGTCGTATCATCGTTGATGGTGTTCGTACATTCGATTTGAATGAATTAAGATAATCTTATCTTAATAGATAATAAAAAAGGGACAAGAAATTGTCCCTTTTTTTATTTAGATAAAAGTCTAAGTGATTTAGATAATACTTCAGATTCTTCTAATGAATATACTCCCTTTAAGAATGAGTATTTAACGGATTCAATTAAACATAATTTTGCCTGTTCGTCAGTTAGATTAGAGATAAAATCATTTAAACCATCTGATGATTTATATTCAATAGAATTAAATAAGATACCACCATCATTTAAATTGTTTAATTCATTTAAAATTTCTGATTTTAATTTGTCTTCTTCTGAATGTTCCATAGTATTAGATATTTATGTAAATATAAACAATTTTTTTGGTTATGAAAAGTAATATGATTTTAGAAATTCTTAAAAAACTAACTGAATATGAGAAATATTTAAATGAAGCATCAACTACATCTACTGTTGGTGGTACATATAAGCCTCCGATTAGACCAGGAATTAGAAAATGGTTTGATGAAAATTTAAAGCCATTTATTGAACCTGTATCTGACTATGTTGATGCTGAAATAAATTACGATTCTTTAGATGGTCATGTTAAAAAATCTAAAAAAGAAATTTCTAAAAAAGAAAAAAATGCTAAACATATTAGAGATAAGGATTATAGACAAGATGCTCCTGATGAAGGTGATGATGAATATGCTTACGCACCATTTAAAATGTATAAACCAGATTATCAAGTGGATAGTGTAAATGAATCAAAAAAAGATACTAATGAAGATTTAGGTGTTTGGTTTGGTACAAAGAAAAAACCAAAGGGTAGTAAACAACCTAAAGGTCCATGGGTAAATATTTGTAGTAAAAAAGATGGTAAACATCCACCATGTGGAAGACCTGAGGGTGATACAAAGGGTTATCCTAAATGTAGAGCGGTAGGGGTCGCAGCTAAAATGACCGATTCTCAAAAACAATCTGCTTGTCAACAAAAAAGAAAGGCCGAAAAAAAAGATACTCAAACAGGTAAAGGTCAAAAACCTGTTATGACATCATACAAACCTAAAAAGAAAAAGACCAACGAATCGGTCTTAATATCTTTAATTAGAAAATCTTTAGGTTAATAAATACTTTTACTAACTCTAATACCTGGTCTAAGAGGTTCGTAAGCTCTTTCAGGTCTTGAGTATTGTCCTGTATTATATTCAGAATTTAATTCTCTCAATGCGTTTTTATATTCACCTGTTTCATCAGATAATATTCTATCAATAACATCTTGAACTAAGCCTCTATCAAGTCTTCCGTATTCTGGTTCTTCTGACATTTCTTTTAATACTTTTTTAATTTGCGTATCTAATTTTGACATGATTCTAATATTAACAATTTATTTTATTATAAATATTGTCAAGAGAATGATTAATTTGACTTTCTAATTCTTTTTCAATTTCCATTGCTCTATATTCCATTTCTCTACGGAACGCACTAACCAATTTATCCCATTGAGTTTTATTTAATTTAATAAAATAACTGTATGTATGATTAGTTACAGTAACTTGTCCACCATCCATTGTAACAAAAATACCTAATTTATCATTACGGATATATTTCTTATCTGATATGGGTGCGATTATGAGTTCAGAATCTTCCGAATGAATGAGTTTACGACATATGGTGGAACATTTCCTCACGTTAGACATATAGATGTCAAATTCGGTATCCTTTCGGTCTAATCTACGTAAGTATAGACGATATTTAATCCACAGTTTTTTTATTATAGTCATGTCATTTATGATTTGACTACAAATATACTACGATTTTTTAATAATCCAAAATAATTGATTAACAATATGCTCCTGAACAATGTTTTTTTCCATCAAGACCTTTGATTTTACCTTTACATACTTGAACAGCGTGACCATTTGAATAAGCGGAAGGGTAAACGTCATATTTTGATTTTGCAGATGCGACACCACGAGCACATAATTTAGTACCAGCCTTTTTACGACCTTCAGTCATTTGATATAATGCCAATGCTGTGCCAGGGTCTCCATTTACATCATCTACCATAGCTAAATCGTCGATAATATTGTCATCTTCCATTACCTCTTCAGAACTAAAATCATCACCTTCAATTTCGTTCATTATAAAATCAAAAACTTGGTCCATATTATTTTTAGATTCTGCAATGTGGTCTTGAGCCCAATCATGACCATTGTCTAAAATAGATTCTATCATTTTTTTATCCTTACCAAGGAGTATTTCACATTGGCGTTTCATTTGTTCTAAATTACTGAAGAACATATATCTTTGAGTTTCCTCTTTAAGTACTTTTTTAATTATGTTATTTAAATTTTTCATATTACGCAATCATATCATCTTCTTTTAGGTCATTACAGACTACATCTAAAAACACTTCAATATCGTGTTCAATACCTTCATAATCCTCAAATACATTATTTCCTTCAGTTGTATTTTCAAACATACAAGTTTGAAAATTACCTTCAGTATCACAGTAAATTTCACCATAGTAATCACTATCATCAACTGTTAGATATCCTGTATGTATTTTTTCATCTTCAGTATCTTCAGTTGACTCGTATCTAAATTTAAATGACGGCATACCTGGAAATTCAAAAGACCAAAAACCACCAGCTTTAGTCATAAAATCATCTTTAGATGATGGTTCATCTTCTATTGAAATACCTTTAGTGAATTTCCCAAGAATTTCTCTTTCTTTAGGAGTAATTGATTCCATACCTGACTGACTAATCTTATCTAAGATTGCGTCAATTTTATCTTCACCTGGTGTTAACGCTTCAGATAATACAAATTTTAATAACTTAATATATTCGTTTTCTTTTAATACTACTTTTTTCATTTCTTATTAACTATTTGGAATGTTAGTGTTTTTTTATAAGTATCTACTTCTCCTGATGTTAGTACTTTAATATCAACATTATATTCATTTGGTATTTTATCTTTTGTATCAAATATAAAATAGTATTCATTAGACGCTCTATTAATTTGAGTCCAGTCTTGAACTTGTACTTCAGTCGTTCCCTCGTTAACATATATTCTATAATATGCGGTAACAGGTGTTAGTACTTCATTTGAAGTGTATGCTTTTTTAATAACCACACCAACTTTTCTAACATCAGTATTGAGTATTTTTTCATCTTGTTTGATACCGTAAAAATCAAATCCAAATAACTCAGGGTCCCTACTTTGAATACCTAATGTAAAATAACCTTGATAAGGTAATACAGTTAAATCATTAACTACATCAGGTAATGAAATGCCGTTATAAACTAAATTAGACCAAGTATCCGTAAACATACATGGGGTTGTTACAGTTATCCCACTTGTTGTTATTTGATAAACACCTTGTGTTATTTGACAACCTGTGTATGTTCCAACAACATTACCCTGATTATTCTCAAGAGTAACAACAGGTAGATTATCTAAACTTGTTGGGACCCCTCCGATATAAGAATATAAATAAAGACGATTATTGTTATGAGAATAAAATGAATTTCTATTATCTAATATTAAATCATTATATGAAGTTTCTAAAAAAGGTTCGTAAAATGTTTGAGTGTGTCTTGTAAAGAATCCAACTGAATAATTTTCAGTTAACCCTGTTAAATTTTCTAACTGAGGTAAATAAGCAATTCCCCATCCTGTAAATCCTGATGTCGAACCTGTAAGATACTGATTAATTTCATTTGTCATGTCAAATTCAATATCCTCATTACCAAATTCAAAGTGTTGTGTATCAACGATGATTAAATCAGAATAATCAACATTACCTCCTGTTGTGTTATTGTATATTCCATTAGTACTCCAACCACTTAATGTTGTTCTTTGATACCAATTTGAAGGTCTTTGTGAATATGATTTATCTTGGGGTAATGTAATTGGTGTTAATAATCCATTAGATGTATTAAGTGTATTTTGAACATCGTAATAGTCGTATCCAACTCCCTCATCCCAACTTTGAGCCACCCCTGTACTACCTGAAGTTAATGGTATTCTAAATAAAATTAAATCAAATGAAGTGGCTCTTAATCTACCCTGAGATGTATATTCATTTGATAAACCTTCTTTATCAAATGAAGATGTATTTGTCATTCTCAAGGTATGTGTTATTCCTGAAAATCCAGTACATCCTGTAGATATTGTTTTGGTTTGAATTTTCCCTACAAGTTGTGAAAGGTCTAAATCAAATATGAATCTGCTAAATCCTGGTGAAGCAATTACATCTGATGATGAACCAAAATAAAGTTGTGTCCACGGAGACTTACCAGTGTTAGTAAAACTGTTGGATAATAACGTATTATTACGACTAAAATATGAACGATGAATTGACATTATCTTTTTTAGATAAATATCAATTTATTCGAATATTTTGATTAATAACTTTTTGGTCAAATAAATTGAATTCTTCTAAAACTTGTTGACTGGTTATTGGTGCGGTTTCAGTAGTTGTTTCATAAGGTGGGTAACGGTTATACAAGTGCTGGTGATTTAATAAAAATCTAACCATTAGTGATAATAATTTCTTTAAAGACTCACCCCTAACCATACCCTCAGTTGCCTCCATGTAGTTTGTTGAAAGTTTTGACTCACCAATGCCATAAACATCTTCATCATCAACAATTATACTTGGTTTGTCAGGTATCTGTGAAGTTCTTGAGATAAAAAATACTTTATCCGACCCTAATACAGCGTAAGACTGTTCAGTAATTTCTTTATTAAGACTGGTTATTTTTTGTAAAGAGGTTTTTAATAACTGTCCAAAATAATTCTTTTTGGATATTAAACCCGCACCAGGATTTTCTTTTCTAGATTGTGGAAATACTACTCTTGAGGATAATGCATTTATAGTTTTTCTTTGATTTGCATCCCCTTTATTTAATAAATTTTGGTTAGTAACACTTGGTCGGTAAAAAAATGGAAATCTATTATCTAAAATTTTTTGATAAACTCTTACTTTTTGTTCCTGCCCATCAACTATTGATGTATATTCAAAATCAATTTCACCCTTGTTTAACCCTTTAAGGATTGAATTCACAATAAACGACACTGTTTCTATTGTATATACATTAACAAATTCATGTATAAAGTAAGGGAAAAAAGAAGTATAGTCATCTAAAACGGTATCACTTCTAAAATTTGTAGTTGTTGTTTTGGAGTTTCTACCCGGTAAATTATATATGTTAATATTACCTGAATAAGGTCCATCTGTTCCCTCATTAAATCCGTAATCAATTTCATACTCAACTAATTTGACAATTTGTTGGTCAACAACTTCCTCTTTAATAATATTTTTTGGAGGATTTTTGGTTGTTTTAAATTCAAAATCAGAAAGTTGTAAAAAAGAACGATTTTTATTAACTACAGGACTTTCATTATTTTTAAATTCTTTAGTCTTTCTAGCTCTTAAAATAACTTCAGTATCCTTAAGAATAATATCTGACCTACCTTTTGAATAAAGTCCAACATCTTCAACTTCTGCCATAACACCTTTTGTTGAAGTGTTAAAATATCCATTACTATTTTTTAAAGGTTTACCCGCTTTAACATTAGGTAAATTACCTAATATACCTTTTGTTTGGTTACTATCTTCAGCTTTTAATGCGGTTATTGTTGAAATTGACGCTTTAATAAAAAATTGTTTTTTTCGGCCAGAATTATCAATCGAATTAAAATAAATTAATAATACACCATCATTAATTGCTGGTACGATATTAATATTCATTGGTAATAACGGAAAGAAAACAAAAGGGTCATCCTTTGTGAAATACAAATCTTCTCGGATATCGTCTTGATTAGGATTTAATAAAGAACCTTTTAAATCAGTTCTATCTTTGTATGACCCAATTATTTCTAAAAATTTCTCATGTTCCGGAACTACTCTAACCCTTTCTAATAAATTAGGGTCATCATTATCTTTTACCGTTCCAAAAAATAATGTTCTATTAAGATTTGGATTAAACGTTACTTCTTGACTCATATTCTTTTAATATTTGATTGTATAAAGATTCTGCTTTATCTAATTTTTTCGTTAATTTAATTACAATATCTTTTGTTTCATCAAAATCTTTTGATAAAAAATCCAAAACAATTATTAATTCTTTATTAGATTTATTCTTAAAATCAGATATAATTTCTTTTATTTTATTTTCCATTTTATATAGATTTTCCAACTATTCTAACAATTCCTGTTGGTTGACCTGTAGGTGAAATAGTTTCAGTATATGCAACTCCCTCAACTTTTCCATTTTTGGCCCTTTCATTAAATATCGCTTGGAAAGTAGCATAAGTTGCAACGGTTGCAATATCAGGTTCTCCATTTATACCTCTACCAACAGGTAATCCTAAACTCTGCATTTGTTCAATATACTCAATTAACTCTCTATCAGGGTTAGAGCCTGATAACGTTTGAGATAAAAAAAGAATTGGGGTTGGTATAAGTTCTTTTTTCTTTAATCGTTGTAACGACGCGATTCCACCAATAGAAAGTAAATTAAAAATGTAATCCAAGAGTGATTTACATTGTCTATAATCATTTATGGCGTTTAATCCCCCTTGAACTATTAATTTTGTTTGTTTGATAATATTTTCAACTAAGACGTATAGATATTTATTTTTATTTTTTATAATATCTAAAACAATATTTTCAGCCAATTTAATTAAATCCTTTCTTAACCTATTCATTAATTCTTCAATAAAAACCGCACCTACACGAGAAATTACGTTAATCATAAAAGACTTATTATTTCGAGCAAATGCCATGGCACCTGGAAATTCGTCAGTAACAGAATTTTCAACTGTAGAACCAAACTGAGATGCCGATAATAATAATGATTGAGCGACAACAAATTGAGGAAACAATACTTTTGGTGATAAAATTGAAGCGACTACACCTGAAATAAAATTTTTAATAATGTCTTCATTGAAAGATGCGTTAAAAATTTGAGGTAATTGTAAATTCCATCTTCTATCATTTGATAAATTAAAGAAAACTTCCTGTATAATCGTGTCAACGTTTGAACCATCGTCATTTGTTTCAGTAATAATATCTGATATATATTCAGTATTAGTTACTGGTAATATTATATTGTTACAATCAATAAACTCAACAACCCCTCTTCGTATTAAATCAATTTCATTATCTATTTGTGATAATTCTGAAGGTGTAAATTCAAATAAACTATTTGTAGTGTCATCATATTCAGGATACTTAGATGTTCCTCCGACATCAATTTCTTTATCATAGTCAAAACACATACCTAATATTCTTTGTAAAATAACATAGAATTTTTTTTGGTCATTTAAAGAAACAGGACCAGTACCGGCATTAACTGTAAAACTATTTAAAACTAAATCAACAATTTTAGTAATTGCGTTCTGAAAATCAAAGATTTTTAAACTTTTATAGTAATCAACTAAAAATGATGAAATTAAGTTAGGGGAATTTAATCTATCTAATAAAATAACTTTAAAGTAGTTACCTTGTTCAACACCATTAAATGTTTCATAACTTATGTTGAATAACGGTTGACCTGACGCTCCATTATACTGAAAAACTAAACCATTCCCTTGTATTACTTGATAGAAAAATCTATTTGTGCTTTTAGGCGGTGAATCGGTTTGACTTGTATACGGTTTCTTTTCATATATTGTTGCTCCAAGTTGACCATCAGGGTCAAGTTGTAGTTGTTTCCATATATCAATTTTAGATATTGGAATGTATATTTCTTGATTTGTTGGGTATGTTTCGTCTTGGGGACATCCCGAAGATTTTAAAATTTCTTCCTGAATAATTTGTTCAACTATTGAGGGTAATTTCTGTAAGGATTCTTTAAGAATTTTTATTAATTCATCTTGTGTTGAACCATCATTAGATGTTTTAATCATCTCTATTAGTTCATCAAATGATGTTGTAAATTTTTCTTTAAGTTCTCGGGCCTTTTCAGCACTATCCAAATTAATTTGAATATTATCCGCTTTTTTTTGAAAATTATTAGTGAACTTATCAATTCGATTATCATACTCAGTTTTTACCTCATTGAGTTTTTTAAAAGAATTAATTTTTCTTTTGGCATCATCATATGATTTACTAATGTCTATAGCCATTTTTTATATTGAGAAATTCTCGTTACTTGAATTTATATCTTTATCTAAAAGACCTTGTAAAATATCGTCATCCATAGATGAAATATCAAAACTTGATTCGTGACTTTGTTGTTTTTCCCATATACCTGACTGTAACTTTGAAAGAGTTAATTTCTTTTCAACACAGTCGTTTACAATTTTTTGTTGTTTTTCGATTACAGGGCCTATTAAAGTCATATCTTCAGGTTCTTTCATCATTCCAATCATTTTATTTTGAATTCTGATGGCGGTAGTCCTTTGCTCCACTAATTCATTATATATTTCTTGCATCAAAGCAAGAATAGAATCTTTAGTAAAATTAATTTGTTTCTTTTTAGGTTTTGTCATACTAATAAATAGATATTTAGTGGAAATTTACTCTTCCTTAACATCTATTAACGAAGAGTAAATTTTCTTGAATTTTTTAATTGAAGCTCTAATCTCTTTAGTTGACATATTTGTCATTTCACGAATAGATAATAAAATTACATTTTTATTAAATTTATTATTATCTGTTGCCGGAAATATCGTTTCGTAATTGTCTAAAATATCGATAAGTGCAAAACCTAATTTTAATTCATTATCATTTAATTCATCTTCTTCTATTGTTGTTTTAATATAATCTTTTAATATCGGAATTACATTATATTCTTGAATAGGTTCAATTTCTAAATAATAAATCATTTCAGGTCTATTTTCTAAATCACTTGAAATATCCTCATATGAAATTTTTCTATTTGTTTCTTTTTGGTCTTTTAATATTTGGCCCATAAGATAATTCTTACAAATAGTTCCAAAATATGAGTAAGCTTTCTTTTCTTTTGAAGGACTAAATTTTTCAATTTTTGTCATCAAAAAAGAATGTGTGTCGGTATGAATTTCAGTAAAATTCATATCTTTTCTATACAATTTATATCTTCTTATTATCGAAGATATCATCTTATCTAAAGGGAATCTTAAAAATTCATTATAAATTTTATTTTTTTCCTCAGAAGTAGATGCGGTTAGAAATAATCTAACAGCATTTTCCTCTCTTATATCAAAATAATTTTCTGTGGCCGGTTTTTTCTTCTTAGTTAAAGAATCTTGAACAGACGTTGCACTTAAAATCATTAAACATTTTCAGGTGTATATTTTATGTTTCTGTCTTGGCTAAAGAAATATTCTTTTTTTGCAGTATTAACCCAAAACTTAACTTCATTTTCTGTTAACACATTTTCGCCATTTTTATAATCCCAAAAAATAGAACCTTCTCTTAAATTCATATGTTTATAACCAATTCTTGGTATTGTCATGAATTTAACTGAGTTATAAGTCATTCTTAATAAAAACTCGTAAGCAAATGTTAGTTTAAACCCTGGTTTAAATCCTCCAAAATCTTCAACAATTTGTTTTTTAAATACCATACCTGAAGTTTGGAAATTTTGATAACTTAATAATGTTTCATTTGTTAATATTCCCATTTCTTGTGAGAAATTAGCAGCAAATGTCGCTTCGTTTGTAAATCCAGCAAATACTGATTTATTATCAACATCAACAACGATTGGCATAAATACATCTACATCAGTATAAATTTCTGAATATTTTCTAACATTTTTAAACCAAATTTTAGAAAACTCATCGTCAAATTCTAAAATACTATTCCATTCAGTTTTTGAGTTTTTAATACCTGTATTAACTTGTTCGCAAAAACTAAGCTCACCGTCAAATTTAATCTTATTAACTTTTAAATCACCAAAATCAAAATTGTTTAAATAATTAATTAAACTTTCTTCTTCAGAGTGAACAATTATAAGTTCGGTGGGTAATATATCTTGTATAGTTAATGACTCGATACTTTTTTTAAAAAACTCGTCAAAATCTCTAACTACTGAGGTTTTTAATGGTAATATAACACTTAATTCAAATTCTTTTTTCATATTATTGTTCAATTAATTGTAATTTATTTATTTCTTCTTGAAATCCTTGAGTTCGTTTACTGAAGTAATCTGAAAATAATTCAATAACGTTCTTTTCAAATTTTTGAAAATCTGAAAACTCAGATGAAGTATCTAATCCATTTTGATATAATTTTTCAGATATATTATCTTCTAACCAATTTTGGATAAATTCGGCAACGAAATCAACTAATTTAATTTCTTCTTGAATCCAAATACCATTTTCTTCATTTAACCATGAGGGAACCATCTTAGGTAATACACCTAAAACAGGAACATTAGATTTCATAGATTCCAATGGGAAAGTCCCAAAAGAACTTGTTTTATCAATCCAAACTGATAACATACAGTCCTTTAAAGTATTAGCAAATTCTTCTTCTGAAATTCCTCTCATGTCTCTAAATGTTACCCATCTAAATTGTGGATATTTTTGATAGAAAGTTTTAATCAGATTAATTGCCTCACGTTGTTCTCTTGAAGAGACTGCGATGATTGGTTTTGCCGGAAATTTAGATGTTGTAAATACAGGTGAAACAACAGGTTCTAATATATCAATTGAGAAGTTTCTCATAATATCCGAGATATATTTTTTCTGATTTTCAGAAGTTGTTATACATTTTGTAAATCCAAATTGACTCCATACTTGTCCTGGTTGTAAAGTTTCGAAAATATGGTCGTAAGCTTGTGATAAAACAACTTTAGTACAAGGTAAATTAGTTAATTGTGACATAATATACCCAAAAATTTCAGGAATAATAATGAAATCTTCAGGTGAAATCCCTAAATTTTGACCTTCAACAGACTGATGAGGTAAATTAGAATATTTATCACCTAACCATCCTGAAACACCAAAATAATCTGGTTTTTCATGTAACATAATCGGATTGTATCCGTTTTCTTTTAACGTTAATCCCATCTGGTAGATATATCTTACCGACGCATTAGCATTTCCCTTTGTGTCCTGAACAAAAAAATAAATCTTTGATTTTTTATTTTTAAGGTTTTCAATAGAACCTTCAATTTTTAAAACTCTTTCTTCCATATTTTAATATTTGTTTATTATTTTATTATTTAATAAAGTGTTGAATGCCAATTTAAATGGTATTGATAAATTTGATTTATGACCAAGTTTTTCATCAGTTTCTTCACTTTCTGATAGAACAACATCTACCATAATTTTTATTAGTTCATATTTTACAACACTAATATGTTGTTCACTATCTCCGCTAATACTCGCGTCATATGTAACACTGTCACTAATTAAATCTAAATCAATGTAATAGTGTTCATTAAGAATTGTCAGCATCTAATTTATTTTTTAAAATTAACTTTAGTTCTTCGATAGAATTAATTGATTCATTACAATTAATTTTTTCGTTATAAATTGTATTGAATTTAATACAATTATTATAATTAATAAGAATATTAGGGTTAGAAGTAACTATTAAATCAAAATCTCCTAAAACTTTGGACTTATTTGAATCATTATAGAATAAAATTGATTCTATTAAACATCCGAACTTTGATAGGAAAAATAAAGTTGCGGGTTTTGTTTTACCTATTTCATCTGAAATTATTACGATATCATTTTTATCTCTAAAATCTAAATAAAAGTCATTTAAATAGTTAAAACTTAACAATTCAGTTGAGGGTGAATGACCAAAAATCTCCATGGGAAATTCTTCGTATAAAAAACTAAAAAACTCTTCTTTTGATTGAAATGAAAAATGATTCATTAAATCTAAAGAATTAATTGGTTCATTAATTACATATTCAAACGGGTTTTCAGATTCAGAATTTTCTAAATTATTATCTATTAAAAATTTTTCGTAAGTGGTTTTAAACTTACCTATAGTATCTCTTAAAACTCCATTAATATCAATTCCTATCTTCATATCTTTTTAACATTTCAGTAATTAATGGATTTCTAACAACATCACCATCACCAAACTCATGAACACCAATTTCGGAAATATTTTTAAATTTTTCAATAGCATCCCATAACCCTGAATGTTTTTTATCTTTATATCTATCAGTTTGTTCTAAGTCACCTGATATGAAAAATTTACTATCAGTACCAATACGAGTTAATAATAATTTCATTTGTTTAGGAGTTGCGTTTTGAGCTTCTTCAAATATTAAAATAGAATTATCAATATTCATTCCTCTCATATACGCTAAAGCAAATACTTCAATAACCTCCATTTGTTTTAATTTCTCTCTTGCTTCTTTACCTATGATTTTATTCAATAAGTAATATGATGGGAAAATATACGGGTCTAATTTTTCTTCAACATTACCGGGTAATGAACCAAGTTTTTCTTCAGCCTCAACTGCTGGTCTAACTATAATAATCTTTTCGTAAGGTGATGTGTGGTCAGCTAATAAATCAACAGCCGCTTTCATTGCAATAAAACTTTTACCAACACCTGCCGGACCTGAACAAATTGTAATTTGATTTTTAACTAATTTATCGTAATACTCTCTTTGACTTTGAGTTAAGAATTTATCTTTACTCTTTTTAATCATAACACTAATTTGGTCTTTTTTAGACATTCTTGGTTTAGCTTCAGTGGAAATATACTGAGTGTCTTTGATAATTGTTTTTTTTCTTGTCATTATTTAATTTGTGTGTAACTTTTTTGAGAATAATTGCATTTCAATTATCTGAAATTCCAATTCAGGTATATCATATTTTATATCAAAAATTGTTGATAATGTTCTATCAACAATATATTCTGAATCAACTGGATTAATTTCAATATTTAAATTGTATGAATTTGACAACATTTTAACTAAATCATATTTTGAGACTTGAGTTGGTGAGATGAAATGTTTAGTTCCCTTCCAAAAATCTTTGTTATTTATAATTTTTTCTACTAATTTAGCCCATTCTAAACAAGTTATACCGTTCCAAAAATGATTCAGAAACCCATTAACTTTATTATTTTTTTGACTTTTAACCCATTCAACTAAAGACCTATGTTGATTAATTTCTTCCCCAATTATTGAAGTTCGAATTATTGTGCAATTTTTTGGTTCCCCAATAGCCTTAGACATACCATATACATCATCAACATCATATTTATCTTTTTCATTATATTTCCCTTTTTTACCTGAATATACACAATCTGTTGTTGGGTGAATCATGTCCCATTTATTTTTTTCGCAAATATTTGATAACATTCTTGGAAATACTGAGTTAACTAAAATAGCATTTAAATCCCCTAATTGGTCAACTCTTGGTTTAATAGTACCAATACAATTTATGATAACGTCTCCCTGATTTACACCACAATTAATTAAAATTTCTTCTAATGTTTTTTCTGTTTGTTGAGAGGCGTCAAGAACATCTCTATTAATTTCGTTAACATTAAATTTTTCGGATAAATAAGTGTAAACATATTTACCTAACATACCTTTTGAACCTAAAATATAAATTTTCATAATTTTTTTTATTTTTTTTATTTTTTTTATTTTTTTATCTAAAATCTTCTTCCCATATATTCCAATTATCGTGCGGTAATCTTATATCGTCACCTAAACTTTCTTCTAATGAAGTAGTTGAAAAGAAAATAACTGAAGTGTTATCTTCTAAATTTTTAAAACCATTATAATGGTTTGGTGGAATAAATAATACTTTTGGTTGTTTTGAACTTAAAATATATTTTGTAATTTCTTCAGTTTCCATGTCAACAATCCCAATAAGGGCGGTTCCACTCGAAACATAAACATATTTCCCTTCTTTTTTGTGACCATGCCACGCTCTTATAAAACCTTGCCTATGATTTTCAACTTGATAAAATCTTTTTATATTTTCAAAATTGAAGTCATTAACAAATCTAACCGAACCCCTGTCATCAACAGAGATACCACCATTCATTAATTTTTTTGTGTCCATAATAATTCTTTTTGATTTTTTTTATTTGTTAAAAACGCTCCATTGTGGTAAACTTTATCTTCAGGATTTTCAATTCTATTTTCTTCAAATAAAGTTACCATTCTTAATACCTCATCTTCAACGGTTGTAATTGGTTTATATTTAAAAACTTTTAAAGATTTTGAATTATCAACACGATAATTTCTAGCATCTTGAAAAGATATTTCAGTGTATGTTACTTTAGTATTAGGTACTATTTTAGCAACACGTTCACCTAGTTCTTTAATTATAACATTTTCTTTTGATAAAACAAAAATTCCGGGATACTTTTCTTTACATGCCTCTGTAATGTATCCTGCAATATCTTTAACCGCAATTATTGGTCTCCATTGTTCACCTCCATTAATAGTTATAGTACCTTCTTTTACCGCTTTCATAGTTAAAACATTAACAACTAAATCCATTCTAATTCTAGAATATGTGTCACCAAGACCAAAGACAGTTCCTAATCTGAAAATTGTCCCATTTTTATCTAAAATGTGTTTTTCGGCTTTAAGTTTTGTTGAAGCGTATGATGATAATGGATTTGTTTCACTTAATTCATCTAATATACCATCTTGAGCTCCGTAAACTGAACACGTAGACATAAAAATTAAATGTTTATCAGATGGAACAATATTACAAAAATTTTTGATAGAATTATAATTAATTTCTTCAGTTAAAAATGGGTCAACACTACAAGCCGGGTCACCAACTAGAGCCGCCATTAAAACTATAATATCAAAATCTTTAGATACTTCATAAAGTTTATTAGTATCTCTAATGTCTCCATAAATAAAAGAAACATCTTTTAAATATCTATTTTCATATAATAAATTATCGTAAATAGTTATATCAAACCCTTCTCTAATAAGATAATCTGATGTTAATCCTCCGATGTAACCGGCACCACCGACTAATAAAACTTTTTCTTTCATTATTTTATAAATTTATATTTTTTTACTTTTAAAAAACAGGTATTGTTTCAGCTTTACATCCTCCAAACCACCATATACATTCTGAAAATGTACTGAGACGATTGCAAACCAACATATCACATTTTGAGGCTATTAACATACTGGCTGCGGAATATTGCATTTGAGTAACATTATTTGGTTTAGTATAAGTTATTACATTATAGTCTTTTAAGTATTCTAAATATTCAGGTAAAACACTGTCGTTATCTGAAGTAAGAAAAATAGTTTTTACTTTTGGTAAAAATTCATTAATTGCATTTTTATAAGTTTCAAAATTATAATCTCTAATAACACCGTCTCGAATACTTGTACAGTTTGGAGGGTCAAATTGATGAGTCCAAGTTCTTATTTGTATGGTAAGTAATGGGTATTCAAAATCTTTTGATACTCTCTCAACTTCAGATAATACTTCAGGTCTCCATTTAATTTTACCAATTCCTTTTTGTATTCTATTAAATACTGTATTACATATTAAATTTCTATTAAAAAACCAATCAATTGAATGTGTCGAAAATAAATATGATAAATTTTTGTTGACGATATTTGGATGGTCTCCTAATGATTTCGCATCATTTATTAAATCCGGTTGTTCATTTTCTTCTGATTTTAAAATAAGAAATCTTGCAGAAATAAACGATTGACCAAATTCATGAGAACCATGACAAATTAAACTATCGTCTAAAATTTCTTGATAATCAGCATCAAAATGAGCATCAAATCTAGGTAAAAGATTAGTTTCACCTATACTTAAAGCTGTAACAAAAGATTTTAAAACATTACATAAACCAGATTTTATTTCTACTGTAAATTTCATATATATTTTATTTAACAAATTCATTAATTAAATTAATCCATTTTTCACGACAACGCTCTAATGTGTATTCTTTTGAATAATATTCACGTGGTGTAAATAATTGACGATTATTTGTAACATATCTTATTGTTTCAGGAAAATCTTCGTCATTAGCAACTAATCCCCATGTTTCATCATCTTTTCTATCTAAATAACACCCCATAGGTCTTGCGACCATTGGTATATTACACGCACCTATTTCTATCCCAGCAAAATGACCTTCTTCATTTCCCGATGTACAAATACCACATACTGATGAATTAATTAAAAGTCTAACTGTAGTTGTGTCAACTCTATTAAATATTTTTACCCTATCTTTACTATGAGAAGGAATAATATCAATTGTTGTATTATCTTTCATTACTAAACAAAAATTAAAATCAGGCATTTGCTCAATTAGATTTAAAACTCTATGAAATCCTTTTTTTTCATTAGAAGAATCACCTATAAAAATAATTGAATTAGGTAAAACATCAGGATGTTTTTCAGGGATGGGTTTAAAAAAATCAAAATCAGAAGATTGTTCAATTATCCTTACGTTTTTTGGATTAATTCTTTCTTTGTATATATTATACGTTTCTTTTGATGCAAATACCACACATGTACATGAATTTATGACTTCAGTCTGCATTGGATTGTTCATAGTATCTTGTATTAAACAAAATGTTGGAACATCAATATTAAGTTTACGAAAATAACTACCGTTTCTAATTATATAATCTGGGCGATTCTCAATTGATTCTATTCTATCTGCTAATATAGAATAATCTGTATATCCATCGCATTTATCTTGAAGATTGGGAAACCAATCTAATAAGTCATGCCAAAATGTTCTTGTATTAGGAATACAAGTCAATCTATCATTAACTAACCACCCAATTTTGTTTTTCATAATATATTTTATTTTTTATTTTTTATTTTTTATAAATGTCTAACCAATAATTTATCATTTCGTCCATCATCGTTTCAAAAGTATATTCAGGTTTCCATCCTAAAGACCTAATTTTACTTGAGTCTCCTTTAAGATATGGTAATTCTTCAGGTCTTAAAAACTTATCATTTTGAACAACGTAGTTTTTATAATTTAAATTTAATTTACTAAAAACATATTCACACATATCTCTAACTGACCTAGATTCTCCAGTGGCAACAACTAAATCGACTGGATTATCTTGTTGTAATATTAAATGCATTGCTTTTACATAGTCTTTTGAATGTCCCCAGTCTCTGTAAGAATCCATGTTACCAAGTTCTAATTTATCAGATAAACCTAAACTTATCATCACCGCGGCTTTAACTACTTTATTGGTAACAAAATTAGAACCTCTACGAGGAGATTCATGATTGAATAAAATACCATTGTTGGCATGTAAATTATACGCATTTCTATAATTTCGAACAATGTTATACCCAAATACTTTACTACACCCATATGGTGAAACTGGATTCATATGAGTTGTTTCTCTTTGATATCCATCAGGGTCTACCGAACTTCCAAACATTTCCGAACTACTCGCTTGATAAAATTTTGATTTAGGACAAATTCTACGATAAGCGTCTAAAATATTTAAAACACCTAAAGAATTAACTTGTGATGTAAATTGTGGGATATCATAACTAATACGTACATGACTTTGAGCTGCTAAATTGTATATCTCATCAGGTTGTATTTCATTTAATAATCTTTCAATATTAGATTGGTCTAATAAGTCACCATAATATATATTTATTTTGTCTCGAATTTCGTCAAGTCTACTTTGTTGATGTTCAGGTGTGGAATTTCTTCGTATAATACCATGAACTTCATATCCTAATGATAAAAGATATTCTGCTAGATATGACCCATCTTGGCCACTCACACCGGTTATAAATGCACGTTTAATCATATTTTATTTTTAACTTTTAAAAAAATTCATTTTAGTCAAATCTGGCCAATCCTCATATTTCCATTTTTTAGGATTTGTATTAATAGCGTTAGATAATTTATCTAATCCTAATTTGGCAGTCTCAGGAGTCATATAGTAATGGTAACCCATAGTATCAATATTTTGTTCTCTCCATGGAATATTGGGTAGTCTGCCGTCATAACTCATTTTTTTTAACTGAATAGCATCTTGTTCGTTGTCCAAAAGAATCATACCACCTCTACCTAAACTTAAATGTTTTTGAAATTGAAAACTTAAACACATATATGTGTTTGGAATATAACTGTCTTTTTTCCACAATACTGCAGCGTCAATTATTCTTTTTTCTTCGTAATTTAAAGTGTAATAATCTTCCCATTTTTCATCTCTCCAATTTAATCCAATTCCCAATTTTTTAGACAACATGGGTATGGATAAATAAGTTCGTAATGGGACATTAATTTTAGTAGTATTTGTTAGTCTTAAACATAACTCGATACCATGGGTACAACTATCTACAGCAACTGCATAAGGGGCATTGTAAAATTGTGATATTTTTTTTTCAAATTCCGTCACAGTATCCATATTCACTTGTTCCATAAGATTAGTAATCATATCCTAATTTTTTTGCATTGTAAAGTATTCTTGTACTATCTATTTTTTTAACTAAAATTGCTGGATTTCCTTTATATACCCCCCATTCTTCAGTATCACCCATTAATAAACTACCTGCAGATAATAGAACACCCCGTCTTAATCTTGAGCCGGGTAATACAATAGAATTTGTTCCGATATTAGAAAATTCTTCCATAAAAACAGGTTTAATTATTTGAGTACCTTTTAATTCTTCAGGTATCATTGCTCCAAATAATCCACTATCATCAAATCTATCTGAACCACATACAATTCTAGCTCCGGCCATTATGTTATTAAACCCTTTAGCCGTAAAATCTGAGTTTTTACCACCTATAATTGTCACATAAGGACTAATATGTGTATAATCACTAATATATAATTTTGTGGTACAATAAAATCCTTTATCTATTGCAACATGATTACCTATAACACAATTATTTTTTTCTTTTATTATTATATCTAAATCTAAAACAACATCATTACCTATTTTCATCAAATAAAAGTTTTATCAATTGTTTGACCAAAATACGGCCCTGTTTTATATTCATATACAATAGTATCGTCTTCTAAAATCAAATAATTATGACCACCATTAAATGTAAAACTAATATCACCTGCGGATAATATAGGTTCTGCAATCACATTATCATCAATGTCATAGAAAATACATTTTACCTTTCCTTTTATAACACACCAACTTTCTTGAGGTATATAATTTTCGTCATGTCTTGGGATTATGTTATGTTTGTGAGGTTTAAATGTGTGTCCTTTAGATAATTTTAAACTGGCACACTGAAGATAGTTTTTATCAGTACTTAAATCGGTTCTTTTGGAAATAACATCAGATAATCTCACAACTTGATGAAGGAGTTCTCCATTAATTTTAGAATATATTTTTTCCATATTATTTTTTTAATTTTAACATTTTAATCATCTTTTTCACCTTCTTGTATGTGGTATACTAATGAATCAAAAACAGTTACGTGTTTCATACCATAGTTTGATTCAAGTTTTCTAAAGTACCAGTCATCTCCACTTTGTACGACCCAACCGTTTAATGTTCCAATTCCGTCAGGGTAAATATTACCTTCAGGGTACTTACCACTCTCTAAAAATCTTGTTTTTTCAAGTATACATGGCATATATAATCCACCTGAATAAATTTTATCTTCTCTTATTGTTGTATTTACCTTTTCCCAAAGTTCGAAATCAATATTATTTGGGTGTTTTCCACAATTAATACTTAATCCATATGTTCCACTTCCCATTTTTCCGCTTTCAACTAATCTAGATGTCGGAATATTAATTCCATCATGATGTTTTAATAAATTTTCTAACCAACCATCACTAAAAACCATATCAGAATTGACGAAACATATATTGTCATATTCACTGGTTTCACCCGCAAAATTCCAACATCGATATACTCGATTTAAATAATAATCATTAGGTTTTGTGTCATTATAAATTGTATATGGAATATCTAAAGTTTTTAATTTATCTAAAATTTCTTGTGTTGCGTCATTCGCTACAATTCTCAAACTAACATCCCACCCATTAACCTTACATTTGTTACTTTTTAATTCATTATAAATTAATTCTAAATAGTCAATTGATTTAAAAATTAATGAAATTATTTCAACGTTTTTTTTCATGTATTTATTTTTTGTATAAAAAATCAGGATATAATTCTAAAAATTTATCCATAGATTTTGGTTTATCTTTTGTTATATCAACAATTTCTTTTTTAGCATAATCATCGGTACGATTCCATAAGTCAGTTTGATTTTTCATTTTACTTTCTATTTCAGAAGGATTACCAACATTATCAATTATCAAAGATGATTCTGCAATATTTTCAACTTTATATCTAATTCTCTCAGGCCCTCCCATAAAACTATAATGCCATCCTCCGTGAAATTTACTATTATAACCATGTCTTGCGGTATTTCTTAATTGTTGTGGTGACTGAAAAGTTCCGTAATTTGCCATTATTGGTCCATCCCATAAACAATTTTGTTTACAATTTACATAATAATAATACAAATTTTGTTTAAAAGTTACCCACTCATTATTATCAATATTATTAACAATTAAATCAGTATTTGGAATTTCATCTAAATCTGAAACAATTATTTTATCACCTATTGACGCATGGTCAACTAAACCTCTCATTATACAATTTCTTTGGTAATTTTCAGGCACCCATATATTATCTGAAGAATATACCGGTAAATCCTCAACTTTAACATGTATTATTTTATCAAGATATTCTTTAAAAAGTTCTTTATTTTTTTCAAAAATAAATTCTTTAGGATTTCCGGTATGTGTTTTATTAGATTCAACTATTACAAAATAATCTACAACAGGATTTAACTCCATTAATCGTAGGTGTAATAATTCTATTTCATTAAAAAATTTAAAACAATCAAATATTTTTTTAGACATTATTTATAGAGTATTTATTTTCAATTTTAGTAACATAATTAAATAAGTAATTATTTTTATTCCACATTTCCCAAAATTTATTATCCATATTTACTCGATTTGTTACTGTCGCATTTTTATCATTTCCGTAATGCCATAAATGAAGTGCTACAAAATCATCAATGAACCTAACATTTAATTTAATACGAATTCTATGTATAAATTCATCATCATCAAACGCCACTCCAGATGCAAATCTTTCGTCAAATCCTCCTAATTCTTTTAAATCTTTTTTAGTTATTGCGGTACAAAAATGATAAGATTTTGGTCGATATAATGAATGATTATACCATCCTTCATCACCATCATTAACTACTGATATTTTTCTATACGTTGAGGGGTTAATAAATGATTTAAAATCATTCAGTTGTAACACTGCTGATGTTTGAATTTCACTTAAAGAATAACAAGCAAATGATAAATAATCATTATCAATCAAATTCTTGTTTACAAAATTTAAAATATCATCTGAATGTAAACATTCAGGATTTTGTATAATAATTTTATCACCTAACGCTTGATTAAATCCGATGTTAAAGGGAACACATGGATTTACATACCATTTATCTTTTTTTTCTAATCTAATAATTTTTAAAAAAGGAAATTCGTTTACCAAATCTTCTAATCTTTCATCTTCGTGACTACAGTCATCAACTGCAATAACTTCAAAATCAGTAAAACTACTTTTTTTAAAACTTTCTAATGTTTTAATAAATATTTTTTTTCGATTGTGATATGCGGTAACGATAGAAATCATAATTTTTCTTTTAATATTTCAATAATTTTGTCTGATGTTTTACCATCTCCTAACCAATCTGTGTTTGAGTTATAATTTGATAGATAATTAAATGAATCAATCCACGAAACATCTAATTCATTTACATTAATCATATATGAACATCCATACTCAACCGATTCAGGCCTTTCAGTAAAATCTCTCGGTACAATAACTGGAGTGTTAAATAAACAAGGTTCTTCTTGAGCTGTGCCTGAATCTGAAATTATAAATTTAGAATGATACATTTCATTTATATAATTTTTAAAAGATAATAAATTAATTACTTTAATATTTTCTAAATCTAAATTAAATTCGGAAATTTTATCAATAGTTCTTTTAAATGATAACATTTCAATAGGTATCCCAAATCTTTGGGAACAAATATTAGCGTAGTTTAATATGTTTTTTAAACGTTCCTTACTATTAAAATTTTCAGGTCTATGAATATCTAAAATTATTTTATTATTTTTTTTAGATTTATTTAATTCTATTTTATTTGCAACCTCTTTAATTGTATTTCCTACAACATAAATTGATTTTGGATTAATTGATTCTCTAATCAATTTTTCTTTGTAATTATCATGATAAACAAATAAAAGGTCACTACAATGGTCACAAACAATTCTATTAATTTCTTCAAGCATTCTTTTATCGCCCGACCTCATACCCGCCTCAATGTGAGCAATTTTATACCCCTCTTTTTTAAGAGGTACGGATGCTAATGCTGAATTTGAATCACCTAAAAAAATTATTAAATCAGGATTTATATTTTCGTTACGAATTAAGTCAATTATTTTGACAGATAAGTCTGCCTGTTGATGAAAATGTTCTTTTCCATTTGAACCAATCTCTAAATTAAAATCAGGTTTACGTATTGATAACTCATCAAAAAATACATCTGACAACATTTTATCATAATGTTGTCCAGTATGTACTAATATATGATTAAAATTATTATCTAATTTTTTAAAAATTTCAGACATTCTGATGAAGTCAGGTCTAATACCAGTAATAGTTATAATTGTTTTTTTCATTTGTTTAAAATATCAAGATATGTTTGTCTTATTGTTTTGGAGACATTTGACGATTTAAATTTATTAATATCGTCAGGAATATTAAATAATTCTTTATTAATAATGTTTCCTGTATTATCTACATTATATATCCATCCTGGTTTACCACACATCCACCCCTCAATAGTTGTCCTACCTAAAAGTATTCCGGCAGTTTCAAAACATTTATGAATATATTTGTCCACATCTAATGTGGGCCCGTGAAATTTAACATGAGAATTTTTAGTTATTTCTGAAAGAAAATTTGATTTGTTTTCACCAACTAACCATAATTCTTTATTGTTTTCTTTAGTGTGGTCAACTAAATCTCTTATAGTTTTTTCTCGTAAATAATCGATTGAACCAACAAATAAAACGTAATTTTCAGAATTTAAATTTTTATTAAAAAATTTAGTTTCATCTATCGGATTATAGATAACATCAACCATGTTATCAGGTATATTAAAATTAGAAATAATGTGTTCTTTAATCTCAGGTCTAATTGCAATGTATTTTTTAATTGATTGATGAACAACTGGATTTTCTAATTCAATAACCTCAGAATGTATTGTGGATATTTTATTAACATTTGGATATAACATATTCATTATATCAACAATAGGTTTATGTTGACAATGAATGATATCGAAATGTGTCTCTGAAATTTTATAATAATTGTTTGGCATTGATGGTTTAGGACCTTCTGGTGTCATTACAATCCATTTACCATCACCTAATTTATATCCCGGTGTTTCTTTTATATTTTTAACTTTAATCCCTAATTTAGTTGCCATTAACACTAATGGACCATTAGTTTCGGACGCAACAATTGTAACGTCACAGTTTTGTTTTACCAAATTTTTTGCAAGTTCAAAAACATACATTTCAGAACCTGTAAATTTCTGAAAAAATAAACATGATATTAACACGTTTAACCTACTATCTTCGGTAAACTTTATTTTTTTAGGTAAAAATTCTGAATATTTCTCAACAAATAAATTTCTATTTTCCTCCCACTTTTCATTCGTCATTCCAATAGATTTATGTGTTAATCTGATATTAGTTAGAACACCAATTTTAACATTCTCTAAGAAATTTTTAAAACAAAAATTAACATCATACATGTGAAACCCACTAACCGTCTCATCAAAATTAAATTTAATCTTTTGTTTGTTAATTGCTATAAAAACACCGTCAACAACAACTACTTCTTTAATATTATTTCCTAATGAATCAGAATATTTTGATTCCCATTTTTTACCCTCAGATTCATGATTTACTATACCATACATCTTTGACCTATCTTCCCACCACATTCCACTTATTGGCATTTCTGTTGTACCTGCCATACCAAATATTCCGTAATCAGGATTTTTATCAAATTGTTTAACTAATTTTGATGCCCAATTATTTGTGTCAAAATAGATGTCGTCATGACATAATACAATTATATCAAATTTGGATTCAGATATAATTTCGTTATAAACCTCAGAAAGATTTTTTTCACCATTATTGACTTTTTCAATAATTTGAACTTTGGGGTGACCCGAAGATTTTTTTAAATACTCTTGAAATTCTGAGTTAGAATTTCGTGTGCTATATCCTATTGTTATCATATTCCAGTACTACCAAATCCGTTTTCACCACGGTCTTTATCATTTATTTGATTAACCTCAACTAAATTAACCCATCGTCCTGTAACACATCTTGCGACAACTGCTTGGGCTACTTTCATTCCCTTTTCAATTTTAAACTCTGACTGATTTGTATTAAAAATAATAACTTTAATCTCTCCTGTATATCCTTCATCTACGGTACCAGGTGAATTTAAAACCATTAAACCTTGATTAATGGCTAAACCACTTTTTGACCTAACTTGAACTTCAAAATCTTGAGGTAAATCAAAATATATACCTGTTGGAATTAAGGCTCTACCAAACGGAGGTATAATAATTTCTTCATTTGAATATAAATCAAATCCACTATCAGATGGGTAATTGTATTTTAATTTTTTATTATTATTTGATTTATATTTTATAGTGATTTTACCATCAAATATTTTTTCAAAATCACCTTCAATTTCACCTATATCTAAATTTAAATTTTTTTCACCTTCATTATCTATTTCTTTTAACATTTTTGAAAGTTCATCTAATTTTATATTAAATTGTTCTTGATTCATAAATTTGTTAATTTAATTAAAACTTTTATTAATACCTCAACATCTTTTTCACAATAATCTTGTATCTCTTGGTATTTGTTTTCATTCCAAAATGCGTTATGGACTTTATTACCTGTTACCTCCATATTTTTAGGACTTTCAATACCAAGAGATACACACATTAATTCTAATGAACTGATAGCTCCAAATTGTCCGTATTGCCAAATTTCTTTTGTGTCAATCGCTTTAATTTCCCACGGTTTAGTATCGTAAGACGGTAAGATAGATGATGGTAAAATACCATTTATTAACATTCTTTTTGCCAATACAGGAATATCAAAATTCTTAAGGTTATGTCCGCAAAGAATAAAACCTAATTTGTCAACACGATTTAATAGTGTGTTAGCGTCTTTAAGTAATACTTTTTCGTCTGAGTTAAAGAAACTTTGTTTTTTAATATCACCCTTTGGGTCAACAAATCCTACTGAAACACAAACAATTTTAGAAAATTCAGGAACTAATGCCGCACGGTTAACAAAAATTTCGTCCAAACTTAATTCACTATCTTCAGGAAACCTTTTTTTAAACCAATCTAAATAATTAATAAATTGAAAATGAAGTTCAGGATAATCCTTTTTGAAATTTTCATAATTACTTGAAACTCCTACAGTTTCAATGTCAATAAATAAGATTTTGTGTAATGGATGCTTTATCATACGATTGATTTATAAAATTCTGCTCTTGTTTTTGTTACGACATCTAAACTATAGTGTTTAGAAACATGTTCATATAGTCTTTCACCCATATCAATTCTCATATTTGGATTTTGGACTAATTTCTTAACATATTTTGCCCAATCACTGTGATTTCTTGCGTCATCGACTAGTAATGCGTTCCCATCAGTAAACTCACCATTCTTCATTGCGTGTTTTAAGTCAATTGTATAAGGTCCGTAATTAGTTGCAATTAACGCTTTCTTATAAAAACCTGCTTCAATAACTTTAAGTTGTGATTTTACTTTGTTAAACATATGTTGTTTAATTGGTGCCAAAGATATATCAAATTTAGAGTAACTACGGGCGTAAGATGTTACGGGTTTTGTCCAAACTCTTCTATAAGGTTGGTTTTCCTCATTTTCATATGGTGTTTGAACAAATAATTCTAAATGGTTTTTATATTCAGGTGTAACGATTGAATAATTATTTGTAAATATTTTTTCGTAATCATACCATACGGTTTCGTGTGGTTTAATTGGTCTTCTTGTTTGTTCACCTGTCTGTTGGTTAATTTCTGTCATCATACCGCGAGTATCAAAACCACAAACAACAAACTGTAAATTTTTCTGAATATCAGAAAGTTTAGATACCATACCATCAAGTAACATCAAATCATGTAGGTGTGAAGAACCTCCTAACCACCCAACTCTTACCAAGTCAGATTCTTCAGTCGGTTCATTAAATTGAGCCTCTTTATGGTCAATTGCGTTAGGAAAAATTACAACATTTTTATTATGTTTTTTTATTTCATCAGCAAATAACTCAGTTGTTGTAGTTACATATTTTGCTACTTTTAAATTCGCAACAATTTTTTCGTGTATTTTTTCTTGAACGATTAGTTGATGAAGTGGGTGTTCTTTACCAGGTAACCAATAGTCATCTAAATCACATACTGTAATAATACCTAAAGCGTTAAGAATTGGAACTATTTGTACTGACTTATCCATATCTTGACCAAGAGAACGATGGTAATGTATAATTTGGTAGTTTTTAAAATAATTTAAATTAGTTAAATCAGGATTGAATTCAATATCAATGTGAAAATCGTCTCCATATAGAGTTTGTAAATGTGTATGTGGAGTTATTGACCTAAATCTACCGACACCAGTAGTATCAGACGGGACTACTAAAACTTTTATCTTTTCTTTCATAAGTTAAATGATAATCAAAAATAAAAGATATTTCAACAATAATAAAAAAAAAGTCCCATAAGGGACTTCTATAATTTTTTAGGTTTTTTTATTGGAGTTTTTTAACTTTAGATATTTTACCTTCAAATATATGTTTACCAACTTTGATTGTCATAATTTCATTAGATTTTTGAGTTGATTCAACCATTAATCCATTTTCAGTTAATACCTCCTCAACAGTTTCTCTAACAATTTTTCTTATGTCATTAGCACTTAATCCAATACCACTATTTGAAGGTTGATGTTGAGGTTGTGGTTTGTTTTCTACAACAGTTTCTTTACGGGTGCCCATTAATCTTGACGCCTTTTCAATAATATCATCTGATATTGTTGCTTGATATTGTTGAGCTTGTTGAATTGGGTGTTCCATCATTAACCTTTTAATTGCGTCAGGTAATTTAGAATTTTTTATTCTATCTTCAGTTATTACTGCCGTAGATGCTTTTGGTGTTTGAGGAGATGAAGACAAATACTCTTCAGGTATGTTATAAGTTGACGGGATTGGAGTCTCATCATATTCTCTAACTAATTGTTGTTGATTTGATTTTTTAGGTGTTACACCTCTATCCATATCATTATGTCTATCCATTATCTGTTTAGACACCATTAATTTCTGCATTAAATCATTCATTTTCTAATTCAAATTTTGTACAAACTTTTAATCCTACCATTCCTTTATCATCAGGATTATAATTTGGTCTGATTACGTCAAATTTATCTCTAGGGTCTACTGAAAAGTTACCTATTCTATCAATCCTAAATAATCTCCACCCCGGTAATGGTTGGTCACCAATTTGTGCGGTGTGAGACGCTCCTTCTCTTTCCCATGCTCTTATTACTTTATTTCCTCTTTTTGAGGTTCCGTAACAAAAAGGTTCAATTACACGAAGTCCTTTACCCCCATTATCTTTACCATTGTAGTAAATTGTAACCAAATTTCTATTTTTAATAGCATTGGTTATTTCATCGCTACTAGCTTCAAAAATAAGTTGTTTTATTACGTTGTAAAGCTTCATTCTGCAGATGGAAACTGATATGGTTTACTTGAGTTAAATTTATTAATTTTAATATCGTCTTTTCTTTCGATTTGGTCTTGTCTTGAACCTCCATTTGCGACATCTAAGAAAATACCTGTTCCTTTTCCTTTATCATCCCCATCAGCAATTGCGTCAGGATTTGTAACCCCATATTCATTTTTTTCGGGTTTGTAGTCATTTCTAACTATTAAATCTTTTCTAATTTTATCAGCAATTGTTGATAAATTATTTGATGGTTGTTCTAAATTTATTGGGTCTTTTGATGCCATAATTTTATAATTTTTTCATTATTTCGTTTATTCTTTTTAAACTATCAACCACTTCTTGGTCATAGTTTTCGTATAATTTTGAATGTGGTTTATTCGTTATATTTCTTGGGTCACTCTTTTGGTGAGCAGATAAAAATTGGTTTTGCATACCTGAATCGCTAGCATCTCTTTTTTGTCTATGAACACTTCCTCTATCTGAACCTAAATTTTGTGTGATAAAAGATTTTAAAGTACTCAAATTTTTATCACCAAATTTACCATTATCAATATCGTGAAGTATTTTTTTCATATTTTGATATGTTAAATAACCATTTGTAAAAATATTATGAATAGTTCTTTCATCTTTAAAATTTTCTAAAGACGTTAATACGTTGTGTGGGACTTGGTATTGGTTCCCGTACATTTCACTATTCATTTCTTCAGTATTTTTACCAAGTCATTTATTTCAATACCTTCTTTATCTGCTAATTTTTTAATATTTTCTAAATTTTTTGTCAAAATTTTACTTAAACCTGTTTTTTTTGAGATATCTTTATCTGAAGATTTTTTTTTCATAACAATATCTTCCACCATCTTTCTCATCATTTCTTTTTTTTCTTCTTCTAAATTTTCTTTTTCGGAAATTGTCATTCTATCAATAAAACCTTTTTGTTTTCTAATTTTTTTAGGAACCATCTCTAATTTTCTTCTATGTTTTTTAACATCAGGTTCTTTACCTTGTTGTCTTGTTCTATCTGCTGCTTCATCTTTATCTAATCCTAATTCTTTAACAAATGTTTTAAAAGTTTCAGGACCGTTTTTGTCTTTTGTTTCTTCATATCCGAATGCATCTGAAAAATCTGTTTCATTAATTACCTCGTCAGTCTCTTCTTCACCCTCACCCCAATACACACGATATCCACGAGTAATAGGGTTGTTTGTTTGTCTTGTAGCAACGACCTCTTGGTCCATTGTACCCTTTGGTGAAAGGTATGGGTTATGTATTTGAATTTTTGAACTTAAAAAAGAACCGTCATAGTCAACTAATTCTCCAAGCTCGTCTTTCTTTTTTGTTAGAGTTTTTTTAACGTCAGAATTATTTTTTAATTTTTTTTCTTTTTGAATCTTTGAAATTGTTTTTTCAACCTCTCTTCTATTTTTTTTATCAAATTTTACAATCTCATCTTTCTTTCTAGCTTCACTTAAAGTGTTGCTGACACTAAAATAAACGGAAATAGTATCTTTACCCTCTTTGATATAGAAGTAATAAGGTGACAAAAAATATTCTTTATTAAATTCCATTTGGTATTTTACATATAAATACTTTGATTTAACTATTTATCAATAGAATGGCTCAACAGAATATAAATCAGTTCAATTTTAAAAAGTGGTATGTTAAACCTGTCCCAAAAATTTTTGACATTTGTTTAGCATCAGATGAAAAAGATTATAACGAAGAAGTTGTATTTTCAACTAATCTTATTGGTTATAATGATGGTAATAGATTACCTATTTATTTTGATTTAAACAATCCTTTATCATCACAAGAACTAACAATTAATTATGGTGATTTTTTATCAGGTAATACTTTAGTTTCATTAAATTACTACAATCCACTAAATGAAGATTTAAATTGTTTAACGGCTTCTACATTATGTGATATTGGGTTAACAGGTATAGATAACGGTTTAGTTCCGCAGATGACTGGTGAAACAATCAATTATACGATGGGGCTATTTACCGGGTCGAGTAAGTGGGATAGATATCATTTTGATAGAAGAACAAAACTATTTCAAGTAACGGGTTATACAAATCCTCCAAACGAAAGATTTTCAGGGAATACAAAACAAACTTTGTATAATATGGTTTCAGAATCAGGTTATACTATAACATATTACAATCAATTATATGGTGGTTTTTACCAAGGGTTCTTTAGTTTGTTTGGGTATGATTACGAAACATTCCCAAATAGAACAAACGAAGGGTGGACTGTTGAGATGTTGATTAGACCAAGATATGTTGATGAATTTTATCCAACCAACACTCAAACAACTTTAAATTTAACATATCCTGAAAATGAAAATACTTTTTTTTATTTTGGGGCAAGAGCTGAAAATAAATTTTATCATCATGCCTCAGGTTCACCATCTTCAGATAGTGGATATACAAGAGTTACAAGTGTTTTAAGCGGATGTTTAGAAACTTGTGCATGTTCAAACACAGGTGTTACTAATTCAAGGTGTGTTGAAGTATATGAACCTTTAGTTTATAAAGCTCAGCATAATACCGATTGTAACTGTGGGTGTAACGCAACCACACAAGTTCCAAATAGTGATAAAGACCCGTTATATGACTCAATGTCAAACTCGTTTTCTTTAAGATTGTCTGGTGACCCAAAAAACCCAAAAGTTTGTGTTAAAGTATTAACATTTACAGGAGGTTGTGTTACAACGGGGACATGTCCAACAACGGGAATTACATATCAAACAGGTTATACTATTACAGAATATTGTTCATCAAATCAAATTTTTGATTATTGTGAAGATTTAAATTCTGATTATACAACAAAAGAACATTGGATTTTAGTTGATTGTGTGTGGGAAAGAAGTACTTACTTTGATACTTGTGATTTATATTACAGGGGTGGATTAGGATTGATTAGTGATACAGAGTATGTTGATAGTTTATCAAATAATAGTATATTACTTATTCAACCACCTATTACTCATGAGGGTTCGGCACCTGCTGAAGAGGTTGAAATTGTTAACCTAAATGAAAGATGGTTAATTGAGAGAGAAGATAGATTAGGTGTTTTAAAAATTTATATTAACGGAAGATTATTTTATGTCATTAATGGATTTGAAGAAGTAATTCCAAGAGCTCTAAACACAGAAAAAGAAAAACAATTAGGTGTTCCGTTTAATATATCTTGGGGTGGCGGCACACAAGGGTTAAGGGAAAGTTTAACCTTTACAGGATGTCCAACAACCTTAACAGGATTGACTTACATGCAAGACCCTGAGGTTATGCCAAATCAAACATTATCAGGAACATCATATTCGGCATTAACAACTAACATATTATTAGAACCAACATTTGGTGGTACATTTGACGGGGCAATTTCTCAGTTTAGAATGTATACTGAACCATTAAGTTATCCTGAAATTATACATAATTTTGATATTTTAAAAAGTCCTTTTTTACTTTTTGATTATGGATGCCCCGACTGTACAGACAGTTTAATCAATGATATTTGTTTATTAGTATCAGGCAATAATCTTACAGTTACTTCAACCACTTTTGCAAATAGAACATTTAATTTGTATTACGAAGTTTCTCCTGAAATACCAAGATACTTAATAACATCTGCTCAAACTTTTCCATTTACTGTGGATAATACAACAATACCAAATTGTTGTTATAATAATTTTTATCTATATCTTATAGAAGATGACCAAACATTTATTTTAACTTGCTTTGACCCAAGTAGACCAACACCAACCCCTACACCAACAGTCACACCAACCCCATCAATGACTCCGACAATTACACCAACACCATCAATTACACCAACAATTTACGCATCCCCAACACCAACAACAACACCTACACCAACTAATACTGAAACTCCAACACCTACACCAACAAACACACCTACCGTAACTCAAACACCAACTAATACTGCTACGGTTACACAGACTCCGACTAATACTGTAACACCTAGTCAAACAGCGACAAACACACCAACTGTAACGCAAACACCAACGGTAACATCAACAGTGACTAATACACCAACGGTTACCAAAACACCAACGGTAACTCCGACAACTAGTTTAACTCCATCACCATCACCGGCGGAACCTTTAAATATGTATGTGATTGGTAATGAAAAAAATGGTGACTGTTCAGTATCAAGTATGGTAGTTCAATATAGAAATATTAATGGTAATTATGTAAGTCAAACTTTAGGTTCACTCACAGATATTGGTTATATGACGGTTATATCTTATGCTAGTTATCCACCAAGATGGATATCAGGGCCAGCGTCACCTGATGGATTTGATTTAATTGACTTAGGAACTTATACATCAACAAGTTGTTATAATTTCCAATTAACAACTTATTGTCAAACATTACCACCTGACTTAACTTTAAATTATGTGGATTGTAATGGTGTGAGTCAAACTATAGATTACGCAGGTGAAAGTGAGTATTCTTTCTCGGCAAGAACATTTACGGCTGAAAACAAAATACAAATTCAGAAACTACCTTAAATTTAATTTGACTTATAATATTTAATTGGTTAATCTTACCACATAAGGTAAATTCCGACCTTAATTCGGAAGCAAATACACCATTTTAAATTTTATGATATCAAACGAAGAAATTGAAAATTTCCTTCAGGGAAATGATGACGAAAAATATATCGTCAGTGTTGAATACGATTACGTCAAAGATTGTGTTTGGAAAATTCTTGAACACCCAATTCACGGAAAACAAATTAAAAAAGATACCTTCATCCCATTTGCTTGGGTAGGTGACTTACGTGGATTAAACTTTTATAAATCCTCAAAAGCATTACAGAAAGAAGCAATGACAAAACATAAAATTGTCATTGAGAAATTAAGAACAGATGGTAATGAACGATTAGAAAAAGGTTTAACTTTTATGGTTAAGTCTTTAAACGGATATCGTTCACTCATTCAGTTTTTTAGAGATGGTGGTGTTGACCCATGGGGTGAAACAACTAAAGGATTGGTATTAATATTACCACCTGTTGAACAATTTTTGGTAACCAAAGAGAAACGATTATTCAAAGGATTTGATGACTACAATAGTATCACAAGATTTGTATTTGACTTAGAGACGACTGCATTAGAACCAAAGGATGGTCGTATATTCATGATAGGGATGAAAACCAATAAAGGTTTTAGTCAGGTAATTGAGTGTTCAGATGAAGACCAAGAAAGAGAAGGTATCATTAAATTTTTTAATACCATAGATGAACTTAAACCAAGTATTATCGCGTCATACAACGGATTTAACTTTGACTGGTTATGGATTTTTGAAAGAGCCAAAGCCTTAAAATTAGATATTAAAAAAATTGCCAAGACATTAAATCCAATCAACCCAATCAAACAATCTGAAAGTATGTTGAAATTGGCAAACGAGGTTGAAAGATTTAATCAGACATCCATGTGGGGTTATAACGTTATTGACACGTTACATGCCGTTAGAAGAGCTCAGGCAATCAATTCATCCATCAAATCAGCCGGTTTGAAGTATATTACCCAATACATTAAGGCAGAATCACCTGACCGTGTTTATATTGACCACACAGACATTGGTTCATTTTACTCAAAGAAAGAAGATTTTTGGTTAAATATACAAAACGGAAAATATAAGAAAGTGGGTGTTGACCCAAAGATTGATGACGCTTGTTCCAAACACTCAAGTATCTACATTAAGACAACAGGTGATGACTTGGTTGAACGATACCTTGACGATGACTTAGAAGAAACTTTAACGGTTGACGAAGAATTTAACCAAGGTTCATTCCTACTCGCATCTTTAGTTCCCACAACATATGAAAGAGTTTCAACAATGGGAACGGCAACATTATGGGAAATCCAAATGAGAGCTTGGTCATATAAGAACATGTTGGCAATTCCTAAAAAGAATGAAAAAACAGAATTTGTAGGAGGCTTATCACGATTACTTAAAGTAGGATTTTCAACTGATGTATTGAAACTTGACTTCTCGTCACTTTATCCTTCAATTCAACTTGAACACGATGTATTCCCAACTTGTGATATTACAGGGGCGATGAAGGGTATGTTAAATTACTTCCGTAATACTCGTATCAAATATAAAAACTTGGCAAAAGAATATCAGGATATTGATAAAAAGCAAGCAACATCATTTGACAGAAAACAATTACCAATTAAGATTTTTATTAACTCCATGTTTGGAGCTCTATCGGCTCCACAAGTATTTCACTGGGGTGACATGTATATGGGTGAACAGATTACCTGTACAGGACGACAATACCTTCGTCAGATGTTACGTTTCTTTATGAAGAGAGGATATGTTGCGTTAGTGTGTGATACGGATGGTATGAACTTCTCATTACCTGAAGGTGGTGTAGACGATAGAAGATATATCGGTAAGGGAAAGAATTGGTTAGTTAAAGAGGGTAAAGAATATAAAGGATATGATGCCGATGTTGCCGAGTTTAACGATATGTTTATGAAAGGAGCCATGGGGTTAGATTGTGATGGGACTTGGAAATCCTGTATGAATATCGCTCGTAAGAACTACGCAACAATGGAACATAATGGTAAGATTAAACTTACAGGTAACTCAATCAAGAGTAAAAAACTTCCACTTTATATTGAGGACTTCTTGGATAAAGGAATTAAAATGTTATTGGAAGGTAACGGACAAGATTTTGTTGAGTGGTACTATGAATATTTGGAAATAATCTTTAACCAACAAATCCCTTTAATGAAGATTGCACAAAGAGCAAAAGTAAAACTATCTATTGACGATTACAACAAACGTTCAAACGAAAAAACAAAGGCAGGTCATATGATGTCAAGACAAGCCCATATGGAACTTGCAATTCGTGACGGTATTGCGGTAAGTTTGGGTGATGTAATATTTTATGTTAATAACGGTCTTAAAGCATCACATGGAGATGTTCAAAAGGTAAATGAAAAAATGTCTAAGCAAGAAAAAGACCAGTATAGTTTATTTCATGGTAAAGAACCTGTGTTAGGTTCACACGTCCAACTTAATTGTTATCGTATTGACCCCTCAGATTTAGAGAATAACCCTACTATGACAGGTGAATATAACATTGCAAGAGCAGTTGCTACTTTCAACAAACGTATTGAACCATTATTGATTGTGTTTAACGAAGAAATTAGAAATAATTTAATTGTTACTGACCCTAAAGACAGAGGTTTATTTACCAAAGAACAATGTAGACTAACCAATGGTATTCCTTTTGAATCTGGTGACCAAGATAGTATTGAAGATTTGTTAACTATTACAGACCAAGAAATGGTGTATTGGGGTAAACGAGGAATTGACCCTGAATACATTTACGAACTTGCAGAAGAAGGGTGGGAAGAGATGGTATAATGAAAAAAGGAATATGTTAAAAATACATATTCCTTTTTTTTATGATTGTTTTAATCCGTCTGAGGAAACTACAAACCATGAACCAAATGCATAATATAGTTCAACACAAGCGCCTTTTTCAATATTAATTTCACTATACTCTTCATCAATCAAACCTTCAATGGGTTTGATTTTTGTATTTGTAAGTGCTTTAACAATTACGTGGTCAGTATTGTTATGATTTAAAATGATTTTAATTTCATCTAATTCTTTTGTAATAACTACTGATTCTCCTTCTGTTGTATAACTTTCATCTGAAACCATACATACTTCAGATGTTGTTAAAACTTGGTTCCCGATAACACGTCTCATCGGAATTGATTTTTGTATACTCATAAAATTATATTACATACATATTTCTTGGGAACGCTCTGAACTTCATTTGTTTGTTAAGATTTTCAGCAATTAATGCCTCACGTTCCATTATTTTTTCAGGTCTTAATCTTGTCAATCTACCATCTGCTCCAATTAACTCCTCAATCAATTTTGTTTTTTCATCTTTACCCTCAGTGGCTAAAGTAGCGTAATCCATAGTTAATTCAGAGTCAGGTGTCTTTAAGTTTCCTGAATATTTTCCTCTAACTTTTGATAATGTTTCTTTACAACTTGCTACAAAATATCTTCTAACCCACTGTTGTGCGGGGTCATTTAAGTCAACCCAACCAATTGAATTCATCGGAACATCTGAAGGAAGTTTAATAATATCAGGATTTGCAGCTAAACAAGCATCTCTATCCTGAGGTCCAACATCGTAATACCAATACCATACTTGGTGATGGTTTAATGATGAACTACCAAAGTCAAATTTACCACCAGGTGTCTGCATTAAATGAATTGCCTTTTTACCATTAGGTAATCCTGTTATTCTATAAGTTAAATCACCACCAATAATTCTTCTTTGGATATTAATTTCTTGCATTCTTAATAACATATCAAATGCGGATGTCATAAAGTATGAACCCGAACCACCCATTTGAGCAAAACCACCAGGTCCACCAATGCCTGTACCACCTAAAGCCCCAAAACTCCATGGGTCAAATAATACATTATTTAACGTTGCCGGTGTAAACCATAATAATTCATTGATTTCACGACCTGCGGGTATTTCATAAATCTGTTGGTTTGGAACTAATGTGATATAATCTTTTTTAAGTTCCCAATCACCAAGAGGTGATGATTGTAAACCAACTATTTTAGAGTATGCCTGAGCATATCTGTTTTCGTAATCTAAACTCTTAGTTACAAATGCTCTTGATAATGATTGTGTATCTAAATTTAAATTATATAATGAAGTCCATTGTGATTCAATTAACCAATCTTGAACATATTGGGAGTAATCCCCGATAGAAAATTCCAAGATTGAATCCATTTGTTCATCTTCTAATTCAATTGAACGAATTGGTGCTCCGAGTACGTGTCTAACTTTTGTATATAGTTGACTTCTGTATGGTTCTGCGATTATTGTATTCATGAAGTGATATTTTTATATAAATATCAATTCACAGTATAAATTAAATCTTGTGTTGGGATTTTAAACATACTTGAACTAAAAGCGACAGTTTTGTTTTTAAAAATATAAACTTCTTTATTAATATTTGAGAAAATTAATAAGTCGGTATTAAACTTTTTGACAAAACCTTTAATTTTAATATTATAGAAACCGTCAATTACTTCCATACTTAAAATTGGTTTAACTTGAGCGTTTTGTATTTTGTTATCAAAATTCACTGTTAAATCAGTTCCCGCAAAATCTTCTTTTGAACCTAAACTACCAACTACAACTGCAGTTCCTTCACCAAATTCTTGATTGATTTTTTTTGCGACATACTCCTCAAGTTGACCACCTTTGTCATGTGTTCTTTTTAAAAGTTTCATAATCTTATCAAGAGTTTTAGACCCTTTAAAAATTCTTTCACCAAAAAACTCCATATAAGAACAAAATTTATTTATTTCTTCTACTTGTTGTAAAGGTGTTACCCCAATAAAATTTAATGTGGGTTTATTTAGTTTCGTAAGGACTGCGTTTAAATCATCAACTAAAATCTTAAACCCAATATAATTTGTATTTAATTTATTAATTACTGAACGACCTGGTTGTTCTAAGTCGTAAATACCTGAAGATGAACCTTCGGAGTGTTGATTGTTTTCATGCCACTTATCAGACAAAACCGTTTTCAACGTATTATCAATACATCGTCTGTAAGTCCAAAGAACATTTTTGTTGTTACTAAAAATATCTGAGTAATCCGACACGTTTTCGTATAACAGTTTTTTTGGTGAAGTTGATTCGTTCAATTTTTTTTCAGTTTTTGATTTGTATAACTCATTAACAAATTCCCAGTTGATTACTTCCCAAAAATTTTCAATATATTCGTCTCTTTTGTTTTGGTATTTTAAATAATATGCGTGTTCCCATAAATCCAAACCTAACAACGGAAAACCACCTTGATTAATTATATTCATAAGTGGGTTGTCTTGATTTGAGGTGGACATTACTTTTAATCTACCTGTATCGGTTAGAACTAACCAACACCATCCTGAACCAAATCGTTTTTTTGATATTTCTTCAAATTTAGTTTTGAAATTACGATACGTCCCAAATTGTTTAACAATTTTTTCAAACACTTCACCACTTGGTTTTTGCGGTGTGGGTGATAACATCTTCCAAAACAATGCGTGGTTAAATGCTCCACCTGCGTTATTTCTTATTGTTGTATTATACTTTGATATCTGTTTAACAATATTCTCCAATTCAACATCACCATAATCTTTTTTACGAAGAGCTGAATTTAATTTTTTAACATACCCCTTGTAATGTTTTTGATAATGAAATTTCATTGTCTCAGGGTCAATAAATCTTCTTAACGATGCGTATCCATACGGTAGTTTATCAATACCAATGGTTTTCATTTCATTAATAAAAAATTTGGTTTCAGGTTGAGTTTCCTCACCTAACAAACGACTAACTAATGACTCTGATACTATATTTAACGATTTCATTAATTATAAATACTTACTTACTATTGATTTCGTTAAGTATTTGTTCAACAATATCTACAGAACTTTCGTCAATATCACCCATAACCGTACCAATTATCTGTTTCTTCCTTGTAAGAATATCATAAATAACTCCTTCAATAGAGTTATCAAATAATGGATAGTATATTGAAACTGAATTTTTTTGTCCATATCTATACGCTCGGTCTTCGGCTTGAGCATGTTCAGCGGGTACAAACGATAAGTCATTCATAATAACGGCCTCACCAGCGGTAAGTGTCAATCCAACCCCCGCAGCTTTCATGTTACCACAAAAAACTTGTATTTTATCACTCTCTTGGAACTTGTCAACCGCATCCTGTCTTGCGGGTTTTGATGTTGACCCATCTAAATAAACAGACTTCTTACCAAAATGTTCGTGTATCTTTTTTAAAGGTTCAGTGAAGTTACTGAAGATAATAACTTTTTTACCCTGTTCAATAATGTTCTCAGCAAGTTCAATTGTTATAGATATTTTTTCTTCAGCAATTACCTGTCTTACTTTCATAAGTTTTGAAAACTGAACTGAGAGAGACCTTGACTCATCTTGTCTATTATTATACCAATCATAATACTCACCCATCAACCCTTCATACAATCTTGATTTTAAACGAAGATAAACAGGTGTGATAATTTTTTCAGGTAAATCTAAAACTTCAGTCTTTAATCTTCTTAATATTTGACGTGAAGTTCTTTCTCTTAATTCTTCTAAATTAGATGCTCCTGTCACATTCCAAATCTTTTTACCACCAACTCTAAACTGATACCCACCACAATATCTAATTGCATATGCTTGCCAGTTTTGACTCACAGGACTATCAATAAGTTTTAAGATATTATAATAATTCATGGGACGAGAAGTCATTGGTGTCCCCGTTAATAACCAAAGTTTTTTAATGTTTTTGGTTACATCCATTATAATCTTTGTTCTTTGAGCCTGAGCATTTGAAACATAATGGGCTTCATCAATAATAACCAAATCAAATTTTGAATTAAGAATTGTTGAACCATTTTTATCTTTTGGGTCGTGAAAGTTTTTCAGGATATCGTAATTTACAATTACGTAATCCGACAATTCAAACTTTTTACCTTCACAGATATAAACTGATTTGTCGGTATAGTTTTTAATTTCTCTTTCCCAATTTATTTTAAGAGATGCCGGACATATGATTAAAATTCTATTTGTACCGCTTTCTAATGAAGCAATCACCGCAGAAGTGGTCTTACCAAGTCCCATGTCATCCGCCAAAATGAACTTATCGTTCTTTAATAATTTTTCTATCGCTTCTTTTTGATGAGCAAGTGGTGGTCGGTTTTCATATTTTGTATAATCAACATCAACCAAGTTTTCGGTGTATTGTTTAATAACCGCAGCTCTCGGTATCCAAAAATCATGGATAGTCTCTCCACTAAAAATTTTACCCCAAATGTGATATGACTTATCTTTTTCAACTAAAATTTTTTCAACGTATATTTTATCAGGTTCCTTAATAAAAGGATTGTCAGCAACAAGTTTTTGTGAAAAGTATGAATCAATCTCAACCCATTTTTTAGCAACTTTTGGAACTACTGAATTGTAGTCAATAACATAATCACATTGAGCTCTTGTTGGAAGATACTTTTTATTTGAATCAATCTGTTTTTTTAATTTGAGGATATAGTTATTTGACCCCTGATAATTTTCAAGAATAGATATTGCTTGTTGTTCAATACTTAAATGTCCTGTAGAAGTTGTCAAATTATTTTAATTAACTATACAACTATAATAATAATCAAAAAAGAAATATTTATCAATATGTCAAATAGAATAGTTCCAATAACAAGGTTAGGTAAATTTTTCGGTGCGGAAGATTATAATTTAGATATTAGTATGGGAAGAGAATGGTTAGAAGGCGATATGAACTTCACTCTTGTACTATATCGTATTGACAAACAGAAGACAAATGTTGATGATGTGTATGGTGAAGCCTCCGTTGATGGTGTTAAATTTTTACCACCTATTGAGTTTAAAGCTTATCTACAAATTGTTGCCCCTGAAAATAAATTTCTTGGGACAAGTAAGATTAATCAAATGGAGCCGGGTAATGCTAGAATTTCGGTTTATCAAAAACATTTAGATGAATTGGAAATTGACATTGAATATGGTGATTATATTGGGTATTACGAAACTGAAACTCAAGTAAGATATTATGTAGTTAATAATGATGGTCGTGTTGTTTCAGATAACAAACACACGTACGCAGGATATAAACCATTTTATAGAACAATAAACGCATCTCCTGTAATGGAAAACGAATTTAGAGGATTATAAAATGAAAATTATTATTTCTAAAAAACAATTGAAAATGATTGTTAAATCAATAGAAGATGGTCGGGTAATTTGTGATTGTGGTTGGTCTTGGGACTTATCTGACGGAGGAAATGACCCATATATTTGTCATAAATGTGGTAATGATAATGAAGAAAAATAATGGCTTTACCAAAAATTAAAAAAACTTTACCTCTTACATACCCTCCTATTGGTTATGAAAGAAGAGAACAACTTCTTGAAGATATTAACAAGGATGGAACTTACTTGCCTAAGTCTATTTTACATGAAGATTTGGATAGGGGGTTTTTGGACTTTGTTAAAGATGATTTAAAAACTGTTGTTGGGGGAAAGATTGTTAAGGTTGTAGATATATTAATGACAACTCAGAATTGGTCTCAATTTACACAGACTTGGGATTTTAATAACATTGATAAAAATGTTCAACCACCAATTATTACAACAGTAAGAACTCCTGAAGTAAAATACGGGACATTACCATCATTAAGATATAACATACCAAATAGAAAACAATATTATTATGCTGCGGTTCCTACATGGGACGGACAAAGAAAAGGTATGGACATTTACACCATTCCACAACCTGTTCCTGTTGATATAAAATATTCAGTTAAAATTATCTGTAATAGAATGAGAGAATTAAATAAATTCAATCAGATTGTTATTGAAAAATTTGCATCTCGTCAGGCTTATACACAAATTAAAGGACATTACATTCCAATAACACTTGACGAAATATCAGATGAGTCGGTTATGGATGTTGAAAAAAGAAGATATTATATACAATCGTATGCTTTCACTTTACAAGGGTTTTTAAGTGATGAAGAAGAATATGAAGTTAAACCTGCAATCAGTAGAAGTTTAATGTTAGTTGAAATAGACCGTAGAAAGAAAAAAGTTAAAAGAAAACAATACCCACCAAATCCTGACCAATATGTTTTTAATGCGAACTTTCCTATAGGTATGACTTCTTATACTCAAACATTTAATTATTCGGCCAATATTAATATTAATGGTGATGTTAATATTAACACATATGAATTTTTAATTAATGGTTTGTATTATGGAAATGATATTACAACATTACCTGCCGGTATGATACAAATTAATACAAATGATATTTTAACTATTAATATTGTTAAAACAAATAACGCTCAATCATCGTCATTTAATTTAGTATCAACAATAGTTTAACGTTCCCCGTAGATATCTTTTTTTTCCTCACAATTATCCCTAATTAGTTTTTCTAAAAACTTGTGAATCTTCAAACCATGTTTCATACAATAGTCCTTTAGGGTTTTATGACTGTCAGGGGATATTTTTATATTCTTAATTTCCAAGGTAGAAAAAAGGTAGAATTTATTCCTACTGATTTATAAATAGTTAGTGACCCCATTAGTTTTTGATTAAAATGACAATATTTATCAATAAATAAATTTTTAAAAACATTTAAAATAAACATGGCAACATCAAACAAAGTTTTCGTCTCGCCGGGTGTATATACATCAGAAAGAGACCTATCATTTGTTTCACAAAGTGTCGGAGTTACTACTTTAGGTATAGTTGGGGAAACCTTAAAAGGTCCTGCGTTTGAACCTATATTTATCTCAAGCTACGGAGAATTTGAAACTTACTTCGGTGGTACACTTCCGGAAAAATTTGTGAACACACAAATCCCAAAATATGAAGCGGCATACATTGCTAAATCATATTTACAACAATCAAATCAACTTTTTGTAACAAGAGTTTTAGGTTTATCAGGTTATGACGCAGGTTCTTCTTGGTCTATTACTACTGTCGCGAATGTTGATTGTAATACAGTAGGACTAACTGGAGGAACTTCGTATAGTTTTAATTTTACAGGTTCAACTGCTTCAACAACTTCAATACAGTTTACTTCAGCAGTACCTTCAGTAATTTCAGGTAATACTTACTACTCAAATAATTACACAGCATTAGATGGAACTAATTCATCAATATTGTCAGATTTAAGAAATCAGATATCAAGTATTTTATCAAGTAATTCATTATCAGCATCATCGGCGTATTATTTCGGACCTGTTTCAGGGACTCAAGTTAATGCGAATGTTGTTGCTGGTTTAACTGCTGCGACAAACGTATTTGATGTAGATAGTATCAGCGCATCAACAATAGATTATTGTTCAAGTGTAAACGACACTTGGTTCTACGCTAACTTTGTACCACCTGCAACAGGTGAGGCATATTACGGAAATTCTTTTTATAGTAGAATCGGTTCTTTATCAGGAACTGCATTTGGAACCTCTGGAAGTTTTACAGGAACTGTTTCAGGGTTTTATTATGGATTTTCAGGTTTAACTTATTCAGGATATAATGATTTAGTAATTGCGACACTTCGTTCAAGAGGTGTTACTAATTATTCATCAACTCAACATGGTCCTGATTATCAAGTAACTGGAACATCTAACGTTCAAATGGTTTGTACTGGAAGTTACTCAGCGGTAACACAAAATCCATTTGCAACATTTGTAATTTCAGGTTTAAGTTACGACTCTACGTCGTTTAGTTTTGAAACTTCGTTTACACCGTCAAATGCTAACTTTATAACTAAAGTATTTGGAGTTGAAAACTTCGCTAAAGACCAAACTGAAGTTCCTTTATTTACTGAAGAAAGATATTCTACGTTATTATCTTATGGATATAATAAAGGATTTATTAGAGGTTTAAATTGTTCTTTAACTGCTTTACCTGAAGCTAGAAATAATAGTGTGGATTCAATTGCATATTATTTAGAGAGATATCAAACACCTCAATCACCATGGGTTGTTTCAGAATTACGTGGTAATTTAGTTTATAGATTATTCAGAGCAATTACAATTTCTGACGGAAATGACGCTAACGCTGAAATTAAAATTTCAATCGCAAACATTTCATTTAACAACGGAACATTTGATTTGATTGTTAGAGATTTCTTTGACACGGATTCTAACCCTGTTGTTTTGGAGAAATTTACTAATTGTAGTATTAATCCTGGTGAAAATAACTACATCGCTAAAAAAGTTGGTAGTTCAGATGGTGAGTTTGCAATTAAGTCGAAATTTATAATGGTTGAAGTTAACACGGAAGCTCCGGTTGACGCACTTCCTTGTGGATTTGAAGGTTTTGAAACTCGTAAATACACAGGTGCTAAATCACCATTCCAAATTTATAAGACAAAGTATGATTACCCAGGTGAAGTTATTTATAACCCACCATTCGGAACTACTTCAGGTGCTGATAACTCTGTACAAAGTTCAGGTGATAATATAAGAAGAACTTACTTAGGTATTTCTTCAGCAGTGGCGTTCTCGTCGGATTCACCGGGTTATGACCCAGATTTCTTCCAATACAAAGGAATGCCAAATCCAACAACAACTACTTGTACTGAAGCAAATCATGTAACTTGGGGATTACAAACTAAAGGTTTCCACATGGATAGTGGAGCAACTTCAGTAACTATTGCAAATGTTTACTCAAATAGTGGACAAACAGCGTTTTATGTTGGGGCGGGAGCGTTTAGTTCTGAACCTACTTCACAAACTAGTCCATATTACTTCTTATACTCTCGTAAGTTTACTTTCTTGGTACAAGGTGGTTTTGACGGATGGGATATCTATCGTGAATACAGAACAAATGCTGACCGTTACAGATTAGGTAATACTGGTTACAAGCAAGGAGCGTTAGCGGGTTGTGTACCTTACACAGATGCAACAGGATGGGGAGCGTTTAAACAAATCACAGTTGGTGATAACACTGTTGATTACGCAAACACTGACTATTACGCATACCTATTAGGTGTTCAACAATTTGCAAATCCTGAGGTAACAAATATCAACGTGTTAGTAACACCTGGTATTGATTATGTTAACAATGGTGATTTAGTTGAACAAGTAATTGATGTTGTTGAGAACGACAGAGCGGATTCAATCTATATCTGTACGAGTCCTGACTTCAACTTGTTACAACCATCAACTTCAATGGATAATTTAATTTACCCACAAGAGGCGGTTGATAACTTGGAAAATACTAATATCGATTCTAACTACACCGCAACTTACTACCCATGGGTTCTTACTCGTGATACAGTAAATAACACTCAAATTTATATTCCAGCAACTGCTGAAGCGACAAGAAATTTCGCCTTAACAGACAACATCGCGTTCCCTTGGTTCGCAACCGCTGGTTATACAAGAGGTGTGGTAAACGCAGTTAGAGCTCGTAAGAGATTAACTCAAGAAGATAGAGACACTCTTTACAAAGGAAGAATTAACCCAATTGCTACATTCAACGACGTTGGAACAGTTATTTGGGGTAATAAAACTCTTCAAATCAGAGAGTCAGCTCTTGACAGAATTAACGTAAGAAGATTGTTATTACAAGCTCGTAAGTTGATTTCAGCAGTAGCCGTAAGATTATTGTTCGAACAAAACGACAACTTGGTAAGACAACAGTTCTTAGATTCTGTTAATCCAATCTTAGATGCAATTCGTAGAGACAGAGGTTTATATGACTTCAGAGTTACTGTTCAAAATACACCTGAAGACTTAGATGCTAACCAAATGGTAGGTAAGATTTACATCAAACCAACTAAAGCTCTTGAATTCATTGACATTGAGTTCTTAATCACTCCAACAGGAGCGTCGTTTGAAAACATCTAATCAACGATAAAATAATTGAAAACCCTCACGAAAGTGGGGGTTTTTATTTTACATAATATTTATAGATATGAAAATATTTTTAGTAGAAGAATTTGATGAAGAAATCACACCCGATTTAAAATATTACGCTTTTGACTGGGACGATAATATTCTTACAATGCCGACACAAATAATACTTCGTACAGAGGATAATGAAGAAGTTGGTATGTCAACTGAAGACTTTGCGGAATATCGTGTTAAGGTTGGAGTTGAACCTTTTGAATATAAGAAAAAAACTGTTGTAGGGTTTGCTGACGACCCGTTTAGGAACTTTGGGACTAAAGGCGATAAAAGATTCATCATTGACTCTATGATGGCAAAACCAGGTCCTGCATGGGATGATTTTGAAGAAGCAATTAATGGGGGTTCTATTTTTTCAATAGTTACTGCAAGGGGACACTCACCATTGGCTTTACGTAGGGCAATTGAAAATATGATTGAAACTAATTTTAAGGGAATATCTAAAAAAGAATTGGTTAAAAATTTAAGAAAATTTAGAAAGTTTGCGGGTGAAGAGGATATGAAGGATAAAGAACTTATAAATGCTTATATGGATATGAATAAGTATTATCCTGTAACATTCGGAGCCGGGTCAGCACAAAGTCCTGAGGTTGGTAAAGTCGCAGCTTTAAAAGAATTTCAACAATATGTAAAATATTTAGCTGGTAGATTAAATAAACCAATAATGTTTAAAGATGATATTAGTAATAGATTCATACCTAAAATAGGATTTTCAGATGATGATTTAAGAAATCTGGAAAAAGTTAAAGATGAATTATCTAAAGACCCAGAAAATATTATTCAAACAATATCAACACATGGAGGAGAAAAGAAATTATACTAATATTTATAAACTGGACTTATAGCAAGTTTGACTAAAAAAAAGTTTAAAGTAAATAGAAAAATATTTAGTTGACACTATTTATAATAAAATAAAAGAAAATTTAAAAACAAAATGATATGGCTGATTTACTGATGAAAATGCCTTTTCCGTATGAACCCAAAAAGAAAAATAGATTTATTCTAAGATTTCCTTCTGAATTGGGTATAAACGAATGGTTTGTAGAAACAACAAATAGACCTAAAATAACAATTGGAAGTATTGATATTCCTTTTCTAAACACTAAAAGATATGTTGCAGGAAAATACGAATGGGGAACTATCGGTGTTACACTACGTGACCCAATTGGACCTTCAGCGGCTCAAGCAATGATGGAATGGGTTCGTTTACACGCTGAATCAGTAACGGGTCGTATGGGTTACGCGGCAGGATATAAGAAAGACGTTGAACTTGAAATGTTAGACCCGACAGGCGTTGTTATTGAAAAGTGGTCTTTAATCCAATGTTTCTTGACTGACGTTGATTTTGGTTCTCTTGGTTATGCAGACGACGCATTAGCTAATATTACATTAACACTTCGTCCTGACTATTGTGTATTACTTTACTAATACTATTACAAATATTATAATAAGACCCACAGAAATGTGGGTTTTTTATTTACAATAAATTAAACTATTATATGTTATAAACAAAAACGAATTTATGGAAGAACAGAATATTAACCAAACTAATTTTAATTTACCACATGATGTATTAACTTTACCAAGTGGAGGTAAATTTTATAAAAACAAAAAAAAATCGGTTAAAGTTGGTTTTTTAACTGCTGCTGACGAAAATATTTTGGCAAGCGCTTCTAATATGTCTGGAGACCAAGTTATCCAACAATTAATTCGGGCTAAAGTTTATGAACCTGATTTGAAGGTTGACGATATGTTAGAAGGTGATATTGAAGCGATTTTAGTTTTTTTAAGAAATACTGCGTTTGGTCCTGAATATAACGTTAATTTAACTGACCCTGAAACAGGTAATAAATTTGAATCAACTTTTTCTTTGGATGAGTTAAATTTTTCTAAACCCGAAGTTGACCCTGATGAAAATGGACACTACACTGCAACACTTCCAAAAAGTGGAAAAACCGTAAAATTAAAATTATTAACTTTTGGTGATAAAAAAGAATTATCGGATAGAGAAAATTCATATCCCAAAAACATGGTAACACCTAAAGTTACTTGGAGATTATTAAAACAAATTATTAGTATTGATAATAATGAAGACAAAACAGAAATTGCTAAATTTGTTGAAAAAATGCCAATAATGGATTCTAAATTCATTACCAATTTTATAAACAAAAATCAACCGTCATTAGACTTAATCAAAGAAATTATAGCCCCATCTGGAAAAAGTGTACTCACGCGAGTTACCTTTGGGGCGGAGTTTTTTCGTCCTTTCTTCTGATTATACCAAACATCTTTTAGACCAATATCTTTTATTGAGTAGGTTTTTACATATTCCGTATTCGGATTTTATGTTAATCCCTACGTCTCATCGTACTTATTTGGTTAATACTGTCATAGAAATGAATACTCCTAAAAGTTAAACCTAAAGTATTTATTTAAAAAATACGTATGTTACTAGAAGATGCTTCAAAAAAAATTGCCTTAGACGCTGAGGAAACTAAACTTATAGGTTCTAATTTACTTGATTTAGCAGCAAATATTAGTAACGTACTAAAACCAGCTCAAGATTTAATCGTTAGTTTTGCTGAGGTAGGTAAAAGAATTGGGGAAGCTGACAAAGGTGCATTTCAGTTGGTCGGAAAAATGGGGTTAAATGAAAAGGCCGCTGAAAGAATTAAAAGAACTTTTGGTGAAGCGTATAATGAATTAGGTTTAATTGGTGCTGATTTTGGAACTTTCGTTAAAACACAAGAAGAATTTAACACCGCGACAGGACGTAATGTAATTCTAACAAAAGAAAATTTAAAAGACTTAATTTCTACTAATAAAGTTACAGGAGTTGCCTCGGCAACTTTATTAACAAGTTTTCAAAACGCTGGTTTTTCAATGTCACAAATTAGTACAAATATGGAGAAAGTGGTTACACTTGCTTCAAGTATGGGGGTTAATAGTCAGGTTGTGTCTAAATCTGTAACTGAAAATTTAGAAAAATTAAATAAATTTGGTTTTGGTAATGGGGTGGAAGGTTTGGCAAAAATGGCGGCAAAGGCAGCATCTATGAGAATAGACATGAAATCAGCCTTTGCAGTTGCGGATGACATCTTCTCGAGAGGACCGGAGGCTGCTATAGAAATTTCTGCGACTCTACAACGGATGGGTGCAACATCAGGGGCGTTACTTGACCCATTAAAACTTATGGATTTGGCTCAAAACAATATTCCTGAGTTACAGAACCAACTTGTTGATTTATCTAAACAATATACAGTATTTAACGAAGATACTAAACAATTTGAAATCATGCCAGGTGCCAGAAAGCAATTGAATGAAGTTGCAAAATCTTTAGGTATGAGTTATGATGAATTTGCTAGAATGTCTTTGGAAAGTTCAAAAATGGAAAAAAAACTTTCTGAAATTGATTTTAGCCGATTTAACATGAATATGACTGAAGAACAAAAATCTTTGATTACAAACATGGCAGAAATGAATACTCAGGGTGAGTATGTTGTTAAAGTAAAAGATGAAAAAGGTGTTGAAATTGAAAAAGCTATAAGTGAATTAAACCAAGGTGATTTAGAAGAACTACAAAAACAAACTTTAACTGAAGGTGAAAAAATGTATGATATCGCTTCACAAAGTTTGAGTCAACTTGAAAGAATTGGGAATTTACAAGAAACTTTTGCTAATTCTTATAGTACTATGTTGGCAACAAGTGAATATGGAAATACCTACTTACAAACATTAGTTGCGGGTAATGAAAAATTATATGGTGTAAATGACGCTTCAAAAAATGAAACTTTAAAACTTTTTAATTTAAATAATGAGGCCATGAAGCAAAGTAATGCTGATATTGCAAATTTAACTAAATTAGCTCTTGAAAAAGCTCAAGAGGGAAAATTTGCTGAATCTGCGGTTCTTTTTAAAGAACTTGGTGAACAAAGTTTTGGTCAAATGAAAAAAGGTTTGGACGCGAGCTACCAAGACAAAACTGTTGTAAGTATCCTAACTGACGCTGGAATTAATGTAATAGCTAAAACAGGCGCGGAATTAGTTAACACTTTTGTAAATTTTTTAAAAACTGGAGATTTAACTAGCTTTATACCTAAAAAAGACATTGCAATCACCGCTGACGGAATGCACTACTCTTTAGATAAAGGTGATATGTTGATGGCACTTAACCAAGAAAAATTAGCTTCCGCAATCGGAGCATCATCACCTTCACCAATCTTACCAACTGCGGTTGAAAATAATTACGCTTCTAATGAAGTAAAAAAAGAATCAACTCCAAAAGAACTTAATGTGAATATAAACTTTACACATGAGTCTAAAGGTGCTGATATAAATGTTGCTCAAGAATTTTCAAAATCTTTAAGAGATAATACATCATTACAACAACAACTTGTTCAACAGATAAGTGAAAATATTAAAAACTACGGTTTGACTGCCTGATAAAATCTGTTTCATTCTATTTATTATAAAAAGATTTGATGCAAGAAAATATTCTTTCTTTTAACGGTTCGGAAAATTTTAGAAAAACACTTGTTTCTCGAAACTTAAAGCCTTATAAAATTGAGGGTTCATTTTCCAGTGCCGAATATCAACAAAATTATACTGCAAATTTAACGGATAGTTCACCTGTTGACACCCCTGATATAAGTTATGATATATATGAAGAGCCGAAATTAAATACAATTATAAATGTTTACGGACCGGCTGGAAATTTCATTGACGGTGCTGAAGTAGTAAATTCTCTTGATATACCACAACCACCAAGACCTGTTTCTACAGGTGAGGAAATTGGTCAAAACGAATATAACCCAAACTTTACTAAACTCGATATAATAAATGAAACATTTATTGATAATGTTGCGGTTGTAAATCGATATACTCCTGAAGGTAATTATGATGATTTATTTGTTGTTGATGAAAAAATATTGGCAAAAACATTACAACAAAGTGGAGTTTATGGTGACGGTATTTCATCTCCAATAAATTTTGTTCAGGGTGATTATACTGTAACTGAAATATTAAATAACGACCCTGAATTAATAAGTGATTCTTATATTCAAAAAATTGGCGCGGAAAGATTAACATATGCGTTCCAACAAAGAATTGCTCGTGAAATCGAAAGAAATACTGTTGGGTCAATTAATTTAGGGATTTTAACAAGTCCGTTTGAGGCAACATTAGTTGCTACAGGTCAAGAACCTTTTATACAGAGAAACTATACAATTACAGTTCCTAATGGTGTCATAGATTACGCAGCATACTTTTTACAAAGAGTTGCTGGTTTTTTATTACCCTATTCACCAATCGAAGGAAGTTATTTTTCAGATGTTGAAAGACAAAGAATTAAACCACAACAAACATTAGGTAATTTAGGTGGTAATATTTTAAATAGACAAAATCCTTCTATAATTTTTTTACAAAATACAGGTTCAGGACAAAAAAGTGTTTTATTTAATACTATTGCTTATAACAGATATAAACCTGATTATACATTTTATCTAACTCAACTTGGTAGTTCTCTTTCTGACTTTTTTGAAAATCCTAATTCTATCGGTAATTTATACATTGGTAGACAAGAGTCGGACATAATTAATGTTACATCACCTCCAGGTGCTAGTCCGGTTAATGCTTATGGAATACCAACAAGGACACCTGTTTACGGACCTGATAAAGTCTCAATGCTTTATGAAGGTGACCAAAACTTCCAATTTGGTTTGGCTGGAAAAGATTATAGTCAAAGACCTGTTTTTGACGGAGGGTTTGTTTGGATATCTGAATTAACAAAAGTTGAAGCAGGAAGAACTGTTGGACAAGATGGTAGAATTTATGACAATAATTTAACATTTTCACCACTAAGTTCATCTTATCAACAAGTCTTGTCAACAGGATATGAGTTTAGACCTGGTTCAATATTAGATGTTACACAAAGAATAATTGACTCTACACCTGCTCAGGGTAAGGATAGATTAGCTCATGTGGGTAATGCGATGAACCAAGTGTCGAAAGTTTTTTGGGACGGATATAAGGAATTAACAAAGGGTTCCAAAGTTAAAAAATATGTTGATGAGAATGGTTCTATTGTTGGAACTGAGTATGGTAGAATTTTCTCAAAGGATAGACCTTACTACACTTACGGAGATTTACAAGGAACTTACGCTAACAAAAGTGGGGCGGATACAAACGGTAATATAAGAAGGTATTCATATTCGGTATTAGATAGTGCGTATAACCTTAATATTGTTCCTTATAAAAATGGAGGAACATCAACTCAAGGAGGAAGTGTTAAAAAATACATGTTTTCGTTAGAGAACTTAGCTTGGAAATCAACACCTGAATTTAATAATTTACCTGATATTGAAAAGGGCCCAAACGGTGGTAGAATCATGTGGTTTCCACCATATGAATTAACTTTTGGAGATAGTTCTACAGCAAATTTTAATGCAACTAATTTTATCGGAAGACCTGAACCAATCTATACTTACAATAATACAACAAGAACTGGTGATATAAGTTTTAAAATAGTTGTTGACCATCCATCAGTATTAAATTTAATTGTTAATAGAGAATTAGAAAATCAAAATAGTGATTTAATAAATGGTGTGGTTAATTCATTTTTTGCTGGATGTAGAAAATATGACATATATGAATTAGCGAAAAACTTTGGAAGTTTAAGTTTAAACACTATCGAAGACATCTATCAACAAGTATTAGAAAGTGACCAAACATCTCAAGAAGATAAACTTGAGGCTTTAGAATCATTACCACAAGATGAAGGTAATCCTACTGATTCACAAAGAGTTAGCTTAAGTCAAAATTACAATGATTTTGGATTTTATTTTGAAGCATATCAAACTATTGATTCATCAACTGATTACGAAATTTTGTATGCTGATTATCTAAGTAAAGAAGGGTTTTATGCCGAACAACAACCCCAAGAACCTATAAGTAGTTTTTTTGACAAAGTTATAAAAGAAAATTATAATACAATACTATCATTAAGAGATGAGATTGTTGAAATTTTAATTGCTGGTGGTGAAGTAAGTTTAGAACTTGTTGGCACTTTGGATGTTGAAACAAATTCTAGTGAGTCTTCAACATATAATAATGATAGATTATCATCAATTAATATATTTTTTGAAGAATATGTTTTTCAAAGTACGTTAGCTAGCAAATACATTAACAACGGAAAGTTGAAAATTACATTAAGTAGTGAAATACAATCTTCCGCAATTATAAAATCAAGTGAACCTTTTGACTCGTTTGATTGTAACACAATTATTAATAACACTAACACTCCGTTCTCAATTCAAGCGATGGCTTGTAGAGGTATAAGAGTAAAAAATGTAATAGTTACACCACAACCACCTGATAGTGAAAATAGTGGTGCGGTTAACACAAACAGTAATGATGGTGACAGTAATTTAAGAAGAAGTACTGGACAATTTTTGTCAGATGTTTTTGGTAATAAGAAAAAGAAAAAAGAAAGTGTTGAGGCTAAAGCTAAAAATTTAAGTAAAACAATTCTATCAGAATTATTAAATGAGAAGAATTATTTTGAAATAATTAAACAAGAAGACCCATTTTTATATGATAGTTTTAAAACAAAAATTAAATTCTTTAACCCAGCATTCCACTCTATTACACCTGAAGGATTTAATTCAAGATTAACTTTTTTAAATCAATGTGTTAGACCTGGTAATACAATACCAACAAAAAATACTTCAGGTGATTTTGAAACTAAAGATTCTTTAAATACAAATTTTGGTTCACCACCTATTTTAGTGTTAAGAATTGGTGATTTTTATAATTGTAAAATCGTACCTGAAACTTTAGGTTTTACATACGAAGCATTAGATTTTAATCCTGAAGGTATTGGTGTTCAACCAATGATTGTTACTGCAAAATTAGGTTTTAAAATGATTGGTGGACATGGTTTAAAAGAACCGATTGAAAGATTACAAAACGCTCTTTCATTTAATTATTATGCTAATACTGAAATGTATGATGAAAGGTCAATTCCTACTGATACAACTAAATTAACAGCAGTTTTAAATGGTGATACCGGTTTAAGTTCAAATCTAAGAACTTTACAAAACTTAGCTAATCAAACTAATAACCAAAACTTGGCTAGTAATCAGGCGACAAATCAAAACCCAACCGATGGGGGTAATTTTATTGGAAATGTGTCTGAGTCAACAAACACAAATGGTGTGTTAACAGGAACTATACAATATAAGAATTTAGTTGACTCAACTGTTGATAACAGTCAAAATTACATGAATTTAGTTGAAAGTTTTATTACAAGTGTAACTAAAGAATATAATTATGGTGTTTTAACTCAGATATATAATGAAAGACTATTTAACAATGGAACTTTCAATTCCTTACAAGGACCTGTCTCAGACGTAAAAATTTTGGGTAAATTTAATAATTACTCAAATTATATTACAAGTGTAATGTCAGCATTAATTACTGAGATTGATAATGGTACAGATATATTAACTGTTTATTTGTTATCTAAGAATGTTCCGCAAAATGAAATTAGAATAGTTCAATCAAATTTTAAAGCAGCTTGTCAAAATAGAAAGAATACAATATTACAAGGTATTGGTAGTAAAATACAATCAATAACTAATCAACAGTCTGAGATATATCAAATTTTTAGAAGAATGGATTTAGTTTGTGATTCTACAGATGGTAAGTTAAATTCAAATGGTTCTATATTTGCATTAACTAATACTGGTGAACCTTACGGAACATCGGATACCTTAACGGATATTAGAACTGATTATACACAAATAGCTAATGATTTCAAAAGTTATTACTCTTTATTGTTATCTAATAATATAATTATTGAACCAGCGGTTTCAACATTGTATTTCACACCTTTCACTAGTTATAGTTCAACAGGTGGATTAAATTTATTCTTCACATTATTCTCAAACGATTTTACAGATAATCAATCTATTGAAAATTTAAAGAATTTTTTAACACAAAACTATACACCTGTAAATGAAAACACAAAAACAAAAGTTTTAACATATTTGAGTTCTATTTCACAATCAATTATTGATGAGAAAAACGCTCAAACAACATATGTAAATAATTTCTTTACAGGTCAAAGTTATTTGATTTATAAAAATTATAATCCACAAGTTGATGGTGTTAGTGTGAAAGGAAGGGATAGAGATTTTACATTTACTTCAGCAGGTTCAACATCAAATCAACAAACTAATGTTTCCAACATTTATAAAAATGTTAATATTGATAATAATCAATCAACATACAACGGAAAAAAATATTTTAACTAATGGCTAACGAATATTTAAATAGATACCAATTCTTTACGGCAAACGACCAACAAAATACTATTCCGTATATTAATATTCCTTTGAAAAATTCCGATAAAAAATACATTTATAAACTTGGAGTTTCTCGTTTAGATAAAATATCCCAACTGTATTATGACACGCCTTATTTTGGTTGGCTTATTTTACAATCAAACTCACAGTATGGTGGTTCAGAATTAAACATTCCTGACAATGCCGTTCTTAACATACCCTTCCCTTTAACATCTTCTTTATTAGATTATAAATCAGCTTTAGAGCGTTATTTCTATTATTATGGCGAACAATAATATTTTTATTGAAAAAGATGTAAATAATATCTTCATAGTTAATCCTAATAAAGTTACCAACCAATTTGGTAACGCTGAAGATAGGAATGTTCCTATGGAAGATTTGGTTTATTATGTCAATTTAGACTGTGACATTAAACCAAGAAGTAGATTAATTGGTGGAGTAAAAGGGAATGATAAAACAACTCAAACTACAACTCAAACTACAACTCAAATTGCTTACGGTAAAATTAATTTTTTAAAACCTAACGACCAAGATTATTTAACAACAAAATGGACTCAATTACAAACTGATGTAAATGACCCTAATACTATTAATGGTGAATTATTAGGGTTAAAAACCGTAACATATAAAGTTAATGCATCCTTTGTCCCAACGATAACGATAACTTTAGAAGATTCAAAAGGTAGAGCTTTAATGGAGAGTGGAGACAACTCTCTTTATTCGGCATTTTTTAATTTACCATACCCAACTTTTCATTTAACTATTAAAGGTTATTATGGTAAGGCAATTAGATACCCTATAATACTACAAAAATTTAATTCATCATTTAACTCAACTACTGGTAATTTTGAGTTGACGTTAAATTTTATTGCGTATCAATTCAATGTGTTAACCGATATTACAATGGCGTCTCTTTTTGCGGTGCCTCAGATGTATTTGAAAAGAACAACAACAAATATTCCTTTACAAGCGTCAAACGGTCAAACTGCGGCTAAAGAACAATTATCACCACAAACACAGACTACTAATGAATACATCCAACAGAAAGGGATGGATAAATTAAAGGAAGTTTATAAAAAATATAAAACAAGAAATTTAATTGACCAAAATGTTCCTGAATTAACAATACAAGAACTTATAACAAAATTAGATAATTTTATTAATTATAGTTTAGAACAATTTGGTCAAGTTTCATTATCAGCGTTAAATGATGTTAAAGAATATTCCGATATAATAACGGACTATAGAAAGGCAATTTACACTGGTAGGGGAACATCATGGTTTGACGTTTACTTATCAAGAACAAAATTTTTTATTAAAAATGGTGATGTAAATGAGAACCAACAGATAGAGCCTAATGAAATAAAGTTTTATACATTTTCAGATACTAAAGGTTCATCTGAAATTTTAACAGATAATGATACTGTTAATACTAGAAAAATTGATGGATTTAAGGAATTAGGGCCATTAATTGAAAGTTTTAATGAAAAATTATTAAACAACGCAACTTTTGGTAAAAACGGAAAATATCCAATAACTGTAAATATAAAATTAGAAAATGTTGCAATTACATTACCAAATTCACCTAATTACAAAAAAACTTATAAATTAAGAAATCCTACTGTTAATGATGTTACTGACGAAAACATAAAATCAATTGAAAACGAAATAGAGAGATTACACAGTATAAATGACCCATTGAGTAGTGCTGAATTAAAATATTATTATTTTGATTTTGATTCACCAAATCAATTTAATGACCTATTAAATAAAATACAAGATAGTTTACAAGACGCTTCACAAAAAATTGAAAAAGAGTTAACTGATGAATTATCTAAATTTATTGCATCTGCGACTGGTTTAGGATTTGTTCCGTCTTTAAAAAATATTATGGGGGTTATTTTAGCGTCAGCTGAAGCGTTTTTACTTTTAATGGATGATGTTCATGTTGCAGCATACCAAGTTAGAAATAATAAAAAGAAACAAACATCTGTTGGGAATGTTGACATTAAAGGACTCCCTGATTCACCAGTTTATCCATGGCCATTATATACCAGAGTAAAAGAGTGTAATAAATATGAGATTAAGTATCCTGGGGATAATGATGTAATTAATGATACAAGAGCATATGATTATGAAATATGGCCTGAAGTAGAATTTGTTGAAGAGTTTTTAAAGGGTTACATGCAAAGACAAACACCACCATCTCCAGTTAGTCCTTTAGAACCAACAAGTGAGGTTAAAAGAATAATGGTCTCAGCTTTTGATACGATACCTACAAATATACCATACTCAAATTTAGAAGAGGTTAGTTTCTTTTATGAATTTTATGAAAGATTAATATCATTAGTTGAATACAACGGATTTTTAAGAAAAAAATTAGCAGACTCTGAATATAGCCAACAACTTATTAATTATTTGTCAGATTCCGAAGGAACAAATATTGTTAATTCTATATTAACTTCTTCACCAAGTTTAGTTTCTAAATTTACAAATACACCATTTACGGATAATGGAACATTTCAGGTGTATTTAAAATCAATATCTAATAATGGTACTGGTTTATTTTGGAATAATAAAGAAGCTGGTATTTTTAATACAACGTATTTAAAAGAAAAAATAATAGACACACCAAGTGAGATTTTAATTTCAGATTTACCGTCTATTAAAATAACTTTAACAAAGACAGAGCCTGATATGACAAAATATATGTCAAGTTCTGTCCATGACTCCAAAAACATATTTGATTTATTACCGTATAGTAATGAAAATTGGAGAGTAAGCAATCTATCTAATGGTGAATCTGAATTTTCTTTTGAAAATTCTTATAACAAAACTAAAGAGTCGTTATTTTACAATACATATACAAAAAAAATTAGTAATTACCTAACTCCACTTGGATACGGAACAAATAATGAAAAAAATCTTATCAAACCTTTTACCAACTTTAAACCATTTTATAATACAATTACACCACCCATTGATTTAACTTCATTTTATAATGATAGAAAACCAAAAGATTATATTTTAACTGAAGGTAGAACAAAGTATTCGACAAATGAAGAAACTACCTCAATAATGAATACACCATATTTCATTAATGCTGTTCAACAAGGAATTAATAATTTAAGAAATAATACTCCTTATCCATTTAAAGCTGCCGCATATTTGTTTTTAAATAGTTTACCATTATCAACATTAAGAGAAAAATATTTATCTTTTGAAAATAATGAAAATGTTCATTTAAATTTTATTTCAGCATCTTTAAATAAATTTTCAGGAGTTCATTCATTACCAAAAATATGGGTATGTAAAATTGGTTCTATTTGGCATAGATATAAAAATTATATTTTAAATGATTCAGATATATTAACATCTATATGGACTAATTTTGATGTTTTAAATAATTATTACCCGACATCTAATCCTACTTTAGATTATCTTTATTATTTATCGGGACAAACAGTTGATGGTAATAACTATGAATACAAAATTAAATGTTCGGGTTCTACAGGAACATCTTCGGGTACTTTAAATGAAATAAATTTAGGATTTTACCCAAAAATTATTAATGATTTTTATTACTTGATTTACAATCAAAATTTATTTTTATCATCTGATACTATAACACAGATAACTGAAAAAATTAACACTCAAATTAAATTAGGAAATTTAATATTATTATCACCATCAGACTCGTCCTTTCAAACAGTTAAAACATGGTCAGTTCTAATAAAAAATCCGTTTTTTAAAAATTATTATGTTTTACCTTCTTTTGGATTGGGTAAAAACCAATTACAAAATTTATATTCAAACAATATATCTGCAATAAATACGGACGGGAATTTATTTAATGGGTCAGTTAGATTACTATGGGGAGCACCAAACTACGGTTATTTTAATAATACAAATATAGTTAAACCAACTGTAAGACAACATCTAAAAAAAGTTTATAATGATTTAATAGAACAAGAAAGTTTTGAACTAAGAACTGACAGTGACTATTCTTCGATTGAAGAAATTTTTGGAGTTTTTACAAAAACTGAGTTAGACTTATTTGAATCTGAATTTTTAAGATTTTCCGAAAAGAAAGAAGCCGAATTAAGTCCTATAAACTTTCAAAAGATTTTATTAAATATTACTTCAAACAATTACATTGTATCAGGTTCAAGTGAGAATGATTTAGTTGAGGGAATTCAAAAACTACAATTAAATTCTTTAAATACTCTTTTACCGCCATTAATGACTAATAATACATTATTCAAAAAAGGTAATACAACAGGATTTGATTTACCGACATTTAATTATTTTAGTAATAGTCCAAGTAATCCGAAAATAAATGTTGATTTAGGATACACTGGAAATTTACCACCAGGATTTACTGGTTCAACAATAACTTTACAACAATCACAAGAGCAAAATCCTAAATCGTGGGAGGAGTTACAATTACAAGTTGGGTTCTCAACAATTAATGGGGTTAGTTATACTGACGAAGGTTCTGCTTTAACTGATTTTTTTATTGATTTTAACATTCCTTTTAATGTTGAAAATATACAAAGGTTTACAACCATCATAAAAATGTATGCAAGTTATAAACATACCACAACAATTCAAAATGTTAGTGATTTATTTAAGGGTAAGATTTCAGATGTTTTATTAAATAATGATAATTTATACATCAAATTATTTGAGGGTGTAACTAGTTATGTTAAAAAAAATCTACCTCAAACTGATACAACACAAGTACAGGAAATTGATAGTGTTATACAAGGATTTCAAAGTAAGATTGAACTTTACGACATGTTTAAGGCGGTTAATGATAAATGGGTCTCGGCAAATGACTATAATGAAAAAACTTTATTTGAAGATTTTTTATTTTTAGATAGAGCAAACAGAGACATTGGTGGGGAAATATATTTAGATATTAATTCAATTACTAAGTTTTTAAAAAACACATCACCAAAAACAAATGTGTTTACAATATTAGATTCTATCTTTAAAACACATAATTTCATAACATTCTCAATGCCATCTTATATTAATTTTTATAACAATTACATTCCTTCTAAAAATTCGGAAAACAAACAGGAAGACCCTGATAGTTTTTCTAACAGTTTATTTGGGATTTTTAAAAGTGTTGATTATCAAAAAACCGCAGCTAAATTAGTAAGTATATATACTGAAAAACCTTCAACACAATTAAACAACAAAAGTAAAAATAACGGATATAAAGATGATGGATTAAATATCATGAATGATGGTGACACATTGAGAGAATGTGACACAAGTAAAGTTCAGGATTTTGCGAAGTCTAATAAAGTTGTTGGTTTTGCGGTTGATTTTAATTTACAAAACCAAAGTGTATTTGAAACCATTAACGTGAGTCAAGATTTAGGTAAAGCCACTTCAGAATCTTTAACTGCGGAATTTAATTTGGCAAACGGAACCGCTGGGACTAACTCATCAACTCAGAATGTTAGTTTGTATAACATATATAAAGACAGAAGTTATTCATGTTCTGTTGATGGTTTTGGTAATGCTATGATACAACCAACCATGTATTTTGTTTTAAGAAATGTTCCATTATTTGCGGGTTCATATTATATAACTGAAGTTACTCATACTATTAGCACAGAAAGTTTTAAAACTTCTTTTACGGGTACAAGACAAAATAAATATACTTTACCTAAAGTTGAGAATACGTTCCAAACATTAAAAACTGAATTATTAAAAACTTTAAATAAAAATTACAATAACAAAATTGCTAGTAACGCTTCATTATCACAAAATAAAAATAACATAAGTGCTCAAATAACTAATGGTATTAAAAATAATGATAAAGTTGCTAATGTTGGTACCTGTTCCTCGATGTTATTTGCGGATTATCAAACATATGTTTCATTAAATACTCCAATAATTGCACATAACCCTGATGATGTTATTGGTGGGGTTCTTGATTCAACAACAACAACAACTGAATTCTTTACAACTTATTTTATATTTAAAATTGCTTCATATGTTAAAGATGAATCAAATAATTCTTCGTTTAACGCAACCTCATTTAATTTTGCGGATATTACTTTAGATATACCATATAAGGGAGATTTATCTACTTTATTTTTACCAAACTTTGTTTGTGTTGCCCAAAGTGATAAAACAACAAAACCATATGCAGTTTTTAATAATATTTTTGATTGTATTACATTAGTTAAATTAAGATATACGGAATATTTTAAAGAAATATTTGATGATAGTATAACAATTAATCAAACTATTACTGATTTTAATCAAAAAAACGATATCCAAAAATTAGAGTTCAAAGAACAATTCGCAAAGATTTGGATAGAATATTTTCCTTACAATAAAGTAAAAGAATATCCTAGTATTTTTAAAGATTATAAAGAAAATAACCCAACTGAGTATAAAGAATTATTAGATAAAATCGAGTTTCAGCTTTAACATATATTTATAATAAAAAACTACTATGGACACAAAAAAAGTTTTAGATAATTATTTAGGTAAAAACACACGTATTACCGAAAAAGAAATTGGTAATGGATTTAAAGAAGTCTGCGATTTAGACACTGGAGATTGTTATTCAATTAGAATGAAAGATGGTTTAATTGAAAGAGTCGATAACACTTTAAGAACAAACAGAAAAATAAACGTTGAAACAATACAAGGTTTCAAGCAACTATTAAACGGTTAAAAAAATGTCAGGAATAGATAAAACAATTTTAGAGGAAATATCAAGATATAAGAATATAAATAATTATATCTTTGAACAAGATGCTACGGCTCCAGCACCTGAAGGTGATGTTCCTCCAGCACCTGACGCAGGAGCTTTACCTCCATCACCCGATGCTGGTATGGCGACAACACCACCGCCAACTGCAGAACCTATTGATGTAGCATCAGACCCTGATGTTGAAAAGGTAGGTGAAGAAGAAAATGAGTCTGAAGAACTTGAAATTACTGATTTGGTAAATTCTCAAAAAAATATTGAAACAAAACAAGAAGAGTATTTTAATAATCTTTTTAATCAGTTAAATGGTTTAGAAAGTAAATTGAAAGACATGGAAGGTATTTTTACAAAGTTAAACGACATTGAAGCTAAGATTGAAAAATACAGAGAAAAAACTCCACAAGAAAAACTTGAATTAAGAAGTTTAGACTCAGGACCGTTCAATCAAAAACTATCTGATTTCTTTGTAGATAAAGAACAAGAAATGGAAAAATCAGGAAAAAATGAATATATTTTAACTACTGATGAAGTTGAAAGTTTTACACCTTCAGAAATTAAAACGACATTTAACGATTTTGGAGACGAAACACAAAACAAACCTTTGAAATTCTAAATTTCGAATTTGACTATCACGGCTGACACACTTATACTTGAATATTAACTAATAAATTATACACACAAAATGGCGACAAATTCCCTAGACGCTGTACTCGCACAGTATGAAAAAGCGAAAAGTGGAGGTAACTCTGCAAACAAAATGTCTCAAGAAGACAGAATGAAAAAATATTTTGCAGCAATCTTGATGCAAAATGAGAACTCAGGACAGAAACGTCTTCGTATTCTACCTACACCTGACGGGTCATCACCCTTCAAAGAAGTATGGTATCACGAAGTACAAGTTGAGGGTAAATGGAATAAAATCTATGACCCAGGAAAGAACGACAACGAGCGTTCACCTTTGACTGAAATTCATGACGAATTAATGTCAACAGGAAAAGAATCTGATAAAGAACTTGCAAAGGCGTATAAGCCACGTAAATTCTATATCGTTAAAGTAGTTGACCGTGATAACGAAGCGGACGGAGTTAAGTTCTGGCGTTTTAAACACAATTACAAAAACGAAGGTATCCTTGACAAAATCATTCCGATTTGGAAAGCTAAAGGTGATATCACTGACCCTGTTAATGGTCGTGACCTTATCATAGAATTGACAAAGGCTAAGACACCAAAAGGTGCTACTTACACAGTTATTCAGACTGTTATGCATGACGACCCAACACCTGTTCACGCAGATGCTGAGACGGCTAAGGCTTGGACTGAAGACCCACTTACGTGGATGGATGTTTACTCTAAGAAACCTGTTGAGTATTTGGAAGCAATTGCTCGTGGAGAAACACCAAGATGGTCATCTGATTTAGGTAAATACGTTTATGGTGATAGTTCATCTGACGAAGGCACTATCGGTGGTTCATATGTTGACCCACAGGCTGAAGCAGAGCCAGATGGTGATTTACCATTCTAATTCATAAAAGGGTAGGTACAAGTATATACAAAGTGCCTACCCTTTGTTATTTTTAAACACAAACAAATTAAATCATAGACATTTATGGCAATAAAGAAAAAAGAATTCTCATTAGATGCAATCAAAGACAAATATTCCACCAAGACAAAATATAAAGAAACAGACTTTTATGAGGTCGGTGAAGCTTTCCATAATAGTTGCGGTTTACCTGGTCCTGCTTTGGGTAACATCAACATGTTCTTGGGTCACTCAAACTCTTCAAAAACGACCGCGCTTGTCAAAGCCGCTGTGTCTGTACAGAAGAAGGGGCATTTGCCTGTTTTTATTATCACCGAGAAAAAATGGAGTTGGGACCACGCAGTAGAACTTGGTCTTGAAGCTAAAATGGTTGATGGTGAATGGGATGGTCAGTTTATCTTTAATGATAACTTTGACTATATTGAACAAGTTACCGATTACATTAACGAACTATTAGACGAACAAGAAAAAGGTAATATTCCTTATTCTCTTTGTTTCCTTTGGGATTCAGTTGGTTCAGTTCCTTGTAAGATGACCTTTGACGGTAAGGGTGGAAAACAACATAACGCATCTGTATTGGCGGATAAGATTGGTATGGGTATTCAAGCTCGTATTACCAAATCTCGTAAAGAAGATTTCCCATATACAAACACGATGGTAGTAGTTAATCAACCTTGGGTTGAATTACCTGATAATCCATTTGGACAACCAACAATTAAAGCAAAAGGTGGTGAAGCTCTTTGGTTGGCATCAGCTCTTGTATTTTTGTTTGGTAATCAGAAAAACGCTGGTATTAACCACATTACAGCAACTAAAAATGGTAGAACGGTATCTTACGCTATCAGAACAAAAATATCTGTCCTAAAGAATCATATCAATGGATTAGGATATAAAGATGGTAAGATTATCGCAACTGCTCAAGGATATATTGCTGACGATAAAGACGCTCTTGAAACATACAAAAAAGAGTATTCACAATATTGGAATGCAATACTTACAGGGACCGGTGAAATAACTCTTGACGAGACTGAAGAAACTTTTACAAACGAACAATTTTAATTTTAGTTCGTGAAAAAAACACTACTTATTGACGGAAACAATCTGATGAAAATTGGGTTTCATGGTGTGAAGGATTACTTCCACAATGGAGAACACATTGGGGCTTTGTATCATTTTATGAATACACTTCGTAAATTTATTAACGAACAAAACTTTGACAAGGTAGTAGTATTTTGGGATGGTGAAGATTCCACGAGTTTACGTGGAATTCTTTACCCCAAATACAAACAAAACCGACGATTGGTTATGGAGGACGCTATCTTTATGTCCTACCTAAAACAAAAAAATCGTATCAAACAATATTTGGAAGAAGTCTATATAAGACAATTAGAGATTAGTGGAAGAGAGGCCGATGATTTAATTGCTTATTATTGTCAAGTATCTGAAAATGAAGATAAATTAATTTTTTCATCAGACAGAGACTTAACACAACTTATTTCCGAAAATGTATCCATATACTCACCATCAGTTAAAGCTACGTTTAAACACGGGGATAAGATTAAATTTGATGATTTTGAGTTCCCACACTATAACGTAAAAACATTAAAGATATTGACTGGTGATAAATCAGATAATATTGAAGGTATCTATCTTTTGGGTGAAAAAACTTTAGTTAAATTTTTTCCTGAGATACTTGAAAAAGAAGTTTCTTATAACGATATTTTAACAAGAGCTGAAGATTTGTTAAAAGAACAAAAAGACAATCAAACTCTAAAGAATCTTTTAACAGGTAAAACAAAATCAGGTATCTTTGAACAAGAATTTTTCCAAGTTAATGAACAGATTGTTGACTTATCTAATCCTTTATTGAGGGATGAAGACAAAGAAGAAATACAATCAATTGTTACTGAAAAATTAGATATTGAAGGTAGAAGTTACAAAAACTTAATTAAGTATATGGTTGAGGATGGGTTATTCAAATACCTACCAAAAGGTGACGACTCATGGACATACTTCATCCAACCGTTCATGAAGTTAACAAGAAAAGAAAAAACAAAAACAAACAAAAAATAACATAAATTATGAAAGAACAAGACATTACCAAACTGGAATTCTTGATGACGGTAAATAACAATTTTATCGTACAACGTTTTTTTAACGTTAAAGGGTATAACCCAAAGGCTCACAACTCGGCTGAGTTGATTGATTTGATGGATGGTTTTATTTCAGAGTTGAAAGAAAATTTCAAAATGAAAACTGTAAACTATATGTTGGACAATCAATATCAGATTAGTGAAGACCCTGAGGTATTGAACACATCATTCACTGATGGACCTGAGTCGTTTAACATCTATATCAAAAATGGTGATACGACAATGTGTCACTATACGTTTGATGCTAAACTTTATCCACCAAAGGTAAGATACACCGTAGACATACGCCCGTTCCTAAAAGGTATCCTTTTTGGTCTTACTGACGTGTTGTCATCTAGAAATTTAACACACGAATACATGGGTTATCAGCTGGCTCGTTGATATTTATTCTAAAAACAAACATAATATGGCTGACAAAAATTTTGACTATTTGGGAGAGACCTTCCAATTACAACTTCTTAATCAAATGATACTTGATAAGGATTTTTCACACTCAATTATTGAGGTGATGGAATCTACTTATTTTGAAAACAAATACTTTAGATTATTTGTTCAGATGGTAAAAGAATACTATTCAAAGTTTGAACACAGTCCTAGTTTTGAGACAATTCAACAAAAAGCTAAGAGTGAAATTAGTCAGGAGTTATTATTAAAGATAACTCTTGACACTATTTCTGATATACAGAATGTTACCGAAGAGGGTACTCAGTTTGTTCAGGAAAAGGCATTGAAGTTTTGTAAACAACAAGAACTTCAAAAAGTTATGGATAAAGCTAAGAAAATCATTGACCACGGTGAGTTTGAAAACTATGACACCTTGGAAGAAATGGTTAGAGGAGCTTTACAGGTTGGAAACGTGGATAGAGGAACGGGAGATGTGTTTCAAGACTTAGATGAGGTATTGGCGGATGATTATAGACATCCAATCCCTATGGGAATACCGGGTATTGACAATCTTTTGAAAGGTGGTTTGGCAAAAGGAGAAATTGGTGTTATATTAGCACCCACAGGTGTTGGTAAGTCAACACTGACAACAAAGATTGCTAATCACGCTTTTAATTTAGGGTTTAATGTATTACAAATCTTCTTTGAGGATAACTATAAGATTATTCAGAGAAAACATTTTACATGTTGGACGGGTATAGCACCTGACGAACTTGGTAATCATAAAGAAAAGGTGATGGCTAAAATCGCGGAGATTAAAGAAACAATGCCAAACAAGTTGATTATGAAAAAGTTACCTTCAGACACATTAACTATGAATCAGATTAAGAATCAGATTAGAAAGTTGATTGCCGATGGGACAAGGATTGATGTTGTTATTTTGGATTATATTGATTGTGTAACACCTGAAAAGATGATGGACGATGAGTGGAAATCTGAGGGTTCAGTGATGAGAGCGTTTGAATCTATGTGTCATGAATTGGATATTGCAGGTTGGACGGCAACACAGGGTAATAGAAGTTCTATTTCATCTGACGTAGTAACAACTGACCAAATGGGTGGTTCTATTAAGAAAGCTCAGGTAGGACACGTTATCATTACGGTGGCAAAATCATTACAACAAAAAGAATTAAATCTTGCAACTATTGCTATCACAAAGTCAAGAATTGGTAAAGACGGGGTAGTATTTGAAAACTGTAAATTTAATAACGAAATGTTAGAAATTGATACAGAAAGTACCACAACATTCTTAGGACTTGAAGAACAGAAGGAAGAAAGAAATAGAAGTAGAATTAAAGAAATTATGGAGAAAAGAAAACAAACAACAGTATAATTATTAAAACAATATGGAACAAAAAATGGAAAAAATTTTAACGGAAAATCCAAATCGTTTTGTGATATTCCCAATCAAGTACAACGATATTTGGGAATATTATAAGATGCATCAAGCTGCGTTTTGGACCGCAGAAGAAATAGATTTAAGCGGTGATTTACGTGATTGGGAAAACTTATCAGAGAATGAACAGTATTTTGTAAAAAATATTTTATCGTTTTTTGCTGCGTCGGATGGTATCGTAAATGAAAACTTAGCTGAGAATTTCTACAGAGAAGTACAATACCCTGAGGCAAAATTCTTTTATGGAATTCAGTTGGCTATGGAAAACATTCATAGTCTAATGTACTCACTTCTTATTGATACTTACGTGTCAAATGAAGATGAGAAAAACAAGTGTTTTACCGCTTTAGATAACCTACCAGCAGTTCAAAAGAAAGCTAAATGGGCTTTGGATTGGATTGAAAACGCATCGTTCCAAGAAAGATTGGTAGCGTTTGCAGCAGTTGAGGGTATCTTCTTTTCAGGTTCATTCTGTTCTATTTTTTGGTTGAAATCAAGAGGTATTATGCAAGGATTGTGTAATGCTAACGCATTGATTTTCAAGGATGAAAACTTACATTGTGACTTCGCAATTCATTTATTAAACAATCACGTTGAAAACAAACCAAGTGAAAAAAGAATTAAAGAAATTCTACTTTCAGCTCTTGAAATTGAAAAAGAATTTATCACTGAATCACTACCAGTTTCACTTATTGGTATGAATTCAAATTTAATGAAACAATATCTTGAGTTTGTTGTTGATGGATTATTGTTAAAGTTTGGATGTAAAAAACAATTTAATGTTGAGCAACCGTTCAAATTCATGGAACAAATCGCAGTTGAAACAAAAGGTAACTTCTTTGAGTCAAGAACTGTTGAATACCAAAAGGCTAAATTAAATGAAACTTTGTCCTTTACAGACGATTTCTAATTTATTACTTATATAGAACTATGATGTCACTTAAAATTAAAAAAAGAAGTGGAGATGATTCGTCATTTAATCCACAGAAAATTTATAACCGTATTAAAAGAGCTTCAAAGGGGTTGAGTGTCAACTCCGATGAAATCTTTATTAAGGTTATCACTTCAGTACCAACTGAAGGTATTATTACAACAAAAGAATTAGATAAGTTAATTTATGAAATTGCTGCGGCATTTACAGGTAGTCATCACGATTACTCAAGATTAGCTTCTTCAGTTGCTATTTCATCTTACCATAAGGAAACTGACCCAAGTTTTTCAAACACAATGCATTTGTTACATGGTGAAGGGATTATCAATGAAAAATTAATGGAGACTATTGAAAAATACGGTTCTTCTAAAATTGATGAGGTTATTAATCACGATAACGATTATAACTTTGATTACTTTGCTTGGAGGTCACTTGCTGAAATGTATCTTTTGAAGTTATCAGAAGGTAAAGTAGTTGAACGTCCACAACACATGTATATGAGAGTGGCTCTTTGGGTAACAAATACATTTGAGGAGGCGGTTGAATATTACCAAGCGTTATCAACACAAAGAATATCACCGGCAACACCAATTATGATAAATGCCGGAACTAAAGTTCCGCAACTTGCTTCTTGTGTTCTTCATTACAATGATTCGGATTCTCGTGAAGGTTTGTTAAACACCATGAGAGATATCTCAACCTACTCATCTGATGCTGCGGGTATCGGACTATCAATGTCTAACATTCGTAGTAAGGAGAGTCGTATTTCATCTTCAGGTGGACATGCTGGTGGACTATTAAAATATTTGAAGATTGTAAACGAGTCACTTCGTTTCTTTAACCAACAAGGACGTAGACCTGGTTCTGCGGCAATTTACTTGGAACCTTGGCATAAAGATATCTTTGACCTATTGGAAATTAAAAAGAACACAGGTGCTGAGGAATTGAGGGCTCGTGATTTGTTCACAGCACTTTGGATTCCTGATAACTTTATGAATGCGGTTAAGAATAACGACGATTGGTATTTGTTCTGTCCTAACGATATTATTAAATCGGGTATTAAACCATTACAAGAAAGTTACGGTGATGAATATGAAGAGAATTATAAATTAGCGGTAAGTATGGGTCTTGGTAAGAAAGTTAAGGCTCAAGAAATTTGGAATAAGATTATTGAATCACAAGTTGAAACAGGGGTTCCATACTTATGTTCTAAAGATAGTGCTAACAGAAAGACAAACCATCAGAACATTGGTGTAATCAAACAATCAAATCTTTGTAATGAAATTTATCAATACACTGACGAGAATATAACTGCAATCTGTACTCTTTCATCTATGGTATTAAAGAACTATGTAAAAGATGGTGAGTTTGATTTTCAGGGGTTATATGAAGAAACACGTAAGGTTGTAAGAGCGTTAAACAAAGTTGTTAACATCAACAACTACTCAACTGAAAAAGGACGTAAGGGTGGACTATACCAAAGAGCAATTGCTATTGGAACACAAGGACTTGCTGACGTATTTTATTTGATGGATTATATTTTCACATCTGATGAAGCTCGTAAATTGAATAAAGAGATTTTTGAAACAATTTATTTCGCAGCAATCACTGAAAGTAACAGATTGTGTATGGATGGTAAGTATGAACCGTATGCTTACTTTAAAGGGTCTCCAATGTCACAAGGAGTATTTCAATTTGATATGTGGGGATTAAACGAAGATGAGTTATCAAAAAGATGGCCTTGGGGGATTCTTAAACAGAATGTTAGTAAGTACGGAATTTGTAACTCATTATTCACAGCTCAAATGCCTGTGGCATCTTCAGCTAAGATTACAGGTTCATATGAAATGACAGAACCCGCTCACTCAGCAATCTTTAATAGACGTGTAGTTGGTGGGGAGATTATGATTGTTAACAAGTATTTGATTAGTGATTTTGAAAAGATTGGGATTTGGTCTGAGGACTTAAAGAATGAAATTATCATGAACGAAGGGTCAATTCAAAACATTAATTTCAATAACTACCTTGACCAAGAAGATAAGAGATATAACTTCAAAGTTAAAAGAACTGAACACTTAATTAAGAAATACAAAACAATTTGGGAGATTTCACAAAGAGAATTGATTGAGATGGCCGCTGACAGAGCACCATTTATTGACCAATCACAATCAATGAATATCTACATGTCAAACCCAACATTGTCAAAAATTTCATCTTCACATTTCTACGGATGGGAAAAAGGATTGAAAACACTTTGTTATTACGTTAGAACAAGAGCAATCTCAACGGGAGCTAAACACTTGGCTATGGACGTATCAAAAATTAACAAACCAAAACCAACACCTGAACCACCAAAGGTTGATTACAGTTATATGAATCTACCTGACAAACCTGAAAATAGTGAATTTGATTGTTTTGGGTGTTCTTCTTAAAAAAATCCGATGTGTTATCCCGAGCTAGGTCGGGATTTTTAATTTCATAGTATTTATGAAATATGGCTCAAGGTAAAACATACGGTATAACATTTCCATTTAGAGATTCTTTTGACGGTAAATATTTAGATTTAACTGACTTTGATGAAGATGAGGTTAAAACAGATTTAGTTCATTTACTATTAACAAGAAAGGGAAGCAGATATTTTTTACCAAATTTTGGGACAAGATTATATGAATATATTTTTGAACCACTTGATGGTCCAACATTTAATGAGATTGAAACTGAAATAAAAGATTCTGTGACAGCGTATATTCCTAATCTTCAAATTACATCAGTTAAAGTTGAACCAATTATATCACCTGATGGACAATCGGATTTATCGACAACTTTTCCTGGAACAGGTGAAATAACTTTACCTGATTTAGCAATTAATGAACACACTGCAAAAGTGACAATAAATTATAATATTACGAGTGGAGTATTTAATACTTCTGACTTTATAATTATTAATATATAACATGGCTCAACAAATATCATATACCACAAGGGATTTCCAAGCAATAAGATTAGAACTAATAAATTATGTTCAGACTTATTATCCTGATTTAATTCAAAATGTTAATGATGCTTCGGTATTTTCAGTATTCTTGGATTTAAACGCTGCGGTTACTGATAACTTAAATTTTAATATTGATAGAGCGTTACAAGAAACTGTTCTACAATACGCTCAAAAAGATATATCTGTTTATAACATTGCAAGAACATACGGTTTGAAGATACCGGGATTAAGACCTTCGATTGCTCTTTGTGATTTTTCTATAATAGTTCCTGTTGATGGTGACTCTGAAAATTTACAATATTGTGGGGTTTTACGTAGAGGTAGTCAAGTATTGGGAGCGGGTCAAACTTTTGAAAGTTTATATGACATTGATTTTTCTTCAGAATATAATTCAGAAGGTTTTCCAAATAGATTAAAAATTCCAAATTTTAATGCTAACGGAAGTTTAGTGAATTATACTATTTTAAAAAGAGAACCTGTGGTAAACGGTGTAACTAGAGTATTTAAAAAAGTTATATCACAAACAGACTCAAGACCATTTTTAGAAGTATTTTTACCTGAACAAAATGTCTTAGGTGTTACAAGTGTTCTTTTAAAGAACGGAAACAATTTTACAAATATTCCATCTGCTCAAGAATTTTTATCAACAGTTGATAGATGGTATGAAGTTCAAGCTTTAGCTGAGGATAGAATTTTTATACCTGACGTGACTAAAACATCAGATAATCCTGGTATTAAAGTTGGAAAATATTTACAAACAAATCAAAGATTTATTAGTGAATATACACCACAGGGGTTTCTTAAATTAACTTTTGGTGGTGGTAATCAATCTACCGATGAATTATTACGACAATATGCTTTAAATGGAATTACTTTAGATATCTCAAAATATCAAAATAATTTCTCTTTAGGTTCTACTTTAAAACCAACTACAACATTGTTTATTCAATATCGTGTTGGTGGTGGATTACAAAGTAATATAGGCGTAGGAGTTATGAATCAAATTGGAACAATTAATTTTTCTGTAAATGGACCTAACTCTCAACAGAATTTAAATACCATTAACTCTCTTCAGGTGAATAATGTTACTGCGGCAGTGGGAGGGGCGAATGCTCCAACAATCGAAGAAATTAGAAACTTAGTTGGATTTAACTTTGCTTCACAAAACAGAGCGGTAACTATTAATGATTACGAAGCAATTTTAAGAAAAATGCCTTCGATGTTCGGAGCTCCGGCAAAAGTTGCGATAACTGAAGAAGACAACAAAATCAAAATTAATATCTTATCTTACGACACCGAAGGTAATTTATCAAGTAATGTGTCAAATACATTACAAAGTAATATTGCTAATTACCTATCAAATTACAGAATGATAAATGATTACATTTTTGTAAATTCTGCTAATGTAATTGATTTGGCGTTTGATGTCTCAGTAGTATTAGATGCTAGTCAAAATCAGGGAACAGTTATTACAAACTTGGTTGAAAAGGTTCAAAACTATATGAGTCCATTAACAAGAGAAATGGGTTCAAATGTCTACATATCAGAAATAAGAAGATTAGTACAAGAAGAAGTTGGTGTGATAACTGTGACAGATATTAAAGTTTATAATAAAGTAGGGGGGCAATATTCATCATCTCAAACTTCACAAAGATATTCAAATAGTGATACTAAACAAATTGAACTTATTGATGATACAATATTTGCAGAACCGACACAAATTTATGATGTAAGATATCCTAATAAAGATATTCGAATCATAGTAAAGAACTTAACTGCTGTTAACTTTAGCTAACATCCTTTATTTTTATAAAAGTGTGTTTAAAATATTTATTTAAAAACACACATGCCGTCAACATATAGAATTAGAACAGAGTTAGGGGTAAACAAGACCATTCAGGTTAAGTTAGAACAAAATTACGACACTTTAGAGTTATTGTCTTTAACAATTTCGCCAAATAATTTATATACTCGTGCTTGTGCGAATTATGGTGTTGTTTGTGGTAGAGTTTTTTGTAATAATGGTTTTGGATTACCAAACGCAAGATTATCTATTTTCATACCTATTGATGAATTAGATATTACAAATCAAGATATTTCAGTTTTATATCCTTATCAGAGTATTAATGATATTAATGAGGATGGTTATAGATATAATTTATTACCTTATACACAATCTCATAGTGGACACGTTCCTGTTGGTACTTTCCCTGATAGGATTGACGCTCTAATTAACAAGACAGTAATTGAGGTTTATGATAAGTATTATCGATTCACAGTGAGTACAAACGACTCTGGTGACTTTATGATACTTGGAGTCCCGACAGGTCAACAGACGTTGTTTATGCAAGTCGACCTTTCTGATATTGGTGAGTTCTCAATGACACCACAAGACCTGATAAGAATGGGTCTTGCTACTGAATCACAAGTTGACGGAACAAGATTTAAATTTTCAGAAAATTATAATGAGTTACCTCAAATTATTAGTATTTCAAAAACAATACAAGTCTCACCATTTTACGGTGAACCTGAGATATGTGATTATTCAATCCAACAGGTTGATTTTGATTTAACCTCTGAAAAAAATGTAACGATATCACCTACTGCGGTTTTTATTGGTTCAATATTTTCAGCGAATGAAGGAACTAAAGTTACTAATACAAATAATAATGCTTGTAATGTTAAGAGGAACCTTGGTGAGATGTGTGATTTAATTCCTGGTTCAGGTCAAATATTAGCATTAAGACAGACAATTCGCTTAGATAATTTAGGTCTCCCAATTATCGAACAATTTACATTAGAGAATGATGGTAAAATTATAGACCAAGACGGTACTTGGGTAACTGAGGTACCGATGAATTTAGATTATGTTTATACTGATGAGGAAGGTAATAGAAGAATAAGTGATAATCCTAATATCGGTATTCCTACCAAATCAAAATATCGATTTAAAATTAAATGGGACCAATCACCACAATTATCAGAATCAACTAAACGAGGATATTTTTTAGTTCCAAACATTAAAGAATATGGTTGGATTAACCCTACAAATGACCCGAATTTACAAGACTTAGTTGATAGTATTTTCACCATTGAAATTCCTGCGGGGACAACAGAATCATTTATTTATAATTTGATAAATGAAAATGAAGCCACCGCATATGTTTTTAGACTTAATGAAACGGTTAACGTTAATAATTTAAAAATAACTTATCCTGACGGAACGGTCTATAATAGTCAAAATTTTAGTAACAATTTTATAGGTGGTTTTCCAAACTTTAATTTATTTTGGGAATCACCTGATTCCGAAACGGTAGCAACATTTATTTTTTACAAAATAAATTATACAAGATTTCAGTTAGAAGCGTCTTACGCTTTTAGTTTAGATTGGAATGATTACGCTAATGTCGATGATGCTTTGAGTTGTGAGGATACTTTTATGGAGTTGTATTTTAATAAGGTTTATACAATTAGTCAGATTATTGACAGGTACTCAACAGGATTAAGACCTAGTAAAACTGTTCAAATTAAAAATATTCAAGACCCAAGTTGTGACGGTAGTATAAATAAATTTCCAATTAATGATGTTTTTTTAAGAATTAATTTTAATTATATTTTTAATAATTTTTTACTTGATTTACTTAAATATATTTTAATTTCTTTAGTGCCGGCACTACATGTGTTAAGTTTTTTATGGTTAGTTTTAGCACCAATTATTGCGGTTATTCTATTAGTTGTTCAGTTAATAATTTTTATCATTTGTAATATAGTCAGAGGTATACAAAATATTTTTGGTAATTCTAATTTAGATTGTTCACCTCCTTCAGATTTCAGAAGTTTACTTCTTAATAATCCATTTAAAAATATAACATTATCTCTTTTACTTTATACCGAAGATGGTTGTGAAAGATGTAATTGTAAATCTGGTGAAATAACTGCTGATACTGATTTAATTGGTCAATTTACTCAGGTTCAAGAAGAGCAAGTTTCTATTTTAATGGATACTACGGGATTCCAAACTTATACCAACAATTCAAACGATGTAATTTATGTGTCCAATTTGATTGCTGGAAATGCTGGTGAAGATGGTTTAAAAAGAAGAACTCCCATAATTAAAGACAAATTAACATTAGTCACTGACCCTGATGCTGTAACTAGAACAATTGACATTGGATATTATTCACAATCTTTAACTTTTTCTGAAAGGTTAAATATGTTATCTTTTCCTGGTAGGTATTTTAAGGTTGGAGATAAACTAGACCCTTTGGGTATAAAAGTTTACATAGAACCAGAATTAAATACTAGTATTGGTTCATTTCCAATATTCGACAGTACAACCCAAACCGTTCAACAACAAATCGTTGTTGGTACATCAAAGTTTCATTGGGATAACGCGATGATAATCGCTTTGGACCCTGGAATTGATTTAACTGTTGGTGAAATCTTGAGTTTTCAAAACCCAAATCTTTCGAATGACCCAAACTATAAAAGAAACGAATCTTATCCTGCGTCTTCAGGTCTTACCCAATCACCTCCAGTTTTTAATGGTGAAAGTATTGTTGGTGGTCAAATTACTGTTAATTGGACCCGAACGTATAATTTTACGACTTTAGCTAATGGTTATCAAAATCCGGCAGGACCAATTAATGGAGCAGCAGGCGGAGGAGTTGCGGAACAAACAACTTATAATGTTTCAGCAATAACTGAAAACAATACTGTTACATCATTTGCTGCTGACATCGAATATTTTCAGGTGTTGAAAATTGGAAATTTAAACGATTTAAATCTAATTGCAGGTCTAAATGGTATAAATGGTGTATTAAATCAAAATCAATATTACCGTAGTCAAGGAAGTGATGATGATGGTGAAGTCAATTGTTTTTATCTGAGGTTTAATTATTATAATCCGACATTTGGTAGTGTTGGAGTTATATCAAATCCTGATAGTTATAAATACGCGATTTTAATGAGAGGTGTTGATGTCCATTCGCCAAGAGTTAAACAAAAAATATGGTTAGGTAGTTTATTTTCTAATCAAGTCGATGAATCAAATATTCCCAACGATGTTAATGAATCGGATGTTTATGTTGAAGGTTATTTCAAACTGAATATCCCATACCAACCAAATACTTCAACTATTTTAAACGAAGAACAACAACAAGTTCAATGTCGACACAATCAGCTTCAAACTAATAATAGTGTTGACCAATTCGGTGGACGTATTTTCTACCCGAGTTATATGTTTCAGTATTACGACACTTCGTATATACCATTTCAAAGTGACCTACATTTATATTACTCTGCTTACGACGCTAGAAATTTCCCAGGAAATATTTTAAATGTTGTTCCTGAATATGATGAACTCTACCTTACTACTGGTACTCAAACAACAACAGATTCGGGGTTTCTTAGAGTTGATTTTAGCAATTTTTTTACAGGTTCTCTTTCTATCTTAAAAAATTGTGGTCAAAGTGCTGCTGGTGGTAATAATAACGATTGTGATGATGATTTAGCACCTAATTTTCCACAAACACTCCAAAAAACATGGAATTTTTACGAGCAATTTGATAATTCCATATTTGGAGATTTTTTGGCGAATTATAGAATAGGACAAGTTGTTGAGGGAGGTTCTATGTATGCGTATAAGAACGGGAGAAATTTCTATGACAGTCCATGTCAAGGTGATACTGACGACCAAGATATGAAGATTCCGTCGAACATACCGACCATGAAATACCTTTCACCTTCATACCGAACAATAACATCACCTGGTACAACATATCCAACTGTAAACTTTAATAATAGACAAAGAATTGTTGTTAGGTCAAATAGAATGCCAACCTCAACAAACGAACAAATTTCAGGACCAAATAGTTTCCAATTACATCAGAATTCAAGATTTGCTGTCTACAGATTATCAGATACTGGTGGTGTACAGGAATTAGAAAACATAACACAATACCCAACAAATTCGGATAATGAATCGGCTTCCGCATTTGTTCCATTTACGAATGTTTTAGAATCTGTAAATAATTGTGAAAAAGCGGTTATGCTAAATTGTTATGGTACTGATGAAAATGGTAGTCCTATTATTAAAGACGACTGTCCGCAACTTATGGACCCTGACGGACCTAAAAAATTCTTTAACTATGGAACAGGATGTTATAATTTAATTTCGAGAGCTTTTGGTAGTTTACCAAAAGATTTGGAATTGATAAATGAATGGTCAAGTAGAAATAAAATTTCAAATGCAGTTTGTTTGGGGGTATTCTCACATAGTTTTTCCAACAATTGGATTAACGGAACTTTATTTGCCTATCCATTTGAAAATAAAAGATTTTTTGATTCTCAAAATCAACCTTATAGTATTTTTTGTAAAAGTTTAATTTATTTACATGAAACATCTCAGAATTTTTATTATAGAAGTTCTGCATGGGACGGGGATAGATTTTTAGGTAAACCATCGGTAGTTTATAATGAGAAACAAGTCGGTAACGAAAGGTATTTAGGAAGTCCGACAACTATTATGGATTTAGGGCCTAAAGATACCTTTATACAGGAATTAGTTAATACTGATGAATATGATGGGTATATTGTATCAAAAGTACCATCAACATCCTATAAAGATATTAGTGAAATATTTAATTTATTTGTTTTAAGTAGATTGGTAAATAATAGTTTTATTGAAAATTTATTAATTTCTCTTTTACCTGAAATTGTAATGGCGACGTTCTTTACAAATAAAAGATGGGGAGCGTTTAATGCTCTACCGGCATATGTTGATGGAGATTATTCACAGATGTTATCAATTAACTCTGAATTTGGAATAAGTGAATTTAACGTTTCAAATTACGCTCAACCATTAGACTCAGGATTTCAGTCGGTTTATTTTGGAGGGTCGGGAGCGTATCCTTTATTTGGAATATTCTTAACTGGTAACACACAAGATAGAGATTTTATCACACCGAGAAGAACTATATGGAATCCAAACGCCTCTATTAACCAAAACCCTGATTATAACTTTAGTCAAATACCAGTGAAAACTCAAACAGTGCCATTTTATCAGTGGAAATTAGATAACCAAAACTACTCTAGTATTGGACAGTATACAATTTTTGGTAATCAAAATAACAATTGGGTTACGGATTCACAAGTAACACCACCTAATTTCTTTTCTTATGGATATCAGAATATGGATAGACTTAATCCAGCTTCAAATTATTTTCAACCTGACGGTAATAACTCTAATTATTTTAGAGCAACATTAATTAATTTCTCAAGTGGTATACCGACAATTGCTCTTCCACAGACATTTAGTAATAATACAAGTTTTGTTGTTGGAGCTCCACAACACTTTTATTTTGGTTTGGTAAAAGGAGGAAGTGCTATTGATAAGTTTAGAATAAAATACGTTAATACAGAATTAATAATTGAATAAATCTAACGAAATAACTATAGTAAAAGGTTCTGCAAGATATGCGGGAGCACCCGATATTGATTCTAAAATATCAGTTGAATTAAACTCAACATTAAAGGAGATGACTGAATATGACAGAAATCTACTTGTTGATTTAGAAAATTTATTTGATAGAGAAAGACAAGAGTGTGATACTTTTGTCCCGACATGTAAGTTTACATTTATATTTGAAAATTCATATAGTGGACTTACAGGGCCTAAAACTGGCCCTTACGACCCGATTAACAGAAATCTTTATTATGTTAATCCTTTATACTATCGTCTTTTACAAAATGACCAACAAGACCCAAGTAATGAGATTGCGTGGGGAGGATTTCCACAATATTATGAGTTTGATTTTATAAGAACAGATTCTAATGTGGTTGGATATACCCAACCACTTGTAGGTCAAACTCCTCAGTATCATATCTTATTTGACGCTAAAGAACAATCATACTATAATTGGTTTTTTCATTTAAGCTATCCGTCTGAAAAATATTTTAATCAATCGATGGAATATCAGTTTGAAGATGGTGAAATATTTACATGGACTGTTTCTCAGGGAATTCCTTTTGTCATTTCAAATGATAAATTTAATGGTCAGCCTGTTATTATCTTTAAATGTGCAATGGACCACGGATTAAGTGTTGGAGAAAGTGTTGAACTTTCTTTAAATTGTGATGGTGTTAATATTTTTGATGTTTATAGGTTAGGCGATGGATATACTAATTCTGAAACAAATGTTTTTATGATTTTTAATATTGGTTTCTTATGTGATATCTTTTTTGATGGACAAAAAGGAACTTTAAAAAGAATTACAAATAAAGAAAATTTAAATGAAAGTAAATCAGAATATTATGTTAGAAGACATAAAATTATTACAAATTATACTGACGCTATCTTAACTAACACCGCTTTTGAAAATAACGCATTTAGAAAAACCACCAAATTTGAGACAAAGTCATTAACACCAAATTTAAGCGCTCGAACATCACTAAAAGAAGGAACACAAAGTTATAGTTTATCGTTTAAAAATACATTCTCAATAGATGGATTAAAAGATAATTTAAATAGACCTCTAACTGAATTATATGTTACATCTGTTAATCGAGGAAGATTTGGATTTTTTAATCCATTAAAAAAAGGATGGGGGTTTAATCTTGGTCCTGAATTAAATACATGGTGGGGTAATCCAAACAATGAAACAAATATAACTCAAACGAGTTTTAATAGACCTGGACCATTTATTACAGATTCATTCGGAAATCCTGCTGGAACATTAATAACATTTTATTATAATAATCCATTAGAAGTTGATGATTTAATTGATGGGGATTTATGTGAATGGAATGATACCACACAAGAAGAGCAAGTTTTAAGTTTACATTATCATAAAATAACATTTAATCCTAAAGTTTTTGATGTAAAACCAAATAGTTCTTTGGGCTATTATTATAATACACATTACAAGTTTCAGTTAAGAACATTTTCATCTTATATCGAAAATGTTGATAGAGATGTTTTGGTATATAATCTACCAAGTTATAGTTATTACTCGGCCTATAACCAAAAGTTTTTTTGGAGAGATATTTACACGTATGGATATATTGATGTTGATGGTGTAGGTGTAGACAATCCATTTTTAAATAATAAACACTATTTGTTTGAAGATTTTATTTTCAGATTGATACCTGAAGGAAGTAGTATCAATGAAAATTCAACATTAGTTAATGACCCATTAATCGACGATTGTGAATAAAATTAAATTAACAAATAAAGATATTAATAGAAATATTAATATCCCAATTAATATGAATTGGGATTTCTTGGATAGAGAAGATACTTTAATTAAGTATGAAGAAGAAGTTCTAAATAAAATTTTGGGATTTCCAAATGATTACGAGGTTAGAAGATTTGAAATGTTTCAAAATCCTAATAATGATATAACCTCATCATTAACATATAATTTTAATTTTAAATCAACAACTAATGATGATTGGGTTTTAAATTATTCTGATTCAGGTCGATTTACTCAGAGAGAACTTTATAATAACACAAAAATATACGACAAATCTTTTTTTAAATTAGATTTTTACGATACAACAAATCCTCAAACAAAAAAAAATTATTTAACAATAATTCTTAATAAAAGACCAAATAAAACAACATATACTTTTCCAAATCAAATCACTCCTGTTGAAATTGATTTACCATCATTTACTTTAAATTACAATAAAAATCAAGAGGGATTTTTTATTTATTGGTTTGATGACCCATCAATCTTAAACATTAGTACTTTGTATATGACAGCAAAGTTCTTCGATGCGTCAAACGGACAATTTACTTCTTTTACAACAAAAAAACAAACAACATCAACAACACCATATCGTTTAGGAACTGATTTTTTTAATAGAAGAGTTAGTTTTAATTATGTTGATAGCACATATAAAATAACACTTATGGACCAACCGGCAACACAAGAAAATGTTATCGAATGGTATGAGTATATAAACCCATCAATATAATGGAAATTTTTAAAGTTAAAATATCACCTGAAGTTTTAAAAGACGATATTGTTTATGAAACATATAGTGGTTATACATTTGGTGTTTACAGTGGATTAACAAATATTCTTAAAGGAGGTCCTGATGGTTCTTCTTTATTGACAGGTCTTACCATACCAATTTTATTAAAACAAAAATATCAAGATATTGGATACTATGATGGTTTTGATGGTAAGATAAAACAAGAAAATATGTCTGCAAATTTTTTGTTTTATTCTACAATAGAAAATCCATATACTTTTAAAATACTTAATACTTCAGATAATGAAAATGTTTATTTGTTTAACTCGACCTACCAAGTTGATTGGGGGGACGGAACAACACAAACAATTACCACATTTTATCCTGAGGAAATTACACATAACTATTCAGGACCTTTACCTGAACCGACAGGTTATACAATTACATTAACACAAACAAACTTATGGGGTGTAATTCAAGTCAAAAAGAATATTGTTGTTCCATACTCAGTCGCTCAAAATACTGACCAATATGGAACCGTAACATTTGCTAACACTAATGGAAGTTGGAGTGCAACTCCGTCATCATATAATTTTATTTTTACAGGAGATGCTTATAATCAGTTAGCATATCAAGTAAGTTCTTTCTATACTGAGGTTCCATTTTTCGTAACAGGATATACTACATCAAGATTAAATGATTTGGGAACTTATGGACCAAGTCAATTTGTTGTTGGACAAACAGTTCCATTACCACAAAGAGAATATGGTATGGTTGAATCCATGAGTAGTGCTTATACTGCGTATACTATAAACGGAACAACCTACCAAGATTATCCTGACGGAACAACAATTTTTGTATTACCATCTTCAGGTATGACTTCAGATATGTTTTCAGTTAGTGCAATTACTAAAAATGAAGCGTTAATGAATGTTATTGACCAACCTCAGTTATATAATTCAATTTTTGTTGAACGTGGTAAAAATTCAGGGGTTGAAAACTTTTTGAGATTAGGTGAAGTTTCTAATTTAAGCGATTTGTTAAATTATGGATATAACTATTTCATTATAAAACAGGGATAAGAAATTTAAATTTAACTATTTATAAAAATAAACTACTAAAGCAATAAGAACTTGGCAACTGGTAATTACGGAACTATAAGATTGGCAGACGTTAGTCCTGCTGATGTTGAAATAATATTAAATTATACACCATCAAGAGATGACACCCAAGGGTTTGTTTTGAAAAAATTAAACTCACTTGAGTTATTGCGTCCTTACTTTAGTAATTCAAGTGTTGGTGGGACTACTACGGAGATATTAGGAGGATTGTATAATCTTACATTACCATCAACTGAGTTTAACAATTTGGGGATTTACACTTTGATGTTACGTCCATCTCAAATCAGAACATCAATTACTGATTGTGGAGTTTTATCTGCGTTACCAAATGTGAGAGGTATTATTATTGACTTAAATAATGTTCCATCAGAGTATCTAAACAAGTTTGTTAATCAAGGATTAGTTGGATATAGGATTGAATACCTTAATAATGACGGTTCTAAAGTTACTAATTTTTTTAGAATAATAACTTCATCTTTTTATTGTGAGGCAATTTTAGCAAACACTAATAATACAAGTGATAAGGCGGTAAGATATAGATACACAGATAGTGAAACTAATCTAATGTTCTGCACAGTATCACCAAGTTCATCACCATCAAATAAACCAAACGTTACACCATTCATTGGTTCACCAGGACAAAATGTTATTATTACTAATACATTTTTTGACCCTACAGTAATTGAGGTTGAGATTGTAGAATATGACACATCAAGTTTAGCGATTGCTCTTTATGGTAATCAAACTAAATCTATTGAAGATGGTATATACACAATCTATGATAGTGATAATAACATTTATAAGCAATATAACTTGTACGAAATTAGAGACCAATTTAATGAACTTCTATATGAAGTTAGACAAGATAGAAATAATAATATTGATTTCACTAAAAACTTTGACAATATCATTGCTTAATGGCTAATTACACTTGTCCACCGCAAAGACCATCAGGTTCGGGAACATTTTCGAATAACTTAGTCGGTTTACAAATAACCGATGGTGGTGGACTAACGCAAGGTAATTTTACATTTACAAGTGTTATAACTGAAAAAACTAATAGGAACTTTTCGGTTGGGGTATTTTCAGAACCAATTTCATTAGAAACTCTTGGGTTTGAAGATACGGTACAAGCAAGGTCAATATTTGATAATAATTTTAAATTATATCCAAACTTTGACGAAACAGATGTTACAAATTTTGTTGGTTATGGTTCATTATCAAAAAGGTTTGAGTCTGCGGTTACAAATATTATAAATTATTTTCCGGCGTCTATTGATGTGTCAAAATATCGACCAAATTTTACAACAGGTGCTACGGCAACAGGTATAACATACAACGTTAATGAAAATGAAACAAAACTCATTATTCCGTTAGAAACAGTTAGAAATCCTTTTTCAGTAAATTATACAACAACTTCAACACAAACAATTAATAGTTTAGAATTTAGTGTTTCAAAGTATAGAGATATGTCTAAAACATTTTTAAGTTATGTTTTAGTTTTAAATTCAAATTATTATCCTCTTACATTTATGGACCCAAGTACTTCTATAAGTGCTGGTACATTAACAATTTATGTTCAGGGTAATCCTTTTTCGGGATTGTCGACGTATAGTGAATTCTTTTTAATTAGACCAAACGATACAATTGTCAATGAAGTTTTTAATTTAGAATTAGGTGAAGTTGAAGAAATTTTATTGAATAGAATGGTTACACCTATCTATACTTATGTAGCGACAGTCCCATCAATTTCTGATTCTGGATTAATTTATAACGCAACACAAACAGTTACTTTTCCATTAGACGGTCCTTGGAATTTAGATATTAGAACAAATGCATTTATTACTTATATTGAAAGTTTACAATCATTAGGTTTAGATTTTGATAACTACAGGACAAATATCATATCTAGATTTTATACAACAAATGCGTTTAAAGATTTTGATACATCAGACCAAAAGGTTGACAAGGTATTAAAAATATTTGGAAGAAGTTTTGATGAAACAAAAAAATATGCTGACGCTATTCAACATGTTACATCTGTAAATTACAATGTTGGTAATGATATTCATTCAGGACTTCTTACAAAATTTGCGGAAACTTTAGGGTGGAAAACAAACATATCACCAATAGCTGATTCGGCTTTTTTGGAATCGGTTTATGGAACTACTGAAAATGCGTTTCCGGCTTATTCGACAAGTGAAACTAAATTAGATTTAAATTACCAATATTATAGAAATTTAATATTAAATTCGGCATATTTGTTTAAATCCAAAGGAACTAGAAAGGCGATAGAATTTCTTTTAAATTTTATCGGAACACCACAAGCGTTACTTGAATTTAATGAAAATGTTTATTTGGTTGATTCCAAAATAAACATGGATAGATTTAATCAATTATATCGAAGTATTTCAGGTGGAACTTACGCTCCACAATTTCCGGCTTTAGACTCAACGAATGTTTATGGGTTCTTAGGTAATACATACACTGGTTATACTACACAACAAGTTGTTGAAGAAGTAACTACATCTAGAAACGACTACCCTGTGGATAATGAAGGATATCCAGCCAAACCAACATATAGTAATGATTACTTTTTTCAAAAAGGGGAAGGTTGGATACAATCAACACCACAACATAGAAGCCCACAAATTGTTTCTATAAATACAAATACATTTACTGGGCAAAATCTTAGTATACAAACAAGTTTAGAACCTTTTACTTATGGTGAAAAATATTTGGAAAGATTTAGAGATTTTCCATTTATGGAACTTGGGTTTTCAATTAAGAAAGAAAGTGATAACAAAAAAAGTTGGTATGACCAAACAAGTGATTTACGAAAAAACACGGATAACTTATTTGACGCTTATTATACTGTTAGTGATGATAGATATGTTTTAAATGTTAAGAATACTGATATATTTTTAAATCCTGCACAAGCGTTGGCTTATGATGTTTGGTATATGTCTAACACACAAAATTACCCAATACCATTTACAGGGTTATCTTCACCATATCCACAAATAGGTGGTACGGACTGGACGTTTATTAATCCTCAACCACAAATAGAAAACTTCTTTGAGTTTTACAAGACGTTTTGGATGAACATGATTAATGTTAGAAATAGACAAATTTCATCTGACGGTAAAACAAGTGGATATCCAACTTTACAATCTTTATTTTGGAAATACTTAACGATGTATCAAGATGTTGGAATTCAAAACAATAATTTCACATACCAAAATATGATAAACTATATTAATGGTTTAGGTTCATTTTGGATTAATTTGATAGAACAATTTGTCCCGGCTACTACAATATGGAACACAGGAACAAAATTTGAAAATTCTATTTTCCATAGACAAAAGTTTATTTATAGGATGCAAAAAGGATGTCAAATTGTTTTACAGGAAATTGTTGGACCAGTATCAACAGGAACTATTAGCACTAACAATTGTAATAGTGTAACATTCCCACTTCCAATACCGACAATAAATGATTTAGGTTCGGCACTTAGTAACGCTTCCGAAGATTTAGCAATTCAAGAAGGGTTTCAGGATGGTTATACAACGGTATCTGCTTTGTATGGTTTTGAATTTACAATAAGTAATTTTAATGGGACAAACTCATATACGTTTACTTACAACGATTCCGCTTATTATTACACCCCTAATTTATTACCTACTAACGCACAATGGACTAATATTATAAATCAAGGTATATTGTATTTTGCAAGTTCAGGACAACTAAATGACGCAGGAATTCAAATTATTCTTGATTCAAATGATAATGTTATTAACATAGTAACACTATCGTGTGAATTCAGTGATTGGGAAATATCTGATTTCTCGATATTAACACAAGTATCAATTCAAGGACCATAATGAGTTATAGTATTACACTTACAGGAGATTGTTCAAATAACAATAATGGAGCGGTAAATATACAATTTTTTACCCCACCACCAACTATTATTAGTTGGACTGATAATAAATTACCTACTCAGACATTTACGGGTAATAGTATTACGTATAGTGGATTAAGTGCTGACACATATTCTTTTTCATTTACATCTTCTACTGTTCCAGTAAATAATATTTACGGACCAATAAGTTTTATAGTTCTTTCATCAACTACCGCTAATATTACCACAGGGTATCAATCAAGTTGTTCTCCAAGTAATGGTTATTTAACTGTTGATGTTAACTTGGATATTTTTGATACTGAATTATATCCGACATCTGTTAATATTAATTTATATAAAGATTATCAATTTTACGAGACCATAATTGGTAGTGGTAGTCTAACGTCTTTCTTTAATTTAGGTGAAGGTATGTATTACGCATCTATTTCAGGAAATGGTTTTTGTAATTGTGAGACTGAATCAGTTGTTATACATCCAAATACGGAGTCTTTAGACTTTAATTTTTATGTTGTTAATAACCCTGCTTGTTCAGGTGTTGATGGTAAGATATATGTAACAGGTATAACTGGTACACCTCCATATACATACATTTGGTCTCAAAATATTGGATATACCGGAGCAACTACATTAGTTACAGGTGTAACTCAAGGAACGTATACTTTAACAATAATTGACGGGGCAGGTTGTGAATTGTCAAAAACTGCAGCAGTTGGTTCAGCACCATTTATTGGGTTGATTAGTTATGAAGTTACACAACCAACTTGTTTTACTTCTGATGGTGTTTTAGACATTTATTTGTCAGGTGGGACAGGACCTTATTTTTATTTATTAAGTAATGGTGATTCTGTTACCACGTATAGTTCTTCAGTTTCTTTCTCAGGGTTAAGTGCTGGTTTATATAGTCTGAGTGTTACCGATGTTGCTCTTTGTACTTTTACATCATTCTTTACGTTATCAACACCTAAAGTTTTCACATTTATTTCTGCGGATGTTATTAATTCACAATGTCAATATAACGGTGGTTCAATTGATATTACTCTTTTAGGTGGAACTCCACCATATTATTACACTTTAGATAATAATAGTGGAACAACTAATAATGTCTCAAGTTTAATTACAACAAATACTTTTTCAGATTTATCATCAGGAACCTATACTCTTACAATATCTGACTCAAGTAGTGCGTGTACTTACTCACAAAATTATAATGTTCTTAATGAAACCTCGTTTAATTTTTCATTAAGTGCTCGAAGTAATTATTGCACTTACAATAGTGGGGCAATTCAGGTTGATGTTACACCAAATACTACTGCAGATACATTCTATACTTATTCTATTTCAAGTGGGTTTAGTTCCGCTCCGACAACGGCAACAACATATGTATTTAACAATTTACCACCTGATACATATGATATAACAATTTCAGATTCTACAGGATGTACTCAAAATAGTTCAGTGGTGGTTGATTATCTTGCTCCTTATAATTTGGTTCTTTACGGTACTGATTGTGGGACAGGTAGTGGGGGAACAATAAGCGCGATGATTAATGAAACGGATGGTCCATTTGATTTGACATGGAGTGATAATGTTAATGGTCAGACAGGGGTTTATATTACAGGTTTAACTGCCGGGACTTATTCTTTGGCGGTTAGTGGAGTGAATAATTGTGAGACAACAAAATACTTTACAATTAGTTGTAATCCTCCGAGAACGGCTAGTTCAACTTACTCCTATTCAATGGGAACTAAATCTTACATACCATCTTCATTCTTGAATTTCTCAAATATGTTATCGAAAGGTTATTTGAGTTTAATCGACGGACATACAAGTTGTAAACTAAATTATGCTAGATTTTTCTGTGATGTTGAATTAAACAACATAACTTATTCTGGTTCATTTTACACTTCTAAAACACTTACAAGTGTTCCCACATTAAGTGCGTTTACAAATGGTATAGGTTATTTATTTGACACAATTCCTGATTTAAAATCATATGAGATTAACCTTGATACTAACACAATAAATGTTGAATCAGATGTTGTTGGTGGTGTTGAAGTTTATAAGGATGAAGTATTAACAATTACTGTAAGAATAGTTTATAAAATTTCATGTCTAACATAATCTAACAAAAACTATTTATGTTAGATGAGTTTAGTAACAATTAGCAATTTATCGGGTATTCCTCCTTACCAAGTTTCTGTCTGTGATATCTTTCAGTTTTCTTGTGTTACGGTAACAACAATTTACGATTATATTCCTCCGGCATATTCTTTTTATTTACCAAGTGGTTTTAATAATGCTCCGAAAGTATTAATTAAGATTGTCGATTCTACGGGGTGTATTTTTACAAGTGAGTATGAATGTTTAACACCAACTCCAACACCGAGTATTACTCCGTCAATTACACCTACGATTTCACTTACACCTTCTAATACTCCGACACCAAGTATTACTCCATCAGTTACTCCAACATTATCGATTACTCCGACAATTACTCCGACACCAAGTATTACTCCGTCGATTACACCTACTAATACTTTAACACCAACACCTACTGTGACACCTACTTTAACTCAAACTCCTGAAGTTGGAAGATATGCTTATTTATTTATTGAACCTTATTCTGGTTCGTCATCTATTGGAAGTTATATGAATTCTATAGGTTCATCATTCTATGGATTTACAAATGCTACAAGACCAAGTACTTCGGCATCTACGTTCCAAACGGATATGCAAAACTATGTTAATTTCTCGGGATGGTCAACAGGTTTATTCCCACAAGTAATAAGACAAACGATACCTCAAACAACGGGAGGACTTGATAGTTATGGTAATCCAAGAATTGCATACAATTTCTTAACAACACTTGTTCCTGAAAATTATACCCAAAGTAAGGCTTGGTATACTTGGATAATACCAACTAATCTTACAAATAACAAATACCAAATGGAAATTGATTTGGGGATTGTTAATCCGAATGTGTTTACGAGTTATAAAATGGAACCAACCATTTATCAAAATACGTTTACATATGTTGGTCCAACCATTGCAAATACAACATATAGGGTTTATACAACATACCCATCAACTTCGTTTGAGATAGATAATACTTACGACCTTTATTTTAGAGGAAGTAAGGTTGATATATAATTATAGTAAATGAGTTTCCCATATAAAAATCCAATATCGTCTATCCAACTAAATGGGACACAAAGTGTACCAAGAAACAATACGTATGGCACTACTTTCAGTGTTAACAATACGGGTGGTTACATGGAGGTTTTTAGTTTATCTGACCTTTATTATACAATACCAACAGGAACAACGGGAAGTATTGAATATTCGGGTAATACCATTCCTATTGAGTTTACAAAGGGAACGGGTGCCGCTTGGTCTCCTGATGTAATTACATTAGCTTCAGATAATATTTCATCAGGTAGAAGACGACTTGGTATGTTGGCTTATGTTTATGAGGTTGACCAAGTTTATCAATATCATATTAATAATTACGAGACGTTATTTAATGCTGCTACGGCTAGTACAGGATGTGCTCAGGTATCTGATTTTGGAACAACGATAAATAATAAAACTGCTGCGGGTCAGTCGTTTATTAATTCTTGGACTGCAAATACTATTGAAGATGTAAGTGGTACGACATATAGCACTGCGGTATGGAGAAAGTTTCCAGCACGTACTGTTAGAGCTTGGGGTTCATTTATTTCTACCGTTAGTCAATACGTAACAAGTACAACGACCGCATATTCAATGAGTGCCGCAACACAAACATCAGGAAATGGTGTTAGCGTTTCCGCAAATACAAGATTTATTGTTGCAAGTGCGGGGACATACAATTTACAATTTTCTTCTCAATTAGAGTCAACAGGTGGAGGCGCTGCTCAAACTATGAACATATGGTTGGCAATAAATGGTTTTAATGTTGATAATTCAAACACAGCTATTGTTGGAAATTCTAATAATGGAAGAAGTGTTGCGGCATGGAATTTTGTAGAACCATTAAACGCTGGTGATTACATGGAATTAAAGTTTTGGGTTAGTGATATCAGATTAGGATTTGCATATGATGTAGCACAATCTACTCCGACCAGACCGGCAATTCCATCAGTAATAGTAACGGTAACACAAGTGTAAAGATATATTTATAATATAACATGGCAACATCAAGACCCTTCGCATATAACACAGGTTCAACAATTACAGGAACAGAACAACTTGGAAGTATTGCTATTGGTACGCCAACAAGTGGTTTCACATCCACAGGTTTAAGATGGTGGAGTGGACCTGACGAAGATTTAGGTTATGTTATTGCCCATACAGTACCTTCAGGAACACAACCAAATCCTGTAGGAGTTCCGGCTTACATCGGTTTTTGGAGAACACCAAGTAAGACAGATAATAACTTTATTAGTTTATCACAGTATGTTTCAAGTTTTACAGGGACAGCGCAAACATTTGCAAGTACTTCAGCGGCTAAAACATGGTTAAACTCAGCTGGATATTGGACATCTTACTCATCTTCTATCGTTACCTCAGGACTCATATTAAACTATGATATTAGTAATACATCAAGTTATCCTGGAACAGGAACCACAATTACGGATTTAACAGGTAGTAGTAATGCGACACTATACAACTCTCCGACATACACATCATCAGGTGGAGGTTATCTAACCTTCAATGGTAGTAATCAATATATAGGAACTAATACCGCATTAGGTTCAAAATTAAACCCGGCTAACTCATCTACCGTTATCTCAATCTTTGTATGGGTTTATCCTATGGATAATGGTGTTATTGTACAGGAAATTGGACAAACAACACCAAATACAGGATGGCATGATTCACAGATAGAAATGGTTGGGGGAACACTTAGGTTTTCTGTATGGCAGAACCAACCTGGTTTTGCGTCAACTATATCTACACCTTTAAACAATTGGTATTATGTTGGATTTACATATAACGGAACAAATTTAATTGGTTATGTTAATGGAGTTTCTGCAGTAACTAGTGGGACCATATCAAGAGCCACACCAGGCGCTAATTTATATTATGCGATTGCACATGATGACGCAACAAATTTAGGTGACGGAACTTTTTCTAATATGAGATTTGGTGGAATGCAAATTTATAACACAGCATTGTCTAATGAAAATGTATTAACAAATTATAATGCTCAAAAATCAAGATTTGGATTATAAAATACAAAACGTATTATTATTTAAACTTATTAATTTATTTCTTTAATTTTTATTTAAAATTAATACTTTTTGTGTAAAACATTTACATGAAAATTTTTATACAAGTTGCTTCTTACAGAGACCCCCAACTAATCCCAACTATACAGTCAGCATTAGAAAATGCTAAACGACCTGAAAACTTAGTTTTCGGTATTGCTCGTCAGTATCATCCTGATGATAGTTTTGATAATTTGGACGAATACCGAAACGATGAAAGGTTTAGAATAATTGATATTCCTTATACAGAATCCAAAGGAGCTTGTTGGGCAAGAAATAAGATACAACAAGTATATCAAAAGGAGTCATATACTCTTCAAATTGACTCACATATGAGGTTTGCTCAAAATTGGGATGACGAGATGATTAAGATGATTAAACAACTTCAAAAGAAAGGATATAAGAAACCATTATTAACAGGTTATGTTTCATCCTTTGACCCTGACAATGACCCTAACCTACGTGTGAACGAACCTTGGAGAATGGCGTTTGATAGATTTATTCCTGAAGGTGCGGTTTTCTTTTTACCTGAGACAATTCCTGGTTGGCAAAATTTAACTGAACCTGTTACCGCAAGGTTCTACTCGGCTCACTTTTGTTTTACTCTTGGTAAATTTGCTAAAGAAGTTCAACACGACCCTGAGTTCTATTTTCATGGTGAAGAGATTTCAATTGCTGCAAGAGCTTACACTCATGGATATGATTTATTTCACCCACATAAAGTTTTGATTTGGCATGAATATACAAGAAAGGGAAGAACCAAACAATGGGATGACGATAAAGAATGGGTTGATAAGAATAATTTTGCTCACAAAAAAAATCGTTCTCTATTCGGTATGGATGATGAGGAAGATATGAAACACGGAAAGTATGGTTTTGGTAAAGTTAGAAGTTTAAGAGACTATGAAAAATATTCAGGACTTTTATTTTCAAAGAGAGCTGTTCAACAATACACATTAGATAAGGGTTATCCACCAAATCCAAATAACTTCAATTCAGAAGAAGAATGGTTAAAATCATTTACATCAGTATTCAAACATTGTATTGATATTGGGTTTACTCAAGTACCTGAAAAAGATTATGACTTTTGGGTTGTTGCATTCCATAATGAATTAGATGAAACCATTTACAGACAAGATGCTGATAAAGGTGAAGTTGATAGAATGTTAAGAGACCCTGATGGTTATTGTAAAGTTTGGAGAGAGTTCTTAACTGATTCAAAACCTAAATATTGGGTGGTTTGGCCTCACTCGGAATCTAAAGGATGGTGTGATAGAATAACAGGAAATTTATAAGATATGAAATTTACATTTACTACTTTTTGTTTTGGTGAAAGATATTATAACCAAGTTAATAGATTTATTGGTGATATCGTAGAATCAGATTATAAAACAAATTTGGTTGTCATTACCGATGACCCAAGTAAGATTAATAATCAAGAATTTGTTCACGCCTTCAACATTAATGATTTTAATCCAAATTATTTGGAGTATGCTAAAAACTACTATGACTTTGATTTTTCAGTTAAAAGATATTCGTTAAGAGCAGCTTTAAGTATTGGTTTTACTAAAATCATATTAGTTGATTGTGATATGAGAGTTAACCCATCTTTCTTTAATGAAGAAAAGATTTTGGGGGCGTTTGATGAGAATTGTTTATCAGGGCCAGTTACCTATAATTTTCACGAACAAGTTCATACTAATAGTGAATTAGGTAGACGATTACTTGAGTATGAGAAATACTTTAATCATGAGGTTGATAAAGATAAGTTGGAGGTTATGCCTGAAGATTGTATTCAATACTTGAGTATTGATGAAGATAAGTTTAATGGTTTTTTAGATACTTGGGACAAGTGTATTGAATATAAAAAAGAAAAAGGTTTGAGAAACATACCCGCTGGTAACATAGATGAGATGTGTTTTTCAGCATTATTTAATGGAATTGAAATAAAAAATAACGCTTATAAAGCATCAAATATAATATACGCAGAACATGACAAATGGTACTAAAATAATTTCGGCAATTTATGAATTAAAATATGTTGAAGGGATTAATAGTGAGAGATATAAAAATTTTCCATTATTGGTCGCGACGATTAAAAATATAATTTATCCTGAATATCGTTACGTAATTTATACTGACCAAAATTCATATGATAAATTTAATTTAAAGTATGAATTTAATTTTCCAAATGTTGAATTCAAGTTTAAAGAATTAAATACATCTGAAACTTGTGAATTAATTGATAGAATTAGAACTCAAGAATTATCAGGTGGAATTAACTATGATAGAATTTATTGTGTAAACAATTATTTGGAAGTTGTTTTAAATAAACTTAAATTCTTAATTGATGAGTCACATGATTGTGATAATATCTTTTGGATTGATGCCGGATTGATTGGAACATCTTGTCACGATGGGTGGAGAGATTACATGGCTCCGTTAATTAATTCAAAAAACTTTTTGGATAAGGTGGTTGATAAGATAAACCAACATGGGTTTATTCATTTAAAAGGTAATTCAATTGTTATGAATTATGAAACAGTTGCTAAGTTTAATGACCTATTTGGTGTTGAATTAAAGGTTGTTCCTGGATGTCTATTTGGTGGAACATCAGAAAAAGTTAGACATATTTTAGACGAATATTTAGACATTTTTAATCAATACTTAACTACACATAACCAACTTATTAGTGAACAAGAGGTTCTTACTGCTATTACAGGTAAACATTCTGATAAATGTTATGCTTTTGAGTTTGGAGATTGGTTAGACTTACAAAGAGCATTTTTAGACATTTTAGACATTTATGATGAAACAAAATATGTAAGGGAGAAATGTTATGTTTAGTCTTAATATTGTTTGTACTTCTATTGGAAGGGAAACCCTACCAAGATTGATTGAGTCATTCAAAGACCAATTAGATACAACTGATATTTTTACAATAATATCTGATATTAATCACGAATTTGTTTCAGAAGTATTATCAAGATATGAGTTTAAATTCAAAGTTAATCACATATTAAATCAAGGCGAACAAAAGTGGAAATACGGACATCCATTAATTAATGAAAACATTAATTCATTAGAAGGTGATTTTATAATGTTTGCCGATGATGATGATAGATACACTGAAGAAGCATTTAAAGTAATCAAAGAAACTATTAAAGATAAAAACAAATTATACATATTCAAACACAATTGGTTAGGTGATATTAATTGGAGATTAAAAGATTTTACAAGAGGTAATGTAGGTAAATGTATGGGAGTGATTCCAAATACACATAATTTACCGATGTTCCAAGAAGATGTTTTTGGAGATGTTATTTTTTATGAAGAGATAGGTAAAGTGTTTGAAAGTGAATTTGTTGATTACATAATCTATAAAGTTAGACATACGGAATGAGTAATATTACATTAGTTACAGGATTGTGGAATATTGGAAGGGAAAATCTTGAAGAAGGTTGGTCTCGTTCTTTTTCACATTATTTAGAAAAATTTGAACAACTATTAAAAGTTGAAGAAAACTTAATAATTTTTGGTGAAAAGGAATTGGAGGAATTTGTTTGGGAAAGAAGAGACCAAAGTAATACCCAATTTATTTTAAGAGATAAGAGTTGGTTTGTTGAAAATGACTTTTACAATAAAATACAAGAAATTAGAAATAATCCTGAATGGTATAATCAATCAGGGTGGTTAAAAGAATCAACACAAGGTAGATTGGAAATATACAATCCACTTGTTATGTCAAAAATGTTTATATTAAATGATGCAAGGATTTTTGATAAGTTTAATTCAGAGTTTTTATTTTGGATTGACGCTGGACTTACAAATACTGTTCATCCTGGATATTTTACACATGATAAGGTTTTAAATAATTTAAGTAAGTATATTGATAAGTTTACATTTGTTTGTTTTCCATACGATGCAAGTAATGAGATACATGGATTTTCATACCCAAAGATTAATCAGTGGGCTGAAGATGATGTAAAGAAAGTTGCTCGTGGTGGGTTCTTTGGTGGGCCGAAAGAAACCATATCACAGATGAATGGTGAATACTATAACCTATTGAATGATACACTATCAAGTGGGTACATGGGAACGGAAGAGTCAATATTTTCAATAATGGTTTATAAGTTAAGTGAATACATAAATTATTTTGAAATTGAATATAATGGTTTATTTGGGAAATTCTTTGAGGATTTAAAAGATGATGTTTTAGTTAAAAAGACAGAGTTTGTTAAAATTCAAAATGATTTAGATATAGATAAAGTTGCGTTGTATGTAATAACATTCAATTCACCAAAACAATTTGAAACATTAATTAAATCTATGATTGAATATGATAGGGATTTCTTGGACAAACCAAAGAAATTTTTATTGGATAACTCTACAGATTTATCAACAACTGAAGAATACTTAAGACTTTGTAAAGAATATGACTTTGAACATATTAAAAAAGATAACATAGGCATTACAGGTGGAAGACAATGGACTGCTGAACACTTTGATGAAACAGGGTTGGACTATATGTTATTCTTTGAAGATGATATGTTTTTTTATTCAAAAAAAAATGAAGTATGTAGAAATGGGTTCAACAGATATGTGAGTAATCTATATCAAAAAAGTTTAGAGATAGTTAACAAAGAAAACTTTGATTTTTTAAAATTAAATTTTTCAGAGTTTTATGGTGATAATAGTACTCAGTGGAGTTGGTATAATGTTCCACAAAATTTCAGAGAACAACATTGGCCAAAAAACCCAAGATTACCTCAACATGGTTTAGACCCGAACGCTCCAAAAACAAAATTTAACGAGATAAAAACACATAAGGGTTTACCATATGCTTCAGGTGAAATTTATTTGTGTAACTGGCCTATAATCCTTTCAAAAAGTGGGAGTTATAAATGTTATTTGGAGACAAAATATCAACACCCATATGAGCAAACTTTAATGTCTCACAACTTCCAAAACACAATTAAAGGTAAGTTAAAACCAGGTATTTTATTACTCACTCCTACCGAACATGATAGATTTGAACATTATGATAGTAATTTAAGAAAAGAATGTTGATTTTTTGATATTTATTTAAAAAACTATTAATGGAATTTTTTATTAACAAAGGTGCAACACTGCCTGTTCTTAAAATGCAAGTGGTTAAAGATGGTATTGCTGACATAACAGAGTTTATGTCACTGATAGAAACCTCGTTGATTTATTTTTCCATGATAGATGTTAAAACGGGAGGTTACAAGATTCTGAATAAGAAAGGAGGGTTTGTTGAAAAGACATTTATTGACCCAAACGCTGAGACAGAATACTATGTTTATTATAAATTCACTTCAAGCGATACAAGTAGAGAGGGACTTTATGAAGGAGAGTTTGTTTTTATCACTGATACAGGAACTTATATTTTACCAATCAGAGAAAAACTTACGATAAAAATTGGTAATAGTTACGTATCTATTTAATATGGAATGGTTTATTAAGAAAAATTCAACGTTACCAGTTTTCCAAGTTGAGATATCAAAAGACGGAAGAAGTGATTTTGGTTTAGATGAAAATATTTCGGGTAATACAATTTTAATTTCGGTATATGACGAAATTAATAAGAAATATGTTGTAGCGTCTAAAGAATGTTATATTACAACAAGTGCGTCTACTGTTAATCCTTTAGATATTACTTATTATGTAAACTATCAATTCACAAGTAGAGAAACAAAAAATGAAGGTAAGTTTTTAGTTCAGTTTTTAAAACAATCATCTCAGGGTATTGTTATTATACCATTACCTCAAAAAATTTATGTAAGTGTTCTTAGTAGTTTTAGTTTAAACTCTTACTCTTATCCAACTAATAATCCTTACATTATTGATAGACCTTGTTGTAACGCACCTGCTCTACCTGCAACACCTACTCCGACTCCAAGTATTACTCCAAGTGTTACACCAACAATGTCTTTAACACCTACGAGAACCCCAACTCTCACCCCAACAACGACAACAACCCCAACATTTACTCCGACACCATCTATAACAAAACCTTTGTACTACGCTTATGTATTCGCAGAACCACAAGATTCTTCGGCAAGTGGTTCGTTGTATGGATTAGGAAGTTATATGTATTACTTGGCGGATGGTGTTACAGTTGATACTAATGTTAATTGGTACGGATGGGGTAATTCGGGAGCTCTTCCATTACCGACAAGTCCAAACTACAGTTATATGATGAACAAATACTCATCATACTCAGGATTTACGGGTGGAACAGGAAACTTTGTTAAACCTACAGACTTAAAAGGTGTGTTAAACCAATTCTCAAATACTATTAACGATAGTTTCGGATGTTTAATTAACCAATACACATTTGAGACAATTGAGGTTAATAATAGTGATATTAACACTAGCTTACAGTACATGTATACGATTTGGATACCACTTGCTGGTGTGGGGGGAAGTTTAAATAACATGACAGTAAATGTTGGTTATCAATCACAACCTTGTGACTTTGATATTTTAGCAACTCCTGACCCTAAAATTTCGGTTGGGAATATTACAATAACTTCAGGTGGAGCGATACCTGCGGGGACTTATAGAGTATTATACTTGTCTAACGATGGATTGTTACCTCCAAAACTTCCTGATAAAAATAATTATTATTTCAAAGGGGTGTATAAAACCTAAAAAAAAGATAATTATTAGTAAGTAAAAAAATGGCAATACCGTATCAAAATCCAATAAGTGCGTCCCAAATTACAGGACCTTTCAGTGTAGCGAGAACAAGCCCATACGGAACCAATTTTAATGTTTTAAATGTTGGTGGATGGCAAGAGGCGGCATACCTTACTAATTTAGGTTTAATATTTAGTGGGCAAGGACAACAACAATTAAGTGTTAATAATATACCTATTAATATTAACATTGGTAACGGTACATTTTCTCCAACATATTTAACTTTAAATTCTGACAATTTCTCTTCGGGTAGAAGAAGATTGGGTATGATTGTTTGGGTTAATGAAACTGAAACAGCATATCAATATCAAATAGACAATTACAATGATTTATGGGATGCGGCGGTAAGTGCTAATTCTGTAACTCAATTATCTTACGAAACTATTGTAAAGAACAATACACCTGAAGGTCAGGCATTTATTAATGCTTGGACAGGTTCAACTATTGAAGGTGTTAGTGGCGTAACAAGAGCAAATGCTCGTTGGAGAGTTTTTGCACAAGGTACTGAATTAACGGGTGGTACTTATTTTTCAGGTACAAGTACATTAGAATTATATAATAGTGATGGAACTGTTATTTCTGTAACAGGTATTACGGCATCTGGTTCTAATGGTAGTTCTGGAACATCAGGTTCAAGTGGTTCATCAGGTAGTTCAGGTTCAAGTGGGTCTTCGGGAACTTCAGGTAGTAATGGTTCGTCAGGTAGTAGTGGAACAAGCGGAACAAGTGGAACATCGGGTAGTACAGGAACTAGTGGTTCATCAGGAAGTGTAGGTACAAGTGGTAGTTCGGGATTAAGTGGTGTTGACGGTACAAATGGTACTAGTGGTTCATCTGGAAGTGTAGGTACATCAGGAACTTCAGGGTCATCAGGAAGTTCAGGTACAGGTGGAACATCAGGAACTTCAGGTACATCAGGAAGTACTGGAACTTCAGGTTCAAGTGGTAGTGTTGGGACTAGTGGTACATCAGGTTCAAGTGGTTCTTCAGGAAGTGTTGGTACGTCTGGTTCATCTGGAAGTGCAGGTACATCAGGAACTTCAGGGTCATCAGGAAGTTCAGGTACAAGCGGAACATCAGGAACTGGAGGAACTTCAGGTTCAAGTGGTAGTGTTGGGACTAGTGGTACATCAGGAACAAGTGGTTCTTCAGGTACATCAGGTAGTTCAGGTTCAAGTGGTTCATCGGGAAGTTCAGGTTCAAGTGGTTCATCGGGTACATCAGGTAGTACTGGTACTAGTGGTAGTAGTGGAACAAGCGGAACGTCGGGTTCATCAGGTTCTGCGGGAAGTAGTGGTTCATCAGGTAGTGTTGGAACATCTGGTTCAAGTGGTAGTTCAGGTAGTTCTGGTTCATCAGGTACATCTGGCTCAAGTGGTAGCTCTGGTTCAACAGGTTCGTCAGGTAGTAGTGGTATAACTGGGTCTTCAGGTACGAGTGGTAGTTCTGGCACATCAGGTTCATCTGGTAGTTCAGGTTCTTCAGGTTCATCTGGTAGTTCAGGTTCTTCAGGTAGTACTGGTTCATCAGGAACTAGCGGAACATCAGGAACATCAGGTACAAGTGGTAGTTCAGGTTCTACAGGAACATCGGGTTCTACAGGAACATCGGGTTCTACAGGAACATCGGGTTCATCAGGTAGTAGTGGCTCAAGTGGAAGTTCAGGATTGACAGGTTCATCAGGAACATCGGGTTCATCAGGGACATCGGGTTCATCAGGTAGTTCTGGTTCAAGTGGTAGTAGCGGAAGTACAGGGTCTTCGGGCACAAGTGGTAGTTCTGGTACATCAGGTTCATCAGGAAGTTCAGGTTCATCAGGTTCTAGCGGTAGTGTTGGAACTTCGGGAACAAGTGGTTCAAGTGGAAGTTCAGGTTCTTCAGGAAGTGTAGGAACATCAGGTACAAGTGGTAGTTCAGGTTCGTCTGGCTCAAGTGGAAATACAGGTTCAAGTGGAACGAGTGGTTCATCAGGTACATCTGGCTCAAGTGGTAGTTCAGGTTCGTCTGGCTCAAGTGGTTCAAGTGGAAGTTCAGGTTCTTCAGGAAGTGTAGGAACATCAGGTACAAGTGGTAGTTCAGGTTCTTCAGGTAGTTCAGGTGTTAATGGTTCTTCAGGGACTAGTGGTAGTTCGGGAACATCTGGTTCTTCAGGAAGTTCGGGTTCATCAGGTTCTAGTGGTAGTTCAGGAACATCTGGCTCAAGCGGGTCTTCTGGTTCAAGTGGAAGTACTGGTTCTTCAGGAAGTGCAGGTACATCGGGTAGTGTAGGAACTAGCGGTAGTTCTGGTTCATCTGGTTCTTCAGGTAGTACTGGCTCAAGTGGTACTTCAGGTTCATCAGGTAGTGTAGGTACTAGTGGTTCATCAGGTAGTGTAGGTACTAGTGGTTCATCAGGTAGCACTGGTTCAAGTGGTAGTAGCGGAAGTACAGGGTCTTCTGGTACAAGTGGGAGCTCAGGAACATCTGGTACTAGCGGTAGTTCTGGGTCATCTGGTTCAGTTGGTACAAGCGGTTCATCAGGTAGTGTTGGAACATCTGGTTCATCAGGTTCTGTTGGTACTTCAGGAACATCGGGTTCATCAGGTAGTACTGGTTCAAGTGGAAGTTCAGGAAGTAGTGGTAGTGTAGGAACAAGTGGTTCTTCAGGGACATCTGGCTCAACAGGTACTTCAGGAACATCAGGTTCAAGTGGGTCTTCAGGTAGTTCGGGTTCATCAGGAAGTTCAGGTACAAGCGGAACATCAGGTTCAGTAGGAACAAGTGGTTCATCGGGAAGTTCAGGGTCAACAGGAACTTCAGGTTCAAGTGGGTCTTCAGGTAGTTCAGGAAGTAGCGGAACATCTGGTTCTAGTGGAAGTGTTGGAACTTCTGGCACATCAGGAACAAGTGGTTCATCGGGAAGTTCTGGTTCTGCCGGTACAAGTGGAAGTGTAGGAACAAGTGGTACTTCAGGTTCATCTGGCTCAAGTGGAAGTTCAGGTTCAACAGGTAGTTCAGGTACTAGCGGAACATCTGGAACAAGTGGTTCATCAGGTTCTAGCGGTAGCGCTGGAAGCTCAGGAACGTCAGGTTCTAGCGGTAGCACAGGTTCAAGTGGTTCTACTGGCACGTCAGGTTCTTCAGGAACAAGTGGTTCTGTAGGTACAAGCGGAACATCTGGTTCCTCAGGAAGTGTAGGTACTTCAGGTACTAGTGGAAGCTCAGGAAGTGTAGGAACATCTGGTTCAAGTGGTACTACTGGTACCTCAGGAACATCAGGTAGTTCAGGTTCATCTGGTAGTGTTGGTACATCAGGAACTTCGGGTACTAGCGGAACATCAGGTTCTAGCGGTTCGTCAGGAAATAGTGGAAGTTCAGGTACAAGTGGAACATCGGGTTCAACTGGGTCTTCAGGCTCAAGTGGTAGTTCGGGAAGTGTTGGTACATCAGGAAGTAGTGGTTCTTCAGGTTCTAGTGGTAGTACTGGAAGCTCAGGAAGTACAGGTACATCGGGTTCAAGTGGAACTTCAGGTTCTTCAGGTACTAGCGGAACATCGGGAACTAGTGGAAGTTCAGGAAGTGTAGGTACTTCAGGTACATCAGGAAGTTCTGGTTCAGTAGGAACATCGGGTACTAGTGGTAGTTCTGGTTCAGTAGGAACATCGGGAACTAGTGGTAGTTCTGGTTCGTCTGGTTCAGTTGGTACTAGCGGTTCTTCAGGAAGTGTTGGAACTAGTGGAACATCAGGTAGTTCAGGTTCAAGTGGTTCTAGCGGAGTATCAGGTTCATCGGGTTCTAGTGGTATTAGTGGAAGTTCAGGTACTTCAGGTACTAGTGGAACTTCAGGTTCAAGTGGTTCTACTGGTACGTCAGGTTCTAGCGGAAGTGCTGGAAGCTCAGGAAATAGTGGGACATCAGGTTCTTCAGGTAGTGTTGGAACATCTGGTACTAGCGGTTCGTCAGGTAGTGTAGGGACTAGCGGAACATCTGGTTCAAGTGGTAGTTCAGGAAATAGTGGAACATCAGGAACTAGTGGCTCATCGGGTAGTGTAGGAACATCAGGAACAAGTGGTACGTCAGGTAGTTCTGGTTCAAGTGGTAGTTCAGGAAGTGTAGGTACTTCAGGTACTAGTGGTAGTTCAGGAAGTGTAGGAACATCTGGTTCAAGTGGCTCTACTGGTACGTCAGGTTCTAGCGGAAGTGCTGGAAGCTCAGGAAATAGTGGAACATCTGGAACAAGTGGCAGTTCAGGTTCTTCTGGTTCAAGTGGTAGTACTGGTACGTCAGGTAGTTCGGGAAGTACAGGAACATCTGGCTCTTCAGGAAGTGTTGGTACATCAGGAACTAGTGGAACTAGTGGAACTTCAGGTAGTTCTGGTTCAGTAGGAACTTCAGGTACTAGTGGTAGCGTAGGAACATCGGGTACATCAGGTAGTTCTGGTTCATCGGGAAGCAGTGGTTCTTCAGGTTCTAGCGGTAGTGCTGGAAGTTCAGGAACTAGTGGGTCTACAGGTTCAAGTGGAAGTAGTGGTTCTTCAGGAAGTGTTGGAACAAGTGGTTCTAGCGGAAGTACTGGTACATCAGGTAGTTCAGGAAGTGTTGGTACAAGTGGTTCTTCAGGAAGTACTGGAACATCAGGAACAAGTGGTAGTTCAGGTTCTGTGGGTACATCAGGTACTAGCGGTACGAGCGGAAGTTCTGGTTCAAGTGGAACTTCTGGTTCTTCGGGAAGTACTGGTACATCTGGTTCATCGGGTAGTGTAGGTACTTCAGGAACAAGTGGTTCATCTGGAAGTACGGGTACATCAGGTAGTGCTGGTTCTTCTGGCTCAAGTGGTAGTTCAGGTTCTTCAGGAAGTTCTGGAAGCGTTGGTACATCTGGAACTAGTGGTTCTTCAGGAAGTACAGGCACAAGTGGTACATCAGGTAGTTCAGGGTCAAGTGGAACTGGAGGTTCGTCAGGTTCAAGTGGAAGCACCGGAACCTCAGGAACATCAGGAAGTGTTGGAACATCAGGAACGTCTGGTTCTTCAGGAAGTGTTGGTACGAGTGGAACATCGGGTTCATCAGGTAGTGTTGGAACATCTGGTTCTTCAGGTTCATCAGGAACAAGTGGAACATCAGGTAGTTCTGGCTCTGTAGGTACTAGTGGTACATCAGGGTCTTCAGGAAGTGTGGGAACAAGTGGGACTAGCGGTACATCAGGAACTTCTGGTTCATCAGGAAGTGTGGGAACTAGCGGTAGTTCGGGTAGTGTAGGTACTTCAGGAACTAGCGGTACATCAGGTTCTAGTGGAAGCGTTGGTACATCAGGTACGAGCGGTTCTTCAGGAAGTTATGGTTCAAGTGGTAGTTCAGGAAGCACAGGTACAAGTGGAACATCTGGTTCTTCAGGTACGACAGGTAGTTCGGGGAGTAGTGGTAGTTCAGGTTCTTCGGGTAGTGTTGGTACTTCAGGAAGTAGTGGTTCAAGTGGAACATCAGGGTATAGCGGAAGTAGTGGTAGTTCTGGCTCATCAGGAAGTGCTGGTACTTCAGGGGTTAACGGAAGTTCTGGAACATCAGGAAGTAGTGGTTCATCTGGGTCTTCAGGTTCTAGCGGTTCATCAGGAACGTCTGGCTCAAGCGGAAGTACTGGTTCATCTGGTTCATCTGGTTCATCTGGAAGTACGGGAACATCAGGGTCTAGCGGTTCAACAGGTACAAGTGGTACATCGGGTAGTGTAGGTACATCAGGTTCATCGGGAAGTTCTGGCTCATCAGGTTCTAGTGGAAGTGTTGGTACTTCTGGAACAAGTGGTTCTTCGGGAAGTACTGGTTCATCAGGTAGTTCAGGAACATCAGGAAGTACAGGTACATCAGGAACAAGTGGTAGTTCAGGTTCTGTGGGTACATCAGGTACCAGCGGTACGAGTGGAAGTTCTGGTTCTTCGGGAAGTAGTGGAACATCAGGAAGTTCTGGAAGCGTTGGTACATCAGGTACGAGCGGTTCTTCAGGAAGTTCTGGTTCATCAGGGATATCTGGTTCAAGTGGTAGTTCAGGAAGCACAGGTACAAGTGGAACATCAGGTTCTTCAGGTAGTGTAGGAACTTCTGGTTCTTCAGGTAGTTCTGGTTCAGTAGGAACTTCAGGTACTAGTGGTACATCAGGAACATCGGGTTCATCGGGTAGCTCTGGCTCAACAGGCTCGTCAGGTAGTAGTGGAACTTCTGGTTCATCAGGTTCAAGTGGTAGTGCTGGCTCATCTGGTAGTTCTGGAAGTACAGGAACATCAGGCACTAGCGGTAGTACTGGTTCAAGTGGTAGTAGTGGTACATCAGGAAGTTCAGGTTCTTCGGGTTCTGTAGGTACATCAGGGACTGCGGGTACATCAGGAAGTACAGGTTCTAGTGGTAGTAGTGGTTCATCAGGTAGTGTGGGTACTTCAGGAACTAGTGGTTCGTCAGGTTCTAGCGGAAGCGCTGGAAGCTCAGGGACATCAGGTTCTTCAGGTACAAGTGGTACTTCGGGTTCTAGTGGTAGTACTGGAAGTTCAGGAACATCTGGCTCGTCAGGAAGTGTTGGTACATCAGGTTCTTCAGGAAGTACTGGAACTAGTGGCTCAAGTGGTAGTTCAGGAACCTCAGGTTCTTCTGGCTCAACAGGTTCAAGTGGTTCTTCAGGAAGTGCTGGTTCTAGTGGTAGTACAGGTTCATCAGGAACATCAGGGTCAAGTGGTTCGGTAGGTACTTCGGGGACTAGTGGAAGTTCAGGTAGTGTAGGAACATCTGGTTCAAGTGGGTCTTCAGGCTCTAGCGGAAGTGTTGGAACATCAGGTTCTAGCGGTTCTTCAGGAAGTTCTGGGTCATCAGGGTCTAGTGGAAGTGTTGGTACATCAGGTTCTTCGGGAAGTACTGGTACGTCAGGTTCAAGTGGTTCTACAGGAAGCTCTGGCTCAAGTGGTTCTACAGGAACTAGTGGAACTTCAGGTTCTTCAGGTAGTACAGGAACATCTGGTACGTCAGGTTCAAGCGGTAGTGTAGGTACATCAGGAACTAGTGGTAGTTCTGGTTCAGTTGGTACAAGTGGTACATCTGGCTCAAGTGGTAGTGTTGGTACATCTGGAACTTCGGGGTCATCTGGAAGTGTTGGTACAAGCGGTTCTTCAGGAACTAGTGGGTCAAGTGGAAGTAGTGGTTCATCAGGTTCTACAGGAACTTCTGGTTCATCAGGAACAAGTGGTTCTTCAGGTAGTACAGGAACATCAGGTAGTGCTGGTTCTTCTGGCTCAAGTGGTAGTTCAGGTTCAAGTGGAAGTACTGGAACATCAGGTTCCTCAGGTTCAAGTGGTAGTACAGGTTCTTCAGGAAGTTCTGGAACGAGTGGTAGTTCAGGAACTAGTGGGTCTTCTGGTAATTCTGGTTCTTCAGGAACTAGCGGAACATCTGGAACAAGTGGTTCATCAGGTTCTAGCGGTAGCGCTGGAAGCTCAGGAACGTCAGGTTCTGTAGGTACGAGCGGAACATCAGGTTCTAGCGGTAGTACTGGTTCAAGTGGTTCGTCAGGTACTAGCGGAACTTCAGGTTCAAGTGGTTCATCTGGAAGTTCAGGGTCATCAGGAACATCTGGTTCTTCAGGTAGTACAGGTTCAAGTGGAACTAGTGGTTCTTCAGGAACATCTGGTACTAGCGGTAGTTCAGGAAGTTCTGGTTCATCGGGTAGTACAGGTACTTCAGGAAGCTCAGGCTCAAGCGGAACAAGTGGTTCTTCAGGGTCTAGCGGTTCATCGGGTTCTAGTGGAAGTTCAGGGTCATCTGGTAGTACAGGTTCAAGAGGGACTAGCGGAACATCTGGAACAAGTGGTAGTTCAGGAACATCTGGTTCAAACGGTACATCAGGAAGTTCTGGTTCATCGGGTAGTAGTGGGAGTTCAGGTTCTGGTGGTACTTCAGGTTCATCAGGATTAAGTGGGGTTGATGGTACAAACGGTACTAGTGGTAGTTCAGGGACTAGTGGAACATCTGGTTCAAGTGGTTCAAGTGGTTCTTCAGGGTCTAGTGGTAGTGTAGGAACAAGCGGAACTTCTGGTTCTTCAGGAAGTAGTGGAAGTGCTGGGTCATCTGGTTCAAGTGGTTCGTCGGGTACATCAGGTGCTAATGGAAGCTCTGGTAGTTCAGGTTCAAGTGGTAGTTCAGGGACAAGTGGTTCGTCAGGTTCTAGCGGAAGTGCTGGAAGCTCAGGAAGTTCTGGTTCTGTTGGGACATCAGGTTCGTCAGGTACTTCAGGTTCAAGCGGTTCTTCAGGTAGTAGTGGCTCAAGTGGTAGTTCAGGAAGTTCTGGTTCTGCGGGTACTTCAGGTTCAAGTGGAAGTGCTGGAACTAGTGGTTCATCTGGTAGTTCAGGGTCTGCTGGTAGTTCAGGGTCAAGTGGAGTAACTGGTTCTTCAGGTACTAGCGGGTCTTCAGGAAGTTCTGGTAGTTCAGGTTCTAGTGGAAGTGTTGGAACTAGCGGTTCATCAGGTACAAGTGGTTCATCCGGCTCAAGTGGAAGTTCTGGTTCATCAGGAAGTTCTGGTTCAACAGGTTCATCAGGAAGTTCTGGTTCAACAGGTTCATCAGGAACAAGTGGTACGTCAGGTAGTAGCGGTTCTAGTGGTAGTACAGGGACTAGTGGTTCGTCAGGAAGTTCTGGCTCAGCTGGTACAAGCGGAAGTTCAGGTTCTACAGGTAGTAGTGGGTCTAGCGGAAGTGCGGGTTCTTCAGGAAGTGTAGGGACTAGTGGAACATCTGGTTCTAGTGGTAGTTCTGGTTCTAGTGGAAGTACGGGTAGTTCAGGTACTAGCGGTAGTAGTGGTTCATCAGGAAGTTCTGGTTCCACAGGTTCTTCGGGAAGTAGTGGAACATCAGGTTCTGTAGGTTCATCAGGTACTAGTGGTTCTTCAGGTTCTAGTGGAAGTGCTGGAAGTTCAGGTTCAACTGGTACATCTGGTTCTTCAGGTTCAGTAGGAACAAGTGGAACTTCTGGTTCAAGTGGTAGTTCAGGTTCTTCAGGTTCAGTAGGAACAAGTGGAACTTCTGGTTCAAGTGGTAGTTCAGGTTCTTCTGGAACTAGTGGAAGTGTTGGTACAAGTGGTTCATCTGGAACATCAGGTTCTAGTGGTAGTTCAGGAAGTTCTGGTTCATCAGGAAGTTCGGGTTCCACAGGTTCTTCGGGAACATCAGGAAGTACTGGAAGTTCAGGGTCTAGTGGAAGTACTGGTAGTTCAGGGACTAGTGGTTCGTCAGGGTCTAGCGGAAGTTCAGGTACATCAGGTACTTCTGGTTCAAGTGGGTCTTCAGGTTCTAGTGGAAGTGTTGGAACATCAGGTACGAGCGGTTCGTCAGGTTCTAGTGGTAGCACTGGAAGCTCAGGAAGTGCGGGTACATCAGGTAGTTCAGGTTCTGTAGGTACAAGTGGTAGTTCTGGAAGCTCAGGAAGTTCTGGTTCATCAGGTTCTGCGGGAAGTGCTGGTACATCAGGAACATCAGGTTCATCGGGAAGTAGTGGTAGTTCAGGGTCATCTGGTTCAGCAGGTACATCAGGTGCTAATGGAAGTTCTGGTACTTCAGGAACATCTGGTTCTTCAGGTTCAAGTGGAAGTAGTGGTTCATCAGGAAGTGTGGGTACATCTGGTTCATCTGGTACATCTGGTACATCAGGAACATCTGGTTCAAGTGGCTCAGCAGGTTCTAGCGGAAGTGCTGGAAGCTCAGGAAGTAGCGGTTCATCTGGTACATCAGGAGCTAATGGAAGTAGTGGAACATCTGGTTCTTCAGGTTCAAGTGGTAGTAGTGGTAGTTCAGGTTCAGCTGGTTCTTCTGGAACATCAGGTTCTAGCGGAAGCTCAGGAAGTACTGGTTCATCTGGTTCTTCTGGTACTTCAGGAAGTAGTGGAAGTTCTGGAACATCAGGTTCAAGCGGTTCATCAGGTAGTTCAGGAAGTGTTGGAACAAGTGGAAGTTCTGGAACTTCAGGTTCAAGTGGTTCGTCAGGTTCTAGTGGTAGTGCTGGAAGCTCTGGTACGTCAGGTACTAGTGGTTCATCAGGAACTTCAGGTTCAAGTGGTTCGTCAGGTTCTAGTGGTAGTACTGGAAGCTCAGGAAGTACTGGTACAAGTGGAAGTTCTGGTTCATCAGGTAGTTCAGGAAGTGTTGGTACAAGTGGAAGTTCAGGTTCTGCCGGAACGTCTGGTTCATCAGGAAGTTCGGGTTCAAGCGGTAGTAGTGGAAGTTCAGGTTCTACTGGTTCAAGAGGAACATCAGGAACATCAGGTAGTAGTGGTACAAGTGGAACATCAGGTACTTCTGGTTCATCAGGTTCTAGCGGAAGTGCTGGTTCATCAGGTACATCGGGAGCTAACGGAAGTTCAGGTACAAGTGGTACTTCAGGAAGTAGTGGAAGTTCAGGGTCTAGCGGTAGTGCTGGAAGTTCAGGTTCTACTGGTACAAGTGGCTCTTCAGGAAGTTCTGGTACAAGTGGCTCTTCAGGAAGTTCTGGTTCATCGGGTAGTAGTGGAAGTGCGGGGTCATCTGGTTCATCAGGTACATCAGGTGCTAATGGAAGTTATGGTACTTCAGGTACTAGTGGAAGTTCAGGGTCTAGCGGTAGTGCTGGAAGTTCTGGTTCTGTAGGTACAAGTGGCTCATCAGGTTCTAGCGGAAGCGCTGGAAGTTCAGGAAGTACTGGCTCAAGTGGTAGTTCTGGTTCGTCAGGAACAAGTGGTGCTAATGGTAGTTCAGGAACGTCTGGTTCAAGTGGCTCATCTGGTTCTTCAGGAAGTAGTGGTAGTTCTGGTTCTGTTGGAACATCAGGTTCTAGCGGTTCATCAGGAAGTTCTGGTTCTTCAGGAAGTACAGGTTCAAGTGGAACATCAGGTACTTCTGGTTCGTCAGGTTCTAGCGGTTCATCAGGAAGTAGTGGTAGTGCAGGTTCTTCAGGAACATCAGGGGCTAACGGTTCTTCAGGTACAAGTGGTTCGTCAGGTTCTAGCGGTAGTACTGGAAGCTCAGGAAGTAGTGGTACATCGGGTGCTAATGGAAGCAGCGGAACATCAGGAAGTTCAGGGTCTAGTGGTTCTTCAGGAACTGCTGGCTCAAGTGGATTATCAGGAAACGACTCTTCTAACTCAGGTAGATGGAGATATAATGGAACAGGTACTACACCTGCAGCAACATTCTTTCAGACAGATAGTACAACAATATCTTCAATTACTAATGTCTATATAAACATTGATGATATAAATTCCACATCTTATGCTTCGTGGTTTTCTGGAATAGATACCATACAGGCTCTTGGTAATACTGTTTATTTACAAATCACACAAGTAGGTTCTAACAATATTATTGGTATATGGGATGTTGCAGGAATTACAGTAACCGGTAGTGTTTATAGATGGATATTCAAAGGTAATATTGTTGCAAATGGAACTTTATCCAGTACAGAATATACAATATCATGGGTATTTAATGGTCTTAATGGTTCATCTGGTACGAGCGGAAGTTCTGGAACATCAGGTTCAAGCGGAAGTTCGGGCAGTTCAGGTTCGTCAGGTAATACTGGAAGTTCAGGAACATCAGGTTCATCAGGAACTAGCGGTTCATCAGGTAGTGCTGGCTCAAGTGGAAGTTCAGGTAATACAGGTTCTTCGGGTACAAGTGGTAGTTCAGGGTCTTCAGGTAGTGTAGGTACATCTGGAACGAGTGGAACATCGGGTACTAGTGGAAGTTCAGGTTCATCAGGAAGTGCTGGTACGAGTGGAAGTTCAGGAACATCGGGTTCAAGTGGTAGTTCAGGTTCGTCAGGTAATACTGGAAGTTCAGGTTCTTCAGGAACATCAGGGTCCAGTGGTAGTTCAGGAAGTACAGGTTCTTCAGGTTCAAGTGGAACATCAGGAAGTTCAGGGTCTAGTGGTTCTTCAGGTTCTAGTGGTAGTGCTGGAAGTTCTGGTACATCAGGTGCTAATGGTAGTTCAGGAACATCTGGCTCAAGCGGTTCATCTGGCTCAAGTGGAAGTAGTGGTAGTTCTGGTTCAGTTGGAACATCAGGTTCTAGTGGAAGTAGTGGTAGTTCAGGGTCTTCAGGAAGTACTGGTTCAAGAGGAACAAGCGGTTCTTCAGGAACATCGGGAAGCTCAGGTTCAAGTGGTTCATCAGGTACTTCAGGTTCTAACGGAAGTTCAGGAACATCAGGAAGTGCTGGTTCAAGTGGTAGTTCAGGTTCATCAGGTTCAAGTGGAACATCAGGTTCTAATGGTAGCTCTGGTACATCAGGTAGTTCTGGTTCAAGTGGTAGTAGTGGTTCTAGCGGTAGTGCTGGTACTTCAGGTTCAGTAGGGACAAGTGGCTCTTCAGGAAGTGCGGGTAGTTCAGGGTCAAGTGGAAATACAGGCTCTTCGGGTACTAGCGGTTCATCAGGAACATCAGGTTCTTCTGGCTCAAGTGGCTCGTCAGGGTCTGGTGGAAGCTCAGGTACATCGGGTAGTAGTGGAACATCAGGGTCTTCAGGCTCAAGTGGAAGTTCAGGTAGTACAGGTTCATCGGGTTCATCTGGTATTACAGGTTCTTCAGGAACTAGTGGTAGTTCAGGTACATCAGGAAGTTCGGGTTCATCAGGTAGTAGTGGAAGCACTGGCTCAAGTGGTACTGGAGGTTCTTCAGGAACATCAGGTTCTTCTGGTTCAAGTGGAAGCTCAGGTTCTTCGGGTAATAGCGGTTCATCGGGAACTTCTGGGTCAAGTGGAACATCAGGTTCTTCTGGCTCTTCAGGTAGTTCTGGGTCTAGCGGAAGTGCTGGCTCAAGTGGTAGTTCAGGTTCATCGGGTATTACTGGAAGTAGTGGAACAAGTGGTTCTTCTGGCTCAAGCGGAAGTTCAGGAACATCGGGTTCTTCGGGTACTTCAGGGTCAAGTGGTTCTTCAGGAAGTAGCGGAAGTTCGGGTAATACAGGTTCTTCTGGAACTAGCGGTTCATCAGGTAGTGCTGGTTCAAGCGGAAGTTCGGGTAATACAGGTTCTTCTGGAACTAGCGGTTCATCAGGTAGTGCTGGTTCAAGCGGAAGTTCGGGTAATACAGGTTCTTCGGGTACAAGTGGTAGTTCTGGAACATCGGGGTCAACAGGTTCTTCAGGAAGTTCTGGGATTACTGGTTCCTCAGGTACTTCTGGTTCAGGTTCTGCTGGTTCATCAGGTTCTAGCGGAAGTGGGTCATCAGGAACAAGTGGATTAGATGGTATAAGTGGAACATCTGGCTCAAGTGGTATTACTGGTTCATCAGGTACTTCAGGTTCTGGCTCATCAGGAAGTTCAGGGTCTAGTGGAAGTACGGGTTCGTCAGGAACATCAGGTTCGTCAGGAACATCAGGAAGTTCAGGTTCTAGTGGTAGTTCTGGTTCAAGTGGGAGTACTGGTTCAAGAGGAACTTCTGGAAGTCAAGGTAACAAAGGAGGTCTTCAGTATATCTATGGTAATGGAGCCGGTACAGCACCTTCTTCAGGTCAATTTAGTTATAATGGTGCAGGTTCTTCAGTTTATGATTTGAAATTTAATGTAACAACCGCGGATTCTGCAAATATTAGTGATTATTTTTTCAATTTAGTTGGAAAAAGTGGGATTGTATATTTGATTTTCAATTTAAATGGTTCAAACAAAATTGATATTTATAGCTTTAATAACGTTTCGGTAAGTGGTAGTGATTATCTTTTTACAGGAGCTTTAGATACAAATGCTGGAGATACAACACTTACAACTAGTGATTTATGTGCAATTACCATAATTGTTAATGGAGCATCAGGTGCTAATGGTAGTTCAGGAACTTCAGGTTCAAGTGGTAGTAGTGGAAGTACTGGTTCAAGAGGAACATCGGGTTCTTCAGGTTCAAGCGGAAGTTCTGGTTCATCAGGGACTAGCGGTTCATCAGGAACTTCAGGTTCTAGTGGAAGTTCAGGTTCTAGTGGAAGTTCTGGTTCAAGTGGTTCTTCAGGAACTTCAGGTTCAAGTGGAAGTACAGGTTCAAGAGGAACATCTGGAAGCTCAGGAACTAGTGGTACTTCAGGTTCATCGGGTTCTTCGGGTACTTCAGGTTCAAATGGTTCATCTGGTACAAGTGGTAGTTCAGGTTCATCGGGTAGTTCAGGTTCATCAGGGACTAGCGGTTCATCAGGAAGTTCTGGAATTACTGGCTCTTCAGGAACATCAGGTTCAGGTTCATCAGGAACTAGTGGAGCTGCGGGCGGAACATTCACATTAGGAATTGTTTACACAACCGCAAACAATTTTAACTTTATATAATATTTATAATAAACTAAATTAAACTAATATAATAATATGCCAGCGAATACAGCTCCAATCTTTACACTATTACCTGAGATTATGTGGGATAATACTATCACAACTGCTAATAATACTGGTGATTTAACTTCAGGTACAGTTTATCCTGTATTTACCGCAGGTACCAATGGTAGTTATGTGCAAAAAATAAGATTTAGACATACAGGTGCCAATTCGGCGGCAACTGTTGCTCGTGTTTGGATTAATAATGGTTCTGCGACTACTAGTGCAATTAATAACACTTTATTTGATGAAATAACAATTGCTGCAAACGCCACATTTACAACGAATGCCGCCTCAACCAACTATGAATTACCACTTATGTTTGGTTTACCTCCTAATTATAGACTTTATGTAACAATCGGTGCGGCTGCTGCAGGTGGTATTGATGCAACGGTTATAGGAGGAGACTACTAATGTTAATATACCAATTAATACAATTTGACTATGGTTCGCCAGTATCTATGGGATATATGGAAATAGATTGGATGGCAGGACAATGTTTAAGATTAACCGATTTAGACGGTAATACTTTAGATTTGACAATAAATTTCGGATACCGAGTTGTTGATTCAAACCCTCCAAGACCATCATGGGCTTAAAAAATTATGATTGACTATTACAATTTAGCTGACAATCAATATAAAAATCAAGTATATACCGGGTCTATAGGTACTAATACTACTTTCATGGTTTATTATTGGATTAAACCAAGAGGTGTTACTATGGTACATATTACTGCTATTGGTGCTGGAGGTGGTGGAGGTGGTGGTAATTCTTCTGCGAGTACTGCGGCTTCAGGTGGTTCTGGTGGTGGTTCAGGAGCTATTACAAGATTAACAATCCCCGCTATTTTTTTACCCGACCAACTTAGAATAATTGTTGCCGCTGGTGGTTCTGGAGGAACTACAGGTGGAGGTAATACTGCAGCTAATACTTTTGTTGAAGTTGCTAGAGGTTCTGCGGTTGCGGCTACCTATGTGTTACAAGCTAACGGTGGTGGTGGAGGTAACGTAGGTGCTGCGGGAGCAGCTTCTGCGGGTGGTGGAGCCGGAGCTATAGGTGTTCAAACTAATGCAGTATATCAGGCTTTAGGTACGTTTTCAGTTATTGCAGGTCAAGCGGGTGCTGCAGGTGCAAATGGTGCCGTAGGGGGTACAATAACAATTAACGGTAATGCTACAACAGTATCAGGAGGTGCCGCTGGAGGTGGGAAAAGTGCAGCTAATACCTCATTTGGTGGTGGTAATATCAATCCTATTGGGCAAATACCTACAGGTAATGGAGGAAGCGCGGGTGGAACTAATAATGGTGATACAGGAACTTATACGTTTAATGGATTTTATAGTGCAGGAGGTGCTGGTGGAGGTGCTTTTGCAACAGGTACTGCGGGCAGAGGAGGTGATGGTGGACCTGGCAGCGGTGGAGGTGGTGGTGGTTCAGGAGTAACTGGAGGTAATGGAGGTAATGGTGGACCCGGTATGGTAATAATAACATGTTGGTAATAAGTATAAAATATGAGTTTTGTATATGATTTAGCGGACACAAGTTATAAGACCGCAGTGTTTTATCAGTCAGGTAGTTGGATAAAACCACAAGGTATAACCATGATATCTATCACGGCTATTGGTGCTGGTGGTGGAGGTAGTGGAGGGGCTACTAATACATCTGCTAACGCAAGGTCAGGAGGTGGTGGAGGTGGTTCAGGTAGTATTACAAGATTGACTATTCCTGAAATGTTTATAACTGATTCATTAATTATAAATATTGGTACGGGTGGTAACGGAGGTGCTGCTGGTTTAGGAAATGGAGGTAGTGGAGGGTCAACAATTGTTGACATGCCTGTTCCGGGTAATGGTGACATATATACAAGAGTAATAGTTGCTACTGGAGGGTCAGGAGCAGTTGGTGCTACAGGAGGAGTGGCCGCAGGTGCAACTGACGTAGCCGCGGCATTATATTCGACATTAGGTATTTGGATGGCTATTGGAGGACAAGGAGGTGGTAACGGATTAACTGCCGCAGGTACTTCGGTAACATATGGAGCGACTATTGGACTACCAATTACCTCAGGTGCGGGAGGTGGTGGTATGGCCGCGGCAGGTACCACACCAACAAATGGTGGAGAAATTACAGGCGCAGGGTTTGTGTCTACAAACCCTGGTGGTATTTCAGGAGCTACAGGGAATAGAGGGGTTTATTCATTAACACCTTTTTATTCTACAGGAGGAAGTGGAGGTGGAGGTGGAGGGACAACTCCAGTTTCAGGTGGTGCAGGAGGTGATGGAAATATTGGATGTGGTGGTGGCGGTGGTGGAGGTGGTACTTCACCCACAGGTGTTGGTGGCATTGGAGGAAAAGGTGGAGACGGTTTAGTAATAATACAATGTTGGTAATATAATAATATGGATTTTCAATATAATTTAACAAACAACTCTCATAAGGTTTTCATTTACAACAGTGATGGTACTCACACATGTCAATTACCTAAAGGTGTGTCTATGGTATATGTTATTACAATAAGTGCTGGTGGAGGTGGTGGTGGAGGATTTACATCCGCCAGTGGAGCCGCTGGAGGAGGAGGTGGTGGAGGTACAGGAGCAGTCAACCGTATCATCATTCCAAAAATATTTTTGACAGATAGTTTAACAGTTGTAGTTGGTGCCGGAGGTGCCGGAGGTGCTGCAAATACTATTGGTTCTAACGGAGGGGCAACATCTGTAGGATTAAATGTGACAACTGGTGGAGGTGCTCAATCATTTTTATTAAGTATTACTGCTGGTGGTGGAGGAGGAAACCCCGGAACTGTGGGGGCTGGTGGTACGGGAGGTGCTGCTGGAGCTACGTCATCGGTAAACAATATGGCTATGACAGCTTTAGGTGAGTTTGTATTAAGAGCTGGTATTGCGGGTGGTGATGGTAATGCGACTGGAGCTCCATTGGCTGGTATATACGGGTCAGGTATTGTTCCTTTATCCGCTGGTAGAGGTGGTGCGGGTCGTACAGCAGGTAACGTTCCAGCCGCTGGTGGTTCTATTTCAGGTAGAGGATTTGTACAAGATGTTCCAGGAGGTACTTCAGGTGGTGGTACAGGTGTTGATGGTATGTTTATGCGGAAACCTTTTGTATCACTCGGTGGTACAGGTGGTGGTTCATCAACAGGTGTGGGTGGTAACGGTGGTAATGGAGGACCTGGTAGCGGTGGAGGCGGTGGTGGTGCTGGAACAACAGGAGGAACAGGAGGACGTGGTGGTAATGGCTTAGTAATTATAACTTGTTGGTAATTATATAATATGACATACGTTGAAATATCAAATATAAACGGAACACCACCTTTTCAAATTTACTTATGTGATTTTGCGGGTAATAATTGTTCTTTGGTTCAAACTGAATACGACCCCGTTTATTGGCCAGTTATTGTTTATCTTCCATCGTCTTTGATTGGGTCAAGTCAGGTGATGTGTAAAGTTATTGATGGAAATTCTTGTGAGACTTTTAATATTTTAGTTTGTCCAAGTCCTACACCAACACCGACACCTACCCCAACACCCACTCCTTAATATATTTCATTTTTAATATTCATAAAAATAAATTTCTTGTTATTTATATGTAATGGCACTTGGATTTCAAAATTGTTGTGATGTAGAAGATTATTTTTATGTAACTGGTATACCTGGTTCGGTTTCTGAATTTGAAATATATTATATTCAAACTGTTGAAGGTGAAAAACTATGTGGTACATATGTTGAATTACCTACATTAGATTATCAACCAATTACCTATGATTTAATAGGTATGACAGCACAGACAAGTTGTACAAATTGTATTTTATTAAATCCTTGTCCAACAGGAATTACTATAGATTTCGGAACTCAAAGTACTGGAATTTTCACACCTGTTAATGAGTGTAATGTTAAAACTATCTTTCCTTTTGATGTTGAATGTAGAACTGTGGTACCTGTAATTGGTGAAGGTAACGTAAACGGTTCGGTAAGTTTATTTGTTACAGGTGGTACTCCACCTTATAATTTTTATAGTGCGGGAACACAAACTCAAATAGGTGTGGGTATTTTACCGACTAATAATGAGTATTTGTTATATGAAAATGTCCCGGCAGGTGATTACTCAATTTTAGTTCATGACTTTTGGGGAGATAATGTTCAGGTTGTTACTTGTAATATACCTCTTGTTCCTGACCCGTTATATGTTGAATGTCAACCTAACTCACCTGAGTTTGGTTTACCATCAAGTGGTTCTTTAGATTTGTTAATAACAGGAGGGACTGAACCATATTCGATTTATTTGAGTGGTAATCCTGTTAGTTTACCTATATTTAATCTAACGGCAGGAACATATACATTAGTTATTGAGGATAATGGTGTTGAAGATTATTTTCAAACTGAAACAATTACTTGTACTTTATTAAATCCTGAGGATTTAGTTTATCCTGATAAGTTATGTATGAACTTCCAATACTGTGGGGTTAACTTCTATTTAGATTTTGTAAGTGCGTCAACACTTAATTCAAGACCTGTATATAACTTATCGACACCAAGTGAAATAAGTGTTACAGGAATGACAATATATTATGATGAATATTGGTTAAGTTCAATTGAAACTCATAACTCTCCATTACCTATCCCAACAGATTGTGAACAATCAAATGTGGTATCGTTTAAAATTGGAAATACATTTTCAGACCAACCTAATGGTTCTAACTGGATTGGTGGTGGTACATTTGCAAATACTAATCCAATAGTTGTTACTTCAGGACAATGTTCGCAGATAACACCAACAGTTATTACTAATGCTCAAGGAGGGTGTGGTTTAACAGATAATATTGGTAGTGTTATATTATTACCAAATCCATCGTCAGGTCAACCATATACATATTATGTTGATGGTATTGAGTATAACACTCCTGTAGTTAGTAATTTAGGTAATGGTGGACATACTGCTCAAGTCTTAGATGTTAACGGTAATTTGAGTAATGTTGTATCATTTACAATTAATAATTCTCCGTTATCACAAACCTATTGGGATTATTGCTCATATGTAAATACATTTACAAATACAATAAATGGAGGGATAAAAAAGGATAATTTTAAAGCGAGATTTCTAAATACAACCTCAAATTGTTCAATTAAAGCTAAACTAAGAATTATTTATGAATATGCGGAATGGTCGCCCAATAATGAAAATACAACTCAAAATATCAGTCCATATACAGGTACACAATTACTTGTATATCTAAATAATGTTGTACAACAAACAGCAACTTTTCAGTTAATAAGTTCACAAAATACTACTTTTATAATTCCAAGTTGTTCACCTACAAATACGTTTCAACCGTTTACAAAAACTGTTCAGGTATACGAAACTACAAATTTTGTAAATTTTATAACATTAAATTCACTTGTTGAGGTGAAAGGTGTTGGATTTGCTTGGGTTTGGAATACTACAACACCTCTTCTTGATTACCCACAATGCTTCCCCGCAGTGTCAGGAACCTCAACCGTGCAAATTTTTAATGCTACACTATCGTTTCCCCCAAATTGTCAGTGTATTTTACCGCCACAAGATGTAACAATTGGTGTTTCGCAAATTAATGTGAATCGAAGAAATACAACGTTAGTTGGTAATGTTATATTAAATACACCGGCAAATATACCAGCAAATATGAATTGTACAGTATAAAAACTATTAAAAGATAATTATAATAAATGGGATACGTAATAAAAGAAAATCAAGGGTTACTGATAACAAGACTAACCGATGTCGGTAGAAGAAAAATATCAGAAGGAAACTTTAATATAAGTTATTTCCAAATCGGAGATAGTGAAGTTAATTATAGTGCAATACCTGATTATAATATTTCAAATTTTCAAATTTTAGAACCATCATTTAACGCACATAATAATGTGGGAGTTCCTCAATCAAATAAAAATGATGTAAAATATCCATATTATTTACAAGGAACTACAGGAATCACTTATGGTCTTCCATTTATGGCATCTGCTGATGATTCTGTTTACAATACTGCGGCACCTAGTGGATTTTTTAGTGCTAGTACCGCAACCACATGTTACGCACCATATCATACATCAGCATATACTTATAATTCACAATATACTGTAAATTTAGCTTCATCATCATTTAATGGTAATTCATCGATTATGACTTTAACGTCTAATCCATGTTCTGACTCAGCATCGGGAACTACAATATCTGCGGGAACACTTGTTACCATTTATATGAGTGGTGGTTCATCATGTGGTTGTATTAGGTCATGTTATCCGGTATTGACATATCAAGTGACGGCATGGAATTCAGGAACATTACAATTGACAGTCGATAGACTTTTACCAGATTTAAATGGGTTAGGATATACAGGAACTGCTAGATTATTCTTTTATCCTTCAGGAATGACTGGATACGATTTACCAACTCCTATGAACTATTGGAGTGATAGTGTTATTAATTATGAATCAGTTTGTACTCCTGAAGATGGTTTAGTTAAGATTTGGAATATGAATATTCCTTGGAGTGAGAATCCTGCAGGTTTATTAACAACACAAGATAAGAGTTTTGAAAATTTTGGTTCAGTTGATTATATTAGCACAAAAGAATATTACGGTTATATGTCATCAAGTGGACAAACAGATACTTCAGGAACTTCTTACTATAATTCTTTTTATGAAGAAATTATTGTTACACCTGAAGAACAAAAGGCTATTGCAATTGTTCACTATACTAATAACACCATAATTAATTTTTATGGTGAAAAATTTGCTTGTGAAGCGTATGACAATACTGACCCTGGTGCAACAGGACAAGCGAGAAACTTCTCAATAAATCTACCTTGGTTGATGTGGCATAAAAACCCAACATCATGTTGTAGTGGTGAAACATTTTACATTGACCCAGCAGGATTCGATAATTACGATTTATTAACACCTTATTACATACAATCAACTAAAAATGTTGATATGAATAATCCAGGTATTAGATATTATCATTTATATGATACTCATGCTAATCCCGTTACAGGTAAACCAAATAGAGTAGGTAAAGTTTTCCCTGATGATAAAGTTATTATTTTTGATGATGATGAAATCATCGCGGCTATGTCATATATCTCAAATAGAAATTTCACATTGCCAGCACCAAAATTAGGTTTAATTGTTCCAGGTTCTTGTGGTGATACTTCTACTGACGGATTATTAGATAATGACCAACAAGTTTGTTGGGTAACTTACGGATTTGAAGGTGATTGGCAGGGGATGCATTGTAACTATTATCAAAAAATTATTGGACCAACATCAGGTTGTAATTTAACAGAACAAAACATAACAGTTAGTTTTGGTAATGAGTTTAAATGTATGACAACAGGAACTACAAGTGGGTTTGGGGCTAACGGATTTTTTATTTTAGCTCAAACTGGTACAACATCACAATTAAGACCTGACCCTGAAGAATGGGTAAAAATTGATTATACATCTGATTTATCAAATTATATATTACCTAACTCTTACATCAATCCTGTAGGGTTAAGTGCTTTAACATTCACAATAACACCATCAGCATATACGGGAGGTGACTCTTATTTACTTAACGAACAAATTATCATCCCAAGTAATTCTGAATCTGATTTAGGTTTGTTAGGATTTGGTGATGAGTATTCATTCTATGGTAATGTTAATACTGATATTCAGGCAACAATCTATGAAATGAGATATTTGATTAATTTACCTAATAATCAATTTGTTAGTTCTACAAATCCAACATGGACTAGTGGAACCCCAGCTTACATGTCTGAAATTGGATTATATGATACAAATAAAAATTTATTAGTGTTAGCTAAATTCCAATCACCACAATTAAGACAAGGTATTCAACAGGCAGTAGTTAAGTTAGATTTCTAAATTATTTACTATTAAGTTAATTACTTTAATATTAAATCTAATAAGTAATGTTAGATATGGCAAAAAGTATTAAAAATTCTCCTAAAATTTTGGGATTGGATGTTTCCACTAAAACTATTGGTGTGGCATTGTTTGATTTATCTTCAAGAGATTTATTGGAGTTAACTCATGTTTCACCGCAACCAAAACCGACACCTGAAACAAAGATTGAGGAGATGTTATTAAAATCTGCAACATTCAGAAAAAAGTTGGAAGAATATAAAGGCGTTGGTGTTGTTAGATGTGTGATTGAAGAACCTTTATTAAATAGTAATAATGCTTACACCATCGGAACCTTATTAAGATATAATACATTAATTACTAAAGAAGTTTATGATGTATTAGGTATCGTTCCTGAATACGTATCAACTTATAACTCAAGAAAAGAAGCTTGGCCTGAATTAGTTAAGAAAAACGAAAAAGGTAAGTTTGTTTTATTTGGTGGTTATCCTAAAGATTGTGATAAGAAGATGATTATATGGGAACTTGTCGCAAAAAGAGAACCACAAATTAATTGGTTATACACAAGAAATAATACATTAAAGAAAGAGAATTTTGATATGACAGATGCTTATACGGTTGTATTAAGTTATCTAAATTCAAAAAATTAATAAGATTTTTATTTAAAATTTAAGGTGTCATTTGACACCTTTTTTGTTATGTACACAATACTGATATATTGTTGTCTAAACTATTTTCAACATAGATTCTATCATATTTACTATCGTAAGCAACACCTCTTGGTAAATTACCAACTGGAATTGTTTTAATAACGGTATTAGTTAATACATCTATAACACTAACATTATCTGTTGTAGCATTACTTACATACAGTGTGTTACTGTTAGTGTCAAATGCCATATCTATTGGATTTGTACCAACAGTTATTGTTGTTCCTGTTGTGTTAGTTATTGGGTTAATTGTTATGACTTTATCAGTACCATTTAAAAGTGTGTATACAGTATTATTTATTGGTACATATAAACAGTATCTAGGTAAAGAACCTGAAGGCATGTTAATTGTTGATGCGGTTATTCCTTTTATAGTATCTATTGTTACCACAGTACTGCTTATTGAGTTTGGTACATATACTTGTAAATTATTTTCATTAAATGCTGGTTGAATTGGTCTAGTTCCTGTTGTATAAGTATTTACAATAGTACTTACCGGTATTGAACTTACTGTTCCTCCATCATATTCAGCAACATATAATACTTCGTTTATAGTATCATACGTTAATCCAAAAGGTCTTAATCCTGTTGGAATTGTAGAAATTACCGATAGGGTAAGAGGATTTATAACTGATATGGTATTCGCTGAGAAATTACTAACGTATAATAATTTACTATCGTTACTTAATACCCCACCTCTAGGTTGAATACCAACTGGGATTGTTGATACAATAGAATAATCATTAATATCAATTACTGAAACATTATTACTTGTTTCGTTAATTACATACATATATTCGTTTACACTATCAAATACTATAAAGAATGGGCCTGTTCCCACTGATATTGTTTGTATTATGTTTGGACATGATTGTGTTGGTGTTGGTGTTGGACTGAATGTTGGTGTTGGTGTTGAGGTTGGAACTGGTGAACAGAACTTGCAATCAAATAAATTACCACTTTCAATAGACTCTAAAATATTTGTAGGAGAACCTAAAATATCTGAGACATAAGTAACACACGATGATTTACCATCAATTATAACACTAAATGTTGCACCTGTTGAAAATGGTATATCTCCTGAAACCACATAAGTTGTTCTACCATTACAGTCTTGTAAAAACTTGGAATATAAACTTGTAAATTTAGATGAGAAAGTATCATATGATACTGTACCACTAACTATAACACCTTTAATTGCGTTTGTTGGTGTAACACTTGGAGTTGGACTTGGACCAGGATATGAATAACTTACCCCACTAAAAATAAGTGATTTACCATTACACAGAGGTGTAGGTGTTGGAGTTGTTGTAGGTGTTGTTGTTGGTGTTAATGTCGGTGTTGGAGTTGGAGTTGCTCCTGATGTAATATTACAATCAAATACTGCGGTGAAATCAAATGTATCACAAGCATCTGTTAATGTTGGTGTTGGTGTTGGACATGATGTGTTAAAATATGTTTCGTCTAAATCAGGACAAACAGTATTACTACCTGTCGGTCCAAATAATTGACATTCACCGTTTACACAACTTGATAAACACCATCTTGTTTCTCCTGTGTTATAATATATGTAATACGGATTAGTGTTATCTGGTTTGTAGAATACGTTTCGTTGACCAAAAACACCATAGTTGTAATAAGTTCCGTCGTAATTTGTATAAGCACTTAAATTTGTAAACACACAATAACTTGACTGAGGACATGCAGTATAAACTGGACTTGGAGTAACAGTAGGTGTTGGTGTCGTTGATAAAGTTGGTGTTGGTGTATTACAAAATGTTGGTAGAGGTGTTTTTGTAACAGTAGGTGTTGGGGTTTTTGTCGGTGTAATTGATAGTGTTGGGGTTGGAGAACTTGTTACGGTAGGTGTTGGAGTCTTTGTTGGCGTGATACTTGGAGTTGGTGTAACAGTTCTTGTTGGGGTATGTGTTGGAGTTATACTTGGTGTTGGAGTATTAGTTGGGGTTTTTGTTACTGTAGGTGTATTAGTCGGGGTTTTTGTTACTGTAGGTGTATTAGTTGGTGTTTTTGTTGGTGTAACAGTTTTTGTTGGAGTATTTGTTGGTGTTTTTGTTGGAGTTTTTGTTGGAGTTGCACTTGGTGTGACAGTTTTTGTTGGAGTGTTTGTCGGCGTTTTTGTAGGGGTGGCACTCGGAGCGGGTGTAGATGTCGGAGTAGGTGTAGGACCTGGTACACAAGGATAGACCGTGGTACATGCAGAACAAGTTAAATAACTTGTTGTATTTGCTGAAATTAAATTATATTCTGTTCTACCACTAACAAATCCTGAAGTTAAATACTGTGAACAACCTGTATACTTATCTGTTATTAAATAATAAGATGTGTTAGCAGAGAAGGTTCCCCCAGAATAATTCGACTGAATTTGGAATGTAGTACCACTACAACAACCTGAAAATGAATACCAATTTAATGCCAATTTTTTAAATACTTGTTGTTCCCGTTATTATACAACCAACTGAATCAGTTACCCTTAAATCATATCCATTCAATTCTTGGATAGGAGTTGGGACACTAAAACTATACGGTAAATCACCACTATCTATACTAGATATAAAATAACAAGGTGTACCACCTGAAAGACATAAATAAATGTCAAATGGTGTTGAACCTGTAATACTACTAACCGTAATCGTTGTTGGCATATGATATAAATATAAAAGGGATTAAAACTTTGTGAAGTTTGACAACAATAAGTTTTTATCTTATTATTAAGGTAATGGATGAAGATGAAATTTTACTTGAAATTATTAGGGACTTATTTGGTAAAGAGAAACATTATTATGCTTCCAAAGGTCAGATTTCAATAAATTGTCCGTATTGTGATGAGGGTAGAAACAAGGGAAACCTTGAAATTAACATCAACGAACACGTATATAAATGTTGGTCATGTTCGGATTCAAATGGAACACACGGAGTTTTAGGTAAGTTAATTGATATTTTTGGAACCAAAAACCAAAAGAAAACTTACGACATATTCAAACCCGAAGAACATAAGTCAAAACATGTTGAACTAAAAAAGTTAAAACTTCCCAAAGAATTTATTTCAATTAAGGACGCTAACCCCCTTCACATTCCGCACAGAGAAGTTTTAAAGTACATTAAGACTCGTGGTATTACTGATGAAATGATTGAAAAGTTTAATATTGGTTTTGCTACCGATGGTGACTACGGAGGGAGGATTATTATACCTTCATATGGTATGGACAATGAGATTAACTACTTCATATCAAGGGCTTGGTTTAATACGAAGAATAAGTATAAAAATCCTGAATACCCAAAGGAGACAATTATATTTAACGAGAAGTTAATTGATTGGAATAAACCAATTTATCTGTGTGAAGGTGCGATTGACGGATTCTTTACACCCAACCCAGTTGTTCTACTAGGAAAAATATTACACGATTTATTATTTGAAACAATATATACCAAAGCTAAGTCAGATATTATCATATGTTTGGATGCCGATGCTTGGAAAGATGCTCAAAAACTTTATAACCAATTAAATGGTGGGAAGTTAAGAGGGAGAGTAAAGATTCTAAAACTACCAAAAGACTCTGATATTGCAGATTTGAAAGGTATGATAGATGATTATTATTATGAAATGAGTTATTAAAATATGGATTTATATAAAATAAGAGAAGAAATTATAGAAATAATTTCACAAAAACAAAAAGAACTTCAATTAACTTTTGAAGAAGAAAGTCATACGTATACAATGGCTGATAAAGATGGTAACTTACGAAGTGATTGGCCCTCAGTATCTAAAATACTAAAATTGTTTTATCCTGAGTTCCCAACTGATGAAGCGGCTCAAAAGAAATCTAAAGGTGACCCAGTTCTCAAACAACAATTAATTGAAGAATGGGCAGCTGCCGGTGATTACTCAACCAATATGGGTAGTAGAGTCCATTACATTTTAGAACAAGCTTCACATAAAATGTTTGGAATAGATAAAGAGATTAGAAAACCTGAATTTGAATGTGATATCACCCAAATACTGAAAGGTGATAGTATGGTTACTGCAGGTAAAAAGTTTCTTAAATTAATGGAAGGAAGAGAAACAGTTTTGTTGGATACCGAAATTGTTTTGGGTTCAAATGAATTACAATACGTGGGGCAACCCGATAAGGTGTGGTTGGTGATAAATAAGAAGAAAGATGGGTTTGGTATTTTAGTTACTGACTATAAAACAAACAAACCTAAAAACTTTGAAAGTAACAACTTTACAAAACCTATGTTTAAACCATTCCAAAATCTACCAAATACCGCTCTTGGACACTACTATGTTCAACTACCTTTATATGGTAAGTTAATCCTAAAAATGTTGGAAGGAACAAAATACGAAAACATGAAATTATATGGATGTATTGTCGTATTATTGCAAGAGGATTCAGAGTTCAAAGAGTTCAGAGTACCACAAGATGTGATAGATACTGTGATGACTATGAATGTAAAGGACTATCTGAATTGACAACAAACAAAAAAAATACTATATTTGAACTATGATAAAACTAACATTTAACACAACAGACAAAACAGTAAGCGTTGATTTAGGTCAACTTCATTTTGAGGATTACTTAAACGTATCAACAGTACAAATTAGAGAAGGTTACTACGAAGTAATGATTAAGTCTGATGAGAAATCTAAACCAGTACTTAGAGTACCGATTAGTAATACAATAATGTTTATACAAGAATAATATGAATTTAGAAAAACCAAAAATTAATTTAAGAGACATGGACTTCATTGTCTGTGACAAATGTGAACATAACGAGTTCAAAGAAATTACTTACCTAAAACGAGTACCAAAGTTATTAACTGGCTCACCCGATGATACAGTCGTACCTTTCCCAACATACGCTTGTTTGGCTTGTGGTAATGTGAATGAAGAATTAAACCCATTTCACACTGAATCTCCGAAATTAGAACTATGATAAAAAAGTTAGTTCATTTTTCTGATTTACACGTTAGGTTGTTTAAAGACCACCAACTGTATAAGTCAATTTTAGAAGAAGCGTTTAAACAATGGAAAGATATTGCTCCTGATAGAATTGTGTTTACAGGGGATTTAGTTCACTCTAAAAACCAAATGACACCTGAACTTGTTGAGTTCATCGCTTGGGTATTGACGGAGTGTTCAAAGATTGCTAAGACGGTATTAATACCTGGTAACCACGACTTCCTTGAAAACAATATGGAACGATTGGATGCTCTAACACCTGTGGTTGATTCACTTAAAAATGAAATGGTGGTTTACTACAAGAATAGAGGTGTGTATCAGGATGAAAATATTGATTGGTGTGTGTATTCACTTATGGACCATAACATCCCACCTACGATTGAAAAGTCTGATAGAGTTAAGATTGGATTATTTCACGGACCAGTTCAAGGACTTACCACCAACTTAGGATTTAAGTTTGAAGATGGGTTTGAAACATCAAAGTTTGATGGGTGTGACTTGGTACTATGTGGTGATATTCACAAGAGACAAATCTTTGATATACCAAATGGTAAGAAGGCTTATATGATTGGTTCAACCGTTGGACAGAACTATGGTGAAACGGTAACCAAACACGGATATGGAATTTATGATGTGGAAAAAGATGAGTATACGACAGTAGATTTATTCAACCCAAAACCTTTCATATCATTTAGAATAAACTCATATGAAGATATTGAAAATGGAACAGAAAAATTCGTTAACTATTGAGTTAACCAAACAAGACGTTGAAGACTTCAATTCATTCTGTACGATTAATGAAATAACCGACCCTAATGGTTTTGTTAAATTATGTTTTAGAAAGGGTTATTATATTGAAAAATATGGGTTATTAAATCAGGGTAATCTTCCTGAGGTTATTGACAGAGAATTTGAGAAGGAAGTTATTGTTGAAGATAACTCAAAAATTGAAGAACTACAAAATGAAATTTACATTCTTAAAGGTAAATTGGAAGATAAAAAGGAAGTAGAATGTGGTAAACTACAGGAAACCCTTTTTGAACTAAACAGACAATTAAGCGATAAAAATAACACAATAAAAGAATTAACAAGAAAGGTAAATGAGCTTGAAGATATGACAAAAACTTCTTATGCTTTCTACCTACAGAATTCAAACTTAAAAAATAGAATATGACACAGTTAGTATTATTTATGATTTTAGCCTACGGGTTCTCAACAATTATGGTTTACGGAACCATATTTAAAGGGATAAGAGATTTCATCAAAGCTTATGGAAACTCTGATTTAATGTTATCAAACACATTCAACTTTATTTCAGGTATTATATCCTGTATGATGTGTTGTTCCACTTGGGTAGGTTTCTTTTTGGGAACATTTTTATTCTCACCGACTTATCAGTTCTTCGGAACAAGTCCATACATTTCATGGTTCTTTGATGGTTTATTTGCATCAGGGGCAGTATGGGCAATCAACGCTTTCATTGAATGGTTTGAAGTAAACCGACCAGCTAAAATAGATTAATTTAAAACCCAAATAATATATGCCAACGTCAAGATTAAGACCAAACCACAAGCAGAAGGTTGCTGCGTGGAAATTAAAAAACGCTCATGCTGAAAGACGCTACCAAAGAACAATGTCAGATTTGTTTGAAAAAATGAAACAAACCGTTTCTGAAAAACCAGAAGGTGAAGAAGCAAATGGACCTGTTCAGCAAGACAATTAATTTCACAAAAGTTAGAATGATAAAAGATTTAGATTTTTCAAAACTTGAAAATCCTTACGTACAAGTAGTATGGGAAGACACACCCGAAAATTTTACACAAGAAAAGTTAAAAAGTGTGAAAGCGTACTTTCAAAAAAAGTATTCAACTACAAGCGTAAATGTTATTACCAAGTTAAAGAAAACAGAAGAGGTACAAGACAATGTTGATGTAACTATCAACATTATGGACGAGAACTATCAACACGATTTGATTAAGTCCATCCTTCAATCTAAATCTCAAGAAAACCTTTACGAAGATATACTGAAGATTGACTCGGCGGTGAACAATAAGATGATTGCCGAACAAGACGAGATTGCTTCATTTAAGAAGTGGTATATTAAGAAGATTGAGTTTTCTAACTTTCTATCTTATGGTGAAAACCAACATATAAACTTCGAAAAGTTGGGTGGGATTACCGTAATTGAATCGGACCCACCTAACTTTGGAGGTAAGACTGTGTTGTCGGTGGATTTGTTGATGTTCTTGTTTTTCAATACGACAACAAAAACAAACAAAGCTGAGGAGATATTCAACAGATATTCTGATAAAGATAAAGTATCTGTTAGAGGGGAGATTGTTATTGATGGTGAAGATTACATTATTGTTCGTGAACTTGAACGTAAGAAATCTAAATCAGGTGAATGGAATGTTAAGACAGAGTTAGACTTCTTTAAGAAGTTTCCTGATGGTTCATTGGTTAAATTCACGGGTGAACAACGACGTGAAACTGAAAAGTTTATTAAGACATCCATTGGAAGTTATGAAGACTTCCTGATGACTATATTGACCACTGGTACTAACCTTGAAGACTTGTTAGATGCAAAACCAACGGCTCGTGGACAAGTTCTATCAAGATTTTTAGGTTTAGATTTCCTTAAAAGAAAGGAAGAGACTGGTAAAGAAATCTATTCGGAGTTCTCCAAGTCAATGATTTCAAACATATACAATACTGAAACATTGAAGAATGAGAACGAAGAACTATTGGTTAAAAACCAAGAGTTTGATAAGAATATTGTAGAAAGTGAAGTTAAGATTGAAGATGTTAAAGGTAGGATTGTTAAAGGACAAGAGTATCGTGATAACCTTTTGAAATCAAAGGTTGTTGTTGATAGAGAAATTTCATTACTTAACCCTGAAAACACAAAGAAAGAAGTTGAAACCTTTGAATATCAAATCAAACAGAATGTTCAGTTAAGAGATGGTGTTAAGATTGTTGAACCTTCAAAGTTTTATTATGAGAATGAACATGATAAGGTTAAGGAGGAGTATCAGAAAACCTACAAACAAAAGGTTGAGTTAGATACTAATATATCATCAATTCAAAAGTTAAAAAGTTCGGTAAGTGGTGGTATCAAGTGTGAACACTGTGGTATTGAACTTATGAACGCAGCAATTACACAATCAAGAATTGCTGAACTTGACGGACTTATCGGGCAAAAAACCAAGATTGAGGGTTTAATACAAGAATTATCGGACAAAGAACAAGGTTTTGTTAAACTTAAAAAAGACTTTGATGAGTACGAAAGAAACAAACTTGTCTATGAAAAATACCAAGCAACAATTGAAAACTTTGAGTTAAAGAAAGAAAGTTTGTTAGATAAGTTGAAAAGATATGATGATGTACAAGATGTTATTAAATCTAACGAACAGATTGAAAGTCAAATCATTAAGGCTAACTTACGATTGGAAGATTTAAAACGAGAGGAACAACTTGTTCAACAGGAAGTTTCAAGTTCACGTTTTAAAATTACCAACAATCTTGAAAAGATTAATACTAACAACAACTTAATCATTAAGATTTCTGAGGAACAACAAAAGGAAGTTAAGTATAAAGTTTATTTGGAATTGTTTGGTAAGAACGGTATATCAAAAAGAATTATGAAGAACATGATGCCTTTGATTAACTCTGAACTTCAACGACTATTACAGGACTCATGTTACTTCAGATTGGAAATTCGTATTAGTGAAAAGAATGAGGTTGAATTTTGTATGATAGACAATAATACTCAAATTGAAAAGTTAATGACTTCAGGTTCGGGATATGAGAAGACAATTGCTTCACTGGCGTTAAGAGCGGTGATGGCTAAAGTATGTTCTTTACCTAAACCAAACATTACGGTATTTGATGAAGTCTTCGGTAAGATATCTAACGACAACTTGGAAATGGTTTATGAGTTCTTTATTAAGATTAAAGAATACTTTGAAAACATACTTGTTATTACTCACAACCCTATGATTTCAAACTGGGCCGATAACATCATCAAGATTACGAAAACTGACAATATTTCTAAAGTTTCACATTAAGTTTGGTAAATTAAAAAATTGTATTATCTTTGTAAGACTATGATTATGAATTATATATTATTTGCATTCGGGGAATATAAAGAAAACCCACAGGCCTTAAACCTTTTAACTGAAACGGTATCACAAATATCAAAAGGTGAGATAAAATTCCAACATGGAGACAGTGGTGTCATAATAACATTTGGCACGAAGTTGGATTGGGAAGATATAGACGACTATATGAAGAAAAATATTGTTAAATTAACAGCAATGTATTTTGTTTTCCCTATTGAATCTGACATGATATATTCTATGGACGAAGATATTAAAAAACATTTGTTTGAAAACACTGACATTTTGACAGAAAATGAAGAATTAAATCAGACTAGATACGTAAGTGATAATACAGGAGTTCCTGAATTTTTTAGGGGTATCCATATTCACAAGGGTAGTCCTTTTGATGATATTCTTAAAATCCTTAATGAAGAAGTTATTCAAGATGTACCAGTTATGACACTTAATGATTTATTGGATAAGATAAAAGAAAAAGGTATAGATAGTTTGTCAGAAATTCAATTAAAACAATTAGAAATTTACTCAAAACAAATAATATGATGGAAAAAAACCAAGTTATCCCGATTAATCAAGACGAAGTACAAATCTACCTTAAAGAACTCAGACGTATTAAGGTAATGACTCCTGAAAGAGAAAGGGAACTGTCGGCTAAGATGCAAACCCCCGAAACGACTGATAGTGAAAAGGCACGTATCTGTAAAGAATTGTTAGAGGGTAACCTACGATTTGTTATCACTGTTGCTAAACAGTATCAGGGACAAGGTGTTGATTTCAGTGATTTAGTTGCTGAAGGGAATATCGGACTTATGAAGGCGATTAATAGTTTTGATTGGACAAAGAACCTTCGTTTCATATCGTATGCGGTGTGGTGGATTAGACAATCCATTCTACAGTCTTTGAATGAACACTCAAGAACAATCCGTATCCCTGTTAACGTTATCCAAGACCTATATAAAGAGAAGAAACGTACAGACAAGACGGGTGAAAGAATTGACGATAGATTTGCTAATCTCCCATCAACAATTAACCTACAAACTCAGATTAATGAAGATGGTGATACGTTGATTGATTTAATTGTTAATAAGAATAGTGATATGCCTGATGAGGCATTTAATAATGGTGACCAACTTAAAGACGGATTGTTTGGTATTATGAATATACTAGATGAACGTGAAAGACAGATTATTGAAGACTATTATGGTATCTCAGGTACCCCAAGAACACTTGAAGATATTGGTTCAGATTTCAGTTTAACTAAGGAAAGAGTAAGACAAATTAAGGAAAAAGCTCTTCGTAAGTTACGAAATGAAAGTGTTACCTTGTTCGATTATATGTAATCAACTATTTATTGTTATAAATTTAATTTTAAATTAGATAAAAAAACATTATGGAAAAATTACAGAAATACTTTATCCCCGCGATTTTGGTAATCGTATTATTATCCTTCTTTAAAGGATGTGGAACCTCAACCCAAGTTAAAACAACTGAAAAACAGGTTGAGTTATTAACTAAGAAAGTTGACTCTTTAAGTACTATCGTAGTATCTCAGGATAAACTAATTACTATCATTAAAGAAACTCCAAGTTGGAAGACTTTAGAAATTGAAGAATTGTCGGATAAGAACCATATGCCCATAAACCATTACAAGAATGAGTTGGGACAATGAAAAATTGGTTTAGTAGAAATTTAACAAACATAATTTCTTTAGCCTTTGTTATTCCAATATTACTCGTAGCGTTTGTGTCAATATCACACGTTACGAGTTTTTATGGTTTATCCAATCCTTTTACTTGGGCTATATACCTTTCAGTGGGTATTGAAATTGCTGCATTATCTGCCTTAGCAGCTGTGTCAGTTAACATGGGTCGTTTTGTTTACTTCCCATTTATCATCGTAACATTCATTCAGATGTTGGGTAATATTTTCTTTTCGTTTACATATATCGATGAGACATCACAAACATTCCAAGATTGGATTGCAATGGTTGGTGGGTTGTTTGAAAACATGGGGATTGAAATGACTGATTTAAACAGTCATAAGACAGTTTTAGCTTTCTTAACTGGAGGGTTACTTCCAGTCATATCTCTAACATTTGCTCACATGTTGGTAAAGTTTACCGAAAAGAATAAAGAAGTGGTTGAAGATGATAAAACAGATTTAACTGAAGGTGACATTCAAAAAATAATTGAATTACAGGTTAAAGAAAAGGAAAAAGAAAAGTGGACACCTTCTAATGAAGATTTAGAAAAATTAGAGGAAATATTAAAAAATAACTATCCTGTAGAACAAAAACCTAAAAGTAAACCATATCAACCATCTGAAGAAGATTTACGTAAGATTGAAGAAGTTTTAAATGGTTATACTGAAATTGTTAAAGAAAATATTGATGAAAACGATGAGGTGATAACTGAGGACGTTGTTGAGGAACCTGTGGAAGAAGTTAAACCGATTACGGAAGAAAATCAGTATGACAATACTGTATATATGGGATTACTTAATAAAGAAGAAGATATACAACCTGAAGAGGTTGAAAAAAAAAATGATACACTTACCGAAACGGGTGAAGATTACAAGGTTTTAAACTACAAAAAAAGAGATGCTTGAAATTAAAAAATATGGTAAGTTTTCTAATTTTGAAAAAAATAAAAAGAAAAAACAAATAATTCTTTGTAACAGTTTTAGACCACAAGGAGAATATCTAAACTCTTTGAAATACCGTTTTAACGGTAACTACAAGAAAATTCCTAATTATTTAATAACCAAATCAGGGGTTGTGTTAAATTTTATATCAGACGATTCTTATGGTGATTTTTTTTCAGAAAGTGAAGTAAATAAACATTCAATCGTGATTTGTTTAGAAAATTTAGGGTGGTTACAAAAAACACCGTTAGGTTTATCTCATTCTAATTGGATTGGTGATATTTATAGTAAAGATATTTTTGAAAAAAAATGGAGAAGTAAAATTTTTTGGGAACCATATACTAAAGAACAAATAAATTCACTGATAGAACTTTCAAAAAAACTCTTAAAGAAATTTTCAATAGACAACAAATTTATTGGACACAATACGAGAGTAGACGGTGTTAAATTATTTAATGGAATTGTCTGTAGAAGTAATTTTAGTGATAAATTTTTGGATTTAAACCCATCATTTGAATATGAATATTTTAAAAAAGAGATAGAAAATTATGAGAGATAACCAAGACATAAAAGACCAACTTAAAAAAGTTAGACAAATTCTTGAATCAAAAAATCAAATAGTTCAAGGACACATAAAGGAAATTAAGAAGTCGTATTTGATAACTGAAGAGGAAATTGAGGACAATAATATATCTACAAGATATAATGTCCCTAAATCTGTTGAGGACGATATTCAGGGGGATACGGACGAACCAAATAAAGCTGAACAGGCATATAGAATATCTGGTGGTATATTAGTTATTCATGCTGAAACCATGAAAGATACCGAACTAACTACTGATGATAAAATGGCTTTTCAGGAGACTATGGATGAGTTTGTTAGTGAAGTTTCTGATTTAGTTAATTTCAATCAATTAAATGTTTATAAAGATAATGTTGATTGGAGTGGTAAAATTGTCGATTTTGATATTGATTTTTATTTTACTATCGGAGAAAATAATGGTTTATATATAACTTGTGATATGGTTAAAGTTGATGAAAATTTCACAGCGTCAATGGATAAATTACAAACATTTTACGAAAAGTTCAAATCTAAATGGGCTAAAGTAATTGCTAGTAGAAAAAAAACAAAACCAATGGGAGTATGAGTCAAAAAGTAATTATAATATTAGTTAGTATTTTAATTTTATTAGTTGGTTATAATACTATTATAACCACAAAGATTAAAACCGATGTTAAAAAATATCAAACATCAATTGACAGTATACAAACAAAAATTGATTCTGTTAGTTTAATAAACAAAGAATTGGATTTAAAACTTGATTCATTAGATACGAATATCAATCATATTACCAAAGAAATCGATTTGGTTGATAATAACATAAATGTAATAAAAAAGAAAACAAATGAAAAAATTGTTGTTGTTGACCATTATGACAATGCTGAGCTTAATGGGTTTTTCTCAGGTAGGTACGGTAACTAAAGATACAACTAAGGTTGTTATAAGTTCAGAAATTGCAAGACAAATTGCTAAAGATTTAATTAGATTAGATGGTTGTATTCAAGAAAATACCGAATTGTATACTAAGATATCAAAGATAGAAGATAGAGAAAAACAAAAAGACCAAAAGATTGAAATTTTACAAGAAAAAGATAAAAACAATCAAGTTATAATTGGTGAAAAAGATAAACAAATTGGTTTGTATGTTAATATGACTAACGATTTGAAAGATGAAATTAAAACCAATAATGATAAAACTAAATGGTGGAAAGTCGGAACCTATACCGGTGGAGGATTAACACTTCTATTATTAATACTCGCATTTTAAAATGGCTTTTAATCAATCTGAAAAAAACGAAATAGAAAAAATTGTCAAAAAAGAAATTAAATCTTTTTTAGATTCAAATACTATTAAACAATTTGAAGAAAAAATGATAGAATTATTATTAAAGGATATTAAAAAGGGTAAATCTGAGAAAGAGATAAAAAATATAATTTCTAAGTCAATGATGGATTTCTACGAATATTTATGGTTTAATAAATCAACTTGGATGGATAAAATTAAAAGGTAATATGGACATAAAAGATACGTTATTAAAATCTCTACAGAGTAAAATGCCAAGAGATACCGACTCTTTAAAAGATATGAATAGTTTTGCAACCAAGTTAAAAACTGAAAGTGAGGAGTTTGATGAGGCGACTGGTTCAGGTAGTACTGGTGGATATGTTGGTCCTTTATCTGAAGAAGAATATTGTGATGTTTGTGATAAAACTAAATCTGAATGTAGTTGTGATGAAATTAAAAAAGTTGAAGCAACTGAAGCAACAGGTTCTAGTTCGTCTGGTTCATATGAAGGTCCATCATTTTTAGCTAAATCACAAAAGAAAAAAGATTGGAGAGGAGCAGCAAAACCATTATATAAAGGTGGAAAGTTTGTGAAAATTAAAAAGAAATGTCAAAAGTTTCCATATTGTAATCAAGGGGATATTAACGCTCTTAAATTGACTGAACTTGATGTCTTTGAAAGTATTGTTAAAAAATTGGCATTGGAATATAAAATAGACGAAAATCTAATTAAAAAATTAATCAAAGAAGATATTCTGAAAAACATGAATATCTGAATATTTATATAGTAAAATACAATGTTTGAATTTGATAAAATAATTAAGGGTATCATTAGTGAAAGTTTATCTGAAAGAGCTGATGAACTTGCTGGACAGATTTTTAACAAAATTGAATCAAACGAAGACGTTGATAAGTACGATTTAGAAGTAGGTACTGATTATGGTTTTGATGACGATGATGAGGATTACACGTTTATAAGAAGAGGTAAAATATCACCAGACGGACCATTCCATTTTAAAAGAAATAAACGAGGTGACGATGTTGCCTTTGGAGAAAAAAAAATAGCAAACATGAAAAAAAGAATTAAAGATGCAAGAAGTGAAACAACTGAAAGACTACATGGTGGTCAAAAAAAATTAGATGTTGCAGAACCTAAAGGTAAACTGACTAAAGCGGATTTTTTAAAATTACAAAAAATGGAAGAAGAAGTAGAAGAAGGAAACGCTTTTACTGGAGCTTTATCGAAGGCGAAAAAAGAAGGTAAAAAATCTTTTAAAGTTGATGGTAAAGAATTTGAAGTGACTGAAGATTTAGGTGGTATGAGATTAGGTATGGGACACGATGACTTTGAAGATATGAATTTATCTGATGATGAAAACCCAAGAGTCCAATATTTGAAGAAAAAGTATATGAGAAATTATCCTGAAGAGATTGACCAAGAAGTTGATTTTGTTTCAGGTGATGAAGAACCGGTTAATTATAGAATTAAGATGGGTGATGGTGATTTTCTTGATTTGGGTGAATCAGAATTGATTGATATGATTGAAGAACTTGTTACTGAAGAAAAGGTTAAGGATAATTTAAAGAAGACAGGTAAACCAGCTGGATTAGTTCAATATGATAGAGTTTCTAAAAAAGATAAAGAACAGAACTCAAAGGCTAATAAAGAATCATTTAAAAAGATGGCTGACTATGTTAAAGCAGGGTCTAAAGATACATTTAAATCTAATCCAGTAACGTTCCCAAAAGGTAATGGTGAACTTGCTAAAATGGATAAAAAGGCATATACAGCATCTGAGTATGTTGATGAGTATATAGATGCATTTGCGTATCCAGGACAAACTAACATAGTGTTTGATGAGATTAAACCTGATGATAAAAAAATTGAGATGTATCTTAAAGGTAATAGACTAACAGGTAATGCTCAGGTTGATGACGAAGGTAATCCATTAGGTAATGTTGTTCCAAGTAAGTTAGGTGAGAAGATGTATAAGAACTACGAGGATAATTTATATGGTGCGGAACAATCAGAAGCTTCTTATAAGAGACAATCACAACCTGTTGATGTTGCCGGTGAAGTAACTCAAAAGGGTAAATTAAAAAGTAAAAAAAGTTCATCGGCGGCTAAGGCTCAAAAAGTTTTAGATAATGTTAGTGAATCAATATTTAATGAAAAAAGTTCACTTCTTAATGAAGAGATGGAAAACATGAAAAAGTTAATTGGTTATCAGTATAAAAAATAATTAGTTACTTTAAAATATTTTAATCTATAATTCTCCATATGACTATGGAGAATTTTTTTTCATATATATCCAAACCTATAGACCCTGAAGAATTTGAATTTTGGGTTGAATCAAACAATATTTGTTTTTTAAAACTGGAGCTATACGAAACTTTTGTAAAATCATTGGTTAATTTAGTTTCCCAAACATACTTGGGAGAATCTGAATTTAATGAAACCAATATTAATGTTACTGAACAGGACATTAATAATCATTTTGATTGGTGTTGGGATAAGACCGTTGACAACTTTAAAAAAGAGAAAATTTTTTTTGAAAGTGATGGTGAACATAAAAAGTTTATCAGGGAGTTTATTTTTGAAACCTTTTATCTACAAAAAAATAAAGATGTAAAATCATCGTTGGATAAGTTCTTTAATGAAATATTTGATATTGAAACTTCAATGACGAAATCTGATTTGGATTTATTAACCACAATTTATAAATTGATGGAAAAAAATGTAAAAGTAAATTTACAATAATAAATAAACCACTATTCTTGATAGTGTAATAAACAATTTTTATCTTTAACAAAATGGAAACAGTTGAAAAAATTAAAGAATTAACTGAACTACTTTCAGTAGATGCTACTAAGTTCTACCAAGGTAATAAGAGTGCTGGTACAAGAGCGAGAAAAACTGCTCAAGAATTAAAAGCTCTTCTTCAGACATTCAGAGGCGAAATTTTAGAAGGAAGAAAACAGAATGATTAATCTAAATAATTTATTTTTATTTATTTTTATTTTTAGTGTTTTAAATGTTTTTAAAATTTCAATCATTTTTACAAAATCGCTACTACAAACTCCACCCCAAAAGATGGAGTTGAGTAGTGGGATTAATTTATTATTCCATTTAACATTAACTTACATAATAACTTATATAATTGCAATCTGATGAGTTTATATACTGAAATCAAACCTTTATTTGATTATCTTAATCAAATACGAAAACTTGAAAATTATATCGTTTTTGATATGATTTTTCCAAAGACATGGAAGATGCCTAAAAAATTCATTATTGAAGACAAATTTTTAAATAATGGTTCTGATGATGACTCACTTCTTTTGTCGTTTATTTCAGAGTACGATGAATCGGAAATAAATAAAACCCAACAAAATATTTTAGGTATTGTTAATTATAATTTAGAGAGAGAAGCTAAAGAAAAATTATTAGAAAGTAAGATAAGTGAATTAAAAAACATATTTGAAAAAGAAAGTTTAGATAACTTAAAAATTCTAAAATTTCAATTAAATTCTGAAAAACCTGTAAAAAATGCCATCACAAAATCAAATACAGAAAGAGTTGGAAGCCCTGAAATCGTTGAGGACTAAGAACGAACTTGATTTAAATAAAGAAAAAGAAAAGTTGGCTGAAATTTTTAAGGATATTAAAAAGAAAGATTTATTTCCTGAAAAGAAAAAATATACATTATGGCAGAGAATAAAGAAAGTAATGAATTTTTAGGTAAATTAGCAATGATTGCTGACGCCTCACAGTCTTTAATTGAGGGTAAAGTATCTGTGGTTATTGAAGTTTACCAACAGGAGTTTGACATTATTAAACAAAACTTTTCCCAAAATACCGCTGAAGATAGATTTAAGGTTGAAATCTCAGATGTTGATTTTATATTTATTTTGGATAAGTAGTAAAGCTTGTATATAGTTGTTTTCGAGTAAAACCTTTTTCTTCTAAGATTTCATAAAGATATTTTCTGTGTATTGTTGAAATATCTTTTACTATAATTAAATTCTTTCTTGGGTTATTGTTAAAAAGAATATCTAAAAATCTGTCACAGTCCTCTTCATTTTTTAAACTAAATAATTTATAATCATCATCATTTTGAACTATAAATTTATTTTTTAATTTTGATATCATTAATATTTTATCATGGTTTAAGTAAGTTTTTAAAAATTCTGAAAATGTGATTCTTTTATTTTTTCCTATATCAAAAATAAGTTCTTCTAAATTATATCTTTCTATTTTGAGTAGATATTGATTTTCGGATATCTTGGGATTAATTACTTTATTTCTACCAAACTCGTCAGTGTAATGGATAGTCTCCCCAATATAATCACTGGTGACAATCCCTATGTTAAACTTACAATCATGTCCACTTTCAAATTGTTTATTAAAAATTATATCACTTGACTTTTTTAATAAATCTTTGTAATAATTTTCAGCTAAAGTTTGTCTAACAAAAGATTTGAGTTTTTTCTTTTTTTTGTTATTCTTAAACAATATGATATGAAATTTTTGTTCCATATTAATAAATTAATAAAATTTTAAAAAATAAAAACAGTTGGAAAATTTTTATCAGATTTTAGATGTACCAGAAACTGCAAGTCAGGACGAAATAAAAAAAGCTTATAGGAAGAAAGCTGTGGAATCACACCCTGATAAGGGTGGTAATGAGGAAGTATTTAAAAAGATTTCAGAAGCTTATGATGTTCTAGGTAACGAGGATAAGAGAAGAAATTATGATAATAATAAGAATAATCCTTTTGGTGGTTTTGATGCTGACCCATTTAACATGTTTCATGATTTCTTTAATAATATAAAACAAAATAAACCAAGAAAAGCTCCTGATAAAGTTGTTGAATTAAATATTGGAACTTTAGATTCTTATATTGGGAAGAATATCGATATTAATTTCAGTAGAAAAATTAATTGTAACACCTGTAATGGTAAAGGTGGTGATAGGGTCACATGTTCGAAATGTAATGGCTCAGGTAGAATAACCCAAAGAATTGGTAATTCGTTTTTCAGTAATATAGTACAGATGCCATGTGATGCTTGTTCAGGTCAAGGATTCAGTTTAAATAACGTTTGTTTTTCTTGTGCTGGTGAAGGTAAAAATAATGAGATGAAGTCAATTAATATTAATTTACCTCATGGTATTACTGATGGTCAGATGATAAAGGCGAAACAAATGGGAGATTATCATGAAGGAAGTTTTGGGGATATAATTTTTAAAATTAAGGTAAATCCTCAAGACGGTTTTGATAAGGTAAACAATGACTTAGTATACAATTATCAAATGTCATTGGAAGATTTTAATAAAGATATGATTGACGTACCACACCCATCAGGTAACCTAAATATAAAATTACCTGAAGAGGTAGATACAACAAAACCCCTACGTGTTAAAGGTAAGGGTTTTAGAAGTGAGGGTATTGGAGATTTTTATGTTAACATGTATGTTAAACATAAGAGAAGTTAGACTTATTCGTCTATTTCTGTAAGATACATCCAAGCGTAATCGTTATACTCTATAGCTATGAATATATAACCTTGAGTTTCAGATGGACCCATATGGAAGTTACAGTTACCACCTTCTGAATCTAACATTCTGTAAGTAATATATGAATCTTTGTCACTTAGTTTAGTGACTACACGATATACTTGGGTTTGTTTACTAAAGATGGTTACTTTGTCGTCCTCAAGTTTAATTAGAATGTCTACTGATGTTGGTGAACCGTTCCATACGATTTCGTTATTTGTGTCTCTATAACCTGTGTAGAGTTCTACGGCTTTAGCGAAACCTATTTCTTGAGAAAATGATAATAGTGTTGAGAACACTAAAAAGAGTGATAAGATAAATTTTTTCATTGTGTTTTATATTTTTTGTAAAGATAATATATTCTATGGATTTATGAAATAAATATTGTTATTTTTTATTGTATGAAAAAAATATTGTTCATTGTACCCCACCTATCAACTGGGGGATTACCGCAAGTTACGACAAACAAAATCCAACTTCTTAAGGATGACTACATTATTAAGTGTGTGGAGTACGGATGTTATTCATGGGATTTTGTTGTTCAGAAGAACCGAATTAAGAATTTAATCGGTGAGGAGAATCTTATTACATTATGGGATGACAAGAATGTTTTGATTAATCTTATTGATGAATTCCAACCTGATATTATATCTATGGAGGAATTCCCTGAGTTTTTTATGGGACATGAAATTACAAGACAGATTTATAGAAAAAATCGTCTGTACAAGATATTTGAAACAACACATGATTCAAGTTTCAAACCAACATCTAAAATTTGGTTCCCTGATAAGTTTATTTTTGTTAGTGTGTTTAATGCTATTCAGTATTCTATGTTTGATATTCCTTACGAGGTGATTGAGTACCCCATTGAAAATAGAGAGAAGAGAAAGGAATTGTTCCAAGATAAACTTGGGTTAGATAAGGGATGGAAACATGTTGTTAATGTTGGATTGTTTACTGAAAGGAAAAACCAAAAGTATATTTTTGAAATTGCTCGTAAGTTAGAAAATAGTAAAATTAAGTTTCATTTTATTGGTAATCAGGCGGATAACTTTAAGAGTTACTGGGAACCATTGATGAAAAACAAACCTGAGAACTGTATTGTTTGGGGTGAAAAAGATAATGTAAATGAATTTTTGGAAGCGTCTGATTTATTCATGTTCCCATCAAAAGGTGATAGAAATAATAAGGAGTTAAACCCGATTGCTATTAAGGAAGCCATTGAATATGGTATTCCGATGATGATGTATAATCTTGATGTGTATTGTGGGAAATATGATAAACTACCTCAGGTTAAATTTTTGAATGGGGATATTGATAATGATGTGAATAATATGATGGATATTTTAAATATAGGTGGGGTTGATTCTCTGTTTAATTTTGGTTTTAATGGGGAAACTAATCAGATTACCATAAATTATAATGGTAATGAAAAGTTGAACTTTAATATTAGTATTAGGGATATGACATCAAAGGCTCCAATGTATTGGTTTAATTTACCTTTGGAGTATCCAATATTTTATTGGACAATACCCATTCCAATTCATATTAAGAAATTCAAAGACAACCCTAATTTCAGAGGGTTTTTGGTTGAGTTTTATGATGTGGAAACAAACGAATTAGTTTTTGGACAGGAGTTGATTGTTAATAGTAATTTTTACCCGAGAATTCCTGAATTTAAATTTAAACCTTTGGACTGTAACTATATTAATTACTACGAGTTCTTTGTTGATAGATGTTTTGACGATTTGAGATTAGAAAATCTTGACACTGTAATTGACATCGGTGCTAATGTCGGATTGTTTGCTAAGTATATGTATTCTGTAAATGCTAAGAAGGTTATTTTAGTTGAGGCAAATCCATACCTAAGAGAGAGTATTGAATACCATTTAGATAATGATTTGGAAACATCAACTATCTATATGAACCCAGTCTATAAAGAACATACCAAAATTGACTTTAGATTTTCAAAAGAAAATTCAACAATTGGTTCAAATGTTTTTGACGGTAATGTTGGTGAATACGGTCAACTTAATAATTTAATCAGTTGTGATACAATTACTATTGATGACATTTATAAGGATAATAACTACGGTAGAATATCATTATTTAAATGTGATATTGAAGGTGGTGAGTATCCTATTTTTGAATCAATTACTGATGAACAGATTGGACTGGTTGATAGGTTCATGGTTGAGTTCCATGAAAACACCAACGGACAAATTAATATTATACTTGAAAAACTTGAAAAGAATAATTTTGAGTATGACATTATTGTTTATGAGATGGGTAAAAAAATTAGAGCGGATAGAAATGCTAAACATGGTGTAATTTTTGCCAAACCTAAGAATGTTAAATTAAGGAAACCTGGTACTTTATCATCATCAGTTTATGATGTTACAAAAAGTTTTGAAGAACGATTAGCGGAATATACTGGAGCACCTTACGCAGTTACAATAGATAATCAAAGTAACGCTTTATTCTTATCGTTGTATTACGAGAAAATAACTGGTAAAACAATTAAAATACCAAGTAGAACATATCCATCAGTTCCTTGTGAAATTATACATGCTGGTGGTAAGGTTGAATTTGAAGATGTTTATGGGTCAACATTAAAAGGACCTTATCAGTTATCACCGACAAATGTGTGGGATTCAGCCTTAAGATTTACTACCGACATGTATATACCAGGAACACATATGTGTCTATCATTTACAGGTCCATACAAACACCTAAAACTTGGTAAGGGTGGTGCAATCTTAACTGACGACTTTGAAGCTTATAAGTGGTTTAAGAGAGCTAGATATTCAGGTAGAAATGAAGTTTCGTATCATGATGATAATTTTGATATGTTAGGATGGAATTTTTATATGATGCCTGAAATTGCGTCAAGAGGATTGTTACTTATGAACCAATTTTATAATATGGACGGGACACCTAAACATAATGAGGATTTGGAATTACCATACCCTGACTTATCAAAATTTGATGTTTATAAATGATAGTTGGATTCAATGAATATAAACACAAGTATCAATTTAATGTTACAGGTGTAATTCATGTTGGGGCTCATGTTGGTCAAGAATATAATCAATATATTGAAACATTTGGTTTAATCTCTACATATTGGTTTGAACCAATACCACATGTTTATAAAGAACTATCAAAAAATTTAGATGGGAAACCTAACACATTTTATTATAATGTTGCGATAGGTGAAAAAATTGGTATACATAAAATGTATCTTGATGATGGTAACGGACAACAAAGTTCATCGTTATTAAAACCAAAAGAACATCAAAATTTTTATCCCCATATCAAATTTAGTGAAGAAAACACTATTAATATTACCTTGAATACATTAGATTTTTATGGTATAGATAGTTGTAATGTTTTAGTTTTAGATACTCAGGGGTATGAGTTAAATGCTCTTAAGGGTTCAATTAATACCTTAAAGAATATTGATTATATATTCACAGAATTTAATGTTATTGAAATGTATGATGGTTGTCCATCAATTGAACAACTTGATGAGTTTTTACAACCTTTTGGTTTTTACAGACAAGAAACATGGAATGTTGATGGAGTATGGGGTGATGCATTTTACTTAAAAAAAATATGATTAAAAAAGCTTTTATCGGTAATGGGGGACATTTGAGAGAGGTAATCGCTCATACAAATTATGATGTTATTAGATTTGTTGAAGACGAGTATTTCAAGGGGGAATATAATACATTCCCACTATCACAATTCAATTCAAAAGAATACACGATTATGATTGCAATTGCTGATAGTCAAGTTAGGTCAAGAATTCAAAAATCATTACCTGAAGACACTAAATATTTTTCATTCATTGACCCATCTGCAATTTTAATGGATAGAAATATTGTAATCGGTGATGGTTCATTTATTGGTGCTAATTGTGTTATAACTACTAATGTGAAGATTGGTAATCATTCTATTTTAAATAGAAATGTAAATATTGGACATGACGTGGTAATAGGTGATTGTTTTAGTGCTATGGCTGGTTCTGTGGTATCAGGGAACGTCTCAATTGGTAATAATTGTTATATGGGTAACAATTCATCAATACGTGAAAAAACAACCATTTGTGATGATGTGGTAATTGGAATGAATGGAAGTGTTGTTAAGAATATTGATAAACCTGGAACTTATGTTGGAGTTCCTGTTAATAAAATTAAATAATGGAAAAATTACTTTCGGTTATAGTATCGGCATATAATTTTGAAAAATACCTTGAAGAGTGTATAGATTCAATTTATAACCAAAAAATTACCTACGGATATGAGGTAATTGTTAGAGATGATTGTTCAAAAGATAATACTAAAGATGTTTTAGTTAAATTAAAAGAAAAATACCCTGATTTAAGAGTATTAAATGGGGATGTTAATTTGGGAGCATTAGAAAATATAAGAACTTTATTAAACTCTTGCACGACAAAATATATTGCGTATATTGATGGTGATGATTATTTTGACAATTATACAATTTTAAATGAAGAGGTTGAATTTTTAGAGAATAGCCCAAATTATAGTATGGTATGTACAGGAACAAGATATTTGTACCCTGACGGGACAAAAATACCAACAGTACCTGAGTTATTTATTAGTTCATTCCTTGATGATGTTACAACAGATGATTTACTCACAATCAATCATGCTTCTTTCTCAAGGGTGTTTAGAAACATACCAAATTTAATAAAAAATTATTTTAAAAATTTACCTTATGTTGATTGGCCACTTAACTACGAAATTAGTAAACATGGTTTAATTAAATGTATTCATAAATGTGGAGGCATTTATAGAATATCTAATGACGGTATGTTTTCAAATGTATCTGAAGAGGAAAAAAACAAACAAAATTTAATTGTTATCAATGAACTTAAACGACAAAGTATTAAAGATAAGTTTAAAACAATAACCATAGTTGATTGTTTTATACACAATCAAAATGTTTTAAATAAATTAGAATTATGTATTAATAATTTAAAAAAATATAATCACACAATACTTTTAGTATCTAATACAATTGTTCCTGAACATATAATAAAAAATGTTGATTATCATCTATATAATTCTAATAATATTCTTTTTGAGGGTGAGTATACTAATTCAGAACCAGTTATTTTTTGGAAAAATCTTGATGGATTAACAGTACATGAAGTTATAAATACAATACAGAAACATGGATTACCCGTTATGGTTAATTTATTTAATTCATTAGACTTATGTAAATCACTTGGGTTTACACACTTCCAAAGAATTGAAGTTGATGATTTGTATAGTGAGAAAGGTTATGAATATATAATAACTGTTCCTTTAATTTGTTCTGAAAAAAATAAAAAGGGAATGTTTTATTTTAATGAGGGTAGAGATGTCTCGTTCCATTATTTTTATAGTGAGATAGATTATTTCCTACAGATAATTAATAGGGTTAGTTGTGAAGAAGATTATAAAAATTATTTAGTAAATCACGGATATGGTACTGATTTTATAAATGTTGAAAAATATCTATATGATAACATAAACAGAAATGATTATGGTTTATTAATAAGGAAAAATGGTGAGGAGGAAATGAATTTTGATTTCCAGGGGACTTTATGGAATACAGAAACTACAGGTAGTAATATATCGTCTAAATTTAGAGGATGTTCAACAAAACTTTATAATATACCGGGACAAGAGTCTACGATGTTGTTGTCTTACAACCACAACAATTTTAAATCTGAAAGAAAGATAGTTGTTAATTTTTTAGATGGTAATACTGAAACTTATTATCATAGTTTGGAAAATTATGGTCATTGGTCTTTTAATATTTTAAATAATGTTGAAAAAATATTAGTTTATGATAACCAAAACGATGAATTTTTGTATGAAATTATAAACCAAAATGTTCTTGATTATATTATTTTTTCATGATTGGATTAACAATAACAACTTGTAAAAGAATTGATTTGTTTGAAAAAACAATACTAACATTTGTGAACGAATGTGAAGATTGTAATTTAATTGATATAATAATTCATTATGATGATTCTTCATCTTTGGAAGATAGAGATAAGATGTTTTCATTATTGAATAGATTATTTCCCGATACTCTAATAGTCTCTAAAAGATTTAATCCAAATTCGTTTAACACTAATAGAAGACATTTAGAGATAATGAAAAAATGGAAAGAAGATATTAAATTTTTTAATATTGATTATGTTTTTCATTTAGAAGATGATTGGTTATTTGAAAACAAATTTAGTATCCAAGAAGGTGTTGAATTGTTAAAAAATAATAATGAAATTGCTATGGTTGGATTTTCATGGAAAAAAAAGATATTCCCTAAAGAATTATTTGAACCAAGAATTATTGGTAATTTTTGGGAGTGGTATTATTCTGAAAAACATTACTTGAATGAACCTTTGTTTAATGATACGGTTGAAGAAACTTTACACGAAGTTAAGGGTTTATGGATTAAATATATTAACTGGCCTTACTTTGGATTTAGACCGGCAATTCATGATGTGAATAAATTAAATGAGATTGAAACGTTTAATAATAATATGGATTCTTTTGAATTAGAATTTGCAATAAGATTTGCAAAAAAATTCAAATCTTTTTTACATTTAGAAAGAATTTGTTATCATATTGGAGATGATAATTCATCATATAATTTAAATAACTCTTTAAGATAATGGATTATAACTTTTTATGGGTTCCAAAAACTACTTATCACAGGTCAGCACAAAGTCAATTTGTTGTTGATGTCTTTCCAAAGGTATTAAAAAACTTTGAATTAATAATTGAAATTGGTACATTCACAGGTGCCTTTACTTTATGGTTGTCTGAGAATAAATCTGATAATTGTAAAATAATTTCTTATGATATTAATCCTGATTATTGTGAAGTTAATAATCTTAAACATACTGAATTAAGAATTGGCGACTGTTTTGATATTGATGTCATAAAAGATATTTGTGATTTAATTAAAAATTCAGGTAGAACACTTTTTTTATGTGACGGGGGGGATAAAGAACTTGAGTTTAGATTGTATTCAAAGTATCTAAAAACAAACGATGTTATTATGCTTCATGATTATTCACATAGTGAAGAGGAATATAATATTATTAAAGAAAAAATAAATTGGCCAACAAATTCAGAATCACACTATAAAAATATTGAAAGATACTTACCTGAACTTAATTTAACTACATTTATGTATGATGATTTTAAACAAGTTTTATGGGGTTCGTTTATAAAAAATTGATATGAATTATAAGATTAAATTAGTTCATTTACAGACAACACAGAATGAACATAGAGAAAAACTATCACGAAAATCTATACAACAAGTAATACCTTACGGTATTGAATATGTTTTACATCAGAACGAGTTATATACTTCCTTACCTCCAGTTCATACAAGTGTTAGACCACATAATGTTAGAATCGGTAAGTATGAAGATATTAATGACCCTGAATATGGGAACGCATTAACTCCGGCTCACTACGGATGTTTTGAGGCGTTTAAAATTGGTATCCTATCAGAATTTGATAATGATTTGGACTTCTTAATTGTTTGTGAAGGTGATTGTATAATAGAAGTTCCGATAGAAGAATTTATTGATAAAGTTAATCATGTCTGTGGTATTGTTAATCAGGAAGATATTTCTTATTTTTCGTTTGGTGATACTAAAACTTTAGATTATGGGTGGCATCAATCTGACGTTGTTAGAGAAATACCGAACCAAGATTTATTGTTTATTACTAATAAAATAATTGGTTTACAGTGTATTATGTTTTCAAAAAAATCACGTAAAACAATTATGAGCCAGTTGAGAACACATAGATGGGATTGTGCTGATACATTTTTTAATATAATATGTGCAGAACAGAGATTAACTATGGGTGTTTTAAAGAAAAGAATAACAACTCAGGTAGATGGGGAATCATTCATAGATAAAGAATATAAAGTTTTTACAAAATAATATGGCACACGAACAACAGAAGAATTTTTTTAAAAGAGTTAAAGAAAAATACCCAAAATATTTCACAGATGTAAAAGTTTTAGATATCGGTTCTTTGGATATAAATGGGTCAGTAAGAGATTTATTTGATTACCCATTTTATTACGTTGGATTAGATTTGGCACCTGGAAAAAATGTTGATGTAATTTGTCCTGGACATTTATATGATTGTGGATTTCAGTTTGATGTTGTTTCATCGGGTGAATGTTTTGAACATGATATGTATTACGCAAGAACTATACAGAATATGGTTAAACTTCTTAAGTCTGGTGGTTTAATGGTTTTTACTTGTGCGTCAACAGGGAGACATGAACATGGTACATTAAGAACTACTCCTGATAACGCACCTTTCTTGGGTGATATTAGTGAAAAGTGGGCAAATTACTATAAGAATTTAACTGAAGATGATATTAGGTCAGTTATTGATGTTAATGATATTTTTAATAACTTTGGATTTGAATATGAACCAGTAACTTGTGATTTATATTTTTGGGGGATTAAAAAATGATTGATGTTGATGTTATTTGTCTTACTAATACAACTTCCGATGAATTATATTGGATGACAAGACGAACATTAACAACTATACACGATTCTGAAAAAGAGTATAAATTTCATGTTCACTTAATTGAGACTAATTCCCAAAGTAATTATGATTTTTCAGATATTGTTGAAAATTATGTAAAACCAAATGAAAAATTTAATTACAATAGATTTTTAAATCATTCTTATCCTTATGTAAAACATAAATGGGTTTTAATTACTAACAATGATGTAAGATATGAAAGAGGTTGGTTTTCAAAGATAATCGAGGTTTACAACAAAAGACCTGATGTTGAATCTTTTTCACCTAAATGTCCGATACTTTATTCAAAATATTTTTTTAATGATTTTTTAGGTGGTGATTTAGATTTTCATGAAAGTGTTGGGACTAGTGTTCACTTAATGGGTTGGTCATTAGTTATGAAAAAAAGAGTTTTTGACATTGTTTATCCGTGGGATGAAAACTTTGATATGTACTACCAAGATAATGATTATGCTGAAATTTTATTAAAAAATAATATTAAACACGGTTTGGTTAGGGACTCAATTGCAACTCATTTAGAATCACAAACTATAAAATATAAATTTAATTCAAATACAATTGATAATCTTAGAGTGAAAAATTATTTTTACAATAAATGGGGAAAAGAAATTTAATATGAAAATTACACAAGTAACACCAGGAATAATTACGATACCACCAAACGGTTGGGGGGCGGTTGAAAAGGTAATATGGGAATATTACAACAACATTAAAGAATTAGGTCACGAATGTGATATAAAGTATCTTAACGATATTGATATTAATAATAGTGATATTGTTCATATTCATATGGCTAATTTGGCAATTGATGCCGCTAATAAAGGAATACCATATATTTTTTCATTACATGACCACCACGTTGTTTATTATGGTAAAGATTCATCTAACTACCAACAAAATTTAGATGCAATTAAAAGGTCTGTGGTATCATTTACACATGCTGAGTTTTTAGTTGATTACTTTGATGAAACAGACAAGTTATTCTACCTATCACATGGTGTTAATACAGAGTTCTTTAAGAATGACAAACCGAAAAGAACGGAACACAAATTATTGTGTTTAGCAAACAATGGTATTGGTGGTGATTCAACACATGACAGGAAAGGATTTAGATATGCAATTGAGGCGGCAATTAAATTAGATTTACCCATTACAGTTGCCGGTCCTGAAAACAATAGAATATTCTTTGAACATCATAATGACTTATTGAATTATGATAAGTTAACATTAATGTTTTCAAATCCAAACGAAGAACAGATATTAGAACTATATAAAAGTCATTCTATATTCTTACACCCTTCTATGTTAGAAGCGGGACATCCGAACCTAACATTACTTGAGGCGGTGTCTTGTAACATGCCGGTTGTTGGTACTTACTTAGGTTCACAAACGATAGAAGGGATGGTAGTGGTTGAAAGAGATGTAAATCAAATTGTTACTGGTATTAAACAAGTTATTGATAATTATGATTTATATCTAAGTAACACTGAATTAGATAGACAAAAATACGATTGGAGTGTTATTACCAAAAGAATGGTTAGAATCTATGAGGACCTTATTAATAGTAGAAAAAATTTGAATAGTCTTGAAACTAAACAAAGATTTGATAAAGTATTTGAAAATACTGAAATAAAACCAAAAGATATGGTTGAAAAAATTGAAGTGATTAATCACTACATCAACGGAGCGTTAGTTGAAATTAAAGGTAATACTGATAAGAAATATTTAGTTGAGTTTTGGAATCAGAATAGTGACTGCGAATATCGTGAGGAGATTGGGTGTAATATGTGGGTTAGATTGAATAAAAAGTATTTTGATGAGTATACTTTAAAAATTTACTCTGAAGGTAATTTAATTAGTGAAAAGAAATATGATGCTGAAAATAAACGAGTATACATTGCATTAGATTCAAAATCATTGGGTGATACATTTGCTTGGGTACCATATGCCGAAGAATTCAGAAAGAAACACAACTGTAAGGTTATATGTTCAACGTTCTTTAACGATTTGTTTGTAAAACAATATCCTGAGATACAATTTGTTTCACCTGGTAGTACGGTTCATAATCTATATGCAATGTATGAGATAGGTTGGTTCTACGATGGAGATAATGTTAAAATGGATAGACACCCAAGTGATTTCAAATTAGGTCCATTACAAAAAACCGCAACAGACATTTTAGGTTTGGAATATAAAGAAGTTAAACCTTTAATCAAAAATCCAAACAAGATAAAGAAAAAACGAGTTGGACTGGGTATTCACTCAACGGCTCAATCAAAGTATTGGAATAATCCAAAGGGTTGGCGAGATATTACTGATTATCTAATATCTCTTGGGTATGAGGTGATTATCTATTCAAAAGAGGAAGATGGGTATATGGGTAATTTTTATCCAAAAGGCGCTAAACAAAACCCTCCTGGTTCAATCTACAAACTTATAGAAGAGTTATCAACTTGTGAATTCTTTATAGGTATATCAAGTGGTATTTCATGGGTTACTTGGGCATTGGATATCCCAACAGTTTTGATTTCAGGATTTACTGAAGAGTTTAACGAACCTTATGATAATGTATATAAGGTAAGTGCTCCTGAAAATACTTGCAGAGGATGTGCTAATAAATTTAGATTAGACCCAGGTGATTGGAATTGGTGTCCAATAAATAAGGGGAATGATAAGATGTTTGAATGTTCTAAAAAGATAACATCTGAGATGGTAAAAGATAAAATTATTGAATTACTTGGTAAGTAATTCAATAATATCTTTAACTAAAGTTATTGACCCATAAATGGATAACCCAAGAATTACAGACCCTAAAATTAATTGAGGTATAAATTTTTTACGAGTTTCTTGACATTTGGTGCATTTTTTTTCTTCAGATTTTTTTAAATTTTCCATGTTTTCCATTATTTATAATTATGAGACTTTTAAATTGTATCAAAAACATAATAAAGGAAGAAAGGATTGGAAAGCTTTTTGGTGACATTAAAGTTAAAGTATCTATTGAAACTTCATCACATGGTAATACCCAAAGGTTTAGACATGGTAAAGATGAAGTAATTACTAATGATGAAATATTAAGTGTGTTAAACTTAGGTCTACCTGAAATATTAGATGGTATTAAAGAAGGTGAGTTAGGACAAGACTCATCAATAGTAGTTTCACAAAAAGATTATCCGTTTTTAAATGTTGTTACCAATTTAGAAGAACAGGATTGTTATAATTTCCAAATCAATATTGTTACTACCATCCGTAAGAAAAGATTTTACACAACTGGTAAAAACGATTTCCAAATTTACGTATAAATAAAAACCCCCAAAACATCCGATGTAATGAGGGTTTCTATCTTTTTCACCTAACGGTTGAGGCTTTTGCCTTTGAACACACCGGGGTTCAATTCCGACTTAATGATTTGGTTGGGTTATTAAGTTGACCCCATTCGTTTAACTTGAATACAAATATAAATAGAATATCCTGAATAAAAAAATATATTTTAAACTTTTTTTGATATATCTTTGTCGTATGAAACAGGAAATACTACCACTTAACTTACGTCACGTCGCTCAAATTGTGAGACGGAATATGATTACAAAAGTTGTACCATGTGGTAAAGAGTATTCCCGTAAAAGACTTAAGAAGGTTGATATCTACCAAGATTAGAATTATATTTTACGAAAAAAGTTATGCTAAGTTATATTGGTGGTAAGAGTAAGATAGGTAAGTGGATTGTCCCATTTTACCCAACAGATATGGAAACCTATGTTGAAACGTTTGGTGGTATGTTTTGGTGTTTCTTCAACATGGATTTAAAACAATATCCTAATTTGAAAAAAGTAGTTTATAATGACTTCAATCCTTTGAATTATAATTTGTTTATGTGTCTTCAGGACCCTGAGGCTCTTTTGTCTGTGATTAATAACATTCCATGTCAACAACAAGGTGTGGAGGTGACACCACCTGTTTATAAAGAACAATTTAATGAGTTTCAAAAGGAAATTTTCTCACATGGTTTAACAATCAACTATCCTGATTATAATGTTGCTGCGAAGTATGCTTATGTTCTAACACAAGTTTTCAGTGGTTCAAAACCTGAGACATCAAGTTTTATTGATTTGAAAGGTAAGTATAAGTCAAAATATCTTACCTTTAGAGATAAATTATCTAAACCTGATTGGGTGGAACATTTCAATAGAATATCGGAGTTTAGATTAGGTGATTTTGAAGATGTTATTAAAGAGTTTGATAGCCCGACAACATACTTTTATGTTGACCCACCGTATTGGAAGACCGAGAACTATTACTCAAACCACGATTTTGATAGGGAAGACCATGAAAGATTGGCAGATTGTTTGAAAGGTATTGAAGGTAAATTTAGTTTATCTTACTACGATTTTCAGTTGTTGAATGAGTGGTTCCCAAAGGAGGAATACAAATGGGAGAAAAAAGAATTTGCTAAAGCTGCTGCTGCGAAGAAAGGAAAGGCACAAAATATGGGTGAAGAACTATTAATTATGAATTATTGATATATTTATATAAAAACTTTAGAAATGAAATTTACTAATATCTTAACAAACATTATTTTAGAAGATTCAAGATTTAACCTTCTATATGATAAATTAGTTGACAAGGGTGGTAGAAAACCTGAACCAGGTAAAATCCCTTTTGATACATTAAAGACTATTATCTTTGCTGACCCTACAACAAGAGCTCCGCAAAGTTTACTTCAAAATATTGAAACCTTAACACCTGAACAAATGGAAATTGTTAAGGTTGGTAAGTATACTAACTGGATATTAAAGAACTTCTTAAAACCAACATTTAGTGATGATTTTCGTGTTGAAGTTGGTTCACCTGAATATAAACAAGCGGTTAAAAGATATCGTGACTTATACCTTGAGGATTTATACAAGGTTACTGAAGATTTAAATAAGTTTGAAAGATTTAAAGGTCAACTAGAAGCTGACAAAAGAGATATTAATAAATTGACTATTGATTCGTTATTTGATGCAGTTAAGGACTTTAAGTTAGAAAAAACAAAAGGAACAAAACAGGAAAAAGAAGAAGCTAAATCAACTTACCAATATCCTGGTTCAACTATTGCGTTTAAAGGGCCAAACTGGACTGTGGTTAAGATTGAAGACCAAAGTGAACTTGGTAAAAACGCAGCTTGTTTCTTTGGTGGATATCATGAGCCGGACATGGGTGAAACAAGATGGTGTACATCATCACCTGGTTTATCTTACTTCAACACTTATATTAAACAAGGACCATTATATGTAATTCTACCTAATGACAGTTCTGATTTGGGTAAAAAGTCAGGTCTTCCTGTTGAAAGATATCAATGGCATTTTCAGTCTAATCAGTTTATGGACAGACAGGATAGAAATGTTAATATTGTTGAAATGTTACAAGGTAAGTTATCAGAACTTAAAGAATTCTTCAAACCTGAATTTGCTAAAGGATTGGCTAAAGAAAATGGTAAGAGAGTTGATATTGTTTATCCTGAATCTTCGGCTGGTAAGTTCGTTGGATTGTATGGATTTAAAGAATTATTTGATAACCTACCAGATGACTTGGAGCAATTAATCATCCAAACTTCAAAAAACATTAAAGAAACAATTGCTCTTGAAGTTCCTGAAAGTATTGGAAGATTTGATAAGTTACAAACACTTTTATTAGGTGGTATGGTTAAATCTGTTCCTAATAGTATCTGTAATTTGACTAGTTTACTATTACTTGCTTTACCAAACAACCCTCAGTTAACGACTATCCCAACTTGTGTTAAAGATTTACCTATGTTAGGTTTCTTGAATGTAAGTGGAAGTAATGTTAAACTTCCTGAAGAACTTAAAGATGTTTTACATGAGGAAGGTGATGGTTATTATTATGTAGTTTAATAAATAAGTTATATCTTTGTTTCCTAATCTTAGAGCCTATGAAAAATGTGGATGCGGAAATTTACTTAAATCAATTGATTGCGTTCTTTGAAAAGAACCCCAACGATTTGATTGACTTAATTGGGGAACTTAAGAAAACCAAATTCTACAAAAGAATTAAAGAAAAAGTTTACGAGAATGTTGAAAATGGTTTGGAACTCATCCTTACCCAGCAACAACTTATTGATATTGTTGTTGATATGTATGATGAGACAAACAAAACTGTCAAACCATTAGAAATAAAAACACCTGTTATCAAAACAAATTACGGAATTATTTGGCTTAACTAAGAAACTGTTGTATATTTGTAGTCATAAATAAATAAACACTATGAACATACAAGATTTAAGAACAACAGTCCCAGCACTTTTCCAAACAGAAAAACTTTCAAAATTGTCTGACCGCTACACCATGGTTCCTACCATTGATGTTGTGGACAAGTTCATCCAAAACGGATGGCAAGTGAGCGGAGCAAAACAAGTAGGTAAGGGTTCATTTGGTAAACACCAAGTCCGTCTTCGTAACGCAGAACTTCCACAAGTAGGAGATTCATTGTTAGAGGCGGTAATAACCAACTCACACAACGGAACTTCAACTCTTCAGGTAGGTGCGGGACTCTACCGCCTCATCTGCTCAAATGGTTTGACTGTCCCTGTATCAACCTTTGGTGACATGAAACAAACTCACTTGAACTTGAGTATGAGTGATGTTGAAATGATTACAGAACAATTCGTAATCAACACACCTAAAATCCAAAAGTCAGTAACCCGTATGATGGAAGTTACCATGGATACTGAAAGAAAGATTGACTTTGTATCTAAGGCGGTTGGTATCCGTTGGAAGAACACCGAGGATATCTCAACTCTAACTTTAGAGACAATCATTGACCCACTTCGTGATGGTGATAGTGATGACAACCTTTGGAGTACCTTCAACGTGGTACAAGAGAAGTTAATCCGTGGAGGGTTCATCAAACAACAAGGACGTAACTCTCGTTCAGTAAAGGGTATCAATTCTTTGAATATGGACAACATGATTAACACAAGACTTTGGGAACTAGCTGAAACATTTTGCTAATGGACAACCTATTCAGACTCATCAACGAAAAACATTATGTCGGTCACTATCTCCCCTACAATTCGGTGGGGGATATTGCCGATAGTATCCTTGTAGAACCATTTGGTTTGAAAGATAAATATCACGCAAGAGAGTCCTTTGATGGTAAGCACTATGTTTTTACTTTTGATAAATCAGTTAATAACGATAAAGAGGAGTTTGAAAAAAACTATGGTAATCCTCTTTGTGATGTGACTGTTTTTAGAAGTACTTTTGTTGTTGAGGAGAATGAGGATAAGATTTGCTTAAAAGTATTCTATTGTGGGAAACACAGAAAGGCTGGTGAAGTATTTTTTCGTAAAAGTACCAAACTAAACTACATTTCATTTAATAAGAAAACCAATATTTTTACGGTTGGTAAAAATACTGAATACCATAAAAAAAGAGGTAAGGGTAAGGGAAGTGTTCTTAGAAGAAACTCATTCCCCACATCGTTAACTACGGATGCTTATCATTCATTTATGAATGGGTTAGACGATACCAAAACATATAATTTGGAAATTACCGAAGGTATTAATGTATTTTTATCTAAAATTGGTGCTGAAAAAGTTTTAAACTACATTGGGTTACCGATGTCTTTATTTGGATGTTTGTTGGACAAACAAGGTGTTAAGAAACCTGACAATTGGAGAGCGTATTATGATGTATATCCAAAACCAACTAAAAAAGACTATAAGAAATACGGATTTAAGATGGTTGATGCTTACATGAAATTAAACAATGTAAGTTCAGAGAAAATTAAAAAAGTATTACATAAAATCCAAAACCCTTGTTTCAAAAGTATTAAAATGTTGATGGATATCTTTGGTAGAGATTTTATTTTACAAAGACCTGAAGAAGAATTGTGTATTATTTTTAGTACTAAAAGTGATGAGTCAGCATTTGAACCTGCAAGACATTACTTTGAAAATTTCGGTAAAAGGGATATGAGTAATTGTTATCAGATTTACTTATTATCTAAAACCGACCCTAATTTATATGCTAACACTTTTTACGACCACGTAAGATTTTTTGATATCATCTCAAAAAATGAACCGGTTAAATGGATGTCTAAAACTTTAAAAGAATTTAATGCTGAACATACTATTTGGTCGGACAAAGTTGACTTTTATACTACAGGGAGATATTCAAGACAATACTCTAATGAATTTATTGAACGAGTATCAAAACCAATCATAACAAGTGATAGAATTACATTTAATCCTGTTATTTTACAAAGTAGTGAGGATTATGTTAATGAGTCAGTACACCAGTCTAACTGTGTAAGAACTTATCAAAATAGACCTTCATCATTAATTATATCACTTCGTAAGGAAGATGGTGAGAGAGCATCAATTGAATACAGACCTTCAATCGGTATGAATGAAAATCAACCAGTTATATTCAAACGAGTTCAGACACTTGGAAGATTTAATGGTCAATTAGATGACACTTGGGGTAATGCAATTTTTATATTGGATAATAGATTAAAAAGTATCTCTAATGAAGTGTGGGGTAATCCTGTTGCTGAGTTTGTTACTGGTGGTGGAAGAAAAGAGTATAACTTCATTTTTGATAAAAATGGACAACTTAACTGGGAACATTTAACAAATTCAATTGACATCGGGGACGATTTACCTTACATTGACTTTGAATGGTAAACGAAAAAAAGATATTTCTATTTGAGGATAGATTGTTGGATAAAGAAGGACTTTTGTCAATTCTTCAGTTATCTGATGGACACAATCTTTCACCTTCTGATTTCTTAAAAAGAGATAACATAGAAAAAGTTTTTATTAACTCAATCATGTATAGTGATGGTGAGGTTTATTCCGACTTAATATGTAAACTACCCAATGGTAGTTTCATTTATTTATCTAAAGAAGACGGTGTTGAGTATAAAGTAAAATTATATTATAACGCTGACAAGTTGAGTGAGGTTAAGTTCTTTTTATCTCAACTTTTGAAACAAAAAAAGGAAAGTAAAAATATTTAAAAGTATGGAACAATTAACAAGTAGTCAGATACAAGAAAAGATTAACAACGGGGAAGATTTTATATTAAAGATGCATGCCACATGGTGTGGTCCCTGTAAACAATTAACTGAAGAACTAAAGAAAATTACAACTGATGTGTCAATCTATGAGTTTGACGTTGAGAGTGATATTAATTTCTCAAAGAGTTTGGGGGTTAGAAATGTACCTGTATTAAAATTTTATAAAGAAGGTGTTGATACTCATACAATGGTTGGTTTAAAACCTGCTCAGACTGTATCATCACTAATCCTTGAACACATTAATAACTAATGAGTAAGTTATTGGTAGCGTATACGATGAAAGGGTGCCATTGGTGTACAGAGTTTAAAAAACAACTTAAAGAAAACAAGATTAAGTTTAAGGAACGAGACATTGAAAAATACGAAGAGGAGTATAACCTTTTTGTAGAAGTGACTGGTAACGATTTTGTTCCGGCATTTATGATTGTTGATACTATAACAGAAGATGCTAAGTTGTTCGCACCCGACAGAGATTTTCAGGATATCAACGAAGCTGTTGGAATTATCAAAAATATTTTGTAGTTGTGTAATTTTTTCTTATCTTTGTGGTATGGGAAAAATTAACACAATTAAAAAGAAAGATATCATACCATTTCATAATGAATTAAACACAGTTGTTGAAGAATATTGTGATAGAGCTTGGGAGTCTAATGAAGGTGGGAAGAGAAGAAAAATTATGGGAGACCTTGGAGAAGAGATATCTCAAAGAATATTTGAATATTGTATTAATATTTTAAATATTAAAAACACGAGAGTTTATAAAGGGTGTGAGAAAAAAATTATGTGTAAAATAGATAATAACGCATATTTTCAGGCTCAAGTTGATAAGCACATTGAAATTAAAAATAATTTAAGAATTATTTGCGAAGCTAAAACTTATTTGGATAAAACTTATGTCGAAAGAGCTAGTAGTGATTTTAGTATAATTAGAAAATATAATACGATAGGTGATAAGAAAATTTTTAGTTATATTATTTCCTTACAAGACTGTGTTAAAAAAGAAACATTATCTTTTTTTATGAGAGATGGTCATATTGATAATGTATTTATTCTTATGGATTTAAAACGAAATGGAACTAAACCAATATGGAATCCTAATTTTAGAAAAACAATTAATCTTGATAAACTTTATAATTGTATTTATATTATAACAAATAACTTATTAGATGGAATCTAAATTAATATTAGGAGAATGTATTGAGGAAATGAAAAAATTAGAAAAAGAATCTATTGATATGATTCTTTGTGATTTACCATATGGTACAACACAGTGTAGTTGGGATAGTGTAATTCCGTTTAAAGATTTGTGGGAACAATATGAAAGAATTATAAAACCAAATGGTGCAATTGTTTTAACTGCTGCTCAACCTTTTACCTCTAATTTGGTTATGTCTAACACCAAATTATTTAGATATTCTTTAGTTTGGGAAAAATCTAAATCCACAGGGTATTTGAATAGTAAGAAAATGCCAATGAGAGCCCATGAGGATGTGTTAGTTTTTTATAAAAAATTACCAACTTATAACCCTCAAAAGGTACAAGGGACCCCTTATGATAAAGGTATTGCTCATAGACCAACAGAAGTTTATCGAGAACAAAAAGGTGAGATACATGTTAAAAATGAAAACGGATTAAGATATCCTAGGTCGGTACAATACTTTAAAACCGCAGAATCTGAAGGTAAAGTATATCACCCAACACAAAAACCAATTTCAATGTTCGAATGGTTGATTAAAACATATTCAAATGAGGGTGATGTGATATTAGATAATTGTTTAGGCGCTGGTACAACGGCAATTGCTGCAATAAGAACTAATCGAAAATATATTGGTATTGAGATTAGTGAAGAATATTACAATATATCACTTGAAAGATTAAATAATGAAACAAAAGACATCAACAAAGCTGTTGGAATTATCAAAAATATTTTGTAGTTTTGTTCCATGAAGGAACTAACATTTAAAAAGAAAGGGGTAGTTCATACCCCTTTGACATTTTGGCAAGTTGACCCAACATCGAAGATTGCTATCTACCAAGGTGGAAGAGGGGCTCGTCCTGATTTGGATTTTATTGTAAAACATAAGGAAGAAGGTAAGAGATTACGTACACCGTCACATACACATTGGATTGTTGATTTGATTGCCAAGAAACAATGTGCTCCGAATGTTATTAAAGGGTTTATTGATGACCTGATAAAAATCTATGATGAAACTGAACCATTTAATTGTGAGACATCAAGAGATACCTACCAATTACAGTATGTTAATAAACTCACATCAAAGTATCTTGCGTTACAAGGATGTGGTTATTATTCCGTTGAAGTTTTAATTTCTTTTGTTGAGTTGTTCTCCAAGTGTGAAAAACAAACACCAGGAGCGTTCATGTTTAGAAACCTATTGGTGATGGTTAAGGGGTATATTGACGGTGATAGAGACTTCTATCAAATCGTAGGTTACTCTAAACGTGTTTAAATAACGTTCAGGAACAATTTAGACGGTAGTTGATAGTCATCTGATACCTTACCTTCAAAGTTGTCGTTTAATATTGACAGAAGAAGTTCTGAACTATAGTAACTATCTGATTTTACTTTGGTGAACTTCAGGTTACCTTCATTACTTTCAAATTCCAATCTAAGGTTTCTGAACTTAAAGTATGGTTGTGATTTCTCCGAGATTTTATAAAGGTAAGAATAAAGATTACCTAAATAGTTTTTAGAATATCCGTGAGGGAATGTTGATTGTATTGTTATTGATGATAGTTTGTTTGCTGTGAAAGTTTCAGGATATTCAAAGATGAATTTGGTGTCTTCAAAGTTTGTGTCTTTGGTATCGTAATCTATGATGTCTAACGTTTTAAGGTTAAGTCCTGTTAGGTCTGAATAGTTGTCTTTGTGTTCTTCTATGAACTTATCTGTAAGGTTGTTAAGAACAAAAACATTTGGGTTCTTTGTATAACCTTTGATGATGAATAGACTATTACAATCAACGACGGATAGTTTAGTTTTGTAGGTGTTATTTTCACTTACTTCTTGACACAAAAAATCTGCAAACTTATTAACAAATTCTTGATTTAAAATACAACTCTCTTTTTCCATGTTCAATTTTAGAACTAAAATTTTAAAGGTTAAAGTGTAAACTATTTTTTATCTTATTAGAAATAACTATTAAACTCAATATTGAGACATTTTGTAACGTCGCTGAAATCGGGGTAGTCAGGGGTTCTTCCAGAACTCAACCAACTTAAGTCACCACTTTCAAATAAACTTTTAAGTAGGTTGATATAACCTCCGTAATAATTTAAATTTTCATATGGGTTATTTACGTTACTTTCAAACCAAAGTTTAATATTATAATGTGCAGTTTTTGTAACTTCATATCTTACGCCATATCTTTCTGTTGATGTACTTTTATTGTAATCGTATTTTTTGTATTTATAATCTTCAGCTTTTTTATTATCAATAACCTCACCGACTAATTGTCCTATAAGTGAGTCATACAATTCGTTAACGTAAACCGACCCATAACAATTTGAGTATAATGAATATAATTCACTTCTTATATCTAATCCTAAGTTCATTATAAAGTATTCAACGCAATCATTATCTTGTAAAAGTTTAGTGATTATCTCTTCATTTAATTTTAAATTCGACTCATCACCTTGTTCTTTTGCTAAATCTTCTATTAATCCAGGAGTTTCATAACTGATAGATAAATTACCAATTTTAAGTAAATCTTCTTTGATGTATCCTCTAATTTCTTCTTGGTATTTTGGCTCTAGTTCTTCATAAATATCTTTGAACTCATCACCTGTTACGTCATCATAAAGATAACCATCATAATCCCCATTTAATATTTCGGCGATTCTGTCTTCACTAATATCGTTTCTACCACTACTAAAGAATTGTGCCAGTTCACCGGAATCTTGTAAATCAACATAATATTTCCCATCAATCTCAGTTATATCTGAAAATTCCATTTCCATCATCTTATAGATGTAATTTGGGTCTTTTTGTATAAATTGATAAATTATTTTATTTTGATAATCAGACCAATCATTATTAAAAGGGTCAATGTAATGTGATAAATTATATTTAATTATTAACTCAAAAAATTTATCAAAACTACCTATGGTGTTTTCAATATCCTCCTCAGTAACATCTCCGTTTTGGAATAGAGTAATAAGTTTTACTAACTTATTTTGGAAACCTGTTAATACGGGTTTTTCCTCTTCTTCGTTTAATTTTTTGAAAATTTTAAATTCCATAATTATAAATATAAAAAAAGAGGAAAAATTCCCCTTTTAGTTTTCTTATGTTGCGGGAAAGATTATTTTCCACATCCGCAACCACCACCGTTGTTGTTCTTCATCGTTTTTAATTTATTAGAGGTTTATTACTTTTTCTTGTTTTTGTTGTAGTACTTATCAATAGTACTCTGAACTGCGTTTTTAATACTCTCAGTTCTTAACTTTTTCACCTGTTCAGGTGAAGCATTTTGTTTTTTACATCCACATCCCATATTGTTGGTATTTTATTATAAATATTTACCACATGTGATTTAATAGTAAATAATATAGTTATTTTAATATTTATTAATATAATTTTTATCATGAGAGTTAATATAGATATATCACAAATACAAAAGGTTGTTCAGATGTTGGTTGAGGAAGAAGGACAAGAGAGTGTTGTTATAACACCTGAGCAATATATTGACTTATTAAAGTTTACTGACTATAACGGTAAATTGGTTCAAAATATGAAACAATTCAGAGGTAAAAGGATTGTTATTGATGGTAATTTAAGTCTGAGAGGAACGGATGCCAACAATATCACAAATATCACAGTTAATGGTGGTTTAGATTTAACATATACCAAAATTAATTCTATTGAGGGGATTGAAGCCAAATCTATTTCAACATATGGTACACCATATGAACAAATTCAAATCAAAAAACAAAGACAGATTGAATTTGAAAAACAAAACGTTTTACGACAAGAGGATGAGTGGAATTTAGAAACTGCAACTAGTGAGATTGCGATTTTGGCAAATGTTTTATTTGAATTTTTGACTTCATCTTCTGGTGATTATGAGGCTAAAGAACCTAATCATGATGCAAGGTTACAGGAACTTTATACTGCAAAAGAAAGAATGGAGGAAATTGAGAAAGAAACAGAAGATAATGAAAATCTGATGGATTTAGAAGCGGTTGAAGAAGAAATTGAAGAACTTGAAAAAAGAATTGACTTATATAATTTGGTTTATGATTACAAATATTATAGTATGAGAACTTTTTATTTGTTAACTGACGAATTAGAAGAATCAAAAGAAAGATGGGCGGTTGGTGATAATTATAGAACCCACATGTCGGCATATGAAAGAATTGATGAATTGATTGATGATATCGGAATAAAAGGTTTTAATTCAAGTTTTGTTGAAGATTATATTGATATTGAAGAACTTAAGGAAACTTTTAGAGACGATGAAGAAAATAATGTTAGAGAAAACCTTGAAGACTTTTTTGACGAGGAAGATTTTGAATATTCAGACCCAGCAGTTCAAGAAAGAATTGATGAAATTGAATTGTTTTTGGAAGATTCTGAAATAGACCAAGAAAAAGAAGATGAATTAAATGAAGAACTTGATGAGTTAAGAGATAGTGATAAAACTGTCCCTGAAAATTTAATTGAGGAAAAGGTTGAAGATTTAATTAATGATTTGGTTGATGACCCTGCGAACGTAATTGAAGAATATGGTTTGAATATTGAAAACTTTATAGATATAAAAGGTTTTAAAGAAGGGTTAGTTGAAACTGACGGTATTGGTCACACACTGAACTCTTACGATGGTGATTACGATACTATTGAATTTAATGATGAAACATATTACATTTTACAAATAGAAGGGTAAAATGGAAACAAAACCAAAAAGAAGAAAATTAAAAAAAGACAATCATTTTAAGTTATCAACAGATTGGTTGTTAACAGAACCAGTTGACTACGAACATAAGTATTATATGTTGATGGACTTCTTAAATTTCTGTGACGATAAAATTGAAAAGTTTGAGTTGTATCCGTTATTCAGTGAAATGTCGTTACACTTAGCAAATCTACAAACGATATCTTCAGAGTTCAAATACATCATTGTTAACAAAAAATTTGAAGTCATTGACGATGAAATATTAATCAATGAACTTAAATTTACACCAATCCCAAAGTTAGGTGATGATGAGTTAGAAGAACTAAATAAAATTCTAAAATATGCTGGACCGAAGTTTTTTGAATACTTTAATGTCATCAAAGCTCTTTGGACATTAACATACGACTCGGTTTCAATCAAACATACCAACGAGAATAAAAATCAGAGTTTAGAAACAGGATATTTTTTTACACTTAAGGGTAACAACAAAAGGATTTGGAAGTATGTGGCAGGTGATGTTAACACGGTTAAACACGACAGTAAATTTGCGGTTCAGTTGATATTTGATGGTGAAAGTAAAAAGGTTATCAAAACAATATTAAATGAATTAACCCAAGATATAAGTCTACCTATATTTGAATTAATGTCATCCAACGACTTACCATTTGAGAATACACTCCTACCAATCTTTAAAAGAAAGGTATTAAGTTACATAGTTCAGAAAAAAACAATTGTTAATCTAAAAAAAAATTAATACTTTTGTAATATGGGGTTCAACAAAAAGATTGTAGGAGAATTACAAATACATGAAATAGAAATGAACCCCGAAAATATTAAGTATTATCTTAACGCTGATGCTATATTATTTTCATCTAAAGAAATTGAAATTAAATTTAAAGAATATGAGAAACAATATAGACCTGAATGAAGTTCTGTTAAGAAAACTTGAAAAACCAGTTCATATCAATTACATTTGTGATTATATCCTACGAGTTGGAATCGACGAAACAAGAAAACGAATTGAAAAACTTGTAAGTGAGGGTATACTTGAAGAAAGTAAATATGGAAAAGAATATTATGTCAGAGCAAAAAGAAATGGTTAATCACCCATCACATTATGGTGGTGAAGATAATCCATATGAAGCAATCAAAGTCATTGATGAGTGGAATTTAGGATTTTGTCTTGGGAATACAGTTAAATATATCTCAAGAGCGGGTAAAAAAAATAAAGAAAAAGAATTGGAAGATTTAGAAAAAGCTCTGTGGTATCTACAATATTATGTAAATCAAAAAAAATATGAAAAGTAAAATTACTGTTATTGGTATATCATCTGATAACATTGAAAATGTATTTAATGGTTGGGAATATACTTACATAGTTAAAGATTTATTAGCGAATTTTGAAGTTGACCTAAAGTTAATTTCAGATAAATTAGATTTGTTTTGTGACAATTGTTTAATAATTTATTCATGTGATGAAAGAAATATTCCTGATAATTTACTTGAATATTTTACTGAGTATAAAAATAGAAATCTTGATTTTAATCTTTTTCACATATCAAACGAACAACTAAGACATGATACAAGTTATTATAAATTGGCTAAAAATGTTTTTAGAAATTATTTTGACCCGTCAATAACTTTAAATAATGTTTTAACTTTACCTTTAGGTTATAAAAATGGGTTTTTTAATCCGAGTTTAACATTTAAAAAAATTGAAGATAAAAAATTTGATAGTTGTTTTGTTGGACAATTAAAACACGATAGAATTAATGTTGTTCACGAAATTAGTAATTTAGATAAAAAATTTATACACATTACACAACAATGGGATTGTCCAACATCTCTCCCTTCGGAAGCAGTTTTTAAGATTTATCAAGATACTCTTTTAATTCCGTGTCCAATTGGTAATGTTAATCAAGACTCGTTCAGAATTTGTGAGATTTTGGAATCCGGCTCAATACCTTTAATTAAAATTTATTTCCAAGAAGATTATTTTAAACATATTTTTGGAGAACACCCAATACCAACTGTTAGAGATTGGAATGAAATACCTAAAATATTAAAAGATATTAAAAATAATAGTAACGAAAAAATTTTAGAAATTAATGAGTGGTATAAAAAATTCAAAGAAGAACTAAGAACTAAAATTTTTAATATATTAAATAAATGATAGAAAATTATATTAACAAAGTCCTTAATGGTGATACCATTGACGTGATGAGCGAAATGCCCGAAGGATGGGTTGACCTAGTTGTTACATCGCCTCCATATAATGTGGGTATCCAATACGACACACATAACGATGAGATTGTTATGGATGAATATTGGGAGTGGTCTGAAAAATGGTTGACAGAAGTATACCGTCTACTTAAAGACGATGGAAGAATTGCTATTAACATACCATATGAGGTGAATGTACAAGCCCGTGGTGGTAGAGTATTCTTCGCTTCAGAAATATATCAGGTGATGAAAAAAGTTGGGTTTAAGTTCTACGGTATTGTTGACCTTGAAGAAGACTCACCACATAGAAGTAAGACAACTGCTTGGGGTTCTTGGATGAGTCCATCATCTCCTTACATTTACAACCCAAAAGAATGTGTCATCTTGGCTTATAAAAAAGTTCACATCAAGAAAGTTAAGGGTGAACCACAATGGAAAGGTGAACCTTATCTAACTGAAGAGGGGAAGAACAAAGTTGCTTATTCTGAACAAGATAAGAAAGAGTTTATGGAATTGGTGTTTGGACAATGGAAATACTTTGCCGATACCCGTTCATTAACAAAGGCGACGTTCTCCATGGATATTCCCGAAAAGGCAATCAAGATATTGTCATACAGAAATGATGTGGTATTAGACCCCTTTAATGGTTCAGGTACCAGTTGTGTGGCAGCAGTTGTTCATGACAGACGATGGGTTGGTATTGAATTAAGTGAAAACTATTGTGAAATTGCTAAACAACGAATACAAAGTTTTGTTGACCAAAAGAGCCAACAGAAGTTACAATTTGAAAACGGAGTCCAATAAACTCCGTTTTTTTATTTATTTGTATATTTATAATTAAATGTTATTATGAAAAATTCGGAAGTTGTTAAATTTTTACTAGAAACACAAACTCAGTTTAGAATACTACACTGGCAAACAAAATCATTCTCAAGACATGAGGCTTATGGGCGTATTTATGATTCACTTGATGATTTGATTGATAAGTTTGTTGAAGTTTGTATGGGTAAACACGGAAGACCTAGTTTTACAGGCGGTTATACATTAGCGGGTAGAGATATTGAAGAACTTGAGTTAACTGAGTTTATTAATTTAGTATGTGAATACTTGGTGGGATTGTCTGAAAGCTACGACCCAAAGATGGACTCAGATTTATTAAACATTAGAGACGAAATGTTAGCGGAAATTAACCAGTTGAAATACTTGTTAACTTTAAAATAGAGGTATATTACTTTTTTACTTTAAAAGGTTCATCGTAATGATGAACTTTTTTTTTGTTATAATATTTATTATTAATGAAAAAGATAATTTCTGAAGGTGGTATTAGAAACATAAAAGAACTTTCTAATAGATACAGCAAAGCGAAGATATACTTTCACCAAGATTTAGATGGTGTTGCAACTGCATTAGCAATGAAAAAGTATTTGGAAGACAATGGAATTAAAGTTGTTGATGTTGAAGTAATCCAATACGGAGATAAAGAATTTGCGGTTAAGAAGGCGGATGCTGAAGGTGAAATTATGCCAGTTCTTGTTGACTTTGCTCACGGAAAACCAATGTTCGTAGTTCACACCGACCACCACGATAGACAAGCCGGAGCTGACGAAACTAAATCAACTCAGTTCAGAGGAGCTCGTTCTAATGTTGAAACACTTTCACAGATTGTTCCGGCATCTGAAATTTTTACACCGGAAGATGTTGCGACAATATCTATGGTTGATAGTGCTGATTATGCTTCTAAAAACATTACACCTGAAATGGTAATGAATTATGTATACGGAACGTCAAAAGAAAAAAGTGCTAAAGAAAATAGAATGTTATTAGGTTTGGTTACTAACAAGTTATTGTTGGCGTTTAAGAACAAACCCGGATTTTTAGAGACATTAGTGTTAGATTGTAAACCTTCAATCCTTTCAATCTTTAATAAGATAAAAGAGTTGATGAAGACAAATAGATATGCTGACATATCTTCATTAGAAAAAAACAAAGAAGATTATGTTCAGACAATGAAAGGACATAAGAATGTTCAGGTTAAAGATAATATCATTGTTCAATACGGTGGTGGAAGTATGATGAAACCTGGCTCATATGATAGATATACCCCATTTAGAAACAACCCTGAGGCAGACTTTCTTGTAATTGCTTGGCCACTTGGTTTATTACAGGCATCGTGTAACCCTTTTAAAAAAGAAAGAGAACTTAAAGGTGTTAACTTGGGAGAAATTGCTCAAGAAGTATTGGGACATTGGGAATCACAATTAAAAGAAAAACAAGTTCCACTATCAACAATTAAATGGGTTTCTGAAACTGCTGCAAAAGAAGAATCAGTTGGATTTACCTTTAAGGATTTTGCTGCAATATACGGAGACAAGTACTTGGATGAGAAAGATGGTGTTAAAACACTTATGGATATTAAATCTTTGATGGAAAAGAAATCAACTGAACTGACTGAAGAAGAATGGAGTGTTTTAGATGGTGTTACTGTCCCTGTATGGGAAGTTATTCAAGCAAATTCAGGTGGACACAAGTGTATTACAAATGTATCTGGTTTAAACTATATTGGAAGAAGTAAAAGACCACCACAAGGTAAGTACAAGTACGACTCTGAAAAAGATGATTCACCTTATATTAAATTCTTAAAGATGTTACAGAATAAATTTGTAAATGTCTTACAAGAAAAGATTAATCAAAAATGAGAATAGTTGAAGAAATTAGTAAGATAAAAAAATTAATGTTTGAAAATCAAACTAATTTTAATTTTGGATATCAAGGGGACATTGGAGAGAAACCAGGGTTACATATCTACATATCTGATGACGAAAAAATTGGACATTCTAATTTACTTAATTTTTATGATTCTTGGGATTTTGATATGGATGTAGAAAGATTTTATAATAATCCACAATATTGTGTTGATGGTTGTGATGACGGATTCTTCAACCAAAAAAATACAGTATATCTACATGACTTAAAAGTTTCCCCAAAATATCAAGGTAATGGGTATAGTAAGTTACTAATGAATAAATCACATGAAATTGCTAAAAATCTAGGATTTGATTATGTTAGTTTGATTACATCTAGAAATAATGAACCCGCTCAAAATTTGTATAAAAAATTAGGTTATAAATTACACCAAACTGATGATAATAAAGATTTTTATTATTATAATTTAAACAAATGAAACAAAGTGATGGAATAATTGTGAAAGAAAGGTTAAACTTTAATTAAGAACTTACAAACATCACCCTCTTCAATATTTTCATCTTTACAACGACCACCTTCTATTTCTAAAACATAGGTTCCTGAACCTTCATAACTTTGACAAAGTTCAAATTCACAGGGTTCACAGTTGTGGTGTATTTTTGTTATTTTATGGTTTTTATCTATAAAGATGATATCCAAAGGAATAATACAGTTCAACATCCAAAAACTGTGTTCACCTTTACCCATAAAAAATAACATACCATCAAATCCAATAAACTCCCGACCCATCATTCCTCTTTTAGTTTCAGATTTGGTTTTACAAACTTTGACTTTAAATATTTCTTTATTTATTGTTACAAACATAGTTATATATAAATAGTATTATGAAACAAAGTGCTGGAATTATTGTGAAAGTAAATGATAAATGTCTGGTTTGTAAGAGGGCTTCAGATGTTAATGAACCTGCAAAGTGGGCAATACCTATGGGTGGTATAGAGGAAGGAGAAGACCCTAAAGATGCTGCGTATAGAGAGTTCTATGAAGAGATGGGTGTTTCAGTTGATGGTGTTATTAAACCTTTAGTTAGGATTAATCGTTATAATAAGTTAGGAAATATAAAAAGTATTTTACATGTTTTTATTTTTAAAACTGATACTGAAATCATTCCTGATTTAGAGAATGCTGTAGATGGTTTTGAACATACTGAATGTGATTATATGACTTTAGATGAGATTAAAGGACTTACTATGTCATCGGGTATTAAGGAAGTTTTAACTGATGTGTTAAATTTTTAATTTTTTTGATA